>Ga0181526_10000012_pt1 | contig 226409 bp, 208 predicted proteins | sample PEATcosm2014_Bin_35_FD_119750 | JGI IMG/M metagenome (GOLD analysis project Ga0181526, IMG submission 119750) | Peatland microbial communities from MTU Mesocosm Facility, Houghton, MI, USA - PEATcosm2014_Bin06_30_metaG | ecosystem: Environmental > Terrestrial > Soil > Wetlands > Peat | place... | reverse complement strand
GCCCCGGTCGTGGGGAGACAGAGCGTCGCCCGCAACCCCGATTTGCCGCCGCTGCCGTCTGCAGTTGCCGCTGCCCCGGTGGTGGGGAGACAGAGCGTCGCCCGCAACCCCGATTTGTCGCCGCTGCCGTCCGCGGTTGCCGCAGCCCCACCAAAGAAAAAACAGAACGTTGCCCGCAGCACCGAATTGCCGCTGCTGCTGGGTCCGATTTCCGCAGCCCCAGGGATCGGAAAACAGAGCGTCGCCCGCAGTCCCGAAATGCCGCCGGTGCCGTCCGCGGTTGCCGCAGCCCCGGTGGTCAGGAGTCAGAACGCCCACAGCGCCGAACTGCCGCCGCTGCCGTCTGCGGTTGGCGCCGCTCCAGTAGTGGGAACACAAAACGTCGCCCGCAATACCGAATTGCCGCTGCTGCCGAATGCGGTTGCCGCCGTCCCGGTGGTCGGAAGTCAGAGCGCCGTTCGCAGCGCCGAACTGCCGCCGCTGCCGTCTGCGGTTGGCGCCACTCCAGTAGTGGGAACACAAAACGTCGCCCGCAATACCGAATTGCCGCTGCTGCCGAATGCGGTTGCCGCCGCCCCAGTAGTGGGAACACAAAACGTCGCCCGCAATACCGAATTGCCGCTGCTGCCGAAAGCGGTTGCCGCCGCCCCAGCGGTCGGAAAACAGAGCGTTCCCCGCAGCGCCGTATTGCCGCCGCTGCCGGATGAGGTTGCTGCGGCCCGCGCTGGAACGGCCGTCGGCACACCACGATCGCCCGTGGTTACCTATCAGAATGGACAACTCACAATTGAGACGGAGACCTCAACCCTGGCCGAGGTGCTGCAACTGGTTGCCGAGAAGACTGGGGCCGAAATCGATGTTCCGCCCGGAACTGGCCTTGACCGCGTTATTGAACACGCGGGGCCGGGACGCGCGGAGGATGTGCTGGCGTCGCTGCTCAATGGTTCCGCTTTCGATTTCGTCATCGTGAGTTCTCCGCAACCCCCGCACGATCCGACGCAGGTATTGTTGTTCCTGCACCGACCAGCGACACCTGCAGCCCTCGATCAGACAGTCAGTGCTTCTGCCCAACCGAAGACACCCAGTTCCCCTCTCTCAGTGAATCCGTCAGCAGCGGTTTCGCCCCTTCCGATCGATCGCGCAAGTTTGCCTCCCAAGGAGGCGCTGTCTCCAGAAGCTCTCGGGCAATTGATGAAAGAAAAAGTTCGACAGCTGCATGATCAAATCCAGCAACAGCAACAATCACAGCAATGACGGCAATCGCCGCACAATGGCTGTGACCGCAAAGCCGCTTTATATTCCAAAGCCTTCGAGTAACCGAGCGATTCCACCCGCAAAGTTGCTCAGCCCTATGTGCTGCTATAGAACTAATCCGTAAGTAGTAGTCTCCCGAGTTACTGTCTTTGAGTTAAGCCACGTGGGTAATTGTAAAGAACTCAAGAAGGGTTCAGAGTGCCGTTAAGCGCCCAGAGCTGACCCTCCCCAGCGTCCGGCGCCCAAGAAAAACAGGAGGAACAAAAATGAAAAAGCTCGGATTGTTGCTGCTTCCGATTCTGGCAGTCACGCTGATGCTGGGGGGAAATGCTCTCGCTCAAGATAACAGCGTATTTTTCACCACCTACTACTCCAATTCAAACTACCCGGGTGCGCCGGATGCAACCGTGCGTATCGTTAACGACGGCAACACAGACAACAGCCTGTACGCTGACATCTACGTACTGGATGACAGCCAGGAACTGCAAGAGTGCTGCGGCTGCTTCGTATCCAAAGACGGCCTGCTCTCGGAATCCGTGAATACTGAACTCACGGCTAACTCCCTGACCGGGAAGATCAACCACCGTGGCGTCATCAAGATCATTTCGGACGCCAATGTTAACGGTTGGGACGCGGGCAGCGCCGTCAAGACGACGGCCGGACTCCGGGTATCGGCGACGCACATTCAGTCGCTGAAGTACGAGTTTCATGGCCTAAGTGATCCCGGTGGTTCTTTCGACTGGGCCGTTACCGAAACCAATGCCAACGACGCGAACCTCGGAGCGGTCGAGAAAGCGCTGTTGCCGGAAGAGTGTGGCTTTATAGTGGGCACCGAAGACGCCGCCGGCCTGGGCAGCGGATCGGGAGTCTGCAGCTGCACGCCGGAAGACTGGGACTTCTAGTCTTTCCGACTTGAAGGGCGGTAAGGCAGGGCTGAAGTAGTTCTTCGGCCAGGCTAGCATAAAACATCCCGGACGCCGGGGTTACGACCGGCGTCCGGGCCTTTAGATTTGCCCCCATATTTTAATTGCCTCCAGACATGTCTCATGTTCTAATTCTAAAAGACATGTTTTGCTCCCCCGAAACGTGTCTTTAATTCCTAAAAAGAGGGGAAATTCCAGAATGTCAACCAAAAACACTCTGATTGTGCTTGGACTGGGAATAGCTCTATGCGCTTTTTCCATTCCGGGGTTTGGCCAGAAAGACTCGAGCGTAGTAGCCGAGATTGGCGGCCACAAGGTGACCGCAGATGAGCTCGCGGAAAAGGAAGCAGGCAAACTGCTTCAGGCCAAATACAAATACTACCTCGCCGAGAAGGATGCCCTCGAGCAACTCATTGCCGATCAACTATTGGAAATGCAGGCGAAGAAAGAATCTGTGAGCGTTGACGAATTGCTCGAGCGTCATGTTTCCATTCACGTGCAAGAACCGACAGAGGACCAGCTCCGCTTCTACTACGAGGGCGTACAAACCGACGAACCTTACGATACGGCGCGAAGCCACATCATCGATACGGTACGCCAGCTTCGTATGAAAAAAGCGCGGGAGGCGTACATCGCCGAACTGCGAGCGGAATATGGTGTCGTGGTTGAGTTGGACCAGCCCAGCGCTCACGTCGAGGTGGCGAATAATCCGAGGCTTGGTCCTGAGGACGCTCCGGTTCAGATCGTCGAATTCGCGGATTATGAGTGCCCTTACTGCCAAAAGGCGAACGACTATATCGCCCGGGTGCGGGATCAATTCCCCAATCAGGTGTCACTGGTTTATAAGGACTTTCCCCTTCCTATGCACCCGTTTGCTGCAAAAGCCGCCCAAGCCGCGCGCTGTGCGGGCGTCCAAGGTAAATTCTGGGAGTATCATGATTCTTTGTTTCAAACCAAGAGACTGCAGGCGTCCGACCTGAAAAAGCAGGCGCTCGCGCTGAAACTCGACACTGCTTCCTTCGATAAATGCCTCGACGGCGGCGAACAATATGCCCCCGTGAAGAAAGATGCCCAGGAAGCCCAGCGGCTCGGATTACAGGGCACACCGAGCTTCTTCATCAATGGCCATTTCATGAGTGGTGATATCGGATACACGAAATTGCTGGAAACGGTGGTGCAAGAACTGGCCGCCGTGAATACCGCAAAAAAACAGAGCGCTGCATTAGTGCCGTCGACAGATACAGAGAAAAAGTAGAGGTTGCAGCCCTCCCCCTCCCCCATATTCCCGCTGGCGCTCACTGTGTACAAGATCGCGGGGGCTTAGCGGTGTCGCTAACCCCTGCGAGTGTACGCAACTGCTTTAATCCTTGTGGTGACTAAGGTCGTGGGGTGGCAACGGATGCAGCGGTCTTGAAGGCGGCCACGCTCATGCAAAAATTACCCCCAGCCTTCCCGCCAGTCAGCGTTGGTCGATAGGTCCCTGCTGGTCCATCTGCCACGTAAACATAAGCGGTCTTATACGTCCATGCCGCAGGAGTTACTCCGGTTGGACGAGGAACGGTTGAAACATAACGAGCAATAATAAAATCCTTTGCTGTCGTCGTAATACTAGGGCCAACCTCCAGACCTCCGCTCGTCGCAGTCCCGTCGCTTACGTGGGCGCCGCTCCCATCTACTACGGAGGACAGCGCCATGTTTGAAATTTCAATAAAAGCATTAATATTGGCTTTGGCGCGACCTGATAAATGGTATTTCAGCTCGGTTACACCTGGATTGCAATTCTCACAATACCAAATATCCAGAGACTTTTTCGCGCAAGACGAAACGGCACCCGGAATTTGTTTATACGTGTTACCCCCAGCCGGCGCATTGTCGGTAACACTCAAAACCTTAACACCCGGAGCAAGAAGCGCGGGCATGGCGATGAGGACACTCCCCTTGCCTGTCGGCTCCTTAAGATCCATGTCCGAGGTCTCATCCCCGCTGCCAATTGCTACAAACTGTTGAACTATGGTTTGAGCGGATGACGCAACCCCTCCGCACAATAACAACAAAATTAGCAACTTCTTCGTCATATCGGTCCCCTTCGATGATATGTTTTCCATTCCCTACAGACTCGGGGTGCAAGGGCCATGAAGCAGATCGCAGGGCGATCTCAGTGGCGTCGCCAGGCTCATGCCCGCGACTTGAAAAGCGCCGCTCGCAGGGTTCATCCCGCTACTTATTTTCCACTTGAGGCTTAATCAGGGAACGATCAACCACCATGATGTATGGCACGTCAGCCATCATCTTGATCTTGCCGGTCACGCATACACGCTTGCCCTGGTAGACGGCAACTGCCTCTTCGGGTCCCCCATCCTTCGTCCCGAAGGTCACGAAGAAGAACACATGCGGTTCGGCCTGATCGAGATAGAACTTTACCGGCTTTCCGCGGCCTGCAATTCCATACTTGTCCACTTGGATGTCTACAACCTTGCCGCATACGGTTGCCGACTCGCCGGCGTGTTTGCTGGTATCGGAGGCGGCTATGCGCGGTGGGGTCGCGCTCTGGGCAAGAGCGAGAGCCGACAGGCCCGTCACACACATGATCACGATAAGGGTTCTGATAGTCTTCATTGTCGTCATATCCCAGTCCCGCGGTTCGGCTCGAGTTAGAAAGCCAGCCAAACTCAGGAAATCGGCCCGCACTGCAGAGGACCAATGATCCCGACCAACATTTAAGCTCAGATTCCGGCAACGCGTCAATGCCACTTTTGGTTATGCGCCCGAGAGCGATCCAAAATTTCTTAATCCGACGGTCAGCCCAGCCAGCCTCCGTTTGCTTCCCTTCATTTTGGCTCCCATCAGACGGCGAAAGTGACCGCGGACACCCCTTACTGTATCGCGTTTCCGTACGTCGGCACTCCTTGCTGCACGAGGAACAGCAGCGTTTGCGCGCGGGACGACCAGTCGCTTTGCGGATACTTGGAGACTAACTGCTGGGCCAGCGAGATGGCCAGGTCCTTGGATTGGTCCGACTTCTTCGGCTGTTCTTCCGTTTTGTAAATCTCGATCAGGGCGGCTCGGCGAGAAGCGGCGCTGTACAGCGCCTCGGGAGCGGCGGGAGATTCGGGGTGTTCTTTTACATACTTTTCGTAGATGTCGGCTTCCTTGTCGGGGCACTTGGAAGAGCCCTGCCAGTCTCCGCAGAGTTTGTTGTCGAGCAGGTGAAAGGCGGCGAGTTGGGCCCACTTTGTGTCGGGAAACTTTTTCATCACCTGCTTCATCGACCGCTCGTCGATGCCGGCGCGAAGGTAGGCTTCCTTCTCATGCGCCGAGGGGCGGGACTGCATGTCCGCCTTGTCGATCTGCCATTTAATGTCAGCGGCACGGTAGAGCGCTTCGCCGGCAAGAGGGACGCTGGGGAACATATCGTAGACGCGGCGATACAAGCGCAAGGCGTCCTGCGCTGCTCCCCGGCGTCCGTGGCGGCGGCTGGCCTCGTCTTCGGAGTCGACCGCGGCGCCGAACACGATGCGGTCGCCGTTCGGAGTGGACGGCCACACCACGCCGGAATCGAGAACCCAGCCGCTGATGGTCTTACCCTGGTCCTCATCGTCCAAAACGAAGGCGGGGTCGGGAGTTTGCTCTGAGCCCATCAGAGCTTCGACGTGCAGCCAGTTGTGGCTCTTGTCGAGCAGAATCACTTCCCGTCCGCGTTCGGCCTGGCCGAGCTTGCTCGAACTTGCGTCGGGAGACAAGTAGATGACAGCCTCGCGGATGAGCGTGCCACGATCGGCGGCCAGCAACAGAGAGTTTCCCAGCACCATCAGGACGGTCAAGAGCAGAAGCTTGGTCATCGGTTTCACGGCAGTATTCGTCTCCGGTTTCGAGGGTAGCACGGAGAGTGAGATGCGGGGAACGGGCGGAATCCTTGCCCTTTGATTCATATTGACAAAGATGCAACCCGTGCTGTACACGATGGGTTCTTCAGCGCCTCAATTCTGGGCGAAGATTGCCATGGCCGGAAAACGGAACTCGAAGCGCGCAAGGGGCAAGCCATGATGTCCCGCGGCGGCGCGCAACGGATTGAAATTCGCGACCTCAAGAGCATCCACGACCTCAGCCAGTTGATAGCCGTGGAGAAGGCAGTCTGGGGCATGGCGGACGAGGACGCTTTGCCCCTGACTTTAGCCATCGCCTGCAAGGCGGCGGGCAATATTTTCGTAGGGGCCTTTGATAACGACAAGAACAAGCTCGTCGGGTTCGCCTTCGGATTTCTCGGCCGCGCGAACGGACAGACGACAGTCCACTCGCACCTGCTGGCGGTGCTTGACGCCTATCGGCATCTCGATCTTGGCTCCCGGCTGAAGCAGGCGCAGCGCGAGCGGGCTATGGTCATGGGCGTCCGAGAGATGACGTGGACCTACGATCCGCTGCAGAGCCGAAACGCCCACTTCAATTTTTCCAAGCTGGGCGTGGTTTCTGATGCTTATAAGGTGGATTTCTACGGGCCGGAAACTTCCAGCATGCTGCATCGGAACGGAACCGACAGGCTGTGGGTGCGGTGGATGCTGAATTCAAGGCGGGTGCGCGATCGACTGGCGGGTAAAAGTATGACTACGAGTGGGCGCCTGGAGACGCTCGACGCGCTGCGGTTGCTGTCTCCGCTTGTGCGCTTCGATCCCAGCGGGAAACCGGGACGGGCCGATCTGGCGGAATCGCTTGCCCGGCAGCGCGTCAGCATTGAAATCCCGGGCGACATTCTGGAAGTCGAGCATACGGACATGGGATTGGCGCGAGAGTGGCGCGACGCGACGCGCTGGGCGTTCCGCGAGGCCGTAAAAGCGGGATTCTTTGTATCCGAGTACTGCCGCTCAGTTCGCGGGCAGCAGGGACCAGGAGCGTACTTGCTGCAGCGTGGAACGGTGAGCGACCTCATTCCCGAAGTCTAGAACGAAGCCTAAAGAGGTCAGCCATCAGCACCCAGCCCGTAGCTCAACCCCAAGGGCTTTGGCTGAGACCTGATCTGCTCAGCGTGAACGCGATTCAACCGACACGCGCTGTTCGCGCATCTGCTGCAGGAAGGTTTCGACCGGCACCTCAAACTTGCGCCGGAACAGATCGACGAGTGCATCTCCGGTTCCCTTGGTTGCGGAAGCCTGGAACGCATCCACGCTGTCGTCCGGAAATGACGTTTCCAGTCCGTCAGGTTCGACCTGAAGCTCGGGAGATTTATCGGCGCCGGCGCGCAGAGTCTTGATCATGCGTTGCGCCTGTTCGCGTTGCTCGGCCGTGCTCTGCAGGAACTCCATTCCCATTCCGAATTCCGGATGCGCGACCAGTACGACGCCCCCGGCGCGGACTACAAGGCCGGCGGTCTTGATCGAAAGGATGATACGCGTGCCCCTCGGGAAGGGTGAGTTGGTCGTAAGATAGCAGCCGCCGCGGCTGAGGTCGCTGAGCCGGCAGATCACCGGTGGGTCGTCCTGCTCGGGTTCAGAAAGCTGGCTGTTCAGCCACTGGCGAAGAATGCCGCGGTCCTCGTCGGTGGCGTCTTTGAAACGGACACCGGCTTTATCGCCGTCGCCTTCCCACGCCAGATCTCCATGGAGTTCGAGCTTCCCGTTCATGCCCGGCAAATCGAGCGAGAAGCGAAGCGGGCTCTCTTTCGCGACGCGGCCGGAAAACTGAATCGCCATGCCGCCTTCGCAGAGGTCGATGGTCTGGGCTTTGTACCGGCCCGACCCAAAACACTCTACCGGAATTTGCACTGCGACCCGCAACTGCAGCCGCCGTTCCCGCTTCATCAGGGCTCGAACCGCACGAAAGCTGGCTTTGGCGCGCTCCACCGCAAGAGGTTTGTGGAGAACGAAATGAGCCCCCATTTCGAAACCGCCCTTGAGTCCCACGGGAGCCTCCACCAGCACGATCCCGAGGGCTCGCCGGTTGACGGGAGCGGCTTTGGCTCCCTGCAACACGCTGCCAGCTTCCCCCGCATTCGCCCCATCTACGATGATGGCCTCGAAACGCTGGCGGGTGATTCGGTGGATGGCATCGTCGGCGGTGGAGCAATGTTCGACGTCAATTTCAAGGTCGCTGAGAACCCGGCGCAGGACGCGCACCGTCTTCTCATCAGAACTCACTAGTAGTGACTTCAGGTTCATGGTTCGATTCACGATCCAGGTCGTTGGTCTCGCGCCGTCCCGCTTTTGCCCCGGGCCGGATGATGGTAATTGTCTTGCGCCGCGCCTTCCCGCGCGCTTCGGTAGGGGTAGATCGCAACTCCCCAATAGGGCGGATCAAAACTCTCCCCCTCGCAACTCTAAGTCTATGAGACTCCATGGTCAACGCAATGGCCTGCTATTCCGGTTACTGTGGTCACCTCTTGCTCCGGGCACCTCTCCCAGACAATGCCTACGCTAGCAACCCGTGCAGCCCGTACGATTCGTATCAGGGTATGCCTTTAGGCACACCGCAGAGCCTCAGGCGCCGCCCTTGGGCGCTGGAGTTTCATCACAGGCCGCGAGCACAAGTTCGGATGAGTCCCGCAGTTGGTGGGGGAGGTGGTCCGTTGTTAAGCTTCCCGTGCTCCTCGATCCCAGCCGGAAGGTGAACGAAATGTTTATCGTGGAGGGGATTCCGAAGAGTTTTGTCTACGACCGGGAAGGGAAGCTGGTAGCGCAGTCGATCGATATGCGCACGCAGAAGCAGTTTCTGGAGATGCTGGCGAAGGCTGGTCTGGAGTAGAATGCTGCAACTCAGACTTCGTATCACCAGACTTCGTATCACCAGACTTCGTATCACTAGACTTCGTATCACCAGGCTTCGTATCAAACGATCGGAGGGATCACGAAATGAAGAAGCAAATGGTTGGCGCAGTTTTGGCGGTATTGATTCTTGCAGCCCTCGCTTCCGCGCAAGACGCAATGAAGAAAGAAGCGCCGCCCAAGCCGGCGGTAGGGCCGTCGCAGTACCTGCTGGAGAACTGGAACGATATCGGACGCAAGTTGATTGCGATGGCGGAGGATTTTCCCGAAGACAAGTACGACTTCAGGCCGGTGCCGGCACAGCGTACTTTTGCCGAGCAGCTGTTGCACGCGGCCAATGTGAATTACTTTTTCACCAACCCGGCGATGGGGCTGAAACCGCCGGGCGAAGAAAATCCCAAGCGCGAGCAATACAAAACCAAAGCCGCCGTGGTCGAGTTTGTGAAGAAGTCGTTTGCCGACGGCGCCGCCGCGATCAAGCAGAAGGGCGATAAGGGGATGAATGATCTGCTCGTCGATCCGTTCGCCAATCAGCAGACGCGCGTCTCCGATATGGCGTGGGGCCTGATCGAGCACTCCGGGGAGCACTATGGCCAATTGGTCGTGTATTACCGCGTGGCCGGATTAGTGCCGCCAGAGTCGCGGCCAAAGAAGTAGCCTCGGCGCTGATATACCATACCCTAAGTGCGCCCGCTGCTCGATATCCGCAACCTGACCATCGAGTTCCCGCAATCCCGTGCTGGGCAGGCACTCCCGCCCGCCCAGCAGGCAGGGACGAAGACAAGGACGAAGCCTGCCGCACCCGTGGCCGTCAGCAGCCTCTCATTCTCTATCGCCCCCGGCGAAGTCCTCGGCCTGGTCGGTGAATCCGGCTCCGGAAAATCCATCACCGCGCTCGCCATCATGGGCCTGCTCCCGCCCGCCGCCATCGTCAAGGGCGAAATCACTTTTCAGGATGGCGACGCACCCACGCATCTCACCACCCTCCCGCCCGATCAGCTGCGCCAGCTTCGCGGCTCGCGCATTGCCATGATCTTCCAGGAGCCCATGACCGCCCTCAACCCCGTCATGCGCGTCGGCGACCAGATCGCCGAAGCCGTCCTCGCTCATCACCGCGTCTCGAAATCCGAAGCACGGCGGCAAGCCGTCGAAGGCATGCGCGACGTTGCCATACCCGATCCTGAGCAGCGCGCCCGCAGCTATCCGCACCAGCTCTCCGGAGGCATGCGCCAGCGGGTCATGATCGCCATGGCCATCGTCAACCGCCCGCAACTCCTCATCGCCGACGAGCCCACCACCGCCCTCGATGTCACCATCCAGCAGCAAATCCTCGACCTGCTCAACGACCTTCGCCACAAATTCGGATTGGCGATGCTTTTCATCTCGCACGATCTCGCCGTCGTCTCGCACGTAGCCGATCGCGTCGCCGTCATGTACGCCGGCAGCCTGGTCGAACTCGGCGCCAAGTCCGACATTTTCCAAGCCCCCGCTCATCCCTACACTCAGGGACTGCTGCGCGCCATCCCCACTCTCTCGACCAACCGCGCCCTGCCCCTCTCGACCATCGAAGGCACCGTCCCGTCCATCGCCCAACTCCCTCCCGGATGCCCCTTCGAACCCCGCTGCCCATTCCGCGTCGCCGCCTGCGCCGTCCAACTCCCGCCGCTGGTAGAAGTCAGCCCCGCACACTGGGCCCGCTGCCCGGTCGTGAATCCGCCAGGAAGCTGATAAACAATTGGAAATTAACCGGCGCTATCGGCGGTCTCGTCATCGAGGGGCGGCAATTTACGATACGCCGCGATAATCTTCTCCGCTTCGGACGCGTCTTCTTCGCGCACAAGAATGACCGTTCCGCCGACACCGGGAAACGCGTTCTGCACCGCGTCAATGGATTTCAAATCTGATTCGATGCCGGCAGATTCAAGCAACCCCTGCACGACGATGGCTTCGTTTTCCTGCTCGGCGTCGAAAATCTTGACCAGTTTCTCGTTGGGCTCGGGCTGAGGCGAGGCGTGTTTTGACATGCGTCCTCCGCAAGACTGTCTCGTAACAGATTACGGCAGTCACCATGCCTCTGTCTTGCGGATCACAAAGGTGTACGCCCAAGGGAAGCTTGCTTCGCGGGCCGAAGCTGGCACAATGGCGAATGGGGCGCAACACGGGGACCCAGTCAACATCCAATATCCGGCATCTAAAGCCAAACGGGGGCAGCATGGTTCAGGGGGCCGAACAGCCAGGCGGAGAGCACCATGAGCGCAAGGACACTAACAACGAAGAGGCCCGAAGGCTGCGCCGCCTCCAGGTGATGATGAGCATGGTCATGTCGGTGATCAGCCAGGATCCCGATCTGACGCTCGAAGAGGCGGCCGAGATGGCCGCGAACGCCCGCCGCGCCGCCCTAAGCATGTTCCCCGATAAAGAACTCGCCTACGATCTCATCTACCGCCCGCGTCTCCAGCGCCTGATGAACGAACGCTTCCGCCTGCAGTAGAAATTTCGAAGCACGGCCGCCTTCTCGCCGCTCCACCCGTTGTCATCCTGAGCGGAGCAGAGACTTCACGAAGTGAAGTCTCTGCGGAGTCGAAGGACCCCTGCACCTCCTCACGACCTAAGCAGCGGGTTCGTCAGCACACAGAAGAAGCCGGGCGCTGCACTCGACATGAGCTAGAAGCCGGGTGCCCCACACATTCGCGTTTTCTGCGGATGTGTGGGCATGCGCACCGCCACACTCTCCAGGGATTTTTCATCACACCCAACCAGTGAGCGCCATCACAGACCTCCAACCAGCCGTCGGCGACAATGGAGCTTGACCTGTCGGTCGGGGCAGGGGTGTGTCCGTCTACCAAGACCGCCCGTGAAGCTGCCCAGCCCAACTCGCTAGTGGCGCTTTGATAACTATATTCGAGGCAATTTGTGGCAATGAGCGGGCGTCAGCAAGCCGCCGAAACTATGAGTTTTGAGAGAAAAGACAGAAGAATCGAGCTAACTCCTTATTCCGGAATATTTTGAAAATAAGTCCTTTGCGCTCTAGATTTTGGCGCATCGACATCCCCTAACCCCTATGATTCCACTACCGAGGGGGGGGGTAAACACGGGGTAATATCTTAATAGTAACTAGGCGGCAACAAGGTCAGGCTGGCGGTCCCAAAGCAGGTTTCACTTTTCGATCCGCTGCAGGCGAAACAGCAGCGTGCCCCATCCCAGCTTGACCCGCATTTGCACCGGAGTGTGACTTGGATCCTCCGAATACCACACCCACACCTTGCCCTTGGACTGCAGCGGGCCGGAAGTGGCCTCCGCCGTTAACATTACGGCCGGGAAAGTTCCGGCCGGAACTCTGATCTGCTCGCGCTTGTCCACGCTGGCATGGACGATCGTCGTCTTCCCGTCGCTGATCGGGAACTCGTAGCTGGCGCCGAGCTGCAACGGCAGCGACTGCAGGTAGTAAAAGCCGGTGATGACGTCGGTGGCGCAGCCGGCAAGGTCGTTTTCGACGTGCTTGGTCTCGCCCGTCTTCAGGTTCTTTTCATCGAGCGTGCTTTTCTTGTTCGCATAATCGAAGTGGATCGAAGTCTCGCGTTTGTGCGAGCCTTCCTCGCTGTGTTTGAAGATCGAGAGCGAGCAGAACGTCCGCGGATCGAAGTGCGATTCGAAGCGGTCGTGCACAGGAAAGATAACGTTGACGGCTCCGGAAGATTCCGCGGACGCGGTAACTTTGCGTTCGTTCCCCGCGGTATCCATCCTAACGACGCCGGTCCCGGCGGTGATCAGATGCCACTCCGCCAAATAGACGTAACTCCGTCCGTCGGGAAACGGATAGTTGGGTCGCGGCGGCGCGATCCGCACCGGAGCGGGGCCGATCGTTGCCGTGGGCGGACCTTGCTGCGCCGTCAACCAGGCCGCGATCAGAAGGATCAGGCAGCAGAGCACCCCAACCAGCGCCGGAACGCCGCAGAAAAAATTTCGTCTCGTATCAGGGCATCGCTTCAGCGATGCCATAAACCGCCCGCCAACGGCCCCTTTAGGGGCCAAAGGGCGTACGAGACTTTTTCCACGGCCTTCCAGGGCAGTCGCCATAAGTAACGGCAGACTACCACACCATCTTGACGACGAGGACGGCCAGTACCACGACGCAGCCAATGCTGGCTTCGTATTCGCGGTGCTTCCAGTAGCGCGCGAAAGAGTACGCACCGTGCCCGCTGCCGTGGGGCGAAAGCCGCGGCCACATGCGCGGCACGTGGCGGACATAGTCGTCGTATTCGGGGAACATCTGACGCAGGTAACGCTCTTCGCCGGCGATGACCGGGACATAAATCACGGCGAACATCAGGAGCATGATCGTGACGATCCACCAACTGCGAGCCGCGATGGCAAAGCCGGCGGCCAGCACCAGCGAGCCCAGGTACAGAGGGTTGCGAGTGTAGGCATAGGGGCCGCTGGTGGTAAGCTGCTTGTCTTTTTGCACGTGGCCGGAAGCCAGTCCGCGCAAGACCAGCCCGGGAAGCAGCACCAGTGCGCCCGCGATGAGCGAAGTTCTGGTTGGCCGCGCCAGCCAGACGTATACAACCGCAAAAATAAATCCCAGGGGCACGCGGATGCGGCGGGCCACGCGCGACCAGGTGTCACCGGTGGTCTCGGAGGGTTGCGCTCCGGATTGTGAAACTTTACTCACCAGATCAACCCCTGCAACAGCTTTCGAGTTGCGGCGACGACCTCGCCGACAGTGATTTCGAGCAAACCTTGCTCCGGCTCCGGGCGCCGGGTGTGGTCGGTCATGCTGCTGACGCTTCGCAGCACAATGGATCGCGTTCCGAAAGGGCCGTTGCGCGCCGGATTTGTCGGACCAAAAATTGCCACCACCGGAATCTTCAAAGCCGCCGCCAGGTGCATCGGCCCGGTATCGCCGCCGATAAAAAGGCGAGCCCGCCGCGTAAGCGCGATCAACTCAGAAATCGAGCAGGAGATTTTTCGCGCCGCCCCTGCGCCCGCGTCTTCCACGGCCACGGCCAGCTCTTCCTCTCCCGGTCCGTAGTTTATGAGCGAACATAATCCATCTTTCGCGAGTTCTTTCGCAACCTGTCCGTAACGCTCGACCGGCCACCGCTTTGCCCCCCAGCCCGCGCCGGGATTGAGAATCGCGAACTCGTTCCGCTCCGCCGTGAAGCCGGCAATTTTGTTCTCCGCATCCCGGTCCACCGGAAACTCCACCCGAGCTTCCGCCGTCTGTGTTGGAATAATCGCACTTGAAACGACCGCACTCGAAACGACCGCTCCCGCCAGCGCCAGCGCCTGTTCGACCACGTGCGTGCCCTGCGTCTGCAAAAGGACTTTTCGTGTGTAAAACATGCTGGCAACATTCTCGCGCGGTTGTGCGCTCCCATACACAATGGGCGCGCCCGACCAGCGGGCCAGCAATGCCGAGCGAACCGCGCCCTGAAAATCAATCGCCGCGTCGTATTGAATTCCGCGCAACTGACTCAAGCCCGCGGCCATCTGCTGCCAGGTGTTGAACGAGAACGGCGCGTGCCGCCATTCTGCCGTGTTCACAGCATGGATGCGGTCGACCAGCGGGCGTTGCGGAGAGCGCCGTCCCGCTCGCGGATGGCGCAGCGTGCACAGCAGTTCCGCCCAGCGCTCTTCGATAAGCCATCCCAGGGTGGCATGAGGAAAAGCCCGGCGCAGCGCGGCCGCCGCAGGCAGAGTGTGAATGATGTCCCCCATGGCGCTGAGGCGCACGACCAGCAGGCTCTCGAATCGCGGCGCGCTGGCTGGAAGAGAAAACGAGCCGGTCATTTAAAGAGCCGCCCATTCTGGTCGCAGCCCCCGCCGCCATCCGCAGCGCCTCACGATTTTCGCGGCCCCAGCCGCGAGCGCGAATGAATGATCTCGCTGGCCGAGTGATCCTTAGGATCACCCACAATGACGACGCGGCCTCCACAGGCTTCGACCTCGTCGCGTTCGGGGACGCTCTCCACGGTGTAGTCCGTGCCCTTGGCATGAAAATCAGGGCGGACTTCGCGAATGATGGCGCGCACGTCCCTTTCTGGAAAGACCACGACGGCGTCCACATCCGCCAGCGCCGCCAGAATTTCCGCGCGTTCTGCGGCCGGCATCACGGGCCGCCCTTCACCTTTTAACGCGCGCACGGACTCATCGGCGTTCACCGCGACAATCAGTTTGCCGCCGAGCTCCCGCGCCGCATGCAGGTAGCGTACATGGCCGACGTGCAGCACATCGAAACATCCGTTGGCCAGCGTGACGCGCTCTCCGGCGCGCCGCCATTTCGCCACGCGTCGCCGCAGCTCGTCCCGCGAAACAATCTTCTGATGGAGTGATGTACTCAATGATGATGCGCTCAATGATCTCAAGCTCTGGGTAGGGCACGGCTTCAGCCGTGCCGCTCCGACCTGCAAAAATCTGCTGCTTTAGCCGCTGACGGCTAATGCTCGCGAGCCACCGGCGGCGTCTTATCCAGCGCCTCCAATAATTCCTGCTGGCTGACCGTGGCGGTGCCGCGCTTCATGACCACGATGCCGCCCGCATAGTTCGCCAGGTGTGCGGCCTCTTCCGCGCTTGCGCCCGCAGCCAGGGCAGCGGTAAAAGTCGCGACGACGGTATCGCCGGCGCCCGTCACGTCGGCGACTTCATCGCTGCCATGGATCGGAATGTCTACCGGCTTGTGGCGGCGCGGGAAAACCACCATCCCATCCTTGCCGCGCGTGATCACGAGCGATTCCAAATCCATCTCGCCCGCGATCTGGTCCCCGGCGGCCAGAAGCCGCTCCCAGTCGTTGTCGTTGCCGCTGCCGATGCGGATGCCGAGAGCTTCTTCCACCTCAGACTCATTGGGCGTTGCCGCCGTAACCCCGGAAAACTCGAGCATGCGATGGCGCGAGTCAAGCGTCACGGGAACCTTGTCGAGTCCGCGCTTTTCCCGAATCGCATTCAGCAGGGATGGCGTTGCGGCGCCATATCCATAGTCGGAAACCAGCAGGGCATCGGAGGCACGCGCGAATTCGCGGGCCGCAAGCACGATTTCGCGGCGCAAATGCGCATTGGGGCCTTCGCTCGGCTCACGGTCAAGGCGCACGACCTGTTGTCCGGCGGTGTGCGCGAATCCGGCCAGGATGCGCGTCTTGGTCACGGTACTGTAGCTCTTGTCTTTGAAAACACCGCTGATCGGGATGCGTTTGTGACGGAAAGCGCGCAGCAGCAGCTTGCCCGGTTCGTCGTCGCCCACCACCCCAACCGGCAGGACGTTCACTCCCAGGTCGGCAAGGTTGTAGATGGCATTGGCGCCGCCGCCCGGAACCACCTTGCGATCGCGGTGCGTCAAAATCAGCACGGGCGCTTCGCGCGAGACGCGAGAAATCTCGCCGAACACGAACTCGTCGGCAACCAGATCTGCGAGCACGGTTACCGTGAGCTTGGGAAAGGATTCGACGATCTTTCTGAGGCGCGGGCGGCCGTTCTCCTTAGTGTGTTTTGTCATCAATATGCTTGATCGCGATATTCTGGTCCATATTCTGGTCCATCGGATGCAACCCAGATTTTCTCACGAGCGGGGCCTCCCATCCCTGATTCTCGCCAATATGACATCCATAACGTCAGTGGGACGGTCGAGCGTCAGCCTGAGCTCGGCGATGGCAAGTGGTTCGAGGCAGCACTGCTCAGGGCCGAGGTTGATCGCGTCTTTCTCAGTTGTCAGGAACCCGCCGGCCTGCAGGTCGCGGCGTGCGCCGATAAGGGCTTGAATGTCGTCCCGGTCGTATGCATGGTGGTCGCGAAAGATGACTTCCGCCGCAGGCGTGATTCCGGCGGCGCGTACTTGCGCAAAGAACTGCTCGGGTCGCGCGATGCCGCAGAAGACAACCGGCGCGGAAGGCAGGCTCGGGAGAACGAGTTCACGCTCGATTCGCCAGATCAGCTTTCGCCGCAGCGCCGGATGATCCACCGCCAAGCCTGCGGGCAACACAATTGCATCGGCGCGTCGCAACGACGACAGCGGCTCGCGCAGTCGTCCCGAGGGTAGCAGCCTGTCGTCGAAGTCGCGTTCTGTCATCAGTACAATGTCGAAGTCGCGAACCAGAGAACGGTGCTGAAAGCCGTCGTCGAGGATGTGCAATTGCGGCTGGAATTTCCGCTCGGCGACCCGCCCCGCCTCATAGCGGCTTTCACCGACAATGACCGGAACGCCCAGCCGCCGGGCAATCAGCAGCGGCTCATCGCCGAAGTCGGCCGCGTTGCCACCGGTCCCGATTATTAGAACTCCGCGAGTCTTACGGCCATATCCCCGTGAGAGCACGTCGAAGGGAATGCCGCGAGCCTTCAGCATTTCCCCGAGCGCAATCACGAACGGCGTCTTGCCCGAACCACCCGCCGACAAATTCCCGACGCTGACCACCGGTCGCTCCAGCCGCCGTGAAGGTAGCACTCCGCGATCGAACAACGTGTTTCGCAGAGCGGTTGCGGCGCCGTAAAGTCCGGTGAGCGGATTCATGCGGAGCCCTCGCCCGAGGCCTGCCCGTTTTTCGATTGAGCTTCAGATGACGAAACGCTCATCAGTTGGAGTAGCGCTGAGACCGTCCTGGCCGTGGCGCCGCGCTGCGATTCGAGCGCTGCCAGCGCGTTCCGGCCGAGCTTAGTTCGCTCGTCGCCGTTTTCGATCAGCTCCATGAAGACCAGCGGCATCTCCGCCAATCCAACTATGCGGACCGCATTGCGGCTGGCAAAGAAATTGACCACGTCGCGAAAATTTTCGTAGTGGTTGCCAGTGACGATGGGAACGCCGTAGAGTGCAGGCTCAAGAATGTTGTGTCCGCCGCGCGGCACGAGACTCCCGCCGACGAAGGCGACGGTAGCCAGCGAATAGAGCGCAGCCAACTCCCCGATGCTATCGACCAGAAACACGCCGCCAACGACCGGTTCGCCGTTCCACAGAGAACGCCGCCACATCCGGAAGCCGAGTTTCTCGACGAGTTCCCCAACCTCCGCAAAGCGCTCGGGATGGCGGGGCGCAAGGATCATCACGGCCTTCGGATGATTCGCCAGAATATTGCGAAACGCCGAAAGCAGAGAGCCTTCTTCGTCCTCGAGCGTGCTGCCACACACCAGAAACGGCCCCGCTCCGGAGTGGCTGAAGCTCTCATGAAGACTCGCAACGATTGCCGGAGATGGTGGCGGCGTCACATCAAATTTCAGGTTGCCAGCAATCGTAACTTTCGATTCGTTCGCTCCAATTTCTATCAGCCTCTGCCGGTCTTCTTCTGTCTGGGCCAAAAAAACATCGACGTTGCCGAGCGTCTTCTTCAGCAATCTGGGAAGCCAGAACCGGAGCCGCTTGTAGCCGGGAAGCGAGCGGTCAGAAATACGGCAGTTGATCACGGCGATGCGCGCCCCGCTGCGCTTGGCAAGCCGGAGGAAATTCGGCCAGAATTCAGTTTCGGCGACGACCACGAGTTCCGGACGCAAAACATCGAGGTACGGCCGGACCGCGAAGGCGAAGTCCAGGGGGAAATAAAACACGTTCTCCGCGCCAAAACGGCGCGCGGCGAGTTTCTGCCCGGTGCTGGTGGTCGTCGAAATCATTACGCGATGGGACGGGAATTTCTGTTGCAGCGCCTTCACGACCGCGCTCGAAGCCACAACCTCGCCCACCGAAACCGCGTGAACCCAGATTGCGCGTCTCTCGCAGCGGCCAGCGAAGGCGGGCGGAACCGCGCCGAACCTCTGGCGCAACCCCGCACGATACTTGCCGTACCGCATCATCTGCAGCAGCCAGTAGGGCAGCGTCAGCACCAGAAAAAAAGCGAGCAGCGCACTGTAGAGCGCGTACATGAAGAGAAGTCCCATTCTAAATGGCGGGCCAAAATCCGATCTTCGATCGGACAGCACCGCTTGCCCTGACTGCATCCTATAGTTCGGCATCCTATAATCCACGTATGCACAATGCAGGTCGGCAAGAATCACTTCGCGCGGCCATGCCGCACGCCCCGCGCTTTGCGGCAGTCTGCGCTCTTGTGCTCCTCTGCTGTCTTGGCGCGCTTGCGGCCAAAGAGTTTGTGATGCCCGCGGCGCGGTCCGCTCGCACCTACCCGGCACACGACGATCACCCCATGGAAAAAGTTGTGGTCGCAGTCGATCCCTATGACCTGGAAGACAAAGCCTCGATCTTCACCGTGAACTACCGTAACTACGGTTACATGCCGATCTTCTTCATCATCACGAATGACGGCGACCAGCCTGTCTCACTCGTCGGCATGAAGGCCCAGTTGAATACTAAAGATCGCAGCAAGCTGTTCCCCGCGACCATGGACGATCTGCTGCGCCGGCTCTCACATCCCTCGCGGAACGACGGGCAAATTACATTGCCGATTCCGCTGCCCAAAAAAGAGGTCAAAGGCGGCGTGAGCCGCAAGACCTGGAACGAAATCGAGCAAGCGCAGTTTGGTGCGAAGGCCGTCGAACCGCACTCCATGGCGTGTGGCTTCCTGTTTTTCGATGTCGCCGACATTTCCAATCCGCTCGCCGGAGCCAACTTCTACCTGACCGGAGTCCAAGACGCGAAAGGCACTGAGCTGATGTATTTCGAGATCCCGATGGAAAAGTACCTAAGCGCGCCGGAAGTGAAGAAACCGTAGTAGTCCTGCGATGGAGCGACGGACGTCCTCGCCCGTCCAGCTATAATCTCCTTGATATGGCGACCACCCCAACTCTTTCCGAGGATCTCCTCGCCAAATACGAACCGGTCATCGGGCTCGAAGTCCACGTACAACTTCTGACCACCTCAAAAATCTTCTGCTCATGTTCCACCCGTTTCGGCGATCCGCCGAACACGAATGTGTGCCCGGTGTGTCTGGGACTTCCCGGAGCCTTGCCGGTGCTGAACCGGAAGGCCGTGGAATTCGCGGTTCTGGCGGCGATGGCCTTGGAGTGCCGCATCAACGAAACTTCCATTTTTGCGCGGAAAAACTATTTCTATCCTGACCTGCCGAAGGGCTATCAGATCTCGCAATATGACAAGCCGCTGGCGGAATTCGGATGCATCGAAATCGACCTGAACGAAAATAGGACGCACGAAAGTAAGACGAACGGCGGCAGGAAAAAAATCGGCATCACCCGCCTGCACCTGGAAGAAGACGCGGGCAAGAGTCTGCACGAGGGCTTCGCTGATGCTGCCTCGAAGACCGCGATCGATCTGAACCGCACGGGCGTGCCCCTCGCCGAGATCGTCAGCGAACCGGACATGCGATCGCCAGCGGAAGCGTACGAGTACCTCACCCGGCTTAAGGAAATCATCCTCTACACCGGCGTCAGCGACTGCAATATGGAAGAAGGTTCGCTGCGCTGCGATGCCAACATTAGCGTGCGGCCCCGCGGCCAGAAAGAATTCGGCACCAAAACCGAAGTCAAGAACGTCAACTCGTTCCGCTTCGTCAAGCAGGCGCTGGAGTACGAGATCGAACGCCACATCGAGATCCTCGAATCCGGCGGCAAGATCACGCAGGAATCGCGCCTCTACAACGCGCACGAAGGCAAGACTAACGGTATGCGCTCGAAAGAGCAGGCGCACGACTACCGCTATTTTCCCGAGCCGGATCTGCTTCCCTTGGTGGTAGATGAGAAGTGGCAGGCCGCAATACGCGCCAGTCTACCCGAGCTTCCCGAGGCGCGCCGCCAGCGCATGATGAAGGAGTACGGCATCACCGCAGGCGACGCTCACACGCTGACGCTTACGCGCGCCTTGGCCGATCAGTTCGAGTCCGCCGCCCGCACGGCAAGAAATCCAAGACGCATAGCCAACCTCGTACAGAGCGAATTGCTTGGACGCCTGAAAGCGCACGGCCTCGAACTCGAGCAGTCGCCAATTTCGATGACTGGGGTTACGGCCTCGGCCGATCTGGTTGAGTCGGGCGCAATCTCGGGCAAAATGCTGAAAGATCTTTACGACCTCTGCTTCGAACGCAGCCACGACTTCCCTGCCGTTTACGAAGAACAGGGGCGCCCCGAGCAGTCCCGCGACACGTCGGCCCTGGAAAAACTAGCCGATGAGTTAATCGCAGACAATCCCAAACAGGTGGAGCAATATCGCGCGGGCAAGAAAACCATGATCGCGTTCTTCGTGGGCCGTGTAATGAAGGCCTCGAAGGGCCAAGCCAATCCCCAGTTGGTGAACGAAGTCTTGAGCAGAAAGCTGGAAGGCCACTGAAAAATCAGGTTTCCAGGGCTTCGTATCAGGGTTTCGCATCAGGGCATCGCTTTAGCGATGCCGAAAGCCGCCTGTTTCAACGGTCCCTTTCGGGGCTGGGGGCATCGAATCGCGGCCCCTACTTGGCGGCTCCCAAATTCTTCAGCACTTCGTCGGCATAGTAATTCGTGACTTTGGCGTCGTCGCGCAGGCTCTCATAGTACGCCGCTTTCAATAACTGCTCCCGCCGATCGCGCAATTGCTGGCGGATGGCCTGCTGCACCCGTGGATCATTCAAGTCCCGCTGGCCCGCCGGCTCCTTCGAAATCAGTTTCACGATCATGTAAGCGAAGGGCTCATGACTGGTCGGATTGACCATGGGAATGACGGGCGTGTACTGCCCCGGCTTGAGCTTCATCACCGCTTCGCGGGTTGCCGGATCGGCATTCTTGAGCGCGGACTCGGGAGCCATTCCCAAATCGCCGCCGTTGTTGCTGGTCTCCGGGTCCTCGGAATAATTCATGGCCAGGGTAGCGAAGTCGTCGCCACTATCGAGGCGATTGGCGATCATCTGGATTTTCTTGCGCGCCTCGGCATCGTTCTGCGCCTTGCTGTTCTGCAGGTTGTGCACCTGGGGGCTCTGCATTCCAGAAACCATGATTTTGGCCAAGTGGTATTGCGCTTCGATGAGGTTGAATTCGGCCTTGTGCTCGTTGTAATAGTTTGTAACGTCCTGGTCGGTGATGTTGATGCGCGAGGTGATTTCCTTGTTCAACACCTTGTCGCGAGTGAGTGAGCGCCGCAGGTCGCGCTTGAAGTCTTCGAGCGTTATTTTCTTGTCCTGCAGCCGTTTGTTGAATTCTTCGGCGGTATAGGGCGATTTGATTTCGTTCAGCTTGCGATCCACTTCTTCGTCCGTCGCCAGCAGCCCCAGCTTCTCCGCGCGCTGCATCAAAATTTCCGTCTCAATCAGCTCATTCAGAATGCTCAGCCGCAGGCTCACGGCCTGCTCGCCCGTCGGCTGCTGATCGGAGCCCGCCGTCTGGTTGGCGTAATACTTGTCGACTTCGCTGCGGTAAATCTTCCGCCCATTGACCGAAGCCATGACGTCGCCGCCGCTGCTGCTCCGGTTGCAAGCCGCTAGTCCAATCAAAAGTGCAAGCAACAGAAACGCGACGGCCAGGCCTGCTCGCCGAAAGCAGTTACGATTTTTCAAGTTCTTCCCTCAAGAAATTTGCCATTGGTAATTGGTAATTGGCAATTTGAATTCGACATCGCCAGGTGTCCAATTACAAATTACAAATCGCAAATTACAAATTCGTTTACTTGTGCTCCGGAGGCGCAACTCCGGCATCCTTCAGCGCCTGGTCGAGCGCCAGTCGCACCGCTTCCGCAGGCACGGCTCCATCCAGTTTCTGTCCATTGACAAACATCGTCGGGGTTGCATCCACGCCGACGGTATCGCCTTCGCGCATCGAAGCGCGCACCGCCTTTTCATCCTGAGCTTTGACGCATGCCTGCAACTTCGGAACGTCGAGGTTATGCTTTTCGGCCTGCAAAGTCGCCAGCTTATCGAGCTCCGCATGCTGGCCGTCATGGCTTTTTACTTCGCCGATCGCGTGCTGATTAGCATGCAGGTAGTCGGCATAATCCCAGTAGGCGTCGCTACTTTGCGCGCCCAGGCAGTTGGCGTTCACCGCCGCGTGCACCGCCCAGGGGTGAATCTCTTCGAGCGGGTAATCCTTGTAGATAAAAAGCACGCGATCGCCGTAGTCCTTGAAAAGCCCGGGGAAAATTGTCGTGTGCATCCGGGAACAGAACGGGCATTCGAAATCGTCATAGTTGACGACCGTCACCTTGGCATCTTTGTTGCCCCGCGTCGGACGCCCGCCGACGTCGATCTTCTTCATGATCTCAGCATACGGATCGTTGGTCAGATCGAACTTGCTTATGCGCAACAACGTCTTGTGATCGCGAGAGAGCAGGAATTCGAAGTCCTGCTTCTTAGTGGGACTGACAAATGTAACCGTCAGCGCATCATAGTTCGCAAACTCACTCGACCGCAGCGCCCCAACAATCACCTTTACGTCGGGTGGCAAGGAATACTGTGCCCGCACGCGCCGTTCGACCGCGCGCACGATGTCCGAAGGAGGGGAAGAAGAAGTCGGTGGCGGGGGGGACTGCGCCGAGCAGCCCAGACAGATCACCAAAAGAACCACAAACGCGCGCCGCAGAATCATTAGTCGAAACCACCTGAACATGAGCAAGAGGCTTGATTATCTCATGGCAGCAAGACTCCACGCGCGATAACGAGCGGGCTCTCGCCTGTAGAGATGGGTGCCCCGTCTTCCGCCCGCGTCTTCGATCCGCGACGGCGGAGACTCGGCAAGCCGCGTCTCTACGGGAAATCACGATGCCATTTTCAGATGCGTCCGCGCAACAGCTCTTCTTTGGTCAACAGTTGATTCATCGACCCGGAGCGGAAACCCTCCAGGTCGAGAGTGACGAACTTGAATCCAAGCCCTTTGAACACGGCAGCGAACTCGCGCGCCATCTCTGCGGTCAAAGCGCGGGGGAATTCCTCGAGCGCAATCTCAATGCGCACGATTTCCCCGTGATGGCGCACGCGGAATTGCCGGAACCCCATGGCCCGCAGTGCGTCTTCGCCCCGCTCGATAACGCTCAGCGCTTCGGGCGTAACCGCGCGTCCATATTCCATGCGCGACGAAAGACACGCGGAGGCCGGCTTATCCCACGCCCGCAACTCCGCCCGCCGCGCCAGTTCCCGGATTTCAGCCTTGTTCAGGCCGGCCTCGAGCAGCGGGGCGAGAACACCATGCTGGCGCGCGGCCTGCTGCCCGGGCCGAAAATCACCAGCGTCGTCGGCGTTGACTCCGTAGGCGATCGCGTCGAATCCGCGCTCCTCGCGGTAGCGTTCGAGGACGGTGAACAATTCGTCCTTACAGTGAAAACAGCGCATGGCATCGTTGCGGGTATATGCGGGATTTTCCAGTTCCTGCGTTTCCACAACCTCAACCGGAATTTCGTGCTCGCGCGCAAAGGCGAGCGCGTCTTCGAGGTGAGTCCGCGCCAGGCTGGCGGAATCGGCAACCACGGCCAGCATCTCGTCGCCGAGGATCTGGTGCGCAGTCCAGGCAAGAAAAGCGGAGTCCACTCCACCCGAGTACGCGACGATCAAGCGACCGCGGCCGGCAAGAATCTGGCGCAGGCGCTCAGCTTTCTGATCGAGCATGGCCACAGTGTTCACAGTGTCTATTATCCACTAAGAAGTTGTCCGTTCCCGGTTCTCAGTTCCCAGCGACCGGCGAGGGATGTTTCTGAGAACTGGGAACTGGGAACTGAGAACTCATAGGCTAGTAAAGCCGCTCCTGCCGTTTGAGGTTGCCGAACGCTCCAATGTTCGCCAGCGTAAACGTAAAACGATATTGATTCTCGTTACGCACCGATCCCAGCGCAAAGCGCCGGTATTCCAGACTCAGGCCGCAGCAGTCCCAGTTGTAACTCGTCTGCGCCGTGGCATACTGCAGAGATCCATTATCCGCGTCAAAACCGACGCTGGTGGCAGCGCTCAAGCCGAGCTTGTTGAGTTGCCCGTAGCCAAACAACAGCCGAAACTGGTTGAATTCGCTCGTCGGCGTCGTTCCCGTTCCAGTGTCGATCACGCGCAAAAAGGCATCGCCTCCGCCCATGATAAAAGCGCCGAAGCGGTAGTTCACCAGCGCCATGCTGGAGTTGATGCGGCCGTCCTTGAGGTCGTAGTCCAAATCCCACTCGGTGTTGGTGCGCGGACTGGTTTCGATGCGCAGGCGCGAAATGAGCGGAGCAAAGCGCCGCTCTGAGTCCAGAAATGCGATGCCCGTGAAATCCGCGGTCGTCGTAAATACGTTCCGCTGCCCGGCCACCAACGCGTTCCCGAAGGTGGGATCGAAGAAATACTTCTGACCGACCTCCCAACTCAAAATCTCGCGCGGACCCGAGGCACAGGCTTGCGCGTCAGGGTTGGGAGGCACTTCCCACGGCACCGCGCCGAACTGCGGAGCGCCGCCGATGGTGAGCGTGCTCATGCCCTGCGCAGCGCAATCTTTGGCGTTCGGATCGAGGCGCTTGGCGTAAAGACGATTCACCAGCGAGTACTCGACTTCATTCGTATTGGTCAGCACGTCGGTCGCGTCGAAACGCAAAATATCGGCAAAGTTATTCACGCCGGTGACGTAGTCGTACTTCAGGCGCGGCTCAATCACGTGCTTCCATTTGCGCCCGAGCCACGGCTGATCGAATACCCGCGACAATGCCGGTGCCCGCACCTCGACCGAAGCCTCCAGCGACTTGCGATTCAGATTGTCGTCGGCAGCGGTTGTGGAATTTGCCGGGTTGCCCTGCTCGGTGTAGAACGTATCCCGCAGCGCAAGTGCAGGACGAAACGACCATCCCTGCCATTGCAGCGGCATCGCAAGCGAAGGCGTCAGATCGAACCTGCCCACCAGCGGACCAGTGTGAAACCCAAGCTGGCCCTGCTGCAAATCTTCGGGCGCCTCGCGCCGCTGCAAACCCTCGGCCGCGCTCTCGAACGACCAGTAGAGCGGCGTGTTTCCCAGCTGCCGCTCCTCGCCAGAAATGAAGAAACTTGGCGTATGCAGGATCCGGACCAGTTCCGTCTGCGTTATCGTGGTGCAGGTCGCATTCAGTTGCGTGCTCGGATTGCAGACTTCGAAATTCTGATAGCGTTCCGCCAGTGCGTTGAAGTGAAATCCGTTGGTCGTATTGGAAAGGAAAATCTGCGACCGCACTTCCGAATCGATCGCCTGCGTGTACACATCGGTGAAGGCAATGCGGAAGACGAACGAACTCAAATAATCGACATTCGCGACGCCGCGGAAGTTCCCAAAAGAGCGCTCGGCAAGAAAATGCGCGTCCTCGCCGCCTTGATTTTGCAGTGGATCCCCGATACCACGATCCACTATCCCCACATAGTTGAAAAACACGAAAGAGCTGTCGCTCGGGCGGGCGCGCAGTTCTGCACGTTGAAACCAACCGCGTTTGGAATAGTATTCCGCGCCCAACGTGGCGTCGGTGCTGCGATTGAAGGCCCAGTACACCGCTTCGCCGGCAATCAATCCCCGGGTGGACGAATTGCCGAAACTCGGGATCAACAACCCGGTGTGGCGCTGCTCTTTCTGAGCCGGAAACTCCACAAACGGAAAATAGAACACCGGCAAGCCCATCAGCCGGAAATCGCTGCTGTAGACTTTGGCGGTGCCGTCCACATCCACCACCATGCGCCCCCCGCTGAATAACCACTTCGGATGCGGCAACTCACAGGTTGTGACCGTTCCGTAGCGCACCAGATAATGATTGGGCCCGTGCTTTTCCACAATTTTTCCGGTAAAGGCAAATGGATTGGACGTGGTTAGCACGTAGCGGGAATACCGCATCTTAAATCCCACCGTTCCGACCGCGCTGTAGAACGTTCCGATTTGCGTGTGGATGTTGTACGTGCTGTGGCTGGCCACAATGTGCTCGTCATAAGGGCCGCCGTCCAGCACGACGTGCCCCTCCTCTTCGCTATCTCCCGTGTCCGCGTTGTAGGTGATTTGATCCGCGTGCAGGATGTAAGTGCGATAATCAATCTCCGCCGCGCCCCGCAGGTGGTAAATGGACCCTTCTTTCTCCTGTTGCACCGCCCGCATCGTGACCGTTTCTTCCGTCTGCCCGACTGGGGCGGTCGGCAGGTCCGGGACCGCGGCGCTCTCCGGGGCTGAGACCGCGGTCGCGGCAGGGGGCAGCGTCTGGCTGGTTACTATCCCGGAAGCGAGAAGCAGATGACAGACCAAGGCGGCCGTGATAAAGATTCGAGAGCGGGTGATCATTAATGGATGGCCATTAGCGGGTGATCTGCCAGCGCGCGTGCGCTCCGCCAGCCGGTCTGCCAACGGGGAACCAACTGACCTTAGCACGCGAACGGCTGGCGAAGCAAAGCTGCGCATTTTTGTAGTCTCCGGTTTATGGTCCCCGGCATTTGTGCCTGGCCTGGCTCTGGCCGCTGGCATTCTTCGTGACTTGCATACAACGACTTGATTTACGACCACCGCGTTGATAAAGGCCCCACTGTGGCGACTGGACTATCGACGACCGGACTAACAACGACCGGACTAACAACGACCGGACTAACAACGACCGGACTAACAACGACCGGATTGCCGAACCGTGCGACCGGAGATCGCGCCGCACCGGCGTTGAGCACCGCCGCCGCTACAGAAATTGCGGCCTCGGAACCGACCGTTCATCCGAATGCTGATCCGGGCGTTGCTACGAACCCGGATTCCTGGCGCGTCGAGGTCGCCCATCGCCTCGAACGCTATCGCACGCGGCGCAAGCCGCGGAGTCCGCGCTATCCCTCACTGCTCCTACCTTTTGATGCGCCCGAGAGCTGGTCCCGCCCTGCGCCGCCAACTGGGTCGGCGGAAATTGGGTCGGCGGCGGCGCCCACTGCGCCCGCGCGAGCCGAGCAAGGCTTCACCCGCCAAACAAAGGAAGAACCCGAGGCCGCCGGAGCTCCCAGCTTCGCCGAACTTCGCCCAGCATCGCAGCCAGACCAGGAGCCATCCCCGGAGCCCTCCGCCAAGGTAATCGAGTTCCCACGTTCCGCCGCAATTCCGGTCTTTCAGGTCAGCGACCTGGCCGATCCCGTCTTTGATCGCGATCGTCCGCGCATTGTAGAAGCGCCGGAGATTCTCCCGCCGCCTCCCGCATTGGGTGGAATGCTGATCGAACCCGACCAGCAAGAGGCGGCCGACAGGCGAGGCGATTTCCCCTCCGCATTCCCGTCAGCATCGCCCACCGCATCGATAGCTCAGCGCGCCCTGGCTGCCCTCGTGGATGGCGTTGTCCTGGCAACGGCGCTGGCGGCCTTTGCCGCAATTTTTCTTCGTCTGAACCCCACCCTGAACCCGGTTCGCGGACCGCTCCCTATGCACGCCGGACCAACGCTCGCCGCTGCGCTCACCGTGGTCGCCGTCCTGCTGTGGAAGGCTTACGAATTCTTGTTTGTGGTATATACCGGGTCGACTCCCGGACTTCGCGCCGCCCGGCTGCGCCTGGTAGAGTTTGACGGCTCGCCCCTCAATCGCCGCTTGCGCCGCTGGCGCGTGCTGGCGTCATGTCTCTCCGCGTTTTCCGCTGGGCTCGGCTATCTCTGGTGCGTTCTTGACCAGGACGGTTTGTGCTGGCACGACCGCATCACCCGCACCCACGTCCAGTCGCAGGGCCCCACGAGATAAGAAAAGCCCCGGCCGTCGAGCGACCGGGGCGCTGATTTAACTGGGTGAACTAACTCTCCGATGGTGTGTGCGGATGCCGCTGGCACCCGCCGCCACAGCACCCCATCGCGGTTTTACCACCCTTGGCTTCGCTGCAGCTTTTGCCTTCTGGGCAGCACTTGCCGTCCGCACAGCAGCCGTTCTTCTTGCATTCCTTCATCGCCGCTTTCATGTCTTTACCATCGCAGCAGGACTTGCCATCTTTCATTGCGCACTTGTCTTTGTTGCAACAGGCTGCGGCATCCTTGGCATCGGCCGCGGCGTTATGGCAGCAACCTTTGTCGTCATTCCCGGCCACGTTCTGATGACAACATGCCTGGGCGTGCGGAGCCGGTGTAGAGTTCGGTGCCGCCGGCGTGTCCTGCGCCCAGCCAACCAGCGACAGGGCCAAAATCAAAGCAAACAATCTGAATTTCATAAGATCTCCTTATCAAAGTTATGAGAACCGTTGAGACGCTTGGCCAGCTTGAAGGCCGCGGAAAGAGAGTTGGGAACTTAGGGAAGGAGTTTAGACCCGGAAAACCATATCAAGCAGGCCTGGTGGAGGACCAGGCGCGACCGCAGTCGCCGGAGAAGCGTGCGACTTTGCATCGCTAGACGGGATGAGTCCGGCAATCTCCGCAGGGGTAACGTCTCGCGAAAGTTTGTCTCCGGCACTCGCGGGTGCGGGCACGCTCTGCGGCCCCTGCTGGAAGCAGCAGCGATGCTGATCCTGACACGGCATACTGCTGGCAGCGAACTCGAGCCGAGCCCTATCCGAGGCGGTCTTGCCGAGCCCCGGACAGCACGGATGATGGCCAGCTGGCATAACGTGGTGGTGCGCGGCCATTTGCCGGACGACGGACTCAGCCATTTCCCGCGCTGGATGCACGTGTCCGGCATGCATGGCGAGCATCGGAGCCATAGCCATCTCTGCCCAGGCCACCATGGCCACAAGTAGCGCCGCCGCAATGGACTTCTTCAACATCCGGTTCTTAGTGTCGCAGATCGAAGTATCGCAGATCGACCGAAAACTGGCTGTGACGACCATCACGGGTATGGGCGCCTTTTTGAGTCGGTTTTGAAAGGGCACGGCTTCAGCCGTGCCGTAGCCGTCGGTTTTCATTGCGGCTTTAGCCGCTGAGGGACGGCAATTCTCACGCTGCGCCACTACCTCATCACGGCCCGGCTTGACTCCCGCAGGGCAGGGGCCCCGACCTGCCAGCGCGGGGCTCTATCCCACCAGATTCTCGAGCGCCTGCCGCAACTCGCGGAAACGAAAGGTATACCCGCTCGCCCCAAGTTTGCCGGGCTCAACCCGCTGGCTGGCGAGCAGCAATTCCTCCGCGGCCGTCTTGCCGAAGGCTAGTCGCAGCGCAAACTCCGGCACTGGGAAAAATGCTGGGCGTCCCAAAACCGAGGCCAGCACCTTTGTAAACTCCGCATTGCGCACCGGATTCGGCGCCACCAAGTTCACCGGCCCACTCACCGGCCCTTTCCCCAGGCCACTCACCGGCCCAGCGACCGACTCCGTGCCGATCGCGTGATGAATTCCCCCCACGATGTCGTCCACATGGATCCAGCTCCACCACTGCTGCCCCGATCCAATCCGGCCGCCCAGCCCGAGTTTGAACGGCATCAGCATATTTGCAAGCGCTCCGCCCTTCGCGCTCAGCACCAGCCCAATCCGGATGTTCACCGTGCGGATGCCTGCCTCCGCCGCAATTCGGCTGGCATCCTCCCACTCGCGACAAACCTCGGCCAGAAATCCCTGCCCCGCCGGACTCTCTTCGCGTAGAAGTTCGTCGCCGCGACTCCCGTAGAGCCCAATCGCCGACGCGCACACCAATACGCGCGGCTTCGCCTCACTCTGCGCCAAAGCGGCACTGAGGTGGCGGGTTCCCAGTACCCGGCTGTCGCGAATCGCACTCTTCTTTTCGTTGGTCCACCGTCCCACCACGCTTTCCCCGGCCAAGTGGACCACCGCATCGAACCCCGAAACCGCAGTCGGCGACAACGGCGCCAGAGGATCCCATGAAACCTGCCCCGCATTCTGAGCCCGACCCCGCACCAGGCGCACAATCTGCGTACTCTGGGGCTCGAACGAAGCCAGAAGCGCCGTCCCAATCGGCCCTGAAGCTCCACTGATCAGTACTCTTTGCAAGTCACTCCTCCCGAAGCCCGTGTGGCGCGGGCGCCTCGCCCGCGTTGCCCTTTCCGGACAGCTTAATACCGGGTCAAGGTAGTGCCGTCTCCGTACTTTACCAGCCCAAAGGCCTTTCTCGGCGACCTCGGCATCCCGGCGGTGAAATAGTATTCCGGTGCGCTAAAATCGATCATGGCGACGTTGCGGGAACAGATCGCGACCAATGTGCTCACGGCCACCCGTTTCCGTGAGCTCATGCGGAAGCTGCGCGAGAACCGTCCTCACGACGATCTCGGCCTCGTCAAGAAAGCCTACGAATTCTCCCAGAAACACCACGCCGGACAACACCGCGCCTCCGGCGAGCCCTACCTCGTGCATCCCCTCGAAGTCAGCAACGTCCTCGCCGACATGAAAATGGATTCCGTCTCCATCGCCGCCGGCCTTCTCCACGACTCCGTCGAAGACACCTCCGTCACCGCCGTTGAAATTCGCCAGGAATTCGGCGAACAGGTCGCCCACATCGTCGAAGGCGTCACCAAGATCAGCAAAATCGATTTCTCTTCCCGGGAAGAAGCGCAAGCCGAGAACCTCCGCAAAATGATGCTCGCCATGGTCGACGATATCCGCGTCGTCCTCATCAAGCTCGCCGACCGCCTCCACAACATGCGCACCCTCGAACATCTCGATCCCGAACGCCGGCAGAAAATCGCCCAAGAGACGCTCGACATCTACGCTCCTATCGCGCACCGTCTCGGCATGGGCAAGATTCGCGGCGAACTGGAAGACCTCGGTTTCAAATACGTCGATCCCATCGGCTACGAACAGGTCCGCGCCGCCGTCGAGTCGCGCCGCAAAGAGGGCGAAGCCTTCATGGCGCGGGTCGAGGGTGTTCTGCGCGACGGCCTCAAAGAAGCCGGCATTACCGGCCGCGTCGAGAGCCGCATCAAACGCCTCTACAGCGTCCACAAGAAGTTGCAGCGCCAGCGCATCAGCGTCGACCAGGTTTACGACCTCTGCGCCATGCGCGTCATCACCAAATCCGTGCAGGATTGCTACGCCGTTCTCGGCATCATCCACAACCTCTGGCGCCCCGTCCCCGGCCGTATCAAGGATTTCATTGCCATGCCGCGGCCCAACCTCTACCAGTCGCTGCACACCTCCGTCATCACTGAGAACGGCGAGACCTTCGAAATTCAGATCCGCACCGAAGAAATGCACAAGATGTGCGAAGAAGGCATCGCCGCCCACTGGAAATACAAAGACGGTCCCGTCTCGGCCGAGGACGAGCAGCGTCTGGCATGGCTCCGGCAGGTCGTAGAGTGGCAGCGCGACGTCTCCGATCCCAACGAATTCCTCTCCACCCTGAAAGTCGACCTCTACCCCGAGGAGGTTTACACTTTCACGCCCAAGGGCAAGGTCCTGGTTCTGCCGCGCGAGTCCACGCCCATCGACTTCGCCTACTCTATCCACACCGAAGTCGGCCACAGTTGCACCGGCGCCAAGGTCAACGGACGCATGGTTCCCCTCCGCCACAAGCTCCATTCCGGCGACATCGTCGAAGTCATCACCCAGCCCGGACACAAACCCAGCCGCGACTGGCTCGCCGTCGTCAAGTCCTCCCGCGCCCGCAACAAAATCAAGCACTGGCTCAACGTTCACCAGCGCGAGCGCGCCATTGAAATCGGAAAGAAGCTGATCGAAAAGGAAGCGCGCAAATACCGCATCTCGCTCAAGGAAATCAAGGAAGCCGACCTGCAAAGAGCGGCCACCGAATACGGACTCGGCCGTCCCGACGACCTGATGGCCGGCATCGGCTACGGCAAGTACTCAGCCCGCCAGGTGCTGGCGAAATTCGCGCCCGCCGGCGCCGAACCGATGTCCGAAACCGAGGAACAGGCTGCATCCCAAGGCATATCGAGCGGCATTTCGAGCGTGGTGCGCCGCGTCTTCGGCGGCGACAGCAACGCCATCGTAGTCCGCGGACAAGGCGACCTCCTCGTCTATCGTGCCCGCTGTTGCAACCCCATTCGCGGCGAGGCCATCGTCGGCTATGTCACCCGCGGCAAAGGCGTTGCCGTCCACTCCATCAACTGCCCCAACGTCACCAATCTTCTCTACGAACCCGACCGCCGCATCGATGTGCTCTGGGCCGGCGACAAAGACGGCCAACCCGTTTCCTATCCCGTCAAAATCACTCTGCTCTGCGACGACCGCTGGGGCATGCTCAAACAAATCACCGCCGTAATCAGCGACACCAAAACCAACATCCGCAACATGGAATCCCGCAGCCAGAACGGCCAAGCCAGCGTAGACGTAGTTCTCGACATCGCCGACCTCAAACACCTCCAGAAAATCATTGACGGAGTCCGCCAGATCCCCGGCGTCCACGACGTCCAGAGATTGCAGAAGATCTAGAGCTGGTTTCACAAATCGGTTTTGGGTAGGGTACGGCTTCAGCCGTGCCGCTCAGGCCCCCGGAAGAATACCTATTCTTTCTCCGCGCTCTCAGCGCCCTCTGCGGTTAAATGCTTTTCCGGCCGCAGCAACGGAAACAGAATCACATCCCGAATCGAATGCGAGTCGGTAAGCAGCATCGCCAACCGGTCCACTCCCAAGCCCACCCCGCCCGCCGGAGGCATGCCATAACTAAGCGCGTTTATATAATTTTCGTCCATCTGGTGGGCTTCTTCGTCGCCGCGTTCGCGTTGTTCTAATTGCGACTCGAATCTTCGCCGCTGATCTTCGGGATCGTTCAGTTCGCTAAACCCGTTGGCGATTTCCATCTTCCCGGCGAATATCTCAAAACGTTCGGTCCAGTCCGGCTCATCCGGCTTCTGCTTTGACAGCGGCGAGACCGCTGTGGGGAATTCGTAGATGACCGTCGGCTGCATCAAGTGCTCCTCCGCCACCGCTTCAAAAAGATTCGCGATGGTCTTGCCCACCGGCTCCGCCGCGTCGTAGCTCAAACTAATCCCCGCGTCGCGCACGCGCCCGACCAGCGCCTCGACCGACCCGTACGCCGCGAAGTCGCTGCGCTCCGGCGTCGCGCCCGCTTTCTCCGGCCAGAAATGTACGATCGCCTCCCGCATCGTCATCCGCCGCCAGTTCGTGTGCGACCAGTCAATCTCATGCTCACCCCACTTCGTCCTCATCCCGCCGGTTACATCTTTCACCGCCTGCTCAATCGCGCCCTGCGTCGTGCCCAGAATGCCGAGATAATCCGTGTACGCCTGGTACGCCTCCAGCATGGTGAACTCAGGATTCCATCTCCACCCCAGCCCCTCGTTGCGGAAGTTGCGGTTGATCTCATACACGCGATCGAATCCGCCCACCGTCAGCCGTTTCAAATAAAGCTCCGGAGCGATCCTCAGAAACAGATCCATATCCAAAGTGTTGTGATGCGTCTTGAACGGACGCGCCACCGCCCCGCCCGCAATCGGATGCATCATCGGCGTCTCGACTTCCATGAACCCCTGCCCATCGAAATACCGCCGCAAAGATTGAACCAGTTTGCTGCGCTTCAAGAACACTTCCCGCACTTCCGGATTCATCACCAGATCCACGTAGCGTTGCCGGTAGCGCAACTCAACGTCAGTAAGCCGGTGAAATTTTTCCGGCAAAGGCAGCAGGTCTTTAGAAAGAAAAGTCAACTCCTCGGCATGAATGCTCAGTTCGCCCGTGCGCGTGCGAAACAAATATCCGCGAACCCCAATGTGATCGCCCAGGTCAAGCAGCTTCCAAAGTTCGAAGCCGGCATCGCCGACCGCGTCTTTCTTGACATAGATCTGCAGCCGCTGACCGTCCTGCTGCAAGTGCGCGAACCCGGCCTTCCCCATCAACCGGATCGCCATAATGCGTCCCGCAACCCGCACCGTCACCCGCGGAGCATCCAGTTCCTCCGTAGTCTGCCCGCCGTACTCGGCCAGAATCTGCGCCACGGTGTGGCTGTAGTTGAACTTCCGCGGATAGGCCGGATGCCCGAGAGCCTCAATCTTCTTCAGCTTCTCGCGCCGGATTTCATAAATGTTTTCGTCGAGTGCCAATGCGTGTCCTTGAGTTGCAGAGTAAGCGTTTCAGAACAAGCGTTCCGAGTAAGCTTCTGATTATAGACAACCCCGGGGGAGATTCCTGTCTCCAGATGCCGTGCCGACCATTGGCGCGACTGCCCAGACGCTGTGACCCAGGTCACAGCCTGCGCTTGTGGGCGAGAGCAGACTAGTTGTGGTCGCCCGGCCCGCTGCAATGCCATTTATGAGCTGCACGTCGACGCGCCTCCGACCAAACGGAAATTCCAGGAGAAACCCATGTCATTCACCAAACAGCAAGCACTCGACTACCATTCTTTGCCGCGCCCGGGAAAAATTGAAGTCACCCCCACAAAACCGTGCCGCACGCAACGGGATCTGAGCCTGGCCTATACGCCGGGTGTGGCTGTACCGTGCCTGGCGATTGAGAAGAATCCGCAGGACGCCTTCAAGTACACGGGACGTGGAAATCTAGTCGCCGTGGTCACTAACGGAACCGCCGTTCTCGGCCTGGGCGACATCGGACCCCTCGCTGGCAAGCCCGTCATGGAGGGCAAGGCTGTCCTCTTTAAACGCTTCGCTGACGTGGATGTCTTCGATATCGAGGTCGGCAGCAAAAATCCCGACGATGTCATCAAGTTATGCCAACTTCTGGAGCCGACTTTCGGCGGCATCAACCTCGAAGACATCAAGGCTCCGGAGTGTTTCTACATCGAAGAGACCCTGAAGAAGACGATGAAGATTCCGGTCTTCCACGACGACCAGCACGGCACCGCCATTATTTCCGGCGCCGCGTTATTGAACGCTCTGGAAGTGGTGAACAAGGACATCGCCAAAATAACTCTCGTCGTCAACGGTGCCGGTGCCTCGGCCATAGCCACTGCCGAGCATTACATTCGGCTGGGCATGAAGCGGGAGAACATCATTCTCTGCGACACCACGGGAGTGGTTTACAAGGGCCGCACGAAAGGCATGAATCCATATAAAGAGCGCTTCGCCCAGGACACCAAGCTGCGTACGCTGGCGGAGGCTATGGTGGGCGCCGATATGTTCCTCGGACTTTCCGTCGGTGGCGTGGTCTCGCAGGACATGGTGCGCTCAATGGCGCCCCGTCCAATTGTCATCGCCATGGCGAATCCCGATCCGGAGATTACCTACGAGGACGCCAGAGCCTGCCGCTCCGACGTCATCATGTGCACCGGCCGCTCGGATTATCCCAACATGGTGAATAACGTTCTGGGCTTCCCCTTCATCTTCCGTGGGGCCCTCGACGTGCACGCTACCGCCATCAACGATGAGATGAAGCTGGCCGCAACTCATGCCCTGGCCAGCTTGGCCAAAGAGGACGTACCCGACTCCGTCTGCCGTGCCTATGGAGTGGAGCGGCTGAAGTTCGGTCCCGATTACCTGATTCCTAAGCCGTTCGACCCGCGCGTGCTGATCTGGGAGGCCTCCGCCGTGGCCGAAGCTGCCATGCGCACTGGCGTAGCCCAGCAGCCGGTCGACCTCAAGGAGTACCGCGAACAACTCGAACGTCGTCGCGGGAAGGCCCACGAGATCTCGCGGATAATGATTCGCAAAGCGCAAGCCAAGCCTAAATCTGTGGTCTTTCCGGAAGGAGAGAATGAGAAAATCCTGCGCGCTTGTTACACCCTGATGGAGGAGAAAATTGCTGTCCCCATCCTCTTGGGGAAAGCCGCGGTGATACAAGCTAAGGCACTCGATCTGGGGCTGGATCTGAAGGACGTGCGCGTCATTAATCCACCAGAGTCTCCGCTCCGCGAAGCCTACATTCAGGAACTCTGCCGGCTGCGGCAGCGTCGGGGTGTAACCCTGAGCGAAGCCCACCGGCGGATCAATGACCGCAACGTTTTTGCTTCCATGATGGTGCGCATGGGGGATGCCGACGCGCTGGTCTCCGGCGTCGCGCAGAACTACCCCGACGCGATCCGTCCGGCGCTGCAGATCGTGCGCATGCGCGAAGGGCTGCACACGGTTGCGGGGTGCTATGCCATGATCACACGCAAGGGCGACATTTACTTCATGGCTGACACCACCGTGAATGTCGATCCCACGGCGGAAAATCTGGCGGAAATCGCCCTCTGCGCCGCCGAAACGGCTCGCCGTTTCGACGTCGTACCACGGATTGCGATGCTCTCGTTCTCCAGCTTCGGGAGCACCAAGCACCCGCTTTGCGAGAAAGTTCGCAAAGCTGTCGATCTCCTGCACAAGGCGGACCCAACCCTCGTGGTGGACGGCGAGGTAATGGCCGACATTGCCGTCTCCCCGGAAATGCTGGAGGAGATGTATCCTTTCAGCGCTCTCAAGGGTGGCGCCAACGTGCTCATTTGCCCCGACCTCAATTCCGCCAACATCGCTTACAAGTTGCTGGCCAAGATCGGTGGCGCCGAAGCCATTGGTCCCATTCTCATGGGGATGAGCAAGCCGGTGCATCTGCTGGCGCGAGGCGCAGAGGTGGAAGAGATCGTCAACATGGCCGCAATCGCGGTTATCGATGCGCAGGAATTAGAGCGCTCGGAGTGGCCGGCAACAGAGGTCCGAAAGCCGGTGGCAGTGGCCGACTGAGAGCTGAGAGAGCAGAACGAATTGGCTGTGTTGACAAGTCAACACAGCCAATTTTCTTTCCTGAGCGGGTTCCAAGTCAACGACTACCGGGCCACCGATCCAATGACCACCGCCCGGTACCCGTCAGAAATGTCTCGCCCTGCGTCTTTTTGGCCGTGTTGGGGGCTTGCGCGACCCTTCGCGGTGTATGCCACGCCGTAGTTCGTCGTGGCCCTCCGAGCAAACTACGCTAGGAGGCAGCCCTCACCGATGTCTGCTCCAGGCGAAGCATTTCCTGTCCCTTCTCGTAGGTGCGGATCGCAACCGGTTTCAGCCAGAACAGTGCCAGGAACGCGGCGACCACGTTGCAGGCAATCATGACCCAGAAAATATCCATCCACGAGCCGGTCTTGACACTGGCCATGGCGGCCACCGGTCCGGCGAAGACGGACGCCAAACCTTTGGCCGTGTAGACAATGCCGTAGTTGGTCGTGGCCCATTTCTTGCCATACAGGTCGCCAACGATGGACGGGAAGAGCGAAAAGATCTCGCCCCATCCGAAGAAGCACAGGCCAGTCATCAGGACGAACCACACCGGATGACTGATCAACGCGAGCAGGCCCAGGACGGCCAGGCCCTGGGAGAGGAACGCGATGAACATGGTGTTCTCACGCCCTATGTGATCGGAAACCCAACCCCAGAATGGCCGGCAAAGGCCGTTCAGGATGCGGTCCAGTTCGATGGCCACGACCAGTGCCGACATTCCCCACAAGATGATTACCTTGTCGACGTGGTAGAAAATGGCGATGGGTTTGATCTGGGCAGTGACCACCAGACCACCGAAGGCGACCAGCGTCATCATGATGTAAATGACGTAGAACGATGGTTGCCCCAGCATCTGCCAGTAAGTCATATCGTAGCCGGATGTTCTCACTTTCGCGCTTGCTTGCGTCCATCCCTTAGGCATCCAGCCTTTGGGCGGAGCGACGATCAGCATGGCGGCGGCGAAGCAGATAATGCCCTGTACAACGCCCCAGAAGATGAAAGTGTGCTGGTATCCGGAGACTTTCATCATCTTGGCGATCGGCGCCACGGTCAGTGCAGTTCCCAGGCCGTACGCGCCAGCGGTGAACCCGGCGCACATGCCGCGGTGATCGGGGAACCACTTCAGCGAGTTGCCCATGCAGCCGCCGTACACAGCACCGGCGCCGACGCCACCGAGCGCGTACCAGAAATACAGTGCATGCAGGTTGGCCGCCACCCCCGATCCGATCCAGCTAACGCCGACCAAGATGCCGCCGATACCGATGACCAGACGAGGGCCAAGGCGATCGATGAGGTAGCCCTCGAACGGCACCAGCCAGGTTTCGCAAAGGATAAATGCGGCGAAGGCCACCTGGACGGCAGCCAGGGTTGCGTTCATGCTTTTCGTTAAGGGCGTAGTGAACAAGGTCCAGGCGTATTGAAGATTGGCGATGGCCATCATCGCGATCACGCCTGCGATGAGTTGAACCCAGCGGTTGACGATCTTGGGCTCTGTAGGAACTGCGGAGGTCACGTTCGTGGCCACAGGCATCCTCCTCGGAGATTGTCAGAATTGTTCGCCTCTACTTGCTCAGCACTCCTTATCGGAAAACATCTGCCTAAATGAAAGCCCGCCCTTACAGGGCGGGCGGGGTATCAGTATCAGCCTTCGATTTCTTTCTGGAGCGGAATGATTCCCGGCACCAGCCACTTCTCCCACATCTCGTCGATCTTGTTCTGGAAGTATTCGATATCTTCCTCGATAAAGTGCGCGAACCTTCCCTGCTTGAGCAAGTAATCACGAACCGGAAGACGTTTGAATTTGCCGTTCGCAATATCCTTGGTCTTCCCGTAGAGCGATAGCTTACCACATTCGATCTCATACAGAGGCCAAATGCCGGTGTTCACGGCCAGTTCGCCCAGTTCGAACGAAAGCACGGGATCGAAGTCCCAGCCTTTCGGGCAGGGGTTGAGGCAGTGGATGAAGGTCGGACCGCCGATCGATAGCGCCTTGCGAACGTTGTTCATCGCCTGCAGCGGGTAGGAGGTAGAAATGGTTCCTACATACTTCACTGTGGGATGGCCAGCCATTATCAACGGCGCCATGTTCTTTTTCCAGCGGTGATTCATGATGCGCTTCACTTTTCCTGGCGTGCTGAACGAGGTGTTGACGCCATACGGCGATGTCCCGGAAATCTGGATATCGGTATTGGCATACGACTCGTTGTCATACATCAGGATCAACAGGTTGTAGTCGGGATGGCACATGGTGGCCGAGATGGCGCCCAGTCCCATGTCCGCACCGCCGCCGTCGCCGCAGAAGGCGATGACATTGATGGGTTCGTCCTTCATGACGCCCTTGCGCATCTGGACGCGGAATGCCGCGGCCGCTCCCAGCGCGCTGGAGCCTGAACTGCCCAGTTGCGTGTGCATCCAGGGAACACCCCAGGGCGTAGCGTAGTAAGAAGTGTTAGCCACGTACATGCACCCAGTGCTGCCCAGAACGATCGTTCTGGGTCCCGCGGCCTTCGCCATCAATTTCATGATTTGCGCAGACTCGCAGCCCTGGCAGGTGCGGTGGCCGGATGTGTAGTACTCCTCGGGTGGAACCTTCTTGACTCCTTTGAAGGGTTCCAGGTTTTGCGTCGGTTTTTCGTCTACAAAAGTGCTCATAGTTGTTATCCTTTCCGGCTCTCGGAACGTTGTGTGGAGGCGGGGCTTTGCCCCGCCGGGACGGGGCAGAGCCCCGTCATCACACATTTATCCTCGCAGCCCGATCCATTGCGTCAGGGGTTGCGCTTTACCTTTGGCGGCTTCGAAGGTGATCTCCGTCATCTTCTCCACGTCCGGCACTGTCACTTCACGTCCACCCAGCCCGCAGATGAAATCCAGTACGGGTGGCCGGGTGGCCGCGCTGGTGTACATGGCCGAGCGAAGTTCAGTGGCCACTACGCCGCTAAGATCCGGCGAACCGAACGAAAAGTCGCGGTCGATTACGCCAATGGCCTTGAATCGCTCCAGGCACTTGGCAATTTCCGGACCGGCAAAGGGCCGGAACCAGCGCAAACGCACGAATCCGACTTTCTTGCCTTCCTCGCGCATCTTCCGGACCGCAACTTTCACCGGGGTAGACATCGTTCCCATGCCCAGCAGCACGACGTCCGCATCCTTGGTCATATACTCTTCAAAGAACGGATTGCCGTACTTGCGTCCAAACGTTTTCTCGAAGTCGGTATAGACTTCGCGAATCACATCGCAGGCGATCTCGGTGACTGCGTAGTTCTGCCGTCGAACCTCCATCACCCAGTCCTCGTTGGCCTGGGGGGCCACCGAAATGACGTTGTCGGGGTGGAGCAGCAGATCGCCGCGGTTGTAAGGAGGCAGGAACTTCTTAACCTGCTCCAGCGCCGGGATCTTGACCAACGCTTGCGAGTGCGTGAGGAACGCGCCATCGCAACTAATCGCCAAAGGAACGAACATGCGGCGATCCTCCGCCACGCGATAGGCGATCAAAGCGGTGTCCAACGCTTCCTGCGCGCTATCGACCCAGGTCAACATCCAACCTAGATCGCGTACCGACAGGGCATCGTTGTGTTCCACACCGAAGGCGCCGGGATCGTCGAGCGCCCGATTGCCCACCATGGCAACCATGGGGATGCGCAGAGCGGGAGTTACCGTCAGGCATTCCATGGCATACATCCAGCCGACGCCGCTGGAACCGCAGAACACACGCGCTCCGCAAGCGGAGGCGTGTTTGACGATTTCGAATTGGGAGTGTTCGCCTTCCGCCACGATGTACTCACAGTCCATTTCGCCATCCGCCACTAACTGGCTGATGTACTGCATCACCGTGTCATAAGGCCGGATCGGGTAAGCCGTAACTACGTCGACGTTAGCCAATTTGCAGGCAATCGCAATGGCTTCGGCGCCGGTAATCAGGGCTTCCTGCTCCTGGGTTTTCTTTTTTTCTTCAACCGGTATTGTCAGTGTTGCCATCTTAATCTCCTTGTCTTCAGGTTTGCCGCCGGGCTACTAGCCTTTGTTAGCGATCTCCATAGCTTCGGGGACCTGTTCTTGATATTGACCGCGATAACGGAACCCATGCGACCGATTTTTGATCGGCTCGGCTTTCTTAATTGTCGTCTCCAGCCACTTCAGGTATGCGCCCTTGTCTTTCTCGAACGCCGCCCACTGGCTGTTGTTATCGTGGAACTCGGACTCGTTCACCATGGTGACGCAATTCTTCACCGGGCAAATCTCCTCGCAGATGCCGCAACCAGAGCAGGCTTCGAGGTTGGTGTCGTAAGTGCCCGCGGTCGTGATATCGAACGCCGCATCCGGACAGTTCAGCCAGCACAGCGTGCACTTGGTGCAGGTTGAGAAGTTGATCACCGGCCGTTGCGTGCGCGTCGAGTACTTCTTGAACAGCTCGTTGCGGACTGGCCGGAAGCCCCCGACTTTCCCCGTCACTGGATCGGCGAACGGGGCGCCTTGCCCCTGGCCCTTGATGGATACGCCGCAGCGCATATCCTCCCAGCGGGGCAGCCCGACCTTGACTACCTCTTCGGGATTGCCCTCGCCCGCCTTCACGCCGATCGCGGTAAAGCGCTCGAAAGCAGTGCGAGCCGACGTAACTTTCAGCGTGTTCTTGAGTTTTTCGTTGATGAATTTCTCCACCGACTCCAGGCTCATCACCGCGGGCAGCGCCTTAGCGATGGCGCCCAGGATGCGGACGTCGGTGTGGTCATCCTTATAAACCCACATGCCGGAGAAGCTGGTAACGCCTCTCACGATTCCCAGCTTGTAAGGCTCTTCCCGGCGGTGAATGTTCTTCAGCAGCGCGGGTGCGTCCTCCAGAGAGATTACGATGAGCGTGTGTCCGGGTTTCAGAGCACGGTGTACGGGTTGCAGCCCAGACCACGCCCACGACTCCGCGCCCTTACAGAGCGTGTCGTCGAGAACCACAGTCACGTCGACCTGCTTCGGCTCGTATTGCGCCATTCCCGCTTCGAGCGTCTCCTCGTCGTTGGCGACGATAGCGAAACTCTTCGCTGGAATCCCATTGCGTTCCGGCGCGTCTGAATAACGGCCAAAGGAAATGCCCAGTTTGCCCTCGTTGTGCGCGGCCAAAACAATGCCGCGAGTTATGTTCTTGGCCAGGGTCTTTTGGAAGACCCCTCGGTAGATGACTTCAACCGCAAATAGCTGGCCCATTTTCCAACCTCCATTTCTTTTACAACTTCTTCAGTACTATGCTTTCGACTTCCTGCAGATGCCGGCGCATCGCAGCCTCGGCGGCTGCGGCGTCGCCCCGCTTCAGAGCGGAAAGAATTCGGTGGTGACCGGCGAGCGATTTTTCTTGCCGTCCTTCCACCTGCAACGTGCGTTCCCGCGTCTCGCGCAACAAATCCATCAATACATCCACCACTTTCAAGACCGCGCTGTTGTCGGACGCCAAAGCGATGCTGTAGTGAAACTCGGAGTCCTCTTCGATTCCGACTTCGCCGCGACGCACCTTCACCTCTTGGCGTACAAGAATCTCCTCCATCTCAGCGATCTCATCGCGGGAGATGTGTAGAGCGGCGCGCCCGGCCAAGGGCGGCTCGATCATATTGCGCACGTCCAGCAGGTCCGCAACCATCTTTCGCTTCTCCAGGAGCGCGGCAGCCAGTGGATTGTCCGGGGTAGCAGCAGGACTGCAAACCACCGTGCCGATGCCCTGGCGTGGCTCGAGCAGACCCCTCATTTCCAAGCTGCGGATGGCATCGCGCACCGAGCTGCGGCTCACCCCAAGCATTTGCACAAGATGGCGTTCGGGGGGCAGCAGGTCGCCGGGTTTCAGTTCTTCCGCAATGCGCCGCTCGAGTTGCCTGGCGACCTCCTGGTAGACCTTATTTCTGGAGATCGCCTCGAACCCGATTCTCGTTGGTGATTCAGTGCCCATAATTGCCATTGGTCTGAGGACTGACCACATTTCACGCCTGAACCCCAAATGGCACAAGGAGGTTGATCACGTGTCAATGTGACAATGATCACCTGGGGGTTTGCTCCGGGGGAGAGTCCGTTCACCTTCCCGATTCGAATGTGTCTGTCCTGGGTAAGCCTCCGTGGTAAATTCTACGTTTGCACTTAAGCCAGGCCATCTTCCTGTTTTTCGCTGCAATAATTGGCGGGACGCTGAACGCGGTGGCCGGCGGCGGCACTTTTGTTTCGTTCCCCGCTCTGTTAAATACCGGTGTGCCGGCGGTACAGGCCAACGCGACCAACACGGTCGCGCTGTGGCCTGGGCTCGCAGCCAGTACCGGTGCCTACCTGAAACGGCTGAACGTGCCGCGACGCTTGTTGATTCCATTACTGCTGACGAGCGTTGTCGGTGGCCTGGTTGGCGCTGTGCTGCTGCTCAAGACGCCCCAACATACCTTCCTGCGCCTCGTCCCCTGGCTGCTGCTGGGTGGCACCTTGCTGTTCGCCTTCGGCAACAAGATCCGCGCAAGCGCCGGCAAGACTGTTGCTGTGGATGATCTGCGGAAGATGTCATGGCAGGCGGTCACGGCAACTTCGATGGCTGAGTTACTGGTCGCAATCTATGGCGGGTATTTCGGGGCGGGGATCGGGTTCATGATCCTGGGAATGTTGGCGTCTTTGGGGATGCGTGACATCCATGCCATGGGCGCGATCCGGACATTGCTTGCGGTCGTGATTAATGCTGCGGCGGTGCTGACATTCATTCTGGCGGGCGCCGTGCTATGGCCGCAGTGCATCGTGATGATTGCGGGTGCTTTGTTAGGCGGCTGGTTCGGCGCACACTACGCGCAAAAAGCCGATCCCCGGAAGGTGCGGCTGGTAGTAATCGCCGTCGGAGTGGCGATGACCGCGTACTACTTTGTCACGGTGCGGTAGCGTCAGGCGGAAGCCGCTGCGGGCGAAGAGCGACCCTCGGCCGGCGTTCACTTTGGCTGCTGCTGAACGGCACACTGGGACAACAGCTTGGTGCAGTTGTACACCGTGCGGGTGCAGGTCATGGGAAGCCCTACCCGCTCTCCCAACTCGACGACCGCGCCCACAAGTGCTTCGAGTTCCATCGGGCGCCCCGCTTCGAGATCTTGCAGCATGGAAGTCTTGTGCTCACCAACTTTTTCCGCGCCTGCCATTCGCTGCTCGATCGAAACCGGTAACTCCATGCCTAATTTGAGTGAGACCGCTTCCACTTCCTGCATGATGTCGCGGATCACCGACGAAACTCCCGGATCGCGCACCATCTGCACCAGTGTGGCACGCGTCAGTGCGCTGACCGGGTTGAGGGACGCGTTGCCCAGAACCTTTACCCAAATCTCGTGCCGGATGCGGGTAGTGATAGGGCAGCGCAAGCCGGAGGCGATGAGCGCCTCCGCAATTCGGCGGCAGCGATCGGAGCGCGTGCCGTCCGGTTCGCCGAGAGAAATGCGGTTGCCCTCGATGTGTTGAATCACTCCCGGAGCCAAAATCTCGGTCGAAAAGTAAACGATGGACCCGACCACACGATGCGCTTCGATGGCCGAGGAGATCACGCCGCCGGGATCGACCCGATCGAGAGACAATCCTTCCCAATCGCCGCCGAAACCCTGGAAGTACCACCACGGAATCCCATTCTGAGTGCTGACAACTGTGGTATCCGGCCCCAGCACCGGCCTCAGCTGAGGCGCAAGTTGCGGCAGGCCGTGGGCCTTCACTCCAAGAAAGACAACGTCCACCGGTCCCACTTCTTCGAGGGAACTGGCGATGGTGGGCCGCGCCACAGAATCTCCCTCGCTGCTTCTGACCTGCACGCCGTGCTCCTGCATGGCGCGAAGATGCGGCCCGCGCGCGAAGAGCGTGACCTCGAACCCGGCCTGCGCCATGCGCGCACCGATGTAGGCTCCAATTGCGCCCGCCCCCGCGATCAGGAATCTCATGCTTGCTCATCCGTGAGCACGGCGGCGACGGCGCGACGGCGAATTTTTCCGGTCGCGGTGGTGGGGATACTGTCCACCAGGTAGATCTTCTTTGGACATTTGTATTCTGCCAGAAACTCGCGGGAGTGCTTGATGAGTGCCGCTTCGGTGGCGCCATGGCGTTCGTGCAAGACCACGGCGGCCGCCACTTCTTCGCCCAGTGTGGGATGCGCGCAGCCAAACGTGACCGCTGCCGCGACCGCGGGATGCCGCAGCAGAATCTCATCCACTTCGTGAGGTGCGATGTTTTCGCCTCCGCGGATGATGATGTCTTTGATCCTGCCCGTCAAATGCAAATAGCAGTCTTCGTCAAGCAATCCTTCGTCGCCGGTGCGAAACCATCCATTCACAAAAGCGCGAGCGTTGGCCTCGGGATTATTTGCATATCCACGAAACACGTTGGCTCCCTGGATGGCAACTTCGCCGCGCTGGTTCGTGCCGAGATGATTGCCCTCCTTGTCCATGATGCTGATGCGAAGCCCGATGCCCACGCCCACAGAACCTGGCTTCCGATGGCGCGGGGGTAAGGGATTCGAGGTCATCTGGTGGGCAGCTTCCGTCATTCCGTAGGCTTCGACGAAAGGCACGCCAAAAACGTCTTCCATCTTGTGAATGAGTTCTGGCGACAAGGGCGCGCTGCAGGACCGGATGAAGCGCAGAGAGACAGCTTCTTCGGCCTTGTGGCGGGTACGGGCGAGTACAAGCTGATGCATCGTGGGCACTCCCGAGTACCAGGTCACGCGATGTTCTCGAACCGTCCGCCAGAAAGAAAGCGCGTTGAATTTGAGGGGAACAACCACGCTGCCTCCGGAAAGTAAGGTGGCCATGGTTGACCCAATCAAACCATGAATGTGGAACAGCGGCATGACACACAGCGAAACATCTGCCTCGGAAAGTGCGTATGTGTTCGCGATATTGGCCGAGGATACGGCCAGGTTAAAATGCCGCAACGGAACACGCTTCGGCCGCCCCGTGCTTCCGCTGGTGTGCAGGATCAGGGCAATGTCGTCTGCCGTCGGCTCGGTTGCGGAAACACCGGTGGAAGCACCCACCAGATGAACATTGCCATCCTCGCTCATTTCCACCGAGAAGACCGGAATCTTGCGGTCCGCGGCGGCGCTGCGTACGAATTCCGCGCCTACCGCGGGGCAAAGCAAAACACGGGCATTGGTGTCACCAAGGAAAAAATGAAACTCCTCATAGGGATAAGCCGGGTTCAAAGGGGCTGCGGTGCCGGCGATGGAGGCAGCGAGAAAGCTCACAATCGCAGGCAATCCGTTGGGCAACGCAATCGCGACAGCATCGCCACGGCGAATGCCCGCGCAGGCCAAAGCGTTCGCCATCGCCAGGACCTGCTGCCGGAGCGAATCGTAGGTGACACGGATTCCAAGCTCGGGAACGATAATTGCCGTGTGGCTGTCAGCGAAATGCAAAACGTCAAGAAGGGTGTGGACGGACTTCAGTGTCATTCGCTATTTCCTCTGCCCCCGGGTCCTTGGATGCTTGAGCAATCCTGTCTGCCGTTCGAGAAAACGTTCACGACAACGAAAAGACTATCGCCGCACTCTCCGGCCCTGTCGTCACGCACGCGGGAAAATCCCATGAATCAGATCGCGTAGCCCTCTGCGCTCAGCGTCCTTTTGAATTCTTTCAGAAAAAACTGCACGTTGTCTTCCGTGGCCAACGGGCCCATCACGCCAATGCGGAAGACTTTGCCGGCGAGCGGTCCAAAACCGCCGGCGATTTCAATGCCCGGTTCGTCCAAAAGGCGTTTTCGCACTTTCGCTTCATCAACCCCTTTTGGAACACCCACCGTGTTCAAGGTCGCAATTCGATGCGCCTCGGGAACATGCATGCGTAGACCCATCGCTTCTATGCCCTTGACAAAGGACTTATGGCAACGGCGATGCCGCTCCCAGCGGTTCTCGATTCCTTCCTCGGCAATGACCAGAAGTGCCTCGCGTAAGGCGTAGAACATGGAAATCGGCGCCGTGTGATGATAGCGATGCGATACTGCGGAGTAGTCGTAAATCAGCTTGAGGTCAAAATACCAACTGCGCACCGGAGAAGTGCGAGCGCGCAACCAGTCCATGGCCCGCGATGAAATAGCCATCGGAGACAGGCCCGGCGGGCAGCTCAGCCCTTTTTGCGTGCAACTGTAGGCGACATCGATACCGGTTTTGTCGAACTCCACCGGAACTCCGCCGAGCGAGGTAACGCAATCCGCGATCACCAGAGCGCCCGCATCATGAGCGGCGGCACAAATGGCCTGGCCGGATTGCAAGGCTCCGGTAGATGTCTCGGCTTGAACATAAGCCACAACCTTGGGCTTCTCGCGACGGATGAACTCTCTAGCTTCATCCTCCGTGAACGTCTCACCCCAAGGCTTTTCAAAGCGTACGACGTTGGCGTCGTGGCGCTTCGCCATCTCCGTGAGCCGATCGGAGAAATACCCGTTTGCGAACACCGCGAACTTGGCTCCGGGCTCCACGAAGTTAGCAACGGCAGCTTCCATGCCCGCGCTTCCAGTGCCGGAAATCACCAGCGTGGCGCCGCCGCTGGTTCCGAAGGCGGTTTTGAGCAATTGCTGGACGTCTCCCATCACCTGGATGAAGTAGGGGTCAAGGTGCCCGACAATCGGCTTCGACAGCGCCTCATAGACCCGCGGGTGAACCATGCTGGGTCCAGGCCCGAACAGATAGCGGCGAGGCGGTTCGAGGGCGGAGAAATGAAGTGCGGATTTTTCCTGTGCTTTGTCTTGTTCTATGGTAGTCATAGTCCTCGTTTCTCTTCAGAGATAGTTAGATATTACGGTACGGAGCGGACAATCTCCAGAACCCCACCCGAAATGTGATCCGCTCTCCCCGAGGCTAGGGCCGAATTCTCACCCCAATAAAGCGGAGTAAACGAGAGCAGCGAGCATTCGACTGGCATATCGTGTGGCATTAAGATCCTAACGCCAGTGCCGAGCCAGAGGAGCGAGGTGCTGACAAACAGCCGGTGTTAAGATGCTGAACGTCCGGACTCTCGGTCGCCGCAAATAGCGCTATGCACTCCCATGCCCAGGGATCGCCGGATAGTACCGCCAAAGCCGAGCCGATTTTATGTCGCACCACCTTATGACGCACAATGAGGTTCAAACTCTAGCGCGTGAACTGCTGTCCGCATATGAGACGGGTGAGATGGTCGCTATCCCTCCCTCGCGGCGCCCCGGTTTCGACCTCAACATGGCTTATGAGGTTGAAGCGACCCTCAAGCAGTTTCGCAAAGCTGCTGGACACAGAGCCGTCGGCCGCAAGGTTGGTTACGCCAATAAAGCCATGTGGCGTGTGCTCAAACTTGAAACTCTGGTTTGGGCCCACATGTACGACGACACAGTGCATTACAGTGACCGCAACTCTGCCACGCTAACGCTCCCACATCGCCGTTCGCTCAAGATCGAGCCCGAGATCGTTTTCGGTTTGAAACAACCGATTCCTACTGAGGGTGCTGAGGGCGTCGATGCCGCCACCGCTGCGCTCGCATCCACGGATTGGCTGGCGGTGGGATTCGAAATCATTGATTGCCCCTTCCCGGAATGGCAGTTTCAGCCCAGTGATTTCGTCGCATCCTTTGGACTCCATGCTGCACTCGTGGTCGGAGAGCGGGTCGAGGTGCGATCTGACGTGAGGCCCGACCGCATCGCCACACTGGTGGACGAGCTGTCGCGATTTAAGGTGCGCGTGTCTAAAAAGGGAGAGTTTGTGGAAGAAGGATCCGGCAGGAACTCTCTGAGGAGCCCCGCCTTGTGCCTGGCGGAACTCAGCGCAGCCATCGCGCGGCGGTTCCCAGACGAGCCATTGAGCGCTGGAGAAATCGTCAGTTCCGGCACTCTTACCGCCGGGCATCCGACCGACAGCGGCGATCTCTGGACAGTTGAGGTCGAGGGGCTGTCGTTGCCGCCGCTGACACTGCGCCTGACTTGATCTATTTCGCGAGATGATCGTCCTCCGTCTTCGCTCATAACACGAGCATTTCGGGTAATATTGCTTATCGCCCGATACAGCATTTTGGACGCCGGGTTTGTTCAATTTGGCTTTGAGAACTTCTCAGCCGTGCTTCATGTGAACCGAAGCACGCAACCACATCCGAACGCCAATATCCCTGATGGAGCGAAGAACACCATCATCCCTGGAGGCGGAAAATGTTAGTCGGCACTGAAAGCCAGGAAACGACAATCACGACGACCACGTTCGACCAGCAGGTTGAGGCCGCGAGGCAATGGTTCACCAGCCCCCGGTTCGACGGGATCGTCCGTCTCTACTCCCCGCGCCAGGTGGCCGAACAGCAGGGCACGATTTCCGGCGACTACTCAGTAGCGCGACAAGCAGCAGAAGAGTTCTACCCAAGGTTGCGCGAGCTCTTCGCACAGCGCAAGCAGATCACTACCTTCGGTCCCTATTCACCAGGCCAGGCGGTGATGATGAAGCGTATGGGAATGGAAGGCATTTACCTGGGCGGCTGGGCCGTGTCCGCCAGGGGATCGCTGGCCGAGGATCCGGGTCCGGACCTGGCGAGCTATCCGCTAAGCCAGGTGCCAGACGAGGCCGCCGGACTGGTGCGCGCGCTACTCACCGCCGACAAGAACCAGCACTTCGCGCGCATGAGGATGTCCGAAGAACAGCGCAAGGCGACCCCCGTCATCGACTTTCGGCCCTTCATCATCGCCGACGCCGACACCGGTCACGGCGGCGACGCGCATGTGCGCAATCTGATCCGCCGCATGGTCGAGGCCGGGGTGCCCGGCTACCACATCGAAGACCAGAAGCCGGGAGCGAAGAAGTGCGGCCACCAGGGCGGTAAGGTGGTTGTGGCCGAGGACGAGCAGATCAAGCGCCTCAACGCTGCCCGCCTGCAGCTCGACATCATGCGGGTCCCGGGCATCATTGTGGCCCGAACCGATGCCGAGTCCGCGACCTTCATCGAGAGCCGGAGCGACGAGCGCGACCAGCCCTTCATCCTCGGCGCCACCAGCGTCGGCCTGCCCAGCTACAAAGCTGGTTATCTAGCCATCTTGCGGAAGCTCTTCGAACTGGGCGTCGAAGAAGTCCGCGGTCACATGCTTTTTGCCCTCTCCGAGGCCGAGTACGCGGCGGCCTTCGCTTGGCTCGAGCGCGTCGGTGTCATGTCCATGATCGCTGAGAGTGCTCCGGTTCTCAGGGACGCGCCGGCGGCCGAGCTCGACGCAGCACTCGACAGGCTAGACACGCGCTATGTAGACATCTGGCGCGCGGAAGCCGGCCTGATGACCTTTGGAATGGCGGTCGCCGAGGTGCTGGAGTTCCGCGCGGCCGAGGGCGATCGTTTCGACATGACCGTTGAGCAATGGCTGGCGTTCTCAAAACGCGCGTCCTTCTACGAGGTGCGCGAGCGAGCCAAGGCAATGGGCATCCGCGTCATCTGGGATTGCGAGCTGCCAAAAACTCCCGAAGGCTTCTATCACATCCAGGCCGGGATCGATTACGCCATTGCCAAGTCGCTGGCGGTGGCGCCCTTCGCCGACATACTGTGGATGGAAACCAAGACGGCCGATCTCGAGGAGGCCAGGAAGTTCGCACACGCCATCCACGCGCAGTATCCCGACAAGATGCTGGCGTACAACCTCTCGCCATCGTTCAGCTGGGACACCACGGGGATGAGCGACGAGGAGATGAAGCGCTTCCCCGAGGAACTCGGCAAACTCGGCTACGTCTTCAACTTCATCACCTACGGTGGCCACCAGATCGACGGCTTGGCTGCCGAGGAATTCGCGACCGCTTTGAAGCAGGACGGGATGCTCGCGCTGGCGCGTTTGCAGCGCAAGTTCAGGCTGCTGGAGTCGCCCTATAGAACGCCGCAGACCCTGGTCGGAGGACCACGTCTGGACGCCGCCTTGATGGCGTCGTCGGGACGCACCGCTGCGACCAAGGCGATGGGCAAGGGGTCGACGCAGTTCCAGCACCTGGTTCAGACCGAGGTCCCCACCAAGCTGTTGGAGGACTGGCTCGCGGAGTGGAGGAAGCGCTGCGACTATCCGGCGAAAATTCGCGTCCAGCTACGTCCGCACACGGCTGGTTCCGAACTCTTGGAGCTGTGCCTGTTGGACGAGCCCAGCGGAGAAAAGCTGGCCAACGTAATCTTCGCCAACATCCAGGATCGTCGCGGCCGCAGCATCCTCTCGGTTCGCGACCAGAACACCCTCGAACCGCTCCGCAAGAAGCGGCTGATGACGCTCAGTCAACTGTTCTTGATCCACCGCTACAATGCCAGCTCGGTGCACTACGTCACACCAACCGAGGACAACCAGTTCCAGGCGCAGAAGATGAAGAGCCTGGGGATCTTCTCGAACGTGAGCACCGAGATTGGGCAAATCATCGTCGCGAACGTCTGCAAGGAACGCGTCGCCGGACTGATCACCCCTGACCGGGTACTTCTCCTGGAGCTGATCAGTAAGGCGTCGCCGGCGTTGCAAGTCCAGACTTAGATACCAGCCCAGCGCCTTCATGGAGAAGGGCTGGCGAAGCTGAAATAAGGGTCACATGAAAACTCAAACCCAAGAACTCAGGAGGGCCGAGCCTGTGGTGGCTTTGGTCCGCGACGATATTCTGCAGAAGTTCCCCGGCCTCTTCGGAACCAGGAAGGTGAACGGGCGAGAAATCAATATCCAGGAGACGATCGCCACACTCTCGCGAGAGCTGGATCCGGATATTGCTGCCGCCCTGACCGCACGCCGCGCGCTCCTGCAGTCTGCCGCGCCGGTGCGCGAGAAGTATGCCTGGCCGAAGTGGGACGCAACGTTCGAGGATCCGGCATCGGGAAAGCCCTGGACCTTTCGCCATATCGTCCAAGGCATGATTGACAACTTTCTCGGCAAGGAAAGCGAATGGCGCTGGCGGCTCAACGACGAAGTGCCTATCCCGAAAGACGCGCACCCATTAACCAATCCCGGCCTGGAGCTTACCGGCCCTTGGCATCCGCTGGACATGGCCTTCAACGCGTTGAATAGTCCCGCGCCCATGAACATGCCGGACTTTGAAGATGCCTCGCCGTCGCATTTTCTGCCCGATGGCACGCCGTCCACTCAGTCGGTGGGAATTTTTGCCGCCCTCGAGAACGCCAAAGAAATTCTCGAAGGCAGCTGGACTGACCGTCCCTACGAGGTAGTGAAGAAAAACCACCGCCGCGCGTACAAGATCAATAACCCCGCCGCGAAGTGGCCGACCCGGTTTGCTCGCCCTGCCGGACTGCACGTGCGTTATGACCACATCACCGTCGATGGCCAACCCGCCCCCGGCTTGATTGCCATCACGGTCCTCTGGCTCCTCAACAACTACGAGTCCCTCACCCGCGCGGGCACAGGGGTGTACTACTACATTCCGAAGATTCAGACTCCTCAGGAAGCTCTCATTCTGGAGCAACTCCTGGCAAGGCTGGAAGGCATGATCGGCGTCCCGACGGGCACGATCAAGATCAAAGTGCTTTACGAGGAGGGAAATGCGGGCCGATTCCTGCCGGTCATCGCCTGGGTCTTGCGGCGTCGGCTGCTGGGCACGAACGTAGGCCGCTGGGACTACCTGGGAAGCCTGATTGAAATGTGGAAGGACGACCCGCACGGCGTCTTTCCGGATCCGCAGTCGATCGGCATGGCCTCTCCGAACATGATCGCCTATCAGCGCTACAACGCGCTGATGATGCTCATGGCTGGCATGAAGAACGGCGAGCTAAGCCAAGGTGCGCCCATCGGGGGCATGGCGGCGGTGATGATCTACCAGGCCAACGATCCCTATGGGCGTTCAAGATATAACCCTCTGGCCCTGCGCGCCATGGTTGTCGACAAGCTGCGAGAACGCACGCTGGGGCTCATGTTTATACCGGAGAAGCCCGCAGCCCAGCAACCGACCCTGGAAGACATCCTCGCCGGGCGGGTAAAGGGCAAACTCTATGACGCCTATCGGCAAAGCTGGGTGGCCAGCCCGGAGCCGGCCTACGTGGCTGCCGGCAACAAGCCTCTCCAGGTTCCTGTGACCGAACTCCAAGCCATCCTCGATGCCCCGCGAGAAACTGTGGACGTGAATGGTAAACCGCTGGCAACCGTGGCCAGTGGTCTGCTCGAAGCGGAGCGGCAGTTGCTGCAATCCCGAGGCTTATTGAACCCACAAGGCAAGATCATGCCACGGGTCATTGACAGGGGCACGCTGGACACGCCGGAGAAGATCTTTACGCCAGAACTTTGGCAAGCCATCAACGACGTGCCCAAGGGTGAGATCACCATTGAGCACATCCAGCACGCCTTCTACATGGCGGCGAACTACGGCTTCCAGATCCTCAACGGCAATTTCGCCGCAGCCATCGACGACTACGAGCTCAAGCTGCGCTTTATGAACGACCTCGCCACCTACCGCATTGATGTTTCCTGGTTGTGGAGCCTCGTCCACCACCGAGCCGCTATCACGAAGGACGGCTACCTCAAGCGACCCGCCCTCACCGAGGATGGCGTTGTACCGGCGACGAATGCAACTGAGGTCAAGGCCGGCTCCCCCTTTACCCCGGAGCTGTTCCAGAAATTGTGGGATTGCCACAACCAATGGACCGCAGAGTTTTTTGCCGAGGCAGACCGCCGCGGCGATCCCGGCCGCTTCGACCGCTCGAAAGCGTCCATCATCATGGATCTCTTGCAACGCCAGCTGCTTTCACCGCGCTACATCCAGCACAGCGCCCGCGTGCTCTTCGTGGTGGGGCAAGCGAACCAGCAGGAGCGCGCGCAGATTCTGGAGGCGATCTTCGATCTCTCCCGCGAGGAAATCGTCAAGCGCGTTCAATCCGGCGCCTCGAACAAGATCGCGTTGAACGCCTACGACTATGTCTATGACATCTTCCCGGGTTTAGAACGAGAGCAGCGACGCCCAGCGTGAGGCCCGGGGAAGTCATCCACAAACTGGGGCGCGCAGTCTTAGAGCCGTGGGCGTAAAAACTCCTCTCTGTGCCTGTGAAAACATTTGCACTAGCCCTCCTAACGTGTCGCACCATGACGAATAAAAATTCTGTTATCTTTGAGTTACGATCCGCTCCCGTGGTATCCAATATGCATATCTAGGGTCCGGTCCTGGGGGAGTACCGTGTTTCTGGATAGGCTCCAATCCGGCTTCTTGCTCTTTCAAACACAGCAGGGATTGGTGCGAGTTGAACTTTCTCTCCGGCAACGCATTTATCTGCTCTGGACGTTTCGCAACTTTCGCCAGCTCTCCATTCCACTCCTGAACTCGCGCCAGCGCGCACTGGTCAACGCTCTCTTCCGCAATAACGCGGGTGTTGTGTCGCCTTCGCCCAACCGATTGCTGGCGATCGGTGTGGTTGAAAATTTCGTGCCGCCCCCGGTGCAGATCGATCCTTTGCCGGCCCAGATGCCGGTCCAGATAAAGGAACGGCAAGAAAAAGCGGTAGAGCAGCAAACGGAAATCGTGCCCAAGCCTAACCCGGTTCCCTCCTCTTCGCCCAGATTCGCCTGGTCCAAGCTCACAACGACCAAGCTCGCGACCTCCAAGCTAGCGCCGTCGAAGCTTGCGATGTCCAGGCTCGCAACGACAGGCGGCGCGCTGTGCCTCTGCATCGTTTCCGTGGTCGCATGGCATCGAATCGAGGGAATACCACACTCGCAAGCCCACAATCAGCCTCGCCTTCAGCAGATCAACATGATCGCCCTGCCGGATTCTCCACACTTGGCAAAGCCAGCAGCGGCCATCGCCGAGAGCCTCGCCGCCATCGACCCGCCGGCAGCCCCGCCGCCCCAGTCCCTTGCTGCCACGGAAGCTGCCGTCATACCGGCACCGATCAACGCCGTCGTCCCAGCTTCTATCCGAACTTCCATCCCAACTTCCATCCCAACTCCGAAGCGGGCGATTCGCGTCCGCGATGCGGCTTCAACTCCGAACCTTCCACTCCCCGGCCAAGACAGCGGTATCCAGGCCTCGAGACCGCCTTTGCATTTCGCATATCCGGACTATCCGGATGTCAGCGCTCGCGGGGTAGTCGCTTTGACAGCGCGGGTGGATTCTGATGGCACCGTGCGCACCGTGAGAGTCGTCTCTGGCAACCGGGCGCTCGCTGCGGCCGCAGTCCGCGCCGTTCGCCAATGGCGCTACCGCCCTTACTTCCAGGATGGCCAGCCCGTCGCGACCGAAACCAACATCGTCATTTCATTTATCTCAGACGACGCGATTTCCATGAGCTTCCCACCCAGCATCCCAGCCCCTCGCTAGCCTGCGGATTTCCTATGCGAGGCCTCGCGTTTCAACGTAGTCCTGTGCCTGTCGCAGCACCTTGCGCTCGTTGCTGTAAGCAAGTTGGCTGGCCGCGTCGGCCAGCGGCACCCAGAGAGCGCGCTTGACTTCGATCCGCATGTCGGAAGTGAGGATGTCGATTTCTCCCGACACATAACGCATCAGGTAAAAGCTCACAATCTTGAAAACGCGCGCGCCATCGCCCCAGGTGCGGACGTAGACATACTTGTTATCCGAGAGTTTGGTAACGGGTTCGGCCACGATGCCGGTTTCTTCCTGCACTTCCCGAACGGCGGCAGCTTGCGGTTTTTCGCCCGCATCCACCAAGCCTTTGGGTAGCGCTAACACGGCACGACTGCGCTTGCGCGGCGTCTTTGCAGGCTTAGAAGCAGGTTTGGAGTTTTCCTTCTGTGGCTCAATCAGGGCGACGTGCCAGACTCCAGAAATCTGACGAAGCACGACGCCGCCCGCTGAAATTTCCCGCGCCATTGCCGACAAGATATCAGGGATTTCCCAGCTTCCCAGTCTCTTGCTGGATTCGCTGCCAGGCGCGTTCCACATGACGGGCCTGAGTGTTGGTTTGGCCGACGCAAAACCGAAGCGTGAGTTTGCCATCGAGCTTGGTATGAGTGAGGTAGAGGTCGCCGCTGCCATTCAGCCGGTCCATCAGGAGTTGATTGGCCTGATCTTGATTAGCTTGATCTTGATTAGTATGATCTCCCGCGCACAACCGGAAGCAGACGAGGTTGAGCTGGGCAGGCGCAGCGAGTTCGAAGCGTGAATCGCCGCGCACCCAGGCCGCGAATTGCTGAGCCAGGCGCACGTGCTCGCGAATGTGGTGCTGCAGGCCTTCGATCCCGTAATGCCGGATCACAAACCAAAGCTTGAGCGAGCGAAAGCGGCGTCCGAGCTGGATGTGCCAGTCGCGATAATCAATGACGGCGCCAGATTCCGTCGCCTGGTTGCGCAGGTACTCCGGCAGCACGGAGAGCGTTTGGATCAAGTGCTTGCGGTCGGCGACGTAGAAGACGTTGCAATCGAAATTGGTGAACATCCATTTATGCGGGTTGAAGGTGTAGCTGTCGGCGAATTCCACGCCATCGTTGATGAAGCGGAATTCCGGGCAGAGCGCGGCCGTGCCGCTCATGGCGGAATCGACATGCAGCCAGAGATTGTGGTCGCGGCAGATGCCGCCAATTTCGCGGACGGGGTCGATCGCGTTAGAAGATGTAGTCCCCACGGTGGCGCAGACGAAGCAGGGAATCAGGCCGGCCTTGAGGTCTCGCTCGACGTGGTGTGCCAGTGCTTCTGGGCGCATGGCAAAGTTCTTGTCCACTTCGACGTGGCGCAAATTTTCCGAGCCCAGGCCCGCAATCTTTACCGCTTTTTCAACAGAAGAGTGCGTTTGCGTGGAGCAATAAGCGACCAGGCGTCCATCGCAGCCTTTGCGATTGCTGGCGAACTGCGTTGTACGCTCACGCGCCGCCAGCAGGGCGCAGAGCGAGGCGCTCGACGCGGTGTCCTGAATCACCCCACCTCCTGCGCTGCTGGTCGAAAGAAATTTCTCCGGCAGGCCCAGCATCGGCACCAGCCAATCGAGCACGTGCGTTTCAAGCTCCGTGCAAGCCGGGCTCGTGGACCACAGCATGCCCTGCACGCCCAGTCCGGAGGAAACAAGATCGCCCAGAATGGCCGGCCCCGAGGCGTTCGCCGGAAAGTAGGCATAGAAATTGGGCGACTGCCAGTGCGTGATGCCCGGAAGGATCACGCGCTCGATGTCGCCAAGAATTTGGTCGAAGGCTTCGCCGTGCGCGGGTGCGTTGGGTGGCAGCTTCGAACGAATTTCTCCGGGCTGCACGCGCGACAAAACCGGAAAGCTCTCAACGCGGGAGTGGTAGTCGGCAATCCAGTCGATGACGGCGTGACCCTGGCGGCGAAACTCCTCAGGAGACATGTGGAACGATTTAGGTTCGGACATAGGAATCGGCAATTTGTAATTGGTAATTTGAAACCTGGCGCCCGCAAATTACAAATTACAAATCACCAATCACAAATGTCCGTAATACACGCGCGTGTTGTATTCGAATTCGACCACGTTATCGCTAGCATGGGCGCGGAAGATTCGCTTGAGTTCCTGCATCATCGGCACGTGGCTGGGATGACCCTCAAGCGGCGCGTACGAAGAAGACAAAAGGCGCCCGGCAGTGCCATCGTAGTCGAACCGCTGACGCAGGTCGAATACCCTCTCCTGATACGGAGCGGGCGCAAAAAATTCATGGATGATAGCCGTCGTGCGTTCGTGGCGCACTTCCTTATAGTCGGTGCCGTAGGTCAGCAGAAGTTGCTCGTAGTCGCGCAGGAAAGGCGTGGTTTCGGTGCAGCGCTCATTCCATATCAAAACGCACCATCCCTCCGGCCTAAGAATGCGGGCAAATTCCGCGCGCGCGCGAGGCAGGTCGAACCAGTGCGCCGCCTGGGCGGCGGTCACGAAGTCGACGGAAGCGGAGCCGAGCGTGGTCTCCTCGGCCGTTCCGGCAACGGACACTAGCCGGTTATAGGATTCAAGCTGGCGGACGCCCATTTCGCGCATTTCCGTGTTAGGTTCGACCGCAAAGACGGAATTCCCGTTCTCCAATAGAAGTCGGGTAAACATTCCTGTCCCGGATGCAATGTCAGCGACGATGTGACGCGGCCGCAGTCCGCACTCGACGCGAAGAAGGTCCAGAACTTCAGGCGGATACCCCGGGCGATAGCGGACGTAATCCTCCACCCGATCGGAAAAACGAGCCGTTGGCGGCTTAGTCATCGCTCACTAGTGTAACGCGCTCCAAAGTGTAACGCCCTGCAACGGCGGGTTACTCCGCACGGTACAATCTCTTGGTCTAAAGGGGTCTACAAGGAACTTCATGAAACTTCTCTCGGGTGCAGTGTTGTTGTTGGTGCTGATTGGTTCGAACCTGCAGGCGTTTGATAATGCCGGCAAAGATAAGGATAAAGGCAAAGACAAAGAGCAGCCCGAGAGCTCCGTCATCAGCGGGTTCCGCGATGTTGCCGGCGAGCGGGAACTCGAAAAGAAGTTTATGGCTGTGCCCGATCCCAAGCTGGCGGAAGAGCACCTGCGCATCCTGACGCAAGCGCCGCACATCGCCGGATCTCCCGAGGACAAGACGACCGCCGAGTACGTGGCGAACAAGTTTCGCGAGGCCGGACTGGACACCGAGATTGTCGAATACAAAGTGTGGCTGAACTATCCGGCGGAGATCCGCGTAGACATGACCGAGCCGCCCGGAGTGGAGATGCATGGCCCGCACCGCGAGCACGTCGACGACGATCCCTATCAAGACGATCCGCGCGTCGTAATGCCTTACAACGGCATGTCGCCCTCGGGCGATGCCGAGGCCGAAGTTGTCTACGCGAACTACGGCTCCCCGGCTGACTTTGACAAGCTGAAACAGATGAACGTCGATGTGCGCGGCAAGATCGTCATCGTCCGTTACGGTGAAAATTTTCGCGGCGTGAAAGCCTTCGTGGCGCAGGAACGCGGTGCGGCCGGAGTCATTATCTATTCCGACCCGAAAGATGATGGCTACTACCGCGGCGACGCCTATCCGAAAGGGCCGTGGCGCCCGGCCAGCGGCGTGCAGCGCGGATCGGTCGGATTCATGTTCCAGTTTCCCGGCGACCCGACCACACCGGGAGCAGCATCCACTCCCACTCTGCCGGATTCGAAGCGCGTGTCTCCCGCCGAAAGCGAGCAGTTGCCGAGGATTCCCGTGACCCCGCTTTCCTACGCCGATGCCTCGCCCATTCTCGAGCACCTCGGCGGTCCGCTCTCGCCGCGCGAGTGGCAGGGAGCGCTGCCCTTTACTTACCACGTCGGCCCGGGCCCCGCCAAAGTGAAGATGCACCTGAAGCAAGACTACCAGTTCCGCACCATTTGGGATGTCATCGGCAAAATTCGCGGAGCGTCGTCGCCCGATGAGTGGGTGGTGGCGGGCAATCACCGCGATGCCTGGGTCTATGGAGCGGTGGATCCGAACAGCGGCACCGCAGCCATGCTGGAGGCGGTGCACGGATTGAGTGAGCTTCTGAAGTCGGGATGGAAGCCCAAGCGGACAATTGTCTTCGCCAGTTGGGACGCAGAAGAGGAAGGACTGATCGGTTCCACCGAGTGGGGCGAAGATCATGCGCTGGAACTGGGAAACGCTGACGCTTATTTCAACATGGACGTGGCAGTCGCCGGCAAGAAGTTCGGGGCTTCCGGGGTCCCTAGTTTGAAAGAGTTTATCCGCGAGATCGTGAAGTCGGTGCCTTCGCCGCAAGGCGGAACCGTGTACGACAGATGGAAGAAAACCAGCCAGCCAAGTAATAACAATGACGAGGAAAACTCCCGGCCGCAGGAAACCAGCACCTACCGCCCTCCTCCGGCGGCAATGCAGAGCGATGTGCCCGTGGGCGATCTCGGCGGCGGTTCCGACTACTCTGTGTTCCTGCAGCATCTGGGTGTGCCTTCCACCGACATCAGTTCGACCGGCGATTACGGCGTGTATCACTCCGTGTTCGATAACTTCGCCTGGTTCAAGAAGTTCGGCGATCCCGACTTCCGCTACGAACAGCAGATGGCCCGCATTTACGGTTTGGAGGTCCTGCGCATGTCCAGCGCCGACGTACTTCCCTACGATTACGAGACCTACGGAAAGGAAATTCTGGGTTACCTCGACGCGGCCAGAACCAGGAGCAAAGAGCGCTTCGGAGACAAGGTGGACTTCTCGGCGGCGCTCGAAAGCGCCCGCCAGTTGCGGGATGCAGGCGCAAGGATGCTGCAAAAACAGCGAAAAATGCCTGGAAGACCGGAGCGCATGAATGCTAAACTGCGGGATGCAGAAAGGGCACTCCTGATTCCAGAGGGGCTACCCAATCGTCCCTGGTATCACCATGCCATTTACGCCCCCGGCCAATACACCGGGTACGCAGCTGTGGTGATTCCCGGCGTGAATGAGGCGATTGATCGTGGGGATATCCGGCGGATCGAACAACAAATCGCAGCGCTGGCGGCTGCCTTGAACCGAACCGCTCTGATTCTGGAGCAATACCGCTAATCGCGGCTCAGAGCTTGAAGTCCAATTGCGATACGCATCAGGGCATCGCCTTAGCGATGCCGGACGATCTTCGCAATCAGACGCCTCTTTAGGGGCTGCAGAGTTCCACCTCAACCGTGCGGCAAGGTAAACGCCGAGGCGACACGAGTTATGGCACTGGCAAGAATCATTACGCGCTCTCAGGCATGCTCGCGAGAACTGGCGCTCGATCTGCTTGCCCGCGGTTATGCCGTCGAAATTGTTTCTCCCGACTCGATCCCCGACAATATTGCCGATCTGGAATTGCGGGTCGATACCGTTCTCGGAAATCAACTGATGGCGAGCGTGGAAGCACACCATGGCGGGCGTTCGGCGTCGCTTGATTTTTTGCATCATTTGAAAGCGCCGATGGTGGACTTCATGCGCAGGCCGCCGGAGCCTCCTGAACCGGCTCACTCCCCGGAAGAGCCCGTCAGCTTCAAACCTGGACCGAACATCGAAGCTGTGGTGTTGCCTGCGGAAGCTCCGGAGCCTGCGCCCAAGGCTGCTTCTCCGGTCGCCGACGTTGTGCTCGGTCCCGAACTCGATCGCAAAGAAGACGCGCCCCTGATCGGGCCGCCGCAGCCATTGCCGGTACCCGTAGAACCGCCGCCCAGCTCTTTTGCCGTAGAGCCCTCAACCATCGCCCAGCCAATGACGCCCCAGCCATCGCTGGTCGAGCCCACGACGGTCCAGCCCACGCTGGTCGAGCCCATGCTGGAACCGCAATCGCCCGATCGTCCCGCGGGATGGTTCTGGCGAGCGGCTCTAGCCTTTGCCATTGTGACGCTGCTGGCCCTGGTTCTCGGATTCGGTATGCGCCGGGCCGGTAAAGCTTCTACGCAAAGTTCTGGAGCTGCGCCGGAAGAGAAAGTCGCGGCAACATCAACCGATGTGGGCGTGTCGAGCGGCGCGACTCCCGAAAGAAATCCCCAAAAAGATCCGGGACAAGTCTCGGCCCTGCCCGTGTCGCCGCCAGTCGCTCCAGCCGTTAGATCGGAAGCGAATTCCAACCACGCGCCAGAGGAACCGCCCGTCGCGAAGCCCGCAGCTTCGACCGCCAAAGCTTCGACCGCCAAAACGTCGACTGCCAAACCGCCTACAGCCCAAGCATCGACCCATCAAGCATCGACTGCCCAACCTGCAGCCACGACTTCACATCGCCTCGGTGCCGACTTGATTGCGCGCGACACCGTCACGTATTTCGACGAGCGTGCTTTCAACGAAGCTGCGTCGAGAGCCAAGCCGGCGAAAGGATTCGCCCGGCAGCACCAGCTTTCGGGCAAGCATAACGGCGGCGTGATCGCAGCGAGTACGGTTACCTATTTCGATAAGAAGCCAGCCCCGAAAACAACCAAGTAGGCGCTGGTGTTTCGCTGGGCGGACCTCCCCGAGTGCAACGTACCCGCCTCTCTGGCTGACGGCAGCGCCTCTTTATTCACACATATACCGCCCGACCAGGGCGGCGCAGGACTCGATGAATTTCTGCTCTGCTGTATTGAAGGTGTCCGCAAAGTAGCTCTCGATACAGAGTTCCGCGACCACCCGTTTCTTCGCCTCGCTTTTCTTGACCTCGCTTTTCCCGGCAAAGATCGGCACGACAATATTCGACTTCACCAGATCCGACCCAAGATAGCGGGGATCGGCCCCAACATTGTTGACCACCACGGTCTTCCCGGAAGTGGCCGCCGCCCCGCACAACCCTTTGTCAAGCGGGATACGCAGCGTAGGCGCAAAGCTTCCGACGTAGGGTCCCAGCATCAGAGCGTCGAAAGCGGGGGCTTCCATCAGATAAAAGCCCACCCAGTTGTAGCGCGCCATCCCTTCATGGAGGCGCTCAGTGATCTGCTGCATGAGAAACTTCACCCCGCGGGCGGAGCGGCCATAAGCCTCAAATTCTTGCAGCAGTTCTTCATGCCTGGGCATCGTGACCGGAATCTCCCTCAGCTTTCGAAGCAGCCCGAGTCGCACATACGCTGCGGGGCGCTCGGCGAGTTTGCCTTGGACGGGCGGGACGCCCGTCGCTCCACGGGCAGAGCGGCTATCCCCCTGAGTTACTTGATCGTAACCAGCTTCTCCACCAACTCCGAGTAGTCTTTCTTCTCCAGCCCGTGCACCTGCTTGTTGTACTCGTCCACTTTGCTGGAGTAGTTCATGGAGCAGAACTTCGGGCCGCACATGGAGCAGAAAGCTGCCGTCTTGTATCCCTCTTCGGGCAGAGTTTCGTCGTGCATGGAGCGCGCCGTCTCGGGATCGAGCGAAAGCTCGAACTGTTTCTCCCAATCGAATTTGTAGCGGGCATAGCTTAAGGCGTCATCGCGGTCGCGCACTCCGGGACGCTGGCGCGCCACGTCAGCGGCATGGGCAGCGATCTTGTAGGCGATGATTCCGTCTTTTACATCTTTTTCGTTGGGCAGCCCGAGATGTTCTTTCGGCGTGACGTAGCAGAGCATGGACGCGCCGTACCATCCAATCATCGCCGCTCCTATGGCGGAGGTGATGTGGTCGTAGCCGGGAGCTATGTCGGTAACCAGCGGGCCGAGGGTGTAGAACGGCGCTTCGTCGCACCACTCGTTTTCTTTTTCCACCTGCTCCTTGATCTTGTGCATTGGAATGTGGCCGGGGCCTTCGATCATGACCTGCACGTCGTGCTTCCAGGCGATGCGGGTCAGTTCGCCCAGGGTTTTTAGTTCGGCGAACTGCGCTTCATCGCTCGCGTCGGCGAGGCAGCCGGGACGCAGGCCGTCTCCGAGCGAGAAGCTTACGTCGTACTTCGCGAAAATCTTGCAGATATCTTCGAAGCATTCGTAGAGGAAGTTCTGCTTGTGGTGGTGAGTCATCCATTGGGCAAGAATCGCGCCGCCGCGGCTTACGATACCGGTGATGCGCTTCGAAACCATGGGCACATATTCAATGAGCACGCCGGCGTGAATGGTCATGTAATCCACACCCTGCTGCGCCTGCTCTTCGATCACCTCGAGCATGACGCTGGCCGTGAGATCTTCTACGCGCTTGACGCGCGAGATGGCTTCATAAATCGGAACCGTGCCGATGGGGACGGGCGAATGCCGGATGATGGCTTCGCGAATGGTATGGATATCGCCGCCGGTCGAGAGGTCCATTACCGTGTCGGCGCCGTAGTGAACGGCGGTGTGCAGCTTCTTGAGCTCTTCGTCAACATTCGAGGTGACGGCCGAATTGCCGATATTGGCGTTGATCTTGCACAACGATTCGACGCCGATCGCCATCGGCTCGAGTTCGGGATGGTTGATGTTGGCGGGGATGATCATGCGGCCGCGAGCGACTTCATCGCGCACCAGTTCGGGCGTGATCTTTTCGCGGTGAGCGATGTATTGCATTTCTTCGGTGATTACGCCCTGGCGCGCGTAGTGCATCTGCGAAAAATTGCCGTCCTTGTTTTGGGCGTTTTCGGCCTTGCGCTTCGCCAGCCACTCGGCCCGCGGTTTGAGAACCGCATCCAAACTATTGCCGTTTGCGCCGATTATGGAATTGCCATTGCCTGCTGACATTTTTCTGTACCATCCTTTGCGGAATCTCGTGGTTGAGATTATACCGCGCCTCCGGGACGCGGCCATCTTTGGGGAGGGCACGGCTTACGGCACGGCTGAAGCCGTGCCCTTACAAAGCTGCTTCAAACTGCACCACTACCGAAGACGCAACGGAGTTGCGGCGCCGGGGAAAATGAATCTTGGCGCGAGGAAAGGGAATCGAAGTATACTGTCGTTATAACGACAATTGCGGGAGCAGCGTAAAGGGGCAGTCTCCCGCCAGGAGGAAATATGCTGAAGCGGCTGATGGCTACGAGCGACGACGTGAGCTTTACCATCTTACGGCTGGTTCTGGGAGTGGTGTTCTTCGCGCATGGCGCACAAAAAATGCTGGGCTGGTTTGGAGGCCACGGCTTTCACGCCACCATGGGATTTTTTGCCCACCTGGGAATGCCGGCTCCCGTCGCATTCCTGGTCATCTGCACCGAATTCTTTGGCGGGCTGGGACTGATTGCGGGATTGCTGACGCGCATTGCCGCTCTCGGCATTGGCGGCGAGATGATCGGGGCAATCTTCATGGTTCACCTGCAGAACGGATTCTTCATGAACTGGATGGGCAACCAGAAGGGCGAAGGATACGAATATCATCTGGCGGTGATTGCCATGGCTGCGGCACTGTTGCTGCGAGGAGCCGGCGCGTTCTCGGTGGATCGGGCGCTTTCGAAGTGAGTTGACTTGCCCGACGGAGGTTAAAGGTCCTCGCCGCGAGTCGAGAGTTGCTGTGACCTCAGACAACTGCCGAGCTTCGCCCGGCTGGACTGGGCAAAGCCCCGTCCCCACAAGATCTAATTCCGCAGCGTCTTACCCGTCTTCAGTGTGAACTGGATTCTCTCCTGCGTTTTCTTTTCGCCGCACATGGACTTGAAGGCCTCGCGCTCCAGGTCGAGCAGGTACTGTTCGCTGACCGGCGTGCCGGGCGTGATATTGCCGCCGCAGAGTACCTCGGCGATTTTTGTGGCTAGCTTCAGCTCGTGATCGCTGATGTACTCGCTCTGCCGCATGAGGTGGACGCCCAGTTTAAGAGTGGCGAGGATGTTCTCGCCGGGGGCGGGGATGTTCGTGCGCATCACCGGAGGCTCATAGCCGGCGCGCACCAAATCCAGCGCGCGCGCTTTGGCGTCGGAGAGAACGCGCTCGCGGTTCATAGTGACGCGGTCGGAGCTCGACAGGAACCCTAGTCCGCGGGCTTCCTCCGCCGAGGTGGAGACTTTCGCGGTGGCGATGGTTTCGAAAGCTTTCTTCATCGCCTCCAACAATTCCACCGATTCGCGGCCATCGGGACGGATGGAAGCCGCGCTGTCGACCGCTCGCAGCAGCATTTCCTTGCAGCCACCGCCTCCGGGAAGCAGACCGACGCCGACCTCGACCAGTCCCATGTAGAGTTCGGCGTGCGGTTGGCGAGCGGGGGCGTGGAGCGAGATTTCGCAACCGCCGCCGAGCGTCATTCCGAAGGGTGCGGCCACCACCGGCTTGGGCGAAAATTTGATGGCCTGCGTCATGCCCTGAAACTGACGGATGGCGAGGTCAACGTCGTCCCACTCTTCCTCCTGGATCGACATGAGCAGCAGCATCACGTTGGCGCCGACGGAGAAATTCGGCCCGTCGTTGGTGATGACGAAGGCGTCGAACCCGTCGCCCGGTCCGCCCGGCTTCAGCGTCTGGAGGACCAGCGAAATAATGTCGGCGCCGAGCGCGTTCATTTTAGAGTGGAACTCGATGCAGCCCACGCCTTCGCCCAGGTCCACCAGCGAGGCGCCGGCATTTTTCTTGACCACGCCGTTGGACTTTTTTGCGACTTCAACCGACCAGACTCCCGCCGGCACTTCCACGGGCTTGAGATGCGCGTGGGCCAGATCGAAGTATGCTTTTCCGGATGGCGTCTTCAGATCATCCGCATACCAGGACTTGGTTCCGGAGGCGAGCAGTTTCTCTGCGTTGGCCGCGACCGGACGCCCTTCTTTTTTCATGCGCGCGACGGTCGCTTCCACGCCCGCCGCATCCCATAGTTCGAAGGGGCCGAGTTCCCAGTTGAAGCCCAGGTGCAGGGCGCGGTCGATCTCTACCACTGAGTCGGAAATCTCGGGAATGCGATTCGCGGAATACGTCCACAGGTCGGACAGCGCCGCCCAAAGAAATGCGGCTGCTTTGTCGGCCTTCGGCGGCGCGCCGCCGCCGTCGTTGTCCAAGCCGAGCAACATGCGAAGGCGCGCGCCGGTCTCTTCGACGTTTTTCGCCATGTCGAGCGAGGCGAATTTTGGCTTATGGCGGGGATGATATTCCAGCGTTTTCCAGTCGAGAGCCATGCGCTCGTCTTCTTTGTGTTTACCATCCGCGTGCGCGCTCTTGAGCTTCTTGTAGAAGCCGCCCTTGGTCTTGTCGCCCAGCCACTTGCGTTCCAGCATCTGGCGAAAGAAAGCGGGAAGCTGTAATTCGCTGCGCTCGTCGTGCACGTTCGCGGTGGTGTTCGCGACCACGTGGCCGAGGATGTCGAGCCCCACCATATCGATCGTCCGGAACGTGGCCGAGCGCGGCCAGCCCACGGCTTGGCCGGTGAGGGCATCGATCTCTTCGATGCTCAGGTCCATTTCCTGCATGAGGCGCATCACGTTGAGCACGGAAAATGTACCGATGCGATTGCCGATGAAGTTGGGAGTATCTTTCGCCAGCACGACGCCCTTGCCCAGTTGCGCGTCGCAGAAATGCGTTACCGCCTCGATCAGCGCGGGGTCCGCGTCTGCGGTTGGGATCAGTTCCAGCAGCCGCATGTAGCGCGGCGGATTAAAAAAGTGCGTGCCAAACCACGAACGGCGGAAGTCGTGGGAAAACCCTTCGGCGATCTTCGCGACCGGAAGTCCGCTGGTGTTGGTGGTGACGATGGTGCCGGGCTTGCGGACGGCTTCCACTTTCTTCAGCAGCGAGCGCTTGATTTCGAGGTTCTCGACGACCGCCTCGATAATCCAGTCCACCTCAGCCAACTTTTTGAGGTCGTCGTCGAAATTCCCCACGGTGACGAGCCGCGAAAGCGACGCTTCGAAAAACGCAGCGGGCTTCGATTTTCGGGCGCCGTCGAGTCCGGCAGCTCCGATTTTATTGCGCGCGGGACCGTCCGCGTCCGGAGGAACGTCTGAAGGCACTATGTCGAGCAACAACGAAGGCACTCCCGCGTTAGCGAAATGTGCCGCGATGCGCGCGCCCATTGTGCCCGCGCCGAGGACAGCAACCTTATGGATACGCTTCATAAAGGCGAACTCCTTATGATAAGAACGGCTTTCTTCAAATCAAGGTGCAATTGGCGAACAAATGATTAACGAACTATTGATCGACGAGCAAACGATCGACGAATCCTGCACGCTGGGTCAGTTGCCGAGACGACAGTCTCCGACGAAGCGCAAGCGACCGACGACCAACGACTGCTCCCTACGGAAGTTTATCCACCACCCAGTCGTTCTTTCCAGTTTCGACCAGGACTATTTCAGAAAATTTGCGTGTGACATGGGAGGATCCTCGAGGCGTGACCAGCACGACCTGGAAACTGTAGCGGCCCTGATGCCCATGACCGCGCGTGATCTCGAAGGCCCGGTCCTTGCCGCTGGAGAAAAACTGTTCCAGTTTGTCGGCGCTCTTCGAATGGCGGAGACCATCGCTGAGCAGAACCATGCCGTTTTCGACGTCTCCGGTTTGCCATGCGTGGAGGAAATGGTCAGCGGCTGCCAGTGCAAACACGTAACCAGGGTCTAAGGTACTTTCCTCGGCAGAATGGCTGTGCGAGCGGGCCCAGACCGCCGTGGGAAAAACCGTTAGTAAGAGAAGACATGCTGCGAACTGGATCTTCACGCTAAGGCTGTTCGTCATTCCTCGCCAGTGTTCCCCGGCCAATGTTCCTCGCCACTGATGATGTAACTCCTTACTCGACTGGAAAGCAACCGGAACGCCAGTGTCACGTCCGGCAAATTCGCGACATGAAGTTTAAGTTCTCCTTCTTAGCCGAGCGAACGAAGACACCGCTGCCCCAGGCTCGCACCGCGCGCTTGTTCAGCGGTTGCTCGGAGCTCAATAAATCGTGTAGCCGGGCGCCGGATTCCGCACATCGGGCTTTGACGCCATCAGCAGCAGCGCACCGATGCGCTTGAAGGCACGCATATCGTCCAGGCTGTGAAATGAAGTTGTCTGGTAGTTTTCGGGCGTGGGCGTGTCGTCGGGAATCTGCGCATACTCAACGCTTTGGAAAGCATGCTTCTTCAACAGTTCGACGTACTCCGCCGCTGAACGAACATGCACCGGCACTTTCAACTTTGGCACCCACTGCAGCGAATACGGATTATCTTTGTAGAGATTGATCAAAATAAACAGCCGTCCGTGCGGCGCCATGACGCGAAAAAGCTCGGCCAGCGCGCGTTCCTGATCGGGATAGTAATAGAACGACTCCACCGAAAGCACTTTATCGAAAAAGTTTTCTTCCCAGGGAATCTGCGCCGCGGATCCGACGACGAACATCACGTTGTCGAAGTCTTTGGAAGCGGTGCGCGCCTGCCGGATCATCTCGTCGGAGATGTCGACGCCGACCACCTGCCCAAAACCCTGCGGCCCTTCGCCGACCATGCGTGCCAGCAAACGGGTCGCCCACCCCGATCCGCAGCCGAGATCGAGAATACGCTCACCCGGACGAAGATCCATGCGCCGCATGGTTTTCCCGGTAATGTCGAGGTGATGGCGCTCCATCTTTGCGCCCTCGCCGTCATCGGCCCAGCGGTTGAATTCCTGCTGCAGGCGCTCTTCGGGGGATGGGGATTTGTCTGGCGTCATGAACTGGCCTTGGACGATCCTTCGCAAAATCCTTCCGCCCGGATGGGATCGCGACGCGGCAACTCAAGATCAAATCCAACAAACGCTGCGAATCGCCGCGGCACGGTCTCCGCCAGATTGCCATTCACCGATGAGTTAGCACTTCGCAACGAGGGTTCCCCTGTGCCATTACCCCGCGTTCCCCTGTGCCCCCTGTGGTTCGACTTTCTCATCGATTGCAGCTCTCCGGTCAACCGTACTAGACGGCGGTCATTAACTCAGGCTCTGACTACGTTCTCCGCCCCCGGCTCTCAACCAATATATATAGAGAACGCCCGGCCGGAGCTCGTTCAATTTCCCCGGCCATGCACCTGTAAAGGGTACATGGCGTCGAAAGCGCTAACGGCCATGGCCGAAGGGTCACAATTTACTGCACTTTAGAGGCCAGTAGATGCACTTCTGTGTCTGGCTGCCCAAACTATTTTGAGTTACGGTGGTCCTAGAACCTCGGTAATGCGCCGACGGTTCTGGGTAGGTCAATATGCCACTTCGTCAAAGACTCGATATTATCGCCGACCAGATTGAAGCGATTTGCGCCTTCACACGGTCTGTTTCATTCCGGCTGCTCGAAGCGGCTGCTTGGCTCCTACTTCTATACGTCGTGGCGCGGGCACTGGTTCGCGGTTTATGATCCGCGAAACCACTCTAAGAGTTGGCAATACTCCGCAATTCCTCAAAGAACGCCGGATACGACACTCCCGCCGCGTCGGCGCCGCAAATCGTCGTCTCGCCTTCGGCTCGCAACGCGGCCACGGCGAACGCCATGGCAATTCTATGGTCGCCGAACGAATCCAGTTCGGCGCCATGCAGATGCTGGCCGCCAGGAATGCGCATTCCATCGGGCTGCTCTTCAACTTCCGCGCCCATCTTTCGCAGATTGGCGGCGGCGGCGGCAATGCGATCCGACTCTTTCACGCGCAGCTCTTTGGCGTCGCGCACTTCGAGGCCGCCCTCAGAGTACGGCGCAACCGCCGCCAGCACCGGGATCTCGTCGATCAACGCAGCCGTATCGGCGCCGGCGATTACGGCTCCCTTCCATTCCGCTCCTCGCGCCTCAATCGACCCCACCAGCTCGCCCTGATGTTCTTCCAGATGCGCGACCGAAATCTTCAGCCCCATCTGCACCAGGATATCGAGCAGCCGCGCTCGCGTCGGATTCATCAAGATTCCGGGCAAGGTGATCTGGGACCCGGGAAACAGGGCCGCCGCGCAAAGAAAAAACGCGGCACTCGAGAGATCGCCGGGCACGTGCGCCTCAATTGCCCGCAGCCGCTGTCCGCTCACAATTCGCGATGCATTCCCTTTCCGCTCGACTTCCGCGCCAAATGCCCGGAGCGCAATTTCGCCATGATCGCGGGTGCGCATGGGCTCCTCGACCACCGTTTCGCCTGCGGCAAAGAGTCCGGCAAACAGCACACACGATTTCACCTGCGCACTCGCCACTTCCGGTTTGTAATGGATTGCTTTGAGCGGTCCCCCATGAATTTTGAGGGGAGGCCGCCCGCCTTCGTTTGACGAAATCCTCGCGCCCATCTCGGTAAGCGGCTTCATGATACGCGCCATCGGACGCCGCGAGAGCGACTCATCGCCGCGCAACTCGCTGGTAAATGGCTGGCCGGCAAGAATCCCGCTCAGCATCCGCATGGTCGAGCCGGAGTTTCCACAATCGAGGATCTCGGTGGGAGCATTCAGCCGCGGCCCCACGCCATGCACCTCAATCGTTCCGGCGCCGTCTTTGTCTTCGTGTTGCTCGCGCTTCCACTCGCAGCCGAGCTTGCCAACGCAGTCGAGCGTGCTGGCGCAATCGCGCGCCGCTGAAAAATTCTGGAAACGGCTCGTGCCCTCCGCAATGGCCGCCAGCATGGCGTAGCGGTGCGAAATGGACTTGTCCCCTGGAATGCGCACGACTCCGCGCACCGTGCGCGCCGGACGTACGACGGCATTCGAACCATCGGGCATGGATTCACTCAGGTTTTGTCATCCCGAGCAAAGCGAGGGATCTGCATTTTGCGGCGAACGGCAGATCCCTCGCTTCGCTCGGGATGACAATTCACAAAAGGGTGCGGGTGGGCCCGACCTACTGCGCGCGCGCGCGCCCGGCGGCTTCCGCGAGGATCTCCTTCGGAACTTCCCGCAGCGTGACGTGGAATTCGAACATGGGCGTTTCCGTCCCGCGTCCCCACCGGCCGACTCCCCAATGCGCGCGGATAAACTTGATCTCCGGACGCGCCGTCAGGTTGAGCAGCAGCGGGATTTCCTCGCGATAAAACTTCTGCGGAAAAGCCGCGACCGGCTCGGCATCCCACGTGACGCCATCCGCCGACCCGTGGATGCTGACATCGAGCGATTCCTGCTCGATGATGTTGGTGATGGCGAGAGTAAGCAGAAAAATCCGGCCCTTCGCCCCACTGACATCGAGCGCAGGCCCGTCTCCTTTGGCGCTGACTACGGTTTTTTCAGGAACCACGAAAGCTTCCATCATGACGCAGAGATTCTAGCAGAGAGGCAATGCTACAGGCAGTGACTGGCAGGCCCCGACGCGCAGTTTACGGGATGGCAGGGAGGAAATTCCCGGCCAGCGGGGCGCAGTACCCGCAGAACTTCGCATATCATCAAAGCCGCCGGATTATGAAAGTCAGAGTGGGGTTTCGCATCCTCTTGAAAAAGCTCGACAAGACGACCGCGGCAATCATGGTGGCCGGCCTGTGCACGTTTCTCAACATCTACACGACCCAGCCCTTGCTGCCGCTCTTGCGAGAGACATTTCATGCCTCCGAGTTAAAAGTCAGTCTCACCGTGAGTGCGACGATTTTTGCGACCGCTCTCGTCGCACCCTTCATCGGCATGATTGCGGAGCGCCGCGGGCGCAAGAAAGTCATCGTGCCCTCGCTGTTCCTGCTGACCATTCCTACTGCCCTGGCGGCGACTTCCACCAGCCTCGGCGCGCTCATCTTCTGGCGTTTCGCGCAGGGCCTTTTCGTGCCTGGCGTCATCGCCGTCATGCTCGCCTACGTGAATGAGGAATGGGCCGGGCGCGGCGTAGGCCGCGCCATGTCTTCGTATGTGACCGGAACCGTGATCGGCGGATTTCTCGGCCGCTTTATCTCCGGCGTCATCGCCACGCACTGGCAGTGGCGCTTCACCTTCCTGGTGCTGGCCGCGCTCAACTTGATGGGCGCGCTTGTGGTCCGCGCCTGGCTTCCTCTGGCAAAGAATTTTGTGCCCGCCGAGCACCTGTGGCAGGTTCTGGACCATGCCAAGGAACATCTGCGTAATCCGCGGCTGCTGGCCAATTTCGGCATGGGCGCTACCGCGCTCTTCGGGCTGGTAGGATGCTTTACCTACGCCAACTTCTACCTCGCCGCCGCACCCTTCTATCTGAACTCGGCACAACTCGGCAGCATCTTCTTTGTGTATCTGCTCGGAGTCGTCATCACACCGCAGGCAGGCCGGTTCCTTGATCACTTCGGTTTTCGCCACACCACCATCCTCTATTGCGCCATGATGATCGCGGGACTGCTGTTCACGCTGGTCAAATCATTGCCGATGGTCATCGTCGGTTTTGCCATCTTTTCCTCCGGTGTTTTCGTGGCGCAGGCGGCAGCCACGGTGGAAATGGGCGCCATCGCAGGGCGCTCCCGTTCCTCGGCCGCCGGACTCTATGTGGCCGTCTACTATCTGGGAGGAAGCGTGGGCGCCACGCTGACCGGCTTGTTCTGGCGTTGGAAAGGCTGGCCCGGCTGCGTCGTCCTATTGGGAGGAGTTTCGTTGCTGAGCTTGTGGCTGGCTCGCATCTGCAGCCGGCCCCGCGAGCAACTCGACACTGCGGAGATTGAATTGGTCGGCGATTGAAAAGCGGAAGCCCAGAGGAGCGTCGGGCGTCTCCGGCCAACTCGACGGGCGAGACGCCCGTCGCTCCATCGCATAACTACGCGACATCATCCAGAAACTGGCGCAGGATCTTGCCGACCAACTCCGACTGCTCCCACGGCGCATAGTGTCCTGCCTTCGGGATTACCTTCAACTGACTGCCCGCAATATTCTGCCGCATAAGTTCGCCGTCGGCGACGGTTGAGAGCACGTCTTCTTCTCCAATCGCGATGAGCGTGGGCACGTCGATGGTCTTCAGATCGGCGACCGAGTCGGGCCGCTCCGCCATGCCGCGCTGCACTTGGCTGATGTCTTCTGCGGACATTTTGCGCATCATGGCGCGCGCTCCGTCGACTAGATCCGGACGCGCGCCCACCGTGGTGCGCCCCAATAACTTCGGAATCATGGTCTCGATGAACGGTTCGGTTCCCTGCTCCAGGACGGCGTCCGCAGCCTTCAAACGATTTGCGCGGGCCTCGGCGGTATCGGCCTGAGGACGCGTGTCCCAGAGCACGAGCGAAGTCATCCGCGGGCGAAAGCGGCGCCAGAATTCAAACAGGATGTATCCGCCGATGGAACATCCGATGAACGCAACCTTGCCGATGCCGGCTGCATCGAGTACGCGGGCAACATCGCCGGCGTGCTTCCGCATGAGGGCAGGCCCTTCGCCAATCTCCGAATCACCGTGCCCGCGCAGATCGGGGAGAATCAGCCGGTAGCGTGAATCGAGAGCCGCGGCCACCGGATGCCAGAATTCGTGATCAGCAGGAAAAGGATGGAGAAGAACGACCGGCGGGCCCTTCCCACGAATTTCATAGAAGATCTCGGCGTCGTCGCTGCGCAGGCGTTCCATGGGAGGAGATTATATGTCGGACGAGGAGCGGGGTTAGTGGAGAGCCGGGCGGCTGGACGGGCGAGACGCCCGTCCCTCCACCGCAAGAGTTCCGTCCTAGCTCGTTACCGGTTGTTGCGACGCTGCTGCCGGCAAGAGAAGCGGTTCTTCCGGAATGATGATCCACGCGAGCAGGTAGGCCACGAGCCCCGGGAAGATTCCGCAGGCGAGCGTGATAAAGAACCAGAGGATGCGTACGAGCGACACGTCGAGCTCGATATAGTGAGCCAGCCCGGAACAAACGCCTGCGATCTTCCTGTCAGAGCGCACGCGCATCAGTTTCTTCGGCGTGGGCGGAATTCCCACCAGGTTGCCGCAGTAGGAGCAAAAGCGGCCGTCCTCAGCGATGGTCTTGCCGCAAGCGTTGCAGTACATGGCTATGTCTCCCTCATTCTAGGATACGACGATTGCGGGGAAAATGTTCCAAAACCCGCTTATCGCTGTTCGCTCTTGGCTAAAAGATAAGAGCGAAAAGCGAACGGCCAAAAGCCGCCTCTACTCCCGGTACGCGTCTTTCATTCTCTTCCGAGCCTTTTCGGCTTCGGCATTGCCCGCATTTGTGGCCACCACGGCCTCGTACTTCTTCACCGCCAGGTCGCGCTTCTGGAGCTGGTCATACATCTCGCCGGCTCCCAGATTCGCTTTCTGCAGCAATTCCGGATCGGCGTCCGTAACCTCACCGACCATCTCATATGCCGCAGCCGCGGACTGATATTTTTTCTCGCTGCGCAGCAGGTCGCCGAGCCCGATCGCCGCAATCTCGTAATGCAGATTGTATTTTCCCTCGCGACCGTTCTGCCACACCCGGCGGTACTGTTCCTCGGCCTCGTCCGTCTTGCCGGACAGGCGGAGCAGGTTCGCCTCCTCAAGCGGCAGAAGATAGTTGCGCGGAAACCGCGGACCGAGCGCGCCCGTGATCTGCAAAGCCTCGCTGTAACGGTGTTCGCGGCGCAGGAAGACCATGAGCACGACGCCGGCGTCCACGCTGGTTTCGCCGTTGGCGTGGTAGGCGTCGTTCAGATACTGAAGTCCCTTTTCTTTGTCTCCGCTCAATCCGACGAGCGCGACGGCGATCTTTACCGCCAGCGGCAGGTTTCCCATGACGTAGTTGTGGGCCCCCACCACCAGCTTGGCGTCGGTGTACTTCGGATCCAACTCGAGGACCCGTTCGTGATCGTGGCGCGCGCCGACCGCATTGCGCAGCGCGGAAAACCAGGCGCGCTCGATGAGCGCGGTGTAAAGCGCGAACTGTCCGCGTGTGACGCCGCGGGCATAGAGCATATCGACGTTGTCCGGATTGCGCGCCAGTTCGGCGTTTTCCAGCTTCTCGGCTTGCTCCACCAGTTGCTTGATGCGTTGCTTCTCGGCGGGATCGGCGGGACGGTGCGCTTGCCCGATGAAGTTGTCGTTCGAGTAATCGCCAGTATTCATCGCGCCCATGCGATACAGCTCCCGCATCTGAATCGCGGAGAGCAGGTGATTCACGGCGAAGGGATCGTTCGGATGACGCGCCAGGATCTTTTCGAAATCCTGAACCGCCGCGTCGGAGTCGAGGTTGTAGTAGTGCTCGAAAGCTGCCTGGTTCAACGGGTCGGGAGGACGGAACGCGGTCGAAACCGCGGGGTCCGCTGCCAGACACGCTTGGGCGAGGACCAGCAGCATGATGGCCGTCAAAGCGGGACGATGCCAGGAGAAAACCACGCATGTCCAGTTTAACTGATTGGAGCTTTCTCGGAGGACTCGTTTGCGGCACAGCCAGTCTGTCAGCTGTCAGCTCTCAGCTGTCAGGGCTCACGCAGGGGGTTACTGATAGTTGCTGACAGCCGTCGGGAACCAAACCAGATACGTCCGCAAAGCCACCAAGTCGTGCAAAATGAAAAATCGGGCTTGGATAACGTAATTCTTGCCCTGCGGAGTGACCACCCTCCCCCTTGGCTCACCCGTAAGTGCCCTCTTTGCAATAACTTGCTTTGGTAATTCGCTTGCGATCCGAAAAGGGTCGGAAGAAGAGCTCCCTTTTATGGCAGAAGCAGCCGATCAGACTCAGCACGAATTTTGGCGGGCGCCCATGCCGGCGTCCACGGCTGTCGCCAACCGGGGAAGAGCCGACGAACGAAGTGCCACCTGCCGTTGCGGAACAGAGTTCATCGTCAGCTCAGTCTACTGTCATGCTTGTGGCGCCAGCCGTCCCGATGCTGGTGTTAGCGTTCCGCGCACCTTCGAAATCCCTGGTCTGGCTGAACTCGCCTCGCTCGGTGAGCGGCTAGGGCTCACGACGCCTGCCACCATCGCTTTTCTGGTTGGCCTGCTCTGTGGGGTGGGAGCGCTGGCTGTGAGCGTGTTCTTCAGCGCTCGGACCGTACTCGACTGGCAGGCAATCCAATTGTGGCGGATCGAGTGGCTGATCGCAGCAGTTGCTGCTTTTGCTGCCGGTTGTTTGCTGAAGAAGTAGCTGAGAGCTTCCAGTTCTCGGTTTGTCTTATCCAACCTTAGCATCAGAAACAGATTCTGGACCAAAACTCACAGACCGCCGTGGAACCGGCCGAATGCGCGGGCAAGCATTAGCGACATGATCAGGATGCCCGCACCGAGGACGACGACGTGCCGGGTCTGGCGCAGATTGAAGCTTCCGACACGGCAGACAAGCAGATAACCGACAGCAAAGTTGAAGAGGCCCCACAGGACATTGACCGTCGAGGACGACAGCCCGACTCCGGGCGGGGTGGCAAACGGGCTCTGGAAGGCATGGCCCGAGATCCCATTGCCGAAATGGGGCAGCGCGTTCGCGAGGAAGGCACCCCCGAAAAAGTATGCTATGTAGTGGTACCAGCGCATAAGTGTCTCCCTTTGGCGTTCCATTTCTTCCGCATCTCCGCCTGAAACTACACTCAACTTCGTGAATGAGCATGCTCTGCTTCGGAGACCACCGTGCTTGTCCGCCGTTGCTGGCCCATGCGGTAGAGGTGATGCAATGGCCCGACTCCGTGGCCCAGCGGATGGGCGTTCGAAATCGCGGCCGAGACATACGCTTTGGAGAGAAGAACCGCCTCGGGCAGTCCGCGGCCATGCGCCAGATGGCACGCCAGCGCGGTGGCAAACGCGCACCCGGTGCCGTGGGTGGAATTTGAACGCTGGCGGTCGGCCTTGAAAACTTCCTGTTGGGCGCCTCGGGCGGTAGTGAAGCTGAGGAGATCGATCGCCTTCTCGCCCTTACTGAGGTCGCCTCCGGTGATCACCACATTCGCCGCGCCCAGCGCGTGCAGGCGAGCGGCCGCGTCGCGCATCTGGTCGAGATTCGTGACCGCCATCCCAGTCAGGACGCTGGCTTCGTCAAGGTTCGGCGTAACTAGCTCCGCCAGTGGAACCAGCCTTTCGATCAATAGCCGGGTCCCGGCTGCATCCAGCAAATCAGCTCCGGAACTCGACTTCAGAATTGGATCGAGTACCACATGCGACGGCGTGGCTTTCCCCGCAAAAGCCTGGGCCAGAAAATCCGCGACCACCGCGACCACACGCTCATTGCCCAGCATGCCGATGTGGATCGCTTCCACGGCGAAGTCTGACACCAGTTCCTGCAGGGTGTCAGCGATGATCTTGGGATTGACGCCCTCGACCCGCCGCACTCCCCGGGTCGACTGGACGGTTAAGGCTGTAATGCAGGAAACGCCGAAGCATTCATGAGCCGCGATAGTCTTGATGTCGGCGGTGATCCCAGCACCCGACGAGGGGTCAAACCCGGCGATCGTCAACACGACAGGTGGGCTGGCAGCCATGCCGTCACTCTAAACCCAAAAGCTCAAACAGGGGAACAGCAACTCTCAATGTTCTTGGTGTTCTCGGTCAGACTCGCTGGGTGAGGGCTCGCGCAAGCGTTTCCCTGCCGTGCATTTGTGCCATTTTGTTTGCGGGTAAGCCGCCGAATATGATTGTATAGTCCTGATTATAATGAAGTTATTGAGATAACCTCGTAAGTGTAACATTCCATGGCAAGTTGCGAGATTCTGCGCAGTTCGTAACTTGCCTAGTTACTGGGCAGTCATCGGCTCGCTTTGACTGGTTTCAATGACATACGAAGATAAATCCACGTTCTTCATGGGCCAAGTTATTGATTAATTACCACTTAGTAATCTATTGGGTATTTTTTCTGATTGACACCCCCCGGTCCGGCGGGTAGCATCGTCGAATCATTTAACGAAAGGAGCGTAAGACCAGAAAACGACTTTCCACAACGGGAGGTAACTGAATGCGACGACGTTTAGCCGAAGGTTTGGCGGTGCTTTTATCGATCGCCAGTCTGGGGGCAGGAGCCGCATCCGGGCCAAGCAGCCTGGAAGCCGCCAAGGTCACACAGCCGCTGGTCATTGAGGCCAGAGGGCATAAAGCACGAAAACCTAGCAGTTCGAAGTCGAAGGCCTATCAGGTAGGCACTGCGTCCTGGTATGGGGAACAGTTCCAGGGCAAGCAGACAGCCAGCGGAGAACCCTTCGACAAGCGCGATTTCACGGCCGCTCACCCCAGCCTACCGCTGGGCACGTTGGTCAAGGTCACCAACCTGAGGAATGGAAAGGCCGTGGTGGTTCGCATCAATGACCGGGGTCCTGTGGTGGACGACCGGATCATCGATGTTTCCGACAGCGCTGCGCTGGCTCTGGGCTTCAGAGAGCGCGGAGTGCAGAAGGTCAGATTGGAACTCTACCAGCCTGCGAACCGGCCAATAAATTACCGGCCGACCACAGTGGCGCTGCTACAACCCGTAGCCAACCTCGACTAAACCCGATAAACTCGGGAGACGATAGTTGAGAGTATGGATCCGCGCCAGCGTCTCATCGTTGCCCTGGATGTAGCTACGGCTGCGGCCGCCCGGAAGATCGTGGCGGCCGTCGGCGACTCTGCCCACGCCTATAAAGTAGGCATGCAGCTCTACACCGCCTCGGGTCCTTCCATTGTCCGCGAACTGGTGGCTTCGGGCCACCGCGTCTTCCTCGACCTCAAGTATCACGACATTCCGAACACCGAAGGAGCGGCCGTCCGGGAGGCGGCTCAACTGGGCGTGAGCATGCTGACGGTGCACGCCTCCGGGGGCGGCAAGATGTTGCGAGCTGCCGTCGATGCCGCCCAAGCCGCCAACCCCGGAGTACTCGTCCTGGCGGTCACGGTGCTGACCAGCCTGGACGATGACGAACTGGGCAAGATTGGCCTGCGCGGAGGAGTGATCGAGCAAGTCCTGAGGCTAACCGCCCTGGCGCTTTCGAACGGATGCAAGGGCGTGGTGGCTTCGGCGCAGGAGGCCGCCGCTCTAGGCGAGGAGTTTGGCCACGATTTCGCCATTGTGACGCCCGGAGTGCGCCTTGCTGGCACTGGAACCCACGATCAGGCGCGCGTCGTCACTCCCGCGGAAGCGATTGCCGCCGGGGCCTCGCACATCGTGGTAGGGCGCCCGATCACGGAAGCCGCGGACCCGGCGGCCGAAACGCGGGCGATTCTGGGACAAATTGGGTAGGGCAGATCGCAGTTCTCAGTTATCAGAAAAAGCAAGAAGGCGCGACGATCGAGCCGCGCCCTTTCCGTCCTGTGTTCCCGGTTCTTGCTCAGAACTGACTTCACAGCTTTTCAAAAAACTCGCAGGCCGAGCACGAAATATAGATTCCGCCGGGCACGCCGCGCTCGCGATCTTTCATGCGTTTGACGATGCGGGTTTCCTTGCCGCACTTGGGACACGCAGTCGATTTCGTAGTATCCATGACCTTTTTCCGGTCGGCTGTTTTTGCAATTTTCGCCATTCAGTCTCTCCTGACAGGAATGTGCCGCCAGCACGAAAGGCCGCGGTTCTACCTGGTAATTGGGGAGTATCGTCGTTCGATGATCAACGAACGCCGGCCCATCTTGAATCCGCCCGGCGGGATCAACCCGCGCGGAAGCGGTGCACTGTACTCGCCTACAGAATCTTACACGAAATCAGCGCTCAGCTCTTAATTCTCAGTTCTCAGATCCGTTAATATCGGACCGAGCCGCTACTGTCCTCCCGCAAAACCTTTAACACAGGGGCGCGAAGAGCGACGCAGAGCTCGCTAAAAGGAGAAGCCTAAGAACCTCTGCGTAGTTCTCCGCGTCCTCTGCGTTAGAGTTCTTTGGTAGCTCGAAACCGGGGCGTGACCGGGATCACACCCGGGCGTATGATTGTTGGGTTATCCTGTACCGAAAGAGGCCTCATGAGCTGGCTCCAGAATAAATTTGAAAAGAACTTCATGATCACGACGGTGGACTACGTCTTCAACTGGGCGCGCAAGTCGGCGCTCTGGCCGATGACGTTTGGGCTGGCGTGCTGCGCCATCGAGATGATCGCGGCTTCAACCGCGCGCTTCGATATCGCGCGTTTTGGTGCGGAGGTGTTTCGGCCCAGCCCGCGGCAGGCGGATCTGATGATCGTCTCCGGCACGGTCACGCTGAAGATGGCGCCGATCGTGCAGCGAATCTACGCGCAGATGCCCGAGCCGAAGTGGGTGATTTCGATGGGCGCTTGCTCATCGGTGGGCGGACCGTTCAATACCTATGCCGTGCTGCAGGGCGTGGATCGCATTGTGCCGGTGGATGTCTACGTGATCGGATGCCCGCCGCGTCCGGAGAATCTGTTTTACGCGCTGCTCAGGCTGCAGGACAAGATCGACACCATGACGCTCGCCAAGCGCCCCACCGAAGTGCGGCTCGAAGAGCGCATGATGGAGGATTTCAAGCGCCAGGTGATGGTGGCGCAGACGATGCAGCCGAGATAGCTGTCAGCCGTCAGCCATCAGCTGAACCCTATATACTCTTGTCATCCCGAACGGAGCGAGGGATGTGTAGTTATTTGCCTCCGCGAGGCTGCTGAACTTCGGATCAATTTTGCCTGACGGCTAAACGCTATGTTCATCAAGGTCGCTTCGCAATCGGATCTTCCCCTCGACAACGAAGCCAAAGAATTCCCTTGCGGAGACAAGACCATTTGCGTCGCCAACGTGAACGGCGAAATCAGCGCCATGGATAATATCTGCCTGCATCGAGGAGGCCCGCTGGGCCAGGGCGTGATCTCAGGAGGAAAGGTGGTTTGTCCCTGGCATGGCTGGGAGTGGGATCCGAAGACGGGAGAGGCCGGTCCGCCGGGCGCGAAGGTGGCGGTTTATCCGGTGAAGATTGAGGACGGAGATCTGCTGATCGAGTTGTAGAGTGCGCCTATGAGAGTCGTAACGGGCTTGGATGAGCTAACCGCGAGGGCAATCAACGAAATCGAGAGCGTCGGAATTCCTTCGGTGCGACGACCCACTCAATTGGCGATTACCTCCAAGCGCCGCACCATTGAGCGGCCTCGGGACCTTGCTCCCTTCATTGAACACACCCAACTGAGACCCGACGCGACCTACCAGTCCATGATCAAATTGTGCATGGAGGCGACCGAAAACAATTTTCGCGGGGTTTGTCTGAATCCGGCATTTGTGAAGGATGCTAAGGCCCGACTTGTGAGGACAAACTGCTTGCTCGTGACCGTGGTTGGGTTCCCGCTGGGTGCGAATCTCGGCTCAACGAAGGCACAAGAGACGAAGGCTGTCATAGAGGCCGGGGCTGACGAAGTCGATATGGTGATAGCCATTGGCATCTTGAAATCAGGAGACTACAAACGGGCATTCGAGGACATTCAAACTGTGGTAGAGGCCGCCGGACACATTCCAGTGAAGGTAATTTTGGAGATGGCCCTACTCGATGAATACCAAAAGGTGATGGGATGTTTGTTAGCTGAACGCGCCGGTGCCGCATTCATAAAGACGTCCACGGGTTTCGCCGGCGGCGGAGCGACAGTAGAGGATGTGCGGCTAATGAAGGGGCTTGTGGGTGGCAGAATGGCTATTAAAGCTGCGGGTGGGATCCGCGATTTCGAGTCTGCGCGCGCGCTCGTGGAAGCTGGGGCAGATCGCCTCGGCTGCTCATCGTCAGTCGCAATCATCTCGGGATCGGCATAACGAAACCCGAGTTTTGAGGCGAAACCCGAGTTTTTTTTGGGCAGCCTACTAGCGCTTTAATTGCGCCACGTAGTCTTTTCCGCTGTGCGACTTGCGGGCAGTCCCTTCGACGAACCTAAGAAATTCCCGCAGGTGTTCCTTTTCCGACAGTTCCGCCTCGGAGAATTTCACCCGCACGCCGAACGCGGTGCGCGTTGCGACGCCGCTGATGATGACGCCTTTCACCCAGATCTTGCCGCTTGCCACCCACAGCCCGATCTCCAGCGCCTTGCCCCCGGGCACAACGCTGGCGGTCTCGACCAGGCAGCCTCCGCGGCTCACATTCGCCAGATTGCCCCAGACCGGCTCTTCTATGCCCTCAACGCGAATTTCCACCGCCACATAGCACTTGATCCGCTGAAAACGGCGGCGATCCGATTCCGATTGCGATGTGAACAAATCCGGTTCGAACGGGGGCGCTTCATCGACTGGTTCGGGATGGGGAAACACGACGGGTGGTGCCGGCGTGGCAGCAACGGCTACATTCTTATGTGCCTCACGGGCTCTGACGGCCGCATCTTTGATCTCACGCATCGACCGCAGCAGAGCCGCTTCGCGCTGTTCCGGACGTACCTCGCGGTAGGTCTGAAGCAGTTTCCCGAGATGGCTGACCAGGTCGGGATCGGTCAGCAGGCGCGTCCAGTCCGATCCTTTGGGTGACAGCTTCTTGTTTTCGCTCATACGCAGGACTTCCACCGCAGCTTTCCGTCGCAGGGAAGTGCTTGACTCTCATAGACTGAACTTTGGGTCGTAGTCACACAAGATGACCAAGGTCACTGTCACCAGTGGGAGAACGCCTGCAAAAACATTGTCTGGTCGCGCTCCATCGTTCCACCGCGAGGCGTTTCAACAATTTGTACCGGATCTCCACCAAAAAAGAGTCGAAAAGACTATCATTTTCGTTTCGTAGGAGAACCTCAGGTTCCATGGCTTCCGCACACCTTCCCACCCGCCTATTGCGGAGTTATCGTGCATTCTTTTTGCTGGGCGTTTTTCTGATGGTGTCAATCGTCGTCTTCCCACCGGCGCTTTTTGCCCAAAGTTCGACTTACGGTGTAACGGCGAGTTCGACGGGCGGGGCCGTGCCGGTTCCAACCTCGCAAGTTCAAACCTCGACACAGAATCCAGTATTTGGCAGTGTGCCGGAGGCCAAGCCCACCCCCGGCGTCCTGCCGCTGACCTTCAGCGAGGCGATTGAGCGGGCTTTGCGCCAGAACCTGGCTAGTCTTTTATCGGAATACAACACTATCGAGGCCCGGGGACAGAAATGGCAACAACTCAGCGATCTGCTTCCGAACGTCAGCGGGGATGTGCAGGAAGCGGCGGAGAAAACGAGCCTGGAAGCGGAGGGACTTCGCGGCCAGCTGTTTCCTGGTCTTACTCTTCCTCGCGTCATCGGGCCTTTCTCCTATTTTGATGTGCGCGCTTCGGCGACCGAGCGCGTGTTCGACTGGAAGGCAATCCAGAAATACCGTTCTTCCGTGATCGGCGAAAGCGTGGCCCGCTTCAATCTGAAGGATGCGCGCGATCTGGTCGTGCTCGCGACCGGCAACGCCTACCTGCAGGCGATTGCCGGGGCAGCCCGGGTGGAAACCGCGCAAGCCCAGGTGGAGACCGCGAAGGCGCTCTACGACAAAGCGGTCGTGCAACAGCAGGCCGGCGTCGCTCCGGCCATCGACACGCTCCGGGCGCAGGTCGAATACCAGACACGCCAACAGCAACTGATCGCAGCCACGAACGATTTCGCCAAGCAGAAAATTTCGCTGGCACGCGTGGTTGGACTCGCGCCCGGCCAGGAATTCGAATTGGCCGACAAAGCTCCTTACCAAGCTTTTCCCATTCCCGATCTTGAAACCAGCTTGCAGCGCGCGTATTCCCTGCGCTCCGATTACAAAGCGGCGCGGGATCGTCTGGTGGCCGCGCAACTGGAGCGGAGCGCCGCCGCCGCGGGGTATTTTCCGACCATCGATCTGGCGGCGAATTACGGCGAAATCGGCGCAGTTCCCGGCGATGTGCTGCCTACGTACGCTGTCGTCGGTACGTTGAACATTCCGATTTTCCAGGGCGGCAAGGTCCACGGAGATGTTTTGAAGGCCGAAGCCAGCCTGCGCCAGGCGCAGGCGCAGATGGCGGACGTGCGCGGGCAGATTGATCAGGATATCCGCAACGCGCTGCTCGACCTCAAGGCGTCCGCCGATCAGGTGGAAGTCGCCCAGAGTTCGGTGAATCTTGCCGAGCAGGCGCTCGCCCAATCGCGGGACCGTTTCTCCGCCGGAGTCACGGACAATCTCGAGGTGGTGCAGGCGCAGGAAGCGTTGGCGGCGGCGCACGAGAGTTTCATCTCCAGCCTCTACCTTCACAACCTGGCCAAGGTCTCTTTTGCCCGCGCCCTCGGACGCGCCGAAGAGGGCGTTCGCGAATACTTGAAGGGGAAGTAGCCAATGGAAGAAAGCAGCAGCGTTGTAGCCGAGCCCAAACCGCAACCGGAAGCGCGCGCGCCGCAGTCCGCGGCCTCGCTGGACAGCGAAGCCCGATACCAGCGACGAAAAGAGATTTTGAACCATCCGCGCACGAGGTGGGGGTTCATTCTCGCCGGCCTCGTGATTGTGATCGGCGTTTTCTTTCTGTGGCGTTACCTCGCAAGCTACGAATCCACCGACGACGCGCAGATTGACGGGCACGTGAACTCGGTAAGCGCGCGCATCAGCGGCTATGTGCTGAAACTCAATGTGGAAGACAACCAGTACGTGGAAAAAGGAACGGTGCTGGTGGAAATCGACCCTGCCGATCTCGAAGGCGCGGTGGGAGAGGCACGTGCTCAATATGCCGACGCCCAGGCGCAGGCTTCCGCTGCCGGCATCAACGTCCCGATCACCGATGTAAGCACGTCCAGCCAGGTCAGCGGCGCCCAGGGCGGTGTCTCCGGTGCGCAGGCTGGCATCTCGGCTGCCCGCGAGCAGTTTGAAAGAGCCAAGTCGCAGGTCGTGGAAGCGGACGCTAATAACACCAAAGCGCAGAATGATCTTGTCCGTTACAAGCAACTGATCGACAAGCAGGAAATCTCGCAACAGCAGTACGATCAGGCCGTCAGCAGCGCTCAAGCCGCGGCCGCAACCCTGCAAGCGGCGCGCTCCAATGCTGACGCTTACGCGGCACAGCTCAAACAGGCGCAGAGCAGACTGGAGCAGGCCGACGCCGATCTTCGCAACGCCGGCAACAGGACGCACACGATGCGATTCATGCGCGCGCGCGCCGAGTCTGCGCAGGCCATTGCCCAGCAGAAGAAGGTTGCGTTAGAGCAGGCCGAACTGAATCTTTCGTACACGAAAATCATGGCGCCGGTCAGCGGAGTCGTCAGCAACCGCACCGTAGAGGTCGGGCAAAACGTGCAGCCCGGCCAGGAAATGATGAAGGTCATCCCGCTCGGTGAAGGTGACCTCTGGGTTACGGCGAACTTCAAGGAGACGCAGCTTAGAAAAATGAAGCCCGGTTTGCCGGCTGACATCGCGGTAGATGCGAACGGCAAGACCTACAAGGGGCACGTCGATTCCATCGCAGGCGCCAGCGGAGCACGCTTCAGCCTGTTGCCTCCCGAAAACGCCACCGGCAATTACGTCAAAGTTGTGCAACGCATACCGGTGAAGATCGTCTTCGAACCGGGCGTGATCAAGAGCCATGAACTACGCCCGGGGATGTCGGTGGTGCCGAAGGTCTGGATTAAATAATGGGCGCGGCTGCGATTACCATGAATGACGCCGCGGCATGGCGTCCGGCAGTCAATCCGTGGATCATTGCCCTCACGGTGACGCTGGCCACGTTCATGGAGGTGCTGGATACCAGCATCGCCAACGTGGCGTTGCCGCATATCGCCGGCAGTCTCTCCGCGGGTCAGGACGAGAGCACGTGGGTGCTTACGTCTTATCTCGTCTCTAACGCCATCGTGCTGCCGCTGAGCGGCTGGCTGTCTTCGATCATGGGCCGCAAGCGTTTTTACATGAGCTGTGTCGCGCTCTTCACGATCAGTTCGTTTCTGTGCGGGCTCGCGCCCAATCTCGCGATGCTCATCTTCTTCCGCGTTCTTCAGGGCGTGGGCGGCGGAGGCTTGCAGCCGAGCGAGCAGGCCATTCTCGCCGACACCTTTCCTCCCGCCAAGCGCGGCATGGCATTCGCCGTCTACGGCATCGCAGTGGTGATGGCTCCGGCCATCGGTCCTACGCTCGGCGGTTATATCACCGACAACTTCACCTGGCGCTGGATCTTCTTCATCAATATCCCGGTCGGCATTATTTCGCTTTTGCTGACATCACGGCTCATCCAGGATCCTCCGTACTTCAAGCGCCGCCACTTGAGTGAAACCCGCATTGACTACATCGGACTCGGTTTTGTCGCGCTCGGCCTCGGAACGCTGCAGGTGATCCTCGACAAAGGACAACGCGAAGACTGGTTCGAATCGCACTTCATCGTATGGCTGAGCGTGATCTCAGCCCTGTCGCTGATCTTCGTAGTCTTCTGGGAGTGGAACACCAAAGACCCCATCATCGACCTGCATTTATTTCGCGTGCGCTCCTTCGCCACCGCGAACTTTCTGATGTTCATGCTCGGGTTTGCCCTGCTCGGCACCACGCTGATGTTGCCGCTGTTTATGCAGACGGTGCTGGGCTACACTGCCGAACGATCCGGGCTGGCACTGATGCCGGGCGGTTTCACGATCATAATGATGCTGCCTCTGGTTGGATTTCTGCTTTCGCGGTATAGCCCGCGCTGGCTGCTGCTGTTTGGGTTGACCGTGCTCTCGTTGTCGCTGTTTCATATGACGAGCTTCGACCTGGGCATCGATTTCCGCACCGTGACCATGGCGCGCGTCTACCAGGCGGTGGGACTCTCGTTCCTGTTCGTGCCCATTAACACCGCCGCGTATGCCTTTCTGCCCCGCGACAAGAACAATGCCGCGTCCGGTTTGATGAACCTCGCCAGAAATATTGGCGGCAGCATAGGGATTTCCTTTGTCACCACCATGCTGGCTCGTCGCGCGCAATTTCACCAGGTCCAACTGGTGGAGAAGCTCAACGCCGCCAATCCGCAGTTTCAATCCTGGCTGCACGGGATGACGAGAACTTTTTCGAGTGGAGGCTTCGGGCCCGGTTCCGGAGGTGGTTCCGCGCTCCAGCATGCCTACGCGTTGACGCAGGCGAATGTCATCCGGCAGGCGACCATGCTGGCCTACATTGATAATTTTTGGGTGCTCGCGGTCGTGATTTTTTGTTTAATCCCGTGTGTGTTCCTGATCAAGAAGTCGAAGCCGGGAGCGATCGTGGCTCACTAGTGGAGAGCCGGGCGTCCCCGCCCGGCTGGAGGGGCGAGACGCCCGTCCTCCACCGTATGACCGAAGGAGGTTTGCGATGTTTCGCATCGTTACTCTGGAGCGCGAATTTGGCTGCGGGGGCGGAGGCATTGCCGCCGAATTGGCCCGCCGCTTGGGTTGGAAACTGTGGGACCAGCAACTAACCAGCGAGATTGCCCAGCGCGCGCAGGTGCCGGAATCGGCCGTGGCTTTGTGCGATGAGCGGGTCGACAGCCGCCTCTACCGTTTCGCGAAAGCCTTCTGGCGGGGCAGTTACGAACGCAGCATGCCGCTGGACGCCGCGCAGGCGTTTGATACGGATCGCATGATGGCCATGGTGGGAGAGATCATGAGCACGATTGCCGCAGAAGGCAACGCGGTGATTGTGGGCCGTGGGTCCCCGTTTTTCCTGCGCGAACGCGAGGATACTTTTAGCGTCTTCACCTACGCTCCACACGACGAAAAGATTCGCCGCCTGCTAGCCATGGGCAAGAGCCGGGAAGAGGCCGAGGACCTGGTGGAGAATGTGGACAAGGAGCGGATTGCCTACATCAAACACTACTTCAATAACGAATGGCCGACACGCAGCCTCTATCACCTGATGATCAACACGGTAGCCGGGGACGAGAACGTGATCGCCATCATTCTGAATGGCATGCGGACGCTCGCAGCCCATCCCGCCGAGACCACCCTCCGCGGCGTTCGCTGAAGCGTGGGAGGTCCGAGCGGCTTAGTTCCAAGCTCTTACGTTATAAGATAGGCGCAAAGGATGGAGTCCATTCCGCAAGTGGCAGCTTCTGATTTGTATCCGCCGGTGCAGGAGGAAGTCGCGCGACTCGCCGGCTCGTCGCAGGTGCGCGCCGCCTTCGACCAGTTCCGCTCGCAGGAATCGCAGTTTGCGCTCTGGCAGATGGAAGCGACGAAAGTAGCCGCTCCTCCATTCGGCGAGGCGGCGCGCGGCGCCTGGCTGGCCGACCGTTTTCGCGAACTCGGGCTCATCGACGTGCAGGTGGACGAGGTCGGGAACGTGTTCGGCGTTCGTCCCGGCTGCGGAAACCGCTTCGTGGCGCTCAGCGCGCATATTGATACGGTGTTTCCGGCGGCGACGCCGTTGAACATCCGGCAGCAGGGCAGCCGCTTGTATGGCCCGGGAGTCTCCGACAACGGCGCGGGCATTGCGGCGATGCTGGCCGTGGCCAGTGTATGCGGCAGCGCGCGCCTCTCGCATGCGCTGCCCTTTGTGTTCATTGGGAACGTCGGGGAAGAAGGCGAAGGCGATCTGCGCGGCATGCGGCACGTTTTCGCGACGCCGCGCTGGCGGGACGCGATTGCCTACAGCGTGGTGGTCGATGGCGCCGGATCGGACACGGTGGTGGCGGAGGCCCTGGGCAGCCGCCGTTTTGAGGTGATCGTGCGCGGCCCGGGTGGTCACTCCTGGAGCGACTTCGGCGCACCCAATCCGATCATTGCGCTCTCCCGTGCGATCGAGGTCTTCCGGCAAACGCCCGTGCTGGCCGCGCCGAAAACCACGTTTAATGTCGGCACGATTCGGGGCGGGACTTCGGTGAATTCGATTCCGGAATCCGCCAGCATGCGGGTCGATCTGCGCTCCACGTCAATGGCGGAAATTGACCGGCTGGAGCGAGCGCTGCGCCTCGCACTGGAGCAGGCGATCGCACTGGAAAATCGGGACGCCGCTCAGCACGGAACGCGCCGTCTGGCGGTGGTGCAGAGCGAAGTGCTCGAGATCGGGAACCGTCCGGCGGGCGAACTGGCGCCGGGTGCACGGCTGCTGAAGGTAATCCGCGCCGTGGATGCGCAGTTGGGCAATACGGCGCAGGTGCAACGGGCGTCGACTGACGCCAACATTCCACTTTCACTGTTCCGCGAGGCCATCGCCATCGGGGGCGGCGGTTCCGGAGGCGGCGCGCACACGTTGCAAGAATGGTACGACTGCCATGGACGAGACCTCGGTCTGAGGCGCATCCTGCTCACAATGCTGACCCTGTCGGGAGTAGGAGAATGATGGCGCGAATCGCTCCGATTCTGTTGTTGGCCGTGGCCTCGGGCGTGTCGGCGCAGAGCGTTCTTTCAGCGCACAGCGCTCAGAAGCCGAAAGCGGACCTGATCTTTACCCACGGCAACATCTATACCGGGGTGTTCGATGCGTCGTCCTCGTTTGGAGCGGGCAAGCGCTCTGAGGCGCTGGCAGTCGCTGGCGACCGGATCCTCGCCGTGGGGACGCGCGACGAGATCATGAAGCTGAAAGGTCCAGCGACGAAGATCGTGGATCTGTATGGTCACTTTGTCATGCCCGGCTTCAATGACGCCCACATGCACCTGGCCAGCGCCGGCCTGGAGAAGATGAACGTGAACCTGGTCGGCGCCAAGACGCTCGATGAGTTCCGCGAACGCATCCGCGCCCAGGTCGAAAAAGCGGCGCCCGGAGAGTGGATCGTAGGTGGTGGCTGGGACGAGACCCTCTGGCCGGTCGAAGTTCCGCCCTCGCGCTGGGATTTGGATGAAGTAAGCGGCAATCACCCGGTTTACCTGGAGCGCGTGGACGGCCATATTGGCGTCGCCAACACGCGCGCCTTGCAACTGGCCAGCGTCACCGTCGCCAGTCGTGATCCGGAGGGTGGAAAGATCGATCGCGATGACTCCGGCACGCCCAACGGCATTCTGCGCGAGAAAGCGCAGCTAGTGGTGCAGGCGGTGGTTCCCAAGCCGACGCACGAGAAGCGCCGGCAAGCCATCGAACTGGCCCTTGCGGATCTGGCGAGTCACGGCATCACTTCCGCACAGGATTACTCGCAATGGGAAAACTTCCAGATTTACGAGGAACTCGAGCATGACGGAAAGCTGACGGCGCGGATTTCAGAGTGGCTGGATTTCGATGAATCGATTGCAGACCTGAACGGTAAGCGCAGCTCGCATCCTGCCTCCGACACCATGCTCCACACCGGAATGCTGAAGGCCTTCCTGGATGGATCGCTCGGCTCGAAAACGGCCGCGTTGCTTCAGCCCTACAGCGATGATCCCAAGAACGATACGGTGAAGAACAGCGGCCTGCCGCAATACGAGGCGGACAAGCTGAATGCGATGACGAAGGAGCGGGTGCTGGCGGGATATCAGATCGGCTTCCACGCCATCGGCGACAAAGCGGTGCAGATGGCGCTCGACGCCTTTGCCGAGGCGGAAAAGGCGGCAAAAGAAGGGAAGGTGAAAGCGGCCGACGGTGGCTCCGATTATCGGCTTCGCATTGAGCACGCGCAGGTCACCACGCCGCAGCAGATTTTGCGTTTCAAGGATCTCAAAGTCATCGCCTCCATGCAGCCCAGCCACTTGCTCACGGATATGAATTGGGCCGAGTCGTATCTGGGCCCGAAGCGCGCCGAGCATTCCTATGCCTGGGCCGACTTCCTTCGCCGCGGAGTGGTGCTGGCCTTTGGTACGGATTATCCGGTCGAACCGGTGACGCCGTTTCGCGGCCTCTACGCGGCGCTTACACGCATGAGCGAAGACGGAAAGAAGAGTTATTATCCCGCGCAGAAATTGAACATCGAGCAGGCCATGGCCGCCTATACCACGGGCGCGGCTTTTGCCGAATTCGCCGAAAAGCAAAAAGGCAAGCTGGAGCCCGGCATGCTGGCCGACTTTGTCGTTCTTGATCAGGACATTACGGCAGTCCCACCGCCGAAGATCCTGGAAACGAAAGTTCTGCGTACGGTGGTCGGCGGCAAGACCGTGTATGAAGCCAAATAGCATCGCGTCATCTGGTGATCGGGCCATCGGGTGATCTGATAACCACCATCGAAAAAACTGAGACTCAAGGTTTTTAGATGACCCGATCACCCGATGACCTCACCCGATGGCGAGAGCGGGAACGCGCGTTCCTGATCGGCGCCCCACTGGCGATTGTCCCGGCTTTGGCGTTCCTTCCTGCCGTGATGTTCCTGATCGTCTTTCCTCAGGTGGCGCACGGGCGGGCGATTGGGCTGTTCGTGTTGCCGGCCTGCGCGCTGGCGGGTAGCTTCGGACTGTGGAAGCTGGCGACGGGCGCGGTGCAGAAGCCGTGGGGAATATTCAACGTCCTGAGTTTTGGGGCGCTGCTGGTGTTGCTGGTCATCGCCGGCTATACCGGACTGTTCCTGGCGCTGATGACGCTGAAACTGTAGAGACGGGGCTTGCCCCGTCTCCGCCGCGGGCAAAGACGCCCCTTTAGGGCCGGACACCCACCGTCAACGCGAACCGGGTTTTCTGCGTCTAATGATTTGGCGGCCTTCGACCGATCCCTGCCTGGGGCGAAGGTATAATAAAAAACTGGCAGTCGGCAGTCTTTAGGAGGTAGGAAATGGATTCGCGCGAAAGCGCTTTTTGGGCACGTCTCAAAGCCAACCGTTGGGCGTACACGTTTACGATTCTGGCGACGCTGGCGGTTGGAATTCTGATTGGGACGATTGTGTCCTATGGAGTGAAAGGCAAGGAAGGACAGAAGTCGTCGGACGCGACCCCGCTGACCATTCCCGCTCCGCAACAGCTCTCGACCGCCTTCTCCCAGATTTCCAAGCAACTGGAGCCGAGCGTGGTGAACATCAATACCGAGTCGACCATTAAGAACCCTCACCACCGGCGCATGCATCCGGATCAGGACCAGCAAGATGAGGGCAACGGCGAGGAAGACTCCCCATTCCAGGATTTCTTTGACAAGTTCTTCGGCGGCCAGGGCGGCCCGGAAGCGGGCACCATCCGTCAACGCTCGCTCGGATCCGGCGTGATTGTGGATGCGAAGGGCTACATCGTCACCAACCGGCACGTGGTCGAAAAGGCCGATCGCATTCGTGTGAAGTTGCAGGATGAAAACCCGGCTTCTCCGGGTCATGACGCGAAGCTGATCGGCATGGACCAGGAGACCGACCTGGCGGTGATCAAGATTGATGTCGATCATCCGCTCCCGGCCGCCAAACTGGGCAACTCCGACGGCATGGAAGTGGGCGACTGGGTGCTCGCCATCGGCAGTCCCTTTGGGCTGCAGGAAACGGTGACGGCGGGCATCGTGTCGGCCAAGGGACGCAACATTGTTCCCAACCGGCAGTTCCAGTCGTTTATTCAAACGGACGCCGCCATCAACCCGGGCAATTCCGGTGGGCCGCTAGTGAATATGGCGGGTGAAGTCGTCGGCATCAATACGGCTATCCTTACGGAGACGAGTTCGTACGCGGGCGTGGGATTTGCCATGCCTTCGAACACGGTGGCTCAGGTCTACAACCAGTTGATCGGTCCGGGACACCGGGTGGCGCGCGGGTCAATTGGCATTGAGTTTTCAGCTCAGCCGAACCCGGCCATCGCCCGCATTTACGGATCGGGTGTGACCGTGTCGAACGTGGTATCCGGCAGCCCGGCCGAAGAGGCGGGCCTGAAGATCGGCGACACGATCACTTCCGTGGATGGCAAGGATGTAAAGAGCGGCGACGATCTGGTGGCTGACATCGCTTCCCGCAAACCGGGCACGAAGGCCAAGCTGACGTTTGTGCGCAACGGCAAGAAGCAAGACACAACGGTGACCATCGCCGATCGCTCGAAACTCTTCGCTGCCCGCTTGGGCGAAGAAGACGAAAACCTGGGCGAGGAAGCGCCCAAGGCGAGCAAGTTCGGGGTCACGGTTCGCAACATCACTCCCGATCTGGCCGATCGTCTGGGCATTCCCGCGGGCAAGGGAGTGGTGGTGCAGGACGTGAAGCAGGGATCGTTCGCCGAGGATCTCGGTCTGAATCGCGGCGACGTGATCCTGGAAGTGAACAAGCAGCCCGTGAACAATCCGGACGACTTTACCAAGATCGAGTCGTCGCTGAAGAGCGGGCAGGATGTCGTGTTCCTGGTGCGTCCGCGAGGCGCAAGGGCCCAGGATGGAACGATTTTCCTGGCAGGTACACTTCCGTAACCGATATATAATCCGGCGAGACTGGCACTCCATCCCCCTTTTCGGGGACCATTGAGGGTGGGCTGGTCTCGCCGGTTTTTTGTTGGAAGGCAGTCGTCAGTCACTGGTCGTCGGTCGTGCGCGGGTTTAAGCCTTTACACATGCACCGTTCTGGTCAAATTCGGCGTTGGCGACGGGTGGGGCTTTGCGGCCTGCTCTGCCTGTCCGTGCAAGGGCTAGCCATCGCGCAAACGTCGACTCCGCCAAAGAAACCGGCGCACGCTTCCGCGGCCGCCACCTCGAAAGCAAAGCATCCCGCCAGCGGGCACGCGACCAGCAAGCGCACTTCAGCCAAGACCTCGTCTCGCACTTCAGGACACACCTCTTCCGCTCACAGCTCGTCTCACACTTCGTCTCACACATCGGCGCAGAGCAAGAACTCCCACGGCAAGAAAGGCTCCAAGCAGGCCGCGAAGAAGCGCGGCCAGCAGGTGATTGATTCCGATCGTGCCCGGGAAATTCAGGAAGCGCTCATCCGCGAGCGCTACATGCAAGGCGAGCCCACAGGAGCCTGGGACGATTCCACGCAGGCCGCGATGCAGCGCTATCAGGCGGATCAGGGATGGCAGTCGAAGACAACTCCAGATGCCCGGGCGCTGATCAAACTCGGATTAGGCCCGAGCCATGATCACCTGCTCAATCCGGAAAGCGCAATGACGACGCCCGCCGCGGGCGATCCAAAGACGGCGGCGAAACCGACTCCAGCGGATAGCAACCTTCCCCCGCAGTAGTCTTGAAAATCCAATTTTCGCTTCAACCTATCTCGGAAATGCCGGCCTGATTCAAGCCACTACCCGCAAGACCGCGCGCCAGGTTTGCGAAATCCAGAGCGCCGCTTAAAGGTGTGATAGAAAATTTCGAATTGCTGTGCCGCCTGCCGGTCATATCTGGGTCTCAATACCTCGTAGGTTACTTCGCCTTCGTTCCGAATCACTTCTTGCAACGTGAGAGCGTGAGCATACAACTGCTGGGAAAAGTGCAACACTTTCTCCAAATCTACGGCCTTAGACGGTCGTTTCTTGGCAGCCTGCCCACGAATCCGGCGCGCGGAGGCCTGACCCGTTCGTTTGGAGGACAGTCGTTCGGATTTCATGTATGCCTCCTCTCGTTGACTCCGCCCGGAGTCGTGACGACCTGGCGATGAGTTCAAAGTAGCGGCTCCGCTGGGAGGAGTCCGATGCATAATTTGCATTCCTTCCATCAAAACTATCGTCGAAAGTCCTTCGTCGTGATGCTCGGAAGGTGCGGCGCCCAGTTATTCGCAAGCGCTGGAAATACAAGCTGGAAGATAGAAGATCGCCGGTGGGTTGCGGTCTAATTCTTCGCTAATCCAGCACCGGTCGCGGGCAGTAAGGGATCGCCATCCCATTAACAATCGCACCCGGGTTGCCCTCGACCAGCGCTTCGGCATACTCGGCTCCCACGATTTTTTCCGCCACATCGCGAGCTGCGGAAAGATTCGGGATGCGGCGCTTGGTGTCGTGAGCGTCGGAGGCGAGGATATGCACGGCCGAGCGGTCGAGCAGCCAGCGGGCGATGATTTCAGGGCGCTCTCCCCAGAGCCCGGTCAGCGCCGAGGCCGTGACCTGCATCAGGCAGCCCTGTTCCGCCCACTCCAGTATGCGCTGCGGCGTTTGCTGCAGGATCGGGTTGCGCTCGGGATGAGTCAGGATCGGCGTAAGCCCGCGATCTGCCAGGCGGGTAAAACACTCGGAAAGCCGGGTCGGGACGCTGAAGTTGCTGAGTTCAATCAGCAGATAGTTGGTTTCGCCAATCGTGTAGGTGTGCGGCTGCGCCAGCACGCGTTCCAGGTTTTCGAAGGAAAGATGAAAATCGCAACCCAGACTGAATTGCAATTGCAGCGCGGGACCAACCCTCTCGCGTAACTGGCCGAGAAGTTCGGAAAGGTATTCGCGATCGTAGGCGTAACGATCGTTGGCGTGCGGGGTGGCGACGACGTGGGTAATGCCGTCGGCCGCCGCCATGCGGCACATTTCGACGGCTGTATCCCAGGACTTGGGGCCATCGTCAACCTCAGGCAGAATGTGGCAGTGGATGTCGATCACGACGCAATCTTACTTGGAGCACGGTGATTTTGGGCTACACTGATTTGCAATACCCTGATTAGAACACATCGCGCCGCATCAAATCGATCGGCTCATCGGGTGATCGGGTCATCGAAAAACCAGGGACTTCTGCTGTTCGATCACCCGATGCAGTTGCGCTCTGGCCGCCTTCTCGTGCACGATAGTGGACACGATCTTTTCGTTCTCATCTTTGGATATTGGCTATTGAGGAGCTGTTCGCAAATGAGCTTTCTAACGGCGGCGCGTGCCGCACGGATAGGTCAAAGTGATGGGCCCCGCATCCTGGTGGCCGTATTCGTCGTCCTCGCCGGACTTTCCCTCTCCTGCGGCAATAGCAGCCAACAAAGTACGTTGACATCGAACCGCGATGCTTACGTGACCCTGCCCGCGTGGGGTTCGGTGCTCCTGATGCACTTTAACGGCACAACCGGCGCCTTCGTCACGGGACCGCAGACGCCGCAACAGCAGAACTTTACGCCCACCAGCCTGGCATTCCTCCCGTCGAAAAACATCCTGTACACGCTCAATGCCTTCGAAGCCACGATCTCGATTTTCAACGTCGCCGGCGACGGGACTTTGACGCTCGGCGCCAGTCCGGTTCCGGTCGGTTCCTCTCCGAATGCGATAGTCATCGACCCCTCAGGCAAGTACTTGTTAGTGACCAGTAATTATTCCAACCTGGGCGAGGTTTCCGTTTTCTCCATCGATCCCAACACGGGCGCTTTGTCCCCGTTCGGATCGCCCGTCCCCGCGAATACGAATCCAACTGAGATTCTGTTCACGCATTCCGGCCAGTTTGTTTATGTAACCAATCCGGAGATCGGGATGGTCACCGGCTTTTCGTTTTCGAACGGCGTGCTCAGTCTGGTCCCTGGGACTCCAGTCTCTTCGGGAGAGGGAGGGGGAGCCCTCGGCCTGGCAGTGGATCCGACTGATCAGTTCCTCTACGTTACGAACCCTTCGGCAACCAACCCGCCCCCATACCAGTTCACTACCGGCAATATTTCCGGGTTCAACATCGATCCGACCACCGGTGCGCTGACCCCGATAGTCGGCTCGCCGTTTACCTCCACGGTGGGCGGCGCGGGCCCTACATCGATCACTGTCGATCCTACTGGCTCGTTGGTTTACGCGGTGACTCCGGGATCGAGCCTCTCCATCTGGTGTTTCCAGATCACTTACCCGAGCGGACAACTTGTTCTCGTGACAAACTCGCCGTTCAGCGTGCCTGCAGGTGCACTGTTCGCGCTCTTCGACCCCAGCGGCAGATTTTTCTATATCGGCAACGCACTCGGTCTTGAGGGTTATACCTACAATCCAACGACCGGCGTTCTCACGGCTATCCCGGGCTCGCCTTTTACGACCTTAACCACGCCCGGGAAAATGGTGTTTTCACAATAGAAGCCGACGACCGAGTTGGACTAGCTGTGTAATGTGTAATTTACGGGGTGGCACTTTGGTGGAACCGGCTGGCACCCGCGTGCCATTTTCAGATTTGCCGCTTAGTTTTACATTCCCAATTGAGCAGTTCTGGGGGAGGGCTGCCCGGGCGTCATGGATTCGGAAGAATCCGGACGCCCGTTTAATTTTCAAAGCACTTTGGTAATTTTGTGATCGGACAATTTTGTAATTTGAAACGATATACGCTCTAGATTTTCAAATTGCCAAATTGTCCGATCACAAAATTACCGAATCTTACCGGCCGATCCAGCCCCTGCTCAATTTGTCGAAATGGTGAAGTTCACCGTGATGCGAGCCTGCGTTTCCACGGGCTGCCCGTTTTGAAGGTAGGGCTTGAAGTGCCATTGCTTCACCGCCTCGCGAGCTGCGGTAGCCAGGATGCCCGGGCCACTGAGAATCTGCAACTCCTGGATGCTGCCATCCCGCGAGATGAGCGCCATCAAACTGACTGCGCCCTGCACCTTCATCTGCCGCGCCAGCAAGGGATAATCCGGTGGCACCGAAATGCTCACGCTCTGCGCCGTTAGCGGCGAAAGCTGCACGCGATCACCGGCACTCACCAGCCCATTCGGCGACGAGGCAGGAGCGGCGGATGGGGAAGAGGTCTCGCCCGAGTTCACATCCAGATGGATGGCATTGCTTTTCGCGGGTAGGGAGATGTGGCGGTTTCCGGCCACCACTTCCACCTCCAGAGGTGGCAGCACTGCGCGCTCAGTGGTTGCCGCAAAGGGAGCGTCGGCCGCAGCGGGTGCCGGCGAACTGCCTGCCTTGCGTTCCCGCGTGGGAGCCGCCGGCGCGCGGGGAGGAGGCACCGTCGCCATGCTTTTACTCTTCCTTCGCACCGCAGCTTCCTGGACTTCACCGGCCGGCGGAAACCAGAAATCCCAGTCTTTCAAAACCACCGCCACCAGCGCCACCAGCAGGACCCCCAGCGCAATGAGCATCCGCTTTCGCTGTACTTCCGCAACCTCCGACGAGGGGAACTGGGTTGACCGCTCGAGATGGTTCTCGGGATGGATTTCTTCTTGAAATATGGACACGGAGCCTCCTCGCGATCCTAATCCGGTCGAGGGGGAGTGCTGAGCTAGTATGCCCTGAAACCCGCGCAATGCCAAGCGAATCCCGCCCCGGTTGCACCTTTTGCTATTGGGGGTGGCAGCGTCTTCTGCCCTGTAGGGACGGGGCTCGCCGCGCCTCTGCGGGAGATCAGACGCCCCTAAAAGGGAGGGCATCCAAAGCCACCTTTTTCTGCAGATTGCAAAGGCCCAAATGGCTAAGGGGAAGAGCGCCAGTGCGCCCTTCCCCTTGCTCTAATTCCGCGCCAGTTCAGGAAACTTTCGTAACCTTATAGTCGAGCTTGTCCAGAATCCCGATCGCGGCGTCAAGAATTTCCTGACTCACCTTACGATTGGAAGCGATGGCTTCCAACAGCGGGATGGAAATAATCTTGTTCCCCCGCAGCGCCGCCATTTGCCCGAATTCGCCGCGGTGCACCATGTCGATGGCGCCCAGTCCGTAGCGCGTGGCCAGCACGCGGTCGAAAGCGCTGGGCGTTCCGCCTCGCTGGATGTGGCCAAGCACCACCGACCGCGACTCGAAGCCCGTCCGTTTTTCGATCTCGTACGCCACCGTCTGGCCGATTCCGCCCAAGCGAAGATGCCCGAACTCATCGCGCCCTGGTTGCAGGGAGGAAGCTTCACAGTGTTTCTCGTTACCATCGGCAAACTTCGCGCCTTCGGCCACCACGATGATGCTGAAATATCTTCCGCGGGCCTGGCGCTGGCGAATCAGTTCGGCGACCTGGTCAATATCGAAAGGAACTTCGGGGATCAATATGACGTCGGCGCCGCCGGCAATGCCGCTATAGGCCGCGATCCAGCCCGACTCGCGCCCCATCACTTCCACCACGATCACGCGATTGTGCGCCTCGGCGGTTGTGTGCACGCGGTCGATGGCGCTCGTGGCCACATTCACGGCCGTGTCGAAGCCGAAGGTGAAGTCGGTGCCGGTCAGGTCGTTGTCGATCGTCTTCGGAACGCCCACCACTTTCACTCCGTTGGAAAAAAGTTTCTGCGCTACCGACAGCGTGTCATCGCCGCCAATGGCGATCAATGCTTCACAGCCATGTTTCTTGAGGTTCTCGACGCAGTGCTGCAGGCCGTTGTCATGCTTGGCCGGATTGGTGCGCGAAGTACGCAGGATGGTCCCGCCACGCGGCAGAATACCGCCCACTGACGAGAGGTCGAGTTCCATGGTCTTGTCTTCCAGCAGCCCGCGCCAGCCCTCCATGAATCCCACGAACCCGTCTTCATAGTGAAACGTGCCCTTACGCACCACTGCCCGAATGACCGCATTCAGCCCGGGACAGTCGCCCCCGCCCGTCAGCACTCCAATTCTCATTGCCTGCTCCTCATATGATTTTCGAGCCCGAGTATGAGTTTGCCTTTGGCAACGGATACACTCCGCCCTACCCTTGGTTGCAATGGTCGAATGCAATTAGGTTATCACGCTGAGAACTGATCGCTGATATCTGAGAGCTGAGAGCCGAGAGTCCTCCTGCTACACTTCCCTCATGCGCGTCCTCGGCATCGACTGCGGCACGGAATACACCGGCTATGGCGTGGTCGACTTGCTCTCCGACGGCCGCAACAATAACAATAAGAATGACCGCCTCGTCTGTATCGCCTGCGGCGCCATTAAAGTTTCTCCGCGCGATCCCATGCCCACGCGCCTCTCGCGCATCTCGATCGGCCTGCAGGAACTCATCTCCCAGCACCGTCCCGACCGCGTCGCCATCGAAGACGTTTTCTACGCCGCCAACGTGAAGTCCGCCTTGAAACTCGGCCAGGTGCGCGGAGTCGCCATGCTGGCCGCCGCTTCCGCCGGAATCGAAGTCGCCGAATACTCGCCACTCTCCATCAAATCCGCGGTGGTCGGATACGGTCGGGCCGAAAAACATCAGGTCCAGCAAATGGTGACGCGCCTTCTGAATCTCGATCAGATCCCCGAACCCGCCGACGCCGCCGATGCGCTCGCCATCGCCATCTGCCATCTGCACACCGCCGCCACGCAGGAACGCCAGAGCGCAACCCGCTCTCTGTAGAGACGGGGGATTTCAGGGCGCATCCCCGCTTGACACTCCCCGCCACCATCCCCAATCATTAACCGGCCCATGCTCCGTCCATTTCAGATTGTCTGCCTGCTCATCGTTTCTTCTATCGTCTTTTCTTCGACCCCTGCCTGTTCGCAAGCCGAAGCCCCCGCCGTGGTCACCTTCAGCCTCGATTTCCCAGCCTCCCAGCCGAAGCATTACTCGATCCGCGTTCAATCCGATGGCTCGGCACGCTACCAGTCCAGTGGTAGCCTGCCAGCCGATTCCGACGAGACCAATTCCCGCGACAATGACAACGACAATGGCAACGACAGCTTCGATCTTGACTTCACCTTAGCCGTGGGAACGCGGCAGAAAATCTTCCAACTCGCGGCAAAGGCCGGCTATTTTCAGAAGGACGTCGACTCCCACCACAAGAACCTCGCCTTTACCGGAAAGAAGACGCTCGGATACAAAGACGCGCGGCGCAGCGGAGAGTCTACCTACAACTATTCCACCAACCCGGCCGTACAGGACCTGACCGTTCTGATGCAAAGCCTCTCGTCCACGCTCGAATTCGGACATCGCCTCCAGTACGATCACCACTTTCAAAAGCTGGCGCTCGACGAAGAACTAAAAAATATGGAGGAACTGGCCCGCGCCAATCAACTGACCGGGGTCACTGCCATTCAGCCAATTCTTGATCAGATCATCGCCGATCCCTCCGTGATCAACATAACCCGCGCCCGTGCCCAACGATTGCTGGAGCGAGCAGACATTCGCTGATCCTTCCATCACCCGACCCTGCCGGAATCTACTGTTGAACCGCGTTAGGAGTGCCCTCTGCGGAACCTCCGGAGAGCCCGAAAAGCCAACGTTCGCCCGCCACCGAAGACCCCTAAGCGTGCTATAATTTACTTATAAATCCAGCCCGATAGTGCCTGTAGATGCAAGAACTTAGCGACATTTTCGACGGGAAAAGAGCGGGCAAAGCTGCGCTCCGCTCGGACGGGCTAGACGCCCGTCCCCACACTAAATCACAAGTGCCTTTACTGAGAGCTGACAACTGAGAGCTGAGAGCTAACTTCATGGCTGACGATCAGAATCCTGAGCTTCCCTTAACCCCTCCTCCCGGAGGCGACGGTCAATCTCCCACGGGTCCGGGCGCCCTCAACATACAGCCCGTCAACATTGAAGAGGAGATGAAGCGGTCGTATCTCGACTATTCCTTGTCGGTGATTATCGGCCGCGCGCTGCCTGACGTGCGCGACGGACTGAAGCCGGTGCACCGCCGCATTCTTTACACCATGCAGCAAATGGGCCTGGCTCCGGGACGCGCCACGCGCAAGTGCGCCCGCATCGTCGGCGAAGTCATGGGCAAGTACCATCCGCACGGGAACCTCGCCGTTTACGACGCGTTGGTGCGGCTGGCGCAGCCCTTCGCCATGCGCGCGCCGCTGGTCGACGGTCAAGGAAATTTTGGCTCGGTCGATGGCGATCCTCCGGCGGCGGATCGTTACACCGAAGCGCGCCTGACGCGCGTCTCCACCGCTCTGCTCGAAGACCTGGACAAAGAAGCGGTCGACTTTTATCCGAACTACGACGGCACGGAAACGCAGCCCGCGGTTCTTCCCGCGCGTTTTCCCAACTTGCTGGTCAACGGGTCCGATGGCATCGCGGTTGGCATGGCGACCAAGATTCCGCCGCACAACCTGACCGAGATCGTCGATGCCACGATCACGCTGGTGAATAATCCCGGAGCGCAGCTGCCGGAGATTCTGAAATTTGTGCAAGGACCGGATTTTCCGACGGCGGCCATCATTCACGGTCGCGCCGGAATCTTCGAGGCGTACCGCACTGGCCGCGGCCGTTTCATGATGCGCGCCCGGGCCGCCATCGAAAACATCAACAAGGACAAGCAGGCGATCATCGTCACCGAGATTCCGTACCAGGTGAATAAGGCACGCCTGATCGAGCGCATTGCCGACCTCGTCAACGACAAGACCATCGACGACATCTCCGACATTCGCGACGAAAGCGATCGCGACGGCATGCGCATTGTGATCGAACTCAAGCGCGGAGCCGAACCGCAGATCGTGCTCAACCAGCTCTTCAAGCACACCTCGATGCAGGAAGGCTTCAGCATGATTCTGCTGGCCGTGGTCAACGGGCAGCCGAAGGAAATGGGGCTGATCCAGGCGATCAAACACTTCATCGACCATCGCGTCGATGTGGTGCGGCGGCGCACTTCGTATTTGCTGGCCAAGGCGCGTGATCGCGAACACATTCTGGAAGGCTACTTAACCGCGCTCGATCACCTCGATAACGTGATCGCGATCATACGCGGCAGCGCCAACCGCGCCGACGCAAGAGAAAATTTAGTTGCATACTTCGGCGGCAAGAAGATCGACATCAACACTACCGGACGCGCTCCAAAGCTCGCCGCCGACAAGCCGTTCACCAGCAAGCAGGCCGACGCCATCCTCGAACTGCAACTGCACCGCTTGACCAAGCTCTCGATCGAAGAAATTGCGAACGAGTTGAAGCAGGTGCGCGAGGCCATCGCCGAATTCGAATCGATTCTTGCTTCTGAGGCGAAGCTGCGCAAAGTAATAATCAAGGAATTGGAAGAGGTCAAGAAACTCTACGGCGACGCGCGGCGGACCGTCATCGAAGACGAAGCCGCGGAAATCATGCTGGAAGACCTGATCGCCGACGAACAGGTCGCGGTCACCGTCAGCCATTCCGGCTACATGAAGCGCACTCCGATCTCGACCTACCGCATGCAGCGGCGCGGCGGCACCGGGCGCACCGGCATGAAGACACGCGACGAGGATTTCGTCGAGCATCTATTCATCGCCTCGACTCACGCCTACATTCTGATCTTCACCAACACCGGGCGCGTGTACTGGCTGAAGGTGTACGAGATTCCCGACATCGCCGCTGCCGGCAAGGGCAAGCACGTGGGCAACCTGGTGGGCCTGCAGCCGGGCGAAACCGTGCGCACCATGCTCGCCGTGCGCGACCTGGAAGAAGAAGGCAGATACGTTTTCTTTGTCACGCACAATGGCACGGTGAAGAAGACCGAGGTAAAGGACTTCTCGCACGTGATGTCGCGCGGCATCATCGCCATCAATATCGAAGAGGGCGACGAGCTGGTCGCGGCCTCGCTGACCGACGGCAACCAGATCGTCTTCGTCGCTTCGCACGACGGACAAGCGATTCGCTTCGACGAGAACGATGTGCGCTCCATGGGACGCAACGCCACCGGCGTGCGCGGCATGAACTTGGCCGAGAAAGATTACATCGTCGGCATGGCCACCACCATCAAGCCGGAGGCGCAAGCGGTGGTGAAAGACGGAGATATCGCTCCCGAAATTGCGGACCTGGTTCCGGAAAAGGGCTCGCTCATTCTTTCCGTCACCGAGAACGGGTACGGCAAGCGCACTCCCGCCGACGAGTATCGCCTGACCAATCGCGGCGGCAAGGGCGTGATCAACGTCAAGACCACGGCGCGCAACGGCAAGGTCGTCGGCATCTCGCAGGTGAGTGAAAAATCCGAGGTGATGCTGATCAGCCAGTACGGCAAGATCATCCGCATCGAATCAAAGTTCATCCGCGAATCGGGGCGGTCGGCGCAGGGTGTGCGGCTGCTCAACGTCGAGCCGGGAGACCGGGTCGCGGCGGCGGTGGTGATTCCTCCGGAAGAACCGAATGGGAATGGGACGCTGCTGCAATAATCTTGCGTAGGGCGGACGCATTCGTCCGCCCCGAGCGTCGATGCTGGGGCCGCATTACCGCAGTCACTCCCAAATCATCCCGCTTTCCATTACTGTTAACCTTAGAGACACTGCCCCTCCCCGTGTGTGCTTGCGCGGTTGCAGACTGTTTGTGAGCGAGCGTTTGTGCATAACATCGACATCGCAAAAACTGAACCGCCCGCGTACCAGGAACTTCTGAGCCGGCCGATTCGCGAGCTGGGGCTTACGCTTGCCGGGTCTCCGGTGGAGCGCTTTGTGGAACAGCTTTATCGCGAACTGGATGCCAAGGGGCTAAGTAAATTTCGTCCGGCTTGTTATTTGACGGATGAGTGGGGATGCCCGTCGGGCGAGCCGATTATCGGGATTCCGTTTTACCTGGCGCATGCGGCGCTGGCGCAACTGGAAAAAGAAACGCGTGACCTCGAAGACGCGAGAGAAATCATGATGTATCTGCGGCATGAAGCGGGACACGCTTTCACTTATGCTTACAAGCTACACAATAAGCCGGAGTGGAAACAGATCTTCGGGCCGTTCCGCCGGCCGTATCGCGACAATTACCGGCCCGCGCCGTTTTCGCGCGACTATGTTCGGCATTTGCCGGGATGGTATGCGCAGAAGCATCCGGATGAGGATTTTGCCGAGACGTTTGCGGTGTGGCTGACTCCGCGCTCGAACTGGCGCAAGCGGTATCGCGGCTGGGGTGCGATGGAAAAGTTGCGTTACCTGAACCGGCTGGCGCGCCAGTTGGGGAAGAGCGACCCTGCGCGTCGGCGCGGGCAGACCGACATCACGGTTGATGAGATGGAGACAACCGTGGCGGAGTTCTATCACAAGGATGGGCACCAGGCTGCGCACGAAGAGGTTGCGGTCACCGAGCTTACACCGGATACGGATTTGCGCGACATCTTTCCCGTATCCAAGCGGCGGAAGTCAGCGCTGCCGGCACGCGAATTTCTGCATCAGCACCGCAAAGCGGTGATCGACAAAGTTGCGCAGTGGACGGGCGCGCAGCGTCCGTTGATCAAGACTTTGATGGACACGATTGAAAAACGCGCCGGCGAACTCGACCTGCGAGCCGACAAAACCCGCAGCGCGGAACATCTGGCCGAAGTCACGGCCTACGTTACAGCGCTGGTGATGACTTATGTGACGAAAGGAAAATTTATTCAGCCGTAAGAAGCTGCTGGCTGCCAGCTGCTGGCTACTGCTTTCCGAGGAGACATTAATGATCGGAGCAAAACTTAAAATCGCTTTGCTGTATGACGTTTGGAACGAAGACCCGGTCGCGACGGCGAAGGAAGAGACGACTCCCCCGCATAAGCCTCGCAAGAAAGTGAAGACGGTAAAGAAGGAGAAGACCGATCGCGAGGAAATCTTTGAAGCGCTACAGAAGCTGGGGCACGAGCCCTCCTACTTCGAGCTTGACGGGCGCCCGCAGTCCTTGCACTCGCTCTCGCGCTGCGATGCCGACCTCATTTTCAATCTGACCGAGTCTTTCGATGGCGACGACACCAAGGAAATGAACGTGGTCGCCTATGTCGACCTGCTGGGATTGCGCTACACGGGCGCGGGTCCGCACGCCATTATTCTTGCCCAGGACAAAGCGATTGCCAAAAAGATTTTCGCGTTTCACGGCATCAAGACTCCATTCTTTGCCACTGCCTATCGCGGACGCATCGAGCATGCCCACGACATTTCTTTTCCGCTCATCGTCAAACCGTCGTGGGAGGATGGATCGATCGGCATCGATGCCGGCGCCGTGGTGAAAAACGTCAAGGAGATGATGGAGCGCGTCGAGTACATCCAGGATGAATTCGACTCTCCGGCGCTGATTGAGGAATACATCGAGGGGCGCGAAATTTACGCCGGAATTCTGGGCAGCTACGAACGAGCGGAGGTCTTGCCGATGATTGAGCTCGATCTGTCACGCTTGCCCGAAGGCACGCCGAAAATCGCCAGCTATGACGTTAAGTTCGAGAAGAATACCGAAGTCTACAAGCTGACCAAATCGCAAATCGCGGAAAATCTGGATGAGGAAACGGTGAAGCGGTTGTCAGATACGGCGCTGGCCGCGTACCGGGCGCTGAAGCTGCGCGACTATGGACGCATCGACATGCGACTGGCTCCCAATGGCGACGTCTATGTCATTGAGGCGAATCCGAATCCTTGGCTGGCGAGCCGGCAGGAATTTGCCATGGCCGCCAAGGCATCGGGGCTCTCTTACACGGAGATGATCGGCGCCATTATCGACTTGGCTATGAGCCGCCACCTTAATGCCAACCTGGCGGCTGCGGCGGCGATGCGCTAGCGTCGTCTCTCACAAGTTCGCGGCATAAATCTTAAAATCTTCCTACAGGCCGTGGGGAAGCGAACGTGCATCGATTGTTGCTGGAACTGGCAAGTGAGGCCGCCCTCGCATGGACATTCAGCGCCGCCCACGAACCGCCCAGGCACGGGCGGGCAGCTCAATTACACCCTCGGCGTCGGTGGGCAGCGAATCACGCAGCCGTTCGCGAATAGCGTTTTGGGTAAGTTCATCGCGGGTCTCAAGATAGTTGGGAGCAGAACCTTGTCCCGTCAGGAATGGTTGCCAGTAGTCATCGAAACTCGTGAACCGTGTGGTGATGTCGAGCGCACGAACCCTCACTTGCTCCACGCCAGCGCGCTCAAAGAGCTTTCGTAGCGCCTCCGGATTGCACAGCGGGAAGCGGCGGCCCTGATCGTATGCCAACGCTTCGCGGTCGGTAGCTGCGGCCGCATCCCAGAACTCCCGCAGGAACCGTGCTCCCTCCGCGTAGTCCCAAACGTAGATTGCGATGACGCCCCCCGGAACCGTAACGCGGCGCATTTCTTGCAGCACACGTTCAGGCTCCGGAACGTAATTCAACCCCAAACCGCAGACGATAGCGTCGAAGCTGGCTTCGTCGAAAGGAAGAGCCATCGCATCCCCGGTTTCGAAGCTGACCTCGGGACCATTGCGATGCTCGCGAGCAAATCCAATTTGCTGGGCAGATGCATCCACACCCGCAACCCGAGCGGGCGCGAAGCGCTCGACAATGGCCTTTGTGAGGACACCGCTTCCGCAGCACAGGTCGAGCCAGCGCAAATGCGGGGGCAAACTCAGCCAGTTCAAGAACTCATCCGCCAGCAAGCGGCTCCAGCGCCCCATCCACTGGTCGTAGGCGGCGCCAGACGTCCATTTGTCCATACTCACTTGGTCAGAGTTTCTCTAGAACTCATTCCACAGGAACTGGTTGTACACCTCGTGGTGGAACTGCACCTCGGCGGGCTTGACAATCGTGCCCAGCAGGCGCGGGCAGCGGTCGGCCGATGCCTGCTTCAGGTCGGCGTAGCGGCCTTTCACGTCTTCCCCGAGGAGTTTGGTTGTCCACTCGGCTTTGCGGAAGTTGTCGATTGCCGTGTAGACGTTGTCGGGCAGGTAGCGCTCCGCCTCGCGCAGGTTCTTGATCTTGGCCGTCTCGCCTTCCAATCCCGTCTTGAAAATGGAGTACATCACAAGGTAGGGGTTGGCGTCGGGAGCGACGGCGCGCACCTCCAGTCGCATGCTGCGGTGGTTGCCGATCGGGATGCGGACCATGGCGCCGCGGTCCACGGCCGAGGCTCGCAGTTGGTTGGGCGCCTCGAAGTGCGGATCGAGGCGGCGGTAGGCGTTGACGCTGGAATTGAACACCAGGCAAAGGTCGTTGCCGTGCGTGAGAATGCGGTCCAGAAACTCATAGCCGAGCTTGCTGAGTTTTTCCTCGCCCTTGGGATCCCAGAAGAGGTTCTTGTCCTTCTGGCTGATGGAGACATTGGTGTGCATGCCGCTGCCGTTGACGCCCACCACCGGCTTGGGCAGGAAGCAGGCGGTCAAGCCCATGTTGCGCGCGACCTGGCGGCAGATCAGCTTGTAGAGCTGGATATGGTCGGCAGCGGCCACCGCTTCGGCGTAGCCGTAGTTGATCTCGAATTGCGAGGGGGCGACCTCGGGGTGATCCTTTTCGTTCTGGAATCCCATCGCGCGCTGCACTTCCGCGGTCGTATCGATGAAGGTGCGCAGGGGATCGCCCGGCAGCGAATGATAGTAGCCGCCGGTGTTGACGTATTCGAACTTGCCGGTCTCGTGGTAGGTGCGCTCGGCGTCCGGTCCATTGAACAGGAAGCCCTCGATCTCATTAGCGGCGTTGAGGGTATAACCGTGCTTTTTGTGCAATTGGTTGCCAAACAGCTTCAGCATGCTGCGGATGTCGGCGGTGTAGGGTTCGCCGTTTTTATCGATGACCTCGCCAAAAACGAGTACTTTGCCCGGCCCGAAAACATCGGCCGGCCCCCAGTAAAAAGCAGCCCAGTCAATACCTAGACGCAGATCGCTTTCCCGCTGCGCCGTGAAGCCGCGAATCGACGAACCGTCGAAGGTCAGGTTGTCGTGACTCTTCAGCAGGAATTTCTTGTCATAGTCGAGCATGTGCAGACGGCCTTCCAGGTCGCTGAAGAGCACGGTCACGGCCTTGATGCGCGACTCGTCCGTCAGGTATTTCAGCCGCTCCTCCTGGACTTTGTGAGGTGCAACGCGGTCAAGGCGCTGCTTCTTCGCATTCAGATTTATCTCTTCCAGTTCGTCGTAGGGGATCGCTAGAAAATTTCGCAGTTCGGTTGACATGCCTCTCCTTATTCGGGCGCAGCCCAAGAAATCAATTAAATGACCGGGGTAACCGATAAGGCTACCGTGTCCGGCGCATCCAGACAAATAGAAATCGGTTATAGCAACGATTAGCTTTTCGAATTTGCATCAGGAACGGTGCAAAACTGGCTTCGAGCTACGCGCCTTGAGCAAAGAAAAAACCTTGGTCGCGGGCCAGATTGATTCCCCGAACGCACGGGATAGACGCCTCCATGAAATAATCAGGTCCGAGGAACTGCCCTTGAGTTGTGCGCTTTGTGAAGAACGCAAAGAGAAGCGGTTTTGCCCGGCGGTGCATGGGAAAATCTGTCCGCAGTGCTGCGGCGGCAGCGCGAGGTGACGCTCGACTGCCCGAGCGACTGTCCTTATCTTTTGCAGGCACGACAGCAGGCAAGACAGCACTCGCACAATGGACAGCCGGGCCCGCGGGATCGCGAGGCTCTGTTTCCCGAGGTTGAGATACCCGATATCGAAATCCCCGAGCAGTTTCTCTACGAACGCGAGGAACTGATCATGGGACTCAGCTTCGCACTGGCCAAGAGCGCCCGCGCCGAGCGTTCCCTCGCCGGTCGTCCGCTCACGGACCGCGATCTGATCGCGGCTTTGAGTTCGCTGGCGAAGAGCTACCAGACGCTGGTGAACTCCAGTCTCATCTACGAACCGCAAACCGCCAATCTGGCGCACCAGGGCATCGCTCGCGAAATCGAGACCATGGTGCGGGAGTTTCGCGAGGCCGAGCAGCAGCATATCGGCCACACGCGCCTGCGGGATTCCGACGTGCTCAAGGCGCTGGTATTTCTTTTGCGCATGGGTTTGGGACGCACGTCCGGGAGACCGAAGTCGCGGGCGTTCGTCGATTTCCTCTTCGCGCAATTCCCCGAGAAGCACTCGGCGATCGCCGGGCCAGACGAGGCAGGGAGCCGGATCGTAATTCCCTAGGATGGGGTAGAGCCGGACCGCCGGGGTGGCCATCCCTCCATGAGCAGGGGAGGAATTCAGAGCCGCCGCACCATCTGCTCGCCCGCCATCTTCCCGTCTGCCAGCTCCGCCAGAAGATCTCGCGCAGTTTTCCCGAGTATGGGATGGCGTGCCTCCGGAGCGATCTCGACCAGCGGTTCCAAAACAAAGCGCCGCAGGTGCATTGCCGGATGCGGAATCTTCAAGCCTGGCTCATCCACCACGTAATCCCCAAACAGCACCACATCGATGTCAATCTTGCGCGGACCTTTGTCGCGCGTGCCGAGACGTCCCATCTCCGCTTCGACCCGCAACGCAAGCTGGAGCAGTTCTCTCGGCGTCTGATCGGTTTCGATCGCCGCCACGCAGTTCAGAAACCACCGCTGCTCCGGGACGTCCACTGGCTGGGTCTCATATAGAGCGGAGAGCGCCAACAACCGGGCCGCCACGTCGATTTGCGCGACAGCCGCGCGCAGGTTGGCCGCACGATCTCCCAGGTTCGATCCCAGCGACAGATAAGCGGTCTCGGCCACCCAGCTAGTTTCGCGGTGAAAGGCGCGAGAATCCAGAAAAAACTGACGGAAACGCAATCCTTCCTGATTTTCTGTTGGGAAAGGTGTCCTCCATGGTTAAAAATTCTTTACCACGGAGGTCCCAGAGGGGCACAGAGTAAGGTGACTCGCCAGAATTGCAACCTTCATACCGCTTTTCGGCTGTGCCGGCAGGACCTCCGCGTACACAGTACCTAGGTCACTTTCCTACCTTCCCGGCTGCCGCTAGTATCGAAAATGCCATGAATCTGGACTCTCTTCTCATCAGCCAGGATGCCGCCTTGCTCACCGTGTTGCGTCCGGCACTGGAGAAGATCTCGGTCAATGTCCAGATTTGCCCAGGCATCCAGCCCGGCAACGATGTGCTGGTGAAGCGCAAGTTCGATGCGATCGTCATCGACTGCGACGACCTGCAGAACGGCCGTGATCTGCTGAAATCGCTGCGTCAGACCCAAAGCAATGCCAAGTCTGTGGCCTTTGCCGTGGTCAATGGGAAGACGACCACGCAGGAGGCCTTCCAGTCTGGAGCCAACTTCGTTCTGCAGAAGCCGCTCACTCTGCTGCATGCCTCCCGCTGTCTTAATGCGGCGCTCAATTTCATGGTGCGGGAAAAGCGCCGCTACTTCCGCCATCCTGTGGAGATGCCGTTGCGAATCACTCTTCAGCGCGACCAGGAACTGACCGCCACGTCGACCAACCTGAGCGAGGGAGGCATGGCCATCCGTATCCTCGGCAAGATGGAAAAGGATGCGGAGGGGCAGTTTAGCTTCACGCTTCCCGGGAGCAACATTTCTCTCGAACTGAAGGGCGAAGTCGCATGGACCGACGGAACCGGCCACGTCGGCATCCGCTTCGTCAAAGTTCCCCAGAGCTCACAGTATCAGCTTGAAAAATGGCTGACCGAGCGCTTGCAAAGCGAAATGCCCGCCCGTTTGCAAGGCTATGTGGCGCTTCCCTAACCGATCGCCCGTTCGCTCTTTCCCGAAAAACATTTCTTGAAATGCCCACGCCCCGGCATCCAGTTTGTAACTTGCGCCCTGCCATCGCTGTGGCAATGTAGAGAGGCGTGTCTCACTTCCCCAGCATGATTACACTGGAAGAAAGAATCGCCCGAACCGAGAGGTTGCTGCGCCGCCTGGAAGAGGACCAGCCCTACTTGCATGTGCGCTTGTCCGAGCTCAGCGCCGAGCACCGGCAGAGCGCAAATGCTTTCGCCGACCGCGTCCGCGCCGAAGCGGAAGCCGAACTGCAGCGCCTGCTGGCAGAACGCGCAACGCCCCACTAACGACGAACGACTAACGGCCGACGACCAACCTCTACGTATGCGCCGTCTTGCCCGCAATCAAGTCCAGCGCATGCGGCAACAAATCCATCACCGCCTCCAGCGACTCGACCGCCCCCGCCGGACTGCCCGGCAGATTCAGGATTAGGCTCGTTCCCCGGACGCCGCACACCGCGCGGCTCAGCGCAGCGAAGTGCGTCTTCCACATTCCCTGGAATCGCATCTGCTCCGCGATCCCTGCCACCAATCGGTCGCATACCGCGCTGGTCGCTTCCGGGGTCACGTCGCGCGGAGCGATCCCGGTCCCGCCCGTAGTCACCACCAGTCGCGCCGAGCGGCACAACTCAATCAGTTTTTCCTGAATCGCGGCGCGCTCGTCGGCGACCACGCTGCGCACCACCACTAGAAAGTTGCGCCGCACCAGCGCTTCCGCCACCGCCGGACCGGAGAGATCCACTTTCTCGCCGCGCGAACACGAATCGCTGACGGTCAAGACCGCCGCCGTCGCTCTATTGGGATTCGATGCATCAAGTAACGAAGCATCAGGTGTCGAGGAGGACATCTTCACCCTCATCGGCCGCGTCCCGCTGCGCTTCGTCCAGCAGTCGCAATCCCTCCATCAGCAGGCCCTGAGTATTCAGCTTCGTCGTTTCCTGCGTCGACTTGCCGTTGAAATCAATCTGGAAGTTTCCTTCCGTCCAGCGCAGCACTTTGAAAACCGCTTCATCTCCCGTAATCGGACCATAGACGGCGTGCTTCGCCTGCCCCTGGCTGAAATAGATCTCGCATTTGTCGTTATTCTTCGTCATCGTGAGCAGGCAGCTCTTGCGTCCCATCTCCAGCGATTGCACCAGGTCAATCACGTTCATCTGCGACAGGTTGCCGCGCAATATGCCATCGGTCGATGCTGCTTTGCTCAGCTTTTCCAGCGCGATCCGGTCCACCACGCGCTTGATTTTGTGCGTGGCATCTTTCAGAAAAAAAGGTTTTTCCAGATAGTCTTCAATCGGGTCCTGCATCGACAATCGTTCGCTGATATCGGCCTTGCTGGCCATCAGGATCACCGCGATCCCCGAGGTCGCCGGTCTGCTTTTCAGTTTTTCCAGCAACTGCCGCCCGTCCATGCCCGGCATGCGGTAGTCACTGATCAACACATCCGGCAGGTCGTCGACTGCCTTCAACAACGCATCGGCTGCGTCGGTCGCGACCGCGACCTCGCCCAGCGCCGAGAGCGCCTGCTGCAACATTCCCAGCACCATCGGGTTGTCATCCACCAGCAGGATTTTGACGTTGCTCGCCATATAAATTCTGATGTGATCCTGGGCGAAGCGAAGGACCTATGCATTCTCTCCACGACGCCGACCACTTCGCCCATCCCAAAACGCCAGACGCGGAGAACGGCGTCCCAACTATTTGCGGCTTCTCCGGTAGTCTCCGCTCTTGCCGCCGGACTTTCGCTCCAGCACCACTTCCCGGATTTCGATGCCCTTGTCGAGGGCTTTGCACATGTCGTACACGGTGAGCGCCGCCACGCTGGCCGCGACCAGCGCTTCCATCTCCACGCCCGTCTCCGCCGTGGTCTTTACTTTTGTGGCAATAGAAACGCCATTCTCGCACACGCGTAGGGTCACAGCAATGTGCGACAGCGCCACCGGATGGCACATCGGAATCAACTCCGCCGTCCGCTTGGCAGCCATGATTCCCGCCGTCCGCGCCACGTCCAGCGGGTCGCCCTTGGGATTTTTCGGCAGCGCCCGCAGCACCTCCGGCGTCATCCGAACGAAGGCGCTCGCTTCCGCTTCGCGCGCCGTTCGCGCCTTCGACGACACATCCACCATGCGGGCCTGCCCCTGCGCGTCGTAGTGCGAAAGTTTCTTAGCCATCATCAACAGGTTATCCCAGGGTGCCCCACTCATCGCGTTTTTTGCGATGAGTGGGATTCACCGCATCATCAACGACACCCACTCTCCCGCCTCAATCCGCTCCCGATCCGGAGGAATCACCACATAGCAGTTTGCCCGAGCCTGCGTAACGATGTCGCCCGACCCCTGCCAGCGCGCCAGCTCCACCTCCGCATTCTCAAATTCTCCCGAAAGTACCGCCGGAAGAAATCTCTTCAACCCTGTCTTAGTCCGAACCTCCGATTTCAGCCGCGCCCGAAGAAAGATCAGGGGCTGCGGCGTCATCCCCGCCCACGCTTCGATCATCGGCCGGGCAAAGAGTTCAAAAGTCACCATGGTCGAAACCGGATTGCCCGGCAGCCCAAGAAAATACCTCTTGTGTGGCGCGCCACACGAACCAAACACCACCGGCCGCCCCGGCTGAATCTGTGCTCCCGTAAAATAAAACTCCGCCTTTAACTCCCCGAGAACCTGCTCCACCAGATCGTACTTTCCCATGGAGACGCCGCCTGTGAGCAACAAAAGATCGCACCCCAATCCTTCTTGAATCAAAGCCCGAAGGCGCCCCCGCTCATCCGGAGCGATCGCCAGCCGCACCGCCTCGCCGCCCGCATTCTGAACCTGCGCCGCCAGTGAATAGGAATTCGAATTCCTTATCTGCGCCGGCCCCGGCGTCGCGTCAATCTCAACTACCTCGTCGCCGGTCGAAAGCACCGCCACGCGCGGCTTGCGGAAGACCTGCACCCGGCTCTTGCCGGCCGACGCCGCAATCGCGACGCCCGTGTGGTCCAGCCGCCGTCCTCGATCCAGCAACAGTTGTCCGGCGCGAGCTTCCGCCCCGCGCGGAACAAAGTTCTCGCCGACGCCAACTCTCCGCAGAATGTCAACGAATTTACCGCCGAAGGTGTCCCGTCCTGACCGAGGCGTACCCGGTACAGACGCGAGGGTGCCCCATCCTAATGCCGCGCTTTGTGCGGCGTCAGGGTGGGACAGTTGTGCGAATCCCAACGCCGCGTCGTTTGAGGCGTTAGCGGGGGGGCTCAGCACCAAAGCCGTATGTTCCACCATCACCACCGCATCCGCTCCCGCCGGCAGCGGAGCCCCGGTCATGATCCCCACCGCCTGCCCGCGCCCCACCGAGCACGCTCCCGGATCCGGCCAGTCGCCTGCCTTCACCTCGCCCACCACCTCAAGCCGCGCCGGAACCTCCGCCGCCCGCACCGCATATCCATCGCGAGTGGCCCGATCAAAAGGAGGCAAGTCGCGATCCGTCACAATCCCATCCGCCAGCACCCGCCCCAACCCCGCCAGCAGATCCACTGTCTCCATCTCTCCCGGACACACGCCAACCGCATGCTGCTCAACCAGACGTCGAGCCTCTTCAAAGCTCATTACCCGACCCGTAGTCTCGGCAGAAGAAAAAGACATGGAGGAATGATACGCCGCCAAACTTAGCTCTGGCGGTAGCAAGAGGAGCGACGGGCGTCACGCCCGGCTCTCCACCAGACGAAGAGAAATAAGAGATGTATTTTCCTGAGAGCTGAGAGCTGACAGCTGCCCTACCGCGCCAGTTCCTGCCCCAGCACCGTGGCATTGCTGGCGAAGCAAAGCCCGGTTTCCAGATCCACCAGTCCCGAGCGGACAAGTTTCGCGATCTCGCCATCGAAATGCTGCATGCCTTCGCTTTCGCTGGCTTTGATCGCGTCCAGCAGCGTGCGGCCCGGCCGCTCGCCTTGTTCGACGCAATCGCGAGTGCGCGAGTTGGATTTCAAAATTTCGACTACGGCGATGCGATCACCGCCATCGCTGCGCGGGATCAGTCGCTGCGCAGCGATGTAGCGGAAAGTTTTGGCAAAGCGTTCGCGCACCGATTGCTGTTCGGCGGTGGGGAACGTACCGATGATGCGGTCCACCGTCTTCGAGGTGTCGACGGTGTTCATGCTGGAAAGAACGAGGTGACCGTTTTCGGCGGCTTCGAGAAGAATCTCCAGCGTCTCGCGGTCGCGGATTTCGCCCACCATGATCACGCGCGGCGCCTGGCGGAGCGCCGCCCGCAGGGCTGTCGTGAAAGTCGGCGCATCGCTATGCAACTCGCGCTGGTGCACCGTCGATTTCTTGTGCTTGTGGAGAAACTCAATCGGATCCTCGACCGTCAGAACGTGGTAGCAATATTGGTCGTTGATGCGGTCAAGCAAAGCGGCCAGCGTCGAAGACTTGCCCGATCCGGTTCCGCCCGTCACCAGGATGATACCGTTGCGGACCTTCGCCGCCTCTTCCAATTGCGCCGGCAAACGAAGCGAACTGAAAGTCGGAATGACGGTCGGAATGACGCGCATCACAATCGCGCAACTTCCGCGCTGGATAAAGACGTTGACGCGGAACCGTGCCAGTCCCGGCAATCCGTAGGAAACGTCGCAGGAACCCTGCTCGCGAAGCGTATTGATGGCCTGCTTATTGGTGCCGATCAGATCGGCCGCGATGCGGCGCGTGTCATCCGCCGAAAGTGTGCCGCTCCCGGGGATTTCGACCGCGGTGAGTTGCCCGTGAATCTCGACCTGGGGCGGACGCCCCGGCGAAAAAATCAGATCGCTAACTTTCTCCGACGCGCGCAACATGCCGGCCAGCAGAACCGGCGTCGGAATCGAGCCCGTTCCAGTAATGCCCTCGAACGCAATCGCGATCGGGGAATTTCCCGGGGCAGCCATTTCACACACTCCAGTCATCAGCATTGACGCCACAGGGGAGGGAACGTCGCCGGGGAAACTATGTAATGAATGTAGCGCGGATGTGCGGAAGAGCGAAGGACAAGTAGGTCATAGACCTCGGTAACTAAAGACAGTTCCCAGTTGCCAGTTCCCAGTTCTCAGAAAAACCAAGTGCTTGCTGTTGCCGCCGATCGAGATTTCATTTCCCTTGGCGCCGTCTTACTGAGACTGAGAACTGGGAACTGAGAACTGGGTTTGTCCTATTTCGCCGGTTTCTTCTTGGTTGTTCCGTAGCCGGTCTCGATGGTAGCGCCGATGCTCGCCAGCATGTCCTTGGCTGGCTGAGCGAGCTTACCATCAGGTGCGAGCTCAAGATATTTCTTGAAGGCCTCGGCTGTACCTTCGGGCGCGACCATCTTATCGCCCTTGAGCGTAGCTTTGCCGATCAAGTTCACGCCCTTCCAGTAGTAAGCGTCGGCTTTGGTCGGATCGGCGGCAATCACCCTGTCGAATGCCGCAATGGCATCATCCACCTTGCCGGCATTGGTGAGAACAGCACCCTCATTGAACAGGTATGTACCGGCATGCGGCGGATCCAGTTCGGCTGCCTTGTTATAGGCGGCCACGGAGTCATCGACCTTGTTGGACTTGGCATAAACTTCCGCCAGGTTGTTGTAGTAGGCGGCCATATTCTTGTTATTGTCGGGATCTTTCTGTGCCGTTTGCGAGGTGCTGCGCATTTCGATTGCCTTCTGGTAATCGGCTGCGGCCATCTCGTAGCGCTTCTGTTTTTCTTCGGGATCGGTCTGCTTGGGGGCCGACATGCGGTAAGCGTCGGCGAGTTTGAACCAGATCAGATCGCGGGTGCTGTCGATATGGATGGCATCATTCAGAGTAGCGATTGCGGTCTCGAAGTCACCGGCATCGGAAGCCGTCTTGGCGGCATTGAGTTTTTCGTTGAGCGTGCCGACGACTTTCCTTTCATTCTCGGCTTTGGCAGCCGCCTCCTTCACCTTCGCGGCTTCTTCCGGGGACATTCCCTGGCCTTGGGCTGCGGCCGCCATTTCTTTCTTCAGGTCGAAGTCCAGTGTTGTTTCGTCCAGCCCCTTCTGGACGCCGTTGAAGTGCCAGAGTTCCTTGCCGTCCTTGCTAAGCTTGACGTTGTACTTGCCGGGGACGATGCCGAGCGAGAAATACTCGCCCTTGTTGTTGGTTTTGAGGGTGTACTTGTGGCCGGTGTCGCTCCCAGACCACTCCACTTCGGCCTGGGCGATCGGCTTCCCGTCGGTGTCTTTGCAGATTCCCTTCACGTTGCCCATGTTTTGCGCGAACGCGAGTGGAGCGGACAACCCCACGGCGAGAACGAGCAGCAGGGGAAGGATGAAATATTTCTTCATGATTTGGCCTCCCGGCATTACCTCTGAATTTAAGACCGTTAATGAAAGCGTTCTAACTCGATCGGGCGGCGGCTTCCGCGTACGGAATGGGATCTTCCGCGCCCGCTTCGCGAAACGCGCGCCGGCGGAGCACACAGCTGTCGCAGACACCGCAGGCGCGATCTTCGCGCTCATAGCATGACCACGTTAAATCGAAGGGGGCACTCAGTTCAAGGCCCAGCGTCACAATCTCGGCTTTATGCATGGCAATCAGCGGTGTCACCACCCGGATTGTTCCCTCTTTTGTGCCTGCCTTCACGACTTCATTGAACGCCCGATAGTACTCCGGCCGGCAATCGGGATAGCCGGAACTGTCCGGCTCAACCGCTCCGATGTAGACTTTTTCGGCTCCCAGCACTTCCGCCCAACTGACGGCGGCGGCGAGAAAATGCGCGTTGCGGAAGGGGACATAGGTGACTGGAACGCCGGCGGAAATGCTGACGGGCGCGCCGGCGCCGAGGGCGTGCGACTGGGGAACAGCAATGCCCGGATCCGTGAGGGCGGATCCGCCGATAGCGGCAAGAGCGGCATTGCGCACGAGCAGCCGGTCACGAATTTCGAGCCGGTCGCAGATGCTTTCGAAGGAGCGCCGTTCGCGCTGCTCGGTGCGCTGCCCGTAGCTGACATGGACGGCCGCCGCCTGATGGTCGCGCGCCGCGAGCGCCGCACACACACACGAATCCATGCCGCCACTTAGCAGCACCACGGCGCGGCTCCGTTTGCTGGTTGCGTTCGATACCATCGCCGGGTCGCGAAGCGTTGCAATCGCTTCTTTCCAATTTTATGCCAGTTGACGACTTTGCACCCGCGGATCCACCCACGACGGGAATGGCGATCGCGAAAGCACATTTTTTGTGCTCACTCATGCCTAAAGCATGCGTTCTTTCCCACTTGTTGCTTACTTGATTCTTAACTAAGCAGGGCCACCCGACATCCCGCTCGGCCGGTTTCTCGCCCGCTATTCGTAGCGCAGGCTCTCGACGGGATCGAGTTGGGCGGCGCGGATGGCGGGAACGGTGCCGAAAAGGATGCCGACCAGCGACGAGACGCCGATGGCAATGATGGCGGACAGTCCGGAAATGGGGATGCGATAAGCGGTGAAATAGCGGACGGAGAAGGGGATGGCAAGTCCGATGATAATGCCGAGGACGCCGCCGACAAGGGCGATGAGGACGGCCTCGGAGAGGAACTGGAAGCGAATCTCGCGTTTGGTGGCGCCGAACGCTCGGCGGATCCCGATCTCGCGAATGCGGGCGCTAACCGTGGCCAGCATGATGTTCATGATGCCGATGCCGCTGACCAGTAATACCACCGCCGCGATCAGCAGCAGCACCACCGTCAGAATGTTCGCTGTCTTTTCCGCCAGGTTCACCAGGGGCGTCAGGTTCTCCACGTTATAGACCGACTCCGGCCGGTGCCGCGACTGCAGCACCCACTTGATTTGAGCCGTCGCGGCCGTCACTTCATCGGGGCTCGCGACCGTGAAATAAATCTGCCGCACCGCATTCGATGGCAGAAAAAAGCGGCTCACCGAATACGGGATCGCCATCGTGTTGTCTTCCACTTCGGACTGCCCAAACGTCTCCACTCGCTCCTTGAACACCCCGATCACCGTAAAGGGCAGACCGTTCAGCTTGATCACCTGGCCCACCGCGCCCACGGGCGTCCGGAACAGCTTCACCGCCAGCTTCTCGGTAATCACGCCGACCTTGTCGCGCCCTTGCTCATCCTCCGCGTCAAAGAACCGGCCCGCCAGCAACACCAAGTTCCGCACCTGACGGTATTCCGGGAACACCCCCAGGATCGAAATGTCCTGCTCTTTACCGTTAGGCACGCTGATGCGGTCATTGAGCGTCACAAACGGCGATGCGGCCACCACCGACGACACCTGCTCCCGCACCGCCGTGAGGTCCTCCACGGTCAATTCATCGAGCGCCACCGCCGTGATGCGCTGCCCCGCGCCGGAGTAGCTGGCGTAAATCAGATTCGCGCCAATGCCCTGAATCTGGTCCAGGATGTATTGTTTCCCGGTAAGCCCAATCGTGACCACCAGAACCAGCGAGGCCGTCCCAATCATCATGCCCAGCGCGGTCAGCAGAAACCGCACCTTGTTGCTGAGGAATGTGTCGTAGGCGAAGCGCAGGCTCTCGCTAATCACCAGGTCGGGCTTGCCCGGCCCGTTGTTCAGGCGACTATCGCTCAGCCGTCCATTGTCCAGCGCCGAGTTGGTCACATCTTCAAGCTTGGTGTCCAGAAGGCTCAATGTCCAGTGTTCTTTAAGATGCCAAAACATCTGAAGACGCTAAAACGCTGTCTCCACGGCGCCGCTTGCTCTGGCGTCCGAATCGCCCGGTCACGAAATACGCCGCCAGTACCACAATCAGCGGATCTACCGGTCTGAAGTAATACGTCTCCGGGTGCGAAAAATAATAAACCAGAGGAAAGAAAACAAACACGATGGCAAATCGCGCGCCGAGCACCGCGTTTGCCCGGTAAAGCCGGCGCAGGCCGGCCAGCGCCAGCACCGTCATCGTCGTGGCCAGAAAAACATTGGGCGGGTCCAGGGGTTCCTGCGCGAGGTAGACGGGCGAGAAGCTCCAATAACCAGTCCATAGATACAACGCCCGGCGCAACACCATCCACGCGTACCAGCCGGGGTGGGCGCGGATGTAGTCCATTGCCTGCCGGCGCTTGTGCTCCATGTACGAGATCTCCCCGACTTTCTCGTATTCCGCCAGTTCGGCGTCGTTGTGATTGGGGTGCAGGGCGCTGTTCACCCAGCGCGTGGAATATCCGTTGTTGCCGATATACAACTCCAGCCCGAAACCACTCCGGACGGGAATGACCTTATGGAAAATCTCGTAGTTGCGGACGATCCAAGGCGAGAGGACCGCAAGCAAAGCCAGAGTCGCGGCCAAGCCGGGCATCTTCCAGGGGCGATCCTGTCGATACCGCCGGTAGCAGGTCCAGGCTCCCAGCAACGGCAGTACGGAAAGGACGACGGGCTCGGTCAGCGCGGCCATGCCAGAGAGAACACCGAAGCCAATCCATGGGAGAAGCCGGCCGGAATTATCAAGCTGAATAGCAAAAAGAAAAAGCCAACAGAGCAGCAGGGTGACGAGACAGGTAGACCAGGCCCAGTCCGCGCCGTAGTAAATCCCATACGGCGAAAACGCCCAACCCCACCCTGCCCACTTCGCCACGCGTCCGTCAAAGCAGCGGCGCGCCAGAAAAAATACAGGAATACAGGTGAGCGCCGAAAACAAGCTGTTTATCGCCAGCGCCGCCGCAATGGACGCCGGCGTGTACGTCCCCAACAGCCGGAACACTCCCGCCAGCAAATAGGCATACACCGGCGACAACACCGCCGTCGGCCCCGTGTCGGCAAAGACATTTCCGAACCCGTGCCCCGCGACCAGCGAACGTGCTACCCGCCCGAACGCCCAGTGCTCCAGCACGAACGGGTCGAGCCAATCGTGATAGAGAAACGGAATAACCGCCAGCCGCACCGCTAGCGCCGCCGCCAACATCGGCACATACGTGCGCACGCCGCTTTTTTCCGTTTCCCGCGTTTCGCTCATTCCCTTCCTTGAATTCCGCCTATCTGTTACTCCACCCGGCAAACCACCACCTGCGCATTCCGGTAGGGGCACGGCAACCCTTCCACACCCGGCGCCTGCAGAACTACCCAGTCCACTCCAAACTCCGCCTTCAAGCGCAAGAAGTCCGGCCGTTGAAAACCGCGCCAACCACGTTGTGCTTCCACTTCGCGCAGCCAGCGCGGCGCGAGCCTCGGCACTCGCGCTGCCATGCCAGCGTCCTTCAGTTCGTCCGCCAACACGCTGCGCTCCGCAAAGGCGCGAAAACCATGGTAGTCCTCGCCCGGCAATTCCATGTAGCGCGGATCAAGCGCGAACTGGCTATCCACGGGCGTGTTTCGGCTGATCCAGCGGAAAGCCTCAACCCAGTTATTAGGCGACGCTTCATTGCGCGATAGAGACCCCGGCAACTCCAGATGCGCGGTCGCCGGATACATCTGCCGCTGCGCATAAAACATCCCGGCGCTGAGCGGCACAAACAACAGAAGCCAGCGCAGTGCATGTTTCTTTAGCACGTACTGCCCCAGCAGTCCCCCCGCCAGCAACACAAACAACAAGTACACAAGATGCAGAAAGCGCATCGGCTCGAGCGGGCGCAAACGCTCCAGCCGGGCGGGCAACAAGATGATTAGCGCCACCGCCAACTGGAACACGCCAAAGTACACCAGGCGCTCCGCCACATGCGCCAGGACCGTCTGGCTGCGGCGCTCGGCCAGCGCCCGGAACCACCACAGCAACAGCAGCGGCGCTACCACTCCTAGCCACTCGTACCAAGGCCAGCGCAACACAAAATAAAACGAGCGCGTGGCCGCCGCCTGCCGCCACGCATCCGAGGGCGGATCGAAAATCCATCCCAGGGGCCACAGCAACAGCGCCCCGACCGCCGTGCGGTCCATCTTCATCCGCTCCGCCGGCTTCCACAGCAGAAACAAGCAGTACGACGCGCCGAAGGCCGCCATGATCGCGTGCACGGAAAATGCCGCTGCCAGCAGCGCGCCCGCCTGCAGCAACCGCCTGTCGAGCACGGCCGCGACCGCAGCCAACATCAGCGCCGTGGCCAACGCCCGCGGGTGCAGGTGCTGGTCCGTCAGATTCAGCCCTGTGCCCGAGACCGGAAGGGTCAGCAGGACTGCCACCAGTGTCACTGCCGCCCACTGCGCGTGCGTTTCTGCGAAACACCGCCGGCTGATTCGCCAGCATCCCCATAGAATCAAAACGGTCACAGCCCACTGCCAAAATAAAATTCCCCATTCCAGGGGCACGTGGGTCCAGCGCAGGGAAAACGCGATCAGCTTATCGAACACTGTCGCCTGAAATTGCACGCGGAAAAAGTCGGCGTCATGGGGAAACAACGACGGATTCAGATCCTGCTTGATCGCCGCCACGTAGAATGCATCATCCTCCAGCCCCGGATGATATCCCTGCACCAGCATGGCAAACGCTGCCAGCAGCAGCAGCAAAGTCAACCAGCCCAACTTCTGCAGCGAAGTTCCAGCGCTCAATGCGAGTTCTTTCGGCAAGGTTAGCCGCCGGACCGGCCGTCGGTAATCGTTCTCTCGGTAGCCTTCGGACTGTAATACCTGGAGTCGGGACCCGGCTCCAGGCAGCGGCCTTTGCGGTTGAAAATCCGGAATCGTGCCAACCCGATTTTCTGCAAGCGGAACTGCACAGACGTCAGCAATACGCCCAGCCCATACTGCACGCTGCGCCGGAAATTAATCGAAGAAGCTTCCGCAAAATATTTCGTCGGACAGGAAACCTCGCCAATGTGGAAGCCGAAGTGAACGCACTGCGCCAGCATCTGGTTGTCAAAGACAAAATCGTCCGAGTTCTCCAGCAGCGGAAGATCCTGGAGCACGGTGCGGCTGAACGCCCGGTATCCCGTGTGATATTCCGACAACTTCGCGCCCAAACAAGTGTTTTCGAAAAGCGTCAGGAATCGGTTGGCCACGTATTTCCACAGCGGCATTCCACCCTGCCGCGCCAGCCCTCCCAAAATTCGCGAGCCCAGCACCACGTCATAGACACCGAAAGCGATCATGCTCGCCATGGCGGTTACGAGCAGCGGCGTGTACTGATAATCGGGATGGACCATGATGACCACGTCGGCGCCGGCGGCCAGAGCTTCGCGATAGCAGGTCTGCTGATTGCGGCCATAGCCGTAGTTGCGGTTGTGCACAAATGACTGCAAGCCGAGTTGGTGGGCGACTTCGACGGTGCGATCCGAACTATGGTCGTCGACTAGAATGCGAATATCGACCAGGTCGGGCAATTCCCGCACGGTCGCTTCCAGCGTCTTTTCCGCGTTGTAAGCGGGCAACACGACGGCAATGCGCTTGCCGTTGATCATGCAGTATTTTCCTCGATCAGGACTGCTCAAATCATAACCGGAAACCCCGGCTTCCGTAACGTACTCGTGTGGAGACGGGGTTTTGCCCGGTCCAAGCCGAGCGCACCGGGGCAACTGCCTGTGGCCAGAGCAACTCTGGACTCTCTATAAGAAAAAGAGCCGAGGCGAAGATTTTGAGGCGTCTGCGTTGGTAGACTATCGAACAGCACCTGCTGCCGCGCCGAGAGTTCGCGGTCTTGACCGGCGAGGCCTATGGGCGAAACTGGAAATATGCCTCCTCGTACTCTGTTTGAGAAAGTCTGGGATGCGCACGTGGTCGCTGCTCCCGAAGGGCAGTCGGCGCTGCTCTATATCGATTTGCACCTGGTGCATGAAGTGACTTCGCCGCAGGCCTTCGACGGTCTGCGCGCGAATGGCCGGCGTCTGCGGCAGCCCCTGCGCACGGTGGCAACGGTCGACCACAATATCCCGACCACTCCGCGGGGCTTGCCGATTACCGACCCGATTGCCGCGAAGCAGATTGAAGCGCTGCAGAAAAATTGCCGCGAGTTCGGGGTTCCGTTCTTTGATATGGACTCGCCGGAGCAGGGCATTGTGCACATCATCGGCCCGGAACTGGGCATCACCCTGCCGGGGATGACGATTGTCTGCGGCGACAGCCACACCTCGACGCACGGCGCATTCGGATCGCTGGCCTTTGGCATTGGAACATCGGAAGTGGAACACGTGCTGGCCACGCAATGCCTGCCGCAGAAAAAACCGAAGACGATGCAGATCCACGTGCGCGGAAAGCTGGCGGAGGGCGTATCGGCAAAGGACCTGGCGCTCGGAATTATCGGACGCATTGGCACTGACGGCGCCACCGGACATGTGATCGAGTACGCCGGCGATGCGGTGCGTGCATTGTCGGTGGAAGGCCGCATGACGCTGTGCAACATGAGCATCGAGGCGGGAGCGCGGGCGGGACTGATCGCGCCCGATGATACGACTTTTGCGTATGTCGGCGGCCGGCGCTTTGCTCCAAAAGGAAAAGATTGGGCAGACGCGGTTGCGTACTGGCGCACGCTGGCGAGTGATCCCGGAGCGCAATTCGACCGAGTGATTGAGATTGACGCGGCAGCGCTCGCGCCGTTCGTCACCTGGGGGACGAATCCCGGAATGGTAGTGGCTGTGAACGCGCGCATTCCCGAGTTAAAGAGCTTCGCGCAGGAAGCCGACCGGCGCGCGGCGGAACAGGCGCTCGCCTACATGGGCCTTGATCCCGGAACGCCGATTGAAACCATTGCGGTCGACCGGGTGTTCATCGGATCGTGCACCAATTCACGCATCGAAGACCTGCGGGCGGCGGCGCGAGTGGCGAAAGGGCAGCACGTGAATCCGAAGGTTCGCGCCATGGTGGTGCCGGGCTCGCAGGCGATCAAGCACGCGGCGGAAAAGGAAGGACTGCATCGCATTTTTCTGGATGCCGGGTTTGAATGGCGCGAGTCGGGATGCTCGATGTGTCTCGGCATGAATCCCGACATCCTGCAACCGGGAGAGCGCTGCGCGTCGACCAGCAACCGCAATTTCGAAGGACGGCAGGGCCGCGGAGGGCGCACGCACCTGGTCAGTCCCATGATGGCGGCGGCCGCGGCAATTGCCGGGCATTTTACGGACATTCGGAAGTGGCGATTTCAGTAGCCGCGACTTGTGGAGCGCCGGGCGAGGACGCCCGGAGCTCAACTATTTCGGCTGGGCAAAAGAGTTTACACTATGCGACCATTTCGCAAACACGCCGGCAACGTTGTCCCGCTCGATAAGGTAAATGTGGACACCGATCAGATCATTCCCAAGCAGTTTTTGAAGCGCATCGAGCGCACCGGATTCGGAGAATTCCTCTTCTACGACTGGCGCTTTGCGGGAGATGGAAAAAGGATCACTGATTTCGTGCTGCATCATCCGCGCTATGCGAAGTCCTCGATCCTGGTCGCGGGGAAAAACTTCGGCTGCGGGTCCTCGCGCGAGCATGCCGTCTGGGCGCTGGCGGATTTTGGCTTCCGGGTGGTAATCGCGTCGTCATTTGCCGATATCTTTGCCAACAACAGCCTGAAGAACGGCCTGCTGACGGTGCGACTTAGCGAAGAACAGGTGGCGGAAATCACGCGCCGTTCGAAGGAGATCGAAAACTACCAGCTGACGGTCGATCTCGAAACCTTGCGAGTGGAAGACGGACGAGGATTTACCGCAACATTCGCGATGGATGAATTCTCGCGTCATTGCCTGCTGCACGGGTTGGACGATATCGGGCTGACGCTGCAACATGAAGCGGAGATCGCGGCCTATGAAGCCAAGCATCCGGTGCGCGTGGAAATGAAATCGATTCTGGCGCGGTGACTCGCCATTGGAGAACGCAACATGAAATGACGGGCGCCCGTCCGTCCTAGGCAGCCGGTCAACAAGCCCTTCTGACGCGAACTCCTTCCTCGTTGTACACTTTTCACTTTGCCCGTTAGCGCGGCGTTAGATCACACCCCATGCCGAATCGGAGTACGTTCGTGAAAAGACTTCTTCTCGTAATCTCCACTAGCCTGTTGGTTCTGCTTTCCGCCGGACGTGCCCAAAACGCCGCACCCCAGACCGCTACGCCGAAGCAACTCACCATTGAACAGATCTTCGCCGAGGGCGGAGTCACTGGACGCGCCCCGGAGACGATCCAGTGGAGTCCGGACCGCAGCAAGGTTTCTTTCGTGCAGCGCGATGATACTGGCGAGCATGGCGAACTTCTCTATGTGGACGCGGTGACAGGTGAGAAAAAAGTACTGGTCAGCGAGACCAAGCTGGCGCAACTTTCTCCTCCCTTGAGCAAGATCCGAGACGAGCGTGAGAAAGAGCGCGTAACGCGCTATCACGTCGCCGCTTACACGTGGTCGCCCGATTCCAAATACCTGCTCTTCGATTCGCAGGGACAGCTCTGGTATTACAGCCTGGATACGGGAACCGCGGTGCAGCTTACCTCGTCTCCTGACCCCAGCCTGGACCCCAAGTTTTCGCCGGACGGCAAGCGGCTTGCTTACGTGCGCAAACACAGTCTTTATGTGCATCCGGTTTCAGGTATGGAAGGCGAACGTCTGCTGACGCGCGAGGAAAAAGAGAAAGACAGAGGTAGAGACAAAGCCCAGGAAGAAGACAACATCCTGAACGGCGAAGTGGACTGGGTTTATGCCGAAGAACTGGCGGTGCGCAGCAACTTCTTCTGGTCACCGGAAGGACACGAAATCATTTTTCTGCAGATGGATGAGGCTCGAGTACCGACCTATCCCATCACCGACTGGTTGCCGACTCACCCCCGGGTGGAGCGGGAAAAATATCCCAAGGCTGGGGATCCTAATCCCAGCGTGCGTTTGGGAGTAGTGGGCAGCAACGGCGGCAAGGCGCGCTGGATCAAACTCACCGACGACAATGACACCTATGTGCCGCGTTTCGGCTGGATTCGCGAAGGCTGGGCTTGGGCGGAGATCCTGAATCGCAAGCAGGATGTGATGGATCTTTATTTCATTGACGCAAAGTCGGGGAAGTCGCGCAAAGTGCTGACGGAATCGGCTCCGGATGCGTGGGTAAACGTCAACGACGACTTTCGCATACTTAAATCGGGCGACCGCTTTCTGTGGACCAGTTGGCGCGACGGCCACACCCACATTTATCTCTACAGTTTCAACGCGTCAGACCCGTTGGCCTCCGATGCCAAACTCGAACGCCAGCTCGAAAGCGGAGACTATGAGGTGATCGCGGTCAGCGGTGTGGACGACGCATCAGGCGCGGTTTTTTTCACGGCCAATAAGGGAGATCCACGACAAGAGAAGCTTTTTTCCGTGAAGCTGGACGGCTCGGAGGTGCAAGCCATTTCGTCGAGCGAAGGCAACTATGAGGCGATCTTCGCCGATGACGGCACGCATTTCGTGGAAACGCACTCCGCGACGCTGACGCCGCCGCGGATTTCCGTGTGCGCGCCTGCCGGCCCCTGCCACAAAATCTGGGAAGGGCGCAGCGTGGCGGATTACGACCTGATCGCGCCGCAGTCCCTGGAATTCAAAGCCGATGATGGCACGGTGTTGTATGGCGAGTTGATACTGCCGCGCAATGCCGATACAAACCAGAAGATTCCGATCCCATTAATCGTGCACGTCTACGGCGGCCCGGCGGGGCAGACGGTGCGGAATGAATGGGGTGGACCCACGGCGCTGTTCCACCAGATTCTGGCGAACGAAGGGTTCGCGATTTTCTCGGTCGATAACCGCGGCACCCCGAATCGAGGCAAGAAATTCTCGGCCGCGATCCGCCTGCAGTTTGGCGGAGTCGAATTGAGCGACCAGCTCACGGCGCTCGACCAGTTGTATGCGCAATTTCCGCAACTGGACCGCGCACGCGCTGCGATCTGGGGATGGTCGGGAGGCGGTTCGATGACGCTCTACGCGCTGACGCACTCCGACCGCTTCAAGGCCGGAATCTCGGTTGCTCCGGTGACCAACTGGCGCGACTACGATTCGATTTATACCGAGCGCTACATGGGTCTGCCCGAGGACAACGTTCGCGCCTACGACGATTCGATCGTCAGCGCGGCCAGCAGCCTGAAGGGATCGTTGCTGCTGGTGCACGGAACCAGCGACGACAACGTGCACTTCCAGAATACAATCCAGATGACCGACGCGCTGATCCGGGCGGGGAAACAATTCCGGCTGATGGTCTATCCGAATAAGACACATGGAATTGCGGGGACAGCTACGCGCTCGCAGTTGTTCCACTTGATGGAAGATTTTTGGAATAAGGAATTGAAATAGCTCTCAGCTATCAGCCCTCAGCTCTCAGTCTTCGGTTCTTGGCGGACGTGAGATTTTACTGACAGCTGAGAGCTGATAGCTTTTCTTATGCATCGAACAACTCTAGGCGATTTCGAACTCACCATTGTCTCCGACGGAACCTACTTCCTCGACGGCGGAGCCTTTTTCGGCGTCGTTCCAAAGACTATGTGGTCGAAGAAGGTCACGCCCGACGAGCAGAACCGGCTCGACGCGGGACTCAATTCGCTGCTCGTGCGCACCGGCAAGAAAAACATCCTCATCGAAACTGGCATTGGCAACAAACTATCCGAAAAGATGGTGCAGATCTACAAACAGCCGGCCAAACTGCTCGACAACCTGCACACCGCCGGAGTAGCCCCGGAGGAAATCGACATCGTCATCAATACCCACCTGCATTTTGACCACTGTGGGTGGAATACAGTGCGGCATGACGGCAAGATTGCCCCGACGTTTCCGCGCGCGAAATATTACGCGCCAGAAGGCGAATGGCAATACGCCCGCCACCCTAGCGAACGCGATGCCATCAGCTTCATCTCCGAGAACTACGACCCGCTGGTCGAAAGCGGCCAGATGACGCTGCTCCGCGGGAGCGAGGAAATCCTCCCCGGCATTTCGGTGAAAACCTTTCCCGGACACACTGCCCACATGCAAGCGGTGATCGTGAGCAGTGGCGGCCTGACGGCGTGCTACATCTCTGACCTGATTCCAACCAGCGTGCACATCAATATAACTTGGGGGATGGCGTTCGACCTCTATCCGCTCGAAACCATCGAAAGCCGGAAGAAGTATTACGCGCAGGCGATCCCGGAGAGATGGCTGACGGTGTTTACACATGATGACGAGACGCCATGGGGATATGTGGAACCGGGCGAGCGGGGAAAGCAAGCGTTGAAGAAGCTCACGTAGGGACGGCCGCCCTCGGCCGTCCAGCGATCTACTTCGAAATCTCGCGAGGGTTGAAACGGCACCTTGGCTATCGGACTTCGCGGGCGGGGGCGCCCGCGCCACAAAGCTTCGCGTCGAAGAATTCTTCCACCCGCCCAAGAATCTCCGCCCCGCTCTTGGCCTCGTAGATCGCCTTCCGCAGCCCAGCGCCTCCGGGCACGCCGTGGGTGAACCAGGACGCGAACTGCTTCATCTTGCCTTCCGCTCCGGGCATTCCTTCTTCCAGCAGCATTTGGAAATAGGTGCGGATCATCTGGTAGCGGTCGGCTTCGGTGGGTTCGTCGTATGCGCCGCCGCTCACATACTGCTCAATCTGCCGAAAAATCCACGGATTCGCCGGGGCCATGCGGCCGATCATCACGGCGTCGCAGCCGGTCCGGGCGACGATGGCGCAGGCGTCTTCGGGCGAGCGGATGTCGCCATTGCCGATCACCGGAATCTTGACTGCCTGCTTGACGGAGGCAATCCACTCCCAGCGAGCGTTCCCGCTGTAGCCTTGCTCTCGCGTGCGGGCGTGCAGCGCCACCGCTCCCAGGCCGCAGCTTTCGGCCATGCGCGCCAGTTCGACGCAGACGATTTCGTCGTCGTTCCATCCGGCGCGGAATTTCACGGTGAAAGGAATCTTCACGGCGGCGCGCACCGCTTCGAAAATTTGGCGGATCAGCGGCAGATCGCGCAGCAGGCCCGAGCCGCCGTTGCATTTCACGACTTTCTTGGCCGGGCAGCCGAGGTTCAGGTCGACCAGGTCGAAGCCGAGGTCTTCCACCAGGCGCGCGGCATCGGCCAGCACGCTCGGACTGCTGCCGAAGAGTTGCGCCGAGACCGGGTGTTCGTCTTCATAGAAGTGAAGGTAGCGTCCGCGGACGCGCTGGTCGCGCAGCACGCCGTCGGCCGAAGTGAACTCGGTCATGATCAGGCCGCATCCGCCAAGGCGCTTGATGAAGCGGCGGAAGACGGTGTCGGTGACGCCGGACATGGGCGCAAGCACGGTGGCGGGGGAGATCATGACGTTCCCAATCCTCAGGACCGCGGGAAACATGCGAGCGGGGACGGGCGTCTCACACGTCCGATCCACCGCTGCATCCGCGTTGTCCCAGAACTTTTGCACAGTTTGATTTTACGTTCTTTTCGTGGCGAAGCTATGGCCGCAGGCAGCTGCCGAGCTACGCTCGGCTTGGACGGGCGAGACGCCCGTCCCCACACGAGCAAAAGCCTCCCGCACGGGAGGCTTTCAAAAATGCGCGTTCAGCGCAGCAATTACTTCTTAGCCGCTTCGGCTTTGGCGGCGTCGCTCTTGGCATACTTGCGACGGAAGCGCTCGACGCGGCCGGCGGTGTCCATGAGCTTCTGCTTGCCGGTGAAGAAGGGGTGGCAGGCGGAGCAGATTTCTACGCCGATGTCGCCCTTGTGGGTGGAGCGAGTGATAAACGCGTTCCCGCAAGCGCAATGCACGCGGATCTCGCTGTAGTTGGGATGGATAGCTGCCTTCATTTCGATTCCTAGACCTCGATTCCAGACATTAGATTCTACAGGAGTTAGGAAGGATTCAGCAAGGCAGGCTTGGTCGTTCGTCGTTCGTCGTTGGTCGTTCGTCGTCGGTCGTTAGCGAGCCTGACCAACCGACGAAACAGCCGCAAGCATTGGGGGCAGCGAACGACAAGCAACTAACGACCAACGACTGCCGTCTGGTCTTAACAACCTCCGCACCTGGAACCTGACCTGAAAAACGAAAACGGCAGGGCCAACTCCCTGCCGTCTCGCTTGCATGCAAAAATTCTGGGGCCCTACTTACTTTTGTTGACCACTTTCTTGAGTTCGTTTCCGGGAGTGAATTTGGCGACTCTACGAGCAGCGATCTTGATGGTGGCACCCGTCTGCGGGTTTCGGCCATTGCGGGCCTTACGCTGCGAGACGGAGAACGTGCCGAATCCGATCAATGCTACCCGGTCGCCTTTTCGAAGGGCAGCGGTAACACTGTCCACGGTGGTGTCGATCGCGGTCGTTGCCTGCGCCTTTGAAATACTACAGGCTTCGGCAATCCGGTCAACCAGATCAGCTTTGTTCATGCTCTCTCCTGACACTAGTCATTACGGTTCCCGCGCATCAGCCGGGGAGGAAAGCTCGAGGCGCGAGCACCGGCGATGGCAATTCTCCTCCCTACGATGGGATTGTCAATGGGAAACACGTGCCAGTTGCCGCTTTTGACACCTTAAGCAAGCGGCGATGTGTAGTGATTGGAGAATGAGTCGAAAGTGCTAAGTGCTTTTCGTTGGGTATGTGCGATTGGTGTGGGTTCGCGATTGAAAGTTTTCCTCCGTTCTACATCTTTCTCCACAACCCGCCGCCGCTCTCCACAGGATGTGCACAGAAAGGAAACGGTTTCGAGTTGCGGCGCAGGCGGGTTCGGGTGCAGAGTCTAAATACACAACAAAATAAAAAACTATGAAAACAGCAGCCGAAGTTTGCCCCCTTTGTGCGGGCTCAGGATGGAAGCCGGTTCCGGGAGCGCCGGAGCGCGGCGTGACGCGCTGCGATTGCCAACTGCGGGCACGCGGCGGCGCGATGATCGCGGCGGCGCGGATTCCGAAGAGATATGAGCACTGTGAGCTCTCGAACTTTACGACGGATTTCCCGGGAGCCGGTCCTTCGATTGCGCTCGCCCACATCACAGCTTCGCGCTTCGTGCAGGAGTTTGATCCGCGAGACGGCGCTGGGCTGCTGCTAATCGGCGGAATCGGGACCGGCAAGACCCACCTCGCAGTGGGCATTCTCAAAGAACTCATTGCCGCCCGAGGAAGCGCTTGCCTTTTTTGCGACTATCGCGAACTGCTGAAGCAAATTCAGAACTCCTACAACGATTCTGTCCAAGCGACTGAGCTTCAGGTGCTGCGGCCGGTGTTTGAAGCCGAAGTGTTGCTGCTCGACGAACTCGGCGCCGTGAAGCCGAGCGAGTGGGTGTGGGACACGGTCAGCTTGATCCTCAACACGCGCTATAACGACAACCGAGCGACGATCATCACCACAAATTTTGCCGACGAGCCGGCTGCGAGTCTGGCTCGATCATCGTCAGCGTCGTTGTCGCCGGCGCGGGCGGCCGCACGCGAAGAAACCCTCGGCGACCGCATCGGCGAGCGCATGCGCTCCCGCTTGCACGAGATGTGCCGCATCGTGAAGATGGACGGGCCCGACTTCCGCCAGAAATTCAAGAGCGCGAGCTTCGGATGACCTCCTCTACAATCTCAGAGTGCTGACCGAACGCATCGAGTTCCGGCCGGAAGCTGACTCCGAGGTCTTCTCTGCCGTAGCGGCCGCTCCCGCTGTGTTTCTCCTGCGCGGCGAGGATGCGCACTCCGAGCCCTACGTCAGCAAAAGCGCGAACCTGCGCCGCCGCTTGCAGCGTTTGCTTTCCACTCCAGAAGAACACACAAAACGCCTCAACCTGCGCGATCGCGTTCGCTGGATCGAATACACGCTGACCGGCTCCGATTTCGAATCGGGATTCGTCCTCTATCAAGTTTTGCGCGCCGCCTTTCCCAAGACCTACTCGAATCGTCTGCGGCTACGCTTCGCTCCACTGGTCAAGCTGCATCTGGAAAACGAATTTCCGCGCGCTTCGATCACGACACGGCTGGGAAGAATTTCCGGCAAGAACGTTTACTACGGGCCGTTTGCTTCGCGAGTGGCAGCGGAAAAGTTTATGAACGACGCGCTCGACTTCTTCAAAATGCGGCGCTGCGTGGAAGATCTCCATCCCGACCCGACATTTCCCGGTTGCGTTTATTCCGAGATGAAAATGTGTTTAGCGCCCTGCTTTCGCGGCTGCACCGATGACGAATACCGCGCCGAAGTGGTGCGGGTCGAGGATTTCCTGGACTCGCGCGGCGAATCGCTGAAGCGGCAGATGGCGGCGGAGCGCGATGACGCGTCGGCGAAAATGGAATTCGAGACGGCCGCCGCCATTCATGCGCGGCTCGACAAACTCACTCCCCTGCTGCAGCAACTGCCGGAGTTCGTCCGCCGGATTGACCAGTTGCACGCCGTGATGGTGCAGAAATCAGTGCAGAGGTCTCGCCAGCCGGAAAGCGTCGCATTATTCCGCATCGACGCTGGCGCGATCGCGGGACCGCTCGACTTCCCCATTTCCGGTAGCGAGCACACCAAATCGCAATCCATGGAAGCCCGCATCCAGGGCGCATTGACGGCATTTCCCGCGGCCAAGCCAGCCAGCGCGATCGAGCGCATGGAGCATCTGGCGATCCTGAAGCGCTGGTGCTATCGCGGAACCCGCGCGGGGGAGATTTTCTTTGCCGATGACAGCGGAGAACTGCCGATGCGCCGCCTGGTGCGCGGAATCGGACGTGTGTACAAGGGCGAAGCGCCCGAAAAGCGAAATGAACCCGGCACCGGCGGAATGACCCTTGAAGTTCTCAACTGAACTTCCACTTCATCTCTTCCCCTCTCATACAATGGGATCACTATGGCGAAGAAAACCAGGAAAACAACGATCAGGAAAAAACCAACCAAGTCTGCATTCAACAAGAAAACCCCCGCGCGGCCGGCATCTCTCGATCAACCCCTTCGCGACCACCTGCTTTACTTGCTGAAGGGTGGCGGGGCGCACGCCGACTTCGATGCCGCGATGGGCGATTGGCCCGTGCAACTCGCTGGAGTAAAAGTTGCAAACTTCCCTGACACCGCATGGATGCTGCTCGAGCACATGCGCCTCGCCCAGTGGGACATTCTGGAGTTCAGCCGCAATGCGAAGCACGTCTCTCCGAAATGGCCCGAAGGATATTGGCCAGCGTCGGAAGCGCCGCCGAATGAGAAGGCCTGGAAGACGAGTATGGCCGCATTCAGGACGGACCTGCGGACGATGGAGCGACTTGTCGCCAACCGCAGAGTCGATCTCTACGCCCGGATTCCCTGGGGTGATGGGCAAACCATTTTGCGTGAGGCGCTGCTTGTAGCAGACCACAGTGCGTATCACCTCGGACAACTGGTGATGCTGCGGAAGAGCATCGGAATCTGATCGGATCAAGCAGGAATAGCCGCCCAAGCCAGCGTGCGCGGCGGCCTTTTTCGGAACACGACCCGGAGCTCTTCCCGCCAGTGTTCGTCAATTCCCAGTACTTCCCAATCGATTTCCGGCGACAGATAGCGCAGGATCGTGTCCGTCGTGGGGTGCACGTGCAGAGCGGGCGCGACCAGCATCAGTAGAGGCTTCTGCGTCGAGATCTCGCTTCCGGCGAAATAACCGAATTGCGCAAACTCGCCGCGGCTCTGGTGCCAGGCAACGCGCGACCAGTAATCCACGCCTTGCAGCGGCAGATAGATATCCTCGTCGGCTTTCAGTTCGATGACGGCCAGTCGCGCCTCGCGAGTAACGGCCAGAATGTCAATCATCGCTCGATCCGCCGCGGCGAACGCGGGCATCTGCGTATAAATCGGTTCCGCCCGCAGCCGCCCGTCGAGCGCCGTGATGTTCCGGGCGACCAGCGATTCCAGCCAGCGCTCGGGATGCATCCGCCACAACGCGTGATTCTTGGGACCGTCCTGGTGACGGACGGCCGCCGCCAGCCGAACCAGATCGGCAAACTGCGTTTCGTTCTCCGCGTCGAGTACGCGCTCTTCGGAACCGACGCCGAAAGCGATTTCCTCGCTGCTCTGGAAGTTTCGCGGATCATGCGCAATCCGCGCCTGGGCGAGTTCGAGGCCATGCCGCCGGAATGAAAGCAGCGCGGGCGAGAGCACCACGACTTCCGATTGCGGCAGAATGGCACGGATGCGCGCGATGGACTCCGCAAAGCGTTCGCGCGCCAAGCCTTCATCGATCGCATGCACCAACCGGGTTGCCAGATTGCCGCGATCGCCGATATCCGCCGCCGCGCACGCATCCTCCCGCTGGTCGAATTCGTACAAATGCCACTTCGCCGCCGTTGGATGGAGATGCGCCATACGCTGCCGGGTAAGAGTCGCCATGCCTTTCGGCACAACCATCGCCAGCCCTTCGACCACGCGGCGTTCCTGCTGCGCCAGACGGCACGCCTCGAGCCAAAGAATTCCGACGGTCAGCGCGCCATCGACGGTCGATTGCGTCTCCTGGTCGTTTACTCCGACGACGGCCAGGGCGCGCTGTCCCTGGCGCAGCAAACCGCGCAGGTAGGCCGGACCGAAAGAGTGCTCGAGATCCATGCTGGTGGTGAGCCGGACCACCGTCCAGCCGGGAAAATTTCTTTCGAGCGCCCGGCGCACGCGAGGCTCGTAGGAGACACGCGACGCCCGCCGCGACGCCCGCGACCGCTGATCGCGATCACGGCAGAAGTCGAGGCGCGTGGGGCGATTCTGCCCCATGCGCTGCACCAGCAACCGGAGCGTCGTGGCCTTCACTTCCGCATCCAGCACGCGCCGCACGAAATTCCGCTCGCTCGACCACAGATGCAGCAGGCATTTGTTGTACTCGCCGGAAATCGAGTATTTCGACTCCGCCAGATCGAACGCGATGGCGCCATCTTCCACCACCACCGCGGCGCGTGCGCCGCCGAGGAATTCGGAGAGCATTTGGCTGAGTGATTTTGGGGTCATGTTGTGAGAATTATTCCCCCCGACGAGCCCCGGCGTCAGTGATCGATGGACCGCGAAATTGTTTGATTTCGATCTAGTGGAGCGCCGTGCATCCCCGCCCGGCTGGACGGGCGAGACGCCCGTCCCTCCACGGTCCAACTCATCTCGCGGTCACGGTCCTCGCGTTCCGCTCGTGGGATAATGGATTTAACCGCTGCGAGTCGTTTCAAAGCCAAGGGCATCAAAATATGGTGACTGCCAACCAACAACGCTTCTTCTTCGCCCACTACGGCCTTACGAACCACGATCTAGAGACTTACCTGGCCGCCGCGCTTTCGGCGGGCGGCGACTATGCCGACCTTTATTTCGAATACCTGACCTCCACCTCGCTGATGGTGGATGAGTCGCTGGTGAAGTCCGCCTCGCAGGGAATTTCGGCGGGTTGCGGCGTGCGCGTCGTTTCCGGCGAGCGCACCGGCTATGCCTATACCGACGATCTTTCTCCACAGCGAATTCTGCATGCCGCCCGCACGGCGGCGCTAATCGCAAGCGCGCCGGCGAAGTCGACGGTCGCCGGATTCCAGCAGAAGCCGGCCCGCAGCTTGTACCCGGTAGCGTTGCCGTCAGTGGACGCCGACATTACCGCCAAGGTCGAACTGCTGATGCGCGCCGATCAAACCGCTCGCGGATACGACGCGCGCATCAAGGAAGTACGCGCCAGCTATGCCGACGAACTGAGGACCATTCTGGTGGTCGGCTCCGACGGCACGTTTGCGGAAGACTCGCAGCCGCTGGCGCGCATGAATGTTTCCTGCATCGCAAAGACCGACGCGAGTTCAGGCCGCGAGTCGTCGGGACGTGGAACCTCGGGCGGCGGTGGCCGGGTTGCGCTCGACTTCTTTTTCGGCGACAAAACTCCGGAGTTCTTTGCCAAAGAGGCTGCGCGGCAAGCGATTCTGCAACTCGATGCGCGCGAAGCTCCGGCGGGAGACATGGAAGTCGTGCTTGGTCCGGGATGGCCCGGCGTTCTGCTGCACGAGGCCGTGGGCCACGGGTTGGAAGCCGACTTCAATCGCAAGAAGACGTCGGCATTCGCCGGGCTGATCGGCAAACGCGTGGCCAGCGAAAAGTGCACCGTGGTCGACAACGGCACCATGCCGTGGCGTCGCGGCTCCTTGAACGTGGACGACGAAGGCCAGCCGACGCAGGAAACCGTGCTGATCGAAAATGGAATTCTGAAGGGATATCTCAGCGACAAACTCTCTTCGAAGCTGATGGGCCTCGCCGACACCGGCAATGGACGCCGCGAGAGCTATGAGCACATCCCAATGCCGCGCATGACAAACACGTACATGCTCGCCGGGCAAGACGATCCCGGGGACATCATTCGTTCGGTTAAAAATGGCGTTTATGCGGTGAACTTCGGCGGCGGGCAGGTCGATATCACGAACGGCAAATTTGTGTTCTCGGCGTCGGAAGCGTACCTCATCGAGAACGGACAGATCACCGCCCCCATCAAGGGTGCAACCCTGATCGGCAACGGGCCCGATGTGCTGACGCGGGTTTCGATGGTCGGCAACGATTTGAAACTCGATGAAGGCGTCGGCACCTGCGGCAAAGATGGACAGGCCGTTCCAGTCGGCGTCGGCATCCCGACCATTAAAATCGACCGGTTGACCGTAGGCGGCACCGCCAAGCGGGAGACCGGCGGATTCATGCAATAAGGCGCTGTTAGCTTTTAGCTCTTGGCTCTTAGCTAAGAGCCAAAAGCTAATAGCGATTTGCGAAATGACGACAACACTAGAGACCAGCGAAACCAAGCCCGCAACCGACCTCAAGGAACTTGCCGCCGATGTAGTCCGCCGCGCTACGAAAGGCGGAGCGACGGCGGCCGAGTGTGTCGTCCGCGAAGGCGACGAATTCTCCACCGTGGTGCGGTTGGGCCAGGTCGAAACCCTGAAGGAGTCGGGCTCGCGCGCCATTGGCGTACGCGTCTTCTTCGGACAGCGCGCGGCCAGCACCTATTCCAGCGATTTTTCCGCCGCTGGCATCGAGCGCATGTTGACGTCCGCGCTCGAACTTGCGAAGATCTGTTCTGAAGATCCGCACGCCGGAATTCCCGAAGCCGGCAAACTCGGATCGCTCTCCGGCGACCTCAATCTTTATCACGAGGACGTTTACTCGCTGCCCGGCCCCGAGCGCATCGAGTACGCGCGCCGCGCCGAAAAGGCCGCGCTCGACGCCGATCCCCGCATCAAGAACTCCGAGGGCGGATCGTTCGACGCCGCCACCGGCAGAAAAGTGCTGGCGAATTCTCACGGCTTTGTCGGCGAATACCGGCGGTCGTATTGTTCGGTCGCGGTGGTGCCCATCGCGCAAGACGCAAACGGTGGCATGCAGCGCGATTACTGGTTTTCTGTTGCGCGCAGCCTGGCCAAACTCGACTCGGCGGAGCAGGTGGGAAAAGAAGCGGCGCGCCGCACGCTGCGGCGCCTGGGCGCTCGCAAGGTGAAGACCGCGCATGTGCCGGTGGTGCTCGATCCCATGGTCGCAAGCTCCATGCTCGAACATATTTTCGAGGGCGTAAATGGCGACTCGGTCTATCGCGGAGCCTCCTTCCTGGCGGGTAAACTCGGCCAGAAAATTGCCGGAGTAAACGTAACCGTCGTCGATGACGGCACCATGCCCGGCGGCTTCGGCACCACGCCCTTCGATGGCGAAGGCATTCCCACGCGCCGCACCGTAGTGATTGAAAACGGAATTCTGAAATCGTATCTGCTGAACACGTACACGGCGAAGAAGCTGGGGCTCGAGACCACGGCCAACGCGTCTCGCGGACTCGCCGGAACGCCGGGGATCGGGCCGGGGAATTATTTTCTCGAACCGGGAACCAAAACGCAGAACCAGATTATCGCGGAGATCAAAGACGGCCTCTATGTAACCGAGTTTCTCGGCCACGGCGCCAACCTGGTCACTGGCGATTACTCCCGCGGCGCCTCCGGCATGTGGATCGTCAACGGCGAACTCGCCTACCCCGTCGAAGAGATCACGGTCGCCGGCAATCTCAAAGATATGTTCTGCAATATTTCCGAGATAGGCAGCGACCTGGAATTCCGCGGCAGCGTAGCCTCGCCAACCATCCGCATCGATGGACTCACGGTCGGCGGTGAATAGAGGCTGTGAAAGTTCTTCACCACAGGGTGCAGTGAGGAACACGGGGAAGGCAGGTTTCCCTGTGTTTCTCAGTGCCCCCTGTGGTAAAGACGTTGAGTTTGGTGACGTGCACCCGCGCCCGAATCTCAACTCCGGAATTCACCTGTTTTTAACATTTGCCGTATAATTCGCCGTTAACATTTCTGGCATGCCCGATCAGCCGTTGCAAATCGAGGATCTTCCCGGGTCGCGGGAGGGAATCCGCATCCTGCGCCTTTCTGGACCGCTGACCCTTATGAATCTATTCGGCTTTCAATCCAAGTTGCGCGCCGACAACTCGCGCGCGCTCATCCTCGACTTCACGGATGTCCCACTGGCGGATTCCTCGGGGATTGGAGCGCTCGTCGGCGCCCATGTCACGCGACAAAAAGATGGACGCAGTCTGGGGTTGGTGGGTGTGAATCAGCGGATTCACCATGCTCTCGAAGTCACCCGGGTGGAAAATTTCTTTCGTTTTTACGGGACGGTCGCCGAGGCGGAGCAGGCGGCGGCGTGAAACGGAGAGCCGGGCGTCCCCGCCCGGCCCCCAAGTTGCTTGGACGGGCGAGACGCCCGTCGCTCCACTATCCCATCCTTCGGCCAAAAAGAAAGGCGGCCGGTGCGGGCCGCCTTCTTTTTCCGAATTTTGGTTGTGGCCTAGACGCCTTTGACGTTCTCTGCCTGCCAGCCCTTGGGGCCTTTCACGACGTCGAACTGAACTTGTTGACCTTCCTGCAGGCTGCGAAACCCGTTTGCCTGGATGGCGGAGAAGTGAACGAAAACGTCCTCGCCATTCTGGCGGCTGATAAAACCATAGCCCTTGGCATCGTTAAACCACTTTACTGTTCCGGTTTCCATGATGTAGCTGTGTTCCTTTTGGGTTGAAGTGTGCGCTGGAACTCGCAGGATATTGCAGGCAGATCACGCTCAGGCAGGTCGCGCTTTAGAGCAGGGTGCTGCTGAACAGCCGCAAAGTCAGACGCACCTAAATTGTACATATTCAGAGGTAAATGGCTAGAAGATTCTGTGCTTACAGAGGTAATCGGTCCTGGTATACGTTACCCTGCCGGCCTCCCGAAAATTCCCGGTTTCCCCCTCCATTCTTTTGTATCACGCTGAAAAATAAGGCCGATCAACTTTTGGCAGGGTTCTTGCTTTCTTTGATAACGGAACCAATGACTAACTAGTCTGGAGGAGGATCCCATGCTAGCCATACACGTCGAGAATCTGAACCACCTGACGGTGATTGAGTGCAAAGGCAGGATCGTCCGCAGCGAAGAGGTTTTCAAGCTTCGCGATGTTGTGCGAGCCCAGGTAACCGGCCGCGTTATTGCGCTGGATCTTTCCGAAGTAAAAGCGATTGGCGGTGGCGGCCTGGGGATGCTCGCGTTCCTCGATCGCTGGGCGCGCGACCATAATATTCAATTCAAGCTGTTTAGTCCCTCTCGACCGGTCGTCGAAGGGCTGGTGCATAACCGCTCAATCCTGAACTTCGAGATTGCGAGCTTCCACGAAATGATGCGGATCCTGATGCATGCCGATAACCGCTACGCTCTTGCCGCTTGAGTGTCCTGTCTCTGCTTGGCGAAAGGCGATGCGATCCGCCGTGCAGAAACCGAGCTACAGCGCCGCCGTCTGCTCGCGCCGCCGCGCCTGAATCTCGATGTAAACATTGATCAGCGAGACGGCCGCGGGCGTCACGCCAGGAATGCGCGACGCCTGGCCAAGCGTCTGCGGAACGACTTTTCCGAGCTTCTCCTGCATTTCGCGCGACAACCCGCTGACTGCCCGGTAATCGAACCAATCCGGAATGCGCCGCTGCTCAGCCTTCTTCAACCGTTCGATAGCACGCTGCTGCTGGTCGAGGTATCCAGCATACTTGATCTCAGTTTCGACCGACTTAAGCTCATTGCGAATTTCAGACGAAAGATGAACTGAAACGGAATCAACCGCAGAGGACGCCGAGCTCGACGAGGAGTTTCTCTGAAAAAACCGCGGCACGAGATCTTTGAGAGCCGGGGCCAGTTGCTCGATAGTGATCTCCGGCCGCTTCAGCAGTTGCGCCAAAGGCTGCCCTACGGCGGAAGCCAGATCGAGTGGGGCCAGCTCGATTTGCGCCGCCATCGCAGCCGTCAGCTTCGTCCTCTCCAGCACCTGCTTCACTTCCTCCAGCCGCCGCTGTTTCGCCCCGAATTCCGCCCATGCTTCACCCGAGATCAGCCCCACCCGCCGTCCATGCGGAGTAAGCCGCCGGTCGGCGTTGTCGATCCGCAGGTGCAACCGGAACTCCGCGCGCGAGGTAAACATCCGGTAAGGCTCTTTGGTGCCTTTCGAAATCAAGTCGTCGATCAGAATAGCCGTGTACGCTTCCGTGCGGTCGAGCACCAGCGGAGACTCTTTCTTCACCTGCAGCGCTGCGTTAATCCCGGCCATGATTCCCTGGCACGCCGCCTCTTCGTACCCCGACGTCCCATTGATCTGCCCCGCGAGAAACAGTCCCGCGATCTTTTTCGTTTCCAGCGTGCGCTTGAGTTCCGTGGGGTCAATCGAATCGTACTCAATCGCGTAGCCGGGCCGCATCATCTCCGCGCTTTCAAGCCCCGGAATCGACTTCAGAATCGCCAGTTGCACATCAATCGGCAGCGAAGTGCTCATGCCGTTCACGTAGATCTCATGCGTGTTCAGGCCCTCGGGTTCCAAAAAGAGCTGGTGCGTCAGTTTGTCGGGAAACTTGACGATCTTGTCTTCAATCGACGGACAATACCGCGGCCCCGTCGAGTGAATCTGTCCGCTGTACATCGGCGAACGATGCACGTTCTCGCGAATGATGCGATGCGTCTCCTCGGTAGTAAAAGCGATGTAGCACGGCACCTGCGAGTCGTGATGCGCAACCCGCCGGGTACGAAAGCTGAACGGAGTCGGATCCAAATCGCCCGGCTGCTGCTCGAACCGCGACCAGTCAATCGTGCGCCCGTCGAGCCGCGGAGGCGTCCCCGTCTTGAGCCGGCATCCACGCAGCCCCAGCTTCTTGAGCGCTTCGCCCAGCAGAACCGCAGCCGGTTCTCCCGAACGTCCCGCCGGATACTGCTGCTCCCCGCAGTGAATCAGCCCGTTAAGAAAAGTCCCAGTAGTGATGATGACCGCATCCGCCGAAACGCGCCGCCCATCGCGCAGCAGGATGCCGCGAATGCAGTTCTCAGTTCTCAGTTCTCGGTTCTCAGTAGAGTCGGGTGTAGCTGAGAGCTGAGAGCTGACGGCTGACGGCCGCTCCACTATCACATCCGCGACTTCCGCCTGCTTGATCTTCAGATTCGCCTGCAACTCCAGCACTTCGCGCATCTTCAGGCGATAGGCCTGCTTGCAGCACTGCGCCCGCGGCGACCAGACGGCAGGTCCACGCGAAGTATTAAGCAGGCGGAATTGAATTCCCACGGCGTCCGTGATTTCGCCCATGATGCCGCCCAGCGCATCCACTTCCCGCACCAGGTGCCCCTTGGCGATGCCGCCAACGGCTGGATTGCACGACATCTGCGCAATCAGATCGACGTTCAGCGTATAGAGAGCCGTCTTCAGCCCCATGCGAGCCGCCGCCATAGCCGCTTCGCATCCCGCATGGCCAGCGCCCACCACCACCACCTCGAAATGTTCGTCAAACGCCTGCATGTGCGGTTGTTCAACACCCACGACAACGGAGAGAGTACTGCTTCGCTAATTGTAGCAATGTTCTACGCTCAGACAGCGAGAGTGTGGCCCGGGCACGCGCTTCTAACGCCCGTCCTTGTGATTCGCCCGTCGCAACGGTATAGTTAGGAGTTATCGGGGTGCATTTATGGAAACTAACATCATGGAAACAAAGCCATTTCTCTCTCTGCTCGAAGAACGCATTCATCAATACGACTTGCTCTGTCATCCCTTTTACCAGGCCTGGTCGGCGGGCGAACTGACCGACAACGATCTGCGCGCCTACGCCGAGGATTACTATTCTCACGTGGAGGCGTTCCCGGGCTATCTGGCACAGCTTGCCCTTCGGTTGGAAGATGGCGAACTGCGCCGCGCCGTTCTCGCCAACATGGCCGATGAGAAGGGCGGCGAAGATTCCTTCGTCGAGCCGGAGCGTTCACACTCCGAATTGTGGCTCGATTTTGTCGAGGGCGTGGGCGGAGGCCGCATTCCGAAACGGCGGCCGGTTGGGGAGGTTCGCAAGCTCATCTCCTGGTTCCAGCGTGTAGCCGGCGAAGGCACTCCGGAAGAAGCGCTGGCGGCTTTCTATGCCTACGAATCGCAGGTCCCGCGCCTGGCGCAAGAGAAAGATCGCGTCCTGCGCGAACTCTACGGCGCCGATGAAAAGACCCGCGGCTATTTCACTTTGCACGCCACCGCCGACGTGTTTCACGCTCAGGTGTGGCGCACGCAACTGGAGAAGCGGGTCAAGGCCAATCCGGAGACAGCCGAAAAAGCATTGGCTGCCGCCGAGAGAGCGGCCCAAGCTTTATGGACCGTGCTGGATGGCTTCGAGGCGCGCCGCATGGCACAGGTGGCGGCGTAGTTTCAAAGCAGAAGCAAGAAATCAACCTGTAGAGACGGGCTTGCCCTGTTTCAGACGCGGGAAGCCGTGTCTCTACGAGTCTCGCGAGTCGGTCCCCATTTCATCTACAATCCATTTTTGAGCAAGAATGCCCCGACCCATCCCTATCGGCGTGCGCGGCGAGGCGGCTGAAACCGTCGAGTTGAAGCACACTATCGCCGCCCATCATCCGGAGTTGCCCCCCGTGTATTCGACTCCCGACATGATTCGGCTGATGGAAACGGCCTGCTTCCATGCGCTGCAACCGTTTTGTGACGAGGGTGAAATCACGGTGGGGATCTCGATCCACGTCGAACACCTGGCGGCCAGCGGAATCGGAGTGCGAATTCAAGCCGAGGCGGAACTGGAATCGTTCGACGGGCGCTTCTATATCATGCGCGTCCGAGCCCACGACGGCACCGAGGAGATCGGAAGCGGCACGGTCGGGCGCGCCGTGGTGCACGTACCCAGCTTCGTCCAGCGCATGCGAGACAAGGCTCGCGGCAGCTGACCCTGCTTGCAGCGAAGCCGCCTGAAAACAACACTGCCGGAAACAGAGAAGCTACGCGTCACAAGATTCATCATCTCTTCCGGATCGCGCGTCCACGGCGGATGCTCCGTCTGCAGTCTATGCCGCGCGAATTGCATCGCTCCCGCTTGCATGGGCATCTTGTAGGGAGGCATGAATTGAGTAGCGTGCAGCCATGAATCCACCGCCGATGTGGTTTGAACGGAAGTTTGACTTCACCTTTCCGGTGGAGCAACATCCGAACCTGTGCGCGCGTTTGCGAGGCACGCCGGCCCGGCTGGAAGAAATCGTCCGCGGCGCCGATCGCGACGTCCTGGTTAGGAAGCCCCGCGAACATGACAAGTGGTCGGCCCAGGAACATGCCGGGCACTTGCCGGACCTGGAACCTCTATGGATGGCGCGGGTCGATGATTACCTGAGAGATGACTACCTGACGGGAGCATCCCAGCTTACCGTGGCTGACCTGAGCAATCGGAAGACCAGCGAAGCGCAGCACAACCTGCGCCCAATCGAAGAAATTCTGGCTGAATTTCGAAGTGCGCGCTCACGACTGCTGAGCCGGGTGGAAAGGATCGATCCTGCAATGTTCGCCCGCACCTCGATCCATCCACGTCTGAAAGTACCCATGCGGCTGGTGGACCATCTGTACTTTGTGGCAGAGCACGATGACCACCACCTGGCCTACATCTGGGGACTAATCAACGCAGGCTAGCAGGAAACACACTCAGGAAGTGACGCGGATGAGAGGCTTCGTGTGCGGTAACACTTCGCCGATTTCGACGGCGGGAACGCCGGCATCGTGCAGCGCGCGCACGAGCCGACCAGCTTCTTCGGCGGAGACCGAGATCAGCAGGCCTCCGGCGGTTTGCGGGTCGAAAAGCAGCATGCGGATGTCGTCGGGCACCAACGGATCGTACTCGACCAGGCATTCGGCAAAGTCACGATTCGCTTTCAGTCCGCCGGGAATGTAGCCTGCGTGGATGCAATCGAGCGCGCCCTCGAGCACCGGAATGTGCGCCCAGTGAAAGACGAGGCTGACGCCCGATCCGAGCGTCAATTCGCGAGCGTGGCCGATCAGGCCGAACCCGGTGACGTCGGTGAGGGCATGCACAGTGAAGGAGTCTTTGGTCGTTGGTCGTTGGTCGTTCGCTGCCGAGCTGCGCTCGGCCGGACCGGCGAGAGCCTGCCCTGAGCTTGTCGAAGGGTCGCCCGTCCCCACACCGGTGATTACCCCAGCCGCCGCCTTGTTCAAAGTAGTCATCGACTTCACTGCCGCGTCGATCCACTCCTGTCTGGCAACGCCCTTTTTTATCGCCGTCGAAATTACACCTGTGCCAAGCGGCTTGGTGAACAGCAACCGATCGCCGGGTTGCGCCCCCTGATTGGTCAGCACGCGATGGGGATCAATCACCCCAGTGACGGAGTATCCGAATTTCGTTTCTTCATCGCGGATGCTGTGGCCGCCCACCACCGTGCATCCGGCCTCGATCATCTTCGACAAGCCGCCGGCCAGTATGCGCTCCAGAATTTCGAGATCGCCTTTTTCGGGAAAACAGACAAGGGCCAGCGAAGTCAGCGGCTTTCCCCCCATGGCATAGACGTCGCTGAGCGCGTTGGTAGCCGCGATCTGGCCGAAGGTGTAAGGATCGTCCACGATGGGCGTGAAAAAATCCACCGTCTGTACCAGCGCCGTCTCGGGCGTGAGCAGATACACGCCGGCGTCGTCGGCGTGATCGAAGCCGACTAGCACATTCGGGTCCTGTTGCCGGGCTAATTTCCCAAGCACCGTGTCCAGCGCCGCCGGACTCAGCTTGGACGCTCAACCCGCGGCTTTTACGGACTCCGTAAGACGGAATGGTTTCACGTCGGGCACGAGGCCATTGTAACGGAGGGGACCATTGCGGAGGTCAGAGGTCAGAGGTCAGATGGCAGAGGTGAAGACCCAAGCCGAAGGTCCTTACCTCTGCCATCTGACCTCTAACCTCTGACCTTACTTCACCGTGATCTGCGTGATCTGCAGATCCGGATAGGCGTGGTTCCACTGGGCCGAGATGTTCTCGAAGGTCAGGCGGAAAGGTTTGCTCTCGCCGGGCGCGAGCGGCGACAGGTTGAGGTCCACGGCTTCGTCGTATGGTCCGCCCGTGCGCAGCACGCGGATGGGAAGTTCCTCGCGCTGCGCCGTCTGCCCCATATCGTCTTTGAACGTGATCTGCACCACCGCGTGGATGACGGTCTTATCGCCGGTGTTGGTGATGGCGCCATCGATATAGCTGACGGTTGCGCCCACAAAATTCTGCGCGGCGCTTGTCTTCAGGTCCGAGAATTTCAGGTTCGCGGCATACGCTGGAGGTGCGGCGGGCTTTTTCTGCTCGGCGCGGAAAATCAACGCCAGGACGCCGACCACGATCCCGACGATGACGATCCCGACAAGGATCGGACGGAGGCTGGACTCCTGCCGCTCCGTCGTGGGATTTGCACCCGGCTGGATCAGGCTATCCATGGCGGGATTGTACTACCGCCAGTTACGTCTCAGGTGTTAGGTCTGAGGTGTCCGGAAAACCAAATTCTGAGACCTGCAAACCTAACGCCTGAAACCTGAAAGGCGGCTGTCCCTCCGCAAGCGCCTCTCTAGCGAGCGCTCACGCCGGAAGATGATGCTTTCGTGGCGTTCTCCGACAGCCGCAAAGCGCCCACACGATAATTGTTGTAGTCAATCGTCAGCGTCGCGCGCCCGCCCAGCCGGATGTAGCTCACAGACTCGTTGTACCGGGGAAGCCAGAAATCCTGCACCTTCATATACTCGTGATGAACCTCGTTTTTCTTCGTCCAGAATGAAGGATTCTGAGCCGGCTCGGCGTCAATGCGCGTCACGGCAAAATCGGTTGCGTCGACCCACACTTTGCCGCGATAGACGTACTTGCTTTTCGCCTTCGGGTAAACCGCCAGCACGTATTGAGGGTCCTTGCCGGAGGAATTGGCGCCCGAGGACTCGTAGCCGACCAGCGCGAAGTCGTAGTTGTCGCGGTTCAGCAGCGTGCGGGCGTGCATTTCCGGTTCCGCGGCCTCTTTTTCGCTCTCCAGCAATCTGTTGAACACGCGGTTGATGATCAGCTTCGATCCGGTTTCGGAGATGACTTTGAAGTTCTTGGTTGCAGGACTGTCATACGTGGCCTCCACCGTCATTTCCGCGTCGCGATCGCCCGGGAATCCGCGATAGGAAAGGCGATAGACGCGGGTGGATTCGAGGTGGCGCAGAGCCCGTGCCCGCTCTTCATCGTTGCGGACGAGATTGTTCACGACCTGGTCAACTGAGAGTGGCGCCGTGGTGATGGAAGGTGGGAGCGGGCTGGAATCGGCTCCGAACGCGCCCACCAGTGTGGCCACCAGCAGGAAGAAGTGCCGCGTCGAACTTTGAATCGAACGCTGGATCGAACTCATGAAATCGTCCGTCGAAGGACCTAGCTTACACCATCTCCGGCCGTCCCCGAGTGCGAGGCCGCCGCGCGGCGGAAGCGGTTCCGACGTCAGGATTTAGGCTCCTGCTCTCGGCAGCAACCGAGCAAATTTCTCGGGTAGCATCACGATTTCACCCACCTTCAAGAGGCGGGCCGAGAAACCAAGCGAATGTTTTCAATTACTTGCGAGAGACGCGCAAACGGGCAGTCAATTGCAAATTCATTTGATTAACTTAGGAGCGCCCTCCCCCATGTTTATCCGCGAAAGCGAAAGATGTGTTCATTGGAACTGGATTGCCATCTTCTCTTACTCCGCATCGCTGGTAGTCAGCCTGGCGATTTGGACAGGTCTATTCCGGGCCGTAGTACACCTGGTGAAGTAACGGGAAGCTAAGCGGCGAGAATTGGCCAGCGCGATGGCCGTTTTCTAGTGATCATGTTCTAGTGATCATAGTGCAGCAGCGAGAACACGTCATACTTCGCCAGCCTTTCGCGACCTTTCAGAAAATCGAGTTCCACAACAAACGCCAATCCTGCAATCTGGGCGCCTAGGCCCCTAGCCAGTTCCGCAGTCGCGACCGCCGTTCCGCCGGTGGCCAGCAGGTCGTCCACGATCAGAATGCGCTCACCTTTTCTGATGGCGTCTTTGTGAACCTCCAACGCGTTGCTCCCATATTCGAGCTCATAGCTGATCTTCAGCGTTTCGGCAGGCAGCTTTCCCGGCTTGCGGACAGGAACGAATCCCGCGTTCAGCCGGTAGGCGAGCGCTGGGCCGAAGATAAATCCGCGGGCCTCCATGCCCAGCACCAGGTCGATCTCCTTGCCGATGTAGTTTGCCGAAAGCGCGTCAATCAACCGCGCGAAGCCGACTTTGTCCTTGAGCAGCGTGGTGATGTCGTAGAACAGGATGCCCTTTTTCGGAAAGTCGGGCACCTCCCGGATCAGCTTCTTCAACCCTTCGCAATCTACTGGCTTGGTCGGCAGCTGGGTCGCCATCTTGGTTTGCATTGTAGGGTTAAGCTCCTCGAACTTGAAATGAATTGAGTCCCGCGACTGGCTCGGCCTCGGATTCTTCTACGTCATCCACCCGCGCCGCGCGCGGCCCTTCGCGCAACCGCGATCGCATTCCGGACAACTGCTCGCGCGTTCCCATGGCCAGCACCTCGACACTGCCATCGGGATTGTTGCGCACCCATCCTGCAATTTGCAGGATGTGAGCCTCACGTTCGGCAAACCAGCGGAAGCCGACGCCTTGAACACGTCCGCGCACCAGAAAGCGGCGGGCCAAGACGGGGATTCGCTCTGCAGAAGACATGTGGAGATAGTTTGTGATTTGTAATTCGTAACTGGGCGCCTTCGCGTGTTTGCTTTTCCAATTGCCAATTACAAATCACAAATTGGACTACTGCGCTCGCGACAAATACGTGCCTTCCGCCGTATCGACCTTGATCTTCTCGCCTTCGTTGATGAACGGCGGCACCTGTACGATGAGGCCGGTTTCGGTCTTCGCCGGCTTGGTCACACTCGAGGCGGTTGCGCTCTTCAGTCCGGGCTCGACTTCCGTCACGGTCAATACCACGGTCTGCGGCAGCTCGATACCCACCGCCTTGCCATCAAAAAACTCCACCTTGATCTGGAGGTTCGACGTCAGGTAATCCACCGCGTCGCCCAGCGTGTCGCGGGTTAGGTGGGTCTGCTCGTAGTTTTCCGTGTCCATGAAATAGTAGCTGTCGCCATCGGCATACAGAAACTCCATGTTGACCTCATCGACGTTGACTTTATCGATGGGGTCAGGCGAGCGAAAACGGTGCTCGAACATGGCGCCGGTGCGCAGGTTGCGCAGTTTGGCCTGTATGAAGGCACGCAGGTTGCCCGGCGTACGGTGTTCGACGCTGAACACGGAATGCAAATCATTGTTGTGCTTGATGATCATGCCGGGACGGAGTTGGGTCGCTGGAATCGACATTGCTGGTTTACATCTCCTTCACTCTGCTAGGAATTCTGGCAGCGGGGCAGGTCCGGAGTCTCCAGCGGGCCCATTTTAGCCTGCTGGAGTGAAGCTCGCCCGGGCTTCCGCCGCACTTGGGAACAAAACTTTATTTTACACAGCCGGAGAAGGTTGTGGAAACCCGGCCGCAAGGGAATTGGTAATTTGGCAATTGTGTAATTTGGCAATTTGGAAACCCAGGATGCAGAGCCAAATACCAAATTACACAATTACAAAATTACCAATTCAAACATTCGGGTCTAGAATAGAGAAGATCAGGAGGTTTGTATGCGCATTGGAAAATACGAGAGTTCGGACGGCATGGTCGGCACAGCAGTTACTTTTCTGCTGATCGGGCTTGGCGTAGGCGCCGCCGTCGGTCTGTTGCTCGCTCCGAAGACCGGGCGACAGCTGCGGAAGGACCTGCGGCGCTCCTGCGATGACGCCCTGGGAACCGTCTCCAGCTGGACGGACGAAGCGCGAGACCGTTTCGAGAAAGTGGTCGAAAAAGGCTCCGATTTCGCCGACGAACTGCGGACCAAAGCCGAGCCGCTGAGCGATTTGCTGCGCCGTTAGTCGGGGCTCGCGGTTCGCTCTTCGTCTTTCGCTAATTACCACGAGCGATCGGCCGGCCGCCCGCCCTACGGTTCGGGCATAGTTTCGTCCTCAAGCGTGCGCCTCTTCTTGTGCACATTGCCGAAGACAATGCCCGCCGAGAACCGGAAGTTGTCCTGCTTCTGCTTGCCGGGAAGGGAGAAATCGGTGGCGGTCTGGAAATAATCGGCCTTGAACCGCACCGAGAGACGCCGGCTGATTTTGCGATCGAAGCCGCCGCCCACCACTATCGTCCGGCCAGTTCCGATTTCCGTGACGAAAGCACCCGTCTGAGGGGTCGCCACGCCGCGTACGCCCTGGTGCCCGTACAGGACTTCGCCAAACGGGGTAAGGAGTCGATACTTGCGGCGGAAAAATTGCGCGCCGAAAAGAATGTTGTACTCTCGCGTCGCCACGTTGAACGTGGGAGACGGCGTCGGCTCGAAAAATTGACCCGATGGAAACGGCGACGGCACAAGACTCGGGATCCGTGAGGTTCCGAAGTATTGGCCGCCTTCCATTACGAACCCCAGCCAACTGGTCGCGTTCGCACCCAGAGAAGCGTCCCACCCCGCCAATCCCGCCCAGTATCCGGCGTTGAAAAACCCGGTCTCGGCGTACGTACCGCCGCCAAACACTTCGAAGCGCGGATACTGGGGCGCCGCCTTCGCGGGGATGGCGGTTGGAGTGGGAGTGGGAAGTGGAGTTGGCTCGGGGGTTGGTGCCTGGGCCGGAACTTGATCTGGAGTGGGAGTTGGAGCAGGAACCTGCGCCCACGACATCACACATAGCGCAGCCACGCCGGCCAAAACTCCCAGGTATTTCCTCACGAGTCCTCCTTGAACTACAGTTGCCAGTTGCCAGTACCCAGTTGCCAGTACCCGTCCGGCAGCGACTTGCATTCTGCCCAACCTGAACTCAGCAGCCCCGGAACAGTGCCTTCCGTCCGAAACTGACAACTCCGGCTGGCGACTGGTTCTGTTGGATGCGTCCGGCAAACTATCGAGTATACCGTGTGCGGCGTTGAGGCTCGCTCAGGCCTGCCGTCAACCCCAGCTTGCTGGCGGAGAGCCGGGCGTTACCGCTCGGCTGGATCCTTTCGGCTTCGCTCAGGGCAGGCGGGCGAGACGCCCGTCCCTCCACCGTGCGACTCGGTACAATGAATGAAATCCATGGAATTCAAGTTGACGGAAAACGAAGTGCGCGTGCTGGGGTCGCTGATCGAAAAGGACATTACCACGCCGGAGTACTATCCGCTGTCGCTGAACGCGCTGGTGAATGCCTGCAACCAGAAGTCGAATCGCGATCCGGTGATGCAGTTGAACGAAGATGCGGTGCGCGACGCGCTGGAAAGTCTGCAGGAGCAGCGCCTCGCTGGGCCCGCCCGCGGCGCCGACAGCCGCGTGACCAAGTACGAGCAGCGCTTGCAGGAGGTATTCAACTTCACGCGTGCCGAGACTGCGGTGCTGTGCGTGCTGCTGCTGCGGGGTCCGCAGACCCCGGGCGAACTCCGTGGACGAGCCGAGCGCATGCACCGCTTCGAAACGCTGGAGGATGTGCAATCGGCAGTGCAAAAGTTGATGCAGCGCGATCCGCCGCTGGCGAAGGTGCTGCCGCGCCAGCCGGGAACGAAAGAATCGCGATATGCGCATCTGCTTGCCGGGGATGTGGTGGAAGCGGAAGGGCCGGCGCAGGCCGGCGCCGCGGTTGAGCGCAATCCGGCAAATGCGGAGCGCATCGCGCGGCTGGAAGAAGAAGTGGTGGAATTGCGGCGAGAAGTTGGGGAAGTGAAGGATCAGTTGGAGAGATTTCGAAAACAGTTTGAGTGACGCTCACCGCCGAGACGCCAACAAAATCGCTCTTGGCTTTTAGCTCTTGGCTTTTAGCAGAAGCCAAGAGCTAAGAGCGATTTCCTCGGCGGCCTTCGCGTCTCGGCGGTGAAACCCTACAGCACCCGCTCCTGCGTGTATCCCGCCGCCCCCAAAGCCGAAATAATTTCTGCAATGTGGTCAGGGCCGCGAGTTTCCATGGTGATTTCGATGGCGGTCTCACCCAGCCCTACGCCGTGGTAAGCGCGGTCGTAGTCCGTCTCGACGATATTGGCGCGATGCTGCGCCAGAATTGATGTGAGGCGATTGAGCGCGCCGGGATAATCGGGCAGGTGAACGCGCAGCCGCACCAGACGTCCATCTTTGACGAGGCCGCGCTCGATGATGCGTGAGAGCAGCGTAACGTCAATGTTTCCGCCGCAGACGAGCACCGCAACTTTCTTCCCGACCAAGGGCAGCTTGCGATTGACCAGAGCGGCGATGGCTGCCGCGCCCGCGCCTTCGGCCAGAGTCTTCTCGCGTTCCAGCAGCAGCAGGATGGCGTTGGCGATTTCTTCTTCTTCGACGGTAACGATGTCGTCCACGTACTTCTGCACCAGCGGCAGCGTGCGGTCTCCGGCCCGGCGCACGGCAATGCCATCGGCGATGGTGGAGGCCGCCATGACCGTCACCGGCTTACCTTCCGCGACGGCAACTTTCATCGACGGCAGGCGCGAAGGCTGCACTCCGAAAACTTGAATTTTGGGATTCGTTTCTTTCAGCGCGCAGGCCATGCCGCCAATCAGACCGCCGCCGCCGATGGGGGCGATGACGGCTTCCAGGGCAGGATGCTGCTCCATGAGTTCCAGACCGATGGTGCCCTGCCCCGCGATGACGGCGTCGTCATCGAAGGCATGCACGAAGGTGAGGTGCTCAGCCTGGCTGCGGCGCACGGACTCTTCGAAAGCTTCGTCGTAGTTCGCGCCGTGCAGAACCACATCCGCGCCGTAACCGCGCGTCGCCGAGACCTTGATCAGAGGCGTGGTCAGGGGCATGAAAATCTGGGCCCGGATGCCAAGCTTCCCGGCATGGTAGGCCACGCCTTGGGCGTGATTTCCGGCCGAGGCCGCGATCACGCCCTGGGCGCGTTCTTCGGGGCTGAGCAGGAGCAACTTGTTCAGCGCGCCGCGCTCTTTGAAAGAGCCGGTTCGCTGTAGGTTGTCGAGCTTCAAATAGACGTGGTTGGCGGTGGATTCGGAAAACGTCTCCGAACGCGCGCACGGCGAAAGGTAGATGAAGTTGCGAATACGGCCCACGGCCGACTGGATGTCATTGAGAGTAATCATTTTTGGACTGCGGCTACGGATGCAAGGATGGCAACATCTTACCTGAACACAGGTAGAGACGCGGCTTGCCGCGTCTCCCTGGACGGACAAGCCTCGTTTCTATGGAGCGGAGAGAAACGAAGGGAGCAGGGTGTAATCGTCCCAAGTACAGCTTCCGTAATGGCACTTTAGGACAGGGGCTAAGCCCTTCGAAACCTATGCAGCCGTGAAAAGACACGCCAGAATGGGCTTTTAGAGGAGTTCATTCCCTGGGACTAATGCCTACTTCGACTGTTACCGTTCTCGCCCCTCATCCCGCGCATCGCAAGACGACTGCGCGCGTCGCGCTGTTTGATTTGCCCGAGGCGTCTGCGCAGCTGATCACCGAGTGTTTCCGTCAATATGGAATTGAAACGATTTCGATTGAGCGCGAACACGCGGATCGCCTGCAACGCGAAAAGTTCGAGGCCTGCGTGTTACCCCTGGGAGAAGCAGCCGGCAGCATCATCGAGCTGGCGCGAAGCTCGGCTTCCAACAACCGGATCGTCATTTACGGCCTGGGCGGGACCGCACAGGATGCCATGCGCTATTCGAAGTTGTGCATCAACGCGGTGTTTCACGAGCCCTTGGAACGCTCCGCCGCAATGAAGCTGGTGCGCTCGACTCGAATGTTGGTGCTGCACGAGTTCCGCCGCTATGTGCGTATCCCCGTCATGACCGAGGTTGTGGTCGTGGTGACCGACGGCGGCCGCATAACCACCACCAGCCAGGAGATCAGCTCGGGGGGAATGTCGCTCAAGGGCAGTCACGTGCCGGAACAAGGGAGCCTGGTGGAAGTGTCGTTTTCTTTGCTGACGCTGCCGCGCGTCTGGGTGCGCGGGTACGTGACTTGGAAGAAAAGCAATAAGACATTCGGGATTCGTTTTGACCCGACCGACGAACGGCGGCAACGGCTCAAAGAGTGGATTGAGGCCTACCTGGAAGCGTAGAAGCCGCTGTCACCTCTCGCCTGTCAGCTTTCAGTTAAACCTTCTGACCCGGCTACAATATCGGCGTGAGTTCTTCTTCCGCCGCCGTCGAGCCTGAGCCGCCCTCTGTTTTGGAAACGCCCCGCTTCTCGCTCGCTCAAAGAATTCTTTTGTGGTTCATCAGCTGGGCGACCTATCTGGCCATTTCGCTGATCGGTCCGACTCTTCGCTATTCCATATCGTGGGAAGAGCCGCCTTCGCCGCCGGACGCGATTTACGAAAAACCGGTGATCTACTCTTTCTGGCACCGGGCAGTGTTCCCGAGCGCGTGGCTATGGAGAAAGATCGGCATCGCAGTCATGGTGAGCCGCAGCTTCGACGGGGAATACATCGCTCGGACCATTGAAAAACTTGGCTTCGTCGCGGTGCGAGGGTCGAGCAGCCGCGGCGGCGCGAAAGCCCTGCTCGGCTTGCGAAGCCAGCTGGAACAAGGCAACCTGGTTGCGTTTACGATTGACGGTCCACGCGGCCCGAAGTATGTGGCCAAGCCGGGCCCGGTGCTGCTGGCGCGCGCCAGCGCGTTTCCGATGGCGGCGTTCTACGTGGCGCTCAGCGATGCCTGGGTGCTGAATACGTGGGATGCGCTGATGATCCCGAAGCCATTTTCGCGAGCGTTCGTGCGCTTCAGCGCCAAGATGCCAGTTCCCGGCGCAGCCGCCGAGGCGGAAATGGACGCCCAGATGGCGGAGTTTCATCGGCAGTTGCAAGCAGCGCTCGACCGCGTCACCCGCTTCGCCGAGGAGCACGTCGCGCAAGTAGGATCGCCGGAGTTCCCCATCATTAAGAACTAACAAGTGGAGAACCGGGCGTCCTCACCCGGCCGCCAGTCCCACACCAGCGTTTGACTTTGTATCGGAGTGCCCGGTAAATTTGCTGGGCTGCTGCTTTTTGTTCTTTCTCAATATGTAGGTTCGCGCATGATCGTAGGCCGGCGACAAGCTGGCGCTATGGGAAGCGGGTGCAATTCCCGCGCTGCCGCGCAACTGTAAGCGAGGAAGCCGCAACCGGTCACTGGGTATCGGAAATGAAAACCTGGGAAGGCCGGCTGTAGTAACCGGATGCTGGGCCAAAACTCACTGGGCCAAGGCTCATTCGAGCGAAAGCTCACATCCTGACTCGCAAAGCCAGGAGACCGGCGTGAACCGTCCACACAACCCTTTCGCGTGATAAAGGAGACGTGCATGCGCTGTTCCCGTCTGTTCGCTAGTTTTCTGTTGGCCATCGGTCTGGTGCCCATCCTGACGCCCATCGCTTCCGCCGAAATCAAAATCAAAGTCGTCGATCCGCAGGATGCCGCCGTCGCGGGCGCCGAGGTTCAATTACTCAAGCTGGGTAAACCCGCTCCGACTGCAGTTCAAAGCACCTCCGCCGAAGGGCTCGCGATTTTTCGCCAGGCGGCATCGGATTCCTATCGTGTCCAGGTTTTGGCTCCAGGCTTCGCGGCCGACATGGTGACGCTGGACGTTTCCCCAACCACCGCAGTCACCACCATCAAGCTCCGCCTGGCAACGGCCGCGGAAACCGTGGTCGTAACCGCGACCCGCACTCCAGTCCCCAGCCAATCCGCGGGAGACCAGGTTGACACTCTGAGCAGTCAGCAGTTGGAAGTAATGCAGCCGATTGCCGCGGACGACGCCCTGCGTTTCCTGCCGGGCGCGGTCGTGAACACAGCCGGGCAACGCGGCGGAATCTCCTCTCTCTTTGTTCGCGGCGGCGAGTCCACCTACAACAAAGTGATTGTCGATGGAGTTGCCATCGATAACCCGGGCGAAACCTTTGACTTTGGCACTCTGTCCCTGGCGCAAGCCGATCGCGTGGAATTTGTGCGGGGCGCACAGAGCACTTTGTACGGCTCCGACGCCATGACCAGCGTGGTGCAGGTATGGACGCGCACCGGGAGCACTCCCGTCCCCGAACTCCGCTTCGGCGCCGATGGAGGAAATTTCGGAACGGCCAACGGCTACGCGTCTCTGGCGGGCGCCCTCCGGCGCTTCGACTATAACTTCTTCGCCAACCAGTTCAACACCAACGGCCAAGGCGTAAACGACGCGTATTCGGATTCGCTGCAAGGTGCGAATATCGGCGTGGCGATTACCGGTCAAATTGCCCTGCGGGTGCGGGTCCGCCACTCCAACAGCTACACCGGCGTGCCCGGAGAGTGGAGTTTTAACGGCGATCCGCTTCTACAGCCCGACCCCAGCGAATGGTCGCACCAGAACAATCTTCTAGGAAGCGTGGAACTCGCCATCAACAAGCCCTCCGGCTGGCAACACCGCCTTACTGGCTTCGACTACCTCTCCCGCTACACCGACGTAAACTTCAGCAGCAATCCTCTCAACTACGACGACTTTCCGGGTCACACGTACAACGACATCAATCACGCCGGCTTTGAATACCAGGGCGATTATTCCGAGCGAACCTCTGAGCAAATCTCGACACACTCTACCTTCGGCGTTCGCATCGAAAACGAAAACGGATTTGTTGGAAGCTATGGCGCACAAGCTCCCGGCCAACGCCTCGAGCAGGATGCCTACCTGCAACAGCAGCTCACGCTAGGCAGGCTGTCCGTCATCGCGGGAGCGCGTTTTGTCCACAACAGCGCATTCGGCAATACGGGCGTGCCACGGGTTGCGCTGACTCTGCTGGCGTTGCGCGGTGGCGAAATTTTTTCCGGAACGCGTTTGCGTTTCTCCTATGCCACTGGGTTCATGGAACCCGCCCTCTATCAGACTTTTGCCAGCCTTCCCTACTACCTCGCGAACCCTGGTTTGTTACCGGAACGCACCCGAGCCTTCGAAGCCGGCTTCCAGCAAAATTTGTTTGCCGGCCGCTGGGCCGTGAACGCGACCTACTTTAATAACCTCTTCCATGATCAGATTGAATATGGAACCAATCAGGCAGACCTGGGCCAGTTTTTCAATGTGCAAAAATCGATCGCTCATGGCGCTGAAGTCGAGCTGCAAGGCAGGATCTGGAAAAGATTATCGCTGAACACGGCCTATACCTATCTCTCGACTCAGTATCTGCAAGCGCCGCTCTGCACCCCGGCGAATTTTTGCGATCCTGTATATGACACGGGAAATCCCTTGCTCCGTCGCCCCAAGCAGTCGGCAACCACACTCCTCAGCTATCTGGGAAAGCGTTGGGGAGCAAATCTGGGAGGAAGCTTCGTGGGCCGCCGCCCGGATTCAGACTTTGACGGCCTCGGCATCAACCACGCCGCCGGCTACGCGCGCGTCGATCTAGGCGGTTGGTATGCAATCAATTCCCGAATTACGGCGTACGCAAACGTCCAAAACGCACTCAACGATCACTACAACGAAGTGGTGGGATATCCCGCCCTAACGGCGAACTTTCGCGCCGGCATGAGGCTTCGCATCGGAGGAGAGTAAGTCTAGCGCCGGCTGCCGGCCGTCTCTTTCGGATCGCCATCGGTCTGCAGATCACCCGCCTGAAGATCATCCCCCGCAACCGGCCTGCGCGGCGCAGCCGCGGTTGCTCCGCCGTTGTAGCGGTGCCGCACTTCGTGCAGTTTCTCAACTTCCTTTTCACCCAGCGGTTGCGCGTTGCCGAGCAGGTGCGCGACCAGCGCGATCCTCGCGAAGTGCTCTACGGTTTCCATCTTCATGTAGGCGCTTTCGAGCGACGATCCAAACGTAACCACCCCGTGATTCGCCATCAGAATGGCATCATGATGAGGAATCAACGGCTCTAGAGCGTCCGCCAGTTCCGGAGTGCCCGGGGTGCCATAGCGGGCCAGCGGGATCGAGCCCAGACCGACCACGACCTCGCACACCAGCGGCCGGTTCAGACCGTAACCGGAAGCGGCAAACCCGGTGGCAGTCGGCGGGTGCGCGTGCACGATGCCACGCACGTCGGGGCGCAGGCGATAAATCAGCAGGTGCATGCCGATCTCGCTCGAAACTGTACGCCTGCCCGCGAGGCGTTTTCCGTCCATGTCCACAATCACCAGGTCGGAAGCGCGCATCCTGCCCTTGCTTATGCAGGTGGGAGTCGCCAGCAGGCGCGTTTCGTCGAGACGCACCGAAAGGTTTCCGTCCGTGGCCGCAACAAATCTGTTTTGATGCAGCAGGCGGCCGAACTGCACAATCGCAAGACGATGCTGGCGGTCGCTGGCCATTCCGCTCATGTTACAGCACGCCTCGGAAACCTTACAAGAACCAGTACGTCAAAATATGTAAAAGCCCTGGGGGAGAGCCGCCAAAAAGCTAGTGGAGAGCCGGGCGCCCCCGCCCGGCCGCCGAATGACCCTTCGGCTGCGCTCAGGGCAGGCTCGCGAGACGCCCGTCGCTCCGCCTTTTGGCCCCTTGGAACCGGTCTTCAAACCTAAGTCAAACCCTATAATCTCCTCGATGCTCGTCTCCGCCTTCCAGTATGATCTGCCGCCCGAACGTATTGCGCAGGAGCCATTGGCGGATCGCGCCGGGTCGCGCCTGCTGCACCTAAATCGGCTGCCCGGCAGTTGGCAGGGTCAGAGTTGGCAAGACCGGAAATTTCGCGAATTCCCCGACCTGCTGCGCCCCGATGACCTGCTGGTCCTGAACAATACGCGGGTGTTCCCAGCCCGTCTTTACGGCCATCGGAGCGGACAGCGAGCCCAGCCCCTGAGCCCGCACAACCCGGCGGCACGAGATTTTCTCCGCGGCCAAGTCGAAGTTCTGCTGACCCGCCAGGTAGCGGACGATCCCAATGAGTGGGAATGCCTGGTACGGCCCGGGCGAAAGGTCGGGATCGGAGAGAAACTCTACTTTGGCAAACCATCCGAAAGCGGCTCCGAACTGGAAGCCGAGGTCACCGAACGAGGCACTTTCGGCGAGCGGCGCATCCGCTTCGCCCCAGTCGCCGATTTCTTCGCCCGCGTCGAGCGCATAGGACACGTGCCCCTTCCGCCGTATATCGACCGCGACGACCGCGCGTCCGACCGGGAGCACTACCAGACCGTCTACGCCCAACCGCCGGGCTCAATGGCAAGATCGGTGGCGGCGCCCACCGCCGGCCTGCACTTCACGCCCGAGATTCTCCAGCAGATTCGCGCACGCGGGATTGAAGTTGTCGAGATCACATTGCACGTCGGACTGGGCACATTCCAGCCAGTGCGAACAGAAAAAGTGGAAGATCACAAACTGCATCGGGAGCGGTACGAGATTCCACCGCAAGCAGCGCAAGCGATCAACCGTGCCAAGCCCCAGGGGCGGCGGGTGGTGGCCGTGGGCACAACCACCGTCCGCACGCTAGAGTACGCAGCAAAGCAAGCTGCGGAGCGCGCAGGCGAAGATCGCGTAGAAGCCGGACAAGGCGAAGCCGATGTGTTCATCTATCCCGGCTATCGCTTTCGCATCGTAGACGCGCTGCTAACGAATTTTCATCTCCCCCAATCGACCCTGCTGATGCTGGTGTGCGCGTTCGGCGGTAAAGAGTTGGTGATGGCCGCATATCGCCACGCGGTCGAGGCAGGCTACCGCTTCTACTCCTATGGAGATTGCATGTTCATCGAGTAGCAAGTATCGAGTAGCGGTCGGTGGCGCAAGTGCGGTTCGTATCAGGGCATCGCTTTAACGATGACGTAAATTCCTCGCCAGGTAAGCGCCTTCAGGCGCTGGGGTACGCACCATCTGAAACATATGTAAACTTGTTTTGAATTGATCCAGCCGCTCCGACATAGCCGACGCACCACGATCGCGATCGTTGTTCTGGGCCTGACCTTCATGGCGCAGGCGCAAAGCAGGACTGCACCCGCGCCCGTTGCCCCCCAGGCAGCCAAGCCCGCCGCCACAGCCAACCAAGACGCGCAACTCTACCGCAACCCCACTTTCGCATTCCGCTATAACATTCCCTACGGCTGGGTCTATCGCACCAAGGAAATGCAAGCAGGAAACGAGGCCGGCAAAGGAGAAGTCCTGCTCGCGGTCTTCGAGCGTCCTCCCGAGGCCACCGGAAACACCATCAACTCCGCAGTTGTGATCGCCTCCGAGAGCGCAGCGTCCTATCCCGGCCTCAAGAAAGTAGAAGACTACATGGGCCCGCTCACGGAACTCGCGACCGCCAAGGGTTTCACGGCCGAAGGCGAACCCTATGCGCTCGATGTCGAGTCGCGCCACCTGCTGCGCGCCGATTTCGTCAAGCCGCGAAGCGACAAACTCACCATGCGCCAGTGCACGCTAGTCCTGCTTGCGAAGGGTCATATCGTCTCATTCACCTTCATAGCCGGCAGCGAAGATGAACTAGACGAATTGATGGACGGCCTGCATTTCGGAGACGCAAGACCCTCCGCACATTAAAGGTCGAAAAGCGACAAAGTTTGGTGGAGCGACGGGCGTCCTCGCCCGTCCACGTTTGCGTAGGGACGGCCGCCTCGGCCGTCCAAGCCGAGCGCAGCTCGGCAGTTGCCTGCGCCCATCGCAACTCCGATTCGCCCTCGCATTCCCCGCCATCGGGGTGCCGCGCCACACTCCAGAACCACGCCCTAAGAGCAACAAAAAGCGCCGTTTATCCTATCGATTCCAGCCCCCAAAATAAGCGCCATTTGTGTTAAAATAATTGCAGCTCTGATGACAGCTAAATAGCAGAAAATTCAATAAGTTGACCTCATCCGAGCAGTCCCGGAATCGTCCCTCCAGCCAGGCGTCCGATCCGGGAAAATTCCGGGCATTTTCCACGGAGCAGAATGGCCACGAAAGAATTGCAAGCCGAACTCCTCGACGCGAAGAACGACGCGCAGAACAAGAACGGCAAAACCACCAACGGAGACTACACCGCCGACTCCATCAAAGTCCTCGGCGGCATGGAAGCGGTGCGCAAACGTCCCGCCATGTACATCGGTTCGACCGGCGAACTAGGCCTCCATCACCTGGTCTACGAAGTCGTAGACAACTCGGTAGACGAAGCGCTGGCCGGCTACGCCGACAAAATCGATGTCACTATCCATCTCGATAACTCCATCACCGTAGTCGATAACGGGCGCGGCATTCCCGTCGACAACATGGACATCGACGGCGAAAAAGTCTCCGCCGCGCAGGTCGTGATGACGACGCTGCACGCCGGCGGCAAGTTCGACAGCAACTCCTACAAAGTTTCCGGAGGCCTGCACGGCGTAGGTGTGAGCTGCGTAAACGCGTTAAGCGAAGAGCTCGAACTGGAAATCTGGCGCGACGGTTTCACCTGGGAGCAGACGTACTCGAAAGGCGAGCCCACCAGCAAGCTGAGAAAAACCGGCGCCGCCAAAGTGAAGACCGGCACCAAGGTTCACTTCGTGCCCGACAAATCGATTTTCACCACCACTCTCGAATACAACTTCGATACGCTCTCGCAGCGCCTGCGTGAACTCGCGTTTCTCAACAAGGGCCTGGTCATCACACTCACCGACGAGCGCCAAACCGACTCGAAGACCAGCGAAGCCAAGCGCACCGAGTTCAAATACAACGGAGGCATCGCCGAATTCATCAAGCACCTGAACCGCGGCAAGCAGACGCTCCACGACAAGCCCATCTACATGGAAGCCGACAAGGACGACGTGCACATAGAAATCGGCCTCCAGTACAACGACGCCTACTCCGAATCCGTTTTCAGTTTTGCCAACAACATCAACACCGTCGATGGGGGCACGCACCTCTCCGGCTTCCGCACCTCGCTGACCCGCACCATCAACTACGCCGGACAGCAGATGGGCCTCTTCAAAGACGTAAAAGAAAATCTAACCGGAGACGATGTCCGCGAAGGCCTGGTAGCAGTCATCAGCGTAAAGCTGCCCCAGCCGCAGTTCGAAGGCCAGACCAAAGGCAAATTAAATTCCGACATAGCCGGCATAGTGCAAGCCGTGGTCAACGAAAAGCTGGGAGCATTCTTCGAGCAGAACACCGCCGTAGCCCGCAAGATCATCAACAAAGCCATCGATGCCGCCAGGGCCAGAGAAGCCGCCCGCAAAGCCAGAGACCTGACCCGCCGCAAAGGCGCGCTCGATGGCGGAGGACTCCCCGGCAAACTGGCCGACTGCAGCGAGCGCGATCCCAACCGCTGCGAGCTTTTCCTGGTAGAAGGAGAATCCGCAGGTGGCACCGCGAAACAAGGCCGTGACCGCCGTTTCCAGGCTATCCTCCCGCTCAAGGGAAAAATTCTGAACGTGGAAAAAGCGCGCTACGACAAGATGCTAGCCCACGAAGAAATTCGTGCCATGATCACCGCGCTAGGCACCGGCATCTCGAAAGAAGATTTCGATCCCACCAAGGTCCGCTACGGCAAAATCATTCTGATGACCGATGCCGACGTAGACGGCTCGCACATCCGAACCCTGCTCTTAACTTTCTTCTTCCGCCACATGCAGGAGTTGATCAAGCGCAGCAACGTCTATATAGCGCAGCCACCGCTATTCGGCATCAAGAAGGGCAAGTCGCACCAGTACATAAAAAACGAGCATGAATTCGTCAAGGTAATGGTGAAGCGAGCCTCGGAAGGCATGATCATCCGCTACGGAGAAGGCGCGGCCAAACTGGAAGGCGCAGCCCTGACCAAGTTCATCACCGTGCTGAATGAGTATCTGGGATTCCTCGACAAGCTGAACAAGCGCATACGCGAAGAGCAAATCACCGCACTGCTGCCCAAGCTCGACTTGGCCAAACGCGCCGACTTCGAAGGCGACAAGAATACTCCGCCCAAGAAAATCGAGAAGCTCGAAAGGGAACTAAAGCGCCGGCAAAAAGACCTGAAACTGAAGAGCGTAGAAACGCGCTTCGACGAAGAACACAATCTCTGGGAGCTGATCTTCGTGAACGCGCAGGGAGCCGAGCACCTAATCAACTGGGAACTCGCTTCGACCCCGGAATCCCGCCAGCTAATCGCCAAGTTCAAGCAGATCGAGCAGTATCTGGAACCGCCCTTCGTGGTCGAGAGCGTGCCGAGACCAGCAAAGTCGGCAGCCAGCGCCGCAGACAAAGATAAGAACAACGTCGAAGAAGAAAATGAAGAAGCAGGCGAGAACGAAGACGAGGGCGAGGGCGAAAATCTAAGCGCCGCTGAAAGAGAAGAAGCCGAGAAAGCCCAAAAGAAATCCGGCAAGGCGTCGCAGTCACGCCGCGCGAAAGAACCCGAGATCGTCGAGAAAAATACTGCCCGCGAACTTTTCGATTACGTCCTGAACGAAGGCCGCAAAGAGTACACCGTCCAGCGCTACAAAGGCCTCGGAGAGATGACCGCCGAGCAGCTCTGGGAAACCACCATGGATCCCGAGCGCCGCACCCTCTTGCAAGTGAGACTCGAAGACATAGCCGAGTGCGAAACCATCTTCACCACGCTAATGGGCGAAGACGTAGAGTCCCGCAGAAAATTCATAGAAGACAACGCCCTGGACGTAAAGAACCTGGATATCTAGGTCGTGTGGGGCGGACACTCCTGTCCGCCGCCGTTGACTTTGCTTGTCGAGGGACGGGCGTCCTCGCCCGTCCAAGCCAAGCAAAGCTCGGCAGTTGCCGGCGACACGTATTCACGGTCGCGCACCGTACTTCACCTCCGGATAAGCCCGGTCAAACAAGACCCAAAGCGCTCCGAGCACAACGAAAACCAGGTAGCTTCCCTCCGGCCCAACCGAGCCGCCCGCCAGCCAAACGGGACCGCGCAAACTGGAGTTAAGCAGGTGCCCGGGCAAAACCGCCCCGCTGTTGGGAACGGAGTACAGATAGCTCTCGCCCCAATCCCATGACATGTGGAAGCCGACAGCCCACCACAAGTCGCCCGTCCGCCGCAGCGTCAGGCACAGAAAGAAGCCAATCAATCCCGCCGCCACGAGGCCTGTCTTCGCTTCACCGGGATTGGCGCCATGGAGAACGCCGAAGGAAATCGAAAGCAGTGCCGCCGCCGGCCAGAAACTCATTCCCCTGGTCAGCACCCACTGCGAATATCCGCGCAGCAGAAATTCTTCAAAGAATCCCGTCAGCAGGAAAAACACCGCGTAATAAAGCGCGAACTCGGCGATGCGTCTGCCGTGCAGGTTGAGTGGCCCGAAGGTGAAGGCTCCGGCCGCTCGCAACCCGAGCATCATAACCGTGAGCCCCGCGATTCCCCAAAGCGTTCCCACCCAGAAATTGCGGCCAAACGCCCCGCGTGCCGGAAGCCCAAAGTCGCCGAATGGACGACCCTCAATGCGGGCCATTACAAAGCCCGGCAGAATCGCGGCCAGCAGCATGATGATTTGCGTCACCATGCTCCACCACACCGGCCCACCCGCCTGAGGATGGACAAAGTGCAAGAGCGCGCCTTCGATGACAAGCACGGTACCGCCCATGAGCAAATAAATCAGCCAACGGGTTCCCGCATACATGCCGTCGGGGCCGACGAAAACTTCGCGGAACGGCGATTCTCGGCGAACTCCTGCGAGCCTCGAGGGTCCGAGCATCGCCGGTCCGGACATCGAGGGCGCGGGGGAAGCAACCGGCGCGTAGCCCGAGGTGGGCTGCAAAGTCGACGGTTCGCCAGAGGGCGGAAGCGGATTGGTATCCATCGGTGTCTCGAACATGGTAAAACACTCGGTCTCCCTCTGTTACGCGAATGTTGCGACGATTTCTCCAATCCGATGCTTTCCGCGCCCCGCAATTTGCCGCGGCCGCGCTGCTGCTGGTCTATCTTCTGCAGTGCGTCTGGCTGGTTCGCGTGCAAACGTTGCATGGCCGGTTCCCGAGTTCCGACCAGGCTCTGCGCATCTACCAGGGCCTTGAGCAGTGGAAGAGCGGCGCCATCGCGGGAACTCCGGAGTCGTTGCGTTCCGAAGCCGCCACTGGTGTGCCGTCTGCGGGCCGGTCCGGCCATCTCCGCGTGCGCGACGGTTACGATCAGGACCGCTCGCCCCTCTATTACCTCGTCGCTGCTGCGCCGCTTCTGTTGCGCCCCGCCGCGTGGTTGCCGGAATCACTCCAGCCGTTTCTGGCCGCGACCCCTTACCTGTTCTTCGGTGTCATGCTCGGAGCCTCGCTCTGGTACGTCGCGCGCCGTCTCTACGGCAACCCTGGCGGATACATCGCCCTCGCACTCTACTGCTTTTCACCGGCCATGATCGTGAACGTAGCCGGCGCGCAGAATCTGGGTGAAATGGGCGCCGTGTGGGGAGCGTTCGGAACCGTCTTCACTGCCATCGCCGTGGCGCACACTCTCTACGCTCCCCGCGAAGTTGTGCTCTGGAACTGGCGGCGCATTCTGCTTCTGGGGTTGTCTCTGGCGCTCGCAGCGGGCAACCAGTTTTCGCTGGGAGTGCTGGCGCTGGTGATTTTGCCGCTCATGTTCTGGGTGGCGCCGGTCCGGCCGCGCGCCGTGCTTGCTATCTGGATCACCGCAATGGCAGTCGCCGCGGTGCTGCTATTTGCCGCCTATTTTTTCGAGCCTGCGTTGTTCTGGCAAGGCATGCTGCACGCGCGCTGGATGGACTTCGAACCCGCCGCGTTCGGGATGTCGGTCTCCTACCGCAACGCTGCGCAAACGATCTTTGTCAGCAGCCCGCCGCTGATTTTCGCCTTGCCCGTGGCGCTGATCGCGTACCTTGGATGGAAGCGCACACGCTATTTCGGCAACACCGCGCCGCTCCTGATCACGGCACTGTTGCTCATCTTGGCCCTGGGCGCTCCCAATTTTCCCGGGCAAGGATTCCATCTGGCCACGCTCGTCTTCCTCTTCGTCTTCGTCAGCGGGGTTTTTGCCGATCTGCTGGAGTCTCAACAAAGCCTGTTCGTGACAGCTGGCCTGTGTGGACTGTTGGGCGCCTCCGCAATCTGGAACCTGTGGCAGTTGTGGCGCATCTGATTTCCCGTAGAGACGCGCATCGCCGCGTCTCTACAGAATCACGCAGGTTAAAATAAACTGCTTGCAACACTGGCAAGGATCAACCATGAGCACCCCGGCCCAAACTTCCACGACCAAGACCATCTACGTAACTCGCACCGGCCTCCCGCTCAGTTTTAAGCTCGAATGGCCCTTCCGCCATGCCACCTCCGGCGCCGACTTTGACGTCCTGCACACGGTGATCACGCTGGAAAACTCCGAAGGGCTGCGGGCGCTTGTAGCCGTGAACCTTTCCGCCACGCTGCGCGAAGTGCTGCCTTCGATCGAACCGAAAGACACGGAAGCTCTCCTCATCAACGCTCTGCGCAAGGAGGTCGACCACAAGCAGACGGAGTTCGTGAAATCCGGCAAGCTGGTGCCGCTGCCATTGTCCAGCCGCCACTACAACTTCAAACTCAAAAAGTGGGTCTTCGGCAAGGCTACCGACGAAGAAGTCGCTCGCATGATCGAGCGCAAAGTGTATTGGCAGACGCGTCTGGTCGGCGGAGATGTGTGGCTGGGCGATCCGACCGAAGCCCTCTACCTCGATACCTCCACCGATCACATCGCGGAAATCGCCGCTGGACTGGCGCACCAGGGACTCTTCACCATGGCCCGGCGCTACGCAACCGCGCTTCCCGCCCTGATGGATCAGAAAGACCGCTTCGAATCTGAGATGGCCGCAGCCCGGCAACAACTGGAAGAGAAACACGCCTTCGAGCGAGGCTAGAAGGTTAGACGTTCCCGGGGTAAATTCAGCCACTATCATCCGCAGCCACTATCATCGGACTTCGAACCGCTCGACCGTTGACTCCTTGACTGCTTACGCTCGGTCTGAGCGCGTTCAGGCACCGGAATCGTACGGAAGATGTAGCTCCGGTGATAGCAATGCTCACAGCGGACTGCCTGCAGTAACAACAACGGAAGCACGCATTTCTCAAAGAAACCGCGAGGGCGGGAGCGATATGCTTCCTGCCCCCCACATCCGCGGCAGTGGAATTCCTCGAAAAACCGGATCCCAGAAGGGCTGGCAACGGGAGTCACGGAATACTCTCCTGGACAGAACTATTCCAATGGGTTTTAGACGCAAAGTTGCGGACAAGCGTTGCTGATATAAAAAACGTGCCGTCCCCTCACCGATTACCACAAGAGATCGCTGCCCTTGTAAAGCTGCCTTTCGGCGTGTTAAGGTGCGCCGTCTCTGCTAGTGTGAATCAATGAAATTCCTGTTGACCACGAGGTCGTCATGAGCGCACCTGCGGCGAATACTGAAGCCCCCCGCAAGCATCGCCCCTATGTTCCAGAATCGATGGAAATGAAGGAGTTTACCTTCAGGGCCGTTCTGATCGGGCTGTTCTTAACTGCCCTGTTAGGCTCGGCGAACGCGTACCTCGGGCTCAAGGCGGGCATGACGATTGCCGCGACCTATCCGGCAGCTGTCATCTCGATGGCACTGCTGCGCTTGATGAAGGGCTCGCTGCTGGAAGAGAACATCGCGCGAACCGTGGGCTCGATCGGCGAGTCGGTGGCGGCCGGCGCCATCTTCACCATCCCTGCGTTTGTGATGGCCGGCCTGTGGCCGACGCTCACTCCGAGTGTCCGCGCACCAGAATATTGGAAATCAGTGGCCCTGATGATGATCGGGGGCACGCTCGGCATCCTGTTCGTGACCCTCCTGCGCCGGGTAATGGTGGAAGATCCCGACCTGCCGTTTCCCGAATCCGTGGCCGCCTCCGAGATTCACAAGGCCGGACAACAGGGAGCCAAAGCCGCGAAGATTCTGTTTGCCAACATGGGCTTCGGCGCGTTCATGTATCTGCTCGGAGCGGTCAATGTTTTCAATCCCAACAATACTTTCCCGGTGAAGATCAGCGACCTCGGAAAAAAGTTGCTGCTCCGCACCAGCACGAATCCAAACGTAGCCACCACCATTACCGGCGGCGCTACATTGATGACCGCCCCCGACATCAGTCCCGCCTATCTCGGTGTGGGATACATCATTGGCCCCAGACTCGCTGCCCTGAACTTCGCGGGAGGCTTGCTGGCGTGGGGCCTCTTGGTTCCACTCCTAACCTTCACCATCGGTCCCTACATCCAGGCCTCGATGCCGCAGGGCGAAGCCATCGCCTGGCCACTGCTGGCGCAAGCCATCTATTTTTCGATTGTGCGGCCGATCGCGGTCGGGGGAATGCTGGTGGGCGCCTCTTACACGCTTTTCAAGATGCGCAAGCAGTTGGCACTCGGCATGGGCCGTGCCGTCTCCGATCTGAAAAAGTCGGCGGCGGCGCACGCCTCTGCCAATCGCACCGAGCGTGACCTGCCCGCCAAGGCAGTGTTTGCCGGCATCGGCGTCGTATTCGTGGCCATGATTCTGCTCTACTACTATTTCATCAGCGCAGCCGGCACGCTTTCCAGTTCGCGGATATTATCGGGCTGCCTCGTCGCGGCCGGCGTGATGATCATCGTCGGATTTTTCTTCGCCGCGGTTTCTGGAAACCTGGTCGGCATGATCGGATCGTCGAACAATCCAGTCTCCGGGCTTACGCTGTGCACGCTGGTGATCGCAGCGCTGCTCATGGTCGCGCTCGGCGTTTCCGGAACTGGTGGAGTTGCAGCCGTACTTGGAGTGGCAGCAATAGTGTGCGTTTCATCCGCTGTGGCGGGTGAGATGTTGCAAGATTTGAAAGTCGGGCACATCCTCGGTGGCACGCCCTCCAAGATGCAGATCGGAGATCTTTTCGGCATCGTCGTGGCGTCGCTCGTTCTGTTCTTCCCGATCGCGATCCTCGCCAAGGCATACACCTTCGGCAGCCCCGCGCTCCCGGCCCCGCAGGCGGGGTTAATGGCCATGCTCTCCAAGGGAATCGTAGGCGGCGACATGGCGTGGCCGCTCGTGATTGTTGGCATCCTGCTCGGACTGGCGATGATCATGATCGAGGTGAAGAGCGTGATGCTGTTCGCGGTCGGTATGTATCTGCCGTTAGGCACAACGTTCGCCATTTTTGTCGGAGGCGTGATTCGCTGGCTCACCGACATATTGCGCGATCGCCGTGGCTTGAACGATGCGCAGAAGGCGCGCGTTGAAAACGCAGGCGTCCTGACCGCCTCCGGTCTGATCGCAGGCGAGGCGCTGTGCGGCCTGCTCATCGCCGCCCTGGTGGGCTCTGGCCGCGACGTAACGCTCGTCCGGTGGACCCCGCCATTTCTTCTGGCGCTCGGCGCGCTAGCCGTGCTGGCGATAGTCATGATCCGAGTTCCGCTGGCCAACGCCGGCAGGCCCGAAGATCCGGCCCCGCCGACAGCGATTATGTAAGGCTCGTGTGATGCTCGTGTGGCGACGAGGCTCTGCCCCGTCCAAGCCGAGCGCAGCGCGGCCCCACCACGTTCATTTCAGCGACTCTCAAATGTCGATCGCAGAAAATATTGCCCAGGTGCGGAAGCGGATCGCGACAGCGGCAAGCCGCGCGCACCGCAGCTCGGACGAAATCACACTGATGGGTGTGAGCAAGACTTTTCCGGCTGAACGAATCCGCGAGGCCTACGCTGCCGGGCTGCGCGTTTTCGGCGAAAACAGAGTGCAGGAGTTTGCCGGGAAGGCGGACGCTTTGCGTGACTTGCGTGACATCGAATGGCACCTGATCGGACATCTGCAGACCAATAAAGCCGCGAAGGCGGCGGAGTTGTTTGACGCGGTGGATTCCGTTGACTCGGTGCGGATGGCGGAGAAACTGAATGCATTAGCGGAAGGCGCGGGCAAATCACTATCCGTCCTGGTCGAGATCAATGTCGGTGGCGAGCAGGCAAAAAGCGGAGTTGCACCAAACTCCGACGAACTGGAGCAGATTCTGCAAGGCGCGCCGCGATGGGGAAATCTGAAAATTAACGGCCTGATGACCGTCCCGCCATACACAGAAGATCCGGAGGGCTCGCGACCTTATTTTCGTCAACTCCATCAGCTTCGAGACAGCATCGCCGCGCGCAAGCTGCCGCAAATCGGCACCGCAGTTCTTTCCATGGGTATGTCGCACGATTTCGAAGTAGCAATTGAAGAGGGAGCAACGTGGGTGCGCGTGGGGACGGCGATTTTCGGAGAAAGAGCAAAAACTTAACCACAGGGGGCACAGAGGTGCACAGGGGAATTCTAAGAATGAATATTGCATTTCCCGTGTACCTCTGTGCCCTCTGTGGTAGAGCCTTTCAATGGCAGCGATAAAAAACGCGCCCAACGGAGCAACCTTCGCGGTCAAAGTCCACCCCCGCGCGAAGAGGAATGCCATCACCGGCGAAGTAGGCGACGCAATAAAACTCGCCCTCACAGCCCCTCCCGTCGACGGCAAAGCCAACGAAGCCTGCATTGATTTTTTCGCAAAACTTTTGAACCTGCCGCGTTCCTCCGTTACTATTGCAGCCGGCCAGACCAGCCGGAATAAAGTGATCCGCGTGGCGGGCTTGTCGGCAGAAGAAGTCCGAAAGCGTTTGAAAATCTGAGGGCGGCATCAGGAGCAACCATTTTCAGGAGCCACGCTTGACCCTTTCCCAACGCTTCCACGAGATCCGCACCGGCTTCGAACGCCCCTTCTGGGTCGCGAACATCAGCGAGATCTTCGAACGTCTTTCCTACTACGGGGCCTTCGCTTCGCTCGCCCTGTATCTGCAGGAGACGCTGAATTTCTCCACCGAACAGACCGGAACTCTCACGGGCTTGTTCGGCGGCATGGTATGGTTTCTCGCCATCTTCGGAGGAGCCGCCGCCGATCGCCTGGGCTTTCGCCGCGCGCTTTCGATCGCCTACCTCATCCTCGCAGCAGCCTACTTCCTGATCGGATCGATTGGGGCATCCTGGCTGGCGCCAGTGCGCAACGCGGTGCCGCTCGGTTTGTTTGTCGGCTGCATTCTCATCCTCCCTGCGCTCGGTATCTCGATGGTGAAACCATGCGTGGTGGGCACCACGGCACGAGCCTCAAAGGAGAACGTTCGCTCCATCGGCTACTCGATTTATTACACGATGGTCAACATCGGCGGCGCTGCGGGACCGTATTGTGCTTCCTGGGCCCATCGCCATCTGGGCGTCGAGAATGTTTACCGCGTCGCGGCACTCAGCGTCTTCGCGATGTTCTTCGTGGTCATTATTTTCTTCCGGGAACCGCGCAAAGCTGGGGATGCGCCTCCGCCTTCCATTGCGACGGTTGCGCGGAACTTCTGCATCGTCGTGGGCAATTACCGCTTGGTTTTGCCGGTGTTGATGGTTGCGTTGTTTCTGCGTGTTGCTTTGTTCATCTTTCCCGCGCACAGCGTGCCTTGGTGGATCTGGGTCGGGCTCTTGCTTCTTGTGCTCGCCGGAATCAGCCGGTTTATGTGGTTCCTTGTGCTTTTCACCGGGTATTGGGTGGTGTTCTGGCAGCAGTACATCAGTTTGCCCGGGTACATTCACAGGTACATCAGTTCCCAGGCCGACGTTGAGAAGATTCTCGTGACCGATGGGCTGACGGTCATCTGCCTTACGCTCGCGGTCAATTACCTGACCCGCAGCATTCCGGCATTTCAGGCCGTGATTTTGGGCACGGTGATCACTGCTGTTTCGTGGGTGATCCTCGCGCTGCGGCCGACGCTCTGGGGCGCGGTGCTTTCCCTGTTTGTGCTGGCGCTCGGCGAAATCATTATGTCTCCGCGCTATTACGAATACATTTCGCGCCTCGCGCCTCCCGGACAGCAGGGCACGTACATGGGTTTCGCGTTCCTGCCCATCGGAATTGGATCGCTCATCGGTGGCTGGTTTGGCGGCACCCTGGTTCACTACTTCGGAGAAGTCAATCATCAACCGGAGCGGATCTGGTGGAGCGTGACGGCGGTCGGCCTGGCCACGGCCGCGGTGCTCTGGATTTATGACAAGGCGTTGAGAACGGGCAATACAGCCCCCGCAAAGTAGCTGTCACAGTCACCAGTGACGCTAGGTCACAGCATGCGCCTGGAACTCCTTTTATCATTATCTGTTCGCAAGCGACGGGCGGAGACGCTTGTTGCTACCAGAGGAGAACATGTCCACGCGCGAAATTACTCCCCGCTACATTGCCGACCACATCCGGCGCGTGCTGAAGGATGGCGGGTCGGCGCCGCACTCGGAAGACGTGCAACACTTTTTCAAGGAAGTCATAAAGTCGCGCGGCTGGTATACGGCCGAACTAAGAAAATTTGCGGTGCGGTTCCGGCGCAGCATCATCCGCGAACGGGGCATGGATTTCCTGGTGCAAGTCGCCGACCAACTTTTCTCCGGCCGCATTCTGGAAGAGAAGGTAATGGCTGTTTTCCTGCTCGAAAAACAGACGAAGAATTTTGGCGCGAACGAATTCCAGCTTTTTGCCTCCTGGCTCGACCGCGTAACCAGTTGGGCCGATCACGACGCCCTGGCGCATTATCTGCTGGCGCCGATGGTGGCCGCCGAACCTGCCCGCTGCCGCCAGGTTTGCCTGTGGACGAAGTCGCGAAATCGCTGGCGGCGGCGCGCCGCGTGTGTGGCACTGATCCGGGGAGCGCGCGAGCAACTGTTCTTTCAACAAATCGTGCGGCTCTCGAATCAACTGTTGGAGGACGAAGACGACATGGTGCAAAAAGGCTTGGGCTGGCTGTTGCGCGAGACCGCCAAAGCCGATCCGAAGCGCACCGTACCCTACTTGAAAAAGATCCGGAAGAACGCACCGCGATTGGTGTTGCGGACTGCGTGTGAGACGCTGCCGGTCGCCGCACGGCGGCAAGTGTTGCGCGAGCGAGCAAAATCTTAACCGCAAGGTTGTCGGCTTTCCCCTGTGTACCCCTGTGCCCCCTGTGGTAAAGATTTTCTCAGCGCGTCGTCCGAAACTCGCCGTCAGAGCCCTTCCTCTTCCAGAAATTTTTCCACTTCCAGAGCCGCCATACAGCCGGAACCAGCGGCGGTGATAGCTTGGCGATAACGCCGGTCCTGCACGTCGCCACAGGCGAATACGCCCGGCACTTTCGTCAAGACATTCTTGTGCGTAACCAGGTAGCCATCGGCGTCGGTTTCGAGCTGGCCTTCGAAAATCTTGGCGTTCGGGATGTGGCCGATCCCAAGAAACATTGCGCTCGTGGGTAAATCCCAGCTTTCGCCGCTCTTCACATTGCGCAGACGCAGGGCGGTGACTTCCTTCTTGCCGACATCGAGAACGTCGTCGACCACGGTATCGGTGAGAAACGCGATCTTTGGATTAGCCTTGGCGCGATCAAGCATGATTTTCGAAGCGCGAAACTGCCCGCGACGATGAATAAGTGTCACCTTGCTCGCGAAGCGCGTCAGAAATGTCGCTTCTTCCATGGCGGAGTCGCCGCCGCCGATCACCGCGATTTCCTTGCCCGAAAAAAAGAAGCCATCGCAAGTGGCGCAGGAAGAAACGCCGTGGCCGATCAGCGCATGCTCGTTCGGCAGGCCGAGCCAGCGCGCCGACGCTCCGCTGGCGATAATAAGCGTTCGCGTGTGGATGGTGTGTTTGCCGACGCTGATCTCGAACGGGCGCTTGCTCAAATCGGCTTTGACCGCGTGGCCCATGTGATAGTCGGCGCCAAAGCGCATGGCCTGCTTGCGCATGTTCTCGATCAGTTCTGGCCCCTGGATGCCTTCGGGAAAGCCGGGAAAATTTTCCACCAGCGTTGTCATCGATAATTGTCCGCCAGGTTCATGGCCTTCGATCACGAGCGGCTTGAGGTTGGCGCGGGCGCTGTATAGGGCGGCGGTGTGACCGGCGCATCCGGAGCCCATGATCACAACATTGCGTATGTCCATAGTGGTAAGAAACAGAGCTAGTAGATAGATTCTGAAAAACAGATTTCGCTTCAGACCGCACTCCGGCACGACAAACTACGGGTTCTTCTTGCTGCCCGCGCCCGCCTTGGTCGCAGTTCCGACCGACTTTCTGACCGAGGTTCCCACGCCCAGGCGAGCCAGTTCCTCGGGCACCAATTTGCGCGCGCCCAGAGCATCGCGATATAGCTCCATGATCGAAGAGGCGGCGTGAAAAATGGGCTCGTACGCGGTCTGATCCGCCGCCGGACTTCCCTCTTCTCCCGAGCACCGCGCCAGCGCCACTGACGACTTCCCAAAGCGCTCCAGTCTGACGCGCGAAACCGGCGTGCTCGAAGACAACATCGCGCTCGCGGAAACAACCGCGGATGCGCTGTCCTCAATCGAAATCTGCATCACATCTTTGGGATCGCGCACGCGCAGCACGAGCGTCTCCACCATATTCTTCGAGTCCACGCTGAACGAGTATTGGACATTGCTGAACAGAGTGGAACCGGGGAACTCACGCCGAACCCGGACCCAGTCGGCCGCCGAGACCGCACCGGGCGGTAAGGGTTGCATGCCGGGGATTGGGATGCTCGGGTCGAGTGTCGAACGCCCGCGAGCCACTTCGTAGTCCGCGGCGAACGCCGGCTTGGCCGGTACTTTGGCCAGCGCCGACGATAATTCTTTCTGCTCGTCGGCCGTAGGTGCGCACACGTTAATGACGTTCACTTTCACCGGAGGCTGCTGAGCAGAAGCTGCCACACCCATCGCCATGGCCGCCGTCATAATCATAAATTGGTGAGGGAACACGGCGAAATTGTATCAGGCTCAGCCAGCTACTTGCTTCTGGCCACTAGCTATTGGGTTACAGGTGGAGGGTTCGGTTCCTAACGGTGCTGCGGCAATCTGCCTCCTACAGCCCTTATTGCGCCGCAGCGCTTTCTTCGTCCACCGCACCATGGCGGCGCAGCAACTGCGGCAGATTTTGCGAAAACGCGGAGCGCGGCAGCACCATGTCACATCCCGCTTCGTGCGCTTTCAGCTTCAAGTCGCCCTGCACGTGCGAGAGGAATCCAATGATCGACGTCCCCTTCTTCAGCTTGCTTTTCAGTTTCGGGATCAGTGTCAAAGGCTTGGCATTGGCGTTGTTCAAGTCGAAGATGATCAGGGAAGGCTTTTCCTCGCCGTTGCTCTTCATCCGCTCGGCAAGTTCCTTCTCGTTCTTGACGAACTCTACCTTCACGTTCATCTTGCGGCCCGTTTCCTGAATCTTGCTCAGAAAGAACAGGTCTTCGACAAACGCGAAAACGCGCGAAGCCGCATCCTCTCGTGGAGCGGGTAGAGGCTCAGGATCGACCACCGGGTAGGACGCGGAAAAGCCGGGCCGGCGCGGTCCTCTTCCCTGGTTGCCGTTGCCATTATCCATGCCCATATTGGCGCGGTAGCTGTGATCCATGGGAGCGGTAAAAATGCCCTGGTGCTCTTGGCGGTCGCGGCCCATCGGGCCACCCGCGCCTCGTCTCGGCGGACGCCGTCCACGGCGCCGTTTGTGCTTCCCTCCTCCTGCGGAGGAACGTCCGGGTCCTGCATTCATAGTTTTTCTCTTGTTATTCTTTGAAAATCTCCGGCCTGGATCACAGGCCTGGTTGTTTCGTCTTTCCTTGCGGTCGGCACGTTAGTCGGCACTCTGAACGGCTGGCGCAATGCGTAGCTCACTGCGCGTGGCTCACTACAAACCGGCTACCGGCAGACCAAACCCCACATCGGCTGGATGCTATTCGAGAACGATGTCCAAACTATCTCTTAATCTAGGCGCCTGGAGTTTTGTTTGGCGCGAACGGCCAGCCTGGAAGCATGGCCATTAGGGAACATCTTGATGTTACTCATGAAACCGCCGACTGCGCAAGGGGGAAGTACCCTAGTTTTCCACATCCGGGACATTACCTTGGAATCCCGGGCCCACGTTTCGGCCTTGCACGGGAACGGAAGCATGCAGGGTTGTAGGGTTCGACCGCAAGCGCCGATTGGCAAGCCCTTGAATTCCCGGAAGACGACAGTCGCGCAGTTTTGCCTGAAGTTCCGCCACGACTACGCCGATATTAGAGGTGTGAAACCCGCTCCTGCCAAAGAGAACCCCTCTGCTTCGAACTCGCTCGCGCTACCGGGACAGCGCTTCGTTGCCCGCCAGCCAATTCTCGATCGCACGCAGAATGTGTTCGGATACGAACTTCTTTTCCGCAACGGTGTCGAAGACTACTTCAACGCCGATCCGGAACTTGCGGCCCGCTCCACACTGGATAGCTCCCTGCTTTACGGCATCAACGTGCTTTGCGATAAGCGCCGCGCTTTCGTGAATTGCACCTGTGAGGTCCTGTTCAAAGATCTGATTACCTTGCTGCCCCCCAACCAGACCGTGGCCGAGATTCTGGAGACGGTTGAGCCGGAAGACCGCGTCATCGAAGCCTGCAAACGGCTGAAAGCGGCCGGCTATCTCATCGCCCTCGATGACTTCGCGCCCAACGATCCGCGTGTAACGCTTGTTGAGTTTGCCGACATCATAAAAGTCGACATCCAGGCAACCGGGCCGGAGGAACGGGCTGGCATGATGCGTCGGTTTGGCTCCACGAAGTGCAAGCTGCTGGCTGAAAAACTAGAAACGCCCCACGAGTTCTATCAGGCCCGCGACATGGGATTCGTCTATTTCCAGGGATATTTTTTCTGCCGGCCCGAAATCGTCACCGGCCGCGAAGTTCCCGCCAGCCGCTTGCACTATATACGGCTGCTCGAAATGGTCTCCCGCAGGGAAATCGACATGCGCGAACTGGAGAAAATGCTCAAGCAGGAAGCCTCGCTTTGTTACCGCTTGCTCCGGTACCTGAATTCCCCGCTCTTTGGATTTGCCCTCGAAATCAAGTCGATCCGCCATGCCATCGCCGTTCTGGGAGAACGCGAAATGCGGCGCTGGATCCGGCTCGTCGTCACCGTGGGCGCAGCCGAGCAGAGGTGCAGCGAACTGGTGCTGATGGGATTGGCTCGCGCCCGCTTTTGCGAACTGCTCTCCAACCGCCTGCAATCGAACACCGATTTATTCCTGATGGGGCTGCTCTCCATCATGGATGCCATTCTTGAGGTCAGCATGGATGTGCTCCTCGAACAACTACCCGTGGAGCGCGAAACGAAGACGACCCTGCTCGGCCAGAACAGTAGCCTCCGGCCCCTCTACCAACTCATGCTGGCCCAGGAATCGGGTGAGTGGTCCCAATCAAGCGCACTCGCCAAACAATTGAAACTGCACGATGAAGAAATCGCCTCAGCCTGGTGGCAGGCCCTGCAGTGGGCACAAGACGCAACCAGCGGCGTCTGAGATGCCTTCGTAGGGGAGCTATCAGCTATCGGTTTTCGGCCGTCAGCTATTCAATATGGCTGGCCCCTTAATTCCACGTCTCACTCTTGCGGTGCACTCCAGAATGGCGGAGAGGGAGGGATTCGAACCCCCGATACCCTTTCGGGTATGCCGGTTTTCAAGTACACAGAAGGGTTCTGATCCGTTCGGAAAATCTTCAACTCTACTTGATTCTTCAACGCCTTACAAGAACTCCGATTCGTGCCGTTATGATCCGATCTGCCACGTTTTGACCATAGAACTACTACAGTTTTACTACAGTGGTTTCGAGCAACCGTCGACCCCGCTGCCCCGACGAGGAAAAAGCGGTCTCAACGAATGATAACGCCTAATAGCGTCCGTTGACAGGCGGAGCCTCACGGCGGCTAATTGTTCCTGAGCAAACATCTGTGTGTGGCCCGTTTGGGCTGCTATGTATGTGGTCGCATTTCCGTGGTAAGCTACGCGCCAACGAGGAGAATCGAGGCTCTATGACTGATCGGTTTCTAGAAGTGACTCGCGTGAATAATGAATCGTCAGCAATGAGTAATGCCATTCAGGCGGCACTACAGCATAACAAGACCTATAGAAGCGGATCGGACGATGGGATGAGAGACGCATTCCGGGCAGAATGGGGGAAGTTCATCCGCGAAGAGTCTCCACGTTATACCCAGCCCATAGCCGATGTTCAGCACTGTGAAGCCATTCAGAGGATTTAGGACAGGCTACGCGTAAGATTTGGGCAGCTTCTAAGCGACGGGCATCTGCGTTATGGCACATCGCAAAAGGCATTGAATCTCTATCTGAAGTTCTTGTGGCGGTTGGGGAAAGTCGTGACGCCGCCGCACTGCCCTGTTGACAGGATTGTGCTTAATGCGGGTGGGATCGACGGTGTATGGACGAAGTGCGACAGCGTGCAACAGTACATGAGTTGGATCAACGCACTTAGGAGAAGAGCGATGCCACTCTCTTTGTCAGAATGGGAACATCAGATATGGATGCGGGGCATTACAAGCTAGTCTTTTGTTATCTAGCTACTAGTGCCGCGCTCAGTTCATGAGTATTTCCTTCTGGCTTAGGCAGTTCTAATTTCTTGCCCGTTGAACCAATGATTCCCAATCTTTTGCTTCCATTATAATTCTGAGGTTCCACAGAAGCTGACCGCCGTCAGCAAAAAGCGAGGACGCCAAGGGATGGCCATTCCGCGTGAGGGCTTTTACCAGAAACTGTACGCATTGCTCTCTGCCAAGCGTACATGCAAACGGTGCTTCAGCTATAAGGCTATCAAGAGCCTCTCGGACCGATGCGACAGGTGCGGCGAAGCCGATTGGGAAGAACTGACGTTCGATGCCTTTGCTGAAGAGATGGATGTGATCTTTTCTAACGAAGGGAGCACGCGGCTCTCAGAATATCTGGCTGGCTTTATCGGAAAGCAAGAGGAGTGGGGCGATGCGCGCAAGCAGATCATCGAGTGCTTGGAGGGATTCAGCGATGAGCAGACTGCCCGGTGGCTCGCAGATAGCATACAGACCGACCACGAAAGCGTTGCCACCATCTTCGATGACTTTTATACGCGCGACTTTTTGAAAAAAGTGGAGAACATTGTCGATCGCACGATGAAACTCTCCGCTATGGCGCCGAAGGCCACGCCTGACAGCGGGGTCAATCTTTTCCTGCGCGAGGCATCGCGTTGCTTGATCCACGGATTTTGGAATTCCTCCGTTGCGCTTTCGAGGGCTGCTTTGGAGTTAGGGTTGAAGCAACAACTGAAGAGCAGGCTGGCCGGACATATTCCCACAGAGGATGATCTGCAGTGGCTACTTGAATATGCGAACCAGTTCAAGGTGATTGACGATGCGAGGTTCGAGCTGGGCGATAAAGTTCGTAAGACCGGAAATAAAGTTTTGCATGGCTCTCAAGCGGACGAAGACCTCGCATGGGAAACCCTATGGGCCGTTCGAGGGGTCCTGAAGGTTATCTACGCCCGGTGAAAGTGACGCGCCCGCCTGTGGCTGCGAATCCCAATGTCAGCTCTCGGCTCCATCGGGTTCGGCCACCGGAACTGTTGAAACATCTCGATTACACTTATTGACCCTGTGACCGGGGTTCAGGCGGTAAAATCGCGTCACCAGACCACGAAGATCTGATGTTGCCTGCGACACATCAGCTGAGGCCAGATGGCCCCCTGCCTCCTTGCCCCCACACCTCCCTCAGGAACGCAAGCTAAACTACGCTAACGCAAGCCAGGGGGTATTGGCAGTGCCCTCACGACCCTCAATTTCCACCTCAATTACCCTAATCTACTGAAAATAGGGATTTTGCGCGCGATTTCGCATTTACAGGGTTCAACAGATCTTCGATCAGGAAAAGCACATCACGTTGAATACGGGCATCTGTCACTGACACTGCGGAGTCGGAAGCCTAGTATCGCGGAATGAATGAAGCAGAAATTACGATCGATCCAACGATTACTTGCCCTAAATGCAAAACGGAGATTCGGCTGACGGAATCTCTTGCTGCGCCATTGATTGAGGCGACCCGCAAACAATTTGAAGAACAACTGTCCGAGAAAGACAATGAGATTGCCCAGCGCGAACAGGTAGTCCGCGAAAAGGAAAGGCAGGTAAAGGAAGCGAAGCACTCGCTCGAACAGCAGGTTTCCGATCAGGTCGCGGAACAGTTGAAGAATGAACGTTTGCGTGTAATCGAAGAAGAGTCGAGAAAGGCCAAACAGGCCAGCGCAGTAGAGCTTGAGGCAAAAGATCGTGAGTTGATCGAGCTACAGAGCGTACTCAAAGAGCGCGATATAAAGCTGGCCGAGGCTCAAAACGCACAAGCAGAGCTAATCAAGAAACAGCGTGAGCTTGACGATGCCAAACGTGAGTTGGAACTGACCGTAGCGAAGCGTGTACAGGAGGGCTTATCCGAAGTTCGCACTCGAGCCAAACGAGAAGCAGAAGAAGGACTAAAGCTCAAGGTCGCAGAGAAGGATCAGACCATCGCTTCTATGCAGCAAAAGATTGAGGAGCTCAAGCAGAGGGCCGAACAGGGTTCTCAACAGTTGCAGGGTGAGGTTCAGGAACTTGAACTGGAGGACCTCCTTAGAACGAAGTTTCCATTCGATACGATTGAACCAGTCCCAAAAGGCGAATTTGGTGGCGACACAGTGCAGCGTGTAGTCAGTCCCAGTGGTCTGATGAGCGGCACGATTCTATGGGAGTCCAAGCGCACGAAAAACTGGAGTTATGGCTGGCTTGCCAAGTTGCGCGAGGATCAGCGTATAGCCAAGGCAGATATAGCCATACTGGTTTCTCAGACTCTGCCCATAGGAATCGATACCTTCGACGTTATAGACGGCGTCTGGATCACGCACCCTCGTTCCGCACTGCCTGTTGCCACCATACTGCGCAATACACTTCTTCAAGTGAGCACTGCTCGGCTCGTAACCGAAGGGCAGCAGACAAAAGCCGAGATGGTTTACCAGTACTTGACTGGTCCCCGCTTCCGCCAGCGCGTGCAGGCAATTGTCGAAGGCTTCTCATCCCTGCAGGAAGATTTGGATAAAGAGCGGAAAGCGATCATGAAGCAATGGGCAAAACGTGAGGGGCAAATTGAACGAGTGATGAGTGCGACGGTTGGCATGTATGGGGACCTGCAGGGTATTTCGGGTAAGACTTTGGAAGAAATTGAAGAATTGAGCTTATTAGCGTTGCCAGTCTCAGAGCAGGAGTAGTGTCTGAAATGCGCAAAGTCAGCTTTCGCATCTCAGTGAGCTCCTGGGCTTCCCTCCGGGCTTCCCGATGTGGGGCCACTGTCATCCTGTTGAAATGAGCGACCGAGTGGACGAGTTCGGCCGGGCATATGCGGGCAGCCAGCTCCAGATTCAGACCTATGTGAATCGCAGGCAGCAGCAATTGAATGCCGCCATCCTAGGAGCTTTGCCAGAGCTGGCCGAGTGTGGAGCATCGCTGCAGTGGGTCTCACCTCTCGAACGCGACAGATTTGCTGAGTATCAAGACGACTCGTTTCTAGCTGCACTTGACTTATTGGAGTTGGCGGGTGAACTGGCCGACTTCTGGCCGCAGGGCGGCCCAAAATGGGATGCGCTGGCGAAGATCCATTGGGACCACCGTGGTCCCTCTGGGGTGCTGCTGCTGGAGGCCAAAAGTTACCCCAAAGAAATGTTCTCCGGTGGCTGTCTTGCTTCCGAGGTCTCACGAACCAGAATTATCAAGTCCCTCGACTCAGCAAGAGCGTGGCTCGGAGCTGACGCTGCTGACTGGACCGGCCCCCTGTACCAGTATGCGAATCGGCTCGCACACTTGTACTTCTTGAGAGGGGTAGCCGGAATACCTACGTGGTTCGTGAACGCCTGCTTTGCCGCTGATCCTCACCGTCCAACTCCGGTCGTGGTGTGGGAAGAAGCGTTGAAATCGGTTAAAGCGTCGCTCGGTTTCGGCGGACGGACAATTCCTTATTGCGCAGATGTGATTCTGGAGGCTACAGGGAGAGAACTGTTCCAGATGCCCGTTCGATCCAGTACCTCCCGATCCAGTACCTCGAGTGGCTTTCCGGTGAACACCTATGGACCTGGAAAAGAATGGCGATTTCTGAGGAATGATCGCACCGGTCGGCATCAGTTTCTCGCGTTCGCGAATGCCAGGGGTAGTTCCAGCCTGCGGTACTTCGATGCAGAATCTGGATTGCAGATGGGAGACACTCGATACGGACGCAAGAATCCTTACCAAATGACGTTCGCAAGGGAATTGGAAATCGCCGATCTGGTGATGGGTCCCAGAACAGTATCGAACTCGCAGATTGCGCCGAATGATCTAGTAACAATGCGAGCTCAAGTTGGTCTCACAGAAGTCACGTCAAAGACCATATCCATGATGATTCAGCCAAGCATCCTCGCCGGGGTGGATGCTATCGTCGATCGTGCGCTCGGAGTCTCCAACATCGGGGGAACAGCTCCACATTATCGGCATCTGACTGCTTATCGGGCTGTAGTGAATGGTCCTCTAATCGATGGCAAAACACTAATCGACACTATTTATCGTCGCATCGTTGCAAATTGGCCTGGGACCCCCGTTCGCGGAGATGAGAACTGGCGATGGGAAAAGAAAACATATATGGACGAGCGCAATAGTAGTCCAGAAAAGCGGTTCGAGAAGACTGTGGCTACGGAGTGCGTTGAGTGGTACAACATGATTCCGGTCGCGTCCGGAGTTCTGCCGGAAGTTCAAGAAGGAGGGCGGCGCATCGATCTCGCCCGACAGTGTAGTGCAGGCTGGTTGGAGCTTGTGGAGCTCAAGGTCGGCGACCATTGCGACACTCCGCTGCATGCTGCAGTGGAGATCATCGGTTACGGACTAATTTATCTATTCTCGCGACGATATCGGAAGGAACTGGGGTACGACTCTAGAAACATACTGCTCTCTGCGAATCGGATCAGCTTGAAAGTGCTCGCCCCGGCGATCAGCTATTCACAGGGTTCACTGGCAAGTTTCGAAGCAGAGCTGAACCGAGGCCTGGCTGAACTGGTGTCCTCGCAGAACGTCGATAGGCTCACAATGGATTTTAGATTTGAACAGCTACCTGCGAACTTTGAATTGGAGTGTGCCTGCAAGTCGCCATGCGAAGTAATGACCCGTCGAAGTGCCGTTTACCCATAAGTACACAGCTCAGGAGGAAAGCAGGAGCTTACGAGTAAATCCTTAGCATGACGTTATAAAAGACTTGCCGCCTAAAAGCCATCGAAAGGGGCTCAATGGCTTGCACTGGATCGGACGGAAAACCCAATGGACGAGGGTGTCCAGTAAGGCTGCCGTCCGAAGTCCTAGCAGCAAAGGGCAGAGGGCAGGTCTTGGAGCCGCTCTTTTAGTCGGTCTGCATGAGCTTTGGCATCGACTACAAGATGTCTAGGATCGGCGTGTCGGGCCCAAGGCTTTGATGGAAGACAAGTACGGAGGAAGACCCTGAGGAAGTCGTGTCTCATAACGTTTAAGCCTTCTACTGAGAATCCAGAGCGTGGATGGCCTCTTGAAAAGCTGCAGAAATTGGTCAGCCGCCAAACACGAGGGTGAGCGCGTCGAGGGAAAGTGGCTCTTCCACAATCGCAAGGACGTGTCGCCTGGAGATCGCGTATTTCTGCTACTTCAAGGAAGAGTGGCCCCGCAATTATTGGATATGGCAAGGTTGTGGGCAAGCCTGGCGTGAAGAATAGAAAGTGGGAGATGATTCGATTTGAAGATTTGAAGCCCTCGTCGACCTCCGCTTCCAAATTCTGAAGTTTGGAACAGGTGGAGTTATCGACGGGCCGATACCAGTTCTTCCACTGATCGGAGGATTTCGGACGGTCTCATACCGAAGGTGTTTGCGAAGTCGAAAAGAGCGTTCAACGAAGGACTCTTTTCACCTCTTTCCAGTTGGCCTATGTAGTTGCGGTGATATCCAGACAGGTGAGCAAAAGACTCCTGGGAATCTCCACGGGACTGCCTCAGTTCGCGAACGACAATGCCGAACGCTGTCCTGGGATTGACGCCTTTATTGCTGCGCGGTAGTTTGCGAGGCACAGCACTGAATGTCGCCCCTTGACCACAATTGTGCTACCCACCTATAGTGTGTAGTCGCTGGTAGCGTCTCCTCCTCAATTCATGCGCTGCCCTAGTTTTGCTCCCGAACGTCAGAGCCGGGGAGTGGTGACGTGCAAGGATACGGGACATTCGATTGATGATGGCTTTCAGGGGTGAATAGATGGCAGCAATATTCCGAGTTCACGGGCCATTCAAGATTCCCCGCAAAGGCAAGACCAACCGCCGTATTGAACCGGGTTGTCCTGACTTTTGGAAGAACCCAAAAGTGGGTCTCCTCGCAAAAGAATGTGGCTGCTACCTATTTGCTATCCGAGCAGCAAAGGGCTACCGACCCGTCTACGTCGGTAAGACGAAGAACAGCTTTGAAAAGGAATGTTTCGCCTTCCACAAGATTGCGGCCCACTACCAGTCTGCTCTTGATGGAAAGGGAACACCTGTCATGTTTCTGCTCGCGATGGGGCGAAGAAAAGGCCCGATCAACAAGCGTGCTATCGGTCAGGTTGAATCTTTTCTTATTCAGAATGCAGTGGCCAAAAACCCCCGTCTCAGCAACGTGCAAGGAACGAAACAGGAGAAATGGGAAATTACGGGTGTTATCCGCGGCGGTAAGGGAAAGGTTTCTGCCGCTGCTAGATTGTTCCGCAAGGCAATGGGCCTGAGTGGTAAGTCGTGAAGACTGTTGGTGTGTGCGCGTTGATACCGATTCGGAGAAGGAGCGTTCAAGCTATTTGACCGTAAGGGTTATCGGAATGAATTGTCCCAAAGAGGTTGTTCATGGTTCATTTCAGGTGCTTCCCGAGATTCTTTTTGTGATCATGTTTTCATCCTCGCTGGTGGCCACCCAGACAGACGACTGCGGCATCAATCCCCACGGAGTCACAATATGAAGCTTTTGATCGGTGTTGTTCTTTTTTTCGGTGTGAGCTACGCGCAAGCGCAAACGACTTGGCAGGGGCTTTCGTTTGGCATGAAGCACCAGCAAGTACGAGACACCCTTTCGGCAAAGGGTTTCTCGCTACATGGCAGCGATGAGGCCACAACGGCTACAGTGGAACCAGATTTGGAGGTAAAGACCAATAGTGCGACGCTTTCTGCGAACCTGAAACCAGTCGTTGCGACCGCTTCAATGTTCTTCAAACCGGAGCTTAGCTTCGATGTTCAAGGTGGATTGCAGACCGTAAAGCTCGATTTGGATCAGGCGAAAGTTCTCCAGTCCACTCCAGCATTGCAGCCGCTGGCGATACTCCCCTATATCGCCGGGACGACGGTTTTCGAGCAGCTGACGGGAAAATATGGGCCGCCAGATGCCACACGTGGCCCCTGCGACAACATCAGTCTGGCATCGCTTGTCGGCACGGTCCAAGAGTGCAGCGCCAAATGGAAGGACGCTGGTCAAACAATTGAACTGTTTTGGAGTTGGAGTGGCCTGATAGGCCGCCCTGAAAAGCTATCGTTTTTTATTTCGTATTCTAGCGGCGCGACAACGGGGCTCTGAGGGGAAAAGGATCAGATTAAAATAGGCGAAACCGAAGAAGATGGTGCATTTCGGTTTTCTGGCGTACTGCCAGGTGGGTACATGGTACTAGCGCAGGGACATGCTGGGGCAAATCGAGCTTATTGGGAAGGGGATGTAACTGCTGAAATAGGCAAAGAGGTGTCGATAAAGTTATCGTCTCCAAAAAACGTCCTGCTTGGACTTCTGAATGCGTGAAAGGAAAAACCACGATGGGATTGCGATCCTTATCAGTGATTTCAGTTCTTGCCGTCGGGCTCGTGGCAAATGCCCAGACAAATATCAAGGCACCGCCACCCACAACTCCTAAAGCCACCGCTTCTGTCTCGGGGCGCGTTTTCGGAATTACTCAGTCCGGCGACCTGAAACCGGCACGCATGGCTCATATATATCTGGTGTACAAGGGAAGGTCGGAGCGGTACGCGGAAAGTACTGCCAGCGCGACTTATAAAAGAGAAAGTCTTAAGCGCTTGAGTAAAGCTCTAGAAGACCACATCGAGAATATGAAGAATCATCCCGAAGCGGAAGTTGACGAGAATTTGGAATGCCGCAGCGAAATGGTCGGATACGATGAAGCTATGCTGTCGACCATGGAATGGGTGCAGCAAAACAAGAAATTAAAGCAACTACTGACTACAGATGCCGATGAGGAGGGCGCCTTTCAGATAACTAATGCTCCGGCGGGAGCATACACGCTGGTCGCCCGTGGTCAGGCAGGCGCCAACGACGCCCTCTGGAGTTCGGAAATAACCTTAAAGCCGGGCAGTGCAATAACGGTGAAGCTGTCAGCCCCAGGAAAATCGTGCCTAGTCTCTCCATAGCGTGACAAGAGTTGTCTAGTGAAGAATGCAGGGGCTCAGGACCTGAGGTTGAGCTATCTTGGAGGCGGAACTCCGAATCGCTTGAGGGCGAACTTCCTGGGCCGCACAATCGATGGCCCTCGATTCCTCGATTCGTAGCGTACAAGGCCGATGTAGTCGTCATCGCGTTCGCGATTGAGCCACGAACACCAGTGGCACTCGGCGATCTCGTGACGACCAGGGGCTAAATACTATCAATACGAAAAAACACTCGATTGGTTCTTTTCAGCTCCAAAAGAAGAGTAAGTAGTGAAAGAGAGAACAGGAAACCAGGAGTCAGTGGTGAGTTACTGGAATTCCTCAGCTAGAAGTGAACAGTAGGTTTTGTGCTTTTGGAAGTTTTGTAAGGGGATGGCAACTTCCGAGCTAAGGGTGGGCGCGAGCCGTCGAGTGTTTTTTCGTATAGATAGTGTGAAAGTATGAAAAGAAGTTGGGTTAGGTCGCCACGATGAGAATAGAGCGGGTCAGGGCAGCGCTGATGAAGCTCGAACGACGAGGCTCGGTGGAGAAAGTGTTGGCACTCATGGAAGTCAGGACGAATCCCGCTCTTGCAACGGACCCTGATTACCAACGAACCTTCAACGGATACTACAAAATGGGGCGGAAGAAGGGCGCATTCTATCGGCATTTCTTCTCGATGCTCTGGGAAGCTGCTTACGCTCCGTCGCCTCCCTCCCTAAAGACAACCCTGCAGAATCTACATGCCCATACCGGAGAGAGGCACCTTTCTTTCGGTACGAAAATGCTGGCGACGATCACTGACGATGTCGTCATTTTCGACCGGAATGTAGCGGACCACTTTGGCGTACCTTCCACTCCGTTACCCCGTCAAGATTGGCTTTCTGAGGCACTTCGACGATACGAGGAGATTCGGCGAGGAATCCAGGCGTTCACGAAGATGCCTGAGTGGCAGCAGATGCGAGCGCTTTTCGATCAAAAATTTCCCAAGGCCGCCCATCTTTCGGAAATCCGAAAAGCCGACCTCATCATTTGGGCCGCTTACGAGCCGTGACGGTACACGACCCTCGCCGAATCCCGTATAGCGATCCACGTTCTCGTTCTAGTAGTCATGCTGTTGTTTCCTCCGTTTGGTCACAACGACCGCTCTGTTGTTTCGCTTTCGTTTTGGTTCTCCCGCCGGATCTCCACGCTTTCCCATTCTTCGCCCACCATTCTCGCTTAAATTCCCGCTGAGATTCTCGCGAACATTTGAGCGAGCAGTATTTTTGATTGCGCCTGGATGCAATGAAAAATGGCGCCGCACAATCGGAGGCACCACAGCATCGAGCGTAATCAGCAAGGTCAATGAATCTCAAAAGCAAACGTTCTGTCCGGCTGGGTGGTCGCACACTTGTAAGGAGGAAATCCCATTCGTTGGACAGAGGGGCACGAATTAGCGCATTGTCCCCCTGAAGGAAGAAGACCTGCGAGATTCTGAAGATTCCCCATCGTTTGGTTTCCTTGTCCGGCGCCTTCCAGAGTGCCCGCAAGCTTTCCCTCAAGCGCAGTACCAAATACTTATATTTCGATTCATCGCTATTGACGGGCTGGGTGTATCCAAAAACTTCCCCATCATCGAATTGTGTTTCCATGTCGACGCGCTGTGACGGCAGGTCTTCAAGTACGAACGGGCAGTTGGCTCGGAGCCATTCCAATCCCTCGCGCTCGTTATCGGGCAGATTGACTAGATTCACGAGCAGTTTCTGCGCCCTTATTCGGAAAGGCATGGATGCTAGAGTTTGTTTTGCATTTGCAGTGCTAGAGTTCATAAATGTATTGATTTTTGCTTATTACTAGCACATTCTAAACGTGCCGATTCGTAGCGTCAACCACAAAGGACTTCTCATGGATGAGCTTTCTAACCTGTTTGCGTACATGTACTTAGCGGATCTTGCCACCCTGGATCTGATCATTATTGAGGCCAACCGCATCCTCGATGAGCGTCGGGCCTGGGCTGTCCAATCGGGGGAAACGCTTGCAGAAGTATCAGCGGTCAACGCTCATGGCCGGTATTGATGTCCGGCTGGACCGAGTCCAGATCACTTCATGGGCACAGCCGGATCGTAAGCCGCCACTGGACCTTCAGGGCTTTGCAGTCACCAAGGACTCCTTCGTAAGGAGCGAAACGACGACGAGCACATATGCGCGCTGCCGACAGTACAGCAGCTTAACTAACGGGGCCAAGATCTATTGGCAATACAGCAGACAAAAAGGCTGGCTCAAACCTTGGAAGATCACCATAGTGGCGGATGACAAAACGGGCCTGTCTCGCGATGAGATCGAACGAGTATTGAGACACTGCCGATCTTATCAGTTTCTCACAGTGGAAATTGCCATCGACTTCAGGCCATCCACAGGGGTCAACAAGAGGTTCATCCGTTGTCATGCAACCTTTGGAAAGAGCCGCCGCCGTGCAAAGAAAAAAGAAAGTCGACCTTTATTACGGTAGCAGGAAGTCTGACAAGCTCGTCCGCTGTTACAAGAAACGCGAAGTTGGGGCCTATCGTGTCGAACTGGAACTGCATTCAGGTCTCCTGCGTCGTCACGGCATTGTTGAGCTTGACGATCTTGTCCGTCTACCGGCGTTGCTTTGCCCCAAGCATGTGCAGCTCGTTGACTTCGACTGGAATCAACTGCGCCGGTACCTGTTGACCAAGATCGGCGACAGAAGCGATGGTGTGGTTGCCGCAGCACGACGACGCAGGGCTTCACTCTTGCGCTTGCAGCGGTATCTCCGAAGAAAGGGTGTTTTCAACACGCACCGATTTCTCGTGCCACGCCCGATAAACAAAGATGTCAGACGCGCACTCAATGAATGGATACGACGATTCAATAGGGAGGAGCCATGGGGAGACACAAGGTAACGTGCGCTAAGCGAAGGCGGGCCGAGAAAATGGCGCGCAAACTCTTGCGATCTGCTCGATTCTTCAATGAGTTCCTGCTTGCAATGAAGAAGGCAGGGCTTGTCGGCGAGGAACTGAACGCATTGGTGCTTCTGATTGTGGCCGTGTCAAGGCTCCTTCCGCGCCCGCTTAATCTCTTCGTCAAAGGGCACAGCTCGGCAGGTAAGAATTGGCTCGTGACACGGCTTCTCCGTCTAATGCCAAAGAGTGCCGTGGCCGAAATCACTAGCGCTTCTGACAAGGCTTGGCACTATTCCCAGTCGGACTTCCGACATCGCGTTGTGTATTTGCAAGAGCGAAACGAAGCGGCGGGTACGATTGACCCGATTCGGACCCTCATCAGCGAAGGAAAACTAATACGCATTGTTCCCGGATTCAGAAACGGGAAGCGTGTCACCAAGAAGTACGTGGCGCGTGGCCCCGTTGCGGCCATCTCCACTACAACAAAAAATCACCTTTTGATCGATGACGAGACGAGGCACATAAGTTGCTGGTGCAACGAGTCCAGGGAGCAGACACGAGAAATCGTGAAGTCGTATGTGACGAAACACGAGACCTTGAGTCGCAGAGAACAGCGAACCTGGCACATGGTGCATCGCCTCCTAAAGAAGAGAGTAGGAACCAGAATCATCTTTCCGAAGTGGTTTGAGGAAATCGCAGGTCGGCTCTTCGTTGACGACTTGCGCGTGCGTCGCTATTTTCCTGCCTTCGTCGAGGCGTGCAGCACGGTCTGCTTAATTCGATCTTTTCAGCCACATCGAAAACGCTGCAAGGATGGCCGGTTGGAGGCAGACTTTGCAGATTTCGCAATCACGGCATTGATTTTCGATCCAGTCTTCGTCGAAAGCCTTCACCTGGATAAGTCTGCAGGGGAAGCTACAAGGCGGCTTGTAGATGACATTTCTGCCAGAAAGAAAAGGCCCGTGGAAGCAAAAGACATCAAACGCAAACTCGGGATCTCCATGGATAAGGCCTACGCAAAGTTGCGTTACGCAGCGCAAGTTGGAGTCATTCAACAGGCGAACAAGCCGCAGAAGAGCAATCGCAAAACCTATCTGTCGGTACCGCGACCACGGTTTGTGCCGGATCCGGAGAAACTCTTTCAGGAATTGACGGATTTGGAAAAGCGAGTTCGATTCGTACACCCGATCACGGGGGAGTGGGTCGAATACCGACGCCGCCCAAAGTAGGTTTTGTAGTTTTGACGGTTTTGTACCGGGGACACCCCTTATGGAGAAGTTGCTGACGATTCGCGAGTTGGCCGAGCGATTGAATATCGCCGAGGGTACTGCCTATCACTGGCTCAGCGAAGGGCGTCTCAAATGTGTCCGGTTCAGCAAGCGGTGTGTTCGTTTCCGGGAGAGTGACGTTCAAGAACTTCTAGAAAATCTGGCAAACAAGGGCGCTCCGAGGGGAATCAATATTATTAGGTAAGCTGCTGGAACCCCCAAAACTGTACAGATTTGTCGGTCATTTCCCCGCCGTGGAGATGCTGTGAAATATGAAGGGATCACACCCTGTGAGCTATAGGAACCTACTTGCGATTCGCTGCTAGCTGCCTACAATTGGAGATGTTAACGCTTTAGTTAACATTCTATGGAGGTGGCAATGAAGCTCAAACGAGCCGCAATCTACACCAGGGTCAGCACTTTCGACCAGCATCCAGAAATGCAGGAACAGGAACTGAGGGATTACGTGGCACGAAGAAACTGGATATTACACCAGGTCTATACCGACAAAGGGGTATCGGGAGCTGTTGAGAAGCGCCCAGGTCTTGACGCAATGATGAACGACTGCCGCCACCGAAAGGTGGATTTTGTGATTGTGTGGAAATTCGACAGATTTGCCCGTTCGTTGAAGCAGCTTCTCAATGCCTTGGAACTCTTTCGGGAACTCGGCATCGGGTTCGTGTCCTGCACCGAGGCCATAGACACCTCACTTCCCCACGGCGAAATGTTGTTCCAGATAATCGGAGCAATTGCTCAGTGGGAACGATCTTTGATTGTAGAGCGGGTAAAAGCAGGATTGCAGCACGCACGGAACCAAGGCAAGAAACTCGGACGCCCGTCACTGCGTCAGCTCACTCCCGTGGAGATCGCACAGCTCAGAAACGAAAGAAAGCAGAACGCCGTGCCCTATAGGGAGCTCGCAAAGAAGTATGGGGTGTCGGTCTTTACTGCCCATCAGCTGTGCGGAGGCCGTCGTGACCACCAGCTTCAGTAACTACACATTTCTAACGTCAGAAACCTCGATGAACGAACCCAATGTTTATGCGGGTCGAAAGGAGGAGATTATGGAAGGGTTTTCTAACAACCCCCCTGGAGATCAAAAACCTCCTGAATTCGACGATTGGGATCAGCCCATAACCGCCCCCCTGGTCGCCGAGACCCTTTCGTTCTTAGGTGTCCCAGTGCGCGGTGAGCAAGAGTGGGAATACGGCTTGCACAGAGTCCTTGAGGAAATGACGGAAGAAGGCTTGCTCATTCTCTGGGATCGCCGATTGCAAATCGAGATTTGTCGTCATGACTGCCGCTTGGTATGGGCCTTTCCGCTGAACCAACAACCATGGGTGAAAGACTTGAAAGGTTACATTCAGGTCACGCCCACCACTCAAGTCATGCTCTGGATCTCAGATAGCGCCGAGTACACGGACCTGTATGAAAAGCTGCTGCGGCACCAAATCGGCCATGTTCTCTGGTCTTTGCAGCGCTCCACATGGTGCAAAGAATGCTATCAGGCAACAAGGGAATGGAAAAAATGGCGCAAATAATCCTGATGGTAATTGCTCGCTGGGGAGTGAGCCGCTCTCTGAATCTCACCTTGTTATGCTTCTACCCATTCCCTAACCCCACCCGGGCCTCAGGAGCGCACGCTACCTCACGCCAACGCAAGCCTAGCGGTAGTCCCAACCACCACTGCTCACTTCCAATACCCTCTCAAATCCGAATAGCGCTTTTCTCCTCCTATCAGCAGGGAGCCTAGACGCCATGGGCACACTCTTCAAAAAACGGGGAAGCAAGCAGTGGCACATGGGGGTGAGTGTCGGTGGGCGTCAAATTTGCAGGAGCGCCCACACGACGAACAAACGCATCGCGAAGAAGCTCTTGGCGCGATGGGAGACTGAAGTATTCGAAGGACGTTTCCAGTTGATCAAGACAAATGCCCCAACCTTCGAAGAATGGGCAGACCAGTTTCTCTTGACAATTCCGCATCTAAAAACACGTTTCCGGTACGCATCTTCCGTCAACAATATGAAGCCGAGGTTCGGGAAGTTGCGCCTTTCGCAAATCACTCCAGACCTGATCGAGGATTTCAAGGAGAAACGATTGGCTGATGAAGTTGGGCCCGCAACTGTGAACAGAGACCTGGCGGTACTTCGCAGAATGCTCCGACTCGCAGAGCGAAGGCGATTCATCGCACGAACCCCATTTACTGAAGTCGAGCTATTGGAAGAACGAGGCATCCGTCGCAAACCGCACATTGCTACGTTCGACGAGGAAGAACGCATCCTAGCGGTCGCGGATCCACATATCAGAGTGCTGACGGTGCTACTGTTGGAGACCGGACTCCGATCGAATCGCGAGGCTCTTGTTCTCAAGTGGGATGACATTGACTTCTCGACCGATACCATTCGGGTACGAGCATCGAAAACCGCAGCGGGGCTCAGAAATATTCCGATCTCGGGTAGATGCAAGGTTGAGCTGCTTGCTTGGCGGCAGCATCTCGGGCCCGAGTTTTCCCCATATGTCTTTCCCAACATGCGAAATCCGGAGCGACATCTCACGCAAATTCGCAAAAGTTGGGCCAACGCACTGAAATTGGCGGGAATTCCATACTTTTGGCTGTATAACTTGCGCCACACATTTGCATCCAGGCTGAGCGCAGCTGGCGTATCAGATCTCTTTGTGGCACAGATGATTGGTCACTCAAGTCCGAGTATCGTCCAAACCTATGCGAAAGCCATTGACGAGCATAAGCGAGACGCTATACGCAAGCTGGAGTCCCTCAGGCCGGAACCCCAGCCTTTAGCCTCGCCTTCAGCACGCACGATTCGGCCAAACTGAGTGGTTTAAGAGGAGCGAACGATCTTGTCCTGGCAGCGGACGCGAAGACATCAACTACCTGAAGCCTCAGTTTGCGCGTGTCGCCGGGGGTTCTGGCCGGCAGAATCCTTTGGATGGAAAATCCTTCCTGTTGAGCTATCATGACAACAAAGCAAAAAACTCCAGCACATCGAGATCACAAGGCTGTCCCACGAATGGATCGAAAAAAGGAATTTGCAGGAATTCAAGCGGCTCTGGAAGATCAGCTTTGCCTTAAAGCCAACAATGCACTCGTTGCGCAGGGGGATTCTCTGGCATTTCTTCGCAAGCTGCCAGATCATTCAGTCTCCCTCATTCTGACAGACCCGCCGTACCATGCAACCAAGAAGGAAAACATCTACGGCGACACGGCCTTCGAAGAGGACCAGCACTATGTTGAGTGGATGCAACAGTACGCGACAGAATGGCGTCGTCTGCTGCGAACAAACGGCTCCTTCTACTGCTTCTGTGCCTCAGAGATGGCCGCTCGTCTTGAGGTCATGTTCTCCAAGGACTTCAATATTCTTTCCAGCATCACGTGGACGAAACCCAACGATCCTGGCTTTGACGGCTGGAAGGGCAAGATGAAGAAGGAGTCTCTGCGGCAGTGGTATCCACATTCGGAGCGAATCATCTTCGCGGAGATCGCGGTCGAGGGCAACCTCCATCGTTCTCCATTCGGAGATTTCTTGCGAGGAATCAGGAAGAAAGTAGGAATGAGTGCTCACGAGCTGGCTGGGTTGATCGGCGCGTATGGGAACATCAACCATGGTGGAGCAGTGTGCAATTGGGAGGCTGGGCGCAACATCCCCAGTCGGGAGCAATATCGCAAGATTTGCGACGCAATAGTAGGCACCGGTAAGGTGAAGTCCATGCCACCATACGAGAATGCCGTTCGCCCTTTCGTCATGGACGGTTCCAAAGAATTCACTGACGTCTGGAACTTCCAGTCAGTTCGGCCCTACAAAGGTAAGCACCCCGCAGAGAAACCCGCTTCCATGCTGGAGCACGTGATTGAGGCGTCGAGCTATCCGGGCGACATTGTGTTGGACTGCTTTGCTGGATCGGGGAGTACAGCCTTAGCCGCGCTCAAACTGGGACGCCGTACAGTCGCATTGGAGATTGATCCACAGTGGGCGGCTGAAATCGTGGCGCGAGTACAGGCGTGCGGTGCAGAGGGTGTGACCACAGGATTGAAGGAGCATGACGCCAGGATTATGCAACCCACCAAACTCAATCCCAAGGTGCCGCAATACGCACTATTCGGCAGCAGCGACTAAGCGATTCACGACTAAACCATTGCGGGTCAGAACCGTTTCCATCCACTTGAGTGTGCCAGGTATCCCGACATCTCTGGCCACTACGTTGCAATGGTGATGACCCCATCCGACATTATAGGGCCGATGGTTGAAAACACCGACCTTGAGTTCTTGGATGTGGAATAAGTTCACTTGTGTCACGGTGAGATCCTGAACGGCACGACCCTGAGCTTGCGGCATTCGCTTAAAGAATCCTTCAGCAGAGAATTCTTCAAGACACAGCGGGCAAATCGTTGTACCGTTCTGATTCAAAATTCTTGCCTCTTTCAGCCGTGGCAGATCGAGCAGATTCTGCAACCGAGCTTTCTCCAAAGTAGACGCTTTTCGCAATTCTGCATTCTGCTGGCTCATCCCATAACGTATGACAGTGGCATCAGCATCAATGCAGAGCCAAAACACGGCTTCAAGTTGAAGTTTTGTCTGATTAATCGTTGGCTTGCTCGCGTACTCGAACACACGGATGCCGGCGCCCTTTTTCTTGGTCGTCGTGAAACCACGGTTGATCTTGTCTCCGCCCTCTGCTGTATTCGCGGGAACTCGGGCGATGTACTGCCCACCAAGCGGACTCTTGCGCTGCTCTGCGGGAACCCAATTCAACGCGTCAGGATTGTTCGCCAGCCATTGTTCGCGTGTTTCGTAGACTATCAGCGCATTCGCTCCAGCCACCAGTCCTTGCGCTGCCAATTCCTGCGCACGTTCAGGCCTGGAAAAGTAATCTTCTGGTGTGAGCAAAACTATGTATCCGTTTTCGTACTCTGCTGCGCCCTCTGGAGGATTCTGGCAGTCGTTCCAACAATCATAAGGAATTAGGACAGTGCTCCTTCGCAGGACGCGATTCTGGTAGATAACGTCATCATCCGCGCCTCGCGTTTGTCCGGCTTTGTATAGCTTGCGATCCAGCAACCTGGGGAGAGCGGGTACTTTAGCCATCGCTCGAAGGCTAACCCTGGAAGCGGCTTAGGTCAAGGCAGAGACCGTTGGGGGTTGGTAAACTACTCCACAGAGATCCGCGCAGAACCGATTGAGGGATTGAGGAAAGGAAACGGTAACACTGACATCTGACAGGCTCACCGAACCTGGGTGAGCTGTTTTATTTGGGAAGCGTTTGTCGCTCTTCGGCTGCGAATCCGAACCGCACGACTCGGCTATCTCTCGCACAGTTCGAAACCGTCATGCTCCAACTCTTTCATTTTCTCGGCGAGCTTTTGCCGCATGTCCTGCTCTGATCCATTAGCAATCATCTCGTGAGAAAACCAATCTGTGTCGTCTAAGAACTTGATGCCTTCCCAAACCGTAAAACCAAAATCCGTCTGGTACAAAGTAAGGTCACGAATTTCGTGGCGCGGATCATCTTTCCTAAGAAACTGCTCATGTTCTATAGGTAGCATGGTCGGTGACATTACTCCCTCCTTTCACGGTGACTCAGTTTACGGAGTTTGGATCGGGATTGTCATCAATCGCAGAGTAGCTCGTCTTCAGGAGAATGGTAAAATGGTTTTGTTGACTGACCAGATAAAAGAACGCACGCTGGATCTGATTGCGCACGGACGCAAGCGCATACTGGTCGGCAGATCGTTATGGAAAGTTGATGGGGTAGTCGTCCACGTTCGTTGCGTCACTCAACGGCAAGGCAACAAGAGATTCCGATTCAACCTTAATAAGAACAGCCTCGGAGCCGATTATGAATTGTGGATTTGTGGCACGTCGGGACATTACCTAATCCCGAAGTCCGTGATCAAAACGATGCACGAACATCCCTTCGCATATCCGGATCACACCCATCAGGGGCTGACCGTTTTGCAGGTAAACCTGAAAGACCATCTGGCAATGTATGCCCGTCCCGGCATCAAGCAGAACCTTCAACGGTATTTTGACGCTTTACTCCCTGCAAACTGAGCAGCTACGTTAAACCATAGCAACTTAAGTTGAGACAACTGGAGTGCCAGCATCGCTGTTGAGCTGCTGCACAAGAGCAGCTCTCGTTGCCCCGTCTAAAATTGGGATCGGTCTGTTTTTTCGATCACGCGGCAAAAGCTTGCTAAATCCTTCCAGCTTCCTTGTTGCGCCTGAGATGGCGATTCGCACCTGCAATGGAAACCTTCCACTCCATGCGGTTGCATCATGTTGGTCAATCCGTGTCTCAGCGACAAACGGACCCCAAATCGTTCCGCTCTGGAAGTTGTATAGGAAGATCTCATCGCCCAGTTGGATTTCTGAAGTCCACAAGCCATTCGCGAGAGTGGTACCGACCAGCTTCCGATCCAAGCAGACCTGCTCGGTGTCCTCATCGCAAACAAATACAAATGCTTTCACCTCGTCTAATTCTCCCGAACAACCCACCGTGCGTAGCCCTACCAGTTCAAACAGGCACGAAAGGGCTGCATTTTTGAAGGTTCCCAAGTATGGCGGAGAGAGAGGGATTCGAACCCCCGATACGGTTTCCCGTATTCCAGTTTTCAAGACTGGCGCCTTCAACCACTCGGCCATCTCTCCGGCTACTACAGTTTTACTACAGTTCGCAATTTTCTAAGGAGGTCGTTATGCATTCTTCCTTCGTTTTCAATCGATTACACCCCGCTGAGGTTCCGGTACAAGGGTTTTCAAGACCGGAGCCATCAACCACTCGGCCACCTCTCCGAAACTACTACAGTTTTACTACAGCCTCCAATTGTCACGCCTGAAAACCGCCAGTACTCCTTAGTTTTCACGTATTTACACACTTACGTCTTGTACATTCCGCGAGCCTGAGTCTTCGGGCTCGTAGTTTTGTAGTCTTCAGATCTACCACGCGGAATGCTTAGCGTCTGCCATTGTGCAGAGCGCAGGTGTTTGGCGAGGAAGACGATTTGTCCAATGTGTTGCGCGTAGTGGGCGAGCGCGCGGTTCAGCGCCTGCATGACCGTGTGCGGCTCCTGGCGGATGGTCACGATGCGTTGCACATCCTCGGGCTTGAGCGACTCAAGCGCGGAAAACACGTGCGACCAAGCCTGCTCCCACTGGCGCAGGACTTCTTCGCGCGTTGTTTTCGCCGAAACTTCAAATTCCTGATCGCGAAACCGATCCGGCTTCTCCCCATCGCTGCTGAGAAAGTCGGTGAAGCGTGAACGCGCGTTGCCGGCGATGTGCTTGACCAAGGCAGCGACGGAATTCGATTCCGGATCGAGTGTAGCTAAGAAATCCTTGTCTTCAAGCTGAGCCATGGCAGCTTCGCCCATGCGCTTGTGGCCGCGGAGCTGGCGCTTGATTTCTTCGAGGTAGTGGGATGCCAGGTCAGTCATAGAAGTCCTATTACAGAAGTTAGAGGTCAGATTGTAGAAGTAAGAACTTCAAGTCAGCAATTCTTCTCCGTCACGAGGTTTGACCTCTGCAATCTGACATCTAACCTGTGACCTGCAATTGTACGTCGCAAGCCACGCGGAACCCATAGTCCGCGTACTTGAACTCCGGAGGGATGCTGGAGCGAGCCGCGCAGCGCGACATCTTGATGTGATGACGCCACGAGCCCCCGCGGGAAGCGCGCCGGTCACCCGTTTCAGGGCCGCGTGGATTGCGCTCGGGCGATACTGCATAGTAGGCGGGCGCGTACCAGTCGCTGCACCACTCATGCACGTTGTCGCACATGTTGTAGAGGTCGTATGCGTTCGGTTCGGCGCGGCCGACGGGCTCGGGGCCCGTCTTCCAATAACCGGCGCAGCGCTCGGCGTAGCCGGGCAGCGACTGCGGAGGCGCATCGCCCCACGGAAATAGTTCGCCCTCGCGGCCTCCGCGAGCGGCGCGCTCCCACTCCGCCTCAGTAGGCAAGCGAAAATTTCTGCCAGTCGTGACTCCGCCGGTGCTTGCGTTGAGCCACTCGCAGTAGCGGATTGCCTCGTGCCACGACACTCCGACCACAGGCTGCTCGGGATGGTTGAGCGCGGCGTCGCTCCAGAACGGCGGCAGGGACAGCGATAGCGACGCCGTCTCGCCCAGGAAGCGCCCATACTCAGCGTTCGTGACTTGGCGGGCGGCGAACAGAAATTCGTCAATCCAGACGAGATGCACCGGTTTTTCGTTGTCCTGTCCGGCGTCGCAGCCCATAAGGAACCATCCCGCGGGGATACGGACGAGCGCGGGAACGTACTCTTCGCCTCGGCACGGAGCAAGTGACGGCGGGACCAGTTGCGTCGGTTGCGTAGTGTCCGTCGGATCCATGATGTCAAAGCGCCCGCAATGCGCGGACGACGTCTTCGATTCTATTCTCCTGAAATAAACGGATGCCGGCGACGCCGGCCACTCCAGCGGTCAGGCACGACGCGGTGTTTTCCATGGTGACGCCGCCGAGCGCGAGGACGGGTATCTTCGCCCGGCATGCTTCATGCAAGGCGGCGAGGCCTGTCGGTTGCCTTCCGGGAGCATTGTTTTTTCCGAAGACTGGAGCAAAGACGGCGAAATCAGCGCCCTCGGACTCGGCGCGAATCACATCCCTGTTCGAGTGGCAGGAGGTGGCCACGAAGAAGTGGTCAGCGGCTGGTGGCCGCTGGACAGAAAACTGATCAGAGAGCTGCACAGCCGCGCGCGCTTCCCGAGATGACAGATCGTCCGCGCGCAGATGAACGCCATCGGCTCCCGCGGCCAGCGCAACGTCCGTGCGGGAGTTAATTAGCAACCGGGTCGACGATGAATTCTCACGCACGATCGCGACCACTTCCCGTGCCAGCATTTCCAGTTCTCTCGTGCTCAAATCTTTTTCGCGGAGCTGGATGTAGTCGACACCGGCGCGCGCGGCTTCGGCGATTTTGCCAAGAATTGCGCGGCGGCGGGCGCGTTCATCGCCGCGAAACTGACTTCGGTCGGTGATGTAGTAGAGCAGACAGCGGTCCGCCATCACCTCAGCGTACTACGAGAGCTCGCCCACTTCTCGTCGGCATTAGCGGATAGCACGGGATGCGCCGCGGGTTCAGTTTCTGCCAGCGTGGAGTTAAATGGAGCGCTCCGGGGTATCACCAAGGCGAGTGCGCGGCAGAGTGAGGAAAATGATGAGGCTGATGACGCCTATGACGGCAACGATAAAAATGCTGCCTTCGGGGCCGGTGGCTCCGCCGCTGAGGATCGGCTTGCCTACAGGGTGAGTAGCGAGAAGATGATGCTGAGCCATCCTTCCGCTGTCGGCGACGCCATAGAGGAAAGATTGAGACCAGTCCCATGCAGCGTGGAAGCCGATCGCCCACCACAGAGAGCCCGTGCGCCAGAGGCTGAGGCAAAAAACCATGCCGGCCAAGCCGGCGGAGAGCAGGCCGATTGGAGATTCGCCGGGGTTCTTGCCGTGGCCGAGGCCGAAGAGGAAGGACAGGATCACAGCGGAAGTCCAGAACCCGAACGCTTCGCTGTTGCGCGTATTAGAGACCCACCGGTAGAAACCAGCGAAACCGCGCGTCAGCGTGTACTGGAGGTAGCCGCGGTTGAGGTACTCCTCGAACAGGCCGACTAGGAGGAAAATGAGCAGCCACGTTGCCCCGTAGCGAAGAATATCGCTGCCAAAGAGCAGGCGGCCGTCGATGACGAGCAGACCGGTCTTCCAAAGCGTCAGGACGAGAAGGGAAAGGCAGATAACTCCCCAGGCGAGTCCGGCGAAAAAGTGCGCAACCTTACTCCTGCCGCCAAAACCATAGACGGAGTACGGACGGCGCTCGATCTTCGCCATGATCCAGGTGACAAGAAGAACCGCGGCCAAGGGGATGGACTCCATGATGAACCCTGTCTCGAGGGATATCTCCGACGTGGTCCTCGCGGTGTTTGGGTTATGGGGGTGGATCTTGTGCATGACGAACCTCACCGGGACAAGAACCACCGCCAGTAGGGCGATGAAGACGAGCAGGCTCCAGCCGGCCCGGAGGCCGTCCTCGCCGATGAAGATGCGGACAACTGACGGCTGCGCGCTCGGAATTGGTTCGCCGGGTGGCAGCGTCGCGTCGGGATTCGTTGCGCCTGGATTCAATAAGCCTCCTCATACTGCTCCAAGAGTGTATACGGATGAGAGTGTTGAGGGTTCAACTTGGAGCGGGACAAGGGCGTCCGCTTCCCCGCGTACTAGCCGAGGGTTCGCGGGCCAGGACGCCCGCGCCACACAACCTACGGTCGCGTCTTGGCGATTTCGGGGACAGCCGCTTCGCCAGTGCGCTTCGCTTGCTGCGGAGCGAGATGGTATTTGGTCAGTCCTTCTTTCAGGAATTCAAAACTTTCTTCCGGCGAATCGCACATCTTGAACAGTTCGAGGTCCGGTGGTGAGATCATGCCGGCGTCAACCATGGCTTCGAAATTGACGATCTTTTTCCAGTAAGCGCTGCCATAAATGACGACGACAATTTTCTTGGCCAGTTTCTCCGTCTGCGCCAGGGTGAGGATTTCAAAAAGTTCGTCGAGCGTGCCGAATCCTCCGGGAAAGATCACCAACCCTTTTGCCAGGTACGCGAACCAGAATTTACGCATGAAAAAGTAATGGAACTCGAAGTTGAGCGAAGGCGAGACGTAGGGGTTCGGATTCTGCTCGAACGGCAGGTTGATATTGAGTCCGATGGTTTTTCCTCCAGCCTCATGGGCACCGAGATTCGCCGCTTCCATGATGCCCGGCCCTCCACCCGTGGTGACGACGAAGCGGTGGCGCTTGGCGGGAATATGGGTGGACCACTCGGTCAGCAGGCGGGCCAGTCGGCGCGCGTCCTCGTAGTAGCGAGCCATGTCAACCGCGGCCTCGGCCTGCTTCATATCCTGGGCTTGCTGCGCGCCGGACAACTGGGCGCCGTTGTCGCGAACCCCGGTCAGCCGGTTCGCGGCGTTGTCGTGGCTGTGGATGCGGGCGGAGCCGAAGAAAACGACCGTGTCCTGGATCTGCTCGCGGCGGAAGCGCGAGAGCGGCTCGCTATACTCGGACAACAGGCGCAGAATTCTGCCGTCGGGACTGTTGAGAAATGGTTCGTTCCGATACGCGAGCGGAGCGGCCTTGAGTTTTTGATCAGTCATAAGTAAGTCAGTCGTTGGTCGCTAGTCGTTGATCGTCAGTCATTCTTCGTTGACAAATGGGGCTGCAGCCAAAGGCCATTGTTCGCGAACGACCATCGACCAACGACTGTTCTTCATTCCTCTTCCCGATATTGAATCGCCTCCCAAAATCCGATCCACACATTGAGCACGCCCAAGCCCGTCGCCACCCCGCGCACGAAGCCGCTGGCTACGACCGCGCGAATCGTGGGATAAGAGAACAGTAGAGGGTTGTCGGACCACTCGGGACGCCAGGGCAGAATTATGAGCATCACCCCAAGCGTCGCGCACAAGAATACGAACAGGAGCACTCCGATGCGGCGAAGCCACAGGCGCGCGACCGAAGGCGCGGGCCCGGAAACGGGCACTGGAGCCAGTGGGACTGCCTTTTCGGCCGGGGATCTGAGTTCCCCGACACTGCTGGAGTCGCTGGCAAGGGGTAGCTTGGGATCGGAAATCATTGCACGCGTCGTTGTGGATAAGGCCGTGGGGCGGGCCCGGGACCAGGTCGCATCCCCAGCGCAAGTTTCGAACCCACTTCGTGCATTCTACGACTTCAGAGCCTGTATGCGCTCGGCCACGTCGCGATAATCGATATTTGTGCCGTACACGCCGGTGAAATAGCGCAGTGCCGCCGGCTTGTCCATGGCAGTTTCGCACGCCGAACCCAGCTCATAGTTGATGGCAATGCGCGCTTCCTCATCGAGTCCGGGGATGCCAAGCGCCTTTTCATACCAGCGGATGGCGGCCTCGGGGACTCCTTTATCGATGAAGCATTGGGCCAGCCAGGTGTAGGTCTGGATAGTTTGCGAAAATGCGTGGCCACGCTCTATCGAGGAACAGACTTTCTGCAATTCCGCGATAGCTTCGTCGAGCAAGCCCATTTCGCGGAAGGCAACGCCCAGGTTGTAATGCGTTTCCGGATCATCGTCGCCCGCAATAGCCTCTTCTTCGAGTTCCTGTTTCAATGCGCCAAACATCTCCGAAAGATCGACGCTATCGGAGGGGTGCATGGCCTGGGCTCCCGCTCCCAGCGGGCGCACGGCAGCAGGGCTATAGCTCATCGCAGGAACGCTCATGGCAGGAGCGGAGGCAGTTGCGGCGCCTGCCGCCGATGCTGCCATCGAAGGCATAGCCGCCGGGGCAGACGGAATCTCCATTTCAACATGTGCCACCGGCTCCGTTTCCGGCTCCGGCGTTCCGGGTGCTGCCGCCGGCCAACCCGGTAACGGCTGGCTGTCGGGTGGCTGGTTGTACCGTGGCTGGTTGTCGTAGGGCTCGATTACCGGTGAATCGGTTGCCTGAAGCTGATCAGCTGACGCCGACGCTTGGGGGAAGGAATCGCCGAGCGAAGCTTCCAGATCCGCGACCAGCGCAGTCAGTTCACTTGCCTCCGCTGGCACGGCTTCTGCTTGCGCGGGTTCGGCGCATGCCGGCATATCCGGCGAGGCTTCGATCTCGGACTCGTGCTGCGTCTCCATTGCAACTTCGAATCCCGCAGGTTCGTCGGCGTTGATCTCGGTGATTTCCGGCTCGGGCTCGGCCGGCGGCTGATTGGCGGATACGAGAGCAGCCCGCAACGGATCCAGAATGCGGGCATCGCTGGTCAGGTTTTCGAGCTTCTCGATCCCGGCTCGTGCCTGATCGGTCATGAAGTGCTCGAGGTAGAAACGGACTTCTTCGACCGTCTCGGCGATCTCGGGATTGCTCGAAGCATCGGCTTCGGCTTCGACCGAGGCCGACGGTGCGGCGGCCGAAGCCTGCTCGTCAACGGAAAGTGAATGCTCCCACTCGGAGGCAAGGTCGGAGGACGGCTCGGAGGAAGGTCCGGAGGAAACCTCCTGCGCCTCTGCCGACGCGTACACCCCCAATTCCTGGATGGCGAATTCCGGATGTGCGGCAGCGGCAATTTCGTGACCGGCAGCCCCGGACGCGGCCATCGGCCAGGGCGCGGGTGAAGCCGCAGCCGCGGCGCGGGCCGCGGGCGAAGCGCTCGCTGACGGAGCAGCAGCCGATGATGCAGAAGGCGATGCAGCGGCAGCCGCGCTCTGCTCGTAGCGCTCGGCCAATTCTCCATAGCGCACCGCTTCATCAGGGCAGCCGGCATCGTGGTACACGCTTTCCAGGGTGCGGCAGCAGACCGCGGCTTCGGTAAAGCGATGGAACCGGGTGTGGAGCGCGGCCAGGCGCTGGTTCAGGCGCACGTCGCAAGGCGCCTGCGGCAGAACGCTCAGCAGAGGCACGACCGCCTTGTCCGGCAGATTGTAGGAAAGGAACAGGTCGGCATCGGTGACCGCAGAGCGCACCGCGATGGCGATGTGGTCGGGATAAGACTGATCGATGACCGGAGCGGTGGCTTCCAGCTCCTCCACGATGACCGCCCCTTCTTCGGCGGTGATCCCGATGGCAGGCGATGCTCCTGCCATGCGCCCCACCACCTGCTGATAGTTCTGCAGGTGCAGCAAGTTCTGCGGCTCAGTGGTGGCCAGCATCTGGTACAGGTCGCGAGCCCGGGTCAGGTTTCCGTCCTTGACCGAGGCGTGGGCCAGAAGCTCGGTGACTTCGTTGATGTGCGTGCTCTCGCCGGCTTTGTTCAGAAGCTGCATCAGCGTGTCTAATGCGCCCGCATCGTCGCGCACATGACTGATCATGGCATGCAGGCTGCCCAGCAGCTTGGTCGAGTCGGTCGCCAGCAGGCGATCGGCGTGCCGGGTGTAAACGTCGAGTGACTGGTGATATTGACCGAGGCGGGCGCAACCCTCCGCCAGCAAAAACACCCCCTCGGGATCGTTGTGCACGGTCAGCAGCTTCTCGGCGATCGGAATCGCCTCGGTCAAGGTTCCGATTTGCAGGTACGCCTTCAGCAGATCGCGCAAGCCTTCGGGATGAGAATCGAGGTCGGGAGCTTGCTCCAGGTACTTGATGGCGTGCTTGGGATCGTCGCTCTCCAGAGCGGCCTTGCCCCGCAGCAGCAGAACGTAGCTGTTGCCCGGGTCGAGCGTCAGCATCCGTTTCAGAATGTCTTCGGCGGCGGCGAGTGAACCGCGCGAGCGCAACGATTCCGCCACCGCGCTGAAAATCTCCCACGCCTCTTTCTTTTTTCCCAGCCGGACATAAACCTCGGCGAGCTTGACCCGCATGGGCACATTTTCCGCGTCCATCTCCAGGATCTTCTGGAAAAGCCGCACCGCTTGTTCGAGGTCGCCTACCTTCATGAAGTCTTCGGCGACTTGCAGGTACTGGGCGCGGGCATCGTTGAAGAGCCCCTGCTGGGTATACAGTTCCGCCAGTTTCAAAGATCCATCCACGCTCGGCTGCAGCTTGGTGATCTTCTTGTACATGGCGATGCCCTTGACCGTGAAGCCCTGCGCCGCATAGGCATCGCCCACCGTCTTGAAGCACTCGATGGCTTTGCCGTTGTCGCCCAGACGCGCGTAGAGATCGCCGATGGTGTTGTTGACGGTTAGATCCTTGGCATCGTGCTTCAGGACCTTTTCATACTCAGCAATGGCGTTCTGCAGCTTGCCCTGCTGGACAAACTTTTCCGCGGCGCTGAGAACCTTCTGTTTGTTGAAACCAAAGCCAAACGCCATAGGGTGCGGACTCCAGCCTTTTTCCCGCCGAACGCCCGCGATTTCCTCGAGCGTTGCCGAACGGGTCCTAACCTCGCCGGGAGATTCCCGGGCGAAACCCCGCAAACCGCGCAACCGGGATCGCGGAATAAGCTGATTGTAAGGCCGCGCACCCTCAGTTCGATGGTTACCGACGATTACCCGGGGTTACCGAAAGGGAGTGTACGTCCGGTTCCGGAAAACCTTCGCTTCCGCTTCCAAGAATGTAAGCAAAGAATCGGCAACCGATGCCGCCGCGCCCCTTTGTGTGGTGTTCGATTTCACAGTAGATCGAACATCGACTAGCTCCCCACGGCCTTGCGCTCTCTGGACTTGCCCTCTTCCCAGCGTTCCCGCACTCCAGCAAGAAACCCGTTCTTGTCCGCTCGCATGAGCTGGACGAGCGCTTGATTGCCCGTATCTTCGTGCGCGGCCGCCCACAGGACCATTTCCGTGAGCACCGGCGCCAGGTCAATCCCTTTGGCTGTCAACTGGTAAATCAGCTTCCGTCCGTCCCGCGGGTCCGGTGCAGCGGTGACGATCCCATTCGCAGTCAGCCGGCGCAGGCGATCTGCCAGGATGTTCGTCGCGATCCCCTCGTAGCACTCCATAAACTGCTTGTACGTTCGGAACCCTCCGAGCATCATGTCGCGGATGATCAACAGCGACCAGCGATCGCCCAACATCTCCACCGTAGCGTTCAGTGGACACTCCGACCGGCGCTTGGCGTTGCGTTTCTGCAACATAGTTCGATCATATATTTTTCACTTGCATTTAACAAGTAATATGTTCCATAATCTCCCGCCGTGGGGATATTCTCTATCTTGTTCAGCCCGGGTGGCATGCCGCCGAATAGCTGAATTATGGCCGCTCACCGACGCCGCTGACAATGCAGAGAAGACAATGCAGTGAAGAAAATGCAGAGAAAAAGATGAGGTCGAAGTTCAACCTGCTCGATTCACAAAAAAAACACTAGAAGAAAAGGAGACAACCATGGATGCAAAACCCACGCACGAACAAGCGCAACTTCACCTGCAGATCTATGACATGCGCCGCGAGGCACGGCTGCGCCAGGCTCGCGATTGGTTCATGAAGAACTACTTTGTGGACAATCTCGACGACTGGATGAAACTCGCCGCGCCCGGAACGGAAAATGGCGCCTTTGCAATGATGGTGCTCAGCTATTGGGATCAAGCCTGCGCCATGCTCAACTACGGGCTGCTCCACGAAAATCTATTCTTTGAGACCAGCGGCGAATTCTTCGGGGTCTGGGATCGCGTCCGGCCCGCTCTCCCTCAGGCTCGGGAAAAGTTTATGAATAAGCAATTCCTGGCGAACCTGGAAAAAGCTGCCCAGCGCTACGAAGCCTGGATGGAAAGCCGCAACCCTGGCAATATCGCCGGGATGCGCGAGTGGATGAAACAGATGCGCCCTCAACCTGCCAAGGCAGCTTAAAGCCTGATTCAGACGCGAGAGCAAAGCGAACGAGCCTGTGCCGCGGTGCACCACCGTGCGTCCGCGGCACAGGCTCAGATTTAGCAAGACTAAGATTCGGCACAACAGCAGAAAACGATATGCAAAAAATCACTCCCTTCTTGTGGTTCGACGGCCAGGCCGAAGAAGCGGCAAACTTCTACACTTCGATTTTCAAGAACTCGAAAATCCTGAATACTGCCCGTTACGGAGATGCGGGGCCGGGGCCAAAAGGAACCGTGATGACGGTGACTTTTCAGCTCGAAGGGCAAAACTTCATGGCGCTGAACGGCGGTCCGCACTACACCTTTTCGCCAGCCATATCGTTCTTTGTAGACTGCGAGACGCAGGCAGAAGTCGATGAGTTGTGGGAAAAGCTCTCTGCTGGCGGAAAAGACCTGCAATGCGGATGGCTGAAAGACAAATTCGGCCTCTCGTGGCAAATTATCCCGAAGGCTTTGATGGAACTGATGCAGGACAAAGACCCGGTGAAATCGCAAAGGGTCTTCAAAGCCATGCTGCAAATGACCAGGATTGACGTGGAAGGGCTGAAGCGAGCGTATCGGGGTGAATGAAATCGGGTTCGAACGAATAAGAGTAACTCCAAAGAAAGGCACGAACATGAAGCTCATCACCAACCCAAATCAGAATCCCCTATCCAGTGAAAAAACTATGCGGCCAAAAATAGTCGTGACCATCGTGTTAAGAAGCTTCGCGCTAATTGCTGTGCTCGCCGCCGCGTGGCAGGCGCAAGCAGCCGACGCCAAAACACCGTATCCGAACATGGCTGCGCTTGACCAATATCTGATGGAGCAAAATGCCGAGATAGCCCTGGCGCGGAGTGCGGCCCCGGAGTCCATCTCACGCGATGCCGAGGTCCTGGTCCTCGGGCGGCACGGCTATGAAACCGTAGTCAAAGGCAAGAACGGTTTCGTATGCGTCGTGGAGCGAGGGTGGATGTCCCCATTCGATGGTGAATTCTCTGTTAATTTTTGGAACCCTAAACTTCGAGGTCCGGTCTGCTACAATCCGCCGGCTGCCCGCTCCATCCTGCCGATGACCTATAAAAGAACGGAGATGGTATTGGCCGGTCAATCCAAAGCTCAGATCATCGACGGCATCAAGAAATTCATAAAGCAAGAGCTGCCGCCCCTCGAGCCTGGAGCCATGTCCTACATGATGTCGAAGGAACAATACCTTACCGATGACGGCCACCACAACTGGATGGCTCACTTGATGTTTTACACTCCACTCATGGACGGTGTCGTTTGGGGTGCAGATCTGTCCAAATCTCCCGTCATGCTGAATCCACAGTTCAATGGCGCTCCGGAACCAATCGACGTATTCATGGTTCCCGCGGGCTGGTGGTCGGATGGAACGCCGGATCCGCACGGGGCCATGTAGGAGCACACCACAATGCGAGAGAATGGGCCGATCAGCGAGTTCATCATTCCGGTGTGCAAGTGGTCGGACGGGAAGGCTACTCCCACCGATGAGCACTGAAGTTTATCTCGGCGAGTCATGACTATAAAAAAGAGAAGAGGTCGAAATCTTGGGCAAAAGGAGCGCAACATGAGTCAGGTCCGGGTTCTGGTCGGTACCCGCAAAGGCGCTTTCATTCTTGAGTCAGACGGCAAGCGCGAAAAATGGGAGGTTAGCGGCCCCCACTTCGCGGGCTGGGAGATGTATCACCTGAAAGGATCGCCCGCCGATCCCAATCGCATCTACGCGTCGCAGACCAGCGGATGGTTCGGGCAGCTGATTCAACGCTCCGACGACGGCGGCAAAACCTGGCACCAGCCCGGAACGCCGCCCGGGGAGCCGCCCGCCCCAGGTCCCCCGCAGGCCGCAAGCAACAAGTTCGTCTACGACGCGTCTGCGGAAACCGGCAAGCCGCTCACCACTCATCAGTGGTACGACGGCACGCAGCGTCCCTGGGAATTTAAGCGCGTGTGGCATCTGGAGCCATCGCTCACCGATCCCGACGCGGTCTACGCTGGAGTAGAAGACGCCGCCCTGTTCCGCTCGACCGATGGCGGCGAGAACTGGCAGGAATTAGCCGGGCTGCGCGGCCACGGCACCGGGCCTCAATGGCAGCCGGGCGCCGGCGGCATGTGTCTGCACACCATCATTCTCGATCCCAGCAACCCCGGCCGAATCTTCATCGCGATCTCCGCAGCAGGCGCGTTTCGCACCGATGACGGCGGCAAGACCTGGAAGCCGATCAACCGCGGACTGCGTTCGCAGTACATCCCAGACCCGAACGCCGAGATCGGCCACTGTGTTCACCATGTTGCGATGAACCCGTCGCGTCCGGGAGTGCTCTTCATGCAGAAGCACTGGGACGTCATGCGCAGCGACAACGCGGGCGATTCGTGGCAGGAGATCAGCGGTAACCTGCCGACCGACTTCGGGTTCGTGATCGACGTGCACGCCCACGAGCCCGAAACCATCTACGTCGTCCCCATCAAGAGCGACTCGGAGCATTTCGTTCCGGAGGGCAAGCTGCGCGTCTTCCGCAGCCGCACCGGAGGAAACGAGTGGGAGCCGCTAACCAAGGGTCTGCCGCAACGCGACTGCTACGTGAACGTGTTGCGCGATGCGATGGCCGTCGATTCGCTCGACAAGTGCGGCGTCTATTTCGGCACCAGCGGCGGCCAGGTCTACGCCTCCGCCGATGCCGGAGACAGCTGGGCCCCCATTGTCAGGGATCTCCCGGCCGTGCTTTCGGTTGAGGTGCAAACGCTCGCATAATCACACGAACATGATCACACGAATATGATCAAACCAATATGATCCGAGTTATTCTTCCGCCGCATCTGCGAACGCTGGCGCAAGTTCGCGGCGACGTGGAACTCGAGGTCCAGGGCCCAGCCACGCAGCGCTCAATCCTCGACGCGCTCGAGGCCCGCTATCCCATGCTGCGCGGCACTATCCGCGACCACGTCACGCAACAGCGCCGTCCGTTCCTGCGCTTCTTCGCCTGCGAGCAGGATCTATCCCATGAGCCGCCCGACGCCCCACTCCCCGACGCGGTCGCGTCCGGGGCGGAGCCCTTCATCGTCATAGGCGCCATTGCCGGCGGCTAGGGCGAATCCAGAGTTGCTGGGAGTTGCCGTGACGGCAGGCAGCGCTCGACCTGCGCTCGGTTGAGACGGGCGAGGATGCCCGTCCCCAACCCGAGCAGGCTACGTAATTCTCACTTCTGCGCCCCGGCTTGCGCCTTCCCCCGCTTCTCCATCGGCACGAATTCCCGTGTGTTGTGCCCAATCCACACCTGGCGTGGGCGCGCGATCTTCTGTTCGGGGTCGGTCAGCATTTCCTGCCATTGTGACAGCCAGCCGATGGTGCGCGGAATCGCGAACAGCACGGTAAACATTTCCGGCTTGAAGCCCATCGCCTGGTACATGATGCCGGAGTAGAAGTCCACGTTCGGATAGAGCTTGCGCTGCACGAAATATTCATCTTCCAGCGCGATGCGCTCCAGTTCCAGAGCAATCTCAAGTTTGGCATTGCGTCCGGTAACTTCGAACAACTGGTCGGCAGCCCACTTGATGATCTTGGCTCGCGGATCGTAGTTCTTGTAAACCCGGTGCCCGAAGCCCATCAGCTTGCCTTTGCCTTCCTTGATCTTCTTGATGTATGCGGAAATGTTGTTCTTGGAACCGATCTCATCCAGCATGCGCAGCACTTCTTCGTTCGCCCCGCCGTGCAGCGGCCCGGAAAGAGCGGCCGCAGCAGCAGCCGTGGCCAGATACGGGTCGCTCTGCGAGCTGCCTACGGCGCGCATGGCGTTCGTGCTGCAGTTCTGCTCGTGGTCGGCGTGCAGAATAAACAGGATGTCGAGCGCCCGCGCAATCACCGGATTGGCGACATACTTCGGCTCGACCATCTTCCACAGCATGTTCATGAAGTTTTCCGGATAGGTGAGGTCATTGTCAGGATAGACGTACGGGAATCCGACACTGTGGCGATACGACATGGCGGCGATCGAGGGCATCTTGCCGATCAGGCGCTTGATCTGCAGCAGTCGGTTCGCGGGGTCGTGAATGTTCTTCGATTCCGGATACACCGTCGACAGCGCCGCCACCGTGCTCACTAGCATCGCCATCGGGTGCGCGTTATCGCGAAAACCTTCCATGAACTTCTTGGTGGTTTCATGGAGCATGGTGTGGTGCGTGATGTCATTCACCCAACTCTTCAATTCGTTGGCCTTGGGCAGTTCGCCGAACAGGAGCAGGTAGGCGACCTCGAGATACGTACAATTCTCGGCGAGAACGTCGATGGGATAACCGCGGTAGCGCAGGATTCCCTTATCGCCGTCAATGAAGGTGATGGCGCTGCGGCAGGAAGCCGTATTCATAAAGGCGGGATCATAGGTCATCAAGCCGAAATCTTCGGGGCCGGTCTTGATCTTGCGCAGATCCATCGCGCGGATGGTTCCGTTTTCGACCGGAAGCGTGTAGCTCTGTCCGGTGCGGTTGTCGGTGATCGTCAAGGTATCTTGCGGCATTCAAACCCTCCTGGGAACGATAGCAAGCGAAAGAGTATAACGCGGTACGAAGCTGCCCGCAGCAAATAGTATCGACCGCCGGCACTGGGACGCAGTAGTCTGCGTCACAAAGGAATGTTTGCTGACGCACTCCGCCGGCGACTCACCATGCTACAGCACCGCGCACCGATTGCGTAAGGCGTGCCCCAGGCCGGTAGTGGTGCCGTTTGAGCCGGTTTTGAAAGGGCACGGCTTCAGCCGTGCCGTAAACGTGGTATTTTCATTGCGGCTTTAGCCGCTGAGGGACGGCAATTCTCAAATTGCACCACTACCCCCAACCCCTTACTCGTTGGCCACCCGGCGGTGCGATTTCACGGCCAGGCAACGGGCGAAGATTGCCGAAACCTGCGGAATCTCCTCTTCAGTCAACTGAATCGCGCTGCCCAGTTTCTTCAGCGCCGCATTCAAAGCAGCGGTCTGTCCGTGGGTCACTTCCGTAAGTCGCTGCCACTCTTGAGCAACGGGAATACGCTCGTCGGTTTCGGCGTCTTCGCAAAACTGATCGGCCGCTTCCGGAGGAGTTCCGTATTCGTCGGCGACATCCTCATGAAAGTAGCCTCGCAGGAACGTATGCAGGGCGGGGAAGTTGGCGGCGGTGATTTCCGATTTCGGGTTCATCAGCGGCACTCCGGATAAGAAGTCAGAACATAATAGTCGTTGGGCCCAACGTATTTCAGTACAACCAGCGCGTGCGCGCACGAACGCGACTGGCTCTCGCCACGATTGACGCTGCTTCGATTGATGGTGCGGCCAATCGGCGTCTCGCTATCGTAATCCAGCACCAGGTTAGGATGTCCACCCGAGCGGCTGAGCCAGCGCTCGATTCGGTCCTGCGATTCTGCGATCGCTGCGCCCACGGCATGCTCGGCAACCGCGCGATTGGTGTAGGTCGACGCGCCGGTAATGCCGCGTTCCCGCTCCAGGCGCTCGCGTTCGTCGTCAGTCTGTCCCACATGCTTGCGCAGGATGTGTCCGCCGGCAGCCTCGTCCTGGCTGAGGTCGCGCACCGGCCCACTCGTCGGGTGGCTCTCCACCCGAAAGCTGGCAGAACCGGCGGCGGAAGATGCCTCCGAACTCGCTGGATTCGTCGAAGCGGGCTCGGAGCACGAGATCAGGCCACACATCCCCAACGCGAAAATGGCACGAGCTGTGATCCGAACTATGGTCCGAACCACGGTCCGAACGATAACGCCGCGAACTCGAAAAAATCCTGTCATCCGGCCCCAGACTACCGCCCGAGCGCGGTTAGTCCTGTAAAGTTCTGGGAATTGTGCTACTAAACAGGGTGTGCGGGCAAGTCTGCTGGATTCGCTGGACGATTTCGAACGCTGGGGCAGAGATGGCGATGACGCCTGCGCCTACGTGTTTCCGCGAGGCTACCGGCGCGAGCGTTGGAGCTACCAGCGTGTAGCCGAAGTAGCGTATCAGTTCGCCCGCGAGCTCGAGGCGCGCACGATCGCGAAGGGTGATGCGGTCCTGTTGTGGAGCCCGAACTGTGCCGAGTGGGTAGCGGCGTTCCTCGGCTGCGCGCTTTGCGGGGTCATCGCCGTTCCCGTCGACGATGCCGCCAACCCCGATTTCGCGCACCGGATCAGCGCCCAGGTGCGAACCAGGCTGGTGTTGTGTCCGCGCGAACGCGCCCCGCTCTTCGAAAAGATCGAGGGTATAGCAACCATCGATCCCGCCGATCTGGCCGCCGCAGTCGCGGAACACCCCGCCGCACGCTTTCGTCCAGCCCAGATTCAGCCCTCCGATCCACTCGAAATCGTTTTCACTTCCGGCACCACCGCCGAGCCCAAGGGAGTCGTGCTCACCCACGCCAACGTGGTCGGCAACCTGGCCCCGATCGAAACCGAGATCAAGAAATACCTGAAGTACGAACGGCTCGTGCATCCGATTCGTTTCCTGAACCTGCTGCCGCTGAGCCACGTCTTCGGCCAATTCCTGGGAATTTTTCTTCCCCCGCTGCTGGGTGCGACCGTCGTGTTCGAAAACACCTTCAACCCAACCGAAGTCATGGCGACGATCCGCCGCGAACGCGTTTCCGTGCTGGTGGCCGTCCCGCGCATAATCGAGTCGCTGAAGCAGAAAATCGAACGCGATCTCGATGTCCGCAGCGACGACTGTGCCGATGGTGGCCGCGGTCGCGAAAATTTTGCCGCGCGCTACGCTGCCGCTGCGAGCCAGCACTTCCTGCGGCGCTGGTGGACCTTCCGCGACCTGCGCCGCCAATTCGGATGGAAGTTCTGGGCCATCATCAGCGGCGGCGCCGCCCTCGATCGCGAGACCGAAGAATTCTGGCATCGCCTGGGATACGCCGTGGTCCAGGGCTACGGATTGACCGAAACCACGTCGCTGATCAGCTTGAACCATCCTTTCCACACCAGCCGCGGTTCCATCGGCAAAGTTCTGCCCGGCCGAGAAATCAAGCTGGCGGACGACGGCGAAATTCTCGTGCGCGGCAGCGGCGTCGCCAGCGGCTACTGGAACGGACGCGAACTGCAACCCGTCGCACGTGAAGACGATGAAGGCTGGTATCGCACCGGCGACCTGGGCGCGCTCGATGAGCAAGGCAATCTTTTTTTCAAGGGACGCAAGAAAGAAGTGATCGTCACGCCCGCGGGCATGAACATTTATCCCGAGGATCTCGAAGCGGCTTTGCGAGGTCAGAAAGAGGTTCGAGATTGCGTGGTCGTCGGCCTCGAACGCGGCGGAAATGCCGAGCCCTGCGCGGTTGTGATTTTGCGCGACCGCAGCCCGGATGGATCGGCCGCCGGCCCGAACGATGTCCCGAACGATGTCCCGAGCGATATTGTCCAGGCCATCGTCCAGCGCGCCAACGAAACGCTGGCCGAATATCAGCGCATGCGCACCTGGTTCGTCTGGCCCGAAGAAGATTTCCCGCGCAGTTCCACCCAGAAGCCGCGCCGCAACGTGATTCGCGATGCGGTCGAGGCAGCCCTCCGCGGACAAGCGCCGGCAAACGCCGCCAGCCCGCTCTCGGAACTTCTGACGCGAATCACCGGCCGCAGCATTCAGAACATGCACAACCTGACACCGGGCGCGAACCTCGAAAGCGCCCTGGGCCTAAGCTCACTGGAACGAGTCGAACTGCTCAGCGCTCTCGAAGACCGCTACCAGCTCGACCTGAGCGAAACGAAGTTCGCGAAAGCAGCCACCGTCGGCGATCTGGAAAAACTGCTGCAGAGCGAACGAGCGGTTGACCGCAAGCTCCGAGATCCCGGTTCTCACTCTCCCGCTTTTCACTATCCCCGCTGGGCCCTGCGCTGGCCGGCCACCTGGCTGCGCGTGGCGTCGCACTACCTGCTGGCGCGCCCAGCCGTGTTTCTTCTGGGATGGCCTCGCGCGACCGGTCGCGAGAACTTGCGCGGCGTTCGCGGGCCGCTGCTGGTCATCTCAAACCATGTTGCCGATGTCGATGTCGGCTTCATCCAGTTTGCGCTGCCCGCGCGCATCCGCCACAAACTGGCAACCGCAACCGGCGGCGAGGCACTCGAAATGCTGCGCTTGCCCGGCCCGAGAGCGGCATTCGATCGGCCGTGGCTGCGTCGAATCTACGACCGCGTGCAGTGGACGCTCGGCATCGCCCTCCTCAACCTGTTCCCGCTGCCGCGCCAGTCCGGCTTCCGCAAGAGCTTTGCCTACGCCGGAGAGGCCGTCGATCGCGGCTACAGCGTGCTCGTCTTCCCGGAAGGAAAGCACACCCAAGACGGCAAACTCGGCCCGTTCCGCACCGGAGTCGGCCTGCTCGCCAACAATCTGCACATCCCCATCCTGCCGATGCGGATCGATGGCTTGTTTGAAATCAAGAACGCCGGGAAGAAGTTTGCCGCGCCCGGAAAGATTCAAGTGCGAATCGGCAAGCCCATGCAGTTCGCCCCGGAAACCAACCCCGAGGAAATCGCGCGGGCCCTGCACAAAGCGGTTGAGAACCTCAAGAAGTAGAGCTCCTACGGGTATCAGACCTGCACCAGCCGCACACCCGCATCCTTGCACGCCCGCGCCAAGTCATCGTCCGAAGTAGCAAGTGCCAAGCCGCTATCCAGAGCGAGGTCGAGGTAGGCGGCATCGTACGCAGTCAAGCGGTGCCCGCGGCTGAGGCGCTTGAGCCTGCCAAAAACAACTCCGGCGGGAAACTGTTCCAGAACGATGGGGAGCGTTGCCAAGTCGTCGAGGAAGCTTCGCACCAGCTCTTTGGAAATGCGCTTGCGTTTCTCAGCAACCAGCAAGGCGTTCAGGACCTCGTGCGGCCAGAATGACGGCGCAACCGCGGTGTCGCCTTGCTTGAACAGCCCGGCGACATGCTGCGCCATGGTGGCATTCTCATCGGGAAAACACCAGGTCAGGACGACGGAAGCGTCGAGGACAAACCGGCTCACCGGCGTCCTGCATCGATCAGATCCTTGATTTTGAGCCCGCCCAAAGAAAGCCGGTGGCGCTTGCCGAAACCCGCCAGTCGCTCAGCCGCTTCCGCCGCAGATCCGCCCTGGAGCGACATGCGCTTCTTAAGCAGCGCCCCTAGCAAGCGTGAAACGCTGGTATCGTGGCGCGCCGCCTCGATCCGGGCCCACTGGGCTACGTCTTCTTCCAGGGTTACGGTTACGTTGCGTAAACGACGAGAGGATGACACGAATGTAGTGTAACACGAACTTCGTGTCTCTTGCGAACAATCATTGGAAGCATGTTTTGGACAGGTTGCCGCGTGCCCGCTTGAACCGAATGCTGAGAGCCGATCCCGACCTCAATTGCCAGCGGCCAGATGCATGCCGTCTTTTCTCTTGCCGAGAGGCTCCGGCCCGGAAAGACCGCCCCGGAAATACAAACGCCGGGCGATTGAGCCCGGCGCTTCGCACTGAGAAACTGTCCATCGCTGAGTTGATCTGGATCGGTTTCCCGTTAACCTCGTCCCAGTTGCTGCGCGAAATCTCGCATACCCGCGCAAAACCTACAAACCTTACATCACCAGCGCGAGCCCTTCCAGTTCACGCTCCAGCACCGGCAGCGAACAGCCCGCCATTTCCACCCGTCCCGCAGCGTCGATCGCAGCCGCTTGCGAAACGCCATAGCCCCGCCCCGCCAAAAAAACCTGCAGCAGTTCCGCTGCCTCGCGGGAATCCACCATGCCGCCCTGGATCAGGTCGTTTCGGAGGGCGCACAGTTCCGTCACCGTAAATCTTTCTTTCATGGCCATTCTCACCACCGACCTCCCCACCGTTGCTCCCATTGGATTCATCGGCAACGCGATTCGTTATATGCAATCGCAATGCCGTAACTTTGGTACCCCGCCAGAACGGGCCATTCAGAGCCTTAAGTTCTTAGAACCCAAGATCTTGCAAAAGGTTGCGCGGGGGTAACCCGGAGGCAAGCGGAAGACACAACAACGCCACGCTTTACCAAATTGACACTAAATGTCGTTTCGTGGCGGGAGAAAACCGAACTTTGTCGCTTGATGGGTCGGCTCCGGCCTCAAGCCGGGTCAATCGTGGCGGCGTCCACCAGCATGATGGGGATTTCGTCCTGAATGGGATACACCCGGCGGCATTCGCCGCATTTCAGGCTTCCACCGTTCGCATTCAAGACCACCGGCTTTTTGCAAACCGGGCAGACGAGCAGGTCGAGCAGATCCTGGGAAATCATAGCTGGCTACATTGTACCGTGGGGTGATTAGAGCGACGTGGGCAGCGGGGAGCCGCAGCGTAGCTCTCGAAATCGAGCATCTCCCTGCATAGCGATACGATAGAATCGCCTTTCCATTCACTAGCAAGGCGCAACGAGGTCAGATGCCAGCCAGGATTCTCGACGGTACCAAGATAGCCAGTGAAATCCGTGCAGAGGTCACCGCCCAGGCGAAAGCCCTGGCATTATCGGGCGTTCGTCCCGGGCTCGCCGTGGTGCTGGTCGGGCACAACCCCGCATCGGAGGTCTACGTTCGCGGCAAGGTGAAGAGCTCCGAGGAGGTCGGCCTCTACAGCGAACAACACACGCCCGCAGAAAGCGCGACGACCGAAGAACTGCTCGCGCTCGTCGAAGGCCTGAACCGCCGCGACGAAATCGACGGCATCCTGGTGCAATTGCCGCTGCCCGCGCACGTCGACTCCAAGAAGATTCTGCTGGCGGTCGATCCCGCCAAAGACGTAGACGGATTCCACCCCATGAACGTGGGCTACCTTTCCACGCAGCGTCCGGGCCTGGTGCCCTGCACGCCGGCCGGCGTCATGGAAATTCTGCGCCGCAGCCAGATTCCAATCGCCGGGCAGGAAGCCGTGGTCGTCGGACGCAGCGACATTGTCGGCAAGCCCGTAGCCATGCTGCTGCTCAATCAGAACGCCACCGTCACCGTCTGCCACTCGAAAACGCGCGATCTGCCCGGAGTCTGCCGCCGCGCCGACATCCTGGTAGCGGCGATTGGCCGGGGCGGCATGGTCACCCGCGACTACGTGAAGCCGGGAGCCACCGTGATCGACGTAGGTATCAACCGCATCACCGATCCAAAGGAATTCGACCGTTTCTTTTCCGGAAACAAGAAGCGCGAAGAAACGTTCCTGGCCAAAGGCTCAACCCTGGTAGGCGACGTGCACCCCGAGGTAGCCGAAATCGCCGGCGCCATCACGCCCGTTCCCGGAGGCGTAGGCCCGCTAACCATCGCCATGCTGATGGCCAACACGGTAAAGGCCGCCATGCTGCGAAGAGGACTCAGACATCCCGAGTTGAGCCGGGCGTAGTTGTCTGGGATAGTCGAACCTACCTCGGGCCGAATGACGAATAGCGAATAGCGAACGACCGGCGACCGACAACCGACGACCAACGACCAACGACGGATTTACCGTGAGCACCCCTTGCTAAAACTCGGCCTCACCGGCGGCATCGCCAGCGGCAAATCCGTCGTCGGCGAGATGTTTGTCAAACTCGGCGCACACCTCACCGACGCCGATGCCGTCGCGCATTGGCTCATGGATCCCGGCCGCCCCGTCTATCGGGAAGTCGTCCAACGCTTCGGCCGCGAAATCCTGAATCCCGACGGAAGCATCAACCGGCCCCGCCTAGCCGAAGCCGCGTTCGGCGTCCCCGGCGGCGCGCCACCGCGCGTCAAGGAACTCAACGAAATCGTTCATCCCGCCGTGATCGAACAAGAAAACGAATGGCTGAAAGAGATCAGCCAGCACGATCCGAAGGGCATCGCGATCGTCGAAGCCGCCCTGATCCTCGAAGCGGGCACCGCCAGCCGTTTCGACCGTTTAATCGTCGTGACCTGCCATCCCGAACAGCGCATTCTGCGTTTCGCCCGCCGCCTCGCAATTTCGGAAGACGCCGCCCGTGCCGAAGTAACGCGCCGCATGGCCGCGCAGATCCCCGACGAAGAAAAAATCAAAGCCGCAGATTTCGTAATCGATAATTCCGGATCGCTCGATGCAACCGAGCGCCAAGTGCAGGGTGTGTTCGCCGCGCTGCGCGGAAGCCCCGCCTTATAATTAAAATCTCAGTTCTTTGAAAACAAGCAAAGTTGTGTGGGGACGGGCCTGTGTGTGGGGATGGGGCTCTGCCCCGTCCAAGCCGAGCGCAGCTCGGCCGCTCGCCGCGCCTTCAAACCTCCTAGTGCGCGCTGCGCCTCGGCATGATCAGCCACTGCAAAATCGAACTCACGATGCTCAGCAGGATGGCGCCGACAAAAGCCGCGACAAAGCCTCGCACCTGGAACCCGCGCACGAACGCCGCCGCCACTTCAAGCATGAGCGCGTTGATCACGAACCAGAACAGGCCGAGCGTCACGATCGTCAGCGGAAAGGTGAGGATCTTGAGCAGCAATCCAAGGGTTGCGTTGACGAAACCGATGACCGCAGCTGCGATCAGAGCCGCCACCGGCCCGCTCACGCTAATGCCCGGCACTACGTGGGCGACGATCCACACCGCTACAGCGCTTAGAATCCAATGGAGCAGAAGACGCACGATAAGCCTCCTCAACGAATCATTGGACACTATACAACGTGAAACCGACTCCGAAAACTAACGCCGCGCGCCTGCTCGATCGGTTGGGAATCCGCTACGAACTGCGCGAGTACGATGTAGATCCCAACGACCTCGCCGCGGAGACGGTCGCCGCCAAGATCGGCTTGCCGCCGGAGCAGGTTTTCAAGACGCTGGTCGCCCGGGTTGAAGGAAAAGGCGACCGCAACGGAATTTGCATGGCGGTCATCCCCGGCGATCAGGAACTCAATCTGAAAGCGCTGGCGGCCGCGGCGGGAGAAAGAAAGATTCAGCTCGTCCCAGTGAAGGAACTGCAAGCGCTAACCGGCTACATTCGCGGCGGAGTGACCGCGCTCGCGGCCAAGCGCGACTTTCCCGTGTACGTAGACGAAACTATCGAACTGTTCGACGTAGTTTCCATCTCAGCGGGCATTCGCGGCCTGCAGATTCTGATCGCGCCTGGCGACTATTTGCGTGCTACCAAGGGAACGATTGCAGCGCTCGGACACCCGAAGAAGAACGAGCCCGTATGAAGGTATAGTCATGGTGACCCGCAAGGAGACAGTATGTTGAAACCGGAAAAACCTCCCTGGCAATTTTCCGCGTTGCGAGCCGGCTTCGTTGTGTTAGCGGTTCCGATCGCCGCTGTCTCGGCACTCATTGTGTGGAGACTGTCTTTCTGGCGACTGATTAATCCGACCCTCGGTTTTGTGACTCTTCTCATAACCTTAGTCGTGTTCTCACTCATGTTCTACTTCGTTTTGGTGTGGCTCTTCAAGCACACCGAGAAAATCGCCAGGAGACTTCCGACGAGCGCAAGGGAACTGCGCAGAAAAAGAAGGGCGTTTTTCGACAATTTGCCAAAGTGATCCGAGGCGGCTTGTTGTGGAGTTGTAGACTAATTGCGAATACGGATACGAGGTGACCCATGCCCACAGCCACGCGCACCAACCCCCTCTCGTTCCTGACCGATGAACTAGACGAACTCAAGGCCAAGGGCACGCACTTCAAACTGCGCGTCCTGGAAGACGAGCAGGCGCCGATCTGCACTTTCGACGGCAAGCAAGTCATCAACCTCGCCTCGAACAATTACCTCGGCTTCACGACGCATCCCAAACTGCGCGAAGCGGCCCTTGCAGCCACGCGCAAGTATGGCGTCGGATCGGGCGCCGTGCGCACCATAGCGGGCACCATGAAAATCCACATGGAACTGGAAGAGAAGATCGCGCGCTTCAAGAACGTCGAGGCCTGCGTGGTGTTCCAGTCTGGATTCACGGCGAACGCAGGAACGGTTTCCGCATTTCTCGGCAAAGACGACTTCATTATCTCCGACGAGCTCAATCACGCCTCGATCATCGACGGCTGCCGTCTTTCACGCGCGAAGATTCTCGTCTTCCGTCACAAAGACGTCGCCCACGCCGAGGAGCAACTCGCCAGCGTGAAGAACCAGCCGGGAAGGAAGCTGCTGATCTCCGACGGTGTCTTCTCGATGGATGGCGACATAGGCCCGCTGCCCGGCCTGTGCGAGGCCGCCGAGAAATACGGCGCCATCATGATGGTCGACGACGCGCATGCTTCCGGCGTGCTCGGCCGCAACGGACGCGGCACGATCGATCATTTCGGAATGCACGGGCGCGTTGACATTCAGGTCGGAACCTTGTCGAAGGCGATCGGTGCGTTAGGCGGATACGTCTGCGGCACGCGCGATTTGATCGACTATCTCTATCACCGCGCCCGGCCCTTTCTGTTTTCGACATCGCATCCGCCGTCGGTCGCGGCCGCCTGCATTGCGGCTTTCGATGTCCTCGAAACCGAGCCGCAGTGGATGGAGCAGCTCTGGGCCAACACGCGCTTCTGGAAAAAAGAACTCGGCCTGCTCGGCTTCAACATCGGAGGACAAACCACTCCCGCAAGCGAAACGCCAATTACGCCCATCATCATTGGCGACGGGCGCCGCACCATGGATTTCTCCCGCGAATTATTCCAAGAAGGAGTGCTCGGAACCGGCATCGCATTTCCCACCGTCCCCGAAGGCAAAGCGCGCGTGCGCACCATCATGACCGCCACGCACACGAAAGAAGAATTGCAGCAGGCGCTCGAAGTGCTGGAGCGCGTAGGGAAGAAGATGGGAATACTCGGATGAATATGCCAGCTCAGGCTCGACCCTGTGGTCCTCTGTGTCCCCTGTGGTAAAGGCTTTACAGCCCTCCATACTCCTAGTGTCCCGCCGGCGCGTCGTCGACGATCGCCTGGACTAACTCATCAATCGCGTCCGTAACTCGCTTCGCCGGTAGATTGAAGTTATTCGAGAGTATCGAGAAGGCAACCACTTGTCCGCCATCGGTGGTGGCATATCCGGAAAGTGCCTTCACTCCGCCCAGCGACCCGGTCTTCGCCACAATGCGGTCTCGCAGCCGGGGAGACGTGAAGCGTTCGTTGAGTGAGCCGTCCACCCCTGCGACCGGGAACGTCGCCTTATAGTCGGCGCCCCAGGGTTGCGTCGAGCAATAACGCAGTAACTGAACAATGGCGTGCGGAGTTACTAAGTTCTGGCGCGATAGTCCGGAGCCGTCGTAAAAAACATACTCGTCGCTAGAGACCCCGGCCTTAGTCAAAAATCCGCGAAGAACCTCGAGGCCGCCTTCAACTGTTCCGGCGTTGCCACGCTCGCGTCCCAGGAGGCGCAACAGAATTTCGGCGTGCAGGTTCTGGCTGACCTTGTTGATCACGCGAATATCCTGCAGTAGTGGCTTCGATTCGTAACTGGCAAGCGTGATCGGCTGATCGCTTTTAAGAGGACGCGCCTGGCCGTCGTCGTCTTTGTCGCCAACTCTGCCTCCGCGCGACGGCGCGACGGCGTTCACGCCGAAGGTGGAAAGCGTGGCGAGTTCGGTGTGGCGAGTGCGCTGGTGCCCGTAAATTACGATGCCGCGTTTCTCGAGTAACTGGCGGAACAGCCCGGCGGCGAACTCGGCGGGATCTTCGATGGCGAGAGCTTCATTCGCACCGGCGTCATCGAGCGGCATATTGCCCCAGAGGGTCAGCACAGTCGATCCCGGCTCGCGGTTGACAAAGAACTTGCGTCCGGTGCCGGCGGGAGTAGTGATGATGCGATTGTCGAGGCGATAGTAATCGGCGAAGGGCTTGACGCTGACGAACGCCTTTTCGCCGGGCCGGTCGGCGGGCAGAATGTTGACGAAGACTACGTTGTCGTTGACCGTCAGCGCGGAAACGGGAGCGCCGTCGGCCCAGACCAGGTCATCCTGGCTCCAACCTTCGCCAAAGCGCTCGAAGGCGAAGTAGGAGTCATCCGCCACGATGTCGCCGTCGATGAATTTCACGCCTTTTTGCACCAGCGCGTCGGCCAGCGCTTCGAGAGCTTGAATGGGATCGTCGTTGCGCTGGGTTTTGAGGTCGTAGGGCAGTTCGCGTCCGGAAAGATTGGGATCGCCGTGGCCGACCAGAACGAGATCTCCGTTCAGCCGGCCGTAGCGGTCGAGAGTGCCGGTGGTTTCGACGGTGGTGCGGAACTTGTAATCGGGACCGATCAGCGCCAGCGCCGCGGCGGTGGTGAAAAGCTTGGTGTTCGAAGCGGGAGTGAAGAGTTTGTCGGCGTTTTGCGAGTACAACGTTTTGCCCGTCGTTATGCCCGGCGTTTTGTCGGACGACAGAGAAACGACTTCGATCCCCCAGAAGCCGCGGGCAAGATCGGGAGCGCTGAGCACTTCCGCAATCCGATCCGCTAGCGGCCGAACCTGCAAAGATTGGCCGGGTGCGGCCAGCAGCCTCGCAACCAGCAGGAGCACGATGGGAACGAGAGGCGCAACTGACCGCCGGCGAAGCATGCAGTGGATTGTAACATCCGAAAAATGGAGAGCCGGGCGTCCCCGCGAGCCTGCCCTGTTTTGCCGAAGCCCCGAGCGAAGCCGAGGGGGAAGTCGAAGGGGCTGCCAAACTGCCGAACCGGCGCGACGCCCCTCGCTCCACTAGAATAGCCGTAACATGCGGGCGATTTTTCAGTGGAAAGTGGGCTCTCGCGTCCTCGAGTTGGGGCGGCGCACTCTGATCATGGGCGTCGTCAATGTAACTCCCGACTCGTTTTCCGACGGAGGACTCTACATCAATGCCGAAAAGGCCGTAGTCCGCGCCGAGCAGTTACTGGACGAAGGCGCGACCATTATTGACGTGGGTGGAGAGTCGACGCGGCCGGGCGCGCCAGAGCCCGTATCAGAAGAAGAAGAGCGGAGGCGGGTGCTGCCCGTCATCCGCGATTTGAAGCGGCGACGGCCCGATGCGGTGGTTAGTGTCGATACCTACAAGGCAAGCGTGGCGCGCGCGGCGGTCGAACTCGGGGCCGAGGTGGTGAACGATGTCAGTGGCTTCCGGTGGGATCCGAAGATGGCGAAAACGCTGGCTGAACTCAAAGTCGGAGCAGTGCTGATGCATACCCGCGGGCGGCCGGAAGAATGGCAGTCGTTGCCGCCGATTGGCGATCCGGTGCTCATGGTGAAGCGGGACTTGCGGCAGTGGGCGGAAGCGGCGACCCTGGCGGGCATCAAGCGCGATCACCTGGTGCTGGATCCGGGGTTTGGCTTCGGCAAGCGTTTCGAGGAGAACTATCCGTTGCTGGCGCACTTCGCCGAGCTGCAGCAGATGGGATTTCCGCTGCTGGCAGGAGTGTCGCGCAAATCATTTATTGGGCGAATGCTGGCGCGCGACGGCAAGGATCGCGATGGTAAGCATATAGACGCGGGCGTTGGCGAGCGGCTCTATGGGACGCTGGCTGCAGAAACAGTTTTGATCTTGAAAGGCGCGCACATCATCCGGACGCACGACGTGCGATTTGCGGTGGAGGCGGCACAAGTGGCCGATGCAATTGTGGCCAGTGGTGGATAGCGGTGACTGGTCTAATAAATGGTCTTGGGTTAGGTTTTTGGGAAGGTCTTGGGTTGGGTTTTTGGGAAGGGCACGGCTTTAGCCGTGCCGCTCAGGGCTGCAAGAAATGCGGGCTTTAGCCCCTGAGGGCCAGACGTCACGCCCCGAACATTCATTGTGGAATAAGAAATACTTGTCCAGACTCAGACCCGGGCCGCTTCGGCAAGCGGCGCGGCGATCTTGAGCACGGGCAGGCGAATTTCAAATATGGCCCCGCCTTCGGGGCGATTGTTGCATGTGATTTGCCCCTTGTGGTCCTGGATTACGCCATAAGTGGCGCTGAGTCCGAGACCGGTGCCTTTGCCCACCGGCTTGGTGGTGTAAAAAGGATCGAAGACGCGCTCGGGATCGCGCAGCCCCGGGCCGGAGTCGGCGAACTGGACGACGACTTCTTCCGCTTCGCGCCAGAGCGAGATCTGCAGACGTCCGCCGCCGATTTCCTGCAATGCGTCCACGGCGTTTTCGACGATCTGAACAAAGGCCTGCAAGAGTTGGTTGGCGTTGCCCAGGACGCGAGGCAGGGGGACCTTGTCATTGCTTTCCACGCTCAGGCTGATCTTCTTGTTTTCGAGCTTGAATCCTTCCATTTGAACCGCGCGCTGCAGAAGAGGCTTTAGTTCGAGAGGACTTTTTTCTCCCGGAGTCTGCTGCGCGAAGCTGAGCAGATCGCTGACCAGTTCGCGCGTGCGCCGCGCCTGCTGCCCGATTTTCTGCGCGTTGGCGAGTTGTTCGCGGCTCAGGTTGCTGCTGGCAGCCATCCTTTCCGAGCTGTTCAAGATAGCCGAGAGCGGGAACTCCAGTTCGCTCGCGGCGAGCGCGACCAGTTCTCCGAGCGAAGCCAGCTTGGCTTGTTGAATCACTCTTCCCTGCAGCCGCTGGAGGTTGTCAAAGCTCCGGCGCGAACGCTTGAGCAAATCCAGAAGCTTTTGGTCCAGCAGCTGTTGTTGGAGAAAAATCACAAAGGCCAGCAGCGCGACGCCGCCCATGGCCACGCCAAAACGGACCTGGCGCAGGTAAGCCTGCTCCTGGCTCAGGAATAGTGCCCAATATCCCATCAGGGGCAGAGAGAGCAGAGCGAGTTTCGCTAGTAGAGGGGCGACCGGGCGGCTGGCCCGAGCGATCGATGGCATCACCTGGGTATCGCCAAGGCAGCGCCGCCCGGCCATGGCCACCCAGAAGAACCCCAGCCCCGAGGCGAGATACGGCAGGTCGTAAATACCGCCAGTCTTGTAGACGCCGCGCAAGAAGGCGGCATTCATGGCTTCCGAAACGAAGGTGTAGAAAACGCTGGCCAAAAAAATGTTGCGATAGAGCACGCGCCACGATCCGGAACTGGCGAAAAACGCCGATGCTGACACGGCAATCAAAATCAGTCCTTCGACCACATACAACAGATTCCAACGCGGGCTGTAGAGCGCGACATTGGTGACGATGTATTCGTCGGGAAAAACAAAGAAAGCGTAGACCGCGACCCACCACACCAGCAGAATCAGGACATTCAGCGCGCTCGGCAACAACCCCTCGCGTTCATCGGCCTGGTGCGGGCGGATGGCCACGGCCGCCATGATGGGGACAATGTGCAGAAACAACACGACATCCCCCCAATACGGGTCGGGTACCGGCTTTCGAACCAGCACTTCAAACCACACCCAATTGGCCTGGTTGAAACACCACATACCCATGCCCGCCGTGATTAGACCCCAGAACAGGCGTGTATGCCCACGGCTGTCAAAGGCGTTTCGGGCGGAGACGATAACGGCAGCCGTGATCGCCAGCAGTGGAGTCAGGTCTCCCATGGCCACGCGAAAGTAGGCGTTGGGAAACACTGCGGGAGCCAAAGCAAACGCCACCAGCAGTCCAACTCCCGAGACCAGCGCCGAGATGTGGAGCCTGGACATCACGTCGCATCATATGACGTTCGCCGCCAGATGTTTAGATCACGGGTAGGTTACCGGAGGTTACTACGGTAACCTTCGAGCGCGCCGTCGGGTGGGGTCGCTAACTGTCAGGCAGACCCCTCGGTGAGGGATCTTGAGTGAGGCCTGGTTTCGACAGTTACACTAGACATGATGCTGTGAGCGAATGAGAATAGCCGCTGTGATACTTCTCAAATTCCTTCCAGCGCTGGCCCTGCTGACACTGATCTTTGGCCTGATCCGAATCCCCTACATGTTTCGCGCACGGGCTATGCGCGCTCTCGCTGCCAGATGGGGCTTCCAGTATATCGGTCCTCCCTTTTCAGGATGGCGGACATCTTCTTCCCCCCAGATCAAGCTGCTCTTCCCGTTTCGTTTCCTCACTGGCTAGTCGACGACAGACGAATTAGACAGGTCTGGAATGTAATCGAGGGACAGCAAAGCGGGCTATCGGTTCTCATTTTCGACAGCATCGTTGGGGAAGGAAGAGGCAGGTACTGCACTTTTTTTGCGTGCCAGACCGAACAGAATCGCTTTGGAATAGACATCGCGCCAGATCGCTTAATTCAGTCGCATGGATGGGCGGCCCTTTTTCGAGTTCGATTCCTTCAGATTCCGTGGACGATGGGAGTACAGCGCCTCGACGACCATCTGAACAAGTTGCGGGTTGGCTCGGTCTGCCGCTGACGACAACTGTTGTAACATCTCAATTTCACTCATTGACTCGGTAAAAGGCGAATGGAAGAGGGAAAGTTGTGCTAACGCCTGAAACAGATTCGATTCCTGGAATCGTCCATGCCGGTTCTTGGAAAACGTAGAGTGATGCGGAATCTCCTGATCGAACCCCAGTCCCGTGAACCATCGCCACGCCAGATGCATGCGCAGCT
>Ga0181526_10000010_pt1 | contig 245003 bp, 194 predicted proteins | sample PEATcosm2014_Bin_35_FD_119750 | JGI IMG/M metagenome (GOLD analysis project Ga0181526, IMG submission 119750) | Peatland microbial communities from MTU Mesocosm Facility, Houghton, MI, USA - PEATcosm2014_Bin06_30_metaG | ecosystem: Environmental > Terrestrial > Soil > Wetlands > Peat | place... | reverse complement strand
TGCTGGTAAAACGCGCCCTCGGTTTGCGTTGTATGAATCGGACGTAGTTCCGCTAAGCCAGAAAGCTGAACAGCCACATTTCCGTGCTCTCGGAATTCGACCACTGATAATCCTCAATTATCTGTGCAGTACCGAGGAATGGCTGCCTGGTCGGACCTCATCGATGCGTGGCCAGGGTGTGCAGTATGCGAGCATGGAGTATGTGGAGATGCTGGAGAACAGTGGCGCGGTTGCTGAGCATGAGCCATGCCGGCTATCCGGGACATGGGCGGTGCGAGAGCTTCATCAAGACGCTGAAGCACGAAGAAATCGACGCTCGGCCGTACCGAACCATCGAAGAACTGGCAGCGCATGTGTAAGAGTCTATCGAACGGATTTACAATCCGGTAGCGCATCTGTCTTTTCAGGTACATCGATGTATAGAAGAGTATTTGCAGGGACGTCGATGCGTTGGCCGGGTAGGATTTCACTAGCGAGCGAGGAGCAGGGTATGGCCGACGCGCAAGTGACTTGCATCAACAAGCTGCCTCGCAACGATACGCACGAGGGGATTACGCATCTTGGCGCAGCCAACTGGAAATGGCCTCGTCAGCAGGTGATCGATTCTATCGAGGCCGGCACAAACACATTCTTCACAATGGTGAACGGCAAGAGAGCTGGACGTAGGTGTGGTCGATGGACCGAATGGCAAGTATGTAAGAACGCATGCGGACGGCTACTACAACGACAATTTGCTCGCCCTTCCAGAGTGTCCTTAGATCACGACGAGTTCGACTCCATCGAGTGCGGCGGCGTCAGTCACGATCATCCCGCTCTGCCAGGGCAGACGCGATCAACGGAAGATACTTGCGCACCTGCTCGCGATCGCTTTCCCTTTCCTGATCGCTCAGCTCCACATATTTGGAATCGATCTGCCTCTCCCATCGGGTTACCAGTTCGGCAGGTATGAGCAGCGAACCATCAGGCTGGCGAACACATTTGTCGTGCAAATACCGCTGCCAATGAGACCAGCGCTCATGTTCAAAGGCCGCTAGCTGTTCGATTAGCCCGCTCAGCAGATCATCTATTTCTTGATATTTCATAATTGTTTCGCTAGAGCAGTCCGCTTGCGACAAGTTTTCGGTAATGCTCTCCTAAGACAGTAAGTTCGCAGGATTTGCTTTGCATGGCCGCGTGCCACATGTGCGCCGCATCCACTGGTCGTACAAGGTTCACCTTGGCATACCGCTGCAGAGTGGCAAACACAGCAGTCTTCGCGGGATCTGGAGGGGGGAGGTTTGAATCATTCCGCTGCTCAGGACGCTCCGGTTCGTATGCTGGGTCGAGTCTAAAGTTGTAACCTGCCCGGGGAAAGTGAACGGCGAGAGCTTGAAGATCGACAAGCGGAATTGGCGGGGTGGCTTTCCGAAGAGAAACGAAGGTTTTCACATTTGTTTTGAATACGGGGCGTTGCGCCCATGGCCCAAGGGACTGATCGATGTGGGCGTACACACTTCCTGGTGTAACGTCGCCGACTAGATTCGCGGCAGCACCTCCCAGAGCGTCTACTAACAAGGTCGTGAAAACGCCAGCACCACCTCCCGGGACCTCCGCCGCGTACTGTTCTGCAGTCGAGGCCGTGAGAATCGTCATGCCCTCCCTGATATCCGCGAGCCCCTGGGTTGCCGGTCGATCACCTGCTATGCCGCTGTGGCAGCTATCCAAGATAATGACTTTGTTTCTTGCTTTTGACTCGTTCGCGATGTACATCAGCTCTGCAAGAGAGAATCCGTCATCGCCTGTCTTGCAGTCGCCTGCGCAGAGAAACCCACCGGTGTCTTCAATATAGCCGTGCCCGGCGAAGTAAAAGAGAGCGATATCTGAGTCGCCCGCAAACAGCTCTCGCACAGCATCTTTAAGCCCGCTTCTTTCAATGACATCAGCGGGGCCGGTTCCGGCGAGCAAGCGCGGCGTAACAAAATTAGTTGTCCCGTCCGCGTGGCGCTCCAACACAGCTTTCATAGCGTGAGCGTCATTCACACATCCGCTCAGCGGTTTGATGTATGCATAGTGATCGATCCCGACGATGAGCGCCTTGCGCATATATCAACCTAAAGCGAATCGATGAAGTCGTTGATATTCTTATCGTTCCAGGCGAATGTACTCACCCCGTCCAGATTAGTGCGATCATCCGTGTAAGCCCATATGCCTCGAATGCGTTTCTTCTCTTCTCGGGCGCACGCTATCTCCCATTTCTGGCCGCTCGACTTCAGCGAGTTCTTGCTCACGAGGGCAATAACGCCATCTGAACGCTTGATTCGGGTGCGCACTCGATCTTTCCACTCGTTGTCGTACGGCTCTTTGACAGACATATCAATGAATTCATAGGGTGCTCTGGGGTGAAGGGATTGCCCCTTTAGAAAATCGCGCTGTCTTTCATCCTCGATAGCAAAAGCAATGAAAACCACTTTCTTGTCGGCCACTGTTTCCTCCATGGAATTCCCGATGTACGGATAACGGTATCAGTTCTTAGTTAGGATAAAAAGCGATCCCAGAGCGACCGCTTACGATCAATCGCACTAATAAATCTCGCGATAGAGTTCCACCGCCATTCAATGGCTCTACCGCGCAACTCAGGTGGAATCGCTCCTTTATTGTCTTTACGCACGTGGATCCCCAGACAGGGAATGCCTTCCTCCGCTGCGCACTTCATCTCCCACCGAGCACCGTCTGCGCGCCAGGTCCTCTTGCTTAGCAAGGCAATGAAGGCATGGCTGTGCTTGATCTTCTCCCTGCATCTTGATTTCCATTTATCGTCAAATGGTTCCTGGACTGACATATCTACCAGCTCAAAAGGTGTCTTGTTGTTTTTGGCTTGCCCAACCAGCAAGTCACGGTACCGAATGTCCTCCCGCGCAAAGCTTATAAAGATTCGCAGCGCCATGCAGATGAAGTCTCCTTTCTCCAGATAAATCGCTCGCGTGACAATCTATTCCACGCACGCTATAGATGCAGTTGCATCCAAGGTCCGAGAGCGTCACTAACTTTGCAGTTCAGAAAAGATTCGGCCAGCTTCTTCTCGTTATCCGACAGGGTTCCGTCGATGTGTTGTATGTTTGCGGCGAAGAAGCCTTCTTTGCGCCAACCCGCTTTGAGCTCCTGCATTTCGCGCCAACACCAAAGCAAAGACCGCCTGTCTGCTGCAACAAGAAAGAGGCGATAGGCCGCCCATGCATCGTTCAGATCATCACTCCGGCAGAACCTTCGGAACCAATGCCTTGCGAACCCTTCTGCTCGAACTCGATCACGCGCAGTCGACTCCACGTCCTTGATCCAGCAGACATCGTCTCTATTATCTTGAATTGCAGTGATCCAGGAGGCGTTATTATCTTCTTCGAGAAAACCGCGCATAGCGATAGCCTTGACCCTCTGAAACGGATCATTAGATTGCAGCATTGCGCCAATATGACGTCCCAGCCAAGCGAGAGAAGCTGTCCCATCAGCTCCACGAGCTAGCAAGGCTAATTCCAAGAGGTCTTTGTCTGTGTTGCAGTTTACATAGCGTTCACGCCATATCGAACGGAATGTATCTGATTCGGGTCCGCTGAACACCGCCAGGTCCAAATGTTCCAAGCCAGTCTGCGCATCGACAAAGCGGAATAGCGGGGCCCTTACCTTAACCTGATAATAGACGCGGCTAGCTTGCTCGTGCCATCCAGGTGCGGCCGCGAGAACCTGCACAAGGCTAATGTAGAATGCCAGCGCATGACTAAGTAATGACGGATACTCTTCGAGTTCGGCAATCCAACGCTTGACCGTGTCCGGTTCAAGTTCTAACACTCGATCCAGTCCTGTCGTCGGGAAGGGTCGTTGCAGCCAATGATTGCCAGTATCTATGGCAGCTTGGTTTTGCGAGGTTATCTGTTCGTACTCAGCGTTCCTCGTTCTCCGCCGGATGTCTGGATCAGGGAACAGATTCGGCGGCCATTCTGCAAACCGTCCGCCCCAGACGGATTCCGGAGCTACGAAGCGGATCGACTCGGGCTTCTGCGCCTCCAGACGTACATCCCCCGGTAGTCGGTTGTTCGGATCGTGAGAGTACGCTACTAGCCGACGCGGACCGCTAATCAGCGGTAACCCACTAATCAATCGGACACATGATTCGATCCATTCGAAGTATGCACGCCAATCGGCATTGGAGGCGTTAGCCTTACTGAGGGCCCAGGCACGGTGGTGTGGATCAATTCTGTCTATCCAAATCCCCACGCCGGTGCTCGCGAGTCGGTCGACCAGCAGGAGACTCCCGAAGGTCTGTTCCAAAAAATGCTGACGTGGACTCCATCGCCACTGAGTGGAAAAGGCCGGTGGAAGTGAAGACCCGAGAGAACAAAGGTAGACGTACCGGAAAGCTCCTCCTCGTACCAAGCTGTCCGGTGAAGAGCAGGCCTCGCACACCTGCTCCGGCGTGAGGGAGGGACAATTGATCGCCCCAAGAAAGTAAAGGACGCGGAACCACTCTTTCTCGCGCGTTGGCGTGGGCACAGGAGCGAGCATCGGGCCACAAAACGAGAATTCAAAATCCCTAGAATCGAAGGCGGCTTCTGAGCGTGAGCGCTGGCGTTGGAGTTGTTCGTCGCCCTGCCACATCCAAAGGACGGATTGGAAGAATTGAAATTCAATGTGTTTCGCTGCTTCGCCGCTGATTTGGAATAGGTCCGGACGACTGATTAGGAAATCAAACAGTACTTGCCGCGAGGCGTCATCGAGGAGCAGATCGTATTTATCAAGCTGCGAAGCCATGGAGAGGAGGGATTCATCGGAACGATCAGTAACGGTCCGAACGACGTGTCTGATAAGGTCACTGATGGCTGCTGGATCGACTCGCGCAAGGACTTGCTCAGCCTCCTCGAGATGTATATCTTCTGCACCACGCCAACGACCTTGCCAAATCTTCGATGGATGTAAGGCTTCAAGAGCCGGCAAAAGCCGCTTAGGCAAATCCTCCGGCAGCTCGAGCGCGGGATTGTGAATGAAAGGCAACGCCGCACTGATGAATTGCCAGAGTTTCAGGTCGGGCCGTTTCGCACATTCCTCCACCTGCATTCGTGTGCGGGCGCCAAAGATCGACTCGATGGAGTTCTTCCGCAGCTCTTGAATCCATTCGGGTGTTGGGAAAAGACGTTCAAGGTCGAGCCCTAAACGCCGCTCCCAAGCAGATTCCGTCCCGATATACCGCAACAAGTCAGCCGCAGCTCTCTCCGCGACTGCGGAAGTGTCATTCATTAGCACAGTAACGTGCTCATTGAAGGTCTCCTCCAGGGGGATTTTTGAACTCCGAATGACCCATTTCATCTCATCTGAATGACTGCCGTATCTAAAGATGGCATCTACAATAGTCCCCAGAACGAGCGCTCGAACAAAGGGTCTGCGGTCTTCTATCTCGGAGATGATGCAGACGGCTACGCGACTAAGTCGTATCCAAAGATTGTCATCGATGGGTTGTAAACGGTAGCCGGCAAGAAAGCATTGCTCTCCGGGTTTCAAATCACCGAAGAGCTTCTTTACCGTACCAGCTGGGTCTCCTCTTTTTCGATTGTGTTCGCCCCTCCTAAGGATCGGGGGGGCCCCAACTTGCAGCATGGCTAACCAGCGCTCAAGAGCGGGGATGAGCCTATTTCTTATGTCCTCACTCTTCGCTGACCAATAAATGAAACCCTTGAGGAGTACTTCCTGAGCCCACGGGTTGTCGCTGCCTGTACTCCAGACCTGTTCCGCCACTGAAACGTACGCGTCGAGAGCGCTCGGTAGATAGGCGACGATGGTGCGCTCAATCGGACTTCCTTCGGGAGAACGTGGGTTTTGTGCATTGATCCATCCCAATAAAAGAGACCGAATCGCCGCTGCACGATAGCCTGAAGATACCGAGTAAACGAAAGCATGTTCCAAGATGGCGCTTTCGAAATCTGAACCCGTGTACGGCTCTAACCATGCGGCGATCTCTTCGCTCAACTCTTGTACGGTCAAAGTCGCAGACTTCAGTTTGTCCGCGAGCAGGAGTCCCAGGCCCTGCGGGAGTCGTACCGGGTCCACTTTCAACCGACCGCCGTCAGAAATAAGCACACCACCTGTGGCGAGCTCTCGGATGATGGTTCCCGCGTCCGCTTCAGACGAAATCATGCCCCTCACCTCACCAGCACGGAAAGCATCCTTGCCAGCACGGTGCTCGAGCGCCATTTGCCTGAGTAGGTCATTGAAGCCTTGACCTGACAAATGGGTTTCACGACGCGACTGCCGATCCCGCCAGTCTTCGAAGATTAGACGTGCAACTGTGATGTCACCCGATTGAGCCATGCTCTCGCTGTGCCGCGTCGCCAGATCCAGATATCGGGGCTTTCGGAGCAACGGATGAAGGTCAGCGGGAAAGTCCGAGAGCGATTTGCCGCGGAGTGTTAGAGCTTCGGTCAATTCCTGATCTGTAAAGGAAGGGACTTTCACCACCTTTATTGGGAGATATTGCAGGTCGGAGAAATGTTCATTCCAGTAGGCTGCACGTGCCGTGCAGATGATCGAGATCGACCCGGCATACTGAGCCTCTTGCGCGCTCTCAATCAAAGCTCGCCAATAAGCCGGCGATTGCCGCTCATTAAGGCCGTCAAGCACGACAACGGCGAGTGGGCCGTTCGCACGGCTGGAGGGCGTTTCGAGCCATCTTGTCAGCTTTCGACTCCATTGTCCTTCGCCGAACGACTGCTTTAAGCTCTGCTCTAGCAGGGTATGAATGTTTTTGAAGCTCCCGGCATCACGCGACGGCAAGAAAACAAGAGAAGGGAAGTCGCCGATTTTGTCCGTTGTCTTCTGGGTTATCCATTGGGTGACTGCCCAGCTCTTACCATCGCCCTCTTCACCCACGGCAGCGAAAATCTCTGGGCGCCCACTTTTCCACCAACGCTCCAATTCGCTCTCAATTCCAAGGCGAGCGATGCAGTGGCTGTCTTTCGACAGGACAGCGAGAGGCTGGCCCAGGCGTGCTCTCGCCGCCAATATGTCGGTCATCAGTACATTCCACTCACCGTGGCTGCGCTTCTGCCAATTTGGCCAACCGCCGCTAGGACGAAGAAGCTGAGCGCGCAAAACTTGGATTCTCTCGCTAAATCCCGCTCTCAACCTGATCTCTCCTAGTATGGGCGTCAATTCGCCAGCCAAGTGAGGGAAGAACTCTTCCATGGAGTTTGGAAAGGCGGCACACAGAAAATCGAGGTTGCCGGTTCCATCCGGCACAGAATCCAAAGTTAGAATGTCGAAAGCCTTGTCACTAGCCGCAGTTTCAAGATCAGATAGCACTTGGTCGGGCACTGTCCTCGATGTGGCAAGAATCCAGAGGTCGAGCGACGGGACCGAAACCTGAGCCTGCTGCAATTCTGCGAGCAGGTCTCGTGCTCTAAGCGGGTTGTCTTCTGTATACCGCTTGCATTCAAAAGCAACCGAGCCGCTTGACGGCAAGTTTGCTCGCGCGTCACGTCCTTGTTGATCGCCAGAATGGGCGAGATGAAATCGTATGCCCGTCAGATCACCCAAAAGGCGTGCAATAAGCCCTTCAAATCCGTTTTCCCCCGTAGCTGTGAGACGCTGCAGAAGGAGGTTTAATCGCTTAGTAGGTGATTTTCGGCGACGCACTTGTTTTCGCTGGACCATCGTTTTCAGGGTAATCATACGCGGGCGAACCTACAGTAGATGCTGATAGGTAGGATTTCTTGTCCTATAAACCTGAATTCTGTTCGGTTCTATTGCTAGCATGAGATCGTCGCTCAATCCAAACTCGAAACGGACACCCCAGTCGCCAGCACTCGTAACCTTTTGGCCAACAACCAATTTCTTGATGAAATCCAGGGAACAAGGTTCGCCATGGAAATTCTTTTCGCATGCGATGCTAATGCTATGGCCTTCGATCCGTCTGTCGTTCGCACCGAACTGAATCTGGCTCCCAATCATGCGAAAAGCTAATCCCTCAGAGAAACTCAGGTAAACGCCAACCGTCGTGGTTTCGATGTTCTGAATCGACTGATCCTTGAAGGTTCTGACCAATTCCGAGAATGAAGATAGCCAGCCCTTGCCGAGCACTCTGTACCTCTCGCCAAACTCCTTTGCCGATTGATCTCGTCCCTCAAACGCCTCCGTGAGATGGTAGACAAACTCGTAGAATTGCGGGGCCTCAAAGAGAGTGGCATGGGGGAAGTGCAGGCGTTTCTTAAAAGCGGCCAATACGCGGTCGAGCATTTGATCACAAGTGTCAGCCGGGAATTTGAGCGGTTTGCCCTTGAGCGGTGGAATGACACCGAGGTTGTAAGACGTAGCCCAGGGCTCGCAACCGCTCGTGAAGCCGCTGGGTGAAATTATCAACCCGAGATATTTGGTCGCAGTGGCATATTGATTCATCGTTCTGACCACTGCTGCCCACTCCTGCACATCGGCAGGCTCAGCCTTTGATTGCTGGTACTCCTTGCAACTGATAAGAATCTCCACGTTGGGATTAACGAATCCCGCTGTGATCACATCAATTTCTTTCTTTGGTGGACCAACAAATGACGCCACTTCGAGTGAATCGGCAGTCTCGATTCTGAGAGTTTTGTTGTGCTCGATTAGGGCAACTTGGCCACACACTCTCTGCGCGATTTCAAACGTTCGTCTTTCGAGTTCATTCTTGAATGTCACCAATAAACCTCCTCGCCGCCGCGCAGGATCATGCCGGGTTTAAGGTCCCCCGCTCTGACCTTCCGGAGGCTATCTCCATCCCGAATTACCAAGACGCTATCGGCGGACAGTGTCTTGACGACTGAGCCGATCTGTCGTCGGACGCTCTCCCCGAATCGAATGACGGAAATCTCATTCACTTTCTGCGCCCAGTGGCCGCTTGGATCTGGGGGTGGATTGCCGGTCTCCGGGTGTCCTAGCGCGCTGACACTATAAATGTCCAAGTCGCCCACATACACCACAAGGCCGACTTCATCGTCCGCCAGTATGCGATTGGGGTCGGAGCGGCACCTATCGATGAGTGCTTCAACATCGACCCGTTCCTTCTTCGAATTGATGAGGATTGGCTTGTCGCTCATGCGGCTCAGTGATTCGCGCTTTCCCAGTCCTTTCTGATTTTCTCCAACAGCCTTTTCCGCTCTTCATCCGATATTGCCAGCTTTTCCGGCGAACTGCCCTGGACCGAAATGAGCATAGGCGCGCCATTCGGGGCGCGCCCCATGACATATCCGGGATCGCCGGTCAGCACCAGCAGCTTGATCCGCGACTCGCACCTTGGGCAAACGACAAGCTCTTCCTGGAGGGGTGGCATGATGGTAATAACGCTACCGCAGTTGCATGTGATGGGAATGGGATCGCCGCGTTCGACGGCAATCTCAGCTACAAATGTGAACAAGTCAGGTTTCACGTCCTAGCACTACTGAAAAACTTCTTCAAATCAAAGCCAATCCCACCAACCTTCGGCTGCAATATCACTGCATCCACCAAAGCTCCCGCCACACGGCGCATATGTTTGGCCGCGCGGAACTTGGAGAGTTGTTTCTTGTCCTTGATGTCCTCGAACACGCGCTGGATCAGTTCCACAACGTCTTCCGCGGATTTGCAGACGTTCCGGAGTGGTATCAGGAGCAGAGCGTCCTTGCTCTCTTTGCTCGATCTCTTCATCTCGAACGACTCGCGAAATGTCGAAGGATGACGCGTGGTGACGAGGATTGCGGGGAGGATGTCCTCCGCGTCCTGTCCGTTCACGCGATGCCAGGAGAGCACCTCATCTTCGAAATGCACACCTCGCGGGCCGTGGATGACAATCGCGTTGGAACGCGAGGCCATGTCGGCCATTCTTGGCAGATTCACTCGAACGGCATTACCAAGCGATTCCTCCCAGCCGTAATCCAGCAGATACACATAGTAGGCACGCTCGGCGCCGGTCGGTATCTCTCCGAGCGAGTGGACGTACAACCCCATATCACCCCTCCCCTCTCCATATTCTCCGCTTACACCTTCGTCTTACCATGACGGAGGCCTGAATGAAGGATACGCTTTACGAAAGGCCATCAGCACCTCGTGCCGAAGACGCTCCAGCTCGTACGCAGCGTGAGGCGGACTAAAGAAGAACGTCGGGCAGTTGGAGTCATTGCACTGGCAATGGCGAAGGACACCAGATCGAATCATCTCGTCGTATTTCGCCCGCAAACGCGAAAGCGCCTTCTCTACGGTTTGAATCTTTGCGCGCAGAGCCTCGCTCTTCAATTGGTGGCGCGACGGAATGCGGCCGATCAGATGACCGTCACGCGTCTTCCAAATGCCGGTGCCCAACGCCTGGATCGTGTCGGTGATGGCCTGCTTGAAGTCTCCCAGATTGCTTTCCTGATGTATGGGGGTGTAAAAGGCGGGGCGGTCAAACACGCTGGCAAACAGGGCTAAAGCTTCGTCATCATTGACCGGCGGAATAGATGTCGCCAGCTTTCTCAGATCCTCCGAGGCGTCTGGGAAAGCTTCGCCCTCGACAAACCGCTTCAAAAGGGGCTCCGCGCCTTTGCGGAGAAACTCTTCAAATTCCGGGCCGGACCAGGTGTCACACTCCTGGACGCCGAGAGACTTGACGTGCTTCTTAATTCTGTCCCGCAGAGTGCCGGAGATTTTACATTGTGCCACAATGCGAAAGCGGTAGGGCGCGCCGTTAGGTGCCGTCAACACCTTGGCGATATCTTTCTCTGCCTTGGAGAACGTCAGCTGTTTGCGGTTGACGCACTGGATGCAAATGGATTCCTGCTGGTATGCTTCATTCTCACGCATACCCCAGATGTCGCGTCCGAGGTCACTTCCCGTCTGGCCGTACCATTCGAGCGAGCGCCACTCGTCAGATCTCCAGTGGTAGGCGAAGACAAGGCGCTCGAACTGAGCGCCGTCGAAATCCTCGAAATGAATCGGCTGCACATAACTTGCGGGCTTCGACATGTCTTTCCGCTACTCCGCTCAACAGTATCCTTCTTTTTGCCGGGACTGTACGAAATTTGTTTCCCATCCACCCCGAGCCTCATCAAGGGGAAACCCCAGCCACAGACTACTGGTGGACCTCTGTGGTTGTGACAGCTACATTTTTATCTACATCGCCAATGCAGGGACACCAGATGAGCTAGGCTAGGTACGTGAATATGAAGTGCTTGCAGCGAAGTAGCTCTCATAGGCCATCTGGTCCCAAGCCAAGAGCTCCGGCTGAACCACGGAAGACGCGAATGCCCATACCTTGACGAATTACCGTAAAGAGTTTAGCGGGAGATTCGGCATCATATTATCATTGGCTGAATCATCCGCTGCACTTGATTCTTTCTTTCGCTAAGAACGGTCGTCAGTACGGTTGATCGTTTGTATATGCCAAGCACAATTTTATTGTGCAAGAGAATGCTGGCAAGCGGTGAATTCAAGAGAAAGGCGGCGATATGCGTCTCTTAACCGATGACGAGCTTCTTGAGGTTGCTTGCGAAGGCGGTGCGGTTGAATCCTTGCCTGAGCCAAGCAACTGGTACAGTGCCGAATCGCCCATCCAACCATCCTCCATCGACCTCCATGTCGGCGAAATCTTCATTCCAGGTAAGTCCCCTGCAGCCCCTGGTGGGCACGACAACCCTAAAGACCAGGTGAGTCTTCGAACCGGCGAAACTGCCGTAGTCACCACTCTTGAGACACTACATTTTCCAGGTCACATTTGCGGAGTTGGTTTTCCGCCTTCCCATATTTCCGAGCTTGGCCTGCTCATGACCAATCCCGGCCACGTTGATCCCGGATACTCCGGTCGCATGCGCTTTGCGGTGATCAATGTCGGCAAAGCTCATTTTCCACTTCGCCGTGGCGATTTGATTGTGACACTTCTTCTCTTCCATTTGGACCGTGCTCCCCGAGCAGATTGGGGTCGGCGATATCCCAGTGTCAGACCTGACCGGCCGCCGCAGAGCCGGATCAATTGTCTCTCTCGCGACTTCGTCGATATAAAGAGCCGGACTCGCAAGCTGATCATTAGAACGGCGGTCTATGCATCGGTTTTCGCAGGGATACTGGGGGTGGCCTTGACGCTCGGTACAAATCTAATGATCGAACGCATGAAACGATTGCAGGATATGAGAGACGACATATCCATTCTCAAAGCCGAGATCAAAGTTATGGAACAAAATAAGTCCTCGATACCTCAGACAACGACATTGCCACCAAGCCCTGTAGTTTCGACGAGGGGAAAATGATGCAAGTGTATGTGATCTCTCGCCCATCGATTGATTGGTCAGAGGTTAACCGTTTTCTTTCTGATCAGAATGTTCGGTGGCGTCGCTCCCCTGATGCGAAGGCTCCCGATGAGCTCGTTGAGCTTGCTGGGCGAGTGTGCTATTTTTCTTTCGGTGCACATCAATCTCCGCGCACGAATAGCGAATACATCGAAAACCTAATTGCGCAAGGCCATGAGAGTGTGTTGGAGCATTCTGCGTGGACCTTCCTCATCACGGGAGTTTCCCGGGCCTTCACCCATCAGCTTGTTCGACATCGCGTCGGAATCTCCTTCAGTCAGTTGTCGCAGCAATACTACGATGAGACCGACGCGGAATTTGTGCTCCCCCCCGAGCTTAGAGGCAACCCTGCATTAGAGGAGGTTTGGCGGACCTCCGTCCAGGAGTCATTAATGGCCTACAGGCTCATCGTCAAGAGACTTGGATCGATCGGGCCTTCCAGTACCGAGTCAAATAATGCGGAGCCGACAAAGCAGACTGAGCTTCGTCGAGCGATCCGATCCGCCGCACGAAGCGTACTACCAAATGCTACCGAATCGAAGATTGTAATGACTATCAATGGGCGCGCCCTTCGTCACTTCCTTGACATGAGGGGATCGATAATTGGGGACGCAGAAATGCGGCTTGTCGCTGCAAGGTTGCTGGAGTTAGCATCGACTGATGCTCCAGCAATCTTGTCGGATTTCTACGTGGAATACCTCGGCGACGGAACACCAATCGTCCGCAGGCGGGATCTGAACCGCTAGCCGAGCCACAGGTGCGGACGGAGGTTAGGGAAATTCAGGAGAACGCATGAAGATTCCAGATCCTGAGGGACCTGAGTTGTTTTTCGGACTCGTCGCACCAGTGGGCGTCGATTTGCAGAAGGTGACGGACTATCTCTCGGCCTCGTTACGCCGAGTTCGATACACTCCCGAGCCGCTGATCCATCTCGCCCGCCTAGTGCGGGATGCTGGTGACCGTTGGAGAAACCTGCCCACTGAGCCGTTTGATGTTTATGTCAATGAGCACATGACCGCAGGAGATGAGCTTCGAGAAGCTACGGGGCTTAATGAGGCGATGGCAATCCTCGGAATAGGAGCAATTCAAAAGGAAAGGCAAAACAAGTTTCGGGAGTCGCACCCATCGGCCTCGCCTGATTCCGGGACTCTTCGCCGACGCGCGTATATCATACGGTCACTGAAGCATCCCGCAGAGGTGCAAACACTCCGCGAGGTGTACGGCCCAGCGTTCTATGTGGTGGCCGTTCACGGATGTCACCATGAGCGCGTTGAGTATCTTGCAAAACGGACAGCACAATCTCGCGGCAGTATGAGCGGTCAGGATGATTTTAAGGGGACAGCCGAAGACCTCATAAAGCGGGATTTGGAGGAGTTGGATATTCCGTATGGGCAGAAGCTGCGCGATACTTTCCACCGCGCCGATGTATTCTTCGATATTGACCGCGAAGGAGCAGGGCTTGAGAGCGAGATTGAGAGATTTGTGGAGTTGATTTTCGGAAATCTCTTTAGAACACCCACCAAGGCAGAATACGCGATGTTCCACGCTGCTGCCGCTGCATTGCGTTCGGCTGAGCCGGGTAGACAGGTGGGCGCAGCGATTGCCACAGATGATGGTGATATTGTAGCCGTTGGAACTAATGAGGTCCCCAAAGCACACGGAGGGTTGTATTGGTGCGATGACCCAATTGACCGGCGTCAGTTTCAATTAGGAGAGGATTCGAACCAAGCGCAAAAGAGAATCTTGATCTCTGAAACGCTCGAATACCTGCGCAGAGCAAAATGGCTGCGAACGGATTTAATGACTTTAAGTAGGGATGATCTGCTTCGCCTAGCTCTTGACGCTGAGAAACCCGCATTGCCTCGCCGATCCCAAATCAGAGGCCTGATTGAATTCGGACGCGCGGTACATGCTGAAATGGCGGCACTGATTGATGCAGCAAGACGCGGAGTGAGTGTCCAGGGAACGACCATGTACGTTACCACATTTCCCTGCCATCTTTGCGCTCGACATATCGTCGCCGCTGGGATCAAAGCGGTCTACTATATTGAACCGTACCCAAAGAGCCTAGCGCGACCCCTTTATCCCGATTCGATTGCGCTCGAATCAGCGGATCGCGCAGGAGCCATAAGGAACCAGATCCCATTCGAGCCTTTCGTTGGCGTGGCACCGCGTATCTATTTTGATCTTTTTTCAGCGTCGGAACGCAGGAAGGACGACGACACTCTGAACCTATTCGATGCAACCAGTGCGACACCGCGCTTCGGAGCCATACCCAGAGTTTACATTGACAAAGAGAAATTGATGGGTGGTGTTCTGACGAGTAAGCTCCAGCCCACGCTCTTTCCAATGGACATGGATTAGCGCAATTGTGTGGCCGCTTTTCCACCTAACCGCCCAGTTTTCCGAGGTCTGTTCAGTTGTCAAAACGCTTTTGAAACGGTGAAATCAGAGGTAACTAGGGATGCTGTTGGTTACGTATCTAATCGGTAACTGGCAGGGTGCTAACTCTTTTGTTATCATTATGTTAGTGAGGTAGAAGATATGTCGACTTGGCTCCTCGAAATACTCGATGAATCTAGCAAAGAGGTTTCTCAATGGCCGGCATGGCGAAGAGAACCCGAAATGTCCAGCGCTCGTCGGAACGTGGGCGGGCGGTCGTTAGACCCAGATGTAGTTGAATCAAGACTCGCCGAACTGGACGCAAAGAGCCAGCAGTCGGAGGAAAGCTCTCTTTAGGCCACTTGCAAAAGTGGCCTTTTCTGTCAACCAACTTCTTGCCGGTCTGTTGGCTCCTATCTCGGAGTAGCAACTTGTGGCATGCCCGGAAATTCTCAACAAAAAATGGCATTAGAGATGCCTCCCGAGGTGGCGACTCATTGCGGCGAACGAGGTCCTTTCATCGGCCTCCAATGAGTGACGGCCCATATGTTGGCTACGTCACTTGGAGGCCGGTGGAAAGACCGCATTGTCGCGCCAGGTAATTGACGCATCATCCATGATGATGCATGAAATGTGCCACGCCAAGCGCAATCGCGTCGAAGCAAGCCATCACCCACGGTTCCGGCTCGTAGCATTTCCGTGCGCGCGGGACGTGGCGCGCAATTTCGGGAAGCCATGTGGCGAGAACCGTGATGGCAACTCGGTAGATGACTCGGCGACTCGCGTCGACTGAGAATGCGACGGGCAGATGACGAGAGGACCGTCTACTGGGACGCGCGTCTGATCGGCTAAACTTCTCCAGTGCCGAAACCTGTTCTCCATCTCGATTGCTGTGTTCTTTCCGATGAGGAAGTTCAATCCCTCTGTGAACATCTCTCCGCTCAGACCGGTGTGACCGAGATTGGAATTCAGACCTTTTGGATGAGCGTTGAGGAGGAAGACGACGAGAATCCGCTCATTCTCAACATCTCCGTCACCCCAGCGCATTGGAGCTCGATTGTTGCAGCGTCAAGCGACCCGCATGAGGCGGCTGCCAAGTGGCTCATCAAGCTCCTGTACGTATGGGCTGAGGACAAGCGCGATTTGGTAGTTGGCTACGACGAGAAGCAGAACATCGTGATTCTAGGGAATCCCGAGGAATGGGAGCCTATCCTCTGAATGGGCGACACCCAGCAGCCGATTTTGCGTCAAACAAACAATTTGTCAGTAGGCTAACGGCCTAAAATGGCTGGCAGGGGCGAACGGAGTCTCTGGCCCGCGAAAGACGTTCCTGTGAAGCCTTTTGCTTTTATCTGCCTGGCAATCCTTGCGTGCATCTTCGGATGGCACATTCTGCTCTGGTTGCAGGCGCCTAAGCTCCCTGATGTCGAAGTCAACCCCTTGACTTATGTCGTGTACGTTTATGTCCCGGACATCACCGCCGGGACTGCACTAGACAAGGATTTCGTCGCGTCCTTCAAAGGCGCAAGGGATCTTGTTGGCGGCGCAATAGGCGACATCGCTGCCCTCAAGTTGGCACGTCCGTTCTGTTAAGCGATACTTTGATTTGAGACATATGGGAGTGCATCGATGAAGGTCTGGCAAAGCTATGGATCGGGACATTCGGCCCACTTGGCAGTGATAGGAACGTTCAAGAATGTTGCAGATGCCGAATTGGCGAGAGAAGTCGTTGAGGATTTCGTGAATGCCGTGTGGGAGGAGCGGTATAACGATATCGGCGAATTCCTGAAAGCCTGGAAAGATCGGGTCCAGGGGATTGAGTTTCTGGGGCCCACCTCTGGTGACATGATGGGAGGGCTTGATAATAGCTGCGACGTTGTTCGCGAAGGCACAAGGGTATCAGTGAGGGGAATTCGATCGAATGAGATCGGCGGGATCATCAAGCTCATGTTGTTGAAGGATGCCGAGCCAATAATGGTGAACGGCAGGACCGGTCCGTGATTCGTGAAACTGCGGCGAGAACAACGCGGGCATCACTTCTACGAGCGGTCTAGTGGGATCCACTTGCTGTTGGAGGAAGCGCCCGTCGAACCTGAATACTGCGACTTAGGGCCAGAGCTGCTGAGCATTGCCCTGCTTAATCCATGTGATCTGAAATGTCCGTTCTGCTACGCCCCGAAGAGCAATCATCGGCTGAATGCGGAATTCGTGTTTGATGTCTGTAAGCAGTTCTCGGTCCTTGGCACGTTGGAAGTCGCTTTCGGTGGAGGTGAGCCCACCTTATATCCAGGTCTGGGTGAACTGTGCCGACGTATCTGGACGGAAACGGATCTCGGGATTTCGTTGACCACCCACGGCCACCACCTCACGAGAGCGCTCTTGGATGAACTAGTGGCTCACGTTTCGATCATCCGAGTTTCGATTGATGCTCCCGAGCCAATTTACTCTCAGCTTCGCGGGCGATCACTTGCAGACTTGCTTCCCAAGCTGTCGCAGGCTGCGGAACGACTACCGTTAGGCGTCAACACCGTCGTAAACCGTACCACCCTGCCGCTTCTCGACGATTTGGCGAAAATTGTCCGTGATCTTGGTGCCGTTGACTGGCTATTACTACCCGAGACTAAAAGTGGCGCGTTCACGCACACTGAATCCGAATGGGAGGCATTGGATCGCTGGATCAGCGGTCACTGCGAGCAAATGCCTCTACGAATCGCAGCTGAAGCAGTTGATTTTCTAACCGGTCCTTTTCCCTTAGCGCATGAGCCGGATGACTATGCACACATACGAGCTGATCGTACGCTTTGCCGTTGCTCATATGCAGGAGACGGGATTCTGCTGACGGGACAGCCAATGAAAGATGCTCTAAGAGCACTCGACCGCATTGGACCGCATAAGCTCAATCCACTCTGTGGGCTTGTGTAATTAGAACATTCGACAGAGCGACTACAATAAAACGACAGTAAAAAGGAAACTTAACTGGTGCAAGACGCGAATGTCCAAGGAGTATTGCGATTTGCGGCGTGGGTGATTCCGCTCGGACTGACGGTAATTGTCATTTATAGGCTTCGTAGAAAGCCGAAGGTTGTTTTCTACTCGATAGTCGCCTCCACCTTCGGCTGGGGCTGTACGCTCATCCAGGCAGTTCCCCCATTTTTCAACCCAGAACTGGCTCATTCACTTGGCCACGCCCTCGTCATCGCCGCGATTCTCTCACTAACGGTTGATCAATACGTCAAATGGCGAGTGCTGCGGGAAGTGACGTCGGACATTTCGAAGTACCTGATTGGCTATCGGCTGCCTGAGCAATTACAGGATCGAATCCGAAGCATTATGCAGACGAAATGGATTCTGCGAAATTTCCAAGTCCGAATTCGGATCACTCCACGCCCAGGTACGAAGCTTGAAGCTGACGTGACGATCAGGGAAAGTGTTCAAAACATCACTTCTGAGACCCAGGACTACGGTGATTTCATCAGCTTCAGTAAGCTTGAGAAAAATAAAGTGACTGAACTGCGCTGTGATGGTGGAAGCCGAGAAGCCAATTACCATTTCGGCGAAGCAGAAATTCAACGAGTCGAGGATTCTGGCCAAATCCGCTATGCTGCTCAGAGAGTGAGAATTCCACCAATTGCAGACGCCGATCGCGAGTTTCAATTTTCGAAACGCTATCTCGTTTCGCACACCTACGCATCGAGAGAAGTGCTCACATTTAGAGAGCCAACAATCGGGGCCGACATTCAGATTACGGACTGCCCGAATGATTTGAAATTCTACCTGGTTCCACCAGCAGATCAGGAAGCACATCGAAGATGGACGTACAATCGTCTGTTCTTGCCGGGCGAGCAAATCATAATCCAGTGGGAACGCGAAGAAGAGGCTGAAGCGTGAAAGTCGATGTTCGACGGGCAATCGCGTATATAGCTGCTAGATCTATTGGCAAGGTCGGCTCTTCTTGCGTACACGACTACTCGGCCGGCACCACTACGTCATTTTCTGGAAACGTTTCACCGGCTCACGTCGACGTTTATGACTATGACGCAGGCGCTCATATTACAGGGAACGGAGTCTCTAGACAGATAAACCTCTTCCATTACGGAGAAGGGTGTTCAATTGCCCTGAACTTTTCTGCAAACACGTTTAGAGGCTTTGAATACGGGACGGGTACGCATTTTAGTGGAACAGTAGACGGGCGAAGCGTGACGCTTTATGACTCCAGTGAGAGCCGTCACTTTCAATACAGCATCTGACCGTTAGCATATCGTACACGTTATTCCGAGCCACGGAAAACGGGTGCTTTGAAAAGTTGGCTTGGTACTTCATAGAGGCCTTACGTCCCTTCTAGTGCTCTTCGTCGAGAGATTCGCCTATCGAGTCTCCCAGCTTCGATCTGGCCCAGCAAGGCCGGATTGGGTTGATGCCAGAGTCTAGAATTCTATTCGACTGAATGGATGACTCGGCAATCAGCGTGAAGCTTATAGAGTACGCGGTTGGTGCCGGCCGCGCGGAATGACTTGAGTACCTCGAAGGGATCGATCTGCAGATGTGCCTCGTTAAACTTGATGGTCATCGCATGGCGGATGCGGCCAACAATTACCTTGATGGCGGGCACTCGGACCTTTACTCGCTGAAGCACGCCGGCATTAGCACCGTGCTCGCAATAGAATGGGAGGGCATTTAGAGCAGCCGCGATCTGCCGCGCATCAAACGACAAGCGAGGATGCTGGGCGAGGAAGTCAAATGTAAGCCTCTCTGTGAGGGCAAGCCGCAATTGCGGATCGGCTATGTCGCGCGGGAACAGAACTGCCTCGACAGATTCTCCCTCACGGCAGCCGCCGTCAAGGGCAAAGCTGTGCAGTATAAGGTAAGAGGGGCGGTTCTTGCGAATATCTTCGATATCGGCCAGCAGCACGTCAATGGCCTCAAGCAACATCGGCGGGTCTGCGACCCTGGCGTATCGAGCGCCGCAGTTCTCGATAGCCAACGCGAACTGCCCATTACGGTGCGCGGTGGCGAAGCAGAGGAGACGCGGTGGGACATCGCACATTTCAATAACCGCAGCGAGATCGTGGATTGTCGTGAGGACTGCCCTGCTTGCCAGCGACACATCCACTAACACAATTTCAACCGATTGGAGAAGCAGCCGAACCTGCACGGTTGATGGACGGGAGAGATCGGCGACGACGATATCGTGTCCGTATGAGCGCATGGGCTCCAGCATCGCCTCCGTTCCGCTGGAAGCCAGGAGGATTCGTGTGCGCCCCGGCCGATGGCTATTCACTGGTATTGCCCCCTGTCCGCGAGTTCCCACAAACAGTCCTCGCAATAAATGCCACCATATGGATCGCGTTGGTCACCATCATGCTGATGGCACAGGTCGCAAGAGCCGACCCCATCACGCTTGGGATCGCTTCGCGTGAGGCTCTGTTTACGGTAAAGCGGGGCGCCCGCTAGTTTGGGGCGGCTGCGCTGGATACTAGGATCAACTTCAACCGGTTCGGTTGATCCTTCTTTGGCCGGCTCTAGCGCGATCATCAAGACCGCGGCACACAGCAACCATTGCGTTTTCAACGTGTTACTGTCAAGCACATTGCCCCCACGAGCTTGACAGAAAGGATGTTCAGCCCCAGACTGGAGGGGGGTGGAACCTTGGGTGACCGCGAAGCGCGGGGGTTTGGCAACCTCGGATCTTCTTTGCGCCCGCTGGGCTAGGCTATCCAGCCCTCCAGAAAGCTTCGTAAGTACTGCGGAGAGAAGATGTTGGACTCCCATCTGCGACCTCCGTGGGTCGTTGGTGGGTGCCCAATTCAGCTTGGGTAGGGCCGCTCCTTCTACGGGAATGAGCGGCCTTTCCTTTCGCGTCTATATCGGGCATCCTCGCCATGTACTAGTAGGATACGCCTTGACGCACTATTGTCAACGTAAGACGCTCATTATTTTGCGCATCGTGTACAGTTGACTTTATTGTCACTCTTTTGATCTAATGATCGGATATTCGCCTTCGATGGCTTACCTGGTAGAAAACCCGCTCGCTATTCTCTTTGGCAGGGTTTTACGCCAACTCCGGACAGAGCAATCAAGGTCCTCTCGAGAGGTAGCGCGGTCCCTCCCGATCAGCGAGTCGGCTTACCGGTTAATAGAGGCCGGGGGCGCAATCTTCAATCCGGTTCATACGCCCGCGCTGATCCGCGTATTCGGCAGTCTTGTTTGGCTGAGGTTGCTGGCATTCCTCGCTTGCATCGAAGCGAGCGAATTCGCTCGAAGAAGGGGAGGAGACTACTGGGGTACAGCGCTGTCCGTCAGCGCACTGGACGAGAGCCTGAACATGCTCATTCGAGATCACCTGTCAGGAATGCCTCAGCGGAGCCAGTCCGACGGAACGGAAACAGCGAGCAGAGCTTCGACACCTTACGTCATTGCGACTCGAACATACCTCGAAGACAGAACGGGAAACCCAGCACCGAAATCAGCCGCCCAGCCGTTAATCACACTCTCGGAATGGGCATCGCGCGCGCCCGGCGATATATCACCCATTCAATTGGATATGTTGCTGCAGGAGATTGAGACGTTGCAACATTTTCCACCGAATGTTCCACCCAAACAGATCTCTCTCTGGGAAGCGCGGAACGCAGCGGCCATCAGTAATGTGTATGCATTTGTCGATGACTTGGCCGTGGTCAGCGAAGTGGCAGAGCAGTTTCACTGGGATTATCTCTTTGTGCCTCGTTTTGGGCAAGTGCACATTCTTACGTCTCGGTCAGCCGGATTCGTTGAAGCGAGAGATCGCCTTCTTCGCAACATCGCGCAGGCAAAGGGTGGAGAGAGGAAGCTTGCGCGAGTATCAGGAAAGGTTCAAATCGTGGAAATCGCGGATGCCCCATTGGAAGAGATCAAACAACATCTGCGATATAACGATTGGGAGGGACGGCTTGGGCGCGAGGATGATGAAGCTTCACAAATTATCGAACTGAAGAATGTCTGGCTCTATCAGTTGCGACGGAACAATCTCACTGTTGGTTTTGCAGACTCCTGGACTGCCTCTGTCAAAGCGGAAGCCCCGTCTATGCCAAATTCAGTCCCTCCTCGCATTTCAGCAACCTTGTCAAAGGCCGAGGTCTCAATGCTGTTGCCACACCTGACGGGACCGTGGAAGGAATAGGAGGAGACTCTTGCCGGTCATAGTTCTGCTCTTTATCCCGCTGCTCGTCTATGTGGCCTCATCGCTCACAATTCCGCGTAATTCCGTTAGCTCACCCGCAGACTTCTTCATGGCCTTTAGGCGCGTGTCCGCCGTGCCATTTTCCAATTCCTCGGTTTCCAGCAGCTGGCAGGTGGCTACCGCGTACCCGTTTCTCGCTTGGGCTGTTTCTGGAACGGTATTGGTTCCCCTTCTCAATTCTGTCTTCTGGGGTCTGGGAATACTGCTGTTCTCGCTCGCACTACCCCGTATACGCGGACTCTTTGGAAGTGATGTAAGCCTCCACAGCTATCTTGGCGATACGTACCACTCGCGAGCCATTCAGATGGTTACTTCGACGATGACAATCATTGGAATGCTTGGCATTGCGTTGGGGGAGATCACCTGGGGATCGCAAGCAGTTTCAGTCGCCGTACACGGGCACCTGACGACGTATGTGATTATGGGTGTGATGGTTGGATTCGTGTTGATCTACGTGGGAATCGGGGGTCAGGTCAGCTCCATTCGTACCGACCAGCTCCAGCTTGTCTTCGGATACATTGGCTGTTTGTCCCTCTTGGCCGTTCTTTTTGTGCGAATGGTCCGATTTCATGTGCATGTCAGCACACTCACACGATGGTCGGCGCTATGTGCGGTGGTTTATTGTCTTGCGATCGTATTTGCCAGGCGCGGGCGGATTCTGGTGAGAACCGACGAATTGAACAGGTTCGACCGGACCACAACAAGTGTTTCCAATATTCTTATATTTGCCGCCTTTGCTTCCGTCATCCTCGTGGCGTTGTTTTTCCTGCCCCATACATCGCCGCGATCTGTGCTGCACATCAAAGGATTTGGACAGACCGGGCTCTGGGCAATGATCCTGCTGCCCCTGGGTTTCCAATTTGTCGATATGACAAATTGGCAACGATTATTGGGCCTGCAAGGTAATCGTGACGAAGAGCTTCTTGCGGCCCGCAAGGGACTCGCTCACTATGCGATCGAATCGCCATTTACCTGGATCATTTTTCTGATGATGGGTGCGGCCGCAGTGGACAGCTTTCCGTCACTTGCAACCTCTGGCAACGTACTCGCTGATCTGCCTCGTCAACTGATCTACAGCGGCAACGCTCTCGATTACTGGTCGGCCATACTTTTTCTCGTTGGAATCGTGGCAATCATGCTGTCGACGGTTGATTCAGTTCTGGTCGCCGCGATGTTTGCTTTCGTTCGGGATACGCTTCCGGCTTTTGGGGTACGTCCGCTTGACTGGTTTGCAACCGGCAGGGAAGCAGAACGGCCTTTGCGTTGGGCCCGGTTTTTCGGCGCAGGGCTTCTAGTGGTCGGAGTTGGCTCATACGTGCTGATCGACTCCCATGGCCATGCTGGAGACAGTTTTATCGGGGCGCTGTTTGCGTTCTACACCGCCCAACTTTCCATGTTGCCACTTGTTTTGGGAGCGATCTTCTTGAAGGATGTTCCACGAGGCCCCGCAGTTCTACCGGGGTTGATCATCAGCGGGTTGTCTGGCATTGCGCTCGGCCTCTATGCGGCATTCGTGAAGCCCGAGATGCAATGGTGGCCGGTGCCAGCGTGCTTGGGGATTGCCTTTAGCGCATACGGAGTAGCTGTGATTATCAATTCAATCGCCGGAAGGCGGGTCTAAAAAGGAGCTTTTTATGCCATTCTGTGGTTTCAACCCGAAAATGGTTCACGGCCTTGGGATATTCGCGCAGGGTCTCTTTGAAGCGGTTCTTGAGCGTTCAGAGGCCGAGAAAATCGACATCAAGATCGCGTTTGAGAAGGAAGTTTCGGAACTAAGCTTGTTCTTGGAAGCGCTGGAAAACCGCTACCAAGAACTACGGAAGGATGGAAGCCCTAAGGTAATGTCCGAACTTGTAGAGTGGATCGGGGAAACCCCTGCAAGAACAAGTTGAGCAGGCGTGATCGCAACGTTCAAGTGTTGGCGCACGCGATTGACGAGATTGCGCTATTCGGTTCTTAACCAGCCAAGAACCGCGCCCGCAAATCGAGAGTACCAAGAGTGACAAGGCAGCGGCACCTAGCTGCTAAGAGGGCATGGTCCGACATCGATGCCTACCGAAACAATGGTGCGGAGCGGCCTTGCCTCCGGCCTTGTTTGCCAATCACTTTGCCAATGTCCGACTTATGGGCGCTGACCCGTAACGTCGGGAGCTCTCAAGCCATTAGCCACAGCCCGATTCTCTGTTGATCGTTCACGTGGACGATCATTTCAACGAGACGCGGGCACGCATCCCGGCGGCACAGAAGAAGCGGTGGGCTAAGGCGCGGGCAAAGAAGAAATAGAGGAATTAGATTATGCAGAACAGAAGAACAGCTTGCGCAATCCTCTTTGCCCTGTCCAGCATCCCTCTACTGTGCCAATCGTCACCCTCCAAAGATGCACCCATTTCGTACTGGCATGAAGTCATCACACCGGACACGTTGCCGGTCTGGACAGGCGGAGGGCCGGCTCTGCTGGGCCAGCATCGCAGCCGCGATTAGTCTCGGCATTCTCGGAGGTCAGACGAAGTTTGGATTCCCTGCCGTCTCTCTTTGCAGCCCAAAGTCTCGTTTTGACAGGGCCCAATCCAAAGGAAATCCCTGAGATAGGCCCGGCCTTCATTCCTCAATTTGCATGGATTTCAGTGAATACTGAAGTACCGCGCCATTAGATAGAATGGGTGACTCCAGGATCTTCTCGAGCTCCCCTACGTCTGCTTCTAGTCGCTGCTGTAGGGGAACTCGAGCGCGTTCCCATAACTCTTTAGCAGCCTCGCCGGACAAACCAGCCCGCCTGAGTCGCCATTCTCGCTCGGCCTCAAACCACGGTGACGGCAATAGCCGATTGACCTGCGTACTTTCGCAATAAAAACTCGCCCAAATGAGTTGTCGATAATTCACTCCGAGCGATCTGGCTACGTCACGAAGCGCGGCTTTACCCTCATCAGTGTGCTTGTCGAGCGCTACCCAATACGGGAAGTCCGATGCTGAATGCAGCGAGGGAATATCATATATCGCCGGGACTTCGGTATTTGTGCACAAGAAAGCTGTGGCAAGAACGCAAGCCTTATCCCACTGCCATGTGGTCACCGGTAAGTACTTTTCTGCATTGCAAATTATTTCTGTGCTTCGCACAGACGAACTCTGCGAGGTAGTCCACGCAAAGAAATCCGAGGGGCGTGACAGAGCTTCGGAAATGATCTTGAGAGTGCGTAGTTCCGGCACCACATCACACATCGACTTATCACCTTCGCTATACGCGTATGCAAGGGCACCCAAGCCTGCCGCGTTCTTCTGCTTTGGTGCCGTTGTAACCCGCAAGAGGATCTCGAGTTTGCTCTTCAAATCACGGTTGATCGAGAGTGAACCCGCCAGGGGCCAGCATTCTTCACATGTGATGACAACTGCGCGCGAACGAAGCCATGCTGTGTCGCCAATGGCGTTTAGTCGAGTTGCAACACGTTCTACCAATGGACCAGAACCCCTACGAACGGCCTTTTGCAATAGCGAACGAAGGCGAGGGTCCGTTGAAGGCTTTCGCGGTTTAAGGAACATTTCGGCCTACTCGAATACCATGTCAAAATACTCCTGTGTGTAGCCCTTGTACTTCTCAATGCAAGTGCAATCCGTACGGCAGTCATGTTTCTCGACTGTAACAGTGACGCCACCAGCCTTCGCCGATTGCCGCAGACGCTCTTCCGCGAAGGCGTATGCATCCTTGCCAGAGGATAGGGTCCGCCGGGGTTCATCTAGCGCGATCTGGACATGTTTATTTGGAAAGTCCACTTTGCCGTCTGGGGATTGAATAACGAGCATTTTGTCGAAGTCGCCGTACTTGATGCTAGTTGCGAGTTCATCGGCGGTCAAATACCAGCGATCGCCATCGGTCTGCCTGTCATTCCAGTAGATTGGGTTCATTCTTGTGACAAGGACATCGCTGCCGACCGGCAGTGTCAAGAGAATATCTTCATCGAAAATAAAGAGAACAGGGCCGTATTGGTTTGGTCCCTTGACACGACCGCCGCGATAATGAATGTCCACATGATCAACAAACACGCGGTCCCAAATACCATGTCTCTTGTCGATATCATCGGACGACTGACCGGTCTGGGCAAGTTCGTGCTTCTCTACGTACGCTCGCGACAGGAGCGCAGCATGTTCAAGAAATGTACAGCTGGTAGTTACCGTGTTTGCGTGGTGGAGCTGCTTGGCGCCGATCCCTTGCAGGACCCGGTACACATCATCGGGCTTCATACGTTCCTCCCGTTCGGCAGGCTACATCTGTGTATGTCCCATACTATTCCCGCGCCGAAGGTACCGATATCCAGCGCGTGACAAGTCTGGTAGGCATGACCCAGTTGGCCCCTCGAATTCCCTGTAATTTCCTGTTATTGTTGAACTTGTGGCCCACATCAGCATCAATGGCTCCGCCAACCGTCCGCGTTAGACCGCTATGAAACAAGATTTCTACACCATCGGAAAGAACAGATCGCAGATCGAGGTCCGCATCAGCTATCGGATCATCCAGCTGTTCTCTGAAGGGTTGTACTCCAGTCCAAACAAAGCAATTGAAGAGTTGGTCTCAAATGCTTTTGACGCGGGTGCCTCCAACGTACACGTGGTCCTTCCGGTTGACCTCATAGCGGAAGGGGCAACAATCACGGTTGTTGATGACGGCGTGGGTATGGACGAAGAAGGTCTCAATGAACACTGGCTGATTGGAGTCAGCCACAAGCGCGACGCGTCCAGAAAGCCTCCCAAGGGGCGCAAACAGATCGGAAAATTTGGGATTGGCAAGCTTGCAACCTATGTCCTAGCAAATAGGCTGACGCATATTTGCAAGTATGGAGGCACGTTTTACTCCACCAGCATGGACTACTCAAAGATTCCAGCCGGTGCAGGCGGAACGATGCACGAGGAAAAGGTCTTCCTCCCACTGAGAGTCCTGACCGAGAAAGAGGCGAAAGAGGCAGTTGGGCCGTTGGTCTCAGGGAATAAGCCTGGATATAAGGCAATCACGCTTTTTGGAAAAGGTGCAGCAAAATCTTGGACCGTCGCCGTTATGTCCAACCTCAAGGACATGGCGTCCGGAATTCAGAAGGGCCGGCTTCGATGGATTCTCCAAAGCGCGATGCCGCTACGCGATGACTTTGCTCTCTTCCTGAATGGCGAGAAAGTTCCCCCTTCAAAGTTATCCGCGAAGAAAGTCGGTCATTGGGTACTCGGCAAAGATCTCACAGAACTTCCAAAGCCCGCTCCGGAAATGGAGGTCACCGAAGACCCGAAATCTGATAAATCCGTTCGTTATGGTCTGACACATTCGGAATTAGGTAGGATCACGGGGTATGTCGAAGTGTATGAGGATCCCCTTGACATGGGGAAATCTACAGAAATTGAACGAAGCAATGGGTTCTTCGTCTACGTTCGCGGTCGTCTCGTAAATATCGACGACCCAGGTTTCGGAATCAATCGAAACCTCCTCCGTCACGGAACCTTCTCCCGTTTTCGCATGGTCGTCTATATTGATCGGTTGGATGAGGAGCTTCGTTCCTCTCGCGAGGCCCTGCGGGAAGGGCCACTTACTACCATCGCGCAACACCTCCTTCATGGAGCTTTCAACTTTGCTCGTGTGGCTCTGGAGAAACACGAAGCCAATCTGAAAGCCTCAGAGCGGATTTCCAACCGGATCGCGGGGAGTCCCGGCAGCTTGATTCGGCGGCCTATCATTGGCCTCGTTGAATCTGCGCTAAACGGGAAGTCACATCCTCGATATGTTGCATTTCCACCTGCGCTAAAGCCGAAAGAGCGCGAGGCATTCATTGAGGCCCTTAGGGCTAACGTTGATTCCGAAGATGGGCTGGTAAGGGACGTAGAAATAACCGAGATGTCGCAGGATGAAGGCTTGACCATCCTGGACGTCACCTCCGGAGTTCTGCGCATCAATAGCTTACATCCCTTCGTCGCACACTTTCTCGACGAATACGAAGATAAGAAGCGGAGCCTGCCGCTGGAACTCTTGGCGCTGTCAGAGATTCTGCTTGAGGCGCATCTTTACGAACTCGGCCTCGATGAAGACCTAATCCACGATGTTCTCGCTCGTCGTGATGAGGCACTACGATTCCTCGCTCGTTCCACCGGAAAAAAAAATGCTCGCACCATCGCACAGGACCTATCCGACGCAGCAAGCGACAAGGACGCTCTCGAGAAGGCTGTTGTTGCAGCCTTCGATTCCATGGGTTTCGATGCTATTCCTCTCGGAGGACCGGGCAAACCGGACGGCCTGGCCGAAGCACGGCTTGCTGGCGACTCGAAAGGCTCTCGCCACTTCTCTGTGAGCCTCGAAGCAAAGAGCAAGGAAAAGGAAGGCGCTAAGGTTTCCGCCAAGACCGTCGGCGTTTCCGCGATTGCTCGACAACGCGATGACTACCAATGCGACCACGCGATAGTTGTGGGGCCCGACTTCCCGACAACCGCAGGTGAGCTATCGGCACTCGGAAAAGAAATCCAGAACGACCGAAATGCCTCGGGAAGGACAATAACACTAGTCCGTGTTGTCGATATGGCACGCCTTGTCAGGCTAGTTCCTCTGAAGAGAATCGGACTTAGTCGATTGCGAGACCTCTTTGAGCATTCAATAACGCCAGAGCAATCGAAGAGTTGGATTGACGCGCTAGCAGCTGAGCAAGTTCCGAAGGCTCCGTATCGCCGTATTCTGGACGAGATCTGGGATTTACAGAAACAGCGACCTGACGAGGCCGTAGAGTACTCGGGCCTTGCGGTGGCACTTCAGAAAAGTGCAAAACCGCTTAATCTCTCGAAGAATGACCTGCACGAGCTGTGTGTGGCCATGTCACGAATGGCACCCGAGATGATCTCGGCGCGGAGATCATCGGTCGAATTGAGCCAACGGCCTGAAAATGTGATGGCCTTAATCGGATCGGTGATCAATGAGTATCCGGAAGATGAATCGAAGGGCGTGAAAATCTGACACCTATGGCGACGCAAACTAACAGTAAAACCCTTAGGCCAGTCCATCCTTTCCCCGCGCGAATGGCCCCGTCGTTGCTATGGCGTAAACTCGGCAGGACGCTCAAGCCCCTTCGCGTCCTCGACCCGATGTCGGGATCGGGAACTACAGCCGTCGTTTCTCGACTCCGAGGCCACCGAGCGATAGGGTTCGACTCCGATCCCCTCGCGCTACTAATTGCACGGGTGTGGTCAAGTGATGTGGATCCGGCACGCGTACGACGCCTTGCGGTACGCCTTGTTCAAGGTGCCACAAAGCGAAGCAACGCACTTCCTTTACGAGATTCATATCCTCGAAGGGTAGATGAAGAAACCCGCGCCTTCCTACGTTACTGGTTTGATGCGTCGAACCGCAGACAACTCGCTGCGTTGGCGCTGCAAATCCAGGGTGTGAGAAATATATCCGAGCGAACACTGCTTTGGTGTGCATTTTCGCGCCTGATTATCACCAAGCAGTCGGGCGCTTCGCTCGCAATGGATGTCTCGCACAGTCGGCCTCACAAAGTCTATGAGACAGCTCCGATTAAACCTCTGAAGCACTTCCTCAAAGCTGTTGAAGGTGTATTAAGGGGGACGCCATTCGGCGGATGCTCAAATGGGCCCAAAGCGAGAATCCAAAAGGGTGATGCACGAGCCCTCCCCCTGCGGACCGGTAGCATCGATCTCGTCATCACATCTCCGCCGTACCTTAACGCAATTGATTACTTGCGTGGGCACAAACTATCGCTCGTCTGGATGGGGTACCGACTAAGAGAACTCCGCGAGCTAAGAGCCGGAAACATCGGAACAGAATTGGTGAGCATGGAATTGATTGAGCGACACGAATACGTGCGGAAAGCCATGGTGCGAATGGGGCAAACGGAGGGGCTCCCGAACCGCGTAAGGGGAATGTTAGCGCGATACGTTTTCGATATGGACCAGGTGATGTCAGAGATAAGCCGAGTTCTGAAGAGAAAAGGGGAGGCTATCCTCGTCGTTGGCGATTCGACTATAAGAGGAGTCTTTGTGCGAAATTCCTGGGCGTTGGCCTACCTCGGAAGACGGCATGGCCTAGAATTAGAATCAACACGCCGCCGCCCCCTCCAAGAGAATCGCCGCTACCTTCCACCCCCGCAATGCAAAACTTCGGGAACACAGTTTCGCTCCCGAATGCGCGAAGAGGTTATCCTCGCATTCAAAAAGAATTGAATCATTATCCCGACAAGGTGCCGCTCGATGTCTACTAATTGCAGTCGGTGTGACCACCGAATTCACAAGGGCTTTACTTGCTGCTTTCGGTTGCCGGCGAAGAGTGTTCTGTCGAAACCTTCCTTGTCTTGGCCGGACGTGCCGTTTGTGCAGCGGCGATTCGTGCTCTGGCTTCCGGGCTGAGTCGAGGGCGCCTCTTTGGTTTCGCGCCGGCACCAGCTAGACTCAGACACGGACAGACTCCTAATTGGGAGATCCGATGTGGGCCGAGCCAATTCCAAGAACAGTCTGCACGGGCAATGAACATCCTCTTACGCAAACACGGCTACAAAAATATCCCTGTAACGATCTCAAACGTTTCATTACGAGTGTGAAACGCTGTGACATTCCGCCGATAAGCATATGAACAAGAGTGACATCCTCAAACAGCAGCGGTTGCACAGAGGCGATGCCCGCAGTTTTGCCCTCAACTTTTTGCTCAACTTTGCATCCCATGCGCGGCTGATGCGAACGTTCCTTCCTCCCAAGGCTGGTAAAGAGGATATATCTCAAGCGGCGATGCACGCCTATGCGATCGGCATCGCATCGTGTTTAGAAACCTATTTTAGAGACCTTTATCTCCATCTCATCCAGCGTGACCCAGTTGCTTTGCAAAGAGCCCTCCAAGCAAATGGGCGTAGAGAATCCCTGAGTGCGATCGCTCGTTACATCGCCGATGGCCTTACGGAAGAAGAAATAGCCAGCGTGCAGGTCTCGTTTCATAACGCTGAATCAATCGACCGAAGCTTCTCGGCCCTTTTCGGGCAATCGTTCTTCAAAGTTCTCAACCAGTTCGAAGTCCTGTGCGCCATTCCATCTGTGAATAGGCCGGGGCTTGCAAACCTCCGCCTCTTTCCAGGGTGGCAAGACCAGTTGGCTCGCATCTTCGTTCTTCGCCACGAGTTTGCACATGACGCCAATTCGAAAACTTTGATCAGGCCTGAGGAGATGCGGTCACTGGAAACAACGGCTATTCTCGTTTGCCAGATGAGTGCACTCTTACCTGCGATCTCCCTGCGGTCCCCGAGCGACCAGGACTCAGTGCCGGTCATCTTTCTAATCGACGATCTCGTCTCGGAGGATTGGGAGGTGGTCAGCGAGGAACGGCCGAGCCCAACGGTAGAGGCTTAGATGTCGACCGGATTTCACTCCGATGCAGGCGGAATCGTGGGCGGCAACGGCGCAGATCGAGATTTTCTCGTTCCCCGCCGATTTTTATTTGGCGGACTGATTGGCCCTAAGCCAACGAGGGAGGGGCCGACGAAAGGACGCTAAGAAAGCTCGCTCTTAGCCATGCGCGACACAAACTCCGCAGCATGATTGGTGAGCCACTGCCAACGCAATGGCATCGAAAATGATCGCGTTGTAGCGCTCAGGTTGATATGCCTTTCGCTTTGGCGGCAATTTCCGTCTGAGCTCGGGGAATACCTCGGCGATGGTGGCCGCGATCTGATATTTGTTATGGCTGCCTGACTGTCGGAATGCTAGCCTCACCTCTGCCCGCTCGATCATGTGAACTTCGACAGAGTGGGACATTAGCTGGAGCCCGACCGCGGTAATAACCCGTTTCCTCTGCCGTGCTTTGCGCGAACTGTTTAGGCGCTTGAGGACAACCACCGATGGCGCGTAGAGGGTGAGCAAGGGACTGATGCGGCTGACCGTCGCAAGTACCGGATCGACTCCCCGCCGCCAGCGGCGGATTCCCCAGTCAAGCAACCGATTTGGCCCCTCGAATACCGCAAATCCGACCCTGCGAAGGCGAATCTCTAAAGCTATCGTCCGGGTTACCGAACGCTTCGTTTGCATGATGTAAGGCTAGTTATTGGCTTCCTTCTCTCGCAGCACCACTCTCACTTTCACGCAACACTGCTCGCTCGTCGGCCTTTCCCTGTCCGTCATCTGCCGGAGTTCCGCTTTCATAGCGTAACTTTCGATTAGCTTTGCTTGCTCTGAGTTGCGCTGCCGTCGGCCTCTCAAGATGTGGCGGACGAATCATTCGTCTATACGTCACCGAGAGGCCGGCGGCAGGGCGACAAATTCTCGCTACGGTGAGTCTCAACCGGGCGTGGGATCCTGCGTGTTCTGCTGATCCAAGAAAGCGACCGCGAGCGCAACAGCGTCAAATAACGGCATGATCGGATGCTCACCGTGCCATATTCTGCGCTTCGGCGGTAGCTTCGAGAGTAATTCCGGAAACATCTGTGCGAGCGTTGCCGCGATGGCATCCTTGGACCTGGCATGGAAATCGCGGAATGTTTTCCGCACATCCTCTCGCTTCATGAAGAGCATAGGAACGAACCGGTGCTCGGCCTTGCGCTTAAGGAACCGGCGGATCGAATATACGTTTGAGGCGTTCGGGGCGTTCACTAGCCGCGAGCTCTCGATGACAATCACCGAGGGCGTAGAGAGGGCAAGTAGCGATGTTAGTTTCTTCATAGCTGCCCTGATACGTGGAGTGCTATTGCCCCGATAGTGCACCGTACGCCAGTCCACAAGGCCCAACGAGCCTTCAAGCACAGCAAAGCCCAATCGCTGTGAACGGATGGCGACCGCAACGATCCTGATTTCATGAGAGTCCAGCTTCATCAGAGAAGTCGGATTGCACCAGGGTCTGACGCTCCGATATCCATTCCAGCTTGCGGACGGTCGGGGCCGGTGTTCGACCTTTGGTATTTGCGTTCTGGAGTCGCTCCTCTAACTTCTTTAAGCGCCCATCGACAGCCTGCGAAATCTCTGCGAAAGCTGCTGGAAACAGTCTTGAGGCGGATATTCTAAAAACAGCCTCGTATCCGAGCGCGGCGCTGAATGGCGGCCTGCAGCGCAGCCTTTCATGGCGCGAAACTGGACCTTCACTGGGATATCCGAGGAGAAAAGCAAGCTCTTTCTGGCTCAGCCCTGACAGCGTGCGACAGGAATGAAGGTAGCTTGCGATATGGGTGTGATTCATATGCCAAAGAGCAACTCTGTTTATTGATTTGTTCTAAGTCTAACAACCCAAACGTGAGTTGATAGGCATGGAAAATTGCACCCGATGCAAGTTTTGCGACTGTAGTCTGTCCACAGTGTTGCTCGGGAAGATGCAAAACGAGCGGCCAATCTCAACTGTCCTCAGAACATCGGTGTGAATTGCGTATGGAAAACTTCTGAACTTCCCGGGCCTTGATTAAGGGCCCGGCGGCTGGCGAGGTGTTTAGCCAGCGGCGCTTGAGCAATAACTCTAGCTTGGTACACTTAATCCCAAAAGTCGATAATCAAACACTTGTATAGACAGAATGACATCGAACTCGGCAGGGACATACCTTCGATTCCTTCGGAGAAGAAGCGGGCTGAGTCAGCGAGACCTAGCACGCATCCTAGGCAGCGTTTCAGTGAGCCAGATTTCGCGCCATGAGCGGTCCAGGACCCTTCCTACCTTGCTGACAGCATTTGGGTATCAAGTGGTCTTCCAAAAGCCCGTCTCAGAAATCTTCCCCGGACTATTCCATGCGGTTGAGGCCGGGGTCGAAGAGCGACTTGAAGAATTTGAACGTGAACTCAATATCAGTGCCGCCAAGGATGGAACCGCCGCGCCCGTTAAGCTTCACGTGGAGCGGATCCATGAACGGGAGAAAGATGAATCGACGTGATCCGCCACTGGGCAATTGCTGGCAACGCGCAGCCGGAACGCAGTCGGGGAAATGAGCATCGACGGAATTTGCTAGTACCTGCCTAGTGCTTGACGGGGCGTCAAGAACTGCCTAGATTGTAAGTGCATGTTGTATGAATGATTTACGCCAAAAAACACACACCACGATGAAGAATGTTGTCCGCCCCCTATTGAAAACCCGAATTCGCTCGATGGAGCCGAGGGACTTCGCTTTCGTTCGGTTACTTGCTGCCGAGTTTTCGACGTTTACTGTGCCCTCTGAGTATGTTCTGTGGTTCTTTAGTCAATTTCATCCCGAGTATTGCCAAGTTCTGGAGCACGAATCCGGCGATTTGAAAGCATATCTACTCGCAATGCCCACAAGCAACCCGCGAAACGGTATCGCGATCTGGCAGGTTGCCGCGACCAAGCCGAATGACGCCTTCGCTCTGGAGTACTTTGCTGCTCATCTTCGGAACCTCATGGATCGCACCGGCGTTACATCGGTTTTCTTTACGACACGGAAAGACTCGCGGGCATCTCTGCGGCTTATTCGGTCATTAGCCAAGCTCTTCGACTGTGACTTAGTGCAGCTGAACTCCGTCCCCTCCGGACAGGGAGAATACGAGTTTCAACTTTCCATTCGAACGGGCCGATCGATAACGGAAGAGAAAAAGAAAGCCTGACTGAGGCTGCCTGCAGTCATTTGACACGCTGCGAATGCCGAGTATGCTGAGGGGGATATAAGCTATGCTTGATCGACCTGTCGGCACGACCGGACACTCACCGGAGATTACGGTTGAAGCGATCATTCAGATCGTTGGTGAGAGGCTGCCTCACTGGAAGGTCGCGTGCGACAACGCCTTGGCGGACACGGTAATCCTACAGCAAGGTGCGTTCGGCAGAACGCCGGATGAAATAGGCCTGATGCACGCTGCCATCCGGTACGCGGGGATTATCGGGAAGACAGTAATGATCGCCCCGTATTCGGGTGCGGGAGAACCGAAACAATAGCTACTTTCACCTACGCCGCGAGCGGTATGCGGGTGCCTGGGTCGGGTAAGAGGGGGATTGTAAAGTCAGGCTCTGCGATGAAAAAGGTTCTAACGTCATTGACTACGGTGCACCAATCAGAAAATTTGCGCGGTTTGGTCAGCATGACGAACGGTTTACGCGCATGAATATTGAGTTCCTTACCCATGAGGATAGGGTTCGAACCTACCGTTGCGACGATCAGTCGTTTTTCATCAATGGAGCCGTGGGTTAGCCAGAAAATAGCGCGGTTGCTGAATAAAAAGAGCCTCTTCGAAGGTTCGACCCACCGTTCCGAGTTCAACTGCTTGAGTTGCTGGTTCAGCTTCGCTTGCTCTTGAATCAGGGCCATGCGCTGCCGAAGGAATTCATCATCGTTAATTATTTCTCGATAACGCATCTTGGTCAGGTTATCTGAGCTGCGAAGCGAGCTATCAAGAGCGCGTTCCAGTGACTCCTTAACGCCACCTCCAGTTTCCCGTTCCTTCTTCCGCTCTTCTTCAATGACTTCTAGAGCCCGATTCACCTCTTGCCGGCTTATGGAGATGTTATTCAGGAATTCGATGATCTGTTTTTCGAGCTGTACCTCCTCAATGCATTTCTCCCGGCAGACGATGTGCCGCCGGTTGTGGGTGCAGCGGTAGTACACGTAGTGGCTCCCGAACCGATTTACCTTCTTCTCGGCAGTAACGCTCGCCTGGCAATTGCCGCACCGGATCAGGCCTGTGTATGCGAATTTGTGTGTCTTTGGCCGTGCTCTGTTCGGTCTGCCAAGGATAGCCTGTGCACGTTCAAACTGCGCCACCGATATCATGGGCTCATGCTTGCCCGGGTACCACTGGTTCTCATGCTCGATCTGGCCTGCATAGAATGGGTTGCCGAACACTCGATAGAGGCCGGAGGCGCATAGCGGACTACCGCCGCGGCGTTTTGTTTTCGGGGTGCAAAGGCCCAATTGATGTTCCGCGATCTCCTGCAGTTGAGGGATGGAATACCCGCCTGACAGGAGAAGCTCCCATAAGCGTTTGATGAGGGAAAATCGATCTTGGTCCGGCACGATATTCTTTTCCCCCGTCTCCGATCTGCTGTTCAAGTAGCCGATCGGCGCACAGCACGGCAGCCACCCTCTTTCCCGCTTGGTGCGATTGCCCCGCCGGATGTTCTCGCTCAACGAGTCGACGTAATATTTCGATTGGCCGAAGATGATGGCCAACATGAACTTGCCCTGCGAGGTGTTCTCGAAGGTATAGGTGGGAAAGCGCAGGTTGACCAGCTTGCCGATGTCGAGGAGATGAATGATCTGACCGCCGTCGAGCGCGTTGCGTGCCAGACGGTCTGGATGCCACGCAAGAATCCCGTCGGCTTCGCCGCGTGCAATCTGCTTAAGCATGTCATTGAAGACCGGGCGGCCAGGCGACTTCGCACTTTTTGCTTCTTCCTTGATCGCAACGATGGTGAGATTCTCCCGCTCGGCGTACTTCTTCAGCTCCAGCCGTTGCGATTCAATGGAGAGTATTTGATGGTCCCGGTCTTCGGATGATTTGCGACAGTAAGTGAAATAACGGTTCACGTATAGGGAATTAGTGAGTTTTCGTTAACAGTAACGGCGGGAGGATTTAAGTCAAATGCGCGAAATCCCGTAGCGCTTGCAGATGGGGCAGGTGCTGAAATCGTGATCGGGAGGCGGCTCCCGAACGAGCAACTGGAAGAGTGCAAGAAGATCAGCGCGAGCCTCCTGAGGCTTTGGTGCTGCATTCTGTGCTGGGCGATGCCGATTGAGGTTCTGCTCCGGCTCTCGTGCGCTTGGCATAGGGCACAGTATCGCGCACGGCGGGCAGATCGAAAAGACGTCACTTCTTGCATCCGCAGGCGGGTTTTCATTGCTACTCTGTAGGGGGGCAGGACTATGACGATTAGGGCCGTGAAGCCGACGACAAACAAAAGCGGCCTTCAATGGATGAAGGCCGCATAACTGAATAGCGATTCGCGGAGCCGCGTCTCAGAGCAGCCGGGGCGTTTCCCGCAGAAAGAACTGCTTCACCGTGTCCCAGTCGAGCGTGACAAGCATGTGGGGCATCGGGTCCTTCTCGGCATCGCCGAAAAAGGTGAGCGATTTGAGGATATGAATCCCGCTGTAGTGGGTCTGCGCGTACTTCTGATAGAAAAGCTGCAGGATTTCCTTGAGACCGTATTGCTTGGCGCACAGGTAGAGGTCCACGAAGTCGCGCTTGGTGCCACGGCCCGCGATGGCGCTCACTTTCATGCAAGCGATATCACGCGGGTCGGCGACCGCAACATCGAGGAACGGGTTGGTTGGGAAGAGCAACGGGTAGGCATACCCCAGAAAACTTACCTTCGTTGCCTGTAGGGTGGCATGGAGTGTGTGCGGGGCTTTTCCCACCAGCGCGAACCCGTCGAGTTCCTGGACGCGCTGGAGAAGCATCTCTTCCTCGAACTGATCCCTTGCGAATAAGTCCAGGTCGAGGGAGAGCCGATGGCCGAACTGGAGTGCAAGTCCGGTTCCGCCCGCGAGGTAAAAGGAGTCTAACAGCCGAGCGTCCCGGAGGGCGCATAACGTTGCTTCGGTAGAGGCAGGGATCACCTTCCGGTGCCACGCCCCGTGTTCGTGATTGGTCATGGCAGTGTCCTCAGGTGAGTTTATGTGTGATGGTTAGCGGCTGCCGTTGAGCGCCGCAACCTCGTGGGATGGAACCCCGTACACAAGCGCCCAGAAATTGGCGGATTTTTCGGAAAGGCGCCGCTCGGTTGAGATAACCCGGCGGATCTCCCCCTCTGGGAAGGTCTGCCGCAGCCACGCTACGGCCGCCTCGTCGCCCAGCTCCAAGACCCGGAAGATCGTGTAGTCGGGATAGGCCTCGGGCGTGAATGTGTCAAGGTTCGTATCCCAGAAGAGCGTTTGTAAGTTGCTGGGAATCATACAGTTACCATTATATTCCGATGCCGGCAGAAGTCAACCATTTGTCCCGTATGCGGGCTCGTCATTGCGAGGTTCGCGGAGCAGGCCCATCACCGAACGGAAGAAGTGCCGTCTTTTTATTTTCCGTTGTGCGGAGTAGTGTGCAGGCTGGGCCGTTCGACGGTGGCTGGCTATCGAGGAGTGAAGATGCCGGCGCTTGACCCTTCGGGGTCAAGGTTGTGCCCTCCGTACTCAGGATGGACGGACGGCCCATACTTTTTCTTCATCCGTCACCATGCGCAAGAAGTGCCGTCTTTTCATTAGGCGCATCCCGCGTATGATGACCAGACGCTTCGATAAAAAATAAAGGTCGAGATCGAAGCGCTCAACAACCAACCTCCATCGCCAGCCCATGAGAGGACCGCTGTCGTACATCGGCGGGAAGACCCGTCTTGCGAAACAGATCATTGAAATGCTTCCCGCCCATAAGACCTACGTAGAGGTCTTCAGCGGAGGCGCTCAGGTGCTCTTTCATAAAGAGCCATCGGAGGTTGAGGTATTGAACGACCTCGATGGCGAGATTGTGAACTTCTTCCGCGTCTGCCAGCAACATCCAGACGAACTGATCCGCTATTTGAAGTACATGCTGGTGAGCCGCACGTGGTTCGAGCTGCTCAAAGTGACGAATCCGGCAAGCCTCACCGACATCCAGCGGGCGGCACGGCACCTGTACTTGCTGAAGAACAACTACGGCAGCATGGTCGTCAAGCAGAACTACCATCTGCACGTTGTTCAGCCTCCTGGGTTCAACCTCGACACGCTGCCGGAGAGCATTGCAGAGACGCATAAGCGGCTCGCGCGGGTCCAGATCGAGTGCCTCCCGTATGAGAAGGTTCTGAAGCACTTTGACCGGCCTGAGACGCTGTTCTATCTCGATCCGCCTTACTTCGGCCGGAATCTCTACCGCTACAACCTGAGCGCCGATGATTTTGCCAAGATGGCGGAACGCCTCGCAAGCCTCAAGGGCAAGTTCATCCTGTCATTGAACGATCTGCCCGAAGTGCGAAAGATCTTCCACCGGTTCAAAATTCAAGGGATCAAGCTTGCCTACTCCGCGCAGCCATCCTCCGGTCGCCGCTACAGCGAAGTCCTGATCACCAACTTCTGACCCCCTGTCAAAACTTTCTTCTTTCGCGAGCTAAGTGGCCCGCCTGCCATGTCTTCCGGGGGCAGGGAAGGGGCGTTGTTACCGATATTGTCAGGCCGCCTGCCAAAATCCATCGCAAATGCTTCACTTCTTCGAACAACTCGTGATCTCCATCTGGAACCGCATCCACCAGCGGCGGGCAAAGAGGCAGGTTTCCTCCGGCCTCTCCCTCGGACACGAGGTGCGCGAAGGACAGGAGGCCAGCGACCGCACCATCAGATTGAGCCAGGCCCGGCGGACCATGCACGTGGCGGTACTCGGCAAGACCGGCAGCGGAAAGAGCTCGCTGCTCCGGTATCTCTGCTTGCAGGATATCGCCGCCGCAGGACGGGGATTCCTTTTCTTCGACCTGCACGGAGAGGACACAAAGTTCCTCTTGCGCTCGATCGCGGCCCTGGAAAGGGAACTGAAGCAGCACCTCAGCCAGCGGCTGATCGTGATTTCCCCGGCAGATGCAGGCTGCTCCGTTGGACTGAACCCGCTTGAGGAGACCGAACCGGACTTCGTTCGCATTGCAGAGTTCGCAGAGATTCTCAGAATGCGCTGGGGACTCGACCGCTTCGGCGCCCGCACCGACGAGCTGCTGCGCAACTCCCTCTACGTGCTTTCGGCGAACCATCTCACGCTGCTCGAGCTCTCACCGCTGCTCACCGACTCCGGGTTCCGGGCGCAGTGCCTCAAGAGAACCCCGAATGCCGACGTGCGCTACTACTTCGAGTCCCGCTACGGACAGGCGAGCGATCCGATGAAGGCCACCATGCGGGAGCCGATCCTCAACAAGACCTCGGCATTCACAGCCGACCCGCGCTTCCGTCATATCGTCGGACAAGTGAAGTCGACCTTTTCCCTCCAGGAGGCGATGGACCAGGGCTACTGGGTCATCGCCGACCTCCCCAAGGGAAAGCTCGGGGCCCAGTCGCTCACCCTGGCAAGCCTCCTCTTCACGGTTGCCAAGAACTCGATCTTCACCCGCGAGAGCCGGTCGCTCTTCACCATCTACTGCGACGAGTTCCAGAATCTGGCCGGGCAATCGAGCGACATCGAGACGGTGTTGTCGGAGGCGCGCAAGTTCGGCGTCTCCATCGTCTCGGCCAACCAGTTTCTGGACCAGTACCCGGCAGAGATGCGGTCTGCGGTCCTCTCGGTCGGAACGCACATCTTTTTCCAGCTATCGAGCGCCGATGCCGGCACGGTCGCCCAGATGCTCGACGGCGGCAAGTCGCTGGCCGAGAAGCTGAAGAACCTGCCGCAGCGGCGGTTCGTGGTGAAGTCCGGGGCGGAGTGCTGGCGCGAGGGCATTGTGCCAATGGTCAATGACCCAAAGGCGAACTACTCCGACCTCTTAAACCGCTCCCGTGCACGCCGCGCCCTTCCGCGGTCTGAGGTCGAGCGGGAGATCGCTGCCCGCCACGCCGCGCTCTCGAAGTCAACCGATGAGGTGCTCCATGACTGGGAATAAGGGATTCATAATCCAGCCGCGCGACCAACACCTATTGCGCGAGCTCGCCATCCTCGAGGTGGCGGACTGCGAGCAGATCAAGATCGTAGCCGGCTTCGGGTCGACGACCCGCGCCAACACCCGGCTCCTGCAACTCGTGCGCGCCGGACTCCTGCGCAGGTTCTTCCTAGGCTCGGGCGGAGGCCGCAAAGCGCTCTATGCGCTCTCGCAGAAGGGAGCCTACCTCGTGGGCGTTCCCTACCGGGGGCCACGGCGGCGGCAGGATGAGGTGCTTGTCGCCGACTACTATATCGCCCACCAACTGGCCATCAACGAAATCTACTGCACATTGAAGTACAACACGGTTCCCGGAATCGCCTTCGAGCGTTGGCTCTCGTTCCATGAGCCGGTCACGCCGTCCTCGGGACTGATCCCCGACGGATTGGTAGAGCTGCGGACCGCCTCCGGGACTACCAGTTGCTTCCTTGAGGTCGATCTCGGCCACGAAAGCCTGTCGATCTGGCAGAGGAAGGCCAAGAACTACCTCCAACTGGCGCTCTCCGGAGACTTCCGGAAGCAGTTCGGCCACGCCAGCTTCCGGGTTCTCGTCCTCGTGAACTCCGAACGCCGCCTGCAGTCGATCCGGAAAAACATCGCGGCTGTTACCGAAAAAATCTTCTGGTTTGCGACGCTTGAGTCGGCCAACACCCGCTTCTTCACTCCCATCTGGCTCCGGCCCGTGGGCGATCAACCTAAACCACTCTTCGAACCGACCATATGAAGTACTGCTATCAATGCGGACGCATCACCGCCGGAGAGCCGCTCTTCTGCAACCACTGCGGCCGGAGCTATGACGTCAAACTCTGCCCGCGCCTCCACCAGAACCCGCGCGGCGCGGAGGTCTGCAGTCAGTGTGGGAACCGGGAGCTCTCGACGCCGCAGCCGAAGATTCCCATGAGCTGGAGGTTGCTCGCCCTCCTCGTCCGGCTGGGGCTCGGGCTTCTCCTCTTCTATATCACCCTCAGCTTGGTCGTTGCCCTCATTCGTTCGCCCCAGTTTCAGGAGTTCCTGGTTGTAACCGGTCTCGCCGTCGGAGGCCTCTGGTGGTGCTACTCGAAGCTGCCCGATTGGTTGCAGAACCTGATTCGGGCGCTATGGAGGTGGAAGAGTCATGACGACTAAGACAGAGACATTGTCAGGTTTCGCCGAAGGCGCGAAGGGCACGGAAATACAGCCTTTAGCGCGCACCGGCCTAGGGCAGAGCTACCCGAGGCATTACCCGGGGTCGGAGAGCCCACTCGGCACGCCACTTTCGATCCGGGACGTCGCCCGCCTGATCGGCTGCTCGGCCTGGACCGTACGGCAGAAGTTCTTGCCCCTAGGACTGCCGCACCTGCGGTCCGGACCGAGCGGCCGACTGACGTTCTTTTCGAACCAGGTCGTCGCTTGGGTGCTCGCCCAACAACAGAGGAAAGGAGGAAACCGCAGATGAGTCTCTTCAAGCGTGGAGGGACGTACACGTCCTTCGTATGGATCGACGGCGTCCGGCATGCCAAGGCGCTCCACACCGGCAACAAACGAATCGCCGAGCAACTCGACCGCCAGCACCGGGATGAGCTCGCCCTGCGGCAGTTCCAGCTTCCGCAGTTCAACCCGTCCGTGACTTTCTCGGAGGTCTATACGAACTTTGTCGCCGAGGGCGATGTAAAGCCCTATCACCTCGACCGCGGCAAGCACCTTCTCGGCTTCTTCGGCGAGATGGAGGTCGGCCGCATCACCCGCAACGACGTGATCCGTTACCGGAAGCTGCGCCACGAGGAGTTTGCGGCGCGGCAGAAGACTCCGGGCCGGAGGCTCACGGATACGACCATCAACCGGGACATCGAGGCCATCCGGAGGATCCTCTTCTGGGCCGTCGACGAAGGGATCATCCAGCACAATCCGTTCTCCCGTGCCCCCATGGTGCGCGAGCGGAGGAAGAGGAGGCCGGTGATGCCGGTGGCGGAGGAGGTGAAACTCCTCGCCGCCGCCTCCGAGCATCTGGCCGCGATCGTCACTCTGGCACTCGACACCGGGATGCGAAGAGGGGAGCTCTTGCACCAGCGCGCGGAGGACATCGATTTCGATCGAAGGATTCTCTTCGTCTCGGCCTCGAAGACGCCCGAAGGCGAGATGCGGCCGATTCCGCTCACCAACCGGGCCTTTCAAATCCTCGACAAGCTCCGCAAACCGTCCGGCCTGGTCTTCACCTATAAAGACCACGTCATCGGCAGCCTGAAGACCGGATGGCGGGCGGCGCTTCGGCGGGCAGGCCTTCCGTATTACCGTTTCCACGACCTCCGCCATACCTTCAACTCCCGGCTCGTCGAGGTCGGCATCATCGCCGACATCCGCAAGGAACTCATGGGCCACAGTTCCAGCGGCGACGTTCATTCGCTCTACACCCATGTCGAGCTGCCACAGCTGAGGGACGCGATCCTGCGTCTCGAGGCCTGGCATTCGGCCAAACTCAGCTCTTTGACAACCAACGGGGAAGGGAACTCCCTTCCTCAAACTCAACCCTCAACCCAACCGGAGGCCCTATGACGACTCAGCCACCGCTCGCAGCCGACGACGATCTCCGTAGGCGGATTCTCGAACGCGCCCAGGCAGTAAACGTGCAACTCGTCACCGCGCTCGCAACCGTCGCCGACGATCTAACGCAAGGCCACAACCTCGCCTCCCTCGGTGCGCTCGATGGCCTCGAACGGCAGATCAACACCCTGCGCAGTCTCCTGCTCCTGCTCTCGTAGGAGTACCCGTTCTTTCACAACCCAAAAACCGTACAAGGAGAAGTCCAATGGCAACCCGCAAAGCAGTATCCGCACCGCCCGCCGCGGCCCCGGCCGCACCAGCCACCACTTCAACCCGCAAGCAATGGATCAAGAAGACCCCCGTTCAGGTCGTTTTGGACCAGATCGCGAAACAGCAGGAGAAGGTCGATGACCTGCGCGCTGACCTCACCCGCGAGGAACGAGGACTTGCCAAACTCCAGAAAGCAAAGGCCGTCCTGGAAGCGGAATAACGAGCACCACAACCCGAGGAGCACCTATTAATAGTTGCTCCTCTTTTTTATATGGAGGATGCCATGAAGATCACCAGCAAACCGAAAAACAGAGACCTCGCCGCCTTTGCCTTCTACCAGGGGGCCCAGGGAATGCCGCTCGACGAAACCCTGCGCGAGATCGCCACTTCGCACGACCAGGACCGCGCCAAACTCGAAGAAGAGTCTGTTCGCCGGGAGAAACCACTCGAAGCCGCCGTCCACAAGCTGGAGCGCCAGCAACCGCGCATCGACGCAGCCTGGAATGAGCTTCTCGGCCGGACGGGATATCATGCCCCGCCGGTCGCCACGGCATACCTGATCGCGTTCCTCGGCATCGGTGCACTGGTGATCGACGCCATCCTGCTGGGGCCGGGACTCGACGCCATCGGCGTGGCCGACCCTACGATACAGTTCATCGCGGCCTTCGGTCTGGCCGCGCTCTCGAGTCTGATCTTCCACCTGGCGCACGAGACCTTCGAGCCGAACCGTCTCACTCTTGAAACCAGAATCATCTGGCGAGGGCTGGGCGGATTCGCCGTGGTTGCCCTTCTCGGCTGGGGCGTCCTCCGGGGCCTGCAGGTGAAGTTTTCGGCTGACGTCAACCAGAATCCTCTGGGCCAATTCCTCGGAGAGCACCCCATGCTCGCCGCCATCTTCTTCTGCTTCGTGACCCTAGCCGCGCCGCTTGTGGGGGCAGCCGCCATCCACTACGCCGCGCCACGGATCTACGAGTGGCTCAACTGGACGCGGGCAAAGCAGGCGCACGAAGACCTGCACGCCGCAATGACCGATGCACAGAAGAAGCTGGAAACCGAGCGCGCCACCCACCATCACCAGCTCCGCCAATTGCAGGCTCGTCAGGAGAACTGGCACGCCACCGCTTCCCAATATCACAGGCGCGGGCGCGTACACAGCGCGCGGCAGGCCCCGCACTGGCTTGTCATCCTCAAGTCGACCGCATGGTCGCTCGGCGGTCTCGTCCTCGGCACCGTGCTTGGGCCATTTCTCCCGCCGCTTTACTTTGCATTGCCGGCTGGGACGTGGATCGTGGCCTTTTTCTATTACCGACACCGGCGCTTTCACCCAACCTACGACCAATTCAAGCAACAAGAGAACACCCGCTTTGCAGTGAGTACTGACCGTAATAAGGTCGTGTCTCCAACGACACCCAAGCTGCTTCCACCCCCGGAGGATGAGAAATGAACCTATGCCGCTCCATACCGTCAGCCATTTTTCCCGTCCTCCTCCTGCTTGTGGCTTGCTCTCACCGTACCCCGAAAGCAACCGTCGAGGTTATCGATACCAGCCTCAGCATAGCTCCCCGCGCGGAACAGGCCGCGCTCAATGCCGTGCAGAATCAGATTGCCCACATGCAGCGCGGGGATCGGTTGGTTCTCATCCCCATCACTGGGGATGCCGCCAATGACGCCGGAGGCCGTATCCTCCGCCTTTCCGCTCCCACCCAGCGCGAGACATACGATACCGACCTGCGCCGCTTTCACGAGCAGGCTCAGAAACAATTTGTTGCCTGGGCCTCATCGCTCGATCAGCATCAGTCCCGGACTGACCTCCTCGGCACACTCGACGCCGCCCAGCAGGAAATTACTCTACTGCCCAAAGAATCCAGCCCCAGGCTCATCGTTGTGAGCGACTTCCTCGAGGACGACGGTGCCTACCGCTTCGTCTCGACACGTGAGCTGGCAGATTCTGTGCGCGCTCGCCAGCTTGCCGTAAAGCTGCGTGAGCAGCATGGCTTTGTGATCCAGGGTGTACCTCTCTGCCTTGGACGCATCGAGAGCAGCGACTTTGCCAGGCTCCCGGAGGCACGAAAGAAAGCGGTCGAAGCATTCTGGTCCGCGTACTTCGCCAGAGAAGATAGGCCCGCAGAGGTGCAATTCGATGGCACAGGATTGCTCACCGACGCGGATCAGGGATGCTCGGGTGGGGAACGATGACTGCGATAGGGCACTCCTGGGTAACACTCGTCCATTCGTTTGCAATTATCTCGCTGATTCTGACGGGCTAGGCCTCATGTTGGGCGTTGTGAAACCGTACGAAAAGCTGAAGCATGTATTGGGCATTCTGGGCATGGTCATTGTGTTGATGCTGGTCCCGGACGTCTTTATGAATCTCGGTCGGACATCTCTTTGTGGCAATGGGTCAGTCTTGTCGTCATAGGGATCGGCATTTGGCGGTGGCGGTAACCACGACGGCAACCTCGCAAAAGCAGAAGGGAATAACGTCCAGATCAAAGCTCGCGGCGAAGGCTTTGGGCAATCTCGACAGTAACAGGGCGTCTGCCAAAAGAACTCCAAGAAGGAGGTCTCCGAGTTAATGGCCAAACTCTGGCCTGGATCACCGGCCCCAAATAACGATAACCAACAGCAGCAGGACTGCCTGAATCAATACAACAATTCGGCGGGCGGCAAGGCCGTGCAGTTTCTTAGTCTCTACAACCTTGCGACGAACATCGGCTCGCTAAAGACCTGGGCAGAATGGACCGTGTTGCCCGCCCTCAAAATCGGGGCAGTGAGTCTACTCAACACAGCCTCCCAGGCTATAGGGAATACTGAGTTTTGGTCAATTACGTCAGGAGCGGCGGCACCCACAGCCACTGTTCTTTCGCCGACCGCTGCGGGGATAGGCACCGCAGAATCAGTCGGAGCGGTTGCTGCCCCCATAGCAATTGGTGCCGCGACAGTTCTAGACATCCGGGTTCATGCCGCGTGTGCAGGTCTGACTCCCCCAACGGAGTTTGTCCCAACTATATATTAAGAGCGCGCCTATAGCGGGTTCAGCAGGAAAGGATGAAATCGGAATGCCATGTTTAGCGCGTCTGCTTGCGGCAAATACAATCTCAGATTTCCTGAGAGGACACCTTATACTGATCGCCTTGGTTGCCTCTGCGGCTTGGTTTTACGCGGGGCGGCAGTATTTTGCAAAGGGCAATTTATTTGGCGCTCTTCTGTGGGAGATTATCGCAATCCTCGTTCTGGTCGCGTTTTGCATCAACGTCATATTGAGTCCCGTCACGTCTTGGTTCAGTCTTGGCGTTGCCGTAGTAGCTATATGTGTGGAGGTATGGCTACTTCGACGGTGGATATCGGATGCGAAATCCCGAGCCTAGCCCCAAGTACTACTCAGAACCTGTCCCTCGCCAAAGTGTGCCATGACGGCAGAAGCAGGAGGTAGGAATAATGTTGTCAGTTTGCCGACGCTCAGACTGGTGTCGAGCATTCCAGTGTTCTGTCCCAGGGCTGGGACCACCATTGCGCAGGATCTACACCTTTCCTTTAGCCCCATCTATCATGGTTTGCTTCTAAGAGCCGGCTGCAGTGAATTTTAGCCTGCAAGAACGGATAGGTGTGGAGAATCAGCCTAATGAATCTTATGTGCCGAGCTTTTGCAGGGTTGAGTCCCAGGCGTAGCCGGCGAGAACAGCGGTCTGCCAATTCCATTGCTTGACTGCATCACCGCCCAGCGCGACGACCAAGACACCAACAACGAAGGAAAAGAACCCAATAACTACATACGGCTTTACTGCGGCCCAAACGCTACCGACCGCGGCGACGCCTTGTGTAGGAAGCATCTTGCGAAGGATCGGCAAAACTACGCTGACGACAACCCCGAGAACACAGAATCCATAGACCTGCAAAGACGACAAGGTTGGCGGGTTCATGATTCATCCTTTCAGTCCACCGGAGGACCAATGTGTACTTTGATCTCCCTTACGCAAATCCGAAAGTTGTGCAAGCTCCGAGGCGCCACATCCAGGAGATGTCTGTTAGGAGATCTCTGCACCTGGCGGACCGATTTCGACGGTGTGCTCCACGGACACATCCGAAACACCCGAAATTGTCTTCAGACGCTTGGCCACGTGATCGCTAGCATAACCTACGACGCCGCCGACGTAAGGCAAAATATCGTGTACGTCCAGTCCGGCGTTCTTCAAATCGTTTGTCACGGCCTGGATGGGGCGTTCGCCAGAAATCGTCACGATCCAAGTTTTTTTGCCAGAGCTTAGCATGGGCACCGCTCCGTTTCTAACCAACATTATAGCTCGCCACATCGTTACATAGTTCGTCCACCCGGCGTTGCGGTCTCTGAACGCCGGAAACGGCGATTATGGAGCCTGGACCAACCCGCTGCCTACGTCGGACGGTGGCAAGGGAAGTTTTTTCGCCATGGCCTGAAGTTTGGCCCAGAGCGCACTACCCCTCAGACTCGGATCCGATTCTGCCCAGAGCGCAGCCACTCCCGATACGTGCGGCGTCGCCATGCTGGTGCCACTCAGTGTGTTGTAAAGCGTGGGACGAGGGTAGGACGAATAGACGTTGACACCAGGTCCCGCGATCTCGATTTTGCCGCCGCTGGAAAACGGCGCTACCTGAAGATTACTGTTCACGGCGGCGACGGCCATAATGGAGGGTGAATTGGCGGGAGCACCGGTCGGCGCAATTTGTGCGGGGCGGCGACTGGCGTTTCCGGATGCTGCGATCATCAGGCAGCCCTTCGCCAGGGCGGCAGTGCCAGCGTTGGTGTATGACGCCTGAACAGGAATCTGCCCGCTCAGCGACATCGAGATGGTGTGGCATCCATTGGCGATTGCCCAGTTCATGCCCGCCAGAATGGTTCCGGTTGTACCCGTTCCGCTATTGTTCAACACTTTTCCAACGAAGATTTTGGCATCGTAAGCGATCCCGTAGCGCGGTGCCGCTCCAGCGGGCCCCAAAGGGCCGCAAGCGGTGCCGGTGGTATGCGTGCCGTGGCCGTGAAGGTCCTGCACGGGTTGTCCGACGAACTGATTACTGACGATGGCACGGCCCGCGAAATCTGGGTGCCCGAGATCGAGCCCCGTGTCGAGTATCGCGACATTGATGCCTTTCCCACTGAATCTGCTTGGGGGCACATTGCATTCCACCAAGCCCCAGGTGACTCCCGACACCAATGAGAACATGAAGTACTCAGGTTCGATTACGCTCAGGGGGCCGGCAGTGTCCAACGCCTGAGCGCTCATCTGACGGCTTTCGTAGGCCTCGCCTCCTACCAGAGCAACGCCGATTTCGGGAAACACCATCATATCTGCGTCTGAAGCCTCCATTGCGACGGCCTGGTTCTCGAAGTCGAGCGCGCTGGCGACGCTAAAACCCTGCTTCTGCTGGAGCATTTGAACTCCGGCTTCGGTGGCGGTGGGCCTGAATACCAATAAGTAACGTCCGGTTTGAGAGGGATCGTCGCTTTCGAGAGCGTCGAGTCGGAGTTCTTCCACAGTTGAGGAGACGGTTCTTTGAGCCATGTCTACCACCTATCCGCGGTTCGCCATCAGACAGCGATGACAAATTTCCTCGCCTAGCTTCACTTCCCCTGCCTCTACATGTAGTGCGACGATGCGCCCAGAACTACTACTGGTAACTGCAAAGCATGCGCGAATTTCATTCCCGAGATTCCTTTGCTGTAAGAGTTGACAGCCTTTTGTCCATTGACTTGCTGCATTCGGAAATTTGCACTATCGACTGACGCCCCCCGTTCCTGCCGCAAAGCTGGTCGGGATACGCACGCTTAATCCAATAGCAAAAGCGTTTTCTCCAACCGTCTTTGTGATAGGCGCTGGAGGCGCAGGGGTACATGGTGGCGGCGATGCGCCCACTACGGAGTTGGGGTTGCACACCGTCTCGTTAACCGTCTCGCCTGGAAGCAGAACGTTTTCGTGGGCGTGGTTGTACAGTGCGCTTATCATGATGGACCGCCAGGAAAACGTGAAGCCGCAACCAAATTCCGGCTCAGTGCTATAGGGATTCAATCCGAGAGCGCCTGTCAGATAAACGGCGGATCGACGATGAAGGAAGGAAGAGAAGTCGTCAAACAGCCGCACGTGCGCCGCCACGAAAGGAACTACTTCCGGGTCCGTTTTGGTTTCCGCAATCACAATTTCGCCGGCTACCTGTCCGGGCCCTGGGTTGGTGATTGTCTGATTGGCAAAGGTGCGATTGTGCACGAATGAGATGAGGGCGCCGGCTGAAGTCTCCAGACGCGGATCGGCATAGATCACCGTCAGCGTAGCAATGGAAATGCGAGCTGTTGCTGCAGTGATAGAGGCCTGAGCTGTGGAGATATTGTTGACTGCATTGACGGAGTAAACAACCGACCGGCCGAGGAACTTGGCATAGCGGAATGGCACGTCCTTAGGATTCGTTGATGATTGAGGGTCATAGACGTACCCGATCATCGAGGAGGAAGATGTGCCGTCGGCTTTGGGTTTTGGCTTCGGTAACGCGTGATCCGCGAGCGAGATATTTTCGTAGTAGGTGAGGAAGTCTTTTTGGACATTGGTGAGAGTATTAGACACCCCGGCAATGACGGAGGTCAGATGGTTTTCCCCAGTTTGAATGTTTGCCAAGTCAGATTTGGCGGTGACTCTTTCGCTATCAATCGTCAGTTTGAGAATGTCGGCCTTCATTACCTTGACGAGCGCATCGAAAGTTGTCTGGTCGAAGATCGGATCGGTGGGTGGCGGGGCCGGAGGGGTAGACGACAAATGTGTTTGAATTGCGCCGATTATGCCGAGAACGTTGGTGAAGTCCGGTGGGACTGGCTGATAATCCTTCGCCTCTTTGCTATCCGGGGCGGGTTTAGGCTTACTGGAACAATCGGGCTGTTGGTCCCCGCCGGCTAGTTCATACAGGATGCAGCTACGCCATTTCGGATACTCGAGCCATGGGTTGGGCGTATTTGCCGCGTCAAGCGGGGGTTGGAATCCAGTCGGTCCGCCGCCTGAACCTGGCTTGGGAATCGGGGCTAGCGCCTGGTTGAGTTGTGCATAGATTCCAATAATGGCGCACTTAAGGTGGGAATTGCTCCCAGAATCGGGGCCTGGACATGAAGCATTAGTGTCGTTGAGAGCAGTCTTCAGGTTTGTTTGGGCGGATTCCAACAGACTCTGAAGAACGGCATATTCCTCGAGAACTCTTGCCATTTGTTGCGAAGGGCCGTTTTCAATCGCGGCATTGAAAAGCGGGGCTGGAATAACAACATTCGACCAGACAAGGCCTTTGAGATCGGGAACGGCGGCCGTTAGAAGCGAGGCCATCTGCTCGGTCCCGGGCAGCGCAGTAGCGCTGGTTTCGTCGAGCGAAAGAGTTTCGAAGGCGAGCGGGCTGAGAACGTCAACCTCGATTTTCTTGCCTTCTTTCATTTGGATAGTCGGAAGCGTGACCGGATAGCGCCGGTCAAAGACAATTCTGCAATCCTGGTGGTTGACAATTTCAGTGGAGCACGGCTTAAGATCGTCGTCTTGTGCTCGGACAACGCTGGACGGAAGAAAAGTCAGAGAGGCAACTAACAGACAAGTGATTTTCAAGGAATCCCCTCCTTAGATAACGCAAGTCCGAACGAACACAAATGGGACAGAATACGGAGAAAGGGAACAGCCTTCAAAGAGAAACAGGGGGCCGAGTTGATTCGACGTGATGGTCGATTGTGAGACAAGCACTGCCGAGTCCACCGACGTGTAAATCAGCTATGGGGTATTGAAAGACAAGTAGCCCGAAACCTGGAAACTCTAATTGGGTGATAGAGCGTGCCCGCCGCCCTTTTTGGAGGGCGGCAGACACGGGGGCATATCTCGCTCTTTGTAGCCTTGATGTGCAGTCTGTCACGAACGTGCCAAAGCGCCACCGCTTCCTCAGTGACATTGCCGATAAGCAACAAATGGGATCTGCAGGGGGAAACCTACTGGGACGCAAGGGTGCTCAATGTGTTCCGAGGGGTCAACAATGACCTCATGTGGTTTGCATGTCCCTATTGCAGCCGGCTCGCTCTTTGCACAATATCAAGGCTCAGGATTCGGCCAACCTCTCTTCCACTGGCTGCCCACGATGCACGGCAGAGCACTCGCAGTTTGGCCGCAATTTCCGATCAGTTTAGCTACGTTCGCTGGATGCATATGAATGGGAAAATGGAAACTCCCGGGTGGGGGAGCAGTATGATCTCGGCGTCATCCGGATGATCTGCGAGAGAGCGGACTACATACAACAGCATCCCGCGAATCTCACGTTCGGCTCCGGCATCGCTATCATGCATAGTCAATTCTTTGCGCTTCGCAACGAAGCAAGAGAATTCTCTTCGTCACTGCTTATAAGCAACACGGCCCAAGTGCGCGTTTACAGGTCCGCCCAGGTCCCCACCCCACCCGTTTGTGATTCGACCCAAAGAGTTAGGTCGACATCTTCTCCAATCTGTTTCCTATAAGCAACAGATGTCTGTAAGTCAGTGATTTAGATGGGGATTCCATCTAGCCTCCTAGGTAGCGCATTGCGCGCTCAAAAAGGAGACCTACACGTGGCAAAAACAGTTGTACGCAAATCAACCCTCGCCTTGGTTCTTGTGCTGTTGATCGCCGGTATCGGCAAAAGCTACGCTCAACAGGCTCCAGCCCCGACACCCCCCACGTTCCCCACGCCAGATGACCCAGGCGGCCCTCTTCCGCCGCCACCCGATCCCGGCCCCAGCCCCTCGATGACAGCGATACACTGGACGTAAAGTTCCGGAAGACTGTCGCACAGGTGGTCGCCCGAACGGAGCGCAAGGAGAATGAATTTGTCCGGCTTTGATGGCTTCGTTTGGGCGGCCGGCCTTTGCGGCCAGATCCTATTACTTTTGGTGCTCTGGATTCGGCGACGGGCGAAGTTCTTTCCGGTATTCACCGTCTATATCGCATGGAGCGTTCTCAGTACTAGCGTACTCACCGTAGCCTTGTTCCATCAATCCCAGCGCGTCTACTTCTACTCGTACTGGTATCTCGGATTCATAGACGAAGCCCTTCAACTCCTGGTCTTTTACGAACTCGCCGTCCATGTCTTCTGCCCCACGGGTGTATGGGCATCGGATGTGCGCAGAACGTTCTTCGGATTGGTCAGTACAAGCACTCTGGTAGCTCTCCTTCTGACGTGGCTTGCTCAACCTGCAGCGCGCCTTTCAATCCAGATTTTCATTCTGCGTAGCAACTTCTTCTCCGCAGTCTTATTGAGCGAACTCTTTGTCGGCACAATGGTCCTGTCGGTTACCGTGGGATTACCTTGGAAGACTCACGTCGCGAGGATCGCTCAAGGACTGGGCGCCTTTTCCATGATATGCGCCGCAAAGGACATTGTTTCCAACTACGCCGGCATAGGTCGGGATACGCATATCTTCCGTGAAATGGGTTACATCCAAGTCCTAGCCTACCTCGCCTGCGAAGTATACTGGATCGTCACGCTCTGGCAGGAAGCGCCCGCGCCGCGCGAACTTCCCGAAGCCATGCGAACAAAGATCTATACTTTGCAAAAGCAGGTGGAGAGTGACCTGGAGAAGATTCGGAAATGGAGGGGGAAGTGAGGAACCTCTACTTTGTCGTTCTTGCAGTTCTTTTGATGGTAGCGCTCAGTGCCATCCTCGTTCGCTATTATCTTCGCGCGCGGCCGTCGGAAGAGACCACGTGGGAAGACATGCTCAAGCGCCTCACCTGGATCGACCGGGACACAATCGCAATGATTGCCTTGGATGTCATCGAGGAATCCGGGGAGCCCCGGTCGCAAGAAGACAGCTTTGCTCTAGATCCGTCCCGAATCTGGACTCTCCTTGGAGGTCTCGAAGGCCTCGAGGTGATCGAGCGCAACTGCCACGTTCTCGTCGAACTCGCGACGTACATACAACAATGGTATCCGGAAGCTCTTGTAGTGGCCGAACAGTTGCGTCTCAATGCCCGGGAGATCGAGTGGCACGTTGGCAGACTCAAGGGCGCGGCCGAGACCGGAAATCTGCAGTCGGCATTTGCCGCCTACGCTCAACGCGCTACGGTAACGTATTACCTGATGACCAAGCACGTTTTGGAACTTTACGGTCAGGTTGGCTTTCCACGAATTGCCGACCTGCAAAGAGCAATCTAACAATCAGGCAATTCGTCGCATGAGCACGCCGGCAACGGTGCCGATCACCTCAATCTCTTTCTTGTACCTCCACCGTTTGACCGTTTCAAAGGAAAGCGGGTGAGGAACCATAGTCAACCACTCAGAATCCCTATCAAGCTCGCAGAAGCCAGAAACATAACCCGTTCGGGTGAGCAGAAAGTAGATAGGACGGTCGAATTCGTGCTTCCATTCCTTTCTGCCCGCGATTGCGCGTTTCAGCGTATCAATAAGGACGATGGACCCTCCTCGGATCATTGGCTCCAGCATCCGATCCCGCTGCCCGATCACGCCCCTCTTATAGTGGCTCGGCAGCATTCCTTGCCCTGAAACAAGCAGGGTGGTTGCGTCGGGCAATGGATCCGTCAGAAAGCTATCTGGCAACCATTGCTTTGCAAGCTGCTCCAGAGAGCCCGACGAAAGCAACAGAGTGGCGTTCGGAGTCGAGACCTCGCTAAGCTCTTGGCCTGGTCCCGTTCCTGACGCCGGACATAGCCCGATCATCTGTTCGGCGGTAAGGCCATAAATCACGGCGAGAACAATCAGTTTCGTTGGGGAAAGGCCACGATCTTCCCGTTCGACTCGATCGAGCCAACTCGCCGAGATTCGATAGGCGGGATTCTGCCACTGCGCGGCCAACCGCGAACTCCGTTCTTCGACCTCCCGCAGTGAGAGTTTCCATCGCACTCGGGCCTCACGAAGCTTGTCGCCTATGCCAGCCATTCTGGGCTCCTGCACTCGCAGAAAGAGTACCCCATTTGCGGGCCAGGGAGGAAAGAAATTCGCTGAATCCCACAGGTTAGCGCCGTCTGGGCGCAAATCGCAAGCAGCCGGATAAGCAGCGAAGTGTCAGGGCACGTTCCCCATTTGTAGCAATCTTTGCGAGCGCTGTTAAACTCTGAAATGTGATGGCAACGCCATCTTGTTGCTTATCGGCAATGTCCCTTATCAGCATTTGTGGCGTATTAGCATCATCCCTCGACACGCCGCAACAATACCCATTCTACCGCGATCCTGTCGTTTTTAGCTATAACGCAGTGCCACTCGAGCGTTTACCCAATTGAGTTTAGAGCGCGGTTGTGACCCTGTAACCGCTTCGGCAGTGACTATGCCCACGTTGTTGTGCTTGCCATAATCACAATGGAAAGACCACAAACTATATCGAAAATTTATTTTGCCTAAACGCCAGTTGCGAACTATGGTAATGCCGTCGCGAGCAATCACGAGCTATAGTAGCCGCTAAGGGAGATACATTATGCCATATCAAATCCATTCGCGAATGCAGTTCCTACCGTTGCTTGTGACCGCATGCCTGATTTTCGCTGGCCACGGTTCTCTGGCCCAGGGCAATGCCCAAAGTGCGCAGGAGGCACCTAGGTCCATTCCAGATGCGGACATCGCCCCACGGAGGATCATAACGGCAATACCGAACAAGAACAATCCGGTGGGTGAGATGGTTGTCCAATATGACGGTAAGGTGATCCCTAACAATAGAGTTCCCTTTGACGCTCCCGATGATTGGTTGAAGCACCTCACGGTTACGATTCAGAACACAAGCGCAAGAACAATCATAGCCGGAACCTTGCAGTTGGCTTTCACAAAACTAGTGACCAATCCCATGGTGGTCTACTATGTTCAAGTTGGAATGGTGCCTGACAACCAACTGTATTCGCCATCGGGGACAAAGGGAACCCGACGGGCTGGGGAGACTCCTATCTCGATTGCACCAGGCGAGTATGTCAAGTTTTCGTTCGCAAACGACTACGAGACTATTCGATCCAAAATTGTGGCGAGGGCCCCCCTTTCGCATGCAACCTCGGTCACGATCGACTATGGCGGATTCTGGTTCGATGGAGATCTGCACTGGAATGTTGGTAACTTCAGGCGGGTCGATCCGACTACCCCAGGCAGGTACATCCCTACCGATCCCTCAGACATTATGGGGCCGGCCCAGACTTCGAGCCATTGATACATGAGAAAGGATGCCATGAGACATTGCGTTCTGCGACCGCTCATATTAATCGCGGCAACCCTGTGTCCACTATGTTTGGCGCAGAATTCAAATCAGCATGTATACATTGGATGTAATGCGCCCACCAATACCGATGTGTGGTGCGGTGGTGACTGCGGCGGTAACTGGCTCCAAACCTCAACTCCGGGACCTGTCGGGAGCATGGATCTGGTGGACCCAACAGAATGTAACTCTGCGATCTTAGGTTGTCAGTATCCTACCGCCAACCAGGAAGATTATTTGGCTGTAACCGACAGCGAATTTGGATGCAATGGAAGCAACACAGGTTGCGATCCCACGAATTCAGACGTGGCACCGTGCCCAGACGGGTCTACCTGCAGCAGCTCAGATGGGCCAGGCATCTGCGTGCCAAACCAGCCAGCGGGCCCGGGCGGATGTATTCAAGAGAACTCTTCGGGATGCGTCCCCAATTCAGAGCCCGGCTGTTGCACGCCGAGCGATACATGCATTGCTGCATCAGGGGCTAAGGGGGTTTGCCGTCTCACTTCTCCCTGCGGAAGTGCGACCGACCCTAACTGCCCTACCGCTGTATGTAATGCCTTGACTGGCCAATGGGACGAGAGTAGTTGTCCAGTTTCCTGTACGGTGGGAAACGACAGTGTGTGCGCCGACGCAGGCGGCAATTGTATGTGCAACTCATACGACGAAAACAACGGAGGTCCTGGAACCTGTGGAGCATCTCTCAACGTGAACGCGACTTGCAATTGCGACTCCGATTGTGCAGGGACTGAAGCTTGTATATCCGGCAATTGCGGCTATGAATGCGATGGCGACTACGACCCGAACTGCGATACCGCTGTATGCAACACCTCCAACGGGACCTGGGATGATACCAGTTGTCAGAACATTGGCTGCGCGGTCGGAAACGACAACTCGTGCGCCAGTTTCGGAGGCAACTGTATGTGTGAATGGGCCGGCGAATCCGACGGATCCGTCGGGGCCTGCGGCGTGTCCGGCGGCCAAGGTGCGGGTTGCCTATGCGATTCCGATTGCGCTGGATCCCTGGGTTGCAGCTCTGGTACCTGCCTTTACGAGTGCGCTGGTTCTGGTGCTTGCAGCGCGTCGGTTTGTACCAGCAATGGCTGGGACGATAGCGGGTGTAGTAGTGGTTTCATCTGCGTCGGCCCTCCTCCCTGCTCTGGAGCAATCTGCGACGATATTGGTTGGGATGCAAGCTCTTGCGGCGGCAGTTCATGTGACACTGATTCCGATCCGTGTTGCGTCAACGGCAGCGACCCCGGCGATCCCGGGAATGGCAATGGTAACAACGGCAACTGCTCCGACATTTGGGAGGACTGTACTATTACCGCCTGTTGCGATGGCGGGTGGTGTGATGATGGCCAATGCGAGCTAGACGATTGGTAACCGATTATTTCGAGTGGTAATACAAGGGAGCGGCAAACGTGAAGATGAAACAGAATAATTCGATACATTGCGAATTGTGGCTGGCCGTATTGGCCGTAACGATGATGGCGGGACCGGTACGATCCCTGGCCCAGTGCAAGGCCCCTACTCCGGAGAAGCAGGCGGGGCTGTCGGTCTATGTCGTGAAGCGCAGCCACCTTAGCCCCACAAATCAACTTACTCTTGTGGAGAGCGCTCCAGCGAATGATGCTTGCTATTGGAAGCTTCACTACCGGGACTCGTCATCGAAGACCGACGTTACCCTCTACCTAACACCGGACGGGAAGTATCTTGTTCCCAGCCTCTACGATCTGAGTGTCGATCCTTTGGCCGAGGAAAAAGCCGCGGCCGAGAGGCTCAGGAAGGTGCTCGAAGCGGACGGTCCTCCGTCGCAGGGCACCGCGAACGCTCCGATTACGATTGTGGAGTTTTCGGATTTCCAGTGCCCTTATTGTAAACGGATGGCGGACGTGCTGGAGAACGGCCTTTCGGCGGAAGAACGCAAGAACATTCGCATCGTCTTTCGCAATTATCCCCTGCCGATCCATCCGTGGGCCAAGGATGCGGCCGAAGTTGCCGGATGCGCGGCCCTGCAGAACGATGCCGCGTTCTGGAAGGTACACGACTACCTGTTTCAAAATCAGGCGACGTTTACCGCGGACAACGTACGGGCGAATGTAACGACCTTTGCGTTCGCGAGTGCCGGCGTGGACAAGGCACAGTTCCAGACCTGCCTTGATAAGCGGCTGGCGGTTGGCGGCGTGACGCAGGATATGGATTTGGGCAATGGGAACGGCGTTCATGCCACCCCTACGCTGTTTATCAATGGGACGAAGTACGAAGGGGCGAAAGACGCTGCTGCGCTGCGCGCAATCCTCGCAAACATTCGGAAGTCGCAGATGGCAGATGCAAACGAGGCAACCCCAAAGCTGGCTGCTGCAAGATAGCGGACGGACTTACGACAGTCTCAAGGAGTAACTGTTATGCAATATCGACTGGCTTGCTCTCTTCAAGTAGCTCTGCTGTGCCTTGTATCCGCAATGGTAGGGCTAACACCTGTGGCTCTGTCGGCCCAGGCCGTAACCACGCCAACAACTCATGTAGGGAACACTGTTCCACGAGTGAGTTGGATCGACGAGGACACCGGTCATCGGGTGATCCAGCTGACTCCCGAGAAAGACTCGCGTGGCCTCTATTTCAACGAGAATGCCTTTACTGACGGCGGCAAGATGATGGTTTATTTTGTGGGACAGAGTGTCTATGTACTCAACTTGGAGTCTCACAGGGCTCGGCCACTGGTGCCTGGACCGGTCGACAGTCTTGCGGTGGCGCGTAAGACGCCGGTCGTCTATTTTATGAGGCCGAGAGACACCGGCCTATATGTAGCCAAGGTGGACAATGGACAGATTGTGAAGGTTGCCGACCTTCCTCCACGGGCGACCATCTCCACATTGAACGCGGATGAAACGTTAGTGGCGGGAACCTATACTGAGATCGATGTGCCACAGCATCCAGTGGATCCAAATCTAAAGGCCAGTTCCGTCCGCGCGACCCAGATGGATGCGCGACTGGCGGATCACGTACCCATGGTGCTGTTCACGGTGAATCTGAAAACGGCTGAAGTCAAGACAGTGTTGCACAGTACGGACTGGCTAAACCATGTGCAGTTTTCGCCGAAGGACCCAACACTTCTAATGTACTGTCATGAGGGGTTGTGGTGGAAAGTAGATCGCATCTGGACCATCCGGACGGATGGCACACAGAATCAACTCATCCATGCGCGAACTGTAGACAACGAGGTCGCTGGCCATGAGTTCTGGGATGCGGATGGCGTGACAATCTGGTACGACCTGCAAATCCCGCATGGAGCGAATTTCTACGTTGCGAGCTATAACACGACTACCCGAGAACGGCGCTGGTACCACATGGACCGGGACGCTTGGTCAATTCACTATAACTCCGCGGCGGACGACAGCATCTTCTGCGGAGATGGCGGGGATCGCACCCAAGTGGCAAAGTCGAAGAACGGCCAATGGATTGAACTGTTCACCCCAAGCCTGGATCCTCCGCCCACCGGAGTCGATCAGACAGGAATGGTCGAGACTGGAGCCTTTCAGGCAGAGCATTTGGCAAATATGGCCAAGCATAATTACAAGATCGAACCAAATGTCCGGTTCAGCCCTGACAACAAGCTGGTGATCTTCACCTCAACTGTATTGGGGGATACCTATGTGTTTGCAGTAGAGGTAGCCAAGGCAAGCAAACAACCGTCTGGGCAGTAATCCGGGATTCATCCATGTGTCAAAAGCTCAAGTCAATCATTACTAAGTGTGTTGTCATGGCTCTCATGGGCTGCTGTGGTCAGGCATCCACGTGGGCACAGCCCGTTCAACAATCGAGCCCGTCAAACAGCCTGAATACTCCGGTTACCTGGGTTGACAGCGACACCGGGAAGCGGGTTACTCGTCTCACTGACGAGCCAAACTCTCGGAGCCTCTACTTTAATCAGAATGCCTTTACGCCCGATGGAAAGGAGATGGTCTATCTGGCGAACAACAGCATATATGTGGTCGCTCTGGCCGGGACCAACCCGACACGTTTGCTGGTGCCGGGTCCAATCAACAGTATTGTGGTTGGGAGGAAAACCCCCACCGTGTACTTCACAAAGACGGACGATAACGGGTTTTATGCCATCAACGTGAATACTGGACAGATGTTGAAGCTTCTCGATCTGCCCCTACACGCGAGAGTCACTACGTTGAACGCCGACGAGACGATGGCAGCGGGAACTTTGATTGAAGGGGAGGTCAGCGCATCAGTCCAACAAGACACCGACCCGGTTCTACGAAGTGCGCCCCTCACGGAAGACCAGATGGACGCGCGGTTCACTGCACGGTTGCCGATGGCGTTGTATACGCTTGACCTACGAACCGCCACCATCAAAACTATATTGCGGAGCACGGATTGGCTCGATGAGGTTATGTTCTCTCCTAAAGATCCGACCCTATTGATGTACTGTCATCAGGGACCCTGGACCAAGGTGGACAGAATCTGGACCATACGAACCGACGGTACAGGCAATGAACTCGTGCATAAGCGGACATTGTCCCGGGAAGCCGTAGGGAATGCATTCTGGGACAACGATGGCAACACGATATGGTACGACCTGCAGTTACCTTTGGGAGAGACATTCTATCTCGCAAGCTATAACGTCAAGACAGGTCAGAGGATGCGATACTCCATCGCGCGAGATAATTGGTCGATTCACTATAACGCGGCAGCAGACGGTAGTGTCTTTTGCGGCGACGGCAGCGACTCAGTTGGGCCAGCAGTGGCGCTTGACGGAAAATGGGTTGAACTCTTCACCCCCAAAACGAGGATCGAACCACTCGATCCCAGCAAGCAGAATCTAATCCAGACCGGAAGTTTGAATCCGTGGCACTTAGTTAATCTCTCCAAACAGAAGTACACCGTTGAGCCAAATGTCCGGTTCAGCCCCGATCACAAGCAGGTGATCTTCACCTCTAACATGTTTGGGCCAAGCTATGTCTATGCTGTGGACGCTGATGTTGTCGCAACTCAAGCGACACAAGTGAAGTATAGTGTGGGTGGAGGAAAACTGCCAAATTTGTAGCGGTCAAAGTACCGAATGGCCACAACAATCAACAAGTATCGGCAGTCATATTGTACCCACGTCAATCAAAAGCGGCAGACCTCCACCACCGTGTCCCCAGACTCTGCCTCCCGCAACACCCGCAGAATCTCCTCTTCGCTGTGTCCGCGTCTCGCCATCTCTAGGCTCTCCTCTCTTGTTCCAGAGAACCACGACAGGCTTCGATCTCTCAACTTCCAAGCGGTTTAGTTTTTGGGTTTTGGGTCAGCGACCTCCTGACCTGCCCCCCTGGATCCGCACATACGCAAGTATGATTTCGGACTTAGGGGTAAGCGTGCGGAGTTCCCCTCTTGACGGGATCGAGGGAATCTTCTCTTGAAGTGTCCACTTATTTTTGGTGGACACCTGTTGAGTGTGGCTAAGCGGCCAGGGCGGGGTAAGTCTTAAGAGAGGCAGCGAGGTTCCAGGGCAGGAGTTCCTCGATGCGGCTGACGGGGTGGTCGGCGATCTGGGCCAGGACAGTGCGGAGGTAGAGTTCCGGGTCGAGTCCGTTCAGTTTTGCTGATCCGATGAGGCTGTAGATGGCAGCGGCACGCTCGCCGCCGCAGTCGGAGCCTACGAATAGATAGTTCTTGCGTCCGAGCGCGACAGCGCGCAGCGCCCGTTCGGCGGCGCTGTTGTCGATCTCCAGGCGTCCGTCGCCGGTGTAGCGCGTGAGGGCACGCCAGCGCGAGAGCGCGTAGCGGATCGCGGCTGCGGTTTCGCTCTTCCTGGATAGGGAGCGAAGGGACTTCTCCATCCATTTGCGCAGGTCGTCGAGCAACGGCCCGGCCCGCGCCTGGCGGATAGCGAGCCTCAGATCGGCAGGCTTGCCGCGTATCTCGTCTTCGATGCCGTAGAGAGCTCCGATCCTGGCCAGCGCCTCGGTGGTTGTGGGTGAAGCATGGATGGCATGGATCTCGTGGAACTTGCGCCGTGCGTGCGCCCAGCAGGCGACTTCATAGATGTCGCCATCGCCGTACAGATGATGGAACCCTGCATAGGCGTCTGCCTGAACGCCGCCCTTGAAGCTCTTCAGATGTTGCCGTGGATGCTCGCCCTTGCGATCTTCCGAGTACGCAAACCACACCGCCGGAGCGGTGTCTTCTCCGGCAGGCCTATCGTCGCGCACATAGGTCCAGAGGCGTCCCGTCCTGGTCTTGCCACTGCCAGGAGAGAGCACCGGCATCGGGGTGTCATCGGCGTGAAGCTTGTCGCCTGCCAGCACGTGCTTCTGAATCGCATCGATCAACGGAGAGAGTAACTCGCTTGCTCCACCTACCCAGCCCGCCAGAGTGGAACGCTCAATCTCAACTCCCTGGCGGGCGTAGATCTCCGACTGGCGATAGAGCGGCAGATGATCCGCGAACTTCGAGACCAGCACGTGGGCCAGCAGCCCGGGTCCGGCAAGGCCGCGTTGGATCGGGCGCGACGGCGCAGGCGCTTCCACCACGCGCTCGCACCCGTTGCAGGCAAACTTGGGCCGCACGTGGCGAATGACCTTGAAGCTGTCGGGGATGTACTCCAGTTGCTCGGAGACATCTTCGCCGAACTGGCGCAACTGGCCGCCGCAGTCGGGACAGCAGTCGCCGGAAACACCGTGCGTGACCACCTCGCGCGGGAGGTGCTCGGGCAGCGGCTTGCGCCGGGATCTCGTCTTCGGTTCCTCAGCCGGGGTCACTCGCTCGACAGCCGCTTCCATCTCGGCCTGAGTGGACTCCAACTCCTCCAGATGGAGTTCGAGCTGTTCGAGTTGGAGGACCATCTTCTCGCTCTTGACGCCGAACATCCTGCGCTTCAGCTTCTCGATGATCAGCTTCAGGTGTTCGATCTGCTCGCTGCTGGAACGCAGTTGCTCATCTTGTTGCGAGAGCGTCTGACGATGGGACTCAAGCTCAGCCTGAAGCGATCGAAGCTCGTCTTCATGAGAAGCGATAAGGGATCGAAGCTCCTCTTGATGCGCATGAAGCAGCGCCAGCAGTGTCTCTCGATCGAGCGTGTCGAGATCCGGCAACGGAGCGGCATCCATGGACGCAGTATGCCATCGATGCGATCGGAATGCACCAGAAAATGTGCACGAATCTCGCTGGTCAATCACACCGCGATCTCCGGCGTCCAGGTCCTCTGCGGCCTGCGCCAATCGATGCCTTCCAGCAGCATCGAAAGCTGCGCCCGCGTCAGCAAGACGGCTCCTTCCGTAGCCTGCGGCCAGACGAATCGGCCTCGCTCCAGACGCTTGGCAAACAGGCACAGGCCGTCGCCATCGAACCAGAGAAGCTTGATCATGTCGCCTTTGCGTCCGCGAAAGACGAACACGTGGCCGGAGAACGGCTGTTGCTCCAGCACCGTCTGCACCTGCGCACTCAGGCCGTTGAAACCGCGCCGCAGATCGGTCACGCCCGCAGCGATCCAGATCCTCGTTCCTGTGCGAAGCTCGATCACTTGCGCAGGCACTCCAGAATCGAACGCAACAGAACCGGGTCGGCTCCGCACTCGACGCTGATCGTCACCCGGCCTGGAAACTCGATGTGAATGGAGCCGCCTGCCGTCGGCTGTTCCTTCGCACCAGCCTCGCGCATCTCGATGGCCGAAGCCGACAACGTCACCGGCAGCAACGCCGTCGATGCCTCAACGGGATCGACCAGTTCACCTCTCTCCAATGCTCGACGCCACTTGAACACCTGGTTGGCGTTCACCCCGTTGGCACGCGCCACCAAGGCCACGCTCGCACCCGGTTCCAACGTCAACTCAACAATCCGGCGCTTCTCCGCCACCGGCCGAAACCTGCGAATCCGGCGGCCTGAACTCACTTCCCCTACGTCGACCATGAGCCGATCTTCAGCCCATCGCAGCTTCAATCGCCAGAGGGGAACTCAGGACGCTTACACTTAGGGGGATGGTTATGAGCAAGAGCAAGCACAGCGAAGCGCAGATCATTGCTGCGCTGAAGCAGGTGGAAGCGGGGCGGACGGTGGACGACGTGGCCCGGGAGTGCGGGGTGTTCAAGCATACGATTTACGCCTGGAAGGCGAAGTTCGGCGGCATGGACGCCAGTGAAGCGCAGAAGTTGCGGGCGCTGGAAGATGAGAACGGGCGCCTCAAGCGGCTGGTGGCGGACCTCAGTCTGGACCGCGAGATGCTGAAGGCGGTGATCGCAAAAAACGGCCTGAGCTCGTAGACCGGAGGACGGACGCGGGCTGGCTTGGGGAGCAGTACCAAGCCAGCGAGCGCCGGGTGTGCGGGCTGATGTCGATCGCGGTGAGCAGTTTTCGCTATTGCTCCAGGCGGTCGGACGAAGACCTGAAGGAGAAGCTGGCCCGGCTGGCCAGAGAGAAGCCGCGCTATGGCTACCGGAGGTTACAGGTGCTGATCGAACGAGAAGGCGAGCGGGTGAACCACAAGCGGCTCTATCGGGTGTACCGCGAGGCGGGGCTTTGCCTGAAGCGGAAGAAGCGTAAACACTGCGCCCGGGTTGGAGCGCCGCGTGTGCAGTTGACCGCAGCCAACCAGGAGTGGGCGCTGGACTTTGCTCATGACGTGGTGGCGGCAGGACGTACGATCCGGGTGCTGAGCGTGGTCGATGCCTTCACCCGTGAGTGCCTTGCTCTTGAAGTGGATACAGGGTTTGCCAGCCGCCGGGTGACGCGCGTGCTGGATGAAGTGATCGGTCAACGCGGCCTGCCGCAAGCGATTCGCTGCGACAACGGCCCGGAGCTGACCAGCCGGCACTTTCTCGCCTGGGGCCTGGAGTGGAAGATCGAGCTGCGCCACATCCAGCCGGGTCGTCCCATGCAGAACGGCCATGTGGAGAGTTTCCACGGACGGCTGCGCGAGGAGTGCCTGCGGGCGAGCTGGTTCAGCAACCTCTTCGACGCACGCTCAAAAATCACAGACTGGAGAAAGGAGTACAACGAACTTCGGCCTCACAGCAGCCTCGACTACAGAACGCCCAGGGAGTTCGCCGAGGCGCTCAAGAAGGCGAGCTATGGAAAAGACGCAGGCTACGCCTGCTTGGAAAACGCCCCTGGCGTTTCCCACTTTGCCACAGCTCCGACTACGAGATAAATTCGTAGGATCAACCGCGCGGATTTTGGGGGCAGGTCACTCCAAACTAATGTTGTAGGCCAACAGTGCCTCTAGTAATGGAGCTCCCCCGAACGGCCTCATCCATCCCACAATTGGTGCCCAGTCCTTAGGTAGGCATTTGCCGCCAAAACCCCTGGTTGGTTCCATTCTTGTGTGGGAAGGTTTGATTCTGCTATCGAGCAGCCAGAGCCTTCTGAGTTCATCGAAGTCAACTCCAATCACTTGGGCGATGTCATAGAACTGGTTTACAAACCCTACCTTTGTTGCCAAGAAACAGTTCTCCATGTACTTGCACAATTCAGCGGCCTGGGATGTAGTGCTGTGGTATTCCAATTTGTGCTGTCCGGCTTCCCAGCTTTGCAAAGTTCCGGGGTTTACACCGAGCGACAGTGCCAGCCTCCGCTGTGACAACCCCAGCACCTTTCTTGCGTTGGCGAGAGCCGCTCGGGAAGTGTCTGGCGCGGAGGAAACGGGCCATAGCCCAGAAAGCTAAGAATGGACGGAATGTAGCGGATCGCAGGGAGGGATGCGTTGATTTTCCCAGTTGCAAATGGTGGTTGGATCGACGCCGATTTGCTCCGCAACGTCCGATTGGAAGAGGTCGAGGTCTAGACGGCGGCCGCGGATGTGGTCTCCTAAGGTATTGAGCCGCTGTGGGTAGTGCGACGGCTTCCGTTTTGGAGACCGAAGCTCGGCATGGCAGAAAGGCAACGCAGGGATGAATACCTTCACCTTCGAGTATCCTGCCGAACAGGCCGACCAGTACCGCCCCCTGAACGATCAGATTGCTCGCTCCTTCAAGCCCGGCGATCTTAGCCGAGCGTGGTGACAAATTGTCTTCTCTGTTGCTCAGAGTACGTCTGATCCACGGATACAGAGCGATGTCGGGTGGATTGTCGCCAACCAGAAATAATCGGTGTGGCGGGATCGTAAGCTCGTTGAGCCCACCGGGGTTTCGGCAAGTTCAGATTTCCGGAGTAGGCGGACTTTCGCATGTTTTCAGAAAGCGTTCGATCAACTCGACGCCTGTCACCTCACGCCTTGGAGCCCAACCCCAAAAGCAGTGCGTAGTTGTTGCTTATCGGCAATGCCTGCCGCTGACTCATGTTGCTTATGAGCATCGCTCCGCGGCGCGCTCCAAAGTCCGTATTCCGCTGCGTTTATTTTGACAGAAGGGTGCATTACTTTACGGAAGAGTATTTGGACGGTATCATTTCGGGCAAATTTGTGACTAGCATCCCGCTGATCCAGTGATCGGTCTCACATATCCTACCCAACGGCCATCACTAAAACACAACATAGAAAAACAATTGAAATTGACTTTGAGCCACCCTTGTTACGCGCTACGGTGATTCCGCCGAAAAACCGGCACGCAATCACGGTTTAAGCGCGCGCCTAAGGAGGCTGCATGTCCAGTCGACGAATTGCTCTTGTGATCATTCTCAGCCACTGCTTGGGGACAACTGTGTTATGCCAAACGCAGAGCCAAGCGGCAATCTCTCAGCAGCGCGCGAACACCCGTGGTCTAGCCCAGTCGCAGAGGCTGCCACTCTCCTTAGCGCACCTGTACTGGCATTTTCTCATGTACCAGAATCATCTGGACACGAGAGCTGCGGCCAACGCAGCTCTCGGCCAAGACAGCAGCGGCCTGCGCGACCACCTCAAGAAAGGGGTGGGATTTTCAGATGCAGAGTTTGCCCCCATCCACATCTCTGCCGCCCGACTTGCCGGCGAGATCAGTGCGCTTGATACGCGGGCGGCCGCCATTAAGTCCGGGCAGATCACTGCAGCGAGCTATGCCCAGCTGGCAGCCCTTACACAGCAGCGTGAGGCCGATATCAATGCGGAGATTGCATCGGTCCGGCAAGCTTTGCCGCCTGACCGCGTCCAACGGCTCGAATCGTTCTTGACGACATTTTTTGCCCCAACTAACGCGGTACCCCATCCAGGATCCGCAAAGCCACAGGTAACTTCCGCGGGGGTGCACTAATGAATACCGCAAAATCTCTGAATCGGCATTGTGTCTTCAGTGCTGTCGCCGTTTTCATTCTGTCCGCCTTCGGTGCGTTCTCGGTCACAGCGTATGCTCAATCAAGTGGTCCGTCGGTCAACGTGTGCACAAGTGGAACCGTTGACTATTCAAACAGCATCGAGCAGTCGGTATGCCTTTACGGCGACGACACCGGCCTTGATGCCTATGTCTATACCGAAGATGATGAATATGAGGATTGGGGTGGAGGGGACTTTTTCGTCCCTGCGGTCGGCTCCGATGCGCAGATATACGACGGCAGCACCTTTGTGTACGACTCTGGAATGGTCTATGGCGGGACGAGCGTGACTGCTACAGGATCGGTCATCCCAAATATCAATGACTGGTACACGCTCAATGGGATCTACTCAGAATGCTATGACGCGTCAGGCAATGGCTACAGTTGCAATTGGGATGGAGGCGATTGGGGATGGTCTGTTTCGGCGCAGGTGACTCCCTCTATCAGCATCTCGTCTTCAAATCCGGCCGCTGCAACTGGTACCTCTGTTACGTTTACAGCCAGCGTCAATGGGGGTGTAACCGGAACAGTCACCTTCTACGATTGGGGTAGTGTGATCGGTACGGGGTCAGTAAGTGGAGGTACCGCAACCTTTATCACGAGTTCTTTGGCCACGGGGGGACACGCGATCACAGCGAGCGTCAGCTCCCTTAATTCACCGACGATCACCCAGATAATGTATGAGCCCGGATCGATCCAGATACCCGCGCCCGGCAACATCATGACTGTAGCAGGCAATGGAACCGCGAGCTACTCAGGCGACGGGGGTAATGCGCTTCTTGGTGAGATGTACTATCCAACGGGTGTCGCTGTCGACTCTTATGGCAATCTGTATATTGCGGATCACAACAATCACCGGATCCGGAGGGTAGGAGCAACAACCGGCGACATCACGACTGTCGCGGGAAATGGCACTCCTGGTTTTTCGGGAGATGGCGGTGCCGCGACTAGCGCCGAACTCAATTATCCCGAGAGTGTGTCCGTCGACACTTCTGGAAATCTCTATATCGCCGATCTGGATAATAACCGCATTCGCGAGGTGTCGGCGGCGACAGGCGAGATTACCACGATTGCAGGAACGGGCACTGCCGGATTCTCCGGGGATGGAGGCGCCGCAACAAGTGCCAAGATCAACCAGCCTTATGGCATCGCTATAGATGCGTCGGGGAACATCTATTTTGCGGACTACAATAACTGCCGAATTCGGAAGATATCGTCATCGGGTACGATTAGTACGGTTGCGGGCAATGGAATCTGCGGATATTCCGGTGACGGAGGGAGTGCCACAAATGCAAAACTCTATACTCCTACCGATGTTGCGGTAGATAGCTCCGGGAATCTCTACATCGTTGACTATCAGAACAATCGAATCCGGAAAGTCGCTTCAGCGTCTGGCCTCATTAGCACCGTAGCTGGAGGTGCCGGCTATGGATTTGGCGGAGACGGAGGAGCCGCCACAAGTGCCAGGCTGAACTATCCTTTGGCGGTAACCGTCGATTCTTTGGGAAATCTCTTTATTGCTGACAGTGGTAACGAACGAATTCGAGAGGTTGCCGCATCAACCGGCGTGATAAACACCATCGCGGGCAATGACTCAGGCGGGTACTCAGGTGATGGTGGGAGTGCAACCATGGCGCAACTTGGCGGGCCCTTCTTTCTTGCGCTTGACAGTGCAGGAAATCTCTATTTTGCCGACGTATCCAATGAAAGAGTACGTGCCGTCGGAGCCGTGGGATCACCAAACGCTCTGACTGTGTCTATCGGCGGTATTCCATCAAGTGCGTCCCTCGGGGGAAGCTTCAACGTCAGCTACATTTATACGGGCAACGGATTTCCGACCGAGTCGGTCGTGTCAACTACACCCTCAGTATGCACGGTGTCTGGCAACACAGTGAACTTCGTGGGCCTAGGGACCTGTACGCTAATCCCCAGCGCCACGGCGACCGCGGGCAACTCCGCAGTGAGTGGCCCCCCCCAGAGTTTCACGGTGACAATCAGTACACACCTCACTCTGACTGTCTCGCCCGGCATGACCGTGCCCTTCGGGACATACGTGCAACTGATCGGCTCCATCGGCACGAATGCGTCCGGATCCAATGCAGCGACTGGGACAATCAGCTTTTACGACAGCGGCATATTCCTTGGCTCGGGATCCGTCTCAGCTGGGCAGGCAAGTATCAGCAGCACATTGGAGGCAGGTTCGCATTCGATTATCGCCGTTTACAGCGGCGACGGAAATTTCTCAACCTCCTCCGCCGCCACTTGGCCTGGAACCGTCACGGTTAATGCCATGGGCGCTACGGTGCTCCCCGCCTACAACTACATCAACACGGTGGCCGGAAACGGTACCGCGGGCTTCACAGACAATATAGCCGCTATCAGCGCCGAGCTGTATTGGCCCATGGCCGTTGCGGTAGATGCTGGCGGGAATATCTACATTGCCGATACCGCAAATAACCGCATTCGCAAAGTGGCAGCCTCAACAGGCATCATCACGACCGTAGCCGGAAATGGCGCGGGAGCTGGATATGGGCCAGGAGGACAGCCTCCGGGCAATTACTGCAGCGGCGACAATGGCCCGGCTATCGATGCTTCATTGCTTTATCCCGAGGGCGTTGCAGTGGACGGGTATGGGAACATCTACATCGCGGATACTTTATGCGTAAGCGTTCGTGTGGTCTATTCTTCGGGAACCATCCCGAATATTTCCAATCCAATTGTCGGTGATATTTACAAGATTGCGGGAATAACTGAGAATTCTGGGTACAACGGCGACGGCATACCGGCTACCAGTGCTGAACTAGCGGAGCCGCAGGGCTTGGCGCTGGATGCGAGCGGGAACCTCTACATCGCGGACAATTTTAATAATCGCATCCGTGTGATCTATTCTTCGGGAACCATCCCGAATGTTTCCAATCCAATCGTCGGTGATATTTACACTGTAGCCGGAACCGGCAATTGTTGCTACAACGGGGACAATCAATTGGCTACCAGCGCCGAGCTAAGCCGTCCCATGGGCGTTGCTGTGGACGGGTACGGGGACATCTACATTGCAGATACCAATAACAATCGTGTCCGCGAAGTGACTGCCTCGACCGGCATGATCTCAACAGTGGCCGGATACGGCGCACAGGGCTACAACGGGGACAATCAATTGGCTATTGTCGCCCAGCTAAATATACCCGAGGGTATTGCGGTGAATTCGAGTGGGACGACCATCTACATTGCTGACAGTCGAAACAATCGCATTCGCCAAGTGACGAACGGCAACATCACAACAGTTGCTGGAGACGGTACACAAGGCTACTCCGGGGATGGTGGGTTGGCTATCAATGCTGAGCTAAACACAAAAGCCTGGGGAGACTCACAATACAACAATACGTATGAGTATGGAACGGCGGGAGTGGCGATGGATCTGAGCGGGAACATCTATATCGCGGATCTATTAAACAACCGCATCCGAACTGTTGGCGGGCAGCTTACCACAAGCACTTTCGAACCGCTTTATAAGGTTGACTCAATCCTCTACTCGCCGCCCGGTAACCAAAGCAATCAGGGTTACGGCACCGCCATCACCAATGGCACGACGACAACGGTGGGAAGTAGCTTCCAGTCTAATACACAGGTTAGTTATAGCAGTGGGGTTCCGGATATTTTCAGTCTTGGTGGAACCGTCGGCTACTCACAGACATACACAAACAGTTCCGCTTTTACCGAAACCTTCAACAACACCACAGCTATGACGACCGGCGATAATAGCAGCACCACATTTAATCCTAATTCCTCGAATGCCGTCAATCACAACCTGGACACATTCGAAATCTGGCTCAATCCGCTCGTCACGGTTGAATCGAATGGGAGCACGCCCTTGACCTATACCGTAAACTCTACCCCCATCACGGTAAATGGTGTGCCGTTGCCATTCGCAGATATAGTAGGTGTGCCAGCGATCACCATGGAGGCAGCGCCAGCAGGCGTCACAGCGTTGAATCCTTCGGGTGTAGCCGGGATTACCACCGTCCCGGAAACCCTTTTGGCGCCGATAAGGATTGCGCAAAACAGCGGCGTGGATGCTTACATGCCGGGCGTGGGCGCGGTCTGTGCGAACAACCAACTCTATCAACAGGAGCTTGCCGCCGATTTAGTCGCCGAAGCCGCGGGCACAAACAGAACAGACTCGTATTGCACACAAGGGAATCAATGTGGATGCACTCCTAACGATTTTGTGGGCATTCTGCTGACTAATCCACTTCTTTTTTCCAACAGTACCATGCTCACTATTACCAGTGTGCAAGGGGGAACGTGGGGAAGCACGAGCAGTCCTGATTACTATGTTCTTGTCACGTTTTCCGGCAATACACCTCCTGTAGTCAATTCGACGCCCAACTGGTATACCTTTTCAGGCTTGACCAGTTATGCGGCTCTCAACGGCCAGACATTGGGCACTGCTACCCCGTCTCCGCTTGGGGCGAGCAACCCGCTGCCCACACCTGCCGCAAACCAGGCCGTGTTCTCCTTTGGGTCCACTGTGTTTGGGCCGACTGCCGACACCGGGCAGGCACTTCTCCCAGGACCGGTCAGTCCGTATGCTGGTACAGTAAGTCCGCTAGATGCGGATAGCTTACCTACTTCTTCCGGGCCAGGATCGGGTCCCACCGCTTGCGGACTGAATACAATCTCGACCCCCGCCAATTGCCGTTACGTGGTGGTTCCGGAATTTGGCACGAACACTCCTCAAACCGCGACGGCAAACGCCGTGCCGCAGACTGAATTTATGCAAGGCGGGATTTCCGCGCCAGCCATTACGATCACGGACGGCACGACCACTGCTGAAACCACGGGTTCAAGCACGGGTTATTCATTAACGCTCGCGGCCGGAGGGGGGCCTAAGGTATTCAATCTTAAGGTACAGAATACATGGACATGGACGGACAATCAGAGTGTGGGAAACTCATATGGAACCGCAAACTCCATGTCCGTCCTCCTCAAGTCATCGACAGCTACCTGTAACGAAGAGGTCAGCATCTATGAGGATACCGTATACCATACTCTCGTGTTTCTGGTCCCAAACAACATCACGGGTTGTAATTAGTACAGCCGAGCAGGAGCGGAGAGTGGTAGTGCTACCTCAGTCAACGAGAATCTAAACGGCGGGCGGATTCTCCAGCAAGGTAAATCCGCCCCGTCATTTAACGCCATGGAGCGCTTGTGAGTTTGGATGCTTACTTATAATGGAAACTGAATATGTGAGATTCTATGACGTTGCCCTTTGTGTGCTCTTCTTCCTTTGTTTTGTCGTGCTCCCCTGCGAGATTTATCCATCGCATTGTTTCAGTCTCTGCACTTCTCGTCTGCTTTGAACTTCTGTTCACGGGCTGCGGAGGAAGTTCGGGTTCAGGCTCCTCCCCACCTCCACCTAGCCAGGCAGTCGTTATCACCACTCAGCCGGCGAGCCAAACCGTTCCTATTGACCGATCGGCGACCTTTACCGTTGTTGCCACCGGAGCAACCCCGATCAGTTATCAGTGGAGCAAGAATGGTGCGGGGATTCCCGGTGCCACCAACGCCTCCTACACCACGCCGACAGTCGCGCTCAGCGACAGCGGATCGAGCTTTCAAGTTACCGTCAGTAACGCCTCCAGTTCTGCCACTAGCAACACTGCAACCCTAATTGCCGGCGCGCGCGCGCCCGCAATAGGCGATCTGCGCTATCTGCTCTGGCAGCAGGTGACTGTTCCGTGGGCCAACGGGGGCGAAGCAGGCTCCATTGGATACCAGTCGGAATCGATTACGAACGCTCTGGGCACTCCCCTCGAAATTGGATCGACCATGGTCAGAACTAATCAGTGCACCTGGGAGTTCAGCGTTTTGTTTGTGCCGGTGTCGATGAACGGCCTGGGCCTGGATATGTACTACCAATGGACCAATACGAACTACACGCCTTATACATCGTATCTGCAATCGGTTGCCGCCCCGAATGCGGTGATCACTTCCATGGACTTAGAGCCTGCCTGCAGCGCCATAGGCGTGTCATGGATACAGATAGCACAACCCGGCGTATTCGACTACAGGCTGGAAGCCGTTTCGCCGGCGCAGATTCAGGCCGCGGTTGCGGCGGATGGCGCAGAAAGCCGCATCGTCACGGCCGTAACCTTCGACGACTCATTGGGAGATGCCATCCTGATCTCGTACGGTTGGTCGGGAGACACTACCACCGTCTATGGAGCCAAAACGGCTGTTGCCACACCGACCGATGTCGCAAACCAGGCGACCACCCTGGCAAGTGAGGGATATTTCATCAGCGCCTTCGGGGGCAACGATACCGATGGCTATGTGCTCATTGGCATGCGCGTGCAAGGCGATAGTTTACCCCGTCCCATTACGAATGGATCAACTCCTGCAGATTCTGCCTACTGGACAGTTGTCGCGTGGCTTTCAGAGGCGAGCGGTGGTGCGCAGCTCTACGAGCAATAAACTAGATATGTGCCGCCATACGTCAACTCGTCCTCGATGTTCCAATCCAACGCTCAGCCAATAACCCGGCGCGAGAAGGCGTCCAGGATCACCGCCAGGAAGGCGAACTCCTTCGCGCAGATATCCTTTTATGTCTTGCTACATACTTGATGCGCAAAGACCCTATTACTGTAGTGCCCATTGACTCGCGAGCAAATACCGCTCCTTAGATTCGGGCAACGGAGCACACTGTCCCTCGCCACAATTCGATCCGGGCGCGAAACGGCGGTTGATGTATGAATGCTGAGTCCAGATTTGCGATGACTTTCGACTGGAGAGAGCTTGATCGGTGACGGGCAGAACCATTGAGGCAGCTGCTAGAACCGATGCTGTGAGCCAGCGGGCACACTTCTCCCGTAGCATTTCGTCAACTCTGTTGAAAGATGCGCGAATCAAGAACTCACGCGGCAAGATCGTAACGATGGTGCAGGCCACAGAGCCTTGGCATGCAAGCCACCCTGGACTCCACCGCAGTGCCCTTTGCAGCCGTTGTGCCCGCAGGCGTCTGCTTTGCAAGCCCAAGATGTGTTCGGTCGTCGTGGTAGTAGCGGACATATTCGGTCATGAGGCGTTTGAGATGGCGTTCGTTGAGAACGATGACGTGATCGAGCAGGTCTCTGCGGCAACTACCCACAAAGCGTTCGGCAACGCCGTTCTGCCACGGGCTGCGGAAGCTGGTGCGTTTGGGCTCGATGCCGAAGCTCTTGATCGTGTTGACCACCTCTTCGCCGAAGTTCGTGGCGCGGTCGAAGATCAGATACTTCGCTGTAGAGTCGTAAGGGAAAGCCTCGCGCAGTTGCTGCGAGACCCACGCGCTCGTCGGACGCCTTGTGACGCTGAAGTGCGGAATCCGCCTTCGATCATGAGATCACGAAGAAACAGTAGAGCATCCCAAACGTGAGTGTCGGTACCGTGAAGAAGTCCATCGCGGCGATGACTTCACGATGATTGCTCAGAAACGCCGCCCATCGTTTTGTCGGCTCCGGGTCTCTCGGGGCTTTGCGCATCCAGCGCAGCACGGAACGTTCAGAAATGTCGAAGCCGAGCATCCTGAGCTCGCCATGAATGCGCGGCGCTCCCCAGGTCGGATTCTCCGCCACCATGCGGAAGATCAATTCTCGCAACCCTTTGCTTGTCGGCTTTCTTCCCGCTCGCTTCCGTCTGCAGGAGAGCCAAGCCCAATAGCGCTTGAAGCCGGCGCGGTGCCAGCGGACGACGGTCTCCGGCTGCACGATCACCAGAACTTCCTTCCAGCCCGACCAGCATTTCCGAAGAACCGTCCAGAAGAACCGATCAGATGGAGTAAGGCGCGGCTGCGGTCGCTTCGCCTTCAAGACGGCGAGTTGCTGCCGCAGAGCGAGGATTTCCAAGAGGAGCGACCGGCGGGGGCGAAAGGAACACACGATCAGACCGAAGAACAAGCTCAACGTTCGGAGCATGTCGCCTTTGTATCAGGCTGTGCCGTGTGCAAATCCTCGGCTCAACTCCTGAAATCAAGGGACTATCGCTTGCGCCGAAACATCTGGGTCAAGCGCTTATTCACTTCGCCGCAGTCAAACGCTACCGGATCGAAATCCGTCCCGAGCCAGTCACGCATTTCCCGGTAGCCCTTGTGCTTCGGGTTGTTGAGAACCTGCAGAAGATCGGCGTAACCAATGGGTCCGCCACAGTCCTCGGGAGGACACGCCCTCGCTCCATCAGCGCAGATGGCATAGGGTGCCTCGGCGTCCGATTCTACAAACCCCTCGCAGAGCAGCTCATGCTTCCAGTCATCGCCGAAATCGTACTCATAGATAAGGCGGCTGCCCGGCTCTGCCAGTATCTCGCCGAGCGATACCCTTCGCTCGTTGATATCATTGCCGTTCAACTCGAGACGCGGATCGCTATATGTCCTGCCGCCCTGCGCAAATGAGTGCGCGTGTGAGTCTTCCCAGCCCATAACGGCTTGCAGGACTCGATGCAGTTTGCCGAGCGTGATTTCCGGCGACAGAACCAGTCTTCTCCATACCATGGGACGGACGCCGACCAGTTCGACTTTGATTTGATGGAGTCTCATCACAAAGCTATGTGCGAATACGCGACTCTCACAGGGAAATGACTCCGAGACCGGAGATCAGATTGAAATGCCGTACATTGACAGTTAGCACGGAGTATCCGAGCGAAAGCGCAGTCGCGCCGATCAGGAGATCGGCGAAAGGAATGGCAATTCCTTTACTCATCTGTTCGCCGTTGATCCGCCCGGCGATCAAAGCGGCTGCCTCTGTGTACGGGTATACCGTCAGCCCAGTTCGCAGTTCCTCAACGAAGGACTCACGACGGAGCCGCCTCTGCGGCGAGTCTGCCCGATAGATCCCGTGGATGAGCTCAGTGAGGCCAACCGAGGAAAGAGCGGCTTCTTGGTCGCCAGCGAGAGCAACAACCTGTGCGACGAGCTGCGATGGCGTGTCGCCGCGACGTTCGGCGGCGACGGCGACGCTGGAGTCGAGGATCAGTCCCACGACGGCGGGTTCAACGGCTCAGGGTGGCTCTTGATGACCTCTTCGAGATCACGTCCAAATTCGTCATCGAGGGTCACTGTGGAACCGCGCTCCTGGAGTATCCTGAGCGTCTCGGAAAGCAGTCGCGGGCGGACTTTATCACCGGGCAGCAGTCGAGCGACGACCCGCTCATCGGATTCGATGAGGACCTCGTCGCCACTGTCGGCTCGAGCAATCAGGCCGTCGAAGTCATTGGCCGCCTCGGCGCGCGAGATGTGGATGACTGCCATAACGGAGATCATACCGGAAGGGAATCGCGTGTAGTCGAATTTGCAACCTGCGAGAGCCTCCAGGATGTAGGCGGTTTCAACGCAGATCAACAGGCACATTGATTCCAAACGAGTTGCAAGCCACAGATTTCACGGTATTTGAGAAAATCGCCTCGATCTGGCTACGAACCAGATGGTCGGCATCTGATTCTAAAAGACTTATATGCAGTCCGATTTTGAAGTCTGTTGATAGTTGTGGTTTCCGCAGCTACAGCCCGATCGAGAACCCTTTCCATACTCACCGCCGCGATAAACCCCTGAGAGTCGCCAATCGCGGTCAGCATGAACCGCGACGGCCCTCCGTAGCAGTTGTCATTGCGCATCGGTCTCGGGCTGGCAGCAAAGCGGAGACCAACTTCGTGAGATCCTCATTCTCCACAACCTGAAGAACTGATCGAAGCGTCGGATTACCAATCCACTTTCGCGACTGACCTCTGCCACAAATGCCCGGTAGTGTCCTAATCCTAGGACAGCACCAAATGCCCGGGAGCGGATACTTTTTCAAAATCGAAGAGTATGATGAATGCCTTCTCCCCATTCGAGTTTGTTGATGGAGCTTAAGGCCTGCGTTGGCGGAAGCCAGGAGGATTTTGGATGCGCGAATTGCCCGACTGTTACGAAAGGCGATACGAGGTGTTCTTCAGTTCCACGTACGAGGATCTTAAGGACATCAGAAAGAGCTTAATGGAGGAAACCGCGAAGATCGGAAACCTGGCTTCGGGCATGGAGTTTTTTCCAAGAGGAGCGAGAGATGTAGATCTTATCGAGGCGAGAATTCGTAGCGCAGACGTCTTCGTGCTTCTTGTTGGGGCTCGCTACGGATCCAAGGTTAAACAGCAAGATGCCCACTTCATTGATCTCGAATACGATATCGCGATGCGGCTCAACAAGCCGATCCTCGTTTACCTGCTCAATGCTGAGGAATATCGCGCGGCAAGAGAATCACTCTCGGAAGGGGACCCGGAGCGAAACTACGACACTCAATTGAAAGCCTTTCGCGAACGCGTTCACGAATTGGCCGATGGGACTGGAAGGATAGTTGGGACATTCAGCTTGCGGGGAGATCACAATGCCTTGCTCAAAGAGTTTGACCAGGATCTTGATGGTGTAATCAGTGCGCTGCCGAGCGGCGGATGGGTAAGGGGAAAGGCGTACGACGATCTCAGAAGCCGTGTTGCTCTCGAACGGTCCGTAAGCGCAAATCATTTCTTCGTCAAGTTCATATCAGAGTTCAATAAGTTCAACGTCCTTAGTGATAGAACAGAGCAGCAGACTGAGCTCAAGACCTCTATCGCCAAGTTCTTCCTAGAGCAATACCTGGGAGAGATGATTGAGCGCGGATTCCACAAGTTCTTCTTCGAATCGGGTTCTTCTGTAGCTTATCTCTCGCAAGAGTTTATTAAGCTGCTCCGCGAAAAGGCTTGGCTTAGCGGCAAGTTGGGGAAACTAGAGTTGCATACAAACAACATACTAAGTTATATAGATTTCACTTTAACGGAACGGATTCAAATTGAACTTTTCCCGTACGGACCTCCTGAGAAGAAGTACGGTGCCACATTTGGTCCGCTTACGTCTTTGACTGAGCTTCGTCCGCCTCTCAAACCGAGACCTCTCACGGCTGCAGCCAGAAGTCAGGTAAATAGGGTCACTGAGTGGATCGCCGGACAGTACCGAAAACAAGGACTGATATTTATGACGGCATCGGGCTTAGAACGCTCGCCACAAAGTCCATTCTATGGCCCTCACGTTGGGTCTTATTACAACATGCTGTTTAAGAGGGCTCTGCTTGCAGCAAAATGCCCGACTGTTATTCTTCTCGATGAGAAGAAAGTCTTGGACAGTCCATTCAGGAAAGGTATCTGCTATCCTCCCTGCGATCACAACAAGAAAGGCACGGTGGACTGGGGCTTTCTCTGCAAGAACTCACCCCTCGCGATTGCACTTGGGTGCGCTTCCGAGGCTCGTTGTGTAGAAGTCGAATCAGTTCTGACCGAGATGGGGTTTAGCGCAATCGAGAAGCAATCAAGTCCACAGGGAATCTCTGCGATTATTGCGAGCAATAAGCCGTTCGCAAGAATTTGGGGTCTGCGCTAAATAAGGCGATCGGTTCGGGCGACTGCAATTTCTGTGCTACGTGTTTTTGAAGGCGATAAGTATTTGCGTCTGCAGCCTGTGCCTCGCCAAATCCGCCCAAAATAGCGACAGATCTTTAACAGTTAGGAGTCACGAGATTCAGTCGGTATGGAATGTTATGACCGATATGGCTTAGCGAGGCACAGATGTAGTCGAAATTACACCTGTCAAAGCCTCCTGGATGTAGGCGGTTTCAACGCAGATCAACAGACACATTGATTCCAAACGAGTTGCAAGTCACAGATTTCACGGTATTTGAGAAAATCGCCTCGATCTGGCTACGAACCAGTAGGTCGGGCGTTCGAATCGCTCCGGGCGCACCATGAGTTCTTCTGCTGCGGCAGACCCCAAAAAATCAATTCGGTCCTGTGGGAGCGCGCCTGGTCGCGCGTGTAGAGGATTGGAAGTGGTCGAGCGTGCGAGCCCATTTGGCAGGTGTCGACGATAAGTTGGTGACGGTCCAACCGGTGCTGGAGAGGGCGCTGTGTTTTGTGGATTTGTTGCGAGAGGACCCAGGAGAAGACTTTACGGAACTCCGGCGGTCGGAGGGGAGCGGCCGCCCCGTCGGCGCCCCGGACTTTGTGATCGGGTTGGAGCGCCTGTTGGGAAGGGAGATTGCCCGCCGTGCTCCGGGACGAAAACCTGCTAGCAGCCTGGTGTCGGATCAGTTAGAGTTGATTCCGCATGAGGTATAGGTATCATGTCGCCGTATTTCCCTATGATACAGGATCCTATGCCATGGGCTTCTTTCAATGTGCGACAGGGATCATTCATTAGAGAAAGGTGAAGAACAATGCGGCCAGGAGCGTTACCGGTTCCACAGCTAATACTGCTTGATTTAGTAGCTCCACCTGTTATAGCAGGAATCTGGTGGATGATGTCCCGAGGATGGGCCGGGGCAATCCAAGGAGGATCAACCAGCGCAAAAACAAAGGCGAGGCAAGCTAAGGAGTTTTGGGCTGTGTTGATCCTAATCTATCTAATGGCCTTTGGAGTTACAATTTACGCTTGGTTGACCTAGTTTTGTTGTTGTTGTCCCTCGCCAAAATGCGATCCGGGGCAAAAAGCATAGCGTTTGACACGACGAGAGATGAGGTTTCGTCTGCTGATTCTCGGATATAGGGCGACATGATACCTAATGCGGTATCAAGTCTAGTTGATTGGAAACCAGGCTGCTAGAGGGTCTTCCTTGTGGCGAGGGGCAGGATACGTTTGCCCGCACAGTACGTCTCTGGGTTGGTGCTATTTGGGATCGGCGAGGGTGGGGCTGGCTTGAGCGGCGGGCTGGGATGCGGCGGCGATGTTTCTGGCGCGATCTGCTCCCAGGCTTGAGCTGGCGTAGTTGGCCAGGTGGAGGATGTGGGTGGGGAGGATTCCCAACATCAGCGTAGCGGCGGCGGCCAGGGTGAGGCCGATGCCTGCGGGCACGCTGATTGCTGTGGCTGGAGTGAGAATGACGGTGGCTGGCGCAAGGCTGACGGCGTCCGTGGACGGTGCATCCGACGGCTTGGCGTAGACGGACGCGAGCAGCTTGAGATAGTAGAAGCAGGCGACGCCGCTGTTGATGAGGCCGATGATGGCGAGCCAGACGTGGCCGGCCCCGAGCGCGGCGGTGAAGACGTAGAACTTGCCGAAGAAGCCGCCGGTGAAGGGAATCCCAATGAGCGAGAGCAGGAAGAAGGCGAGCAGGGCGGCGAGGATGGGACGGCGCATGGCGAGGCCCTGGTAATCCTCGATGGTGCTCAGCGTCTCGTGGTAGCCGCCGACCTGGGTGACGACGGCGAAGGCGCCGACGTTCATGGCGGCGTAGGACGCGGTGTAGAAGCATGCGGCGGCGATGCCATCCTGGGGAAATGCGGTGAAGGCGACGAGCAGGTAGCCAGCGTGGGCGATGCTGGAATAGGCGAGCATGCGCTTGACGTCCTTCTGCATGAGCGCGCCGAGGTTGCCGATGGTCATGGAGAGCGCCGCGAGCACCCACAGCAGGATGGCCCAGCGGTGCTGCATCAGCGGGAATCCGGAGAAGGTGATGCGGAGCAGGACAGCGAAGGCGGCGGCTTTGGGCGCGGTGGACATGAGGCCGACAACCGGAGCGGGCGCGCCCTGGTATACGTCGGGCGTCCACACGTGGAAGGGCGCGGCGGAGACTTTGAAGCCGAGGCCGACGATCATCATGGCGAGCGCGAGAAAGGCCATACGCGGCGTTGTGCTGCTGCCCAGGCCGGCAGCAATGGCGGCGATGCTGGTGGAACCGGTGGCTCCGAATGCGAGCGCAATGCCGTAGAGGAAAAACGCTGTGGCAAAGGAGCCGAGCAGGAAGTACTTGATGGAGGACTCGGAGGCCCCGACCTCGGTCTTGCGGAAGCCGGCCATGATGTAGGTGGAGATGGACGAGATCTCGAGGCCGATGAAGACCATCAGGAGTTCGACCGAGCAGGTCATCAGCATCATGCCGACGGAGCCGAAGAGGACCAGCGCGTAATACTCACCCGCGTGACCGGCTTTGCCTTCAAAATAATCGAGCGAGCCGAGCAGCGTGGCGACGACGACTGCGGCGATAAGCAAATGGAAGAAGATGCTGAAGGGATCGACCTGAATGCTTCCGCTGAATGCGGTAAGGACGCCGAGGTGAAGCTGGTACCAACTGACGAGGCCTGCCGCGACGGCGCCCGCGATGGCGAGCCAACCCAACAGCTTGCGGCTGGAGGCAGGTTTGAGCACCGCCTCAATGAGCATGATGAGCACGCCGGCGGCGGTGAGGATGTACTCCGGGAGGAGTGCAATGACTTGAGTGGGAAGAGGCATCAACGCGCGCCTCCGGGAGTCGCCTGAGTCGCAGTGGTGCTGGCAGGCCCGGCGGCTTGAGCTTCGAGCTTGAGTGCGGAATTGGGTAGAGCAGCCTGATTGACTGCGGGATGGTCGGCCATGGCGACTGCGGCACCGTCGATGGCCTTGAGCCAGATGGGCGAGGCGACGCCCATGACGAGGAAGAGCGCGACCATGGGCCAGAGCGCGAGGTGCTCGCGCGCGTCGAGGTCGCGCGGAGCGATGGTCCGCGGCTTCCGGCCGAGATCGCAATAGAAAACGCGCTGGATCATGCTGAGCATGTAGGCGGCGCTGAGGATGACGCCGGTGGTTGCGAGCGTGGTCCAGAAGTGATGGTGCGCGTAGGCCGACTGCATGGAGCCGGAGAGGATGAGGAACTCGCCGACAAAGCTGTTCAGCATGGGCAGCCCGATGATGGAGAGGATGGTGACGACGAACATGGCAGCCATCCAAGGCAGTTGTGCGGCGAGACCGCCGTATTCGCGGATGTCGTTGGTGCCGTAGCGCTCATAGAGGAGCCCGAGAAGCATGAAGAGGGTGGCTCCGGCGAGGCTTTCGTTGAGAATTTGGTAGATGCCTCCGTCGATGCCGGCGATGGTGAAGGTAAAAATGCCGAGAACGATGAAGCTAAGTTGGCCGAGCGTCGAGTAGGCGGCGAGCTTTTTGAGGTCGTTCTGCACCAGGGCGAGCAGGCCGCCATAGACGATGCCGATGGCCCCGAGGGCGATCATCAGGGGCGCGACGTGGCGCGACTGTTCGGGGAAGATGGCAAAGGAAAAACGCAGCATGGAGTAGAGCGCGGTCTTGCCGGCAAGCACCATCACGGCGGCGGTGGGCGCTTCAGAAATTGCGTCGACGAGCCAGCCATGCAGCGGGAAGACGGGGACCTTGACCGCGAACGCCAGCAGAAAGCCGAGCGAGGCAAACCCCAGTGCGGCCGCGCTGGGAGAGATTCTGTGGTGCGCGGCGAGGCCGGCGAGCGTGGGCAGGTCGAAGGTGTGAGTCTGCGCGTAGAGCCACAGCATGGCAACCAGCAGCAAAGCGGAGGGGATAAACGCGTAGAGAAAGTACTTGATGGCAACGCGACGGCGCCTCTCGCTACGGCCGAAGGTCGCGATGAGAAGGGTCATCGGCACCAGCGACAGCTCCCAGAAGGCGTAGTAGAGAAACAAGTCGAGCGAGGCGAAGATGCCCATCATGGCGACCTGCTGTAGCAGGAAGAGGATGTAGAAGAGCTTCTTGCGGCTGTCGATGGCGCGCCAGGAAATGAGCACCCCGAGAGGCGCGAGGATGCCGGTAAGCACCATGAGCCACATCGAGAGTCCGTCGACCCCGACGTGGTAATGGATCAGGGGTGAGGCGATCCAGGGAACGTTCTGCTCGAACTGGAACGAGCCAGGCTGGGAGGAGTACGAGTAATGGAAGGGCAGGTGAAGCGTCAGCACAAAGGTGCAGAGCGTAACCGCGAGCGCCGCCCATTGCATGATCTTGCCGCGGTCGGGCAGAAGCGCGAGCAGCAGCGCACCGGCGAGTGGGAGGAAGACGATGAGGGTCAGGATGGCGTGATCGATATTCATCGTGTCCTCACAGGTACACCAGCAGCGAGCGGCCAAAGATCATAGCGGCAATAACGGCGGCGGCGCCCAGTGCGAGCCAGCCTGCGTAGGAGCGGATGTTGCCGGAGATTTGCGATCGCGTGGCCCAGGCAAAGCCTCGCGTAGCCATGCCCGCCGCACGGCCTGAGCCGCTGACAATGCCGCTGTCGAAGATGGTTTCGAGGATGCCGCGGGTAAACAACATCAAGGGCATGACGAGAAAACTGGCGTAGAACTCGTCGACCCAATACTTGTTTGCGAGCAGGGCGTACGCGGCCTGATTGCGGACGGCGAGTGCGGCTGCCATGCCGGGCTTCTTGTAGTAGCAGAGATAGGCGATGTAGAAGCCGAGGGCTACGGTCAGGACGGAGATGGCAGCCAGGATGAGTTCAAGACCATGACCGGCTGTAGTTGCCACTGCTTGCGCGGTCGCCGCGTTTCCGAATACAGGATCGAGGAAGTGCTCGATCTCGTTGTGGCCGCCGAGCGCGGCGGGAACGCCGACCCATCCGCCGATGACCGAGAGGAGGGCGAGTACGACCAGTGGGAAGAGCATGATCCAGGGTGATTCGTGGACGCCGTGCGGCTGCGCGGCCTGATCTTCGCCGGGATCGGCGACCATGGTGAGCGTGGTGGTCGATCGCGCGTGGACCGGTGCGCCATGATGCTCCAGTGCATGCGGCTCGAAGCGCGGCTCGCCGAAGAATGTCTTGAACCAGAGGCGGAACATATAGAACGAGGTCATGCCGGCGGTGACGAGGCCGATGAACCAGAGCAGCTTGAAGAGCGGGTTGGGCGAACTGAAGGTCTGGTAGAGGATTTCGTCTTTCGAGAAGAAGCCGGCAAACGGGGGAATGCCCGCGATGGCGAAGACGCCTGCGGTCATGGTCCAGAAAGTGATGGGAATGCGTGTGCGCAGGCCGCCCATGTTACGCATGTCCTGCTCGCCGGAGAGCGCGTGGATGACCGAGCCGGCGGCGAGGAAGAGCAGGCCTTTGAAGAATGCGTGGGTGACCAGGTGGAAGATGCCGGCAGCGTAGGCTCCGACGCCGCAGGCCATGAACATGTATCCAAGCTGCGAGACGGTGGAGTACGCGAGCACACGCTTGATGTCGTGCTGCACCATGCCGATGGATGCGGAGAAGATGGCGGTGGCTGCGCCGATGCAGGCGACTACGGCGAGGGCGAGTGGGGAGCGGTCGAAGAGCGTGTGGCAGCGCGCGACCATGTATATGCCGGCGGTAACCATGGTGGCGGCGTGGATGAGCGCGGAGACGGGCGTGGGGCCTTCCATCGCGTCGGGAAGCCAGATGTAGAGAGGGATCTGGGCGGATTTGCCGGCCGCGCCGAGGACGAGAAAGAGCGCGATAGCGGCGAGGAAGCGGGCGCCCTGCCACTCAGGATGCTGCGCGATGGCCGGAAAGACCTGGCTGAAATTGAGGCTGCCGAAGTGAGCGACCAGAAGAAACATCGCCAGCAGGAAGCCGAAGTCGCCGATGCGATTGACTACGAAGGCCTTCTTGCCGGCGTTGGCGGCGGAGGTTTTGCGGAAGTAGAAGCCGATGAGCAGGTAGCTGGCGAGGCCGACGCCCTCCCAACCGACGAAGAGCAGCAGGAAGCTGTCGGCGAGGACCAGCACCGACATAAAAAACATAAAGAGGTTGAGGTAGGCGAAGAATCGCCAGTAACCCTCTTCGTGAGCCATGTATCCGACTGAGTAGATGTGGATGAGGAAGCCGACGCCGGTGACTACGCCGAGCATGATGAGGGTGAGGTGATCGACAGCGAAGGCAAAGTTGACAGTGAAGCCGGTGATGGCAATCCAGGGCACGCTGCTAATTTGGATTGCATCGGCTGCGCCGGGAGCACGCATGGTGATCCATAGCCAGGCAACGATTCCCGCGGGCAGCGCTGTGCAGAGCAGCGCCACTGCGCTGACGAGAGCCCGCGGCAGTTTTCGCCCCAGCATCCCGTTGATCAGGAAGCCGGCGAACGGCAGCAGCGGAATGTACCAGAGATAACTCGCGGGCATCGGGCTCATGATTTCATCAGGTCGATCTCGTCGACATTCAATGTCTGGCGCGTGCGGAAGATGGAGATAATGATGGCGAGGCCGACCGCGGCTTCGGCGGCTGCGACCACCATGACGAAGAAAACGAAGATTTGCCCCGCGACCTGGTGCCACATGTGCGCAAAAGCGACGAAGGTCAGATTGACGGCATTGAGCATCAGCTCAATGGAAATAAAGATGGTGATGACATTACGCTTGATGAGGAACGCGGCAATGCCGATGGAAAACAGCAGGGCGGCGAGCACGAGGTAGTAAGCGATGGGCACCATGCTATTGCTCCTTCCGCGCGAGCACGACTGCGCCGAGGATAGCCACAAGAATCAGAATGGAGGTGACCTCGAAGGGCAGGAGTTGCCGCGTGAACAGCATCGAACTGACCGCGGCGATGTTGTCCAGGCCATTGCCGAGATCGCCGCCGACGTTGGCCCTGCCGAGCGCGTCCCGCTCCGACAGGAACACAAAGCTGAGCAGGCAGAAGATGGCGGCGGCGCCGGGGAAGCCTACGATCGAGGCCGCGCGGCTGCCATGGGTCTGCTCTTCTTCGCCCGCGTTCAGCAGCATGATGACGAAGACAAAGAGCACCATGATGGCGCCGGAATAGACGATGACCTGGGCGGCGGCAAGGAACTCCGCACCGAGCGACCAGTAGAGCACGGCGAGCGACATCATCACTACGACCAGCGACAGCGCGCTGTTGATGGGGTGACGCTGGAAGAGCAGATTCAGTGCTCCGCCAAGAGCCAGTGCGCCAAAGATGATGAAGAGTGCGAGTTGCATGGGGTTCCGTCGGTCCTTTGCAGCGCGGAAACGATGTCGAAATCAGTCGATAAACCGTAGCGTATCTTCTGATTGTAAAGCAGCAGTCTGCTATCCCCGTAGAGCGAGGACGAAGCTGGTGACGATGATGTTGGCCATGGCAAGCGGCAGCAGAAACTTCCAGCCGAAGCTCATCAATTGGTCATAGCGGAAGCGCGGCAGAGTGGCCCGCACCCAGATGTAGAGGGCGAGAAATGCAAAGACTTTGGCGACAAACCAGAAAACGGGCAGGATTGCCTGCACGTAGCGGCCGCCGATGGCCGGGATGAGATGTCCGAAGGGGCTGGATGCGCCGCCCAGGAAGAGCAGGGTGGCGACGCAGCCGACGGTGATCATGTTGGCGTACTCGGCCATAAAGAACATGGCGAACTTCATGGAGCTGTATTCGGTGTGGTAGCCGGCGACGAGTTCGGTTTCGGCCTCGGGCAGGTCAAAGGGGGCGCGGTTGGTCTCGGCGTAGGCAGCCATCATGTAGATGAAGAAGGCGACGAACTGGAAGCCGCCGAAGATGTTCCAGGAGAGGATGCCGTGGGCCGATTGGCTGTCGACGATGGTGCGCAGGTTGAGCGACTGCGCGCGCAGCACCACTCCGACCAGCGACAGGCCAAGCGCAAGCTCGTAGCTGACGACCTGCGCGGTGGAACGCAGCGAGCCGAGCAGCGAGTATTTGTTGTTCGACGACCACCCCGAGAGCGCGATGCCGTACACTCCGATGGACGTGATGCCGAGAATGACGAGCAGCCCAATGTTGACGTTGGCAATCTCAAACAGGTCGACGCCTTTGATTCGCGTGACGGCGCCGAACGGGACCACGCCGACCGAAATCAGCGCACAACCCAGGGCGATGACCGGCGCGACCAGGAACAGCGGGCGTTCCACTGCCGTCGGCATCATGTCTTCCTTGAGGAAGAGCTTGGCGCCGTCGACCAGCGGCTGGAGCAGCCCAAACGGCCCTACGCGGCTAGGTCCCCAGCGGTTCTGCATTCGGCCGAGGAGTTTGCGCTCCAGCAGCACGGTATAAGCCACACACATCAGCGTGATGACCAACACTACGGCAACCTTGAGTACGCTCAAGAGCAGGAAGGCTTCGAAGTTGGTTAGGTGGGTCAAGGTCTCTCTCTGGATCTAGTCGGCCGCTGTCCGGTCCGGTTGGACGACATGGCGGCTGGCTTCATTCTGTTGCAGGTCGGTCAGCATCGCGGAATAGCGGCCAAGCGTTCCCGAGGTAAACAATGTGTCGTGTGCGGGTAGCACCAGGTCGCGGCGGCTGGAGATTTGCACCAGGCCGGCGGCGTCCCTGATCGGCGCGGCGGCAGGGGAGAGGTGCTGATCGTTGCCCGAGAGCAGTTGCAGCCGCAGGAGGTTGTAACCCGGAACCAGGCGCTGAATTTCGTCGAGGATCGCGTAGGGGTCGAAGGGGCTGAGACGGGGTTCAAGATTGTTGGCGGTGAGCCAGACAGCGTGCCGGTCTGCCTCGCCCGACTGCGCGCCGCGGGTTTGGCCCATGTCGGCGCGAACGCCCGTGCCGAAGGAAACCAGGCTCCGCACATCCGCGCCCATCTTGTCGGCGATGCGAACGATCATCTCGAAGTCGGTACGTGCGCCGGCGCGGTCTGCGGCCTTCTTCACCTGCTGCAGATCGCCGTAGCTGTTGGTCACGGAGCCGGACTTTTCGTAGAGGTTGGCGGCGGGCAGGACTACGTCGGCGAGGCCGGCGGTTTCGGTGAGGAACATATCCTGCACCACGACGAAGGTATTCTTGAGGGACCTTGCGTCGACGCCATAGCGCGCGACCGGGTTCGCCCCGACCACATAGAGAGCGGCGAGGTTTCCCAACGCGGCAGCGTCGAAGATCTGGAGCATATCGAGGCCGGGCACGGTGGGGGAACTGTATTCAATGGCGATTCTGCTGGTGGGGTCCTGCGTGTCGATGGGGCCAATGGGTGTATAGCCAGGAAGCATGTCGGGCAGCAGCCCCATGTCGGCCGCGCCGCGCGAGTTGGCGTAGTCGGCGAGGAGCGCGAACTTTGCGCCGGGAAGCGTGAGACCAAAGTCGATGAGGCGCTTGAGCTCGGAGCCGCGCAGTTCGGAGCCGATGAGGATCAGGAGGGCATCCGCGGACTTGACGGTGTCGCGGAAGGCGGCGAGCGCGGCGGTATCGGCCGCGGCGGCGCTTAGGGAAGAGTCGTCGCCGGCGAGGTACGCGGCGAGTGCGCCGTAGCCGAACTCCGCGACCTGAAGGAAGGCCTTGGCCTGGCGGCGGAGCTTGATTTCAGCAGTGTTGGCGATGTAGAGTTTCGCACCGTTGAGGCGTACTGCGGTTCGCAGGTTCCACGCGGTGGCGGGGTTCTGGTTGGTCGGATCGCCGCCGACAAGCAGCACCTGTTTTGCGGTGAGCGTGTCGCACAGGGAGGCGGTGCGGTCCGTGGTTCCGGCGAGCGCCTGGGCGAAGGCGACGTAATCCGCGGTGCGGTGGTGGTCGATGTTATTGGTGCCAAGAATGGAGCGCGCGAACTTCTGCAGCACGTAGGCCTCTTCGTTGGTCAGACGGTTGCCGCCGATGACGGCGATGCTCTTGCCGCCACGCGCGTCGCGCAGTTCAGCGAGTTTCCTGCCGACGTGGGTGAGGGCTTCGTCCCAACTGACGGGCTTAAGTTCTCCGGTCGCTTGGCGTACGAGAGGCTGCGTAATCCGCTCTGTCGAGTTCGCGAAGTCGAATGCGTAACGGCCTTTGTTACAGAGAAAGTCGCCGTTGATGCCGGACTTGTCGCGATTGTCGCCGCGCACAATCTCGGAGCCGTCCGAGGTGGAGCGGACGCCGAGGGTCGTCTTGCAGCCGTCGCCGCAGTGGGTGCAAACGGTGGCTACGTGATTCATCTCCCACGGCCGGGTCTTGTAGCGATACGTCCCGCTGGTGAGCGCGCCCACCGGGCAGGCGTCGATGCACATGCCGCACTGCTCGCAGTCCACGTGGGCGAGCGAGTCCGGCGAGAGATGGGCGGGCACATTGGGCGCGATGATGGAGGAGGCGCCGCGGTTCTCCACGCCCAGCGCGAAGACGTCCATGCCCTCGCCGCACATACGTACGCAGCGATAGCAGAGAATGCAGCGCGGGCGATCGAAGTAGACGACAGGCGACCACTTCTGCTCTTCGCGATGGGTCTTGGGTTCGGCGTAGAAGCTATCCGCCGCGCCGTACTTGAAGGTCATGTCCTGCAACTCGCACTCGCCGCCGGCATCGCAGACCGGGCAGTCGAGCGGATGGTTGCCTAGCAGCATTTGCAGCGTGGCCTTGCGCGCCTGGATGACTTCGGGTGTGTCCGTGAAGAAGACCTGACCCTCGGAAATCTGAGTGGTGCAGGCGGTTTGCAGCTTGGGGACTTTCTCCTGGCGGACGACGCACATGCGGCAGGCAGCCTGCAGCGAGAGGCCGGGGTAGTAGCAGAAGGCTGGAATCTCGATGCCCGCGCCCTTGCAGACCTCAATCAGTAACGAGCCCGCCGGTGCGGTGATCTTCTTGCCGTCTACGGTAATGGTTACGTCAGCCATTCAAAATCCTTGTCCCGCTCTGCTCAATTCTGGTGCGACTTCTGAATCAAAATCTTCTGATCTGCGCTTCGGTGATGCACCATCCTCGTGTTGATCAGAACGCCGAGGACAATTACCGCAAATGCGACCATGAGCCAGACCGCGACGAGTAACCCACGGCTGCTCAGTGTCCTGCTCCTACCAGGTCATGCTCCGTCGTCATCACCGGCGTGCCTGCTTTCTTGCCGTCGATATAGTCTTCAAACTCCTTGCGAAACTTCTTGACGAAGCCGAGCGTGGGCATTGCTGCTGCGTCACCTAATGGGCAGAACGTCCGGCCCATCATGTTTTCTGCGAGGTACTGGACGTTGTCGATGTCCTTCCTCTGGCCGCCGCCCTCGTACACGCGGGTCAGCGTTTTCTTGATCCAGTCGGTGCCTTCGCGACAGGGGATGCACCAGCCGCAACTCTCGTGCTGGTAGAACTTGATGGTGCGCAAGGCGAATTCCACGATGGAGACGGTCTCGTCGAGCACGACGATGCCGCCGGAGCCGAGCATGGTGCCGGCCTTCGCCATCTGGTCGAAGTCGAGGCCCACATCAATCTCATCGGCGCGCAGCACGGGGCAGGACGCACCGCCCGGAACTACGGCTTTGAGCTGCTTGCCACCCTTGATGCCGCCGGCGACCTCGTAGATGGCCTTGCGCAGCGGGTAGCCCATGGACAGCTCGTAGACGCCGGGGCGTTCGACGTGGCCTGATATTCCGAATAACCGCGTTCCGCCGTTGCGCTCGGTGCCGAGCGCGGCATAGGCCTCGCCGCCCATCAGCAGAATGTGGGGCGCGTTGGCGATGGTCTCGGCGTTGTTGATAATTGTGGGCCCACCATACAGACCAACGACAGCAGGGAAGGGCGGGCGGATGCGCGGAATGCCGCGTTTGCCTTCGAGCGACTCCATCAGCGCCGACTCTTCGCCGACCTCGTAGGCGCCCGCGCCGGTCTGGGTGACGACGTCGAAGTCGAGACCGGAGCCGAAGATGTTCTTGCCCAGGAAGCCCTTGGCATAGGCGTCGGCGACGGCCTTCTCCATAATGTTAAGCAGGTAGCGATACTCGCCGCGCAGGTAGATGAAGCCCATCTTCGCGCCCACCGCGAGGCCGGCAATCATCGCGCCTTCGATCACCGCATGCGGATCTTCGCGGAAGAGAACGTGGTCCTTGCAGGTGCCGGGTTCGGACTCGTCGCCATTGACGAGAACGTACTTCGGCCTGGGCGAGGTCTTGGGCACGAACGACCACTTCATGCCGGTGGGGAAGCCCGCGCCGCCACGTCCGCGCAGGCCGCTCGCCTTCATGGTGTTGATGATCCATGCCTGCATCTCATCGCCCTGGGCGATGGCCATCTGCGCGGCGTTGTAGCCGTCCAGTTCGATGTACTTCTCGATGCTGGCAGCGCCCTGTCCGAAGCGCCGGGAAAGCACGCGGACTTCATCGGGATGGGAGACAAGACGCGGCATTACTTCCCATCCTTTTCGGCGGCTTTGGCGGAGTAATCGGCGAGGATTTCGTCGACTTTGGCGGGCGTCAGCTCGTCGTGGAAGTCGTAGTTGACCTGCATGGCCGGGGCCCAGCAGCAGGCGCCGATGCACTCGACCTCTTCGAGGGAAAACTTGCCGTCAGGCGTGACCTGCTTGTGTCCGATGCCGAGCTTCGCTTTGCAGTGGTCCAGAATCTCGTACCCGCCGCGCAACATGCAACTAATGTTGGTACAAACCTGGATGTTGTATTTGCCGGCGGGCTTGGTGCGAAGCATGGAGTAGTAGCTGAGAACGCTGCGCACGTCGAGGTCGAAGAGGTCCAGCCGCTTGGCGATCTCCTGGATAACGGCTTCAGAGATGTAGCCAACCTCGTCCTGCGCGTAGAGCAGCATAGGAATGAGCGCGGAGCGTTTGACCGGGTAGACGGTCACCAGCTTGTCGAAGCGGGCGGCCAGCTCCGGCGAGAAGATCGAATTGGCAATCGTGCTCACTGCATTAACTCCCGCGTCACTCGCTCTGCTGCAAAATCCATTTCATCCATCTTACCGTCCAGCGTTACCGTTCCGTTCTCGTTCAGGGCGAAGGGAGTTTTGCTGCCCTCGCTCGATTCCAGTTCAGCGTGCGTGAAGCGAACCCACTTGCCGCCCGCGCGTACTACTATCTCTTCTTCTCCAAATTCGATCACTGCAAACTGGTGGCTGTTTAGCCCGTGGGCCGCTGCGTAAAAGCGGAGCAGGGAAGCCCACGAAATCCAAAGCTCGCGATGAACGGCTACGTTATCGATCGATCTCCCCCAGCACAATATCAATGGACCCGATGACGGCAACTACGTCGGCCAGCAGCCTGCCTTTGCACATGGTCTCCAGCGCTTGAAGCGTTGCGAACGAAGGGTTGCGCATGTGGACGCGGTAAGGCTTGGCGGTGCCGTCGGAGACGACGTAGTAGCCCATCTCACCGCGCGGGCTTTCGACCGCCTGGTAGACCTCACCTGCTGGTACACCAAAGCCTTCGGTGACAATCTTGAAGTGATGGATGAGGGCTTCCATCTGGGTCTTCATCTGCTCGCGGTTGGGCAGGACAATCTTGGGCGCGTCCGCGACGATGGGGCCGCTCATGCCGGCCAGCATATCCATCGCCTGCTGGCAGATCTTGACCGACTCGCGCATCTCCAGCAGGCGCACGGTGTAGCGCGCCCACACGTCGCCGACGGTCGAGGTGGGCACATTGAACTTGAACTTCTCGTAGCTGGAATAGGGCATGTCGCGGCGCAGGTCCCAGTCCACGCCGGAGGCTCGCAGCGGCGGCCCGGTGACGCCCAGCGCGACCGCATCCTTGGCAGAGAGCGTGCCGACGCCTTGCAGGCGGCCGATCCAGATAGGGTTACCGGTGAGTAGACCTTCGTACTGGTCGATCCGCCCCGGCATGATGTCGAGGAAGTTCTGCACCTGCTCGCGGAACTCCATGGGTGGTTCCAGCGCCAGTCCGCCGATGCGGAAGTAGCTGGTCATCATGCGCTGGCCGGAGATGGACTCGAAGATGCGCAGGGTGTCTTCACGCTCGCGCCAGCAATAGAGGAACATCGTCAGTGCACCGATGTCCATGGCATGCGTGCCCAACCAGACCAAGTGCGATTGGATGCGCGTGATTTCGTTCAGCAGCACGCGGAGGATCTGCGCGCGCTCGGGAATTTCCAGTTCCAGCAGCTTCTCCACCGCCAGGCAGTACGCCAGGTTGTTGGTCATCGGACAGAGATAGTCGATGCGGTCGGTGAGCGGGATGACCTGCTGATAGAACTTGGCCTCGCAGGTTTTTTCGATGCCGGTGTGCAGATAGCCGATGTCGGGCGCCAGCGCGACGATGGTCTCGCCGTCGATCTCCAGCACCAGGCGCAGCACTCCGTGGGTCGACGGATGCTGCGGGCCCATGTTGAGCACCATCGAATGCTCGCCCGTACCGGCGTTGCCATGCAGCTTCGCATTGGCGACAACATCTTCGATGCCCGGGGTGATCATGTCTGGAGCGGCGATAGGTGCCATATCGATGTTTGCCTTTACCCTCGAACCTCGAACCTTGTACCTGGGTTACCTGTAGCCTTCGACGGGATAATCCTTGCGCAGAGGATGGCCCTCCCAGTTTTCGGGCATCATGATGCGCGTTAGGCGCGGGTGTCCGGCAAAGTGGATGCCGAATAGGTCGAAGACCTCGCGCTCGTAAAAGTTCGACGATGGCCAGACTGAGGTGATGGAATCAAGGGTAAGGTCGGCGGAGTTGAGCCGGACGGCGAGGCGCACGCGTTCTTTCAGGCTGTGCGAGACGATGTGGTAGGAGAGCTGAAAGCGCGGTTCCTGCGGATACCAGTCTACTGCCGTGAGGTCCTCGAAGAAGTTATATCCGGCGGCCTGCACTGCGGCTGCGGCGGCGACGATCGACTCCTGCGCTACGGTGATGGTCAGCTCTTTGCGGTCGAACTTGGCATCGGTTGCGAGATTGGCGAGCGCCTTGACGGCGGGGTTGTCGGGCATCGCCTCGAAGACGGCGGCTTTGCCCACCAGAGCGGACGCGGGGTCGTACATTACAAGTCTCCCTTGTCTTCGGCCCAGGTCAGGATGCCCTTCTTCCACACATAAAAGAGTCCTACGGCGACGAAGCCGAGGTAGACCAGCATCTCCCAGAAGCCGAACCACTTGTTCGCAGCGGTAATTGGATTGTGCCCAGCGACAATCCCCGGCAGGCGGCGAAAGATGACCGCCCAGGGAAGCATGAAGACGGCTTCCACATCGAACAGGATGAACAGCATGGCGACCATGTAGAAGCGGACGGAGAAGCGGCCGCGCGCGTCGCCTACCGGGTCCATGCCGCACTCGTAGGCGCCCAGCTTGGTGCGGGAGTTCTTGTGCTTGCCGACGAAGAAGGACGCGCCAACCATGCCTGCGGCGAGGCCGAGCGCGGCAAGTATCTGCAGCCCCAGTGGGAGGTAATTCCAGATGTAGGGATAGCTCGTCATGCCGCATCTTTGACTCTAGAAGTGGGGCGGTCAAGTGTCAAGCAAACCGCCCATTTGTACACGTCTGAAGTGACCGCCATCGCCCATCACCGAACGTCTACTCACCCACCCCAGCGTTCGTCATTCTGACCCGCACGGTCAGAATCTCTGTATTTGCGTCAGCCATGCCCCCACCGAACCTCTCTGTGCTCGCTCTTTTTTCTCTGTGCTCTCTGTGATTCGCTCTTCGATTCCTACCGCAGCAGTCCCAAATACCATTCCACAATCCGCTGGCCGAACAGCGCTGCGAACAGCCCTCCCACACAGATAAAGCTGCCCAGCGGGAGCTTCGTTGCGCCGCCGGCCTTTCTGCGGACCAATAGGGCAACGCCGTAAACGCTGGCAGCTATCACCCCGGCAAACAGTGCGAGCAACGATTCCCCGAAGCCGAGAAATGCGGCGATCATCGCCAGCAGTTTCACATCCCCCAGGCCCATGCCGTCGCGCTTCCGCACAACCTTGTACAGCCACCGCACCACCAGCAAGAGCAGCGCAGCGCCCGCAATCGCGGCCACCCTCCCCAGCACCATCGCCTCCGTGCCCGTCAAGAACACATTCCCCTGCGCTTGAAAACTCCCTGGACTCGAAAGCCGAAGCTGGTGCGTTGTGTTCAGCACAATGTCGCCCTCACCCGGAGCCAGAAACATCGCCCGCACACAGACCAGCACAAACCCGATGCCAATCCCGGTCAGCGTAAACGCATCCGGCAACCGCTGCGTCTGCCAATCCATCACCATCAGGCCGATGAGGAGGAAGCCGAGGATGGCAAAACCAGCGGTAACAACTGTTTCGCCGGGTACCAACCACCAGTTGTCTACGGCGAGCACGTAACGGATGTCATACAAACGACCCGCCGCAATCCAAAACCACAGCGCCACCGCCAATTCCACCGCCGGATATCTCCAAGAAATCCCCGCCCCGCAATCCCGGCACCGCCCCCGCAGCACCAGCCAGCTCAGGATCGGCACATTGTCATACCAGCGGATGGTATGGCCGCAAACCAAGCAGCGTGAGCGCGGCGTCACGATGGATTCATGCTCCGGCAGGCGCGAAATACACACATTCAGGAAGCTGCCAAACAGCAGCCCCAGCAAGAATCCAGCCAACTCGAAAAAGAAAGGCGAAGCCACGCCAGAAGTATACTTTGCACTTCCACGATTCCAATTCCGTACCGCCTTTCCCACCGCTTTTCTTGACACCCTGCGTAGAATTAAAAGAGTAGGAAATGTGAGCTTTCAGCGTCGCGTCTGGAATCTTCAGACGGGACCCGAAAGCGACCATTTGAGCATCGCCCCGAAACCACTTCATCGAAAGCGGGTGTGCAAAGAAAATGTACGAGGTCCAAGGCTAACCGCTTTAGAAACATCATTTGGTGGGCGTATACCCCCGGGGGCGGTAGTCAGGAGACAGGCCAGCATCTATCAGAAGTCAACGTGCATGCGCACCGACTCCACCAGCACCGGGCCGCGGTCCTGGTTGTAGCCGGGATGGTTGATGTATTGCATGTCGAGCGCGTAGTAGACGCCACGCCACGTGTGCAGGTTGTAGTAGCCCTCGAGGATATCTTCGCGTGCGTAGTTCAGGTGGCCGTCGCCGAGGATGAAACCCAAGCCACCGAGCTTCAGGTACTCCTGGTGGTCGCGCTTGATCGCGTTGGTCGCGAATGCCAATCCGATCTTGTCATTGGCGCGGTTCCAGCGCCTGCCGGCAAAGTCGCCACCGAACGAAATGGTCTGCTCGACCTCGGTGTAGGCGTATGACTCGTGCTGGCCCTCGTTCCAGCCAAAGCGGCCGTAGATGCGCAGATCGCCGGTGAGCTCCTGTTCGGCATTCAGGCCGAAGCCGTACTTTACCGCGCCGTACTTCTCGTGCAGCGTGATTGTAGGTGTGGAGTCGGTGCCGTCAAGGTATGCCTTTACCGCGTCGCGATAGAGCCCCATGTGCGCGTGGTTCACATAACTCAGGGCGCGAATAACGCCCTTGCGGCCGGGCGAGACCAGCCCGCCCAGCAAGTTATGCCGCCATTCGACTTCCATGTTCTGGCCGCTGGCGCGCTTCAAATCCCAATCGAGGATGATGCCATTGGCGACTGTTGGCATCAGGCCAACCCCATAACGCGCCGACCACTGCTTGTCGTCGTACTCGGCGATGGCGCCATAGGTGTAGCCGCGGGTGTCGGCGGCGTAGTCCCATGCGCCATTGTTGTCCGTAGTCCAGTTCAGAAACTGCAAATGGCTATCGGTGCCGACACTGTTCAGGTCGAAGAAGTCCGGCATGCCAAGCTTGCCAGCGCGCAGCTCCAGCCGCCGCTCCGGCACCTCGGTCGCCAGGGAAAACGGTCCACGGTCGGCTTCGGCTATCTTGCTGGATAACCCTATGGTCTGATGCAGTTGCACGCGCGCCAGATAGGGCACGGGCCCCAGGTTTGGGTTGCGCACTACATCCAGATCGGTGAATCCGGCCAGCCCCAGCGCTTCGCTGATCCCGCGCCCACCGGCCGACTCCTCGTCGTAGATCGCATCCAGGTGACTCGCTGGGTTGCGAACCAGTTCAAAGCCCATGAACAGGGTGCCGACCAGCGAGGTCTTGTACTCGCCACGCGAGAGCAGGCTGTTGGTCCCTTCGTAGGGCGAGTGGAACGGCCCGTGGGCCTGGAAGATAATGTTGGCTTGCCCGGCAATGAAGTAGCGGGTGCTGTCCGAATGGGGAAACACGGTTAGTGCCGGCGGATCTTGAACCTGCGCGGGCGATTCGACCTGGCCGGGCACCGGCTTTGGTGCGTCAGGAATGACTGCATTCACGGACTGGGCTGCGGCAGGATGAAGGAAGCTGAGGGCAAACACTACCGCCAGCACCGGCGCCAGAGCTGCCGCCAGCCGTCTGCGGAGCGAGGGGGAAGGATGCATCCAACCGTTATCTTGCCCTTGCCGTGTGAATGGGGTGCAAACATCCATGCCGAAAGCGCTTCCCTGTCCTTGGATTGAACGACGATGGTTGGGTCGCCGTCGAACTATAGTATACCCCGGTAGGATATCAGAAGTGTGAAAGAAATGAGAAAAACACGGACCAGCCCACGGAACTCAAGAACCTGATGCATCTCCCGGTTCCGGCGGGCAGCCACACCTTGACCCCGCCCATGCTCTCGCGTAGGCTGCATCTACACGGGAAAGGAGGATGGTCCAGCCTATGAAAATTGACAGTAATAGTTGCACAACGGTACGTGAGGTGACTGAGGCTTAGAGCCGTCCTGCTCTAGTCCTGGCGTTCAACGCAGTATCCGCGCCGAGGCCCGTCCAAAGAGAGGACGCCTCAGGTCAATCTCAACAGTTCACCGCCGCAAAGCCCGCGCCACTTTGGTGCGGGCTTTGTGTTTCTGCGGCAGAATCGCGCCTTCGCGTGCTCCTTATCGCAGTCAACTGACAACTGAGAACTGACAACTGTAAACTGCTCTTATGGAACCTCTCGTCATCGCCGGTCGCGCCTTTCAGTCTCGCCTCATTGTTGGAACAGGGAAGTACAAGGACGGCCCGCAGACCCAGGCGGCCATTGAGGCCTCCGGCGCGGAGATGGTGACCGTGGCCGTGCGCCGCGTGAACCTCGACCGCTCGCGCGAGTCGCTGCTGGACTTCCTAGACCCGCAGCGCTACTGGCTGCTGCCCAACACCGCCGGCTGTTTTACTGCAGACGAGGCCATCCGTGCAGCGCGCCTGGGCCGCGAGGTGGGGCTGTCGGACTGGGTGAAGATCGAGGTAATCGGCGACAAGGCGACGCTGTACCCGGACATCCAGGCGACGCTCGAAGCCACGCGCGTGCTGGTTGCTGAAGGATTCACGGTACTGCCCTACACGTCGGACGACATCGTGTACGCCAAGCGGCTGATCGATGCGGGCGCCGCGGCGGTGATGCCGCTGGGCGCGCCCATCGGCAGCGGTCTGGGTCTGCGCAATATTGCGAACCTGCGCATCCTGCGCGAGATGATTACCGAGGTGCCGCTGATCGTGGATGCCGGCGTAGGCACCGCCTCTGACGCTACGCTCGCCATGGAACTCGGCTTCGACGGCGTGCTGATGAACACGGCGATTGCCGAGGCGCACGACCCCATCCTGATGGCCGAAGCCATGCAGCACGGCGTGCTGGCGGGCCGACAGGCCTACCTCGCCGGCCGCATGCCGAGGCGTCTTTACGCGACAGCGAGTTCGCCGCTGGACGGAATCTCAGTTCAGCAGTGATCGGCGGTTCTATCGAAACAGAACCGCCTTCGCTATCGCGTGACGATGACGTCAGGTTTACACTTCCCCCATGCGGGTCTTTGGGATCGACTGCGGTACGGAGTTCACCGGCTATGGTGTGGTCGAGATGGACCACGCGGCCCGCGATCCGCGGCTCATTCACCGCGCTGCCGGGACCATTCGCTTGAGCAAGAAAGAGAAGACGCCGCAGCGCCTGGCGCAGGTGTACGCCGAGCTGACGGCGCTGATGACGTTGCATGAGCCGGATTGCGTAGCGATTGAGGAGGTATTTTTCTCGGCCAACGCCAAATCCGCGCTGAAGCTGGGCCAGGTGCGCGGGGTGGCGATGCTGGCCGCCGCTACGTGCAATCTGCCCGTCTCGGAGTACTCGCCGCTTACCATCAAGTCGTCGGTTACGGGCTACGGGCTCGCCGCGAAGGAGCAGGTGCAGTTCATGGTGACCCGGCTGCTCGCACTCGACTGCGCGCCGGAGTCGCCCGACGCGGCCGACGCGCTGGCCATTGCCATCTGCCACATTCACACCGCGCAGACATTGTCGCTGCAAGGAGCGAACCGGTGAGAGGTGCGCCCGCGACGTTCGGAGTTTTGGTGTTGATGCTGGCCGCAAGCTGGACTTGTGTGGGGGCGCAGGGACCTCGGCCGGCGGCCGCGCCGGGATCCGGAACAAAGCCACAGGTGGTGTTCGCGTTTGAGAGGCAGGGGCTTGCAGTTCCCAAGTACCGGTTCACGATTCATAGCGACGGGTCCGCAGTTTACGAGGGCGACGCGTTGCCGGTTGCCATTGACGGTGCCGTCGCTGCGGGTCCGGCACAGCCGTTCCGGAGTGAGGTGGATATTACTCCCGCGACCGCCGATCGGATCTTCGCGTTGGGCAGAAAGCTCGACCGCTTCAACATTGCGTGCGCTTCAAGGGCTAAGAACATCGCCGACACGGGAACCAAGACGTTGAGCTACACAGCCCCGGACGGCTCCGGCTCCTGTACGTATAACTACTCGGAGAACAAGGATGTTCAGGCGCTTACCGACATTTTCCTGGGCATGGCCGAGACGATGAATGAGGGGCGCGAGCTCGACTTTCTGCGCCGCTACGACCGCCTCGGCCTTGACGATGCCATGACGTTTCTGGCGCAGGAGGTGTCCGCAGGCCGCGCCCTTGAAGTGGGCACAATTGCTGCGTCGCTGCGCTCCATCGCCGACGATGCCGACGTGATGCAGCGGGTCCGGGCGCGGGCGAGAACCCTGCTCGCCCTGGTTCCAGCCGAGAGCGAAGCCCGCTAAATGACCGAACGCCGCCATCGGCTCGTTTGACACCGCGAGTACAATTCAGAGGTGAGTAAAGGAGCAATCCTGCGCTCACCGGAAGCGTTCTCAGGCCGTCTAAGTGTATGTTCGGTAGCCACGCCGTTCCCTTTGTTTCAAGAGCTTCAGGGCTGAAAAAAGGGGAGGGGGCACCTCGGATGAGGGCTTCACGGAGGCGTCACGATGATCGGCCTTAGAACTAGCTTGCAGCGCACCTCTTTGCTTGCCTTCACTTTTTGCCTTGCGATCCTCGGCTTTGAGATTTCCGCACATGCCGACGGGCCTCCAGCAACCCGCGCCGCGCGTTTGACCTTTGTTCAGGGTACGGTCACGGTCAACACGCCGGGCAATACCGAGAGCGTACCCGCGCAGATCAACCTGCCCCTGCTGGCGGGTGTGCAAGTGGTTACAGGCAGCGATGGCCAGGCTGAAGTGGAGTTCGAAGACGGCAGTGTGGCGCGCCTGACGCCCAACAGCGGCTTGTCGCTCGACAATCTGTCAGTTCAGCCAAACGGCGTCTTTATTACCAGCGTAAGTCTGATGCACGGGCTTGCCTATTTCGAGCTGCGCGCGACGCCGCAGTATCTGTATGCGGTTGCTGCGGGCGGCGACATCCTGACACCGGTGGAGAACACCTCGGTCCGGGTGAACTTCGACGAGCCGCCCGCGATCTTCGCCGTGCTGGATGGAACCGCACACGTGGAGCGGCAAGTCTCTCCGAACGTAGATGCAGCGAATGCGGGCTTCCAGGCTGACGTGCGCGCAGGTGAGAGCCTCCGCGGCGACGCGACCGACGCTACGCGCTACTTTTTGAACGCTGGGATCGCCGAAGACACCTGGGACCAGTGGAACGAGGACCTGGACCAGACGGAAGCTGCAGCAGCTACGGGCAGCACCTCCGTGCGGAACAACTACGAGGGCGCGCAGGGCTACGGCTGGTCCGACCTGGACGCCGACGGCACCTGGTACAACGTGCCCGACCAGGGCCCGGTGTGGCAGCCGCAGATTGCGGCCGATGATTTGAGCTTCGATCCGTATGGGGATGGCGAATGGGTCGCGTATCCCGGCGCAGGCTATCTGTGGGCGTCTACGTATCCGTGGGGATGGACGCCGTACCGCTGCGGCACGTGGTCGTTCTTCGGCGGCTTCGGCTGGGGATGGATGCCGGGTGCGGGATGCGGAGGGTTTGGGTGGGGATTTTATGGTGGTGGCCAGTTTGTGAACATTGGTGCGGCGCCAGTCGGTTACAGGCCGATTCGTGTTCCCTTTGGCCCAACCGGGCCCCACCCGATACGTCCCGTTCTGCCGGTACACACCTATCAACCCACCAGCCCAGCGCGGCCCGTTCAATATGGTCAGCGCCAGGTCGCCGGGAAGACGGCTGTGGCAATTACACCGGTAGGCAACAGCGTGAGTTCCGGCTCGGCCGGCAGTTCTTCCCTGCGCCGCGACTTTCCTGTGGACGCCACGTCTCACGCGCCAGCTCTCGGACTTGCCAGCACCAGTCCAACGGCAGTCCATACGACGGGGGGATTACGCCCGGCTGGAGAACAGCCGACAATGCGAACTCCGTCGACGACGGTGTATCCGGCGGCGGCAACGCGCCCGGCCACTGCGACTCCCTCTTACTTCCCACAGTTCCGCCCGGAGCCGGCTCGTTCTCAGACATCTTCGCCGCCGGCGCAGAGGCCAACCCAGCAGACTGCGCCCGCTCAGCGCTACACGCCACCGCCTGCGCCCTCGCATCCGACATATTCTCCGCCGCCGGCGTCGCGGCCAACCTACTCGCCGCCACCGCCACCGCCGCCAGCTCCGCATCCGACGTACTCTGCGCCGCCTGCGCCATCGAGTTCGTCTCAGCATAAGTAGTCCCGGGCACCCGGCTCGCCTCAGGGCTTATTTGCGAGGGTGAGCGCGCAGTAGAGTTGTGCCATCGGTTCAAGGGCGACCGTTTCCGCGCGCGCCTGCTGCGTAATCTCCGCCGGCCACACCGCCTGCAGCGCTTGCGGCAGGTGGCCCGCAGCGCGCAGATTGTTCGCGAGCGTCTTCCGTTTTTGGGCGAAGCAGGTCTTGAGAAATGCGTCGAAGCCGGCGGCGTCCACACCCAGGGCGTCGAAGCGCGGCGCGAACTCCAGCCTCAGCACAGTTGAGTAGACCTCAGGCGGAGGCGAAAACGCTGCCGGAGGAAGCGTGAACAGAGTCTCAACGCGCGCGTTCATCTGCACCGTGGCCGAGAGCAGCCCATAGTCACGTCCTCCGGGAACGGCAGCCACGCGGTCGGCCACCTCGCGCTGCATCATGAGCACTGCGCGAGTAAGGGCGCCGCGTGCGCCAGCGGCAAAGAGCCGGAGCAGTATCTGCGAAGTGATGTAGTAGGGAAGATTGCCGACCACATCGGCCGGTTCCCCTTGCGGCGCCAGCGCTGCGAGGTCCGCTTTCAGGACATCGCCTTCAATGATCTCCACCCACGGCTGGGAACGGAATTGGAAGCGCAGCTCGGCAGTAAGGGAGCGGTCGACCTCGATGGCGATGAGGCGGCGGCAGCGGGCGGCAAGGATCGATGTGATGGCGCCGTGGCCGGGGCCGATTTCGATCACGGTGCGGTCGCCGACGGGTCCGAGAGCGTCTGCGATGGCGTGACGTGCGGCGGCGTCAACCAGAAAATTCTGTCCGAGCTTGGGCGCACGCTTCAGATGTATTCCTTCATGGCGGGGCTCGCTTCAGCCATAGACAATTGATAGCAGAGTACGCGTGGAGTCGTTGGGAGTTGAAAGCGGGCAAGTGGAGGGCGCGAGTTCCATTTGACGCAGCGGCTTATGTCAGGTGCCTGACATAAGCGTATGCTTCTCCCATGGATTTTCCTGCGCACGAGCCGGCGATCTCCCCAGTGGCGCGGTCTCCAGCGGGTCCCTTCAGGAATGCTTTGTTGAAGTCGCTGGATGCGGATACGGTTGCGCGGCTCCACCTGCGTCCAGTCAGCTTCGAACTGGAGCACGAGCTGGAGTTTCCCGGCAGCATCCTAGACTACCTCTACTTTATCGAAGAGGGAATGGCGTCCATGACCACCACGTTCAGGAACGGTTCGCAGGTAGAGGTTGGAATTTTCGGATACAAGTCCGTAATTGGAGTGTCCGCTCTGATGGGATCGAAGCGTAGTCTGAACCGGGTCTATACGCAGATTGCGGGGCGCGGTTACGCCTCACCGGTGGAGGCGGCGAGAAGGGAATTCGCCCTAGGCGGGGTCTTTCAAAGGCTCGCGCTGGGGTACGTTCAGGCGCAACTGGTGCAGGTGATTCAACTGGCCGGCTGCAATGCGACCCACAGCTTCGAACAGCGGTTGGCGCGCTGGCTGCTGATCTGCGCAGACCGCGCGCAGTGCGACACCTTCAAAATGTCTCACGAATTCCTCTCCAACATGCTGGGCAGCACCCGCTCCACGATGTCGCTGGTTGCGGCAGAGTTCAAGCAGGAGGGGCTGATCGAGTACACCCGGGGCTTGATTCACATCCTTGATACGAAGGGACTGGAGAAGAGGGCCTGCGAGTGCTATAGCGTCGTCGAACAGTATCTGGATAGCTACACGCAGTTCGACAGCGGGGCGTCGGCCTAGGCGTGGCCGTCCAGTGAGGCGACGGTAAGCGTACGTGATAGGCTTTTCCCTGCATGAATAAGCCACCCTTTGACCTTGCTGCCTCGGCCCAGGCCGAGATGATTAAGAATGGATTTCGTCCGGATTTTCCAGCGGGCAGCGATGCTCAGGTTGCTGCGATTCGCGCTGCGGTGGGTGCTGCGGCCAAACCCGATGCGAAGGTTCGCGACCTGCGTGGGCCGTGGTGGTCGTCGATCGACAACGATTCTTCGAAGGATCTCGATCAGATCGAGATGGCGGAGAGCGTGGATGACGGCATTCGTGTGCGGGTGGCGATTGCAGACGTTGCGGCGGCGATCGCGAAGGGTTCTCCGCTTGATCTTCATGCGGCACAGCAGACCCAGACCGTGTATACGGCGGTGCGCATCTTTCCGATGCTGCCGACTGATCTTTCGACCGATCTGACGTCGCTGAATCAGGATGTGGACCGCGCGGCGCTGGTCACGGAGTACGTGGTAGATGCGCAGGGGAACCTGACGCGGCAAAGTATCTACCGGGCACAGGTGCGGAATAGAGCGCAATTGGCGTACAGCAAGGTGGGGCCCTGGCTGGAGGGCACGGGGCCGGCGGATGCGAAGGTTGCCGCGGCGGCTGAGTTGCAGGCGCAGTTGCACTTGCAGGATGAGGCGGCGCGGGCGATGCACGCGCGCCGGGCCGCGGATGGCGCGCTGGAGTTCTGCAAGGGCGAGGCGGACCCCTTGGTAATTGATGGGAAGGTGCGGGCGATCCATGAGGTGGAGCAGAATCGCGCGACGGACCTGATTGAGGAATTTATGATCGGCGCCAACAAGTCGGTGGCGGAGATGCTGCGGGCGGCGGGGCGGTCGTGCATCCGGCGGGTGGTGCGGGTGCCGGAGCGGTGGGACCGGATTATGGCGCTGGCTGCACAGCACGGGACGAAGCTGCCGGCCGCGCCGGACTCGAAGGCCTTGAACGATTTTCTCAGCGCGCTGAGGCAGGCCGATTCGGTGCATTATCCGGACTTGGCGCTGGCGGTGATCAAGTTGATGGGGCCGGGCGAGTATGTGGTGATCAAGGCAGACGATCCGGACCCGCTGGGACACTTCGGGCTGGCGGCGAAGGACTATTTGCACTCGACGGCCCCGAACCGGCGGTATGCTGACCTGGTGTCGCAGCGGTTAGTTGCTGCGATGCTGGATGGCGTGGCGGCCCCATACAGCGACGCGGAGTTGGGAGCAATCGCGCAGCAGTGCAACCTGCAAGAGAAGGCCGCCAATAAGGTCGAACGCACCATGCAAAAGCGGGAGGCGGCGGTTGCGCTGGCGGACAGCGTCGGCAAGACGTTTCATGGAGTGATTACAGGAGCAGACCAGAAGGGGACGTATGTGCGGGTGTTCGATCCGCCGGTGGAGGGGCGGATTATCCGCGGTGAGCAGGGGTTGGACGTGGGGGATACGGTGAACGTTCAGCTGGTGGATACGAATCCGCAGATGGCTTATATCGATTTTGCAAAGGTTTAGGCGAGAGGCTTAACACCGATTACACCGATTGAACCGATAAAGCCTCGAAGAGAGGAATCCCACGATCAACGCGCGTTGCGGTCGAGTTGATCATGGGGCACGCTACGGTGTTGGGGGCGGTGTAGGCGCGGCAGGCAGGCCGGTAACGTTGGTAGAGTCAGTGACTTTGACGGTGCTGTTGTCAGTGGTGGTGAGCTTGATATCGGAGAAGATCCAGTCCTTGGCGTCGGCGATGCTGCCGGCGCTGGCGGCCTGGATGTCGAGGTGGTCGAACTTGAAGTTTGCCAGCGGGGCGTCCGGGTAGGCTTCGACGGTAAAGGCACGGCGAGCGCCGGTGGCCTTGATATTCCAGATATGCACATCGGAGAAGTGGGGACGGCCCTGAGCATCCGAGACCGGTGTTGTAAGCGGGACCCAATACGGCGGCGCATTCTTGATGTCCATGCCGGCGGGTAGGGTGGCATAGCTGTAACTGGGGTTCCAGTTCATGGTCATGGAGATGGGGGTTGCGACGCCGTTGAGGGTGAGGTCATGGATGCGAATGTCGGTGGCAGTGCCGCCGCGGGTGTGAGCGGATTTGAAGAGCACACCATTGGGGACACCGGACTCCGCCGTAATGTTCCAGACCTCGATGTTGTGGAAGCCGCCGGAGGTTTCGCTGCCGATAGTTACGGTGGCTGCGCCGTGATGGATGATGGAGTCGTGGATCTTGATGTTGGTGGTGGGGCGGTTAACGCGGAGACCGTCGGAGTCGCGACCGGATTTGAGGCAGAGCGCGTCGTCGTTGACGTCAATGTCGGCGTGCGCAACGTCGATATCGTGGGAGGAGTCGATGTCGATGCCGTCGGTGGAGGGGCCGCGGGTGAGTTCTCCGGGCGCGCCCGTGGGCTGGACGTTGTTGCGAATGATGAGTCCGTCGATGGTGACGTCGTGCGAGTACAGCACCTGGACAGTCCAGAAGCCAGAGCGCTTCAGAGTGAGGCCGCCGCCGTAGTGGACGTTGTAGGAATTCTGGATTAGGGAGAGCCGAACGCGTTTGGCGTCATAGTCCGAGGCCCAGCGGAGGCCTTTCGGTGTGTACACGGCGCGCAGATCGTTGTAGACCTTCCACCAGACGGCGCCGTTCTCGTCGATGGTGCCCTTGCCGGTGAGGGTGACGTCGTGGGCGTCGCGGATGTTGATCATGGCGGCCGGCCAGGTCATCTCGATGCCGGCGATGCGGGTGGGCAACTCGGGGAAGTCCTTGATGCCCTGCGAGCCGGTAAGGGTGACGCCTTCAGGGATCTCGACGGTGACGCCGGACTTTAGGAAGAGAGCACCAGTGAGGTAGGTGCCGGGCTTGAAGGTGACCGTGCCGCCCTTGGGCGCAGCGGTGTCGATGGCCTTCTGAATGGCATCGGTCATCAGGGTTGAGCCGTCGCAGGCGGCGTTGCAGTCGATGGTAAGCAGCGTCTTGGGCGCGGCCATCGCGGTGGTGGCGAAGGCGACCGTGCCGGCGAGAAAGAGGGTGCGCAGCGTCGTGGGCACGCTGTTCACTTGGTCACCGTTACCAGGCGTACATCGCCCAGTAGGCCCGAGGAGATGGGCATGACCTGGTTGAGATCCTGCATCTGGAAGCGGTCCCCATACTTGGCGATGAGCGGGCCATAGTCGTGCGGCGGAAGTGCGGACCAGGCGTTGAGCGCGGTGTTGAATACATGGATTTCGAGGTGGTTCATGCCCACCCTGAGAAACTTGGTGACTTCGAGGCGGTAGGGCGGATGCCACAACGCACCGGCCGGTTGGCCGTTGATGACGACCAGTGCCGCTTCGCGGATGGGTGGGTCGTAGTAGGCGTGCATGCCGGGGCCGGTGCGGGTGACCAGCGGATTCGGCAGGCCGTCGGGGCCGAGGACTCCCGCGACCGGTCCGTGTTCAGGCGGAGAGTTCGGTGCGCCGGGCAACGGCTTGCCTCCAGCGACCTCGAGGTAGACAGGATCGGTCGCCGGGGCAGTCAGGTTGAGGTCGCGCGAATAGACGCCTTCGCCCGAGTAGTGGAGGGTGGACGGATCAGTAATCCAGTCGGTGAGGACGGGTTCGTCCTTTGATTTGTTAATGCCGGGGAATGTGAGCTTCCACGCCGTGCTGATGTCCAGAATAGCGGTGCGACCTGCGGGTACGGGCTTGACCGTAGGCTGGGAGTCGCTGAAAACGAAGACGCGCGACTCGTAGGGCGCCAGGTGGATCTGAGACGACTCCGCCAAAGCCGGAGCGGCAGCGGTGGAGTCGGGGTCCCAGACCTCTCCGAACTTGTGAGCGGTGGCGAATGAGGCGGTCGTGTCGAGAGGTTGGTTGCTGGTGTTGGTGACGAAGTAGATGTCTGCGGATGCAAGCTTGCGGCGGATGAACCCGAGTTGGCTCCGAGCCACGGTATCATCAGCCGGAAGCCGGAAGTCGGGTTTAGCCGCCTGATTTAAGGCTGCGGCCAGCGCGGCTTCGCTGGGTACCAGTGTGGACTTGGCCGGATCGAAAAGCCGCTTCGAAAGGCTGGTGAGTTCGGGGAGCGTCTTGCCTTCCGGATCGATCGATGGGGCGCGCCCAACGGCGATCACCTTTCCTCCCGTGGCGGCAAAGGCGGCGATCTTCTTCAGCGTTTCGAGGGGGATGCGGTCGGTGGGTGGGACGATCAGAATCTGGTGGGTACCGAGCCCCACTTTGTCGATTGCGTCGGCGTCGATGAAGTCGGCGTTGTAGCCGGCGGAGAGGATGGGGGACATCAGGGGCGTGATGCGCGGCCCCATGGAGCCGGTGACGGTGGTCTGGGTGGGCCGGAAGCCAGCCCAGACGTCGTCGGTGGGCAACAGGATAACAACCTGGTTGGCCGACTGGCCCTGGCGCAGGAGGTAGCTCATGCGGCCGATGTAGGCGGTGACGGCAGGCATCACCGGGTGCCACGGGTTGTGATTATTGAACGAAGCGGCGGCGTAGAGCGACCAGCCGGGCTCAGGAACCTCCTCGTCGGGTGGCGAATACGGCCAGCCGTGGCAGACGATCTGGTTCTCGCCCATGACGAAGTCGATATCGGCCTCGGTCTTCATGTCGAGCGGAGTGGCGCGGAAGACTGGCGAGTGGAGCCAGGTAAAGGTCTCGCCGGAACTGACATTGCGGCCGTAGACATGGTTGGCGGAGGTAGCCCAGCGCAGCGTGGAGAAGGCTCGCCACTGCGGACCTTCCCCTTCGGCGAGCTGAGGGATGACTTGGCTAGAGAAGCTAACCGCTGGCTCACCATAGGTTTGCGAGCGAAACTTCGTGTGATGGGCTGCGGCCCAGTCGGCCATTTGCTTTAGATAGTTTTCGTCGATCAACTCGGTCAGCGTCTTGCCGTAGTCGTGGCGAATGGTGTCGGCTTCGGGGGTTCCTCCGGCGACCAGTTCGGGCAGGTGGGGAATCAGGTCGTAGCCGCGCCGTTTCTTGAACTCCTCAGGCAGCTTGGGGGTCCAGTCGGAGCCGTAGGCTTCGAGCGAGTCGGAGAAGATGGCGTAGGGCGGGGTGGCTCCAAAGGCCTTGATCAGCGGTTCGCCGACCTTTTCGATGTGCTTCGCGACGGCCTCGTGGGAGAAGGAATCGAGGACCCAGCCGTCAGCGTCGACGGCAGCGCGTTTAACCTGCTGCCGGGTGTGGCTCTGGACGAAGAAGACGGCGACGCGCGGTCTGTCTGATGCAGCGAAGGTGGCGGAGGTCCCGGTGACGGTGATGGGCTTGGCCGTGGCGGGGTTGTAGGTAGCGGCGCGCGGACCGCCGCCTCGTCCCCCGCGGCCGGGAGCAGCAGCGAGTGGGGCTGCTGTGGCGGGGTCAGCGATGACGGCGGAGATGACGTGGTCGCCTTCGCTCCAAACGAGGCCCCTGGGATTGGCTGCGGGGGTCGCGCCGCCGGGAATCTCGGCGGTGGTGGCATTGGCCGGAACCGGGACTTCGAAGGTGTGCAGGGCGGTGGAGGCCTCCTCCAGCGTGATATGCGGGCCACCGTAGGGCCAGCCGGAGCAGAGCGTGACATCGATGCGCAGGCCGAGCTTGCGGCCTTCGGATTGCGCATAGTTGACGTCGTCGAGCATCTCGGGCGAGAGGAACGGAAGGTTCTTGAGGTCCTTGGCGGGATCGTCGAGGACCTCGGGGTATTCAAAGGCGAGTTCGGCGCCCTGGATGCCGTCGGCTTTCATCTGCTGCAGCTCGCGCAGGATCTCAGGCTTCACCACGGCCGCGCCAAACCACCACCAGCGGACCATGGGCCGGGCCTCATTGGGTGGATTGACAAAGTTCTTGCGCAGGGTTTCGACGGAGGTCACAGGCGCCTGCGCGGTCAGCGCGGGGACAAGCGCGAACAGGAGGGCAGCGGCCAGACTGCATGCGGCGAAGGTGCGGAGCGTCTTGAGGCGGGTTTGCAGGAGCTGATGCTGATTCATGGGGTTCTCCGGGTTGGCGTTGGAGCTTTCTTGCTGGTTGGTCGATTCCTGTGCGGCGGGCATGTCTTTGGATACGACTGCCGCGAGTTGTGAGTTTCGACGCTGCCCATTATTCCTGATTGCTGATGGTTTTGTCGCTGACAGCCCCATCCAGGATGGGGTGGTCGAGGCCTTCCACAGATTCTTGTAATTGGGGCAGCAGATCGAAAACAACGACCTCATTGCTGCCCGGATGTAGCCACGGACCGGGGACGTAGAGGGTTTGTTGCGGGCCAACGTTCCAGAATCGGCCCAAATTATGGCCATTGATCCAAACCGCTCCTTTGCCGAGCATGTGAGTATCGAGAAATGTATCGCCGGTGGTGGTCAAGGTAAAATCGGCGCGGAAGAAGCGGGGAAAAGAGAAGTTCTGCATCACCGTGAAGGGGAGAGCGATGGGAGCCTGGGATGGCCCGGCTTCCGGAGACTGCAAGTTGGTGGCGGCCGAAGGTGCGGCGGACGGCCCGCAGGTAGGGATTGATCCGCACGCAGTGCCGTAGCCGAAGCCGCAGTGGAACCCCTCGCCTTCAGGCACGCAGAACCGGAACTGAATATCCGTTAACGCGCCCGCCATCTGCTTGCCGAGAAGATCCGAATCCGACATGACCCTGTAGGAGGTGGGTAGCTGATCCATCGGCAGGGTGTAGTCCTGCCAGTCGGAGAGCGGGCGGCCATCGAGGACGACAAGTTGAGTTATGCCCTTGGTCTCGGTGCGCATGGTGTGGTCGACGTTGACTCGGCCGTCGTTCGCGACCAGGATGTCGAGCCGGGTGGGTCCCGTGGTGGAAATGGGGATCGGCGGCAAGCTCCCATCGGGCGCTGCATTGCGGCGATCGAGGATACCGGGACGTTCCTTGGTTCCGGCCAGCCTGCCGTTGACATAAACGGTGGCGAAGTCGTGGATGTCCTTGATGACGAGGTCGCCGTGGACCGGTTCCGGGAGTTGTGTGCGGTAGAGGATGTAACCGTAGTTCTGGCCGAGGGTCTCCATGGGCGCGGGCAGCGCACTAGCGATGGGCTTTGGCAACTGATCCCAGAGGTTGGTTTGTTCGCGATCGAGCTTGATGGTGGGGATAGTGATGGGCGGGGCTACGGATGGCACCGGCGGCAGGCAGGACTCGTTGCCGCAGCGGCTGAACTTGGCGAGCTCTTTGCGGTAGGCAAAGTACTTTGGCGTGGGGCGACCGGACTCGTCGAGCGGCGCGTCGTAGTCGTAGCTGGTGACGTCGGGCTGGAACTTGTCGTTGATGTAGCTGGACCCGGCCATGAAACCGAAGCTGGTCCCGCCGTGGAACATGTAGATGTTGATCCCGGCGCCGCGGTTGAGGATGTAGTCGATGTCCGCGATCTGCGGGGCGACGGGGCGCGTCTCGTGCGGATGGCCCCAGTGATCGAACCAGCCGGGCCAGTACTCAGAGACGAAGAGCGCCTGGCCGGGACGCGCAGTGGCCAGGTTGTCCATGCCGCGCTGATGGTTGCCGATGCCGAAGTTGGTAGCTGCAAACAGCCCCGGAATGGAGCCCTCGGGAATGTGACGCCAGTTGTCGGCGGTGTAAAGCAGGGAATCGGTGCCGTTGAAACCAACCTTCCCGTAGATGTCGCGCAGTGCTGCGATGTAAGTGTGGTCGTCGCCAAACTGGCCGTATTCGTTCTCTATCTGCGTCATGATGATGGGCCCGCCGCGGCCAATCTGCAGCGGCAGCACCTCCTTGGAGAGCCGTGTGATCCAGCGCTCCGCCGGAATCATGAAGGCGGGATCGTTGGTGCGGATGGCCTGCGCGGATTTGGGATCGGCGAGCAACCACGGCGGCAGGCCGCCCAGATCCCACTCGGCACACGCGTACGGGCCGGAGCGGAGAATGACGTAAAGGCCTTCTTCCTGCGCTGCCTTGATGAAGGCGGCCAGATCGTACTGGCCGGAGAAGTCGTACTGGCCCGGCTGCGGTTCATGCACGTTCCAGAAGACGTACGTGGCGATGGTATTCAGCCCCATCGCCTTAGCCATCTTCAGGCGTGCGTGCCAGTCCTCGCGGGGAATGCGGGCGTAGTGGAGTTCGCCGGAGAGGACTTTGAACGGCTTGCCGTCGAGGGTAAAGTGGTCGCCCTGGGCGGCGAAGACGTGGGTTGGCTTCTTGGCCTGCGCGTGTGCGATTGCCGGGGAGACAGCGAGAAGGATGGCGGAGAGAAGGAGGAGTTGCTTCATGATCCGGCACGCAGGCATGTCGAAGCCAAGTTAGTTCATTGGAGAGAATGTTTCAAGGCAGAAACCCGCCAGTCAGGCGCTGTTGAGCAGACCGGGATGATTGTTGCGGACGTTGCCGACGTCCTTGTGCGCTTCGTGGGCTGCCATCTGGTCGGCCGGGTACGGACGCAGGAGCGCGAGCAACTCCAGCGGCGGGGATGGCGGGGTGGTTTGTTCTCGAGAGTTGCGCCGCAGCCAATGATCGTAGTCCTGCGGGCGAAGAATGACGGGCATGCGGTTGTGAACGGCAGCGGTAAGCTCGTTGGGAGTGGTGGTGATGATGGAGAAGCTCTCAAGCATCCCGCCGGCGGGGTCTTCCCAGCGGTCCCAGAGGCCGGCGAAGGCGAAGGGCTCGCCGCTGGCGAGGGTGAACGCGTATGGCTGCTTCTCCGCGGCGTCCCTCTTCTTTGCTGACTTCGGGGTGGGATCTAGGCCGAAGAGCGTAGGCGTGGGCAGCACCTTCCACTCGTAAAAACCGTCGGCGGGGACGAGGCAGCGGCGGCGTTCGAATGGAGTGCGGAAAATAGAACTGGTAGTCAGCGATTCGGCGCGCGCGTTGATGGTTGAGTGGCCGAAACGTTTCAAGTCGGTCGCGAAATACGGCACCAGGCCCCAGCGCATCAGGGTCAGCTCGCGGGCCGACTCTCGCTGGCCGCCGTCGCCGATGTCGCGGGCTGAATCAACCGCAAGGCGAATGACGGGCTGAAAAGTCGTCGGCGCAACATTGTAGTCCCACGGAGGAAGCACGAGGTCGGCCAGACCTTTGGAGACTTCGAAGGCTTCGGCGATGCGCTGTTTGTCGGAGCGGCGAAGATAGCGGCCACACATGGCTAGGTTCAAGGTACTAGGTTCGAGGTTCGAGGTGCGAGCGCCAGCGGGCGACCAGATCGCGCGCGGCTTCGGGCCACGTGGGATATTGAAAGGCAAAGCCGGACTGGAGCAGACGGGTCGGTATCGCGCGGCGGGACTTCAAGACGAGTTCGGATTCGGTGCGCATGAAGAACGTGCCGATCTCAACCATCCACTCGGTGGTGGGCAGGCCGATCCGTGTGCCCCAGGCTTCGCGCAGAACGCGTTGGAAGTCGCGATTGGGGAGGGGATTGGGCGAGGCGAGGTTGACGGGGCCGTCGAGAAAGTCATGGGCGATGAGGAACTCGATAGCGCCGATGGAGTCAGCGTCGTGGATCCATGACACGTATTGGCGGCCTGACCCAACCGTGCCGCCAAGACCGCGACGGACGAGCGAGAGGAAGACGTCGAAGACACCGCCTTTGTCAGGCGAGAAGGTCATGGCGGAGCGAAGCGCCACCTTGCGAGTGCGCGGTGTTGGGGTCTCGTAAAAGGCAGCCTCCCATGCGCGCGCAACCTCGATTGAGAAGTTCCACGTGTCGGGAGCGCCCGGCTCGTTCCCGCCCAGGATGCCGGTGAGTTCGTCGTTGGGGCGTTCCAGCTCGTGCCGGTAGATGGTAGCGGTGCTGGCATTCAGCCAGACCGCGGGCGGGTGCGCGAGCGCTGCGATGACCTTGCCGAGGATGCGCGTGGAGTCCACGCGGGAGTTGAGGATGGCGGCGCGGTTGGCAGGATTGTAACGGCAGTTGACGGAACGGCCGGCGAGATTGATGCAGACGTCAGAGCCCTCGAGACAGTCGGCCCAGTCCCCCGCATGAATGTCCCACGCGAGTGTCCGCCATGGAGCGGGTTTGGGTGCGCGCGTGAGGACGGTGACATCGTGGCCCTGGGCGTGGAAGTGGCGGGCAAGGATGTGACCAACCTGGCCGCTTCCGCCTGGGATGACGATACGCATGGTGGGAGTTTACACGCAGATCCGGAGGCGAATACTGAAACGATCCGTCATGGGAGGTATTGCTGCCACGCCAGCGTGGGCGATTCCGCGATCTGTTGGATGACGGCGTTTCGTTCACGCAGCAGAGATTGCATATAGTGCCGCAGGACCAGCGTTTCGGCGATCCGGCCAAGCAGCGGAATCGGCGCGGCGAAGCGAAAGACATCGCGCATCTCGGCCGTGCCGCCGGAAAGCGTGCGGAAATGGTGGTCGTGTTGCATGGAGCGGAAGGCGCCGCGGAGCATGGTGTCCTGGAAGTAGGCGGGGCGATCGAACGCGGTGATGCGCGAAGTAAGACGCTGGCGGATGAAGAAGTGGCGTGCCCGCCAGGTGACGGTGTCGCCGAGCGCGAGCAGGCCGGTGGCCGCGCCTTCCAGAGCGACAGCCTGCTCGCAGAAGTGGGTGTTGCCGGCGAGGTGAACTTCAACGGAGCGGGCCAGGTCGAAGCAGCGTTCGATGGGAGCGGCGATGAGCGTAGTCTCTTCGAGCGTAATCATGCAGCTAGAAGGATAGAATGGCGGAACGCTGTTCGCGAAGCTGCGCAGCGAAGAGCAAGGCCTTTTTGCACAGGAGGGAAGATGATTTGGCGGGTGTGTATGGCCGTCGTGCTGATGCAGGTGTGCTTTCGGGCGGCGAACGCGTGGGCGCAGCAAGGTGCGCCCGCCGCAACGACGTCGCAAGAGGAGCGCCGGCAGTTGACCGAGGGGGCGAAGGCTCCCGTGCAAGGCAAGCTGGCGGGGAACTGGCAGGGAACGCTCGAGACGGGCCAGGGGGACGGCCTTCGGATTGTGGTGAAGGTTGCAGGCGACGATGGCAAATACCGCGGCGCGTTGTACTCGCTGGACCAGGGCGGCGAGCCGATTGCGCTAAGCTCGGTGTCGTTGCACGGAACAGACGTAAACTTCACCAGCAAGATCATCGGATTGACCTACAAAGGGACGCTGAATCCGGATGGCAACACCATGTCCGGCAGCTCGACGCAGGGAAAAGAGACGCTCACGCTGAACCTGACTCGGGTGAGCGAGGAGGATACGTGGGCGATTTCCGAGCCGGCCAAACCGATGGCAAAAGACGCGCAGCCCAGCTTTGAGGTGGCGACGATCAAGCCGAGCAAGCCGGGCGTGCCGGGGAAGACGACCGACTTTGAGGGGCGGCACTTTACGATGGTCAACTACAACGTCAATGATCTGCTTGCGGATGCGTATGGGCTGCATACCAAGCAAATCGTCGGTGCCCCTGCATGGTTCGACACTGAGCTATTTGATATCGACGGCGTTCCGGATGTGCCGGGCGAGCCGAGTGACAAGCAAGCGGATCTGATGCTCCAGAGGCTGCTGGCGGACCGTTTCGCGCTGAAATTCCACCACGAGCAGCGCGAGCTCTCTGTTTTTGTGATTACGGTGGCCAAGGGTGGACCAAAGATGACGCTGACGGCCGCACGGCCCGACGATCCCGACGACGACTTCTGGTTCGACAAGCTGGGCGACCTGACCGTGCGCAACATAACGATGGACGAGTTTGCAAAGGAGATGCAGGGGAGTGTGACGGACCGGCCTGTCATCGACCGGACGGGTTTGACGGACCGCTACGACTTCAAACTGAGGTGGACGCCGGACGACTCACAGTTTTTGCAGTTTCGCTCGGCGGGTGTGCAGCAGCGCAAGACGAGCAAACCAAGCAATCAGCCGGCGCTAAACGATGCAATGCAACAGCAGATAGGGCTGCGGATCGAGCCGGTGAAGACGATGGACGACGTGATCGTGATCGATCACGTCGAGCATCCGTCCCCAAATTAGGGTGCGTTCATCGGCTCCATGGGGTGATTCCGCCCGCGGCGGGCTGCTTCTCGCGTATGCTGTTGCGAGGTATTTGGGAGAGCGCGATGCGAGTTGGGTTGATGACGCGGGAGTATCCGCCGCAGGTCTATGGCGGCGCGGGCGTGCACGTGGAGTATCTGAGCCGCGAACTGGCAAAGCTGATCGAGGTCGAGGTGCATTGCTGGGGGCCGCAGCGCGCGGACGAGGGCAACTTGCACGTGATCGGCGATGAGCCGCCGGCGGAGGTGACCGCCGGAACGGATGCGAAGTTCAAGACTGCGGTGGATGCGCTGGCGCTGAACCTGTCGCAGATGAAGGAGCTTGGCCGCATCGACATCGTGCACACGCACACGTGGTACGTGTCGATGGCCGGGTTTCTGGCGAAGAAGCTCTATAACATTCCGTTCGTGCTCACCACCCACTCTCTCGAACCGTTGCGGGCGTGGAAGGCGGAGCAACTGGGCTCGGGCTACGCGATGAGTTCGTGGATGGAACGCACCGCGATTCTGGACGCCGACGCAATCATCGCCGTCTCGCATGGGACCAAGGCGGACATTCTGCGCGCGTATCCCGAAGTCGATGCGGCGAAGGTGCATGTGATCTACAACGGCATCGATCTGCATGAATACCAGAAGACCTCGGCGACCGATGCGTTGGTGAAGTATGGCGTTGACGTGAGCGCGCCGTACGTTTTATTCGTCGGGCGGATCACGCGGCAGAAGGGCGTCGTGCATCTTGTCGACGCGGTGAAGTACCTGCCCAGGGGAATGCAGGTGGTGCTGTGCGCGGGTGCTCCGGACACGCCGGAGATTGCAGCGGAGATGCGCGCGGGTGTGGAGGCGGCGCGGGCCGCGGGCGGCAATATTGTGTGGATCGAGAAGATGGTGACCAAGACGGAAGCGATCGAACTGTATTCGAACTGTCGCGTATTCTGTTGCCCGTCGGTGTACGAGCCGTTCGGGATTATCAACCTGGAGGCGATGGCGTGCGGCGCTCCAGTGGTGGCGAGTGCGACCGGTGGAATTCTAGAGGTTGTGGTCGACAGCGTGACTGGATATCTGGTGCCGTTCAAGCCCGACCACGTCACCGGTTTCCCAGTCCATCCGGACAAGTTCTCGCGCGACCTGGCGGGCTGCCTTGCGGAGTTGATGGCGAACCCGGTGCTCTGCAAGCGCATGGGCGAAGCTGGCCGCCGCAGGGTCGAAGAGACGTTTGCGTGGGAGGCGATTGCGAAGCAAACGGTAGGACTGTATCGCGGGTTGGTGAAGGAATAGAGTCCCGGGCTATTTCAGGTTGGCCTGGGGGATTTGGGTTACGTCTCCTTGCTGTTGGGGTGGGGTGTAGGGCAGGTGGAAGTCGGCGAAGGCGTCGGGGTGGGCGGGGTCGAAGTCGGGGACGGAGGGGTCGAGGAATTTGGCGAGGGGGAGCTTCTGCTCGCGGATGCCGTGGACGATGGCGCGGGCGAGTTCGTAGGCGCCGAAGTTGTTGAAGTGGGTGGTGTCGGAGATGTCGCGCTCGACGCCGGGATAGCTGCCGGCTTTGAACTTCATGAAGGCGTGGTCTGCGCCCTCGACGCCCATGGCTTCGAACAGGGTCTTTGACATGGCGTTCAGGTCGATGAGGGCAGTGTCAGTGTCCTTGGCGATCTGGCGCGAGGCTTGGGGGTAGCCGCCAAGCGAGTCGACGATGTGGCCGTCCACATCGAACTGGTCACGGTTCATCGAGGTGACGATGATTGGCGTCGCTCCCTTGGCCCTCACCTGGGTGACGAAGTCGGTCATGATCTGGATGTAGCGAGGCATGCCGTTGGCGATCTTCTGGTCGTTGTGGGCAAACTGGACGAAGAAGTAGTCGCCGGGCTTGATGAGGGACATAATCTCAGCGAAGCGCTGCTCGCCCAGGAATGAAGCTGCGGACTCGCCAGACTCGGCGTGATTGGCAATGACAACGCCGGGCAGGAAGAAGCGTGGGAGTTGCTGACCCCACGAGGCCCAGGGCTCGACATCCTGATCGACCATAGTGGAGTCGCCGGCGAGGTAGAGCGTGGGCTCGGCTTTGGCGCCGACCAGCGGCTCGATGGTGAGTGAGTGGAAGGCGGGGTTGACGCCATTGAACTCGAGCGTAAGCTTCGCGTCCCAATCCAGATTGCCGATCTCGCGTTGCTTAAGGCGGACGCGGCCCTGGGTTCCGTCCGGCTTGGTGAACTCGGGGATGCGCACGTTGACATCGATGGTGCGGGTGACGGTCTTGCCGGCGGCGATGGGGAGGGTCTGGACATAGAGGCGGCGAGCCTCCGCGCGCACGGTAATGGTGGATGCTTCCTTGGCGCCCAGTTCCATGGTCACGCGATAGTTGCCAGGCGGAACGGGGATGGAGAAGAAGAAAGGCTTGTCCGTAGCCGAGCAGACCCCGCCAGCGATGGTGGGGACATTCTTCAGGTCCCAGCCCGCCGAAGTGCCCGAAATGAGGCTACTCGGCGTCAGCGCGACTGCGCCCTTCTTGGCGTCGCTGCAGGTGTAGGTCACCGGGCCGGTCAGCGCCGGCGAAACGACCGTGGGTGCGGGCGGCGTGGCCGGCATTATGGGCGGGCGAGCGGCCTGCGGTGCGGGTTGGGCGGACTGGGCGGCCTGGTCCGGGGCCGGGACTTGTGCGGCTGCGGTGAGGCTGAGAGCGAAGGCGAGGGCGGCGAGGACGGACAAAGTGCGCATGAAGGTGTCCTTCAGGTTGAACAGGAAATGATTTCGATCGGGAAATCGTAGCATTACAACGGAGACGTGGTCGAGACCACCGGAGTTGCAGCCGAACACCTCTCGATGATCATTTGGCGTCTCCGGTGGCCCTACATGCGCACGCGGCGAAGGCGGCGGCTGAGTCATGGTCCATGGAGCAGGTGTACTGCGGCCACGCGAGGCTTAGGATGGGCGAAAGATCGCCAGGGAAATAATTGCGGAGATAGGACTGGCTGGCGGCGGATTTGGCGGCGGGATCTGCCCGGAAGCCGCTGATAAGGGTAGCGACGGCCGCAGCATCGAAGGCGGGCTGGTGATAGGCGGCGGAGTAGGTGTACTCGGGCGACCAGGTGGCGGCAATGCCGGTGAGATTCGAAGCCATGATGACGGTGTAGTCGACCAGCGTTGCGCTGGACGGATCGACGGAAGCGAGCGTGAAGGTTGGGCGATTGCCGTTGACCGGGGTGATGGAAGCGGTGATCTTGAGAGGGAGTGCCGGCTGAGGGGGAACATTAGGAGTGATGGTTCCCTTCGGGTCTTTGCCGATGTCTTCAGCACCCTGGAGGTTGAGCGGTTGTGACGTGAGCAGGTGCATCTCGTCGGAGTGGGTGTGGCCGAATAGAGCGAGGCGGACGACGTCGGGATAACTGGAGAGAACATCGGCGAGCGCTTCGGAACCGAGGAACATGGACGGTTTGGCGCCCATGCAGACCATGGGAAGCCTGCGCGCGGTGGCGTAGAGATTGACACCCGGTGGAATGTGGCCGAGGACCCACACCTGCTGGTGTTGCTGGCGGGCGGCGGCGAGTTGCGTCTGAAGCCATTCGAGGATGGCATCGGCGGGAGCGGGATCGGGCCGGCCTGCGCAGGTCGCATAACTGCTGGACAGGAACACATCGTCGAGAACCAGGATGCGCGTGTGAGGTACGTCTGCGAGCGGGACGCTATAGTAGCCACCGGTGGCGAAGTCGCGCAGGACGGTGTCGCGGTCTGCCGGAGAGAGATCGGCGGGGAGAGCGCCGACGACGATTGGGGCGATCCTGGCCAGGAATTCGTCGTGAGCGGGGTTGAGTTGGTAGTCGGTGCAGCCGGTGTCGTCGTTGCCGAGAGCGATATAAATGGGAACGCCGGGAAGGGCTTCGCGCAGGGTGGAGACGATATAGCCGATGGTCTTTTCCACAAAGGCAAGGTAATCGGCGTGGGTCGCGCCGGGGAGCAGAGTCTTGTACCTGCAGTCGAACTGATGGGCCAGCAGGTCTCCGCTGAGGGTCGCGAATCGAACCTGCGAGGAGCGAGCGCGGATGGCGGCGAGACTGGACCGCCAGAGGGCATCGGGGGTGTCGGTGCCGTGGCCATTGCAGGCAGTTTGCAGGGCGGCGTAGTCGGCGGGCTGGGTGGGTGCGGGTGGAGCGTTCAGGATGGAGGGCCATTCAGCGGCCGGAACCGCGTTGAGCTTCGTCACCTTGGCGGGATCGTGGTAGGGATCGAGGTGGATGTCGGAGAGGAAGAGGGCGGGGATGGTGGCGACGGGCTGCGCCGGCGGGCCTGCGGGCTGGGCTGCGAGCTGGGCTGCGAGCGCGGATACGAGGGTCAGGAGTCCCAGAAGGACGGCTTGTTTGGCCACTTGACACCTCATTTTCCCGCCAAGAGTGCTTCATATTCTTGTATCTGGCCGAGGGTGAAGGAGTTCATGTCCGCACCGGACTGCCAGGCGCGATACCACTCGACCAGCCACTGGAGGGCGGTTTCCAGGTGAAGGCGGGGTTTCCAACCGAAGTCGGCGTGGGCCTTGCTCGCGTCGAGCTTGAGGTAGCCGGCCTCATGGACATGTTCCTGTTCATCGAGGGCCCAGGAGGCTCCGCTGCCCCAGAATTGGGTCATCTTCTGGACAATCCAGCCAACGGGTTTGGCATCGTCATCGTGAGGGCCGAAGTTGTATGCGGTGGCGTAGGGAGCAGGGTTGGCGGAGAGCAGGTGCTCCGCGAGCGAGATGTACCCGGCGAGGGGTTCGAGGACGTGCTGCCACGGGCGGATGGCGAAGGGGCGGCGGATGCGCACAGTCTCGCCCAAGAGGAAGCCGCGAACGAGGTCGGGGATAAGGCGGTCCTGGGACCAGTCGCCGCCGCCGATGACGTTGCCTGCGCGTGCGGTGGCGAGGGCGACTCGGTGCTCGGCGAGATGCGCGACAGGGAAGTAGGACTGGCGATAGGCGGCGGAGACGATCTCGGCGCAGGCCTTGGAACTGGAGTAGGGATCGTAACCGCCTAGAGGATCGGTCTCGACGTAGGGGCGGAGGGTTTCCTGGTTCTCGTAGACCTTGTCGGTTGTCACCGAAACGACGGCGCGGACGGATGGCGCGCGGCGGATGGCGTCGAGGACTCGGGCGGTGCCAATGACGTTGGTCTCGTAGGTGCCGATGGGGTCGGAGTAGGAGGCGCGGACCAGGGGCTGGGCGGCGAGGTGGAAGACGGCTTCGGGGGCGAAGTCGTGGAGAGCGGGCTCGAGGGTGGCGGGGTTGCGGATGTCGCCGCGGATGTCTTCTATGGCAGAGCCGATGCGCGCGGCGGTGAACAGGTTCGGGTCAGTGCTGGGGTCTAATGCGTAGCCGCGGACGATGGCGCCCTTGGAGGTGAGCCACAGGGCCAGCCAGCCGCCTTTGAAGCCGGTGTGGCCGGTGAGGAAGACGCGTCTGTTGCGCCAGGAGAATGCGGGGTCGGACATGGCTATCAGAATAACTGCTTAACCCCAATTTGCACCGACGGGCACCGATTTCACAAAACAAAGCAACTACGGATTTACACGAATGATTATGGATTTAGGATCAAGGCTAAGGGGGCGGACTATGCGCGGATTGCTGGTGGGAATCGTGGCTGCGTGCGCGTTGTCAGCGGGTGCACAGGAGCCGCACCCAAAGTTTGATGCCTTTGAAGTGGCGACGGTGAAGCCGGTGGATGCGGATGCGAAAGCGGGGCGGTTCTTCAAGATGGATGGGACGCACCGCTGGGTGGCCACGAACTTCACGCTGCAGGCCCTGATTGCGCTGGGGTACGACATGAATCCGCGGACTATTTCGGGAGGGCCGGAGTGGATCGATTCGCAGCACTTCGACATTGAGGCGGTAACGCCGGGGGACGTTGCGCCGACGAGGCTGGAGCAAATGCAGATGTTGCGGGCGCTGCTGGTGGAGCGGTTTGCGCTGAAGTTTCATCGGCAGGGTAAGGAGATGCCGATCTATGCACTCAGCGTGGCCAAAGGCGGGCCGAAGCTGAAGGCCGCAGCCAATCCGGACGACCCGCCGAAGATATATGGGGTGGTTTATCCGGACCGGATTGAGGTTCCTGCGCGGAGCGTGACGATGGATGATTTCGTCGCGATGCTACAGCGGGCGACGCTGGATAAGCCTACGTTGAATCGGACGGGGCTGGCGGGGAAGTACGACTTCGATTTGAAGTTCGCGCAGGATACGTCGCAATACGGTGGACAGGTGGGGACAGCTCCGGAGGATACACAGAGCCCACCGTTGTTTACGGCGGTGCAGGAGCAGTTGGGGTTGAAGCTGGAGGCGACGCGGGGGGTGGTGAGCGCGATGGTGGTGGATGCGGCGGTGAAGCCCGCAGTGGATTAGGGACTAGGCTAAGGCTTAACACCGATTTACACCGGCGGGCACCGATCTAAGGGCAGCCCGTGAATTTGCGCGGATACACACGGATTAGTGGAAGGGACGAGACTGACCTCACAATAACCCCTCGCTTCGCTCCGGGTGATCATGGAGAACGATGATTACCAGGTTTTCCAGGGGGCTTTGCCTGAGGCCCAGAGGTCTTCGAGTTGCTGCTTGTCGCGGAGGGTGTCCATGGCTTGCCAATAGCCGTGATGAGGGTAGGCCTGGACTTCACCTTTGGCAACCAGCGCTTCGATGGGTTGACGCTCGAACATCCAGCGGTCGTCTCTGACCTCGGCAATGACTTTGGGTGAGAGGACGAAGAAGCCGCCGTTGATCCAGCCGCCTTCGTCCTTGGGCTTCTCCTGAAAGGCGTAGACGCTGTTGTTCTTGACGCCCAGGGCGCCGAAGCGGGCGACGGGCTGGACGCTGGTAAGGGTGACGAGCTTGCCGTGGGCCTTGTGGAAGGCGATGGTGGCCTGGATGTCGACGTCGGCGACGCCGTCGCCGTAAGTCATGCAGAAGGGATCGTCCGATTTGGGGTCGAGGTACTTGGCGATCCGGCGGAGGCGGCCGCCGGTGCCGGAGTCGTCGCCGGTGTCGACCAGGGTGACACGCCAAGGCTCGGCGACGGAGTCGTGTACGGTCATCTTGTTGCCGGCGACGTCAAAGGTGACGTCGGAGGTGTGCAGGAAGTAGTTGGCGAAGTACTCCTTGATGATGTAGCCCTTGTAGCCGAGGCAGATAATGAAGTCGTTGATGCCCTGCTGCGAATAGAGCTTGAGGATGTGCCAGAGGATGGGGCGCCCGCCAATCTCGACCATGGGCTTGGGGCGGACCGTGGTTTCTTCGCTGAGACGCGTGCCGAGACCACCGGCTAGAATGACCGCTTTCATGGTGCTCCTTCACGGAGAAGCATGGGGGTTGGACAGCGACCAGCCAGACATCTCCACGTATGAGTATGACATGCGAACCGATGCGGAAAGCGGAAGGAGTGCCTTTGTGTATTCTTGGAAGTGACCAGGAAGTAATGCCCTGGGGCGGTGACAAGTGGGGCGTGCGGGAAGGGAACATAGATGATGGTGAAGCTTTCCGACTACGTGTTCAGCAGGCTGAAGGAGTGGGGGGCGAAGCACATCTTCCTGGTGACCGGCGGCGGTGCGATGCACCTGAACGATTCGATCGGCACGTCGGGGCTCGGGTACATCTGCACGCACCATGAACAGGGTGCGGCAATGGCCGCCGAGGGTTACGCGCGGATCACGAATACACCTGGGCTGCTGAATGTGACGTCGGGGCCGGGGAGCATCAATGCGCTGAATGGGGTGTTTGGCGCGTGGACGGATTCGATTCCGATGCTGATTCTGTCGGGGCAGGTGAAGCGCGAGACCTGCATGCGAACGTATGGCATCACCAACCTGCGCCAGCTTGGCGACCAGGAGGTCGACATCATCCGCATGGTCGCGGGGATTACGAAATACTCGGTGTGGATCGACGATCCGGAGACGATTGGGTACCACCTGGAGCGGGCGTGGTACCTGGCGCAGCACGGTCGGCCGGGGCCGTGCTGGCTGGATATTCCAGTGGACGTGCAGTCGGTGCAGATCGATCCTGAGAAATTGAAACACTACGATCCGAGCGAGGATGCGCTGGTGTGGGATAAGGCTCGCGTAGAGGCGGACGTGGCCGATGTGCTGGCGCGGATCAAGGCTGCGGAACGGCCGGTGATGTTTGCCGGGACCGGCGTGCGGCTGGCGGGCGCGCTGGGGGAGTTCGACGCGGTGATCCGGAAGCTGCGGATTCCCGTGGTGACGGCGTGGACGCACGACTTGATTGCATCCGACGACGAGTTGTTCTGCGGACGGCCGGGAACGATTGGCGAGCGGGCTGGGAATTTTACGGTGCAGAACTCGGACGTGCTGCTGGTGCTGGGATCACGGCTGAATATCCGGCAGACGAGTTATAACTGGGCGTCGTTTGCGCGGTTCGCGACCAAGATTCAGGTGGATGTGGACGCGGCGGAGTTCACCAAGCCGCTGCACCACCCGGATATCGCGATTCATTGCGATGTGAAAGTGTTTTTGCAGGAGATGCTGCGGCAGTTGAGCATGGAGCCTTGTCCGTGCAGGGACCATGCGACGTGGCTGGAACGGGCGCGGGAGTGGAAGACGAAATATCCCGTGGTGCAGGATCGGCAGAAGGGCGACGGGCCGCCGCTGAATCCGTATTACTTTATCGATCGGCTGTTTGCGATTCTCGATGAAGACGACGCGGTGGTGTGTGGGAACGCGACGGCGTGCATCATGCCATACCAGGCGGGCAAGCTGAAGAAGCGCATGCGGCTGATCTCAAACTCGGGGTCGGCGTCGATGGGGTACGATCTGCCGGCATCGATTGGCGTGGCGGTCGCAAAGAGCGGGGGGAGCGGGCGGGTGATCTGCCTGGCCGGCGATGGCAGCCTGCAGATGAATGTGCAGGAGTTGCAGACGGTGGTGATGCACAACCTGCCTGTAAAGATTTTTGTGCTGAACAATGGTGGGTATCTGTCCATCCGGCAGACGCAGAATGGGTTCTTCCAGGGACGACTGATCGGGACGGGCGCGACCAGCGGGATTACTTTTCCGGACATGCTGAAGGTGGGTGCGGCGTATGGGATTCCGTCGTTTCCGGTGGACAAGATCGGCGACCTCGAAATGGTGAAGGCCGAACTGGCCAAGCCGGGGCCGAGCCTGTTCGATGTGCAGTTCGACGTGGCGCAGGAGTTTGAACCGAGGCTGCGATCGAAGATACTGCCGGACGGGAAGATTCAAACGCCGAATCTTGAGGACATGTACCCGTTCCTTTCGCCGGAGGAACTGGCCTCGAACATGCTGGTCTCGGACAAGAAGTGATGGCGATCGTCAAGCTGCCGGGAACGCTGGTGTTCGACCTCGACGGGACGCTGTTGGATTCGCTGCCGGGTATCCGGTATTCGCTGGAGGCGGCGTTCCGGGCGTGCGGGTTGGCGGTGGGCGAGGTTGATCTCCGGTCGCTGATTGGGCCGCCCATCCGGACGATTCTGGCGCGCATGGCGGCCAAGCAGCCGACCGAAGAGGAGCTGGATCAACTGGAACGGTCGTTTCGCTGGAGTTACGACAGCGAGGGTTGGCGGAGGACTCCGCATTATGAGGGCGCTGCGGAGGCGTTGCGGAGATTGCAGGCGGAGGGCAGGCGGTTGTTTGTGGTGTCCAATAAGCCGCGGCATATCTCCATGAAGATCCTGGAGACCGAGGGCACAGCGGGCCTGTTTGACGAGATTGTGACCAAGGATTCGCGCACGCCGATGTACCAAGACAAGCAAGAGATGATGCGATATCTGCTGCAAAAGTGGGAGATAGCGCCGGAGAAGTGCCTGATGATCGGGGATACAATTGAAGACGCTGAAGCCGCGTCGAAGACTGGAATGCGGTTTTGTTTAGTGACCCACGGTTACGGCGCCGTGCCGGAAGGCTCGACCGTTCCGGTAGCATTCCGGATCGGCCACTTTTCGGAGTTGGTGTCGAGTTTGGCACAGGAGTAGCACTTTGATTGACAAGGACGTTTTCGAAGATCTCTTCGTTCTGGAGATGGCGAACAACCATCTTGGGAGCGTGGAGCGCGGCTTGAAGATTATCCAGGAGTTCGCGCAGATTGTGCGCTTCAACAATGTGCGGGCATCGATCAAACTGCAGTTCCGGGACGTTGAGAACTTCATCCACAAGGACTTCCAAAGCCGCTCCGATCTGCGCTACGTGAAGAAGACACTGGACACGCGGCTGACTGACGAGCAATATGCCACGCTGGTGAAGGCGATCCGGCAGGCAGGATGCATCGCGACGGCGACCCCATTCGACGAGCGGTCGGTCGACCTGTGCGTCGAGCTGGGGCTGCCGATACTGAAAGTTGCCAGCTCCGACATGAACGACTGGTTGCTGCTGGAAAAGATCGCCAAGACCAAGAAGCCGGTGGTGGTTTCTACCGGCGGATCGTCGTTGAAGGACATGGACGATATCGTGACTTTTTTTGCGAACCGGAATATTCCGCTGGCGATTAATCACTGCGTGTCGATCTATCCGGCGGAGGATTCGGAGTTGGAGATCAACCAGATCGATTTTCTGAAGAACCGCTACCCGAACAACACCATCGGCTACTCGACGCATGAGTGTACCGACTGGACGAATTCGATGATGCTCTCGTATGCCAAGGGGGCGCGGACGTGGGAGCGGCATATTGATATCGAGTCGGATGGCGTGAAGGTTTCGCCATACAACAGCCTGCCGCACCAGATCGACGAGTGGTTCAAAGCATTTCACAAAGCGAAAGAGATGTGCGGCGCACCGGGGACGCAGAAGCGCATGCCTCCCAAGAAAGAAACTGAGTATCTAGACGCGCTGGTGCGCGGCGTTTACGCGAAGGAGGACCTTCCCGAAGGACACTCCTTGACCGATGAAGACGTGTATCTTGCGATACCGCTGCAGAAGGGCCAACTCTCCTGCCGCGAACTCATGAGCGGCGAAATGTTGTTGAAGCCGGTGAAAAAGGACCAGGCGATCCGCATCGAGGACATCGACAGCCCATATGCGCAGATACCGTCGCTGAAGAAGACGATCTACAACCGGGGTTTGGACGTAAGCAAGTAAGTCCCGGCCGTACCCATAGCGCAGCCATTCATGCGCGGAGCTGGATTCGCACTCCATGAACAGACTCTGGCACGATCTTGAACTTATCCGGTCGGCGACGCAGGAGCTGTGGGAGGAGATGCGGGGGCAGCGCCTGTTCGTCACGGGCGGAACCGGCTTCTTCGGGTGCTGGTTAGTCGAAAGCTTCTGCCACGTTAATCGTGAGCTTGGACTGGGGGCGCGGGCGACGGTGTTGTCGCGCGACCCAGTGATGTTCGCGGCGAAGTGTCCGCACCTGACCGACGATCCGGCGATCACGATGCTGCGGGGGGACGTGCGTGATTTCGATTTTCCCGCGGGTGAGTTCCGGTATGTGATCCACGCGGCGACTGAGGCGAGCTTGAAGCAATCGCAAGAGCAGCCGCTGGAGATGCTATCGACGATCCTGGCGGGGACGGAGCGGACGCTGGAGTTCGCGGCGCAGTGCGGATCGCGGAAGTTCCTGCTGACCAGTTCGGGTGCGGTGTACGGCAAGCAGCCACCGGAGATGGCGCACGTGCCGGAGACCTTTGCGGGCGCGCCCGACCCGCTGGACGCAACCAGCGTGTATGGGGAAGGGAAGCGTGCGAGCGAACTGATGTGCGCGCTGCACCAAAAGACCGCGACGGCGGCGGGTGTAGCGTTTGAGGCAAAGATTGCGCGCTGCTGGGCGTTCTGCGGGCCGCACCTTCCATTGAATGCGCATTTTGCGATTGGAAACTTCATTGGGGACGTATTGGCGGGTCGGCCGATTTCCATTGCCGGGGATGGTACAGCACGGCGGTCGTATCTCTACGCGGCGGACCTGGCAATTTGGCTCTGGACCATCCTGCTGCGTGCGCCGGCGCTGGTGCCCATCAACGTTGGTTCAGCTCATGATGTGAGCATCCGCGAGTTGGCCGAAGTGGTTGCGACGACGCTGGCGCCGGCGATCGAGATACGGGTTGCGAAGCAGGCGGTTCCGGGCACGCCTCCGACAAGATATGTTCCGTCGGTCGCGCGAGCGGAAGAGATGCTGGGATTGCGCGAGACGGTGGGGTTACAAGAGCAGATTCGCCGTACGGCTGCGTGGTATGGGCATGCGACCGCGCGTGATACGGTTTGAAGGATGGGGGAAGAGATGAAGCTGATCAGCATCGTGAGTCCCTGCTACAACGAGGAAGGCAACGTTGGCGTGCTGACGGACCGGGTGCGCGAACTTATGGCGGAGATGCCGCAGTACCGGTATGAGCACATCATCATCGACAACAACTCGACGGACGGAACGGTCGACGAACTGCGGAAGATTGCTGCGCGCGACAAGAACGTAAAGGTGATTGTGAATGCGCGCAACTTTGGGCACATCCGGTCGCCGCACCACGCGCTGCTGGAGGCCCAGGGAGACGCAGTGATTGTGCTGCTGAGCGATCTGCAGGATCCGCCGGAGTTGATCAAGGACTTTATCCGCGAGTGGGAGGCAGGGTGGCCAATCGTGGTGGCGATCAAGACTACCAGCGAAGAGAGCGGACTGATGTATGCGATTCGCTCGGCGTATTACACGACGATTGCGAAGCTGACCGATGTGAAGGTCTTTGAGCACTTCACCGGATTTGGTCTGTACGACCGCCAGGTGATGGACATATTGCGCAAGGATTTTCGCGATCCGAATCCCTATTTCAGGGGGCAGATCGCGGAGATCGGCCTGCCGGCAAAGCAGATTGAATACCACCAGAAGCGGCGCACGCGCGGCATTACCAAGAACAACTGGTACACGCTGTACGACATGGCGATGCTGGGTATCACTAACCTTTCCAAAATCCCGTTGCGCGCAGTGGTGTTCCTGGGGTTTGTGTGCGCGCTTTTGAGTATGGCGGTTGGCCTCTTTTATCTGGTGCTGAAGCTGGTGTTCTGGAGCCACTTCGAACTCGGCCTGGCTCCCACCATGATTGGGCTGTTCTTTCTCGGTTCGGTGCAACTGATTTCGCTCGGCATTATCGGCGAGTATGTGGGGTCCATTCACAGCATTGTGCAGAACCGGCCGCTGGTAACGGAAAAGGAGCGCATCAATTTCTAGCCATGGGGTGGGTGCCGAATCACGGAGGCTTGAAGCGTGATCGTGAAGATGGGCAAGCGGCTGGCGGAGATTCAGTCGGTTCGCTTTCTGGTGATCGGCGGAGGCAATACGCTGTTCGGCGTAGCCGATACGTTTGTGGTGCTGAAATTACTCTTCATGTTGCAGCCGGGCCAGCCCAAGTTGATGGGCACCCTAGCCATGGCCTCGTCATCGATGGTCAACATCGGCTTCTCTTTTCTGACCTACAAATGGTTTGTGTTTCGGACGAAGGGCAATTACCTGAAGGAGTATCTGCGCAGTCTTACGATTTATCTTCCGAGCCTGGCGTTGAACACGTTTCTGGTGGCCCCACTGGCCGTGCTGTTGCACCGATGGACGGGGTACGATCGCGGTTCGGTCTACATGGCGATGGGGGCCATCCTTGCGTTCACGATTGTGTTCAGCTTCTTTGGCCACAAACACGTTTCGTTCAGGCAGGATGGCGCGCCGGGTGCAGATACGGTCGCGTAAAGGAGGCTGCTTGAGGGCGCAGTCCGGTGCCGCGGGTGTGTATCCTTAAGAAGACATATGAGCGATAAGGCAGAAGAGCTTCGGCAGCGGATTCTTGAACTCACGGCGCAGTACCACGCGGCGAAGTTCCCGGCGGCAGAGTTCGTTCCGGGAACGTCCAAGGTGCCGGTGTCGGGCAAGGTGATTGGCGCGGAGGACATCTGTTCGGTGGTGGATTCGGCGCTGGACGCGTGGTTTACGACCGGGCGGTTTGCCCGGGAGTTTGAGCGGAGGCTGGCGCGGTTTGCCGGCGTGCGTTCAGTGAGCCTGGTGAACTCGGGGTCGAGTGCGAACCTGGTCGCGCTGAGTGCGCTGACTTCGCCGAAGCTGGGCGCGCGTGCGCTAAGGCCGGGCGACGAGGTGCTGACGGTTGCGGCGGGCTTTCCGACGACAGTAAACCCGATATTCCAGAACCGCCTGGTTCCGGTGTTTGTGGACGTCACGCTGCCGACGTACGAGGTCGATGTGACCAAGCTCGAGGCCGCGTACAGCCCGAAGATGAAGGCGGTGATGATCGCGCACACGCTGGGCAACGTCTTCAACCTGGATGCGGTGGGAGCCTTTTGCAGGAAGCACAATTTGTGGCTGATTGAAGACTGCTGCGACGCTCTGGGGTCGACCTGGAAGGGACGCAAGGTGGGTACGTTTGGCGATATTGCGACGGTGAGCTTCTACCCGGCGCACCACATCACTATGGGCGAAGGTGGCGCAGTGATGACGGACAAGCCCATCCTGCAGGTGCTGATCGACAGCTTCAGGGACTGGGGGCGTGACTGCTGGTGCGAGCCAGGCAAGGACAACACATGCGGCAAGCGGTTCGAGTGGCAACTGGGCACGCTGCCCTGCGGATACGACCATAAGTACACCTACTCGCATATCGGCTACAACCTGAAGGCGACGGACATGCAGGCCGCGCTGGGACTTTCGCAGATAAACAAATTGGAGGGCTTTATTACGCGACGCAAAGAGAATTTTGCGTATCTGCACGCGGCGCTGAAGCCGCTAGAGGAGTTCCTGGTCTTGCCACAGGCCACGGAGCATGCGGACCCGAGTTGGTTCGGATTTCCGATTGGTGTGAAGACGGACGCGCCCTTTACGCGTGACCAGCTTACACATGCATTGGAAACTCAGAAGATTGGAACGCGGCTGCTGTTTGCGGGCAATCTGCTGCGGCAGCCGGCGTATGAGGGCTGGGAGTATCGTGTGGTGGGCGAACTGCCGAATACCGATTTTGTGATGAACCAGGTGTTCTGGATCGGGGTGTTTCCGGGACTGACGAAGGAGATGCTGGACTTTATTGTGAAGACGGCGATGGATTTTGTGGGGACGGTGAGGAGCGGGTTGGTGGTGGTTTAGGCTACGGGTTGCGCTCGCGGGAAGGCGATAGCAGTTGCACGGTGATGATCATCGCGGGGACGAGGAAGGCGAAGGAGCCCAGGACCCACATGATGACGGCGCCGAGGACCTGGTCTGTCAGCACGGGTATTCCAAATGGGTCGGGGTGGCTGACGTAATACGGGTAGACCGGCCGATCGCAAAAAGTTAGAAAGCCAGAGAGCATGGTCATGACGATGTCGGCCAGTGCCAGGTAGAGCAACGCTCCCCAATTGTTCCGTTGCTTCGGCGCGGGCCAGGGCCGGAGGATTGTCCACCAAAAGAGCAGCGACGTGATGAGGAAGCAGAGATGCTCCGCGCCGTGGATGGTTTCGTTTTCAAGGGCGAGGTCGTAGGCAGCCGGTACGTGCCAGGCCAAGTAGGCGACGTTCATGGCCAGCCAAGCGATGGCAGGCGTGACCAGCCAATGCGCGAAGCGGCGCAGCGGCTGCAGGCGAAGCAGCGGCCCGGCGATCCATCGGCGTAGAGGCGCAGGCAGGCCGCGGAGTAGCGGGACTACTGGGAGTCCATAGAGCAAGAGCATGGGGATGGCCGACATCAGCAGCAGATGCTCGACCATGTGAACCGTGAGCAGTGTGTCGGCAAAGCCGTCGAGAGGTGAGGCGACCGCGATCCAGAGAAGTGTGAGGCCGCCAAGGAACGACATCAGGCGAAGGTCGGTGAATTGAGCACGGCGGGTCTTGCGAATGGCCCGCCAGCCGCGTACATAGATTGCTGCGGTGATCAGAATCGACAACGTGAGCCAGATGGGCAATGACCAGTCGGCAAAGATCGCACGCGCAGCGTCGGACATCGGCTATGGCGTCTTCGGCGCGGGTTGGGTTTGGGGCGGTGGAGATTGCTCGGCGTGGGTGGGTTCCCGGGAGGAATCGATAGCAGGCGCGAGGTTGCCATTCAGGGTCATCAGGAAGCCGATGAGCGCCTTGGTCTCCGCTGGGTTCAGCGCGTTGCCGTAAGCGGGCATGTTGCCGCCGCCTTGCAACACCTGACGAATGATCTGGTCTTCAGTCATGCGCGAGGCAATGGCGTCGAGTGCAGGTCCGCGCTGTCCGCCCACGCCACCCAGTGAGTGGCAGTCGCGGCATTGCTTGTCCTGCAACACCAGCGCGCCCTGGCGCTCCAACGGCGCGCGGTTATGCAGGTACTTGGCGGGGACGGGCGCGCTGGTCCACGCGTCCATGATGGGACTCCACGGTGTGTAGGTGGCCAGCCGGGTAAAGATGCCAAGCGTGAGCGCGATGACCGATACCATCAGCACTGCGACCGGCCGCCGCGCCCAGTGACGCTCGCCTTCGCCTGCGAATACAGGCAGAAGCAGCATGGCGACAATGACCAGCACCGGCACGATCAACATGAAGGGCGTCTCGATCGAGGTGGGAAGAAAGGCGAGCAGCGCGTAGATCCAGAGGAAGGCGAAGTCCGGCTTGGGTACGGTCTGGATGATGGTGGGATCGGGCGTTCCGGTGGGGCCGAACGGGCCAAAGAAAAACGCGCACGCCATTACGGCGAAGATAATGGCAGCGGCAAAGACCGCGTCCTTCCAGGCTGCGTCGGGCACGAAGGGAATGCCGGTCTTCGCGGTCAACTCGTGGTACTCGCGCTCGTAGGTGGCCTTGCTGACGAGCCGGCCGGGCATCGGCCATTCGCTGACGCCGTGCTTCAGGGTCATGAAGATGTGCATGAAAGCGAAGGCCAGCAGCAGTCCCGGGATAACGAAGACGTGCAGCGTGAAGAAGCGCGAGACAGTTGCGCCGCCGATGGTGGGACCGCCGAGCAGCAGATGCACCAGCGGCGCGCCGATGAAGGGAACACGGCTCATAATGGATGCGCCGATGCCGAGGCCCCAATATGCATCCTGGTCGAAGCGCATGACCTGGCCGGTGAAAGCCATGCCCAGTGTGAGCAGAAGCAGACCAACGCCGATCATCCAAGTCAGCTCGCGCGGAAATTTGTATGCTCCAAACAGGAAGACCTGCACCATGTGGATGAGCACAATGGCGATCATGAAGTCGGAGCCCCAGCCGTGCAGCGCGCGCAGATACCAGCCGAGCGGGATGCTGTGGTTCAGGATGCCGAGGCTGGTCCAGGCTTCGTTGGCCGACGGACTGTAGACCAAGGCGAGCAGGATTCCGGTGACCACCTGCAGGATCAAAAGTGCTGTCGCTGCGCTGCCGAAGACATACCACCAGCTCGCATTGTTCTCGGGCGTGGGATGCGCGGCGGCCTCGCTGAGCGGCTTGATCAAGCCAAGCCGATGCTCCAGCCATTCGTAGGCGGCGATCGCACTCTGTTTTATGCTCGCCATTCGGACCTCGCGGAGGCGGAATTGATGATTGCGGGGGAGATTTGGGTGAGCGGCTTCGGCTTGTTGCAGGAGGCCTGAGTTGCCAGCGTAGGCATGTCTCCCGCGTGGATGACCAGCGAATCACCGTCCAGTCTGTAGCGGTATTCGAAGAGGCCACGCTCCGGCGGTCCTGAGGCTCGGCTGCCGTCTTCGTAATACGCGCCGCCGTGGCATGGGCAGAGAAAGAGCTTCGATTGCGCGAACCAGCGCACCGGGCAACCGAGGTGCGCGCAGTTGACCGCGAAGACCTGGAACTGCCGGTCTGAGATGCGCCGCACCCAGCACGCAACTTTGGCGGTGTCGCCGTCGTCGAAGGTGGCGACGGGACTGCGAAAATCGGCTAGCCGTGTCTCTCCGACAGGGAAGTCGTTGATGCCACCGAGAGCAATCCACGCTCCGGTGTTCGAACCCTTCTTCAGCGCCGGCCCCAGCAGATAGCCGACCAGCGGTACGGCGAGCACTATTCCGACAGCCGCGTTCAGCATCACGGAGAGCTTGAACAGGAAGGCCCGGCGCGAGTGCAGCACAGCTTTGGCGTCGGGCGCGGTGATTTCGCTGGGCGGAATCGGTAAGCCGGGATGGTTGAGTTCGCTCATACGTGTCTCCGCTTGCTACGGGTGCTGCGGGTAGACCTGGCCGGGCGCTGCGACGCGATGCGAGGCGAGCCATGCGACGATGTCGGTAATCTCCCGGTTGAAGTCAACGAAGTTAGTGAGTTGCCGGTCGACGAATGTGGTCGAAGTTGGGACGCACACATACGCGCGCCAGTCATGCGCGTCCTGCTCGGTCTGACCGGCGAGGATGAAGCTGCGGAGGCCTTGATCGCTAACGAGGGCGAGGTAAGTGGGGTCGACAAGCGAGCCTGTACGGACGGGAGCTGCCCTCAGAGCGGGAGGGATTGAGCTTCCTGCGGGCTGTCGGCTCGGATAGGTCCCGCCGGTCCCGTCGGCGCTGTGGCACTGGGCGCAGTAATCAGCGAAGGCCTGCTTGCCATGGGCAACATCGCCGGGGCCGCTGCTCTCGTAGGCGGGATAAGCGCATCCTTTCAGCGCGGAGGGATTGCCCCAGGTGGAAATCATGCCGGAGGTGAGAACCGCGATCTGCTGATCGGTGAGCATGCCGCCTTTGGAGCGGGCGAAGGGCGGCATCATAGTGTTGGAAACGCCGGCTGCGGTGACGCGCTGAATATTGGAAGCGCCGGCGATGGCGAGGTAGACGGGATTGTTGAGCGATATCGCCGCGCCGCTCTTTCCATTCTCCCCATGGCAGGCGGAGCAGTTCTGCCGATAGAGCGTCGCAAAGTCGAGTACCTGTTCCGGCCGCGGAGTCTCCGGTTCAGGGCCGGGCTTTCCCGGCGCAGTACGGCAACCTGTTGCCGCAAAAGAGATCGCGCAGGCCAGCAGCCACCGATTCACCGAGTTCAGGCTTCGTGACTTCATTGGAGGTGATCTTCCTCGCTCGTGTTTTCCTGCGACAGTTCCTCTGGCGCAATATGCAGGCCGGCACGGACAGCGAATGGCAAGGCCCGGAACTGCGGCGTACGCACTCGGGCTTGGAGATTGACCACGTAGCCGCATACCAATCCAAAGGCGACTTGCGAGATGACGAACCAGAACCAGTCGATGCGCTGATTCAAAATCGGGCTGACAATGCCCAGAGCGGAATACACAATTCCGGTAATCAGCAGCGGAGCCATGAAGCCCGCGGTAAGAATCGGATACCTGGGGAACATGGGCAGCATGGCGCCGTATAACAGGCCCACCAACAGCGAGACAAAGCCCTGAATCAGGAAGCCGGCCAAGACTCCCTGCAGATGAAACTGGCTGAGGAACGCGTCACTGGCACCGGCCCAACTGACGAAGCCGCCTGCCGCCAGCAGGTTCACCGAGTACCAGAGGCTGTGGTACTTCAGCAGGCTGAAGATGGTTGCCGGCACCACCATCGCAGTACCGCCGGCGATGCCGCCACGAATGCCGGTGGTGATTCTGAAGGTCTCGATGGGAAGAATCCTGCGTGGCGCATGGCTCGCAGGGCGCGCCGGGCGCTCCATAATGGTGCGCGTGGTTGTGATCGTAACCTCTTCGCTGCTGACCGGAACGGCCTCGTGAGCCTCGTGTGGGAACACCTGGAGAGCCCAGCCCACGGCCCCGGCAATGCTAAGCAGAAGTCCCAGAATGGCGACCGCAATGTTGGTCACCATGCCTGCCATGATGAGCGAGATGCCAAGTGCAAGCACCAGGGGCCATGCCGTCGGCCGCGGAAGCTGAATCACGTTGGGATCGCTGCTTGCGTGTTCGTCCTGCATGGTGCCTCCTTCCTCAGATATGTGGTCTATCTGCCAAGCACATAAACGACGGTAAAGACGACGACCCATACGGCGTCGACAAAATGCCAGTAGAGCGACAGTACTTCCAGCCTCCCGGTGTGCTTGCTGGTCAGCGATCCGGTGAGCGAGAAGAACAGAGCCAGCGAAAGCATCAACAGGCCGACGACGACGTGGGTTGCGTGCAGGCCGACCAGCGAATAAAAGGTGGTGCCAAAGAGATTGGTCTGGATGGTGAGGTGATCGACCGTGATGAGGTGGTACCACTCGTGCGCCGTACCGCCGAGGAAGATTCCTCCCAGCAGCACCGTCGCCGCCAGCCACAGCGAGCACAGACTGCGCTTGCCGTGGTGCAGCGCTGAGACGGCCGCATGGACAGTGGCGCTCGATGAAAACAGGCAGATGCTGGTGAAGATGGGGACTTCGAGCACGCTGGGCGTCGGCCCGGTCAGGCTCTTGCCGAGATAGTAGAGATACGCCACGATGAAGATGATGAAGATCGCGGACTCGGCGACGATGAGGCACGCCATACCCACAATGCCGCGCGAGGGCAGCTCCCAGACTGCGTTCGTGTTGTGCGGGATGACGGCGGCTTCGCTCAAGCGCTTCCTCTCTATTCGTAGTGGCTGTCAGGGTCGTCGGGATGTTTGAGGTCCCACAACGGACGGCGGCTCTCGACAATCGGAGTCACCGCGAAGTTATAGGCTGGCGGAGGCGAGGTGGTGGACCACTCCAGCGTCCACGCATCCCACGGATCAGGCCCGGCAACGGGGCCCTTGAAGTAGGACCACACCATGTTGTAGACGAAGAGCAGCGTGCCGATGGTCTGGAAGATGGCGCCGCTGGACACGATCATGTTCCACATCATCCATCCGCGGTCGGCTTCGTAGGTATAGATGCGGCGTGGCATGCCTTCGAGTCCTGGGATGTGCATGAAGTCGAAGGTCAGGTGGAAGCCAATAAGAAAAATCCAGAAGTGCCACTTGCCGAGCTTCTCGCTCAACATGCGGCCGGACATCTTGGGAAACCAGTAGTAAAACGCGGAAAACAGCATGAATAGGATCGCGCCCACCAGTACATAGTGGAAGTGCGCCACGACAAAGTAGGAGCCGCCGAGCTGCCAATCGAAGGGTGCGACCGACAGCATGATGCCAGTGAGGCCGGCAATGAGGAACTGGAACAAAAACCCGATGGCGAACATCATCGCGGCGGTGAAGTGAATCTTGCCTCCCCAAAGCGTCGCCAGCCAATTGAATATCTTGATGCCGGTGGGCACGGAGATGGCCATGGTGGCGAGGACGAAAAAGGTGTTGGCGCCGGAGGTCATGCCGATGGTGAACATGTGGTGTGCCCAGACGCTGAGGCTGATGAAGCCGATGCCTACCGACGCGGCCACCATCGCCGGATAGCCGAAAACGGCTTTGCGCGAGAAGACCGGAATGATCTCGTTGGCGAAGGCGAAGGCAGGGAGAATGAGGACGTAAACCTCGGGGTGGCCGAAGATCCAGAAGAAATGCATCCAGAGGACGGCCGAGCCGCCGGCCTGCGTGTCGAAGAAGTGCGAGCCGACGTAGCGGTCGAGCATCAGCATGATCTGCGCGGCCGTGAGCGGGCTGATGGTGACGAAGACCAGGCAGGACATCACCAGGTAGAGCCAAACCAGCAGAGGCATCCGGTTCATCTTCATGCCGGGGCAGCGCATGCAGATTGTCGTCGCCACTATATTCAGTGCCGTTCCAATGCTGCCGACTCCGCTGAGCAGGATGGCGAGCGTCCAGTAGTCGGAGCTATGACCCGGAGAGAAGGCTTTGAGGGCGAGGGGCGCATAGGCCCACCAGCCGATATCGGGCGCGCCCGGCCCGCCGTACAAGCCGCTGCCTCCCAGATAGCTGAAATAAAGCAGCAGACCGCCGAAGGCAGATATCCAGAAGCTGAAGGCGTTCAGGCGTGGGAAAGCCATGTCGCGGGCGCCGATCATCAGGGGGATCAGGTAGTTGCCGAAGCCGAAGAGGATCGGCATTCCCACGAAGAAGACCATGGTGGTGCCGTGCATGGTGAACAACTGATTGAAGACCTGCGGCGACACAAAGTGGTTGTTGGGGATGGCTAGCTGCACGCGCATCAGCAGGGCCTCGAACCCCGCGATCACCAGGAAGATCAAGGCGTAGCCGATATACATCAACCCGATCTTCTTGTGGTCGACGGTGGTCACCCAGTCGTGCAGCACCTCGAGCACAAGCCGGCGCGGTGCGGTCTGTTCGATGCCTGCGTTCACCGGGGCTTGGGTTGCCATTGCGCGCCTTCCTTGCTATTTCAGCGTCAGCAGATATGCAGTGACTGCGTCGAGGTCGTGATCGTTAAGGTGCATCGGCGGCATCAGCGCTCCGGGCTTGAACTGCGCAGGATTGTCGACGAAGGCGCGGAGATTTGCCGGGGTGAGCGGCAAGGACCCGGAGGCGATGGTGTCGCGGCCGGCCACGTGGGTCAGATCGGGCCCAAATGTTCCCGTGGCGACCGTTCCCGCCACAGTATGACAGCTAATGCAGGCGGTGCGCTCAAAGATATTGCGACCTTCGGCCACGCTGGGGTCCTCGATGGCCGGCTGTTGCTGGTGCGCGATCCAGGCGGCAAACTGGGCCGGCGTATCGGCATAGACCCGCAACAACATCTTGGCATGCTGGGTGCCGCAATACTGCGCACACTGCCCGAGATACAGCCCGGACGTCTCCGGATCCAGCCACATGGTATTCACCCGGTTGGGGATCAGGTCCATCTTGCCGGCCAGCCGGGGCACCCAGAAACTGTGATCCGTGTCGGCCGAGGACATAGTGAGATAGGTCGGCGTCGGATGCTTCGGGTCGCTGACGGGGATGTGCAGTTCGTTGGCAGTAACGATGCCCAGCCTGGGATAGCGGTACTCCCACCAGAACTGATGGCCGATTACGGTAACGTCCAGCGCGCTTGCGGGCTTCGGCGCGTCCTGGGTGGCCAGAATGATGCGTGCCGTGGCCAGAAACAGCATGACCACGATCAGGATGGGAATGACCGTCCAGGAAAGCTCAATCTGATTGCTGCCGTAGATCTGCGGCGGTTCCTGCAATGCGTTCGCGTCGCCGGCCCGATGGCGGTAGCGCAGCAGGACATACATCAGCAATCCGCCAACCACAAGAAAGATCGCGCCGGTGATGCAGAGCACGAGCAGCGACAGGCCAAAGATGGAATGCGCTGGAGTCCCTGCCGGGGCGAAGATGCTGGTGGAGCTACTACCGGAACCGGAAGACACTTGAGCCGCAATGCCTGACCAGATGTGCCGCGTCAACATGAATCTCCGGGAAACGACTGATGCAATAGGGTTGAGGGATTAGGCCTTCACCACCTGTCAAGGCGATGTAGTTTGTACAGGAATCATATCTCTTTCGGGGGTCACACGGAGGATGTACCTACGTCACGGAACGATAATCGCCTCAATATGAGTCGGGCCAGATGAGCGTTAGGGAGTGGGGACTGCAATCTGGTTCGTTGCGCGGCGCATTGACCACCAGGCAGCCAGTTGTGTAACCGCGTAGGCTGCCAGAACGGTCATCAGCGGATCGATGTTCAGCCGGTACCGGAATTCAGCGTGAGTGATGTAATAGGGAAGTGGAAACAGCAGCAAGGGCAGAGTCATCATGACCGCAAACCAGCGCATTCGTCTGCGGTAGATAAGCGCAAGCCCGGCGAAACCAAATACGGTCGTAAGCAGTGCGTGGATCTCGTAGAAAGGGGATTCATGAAGATTGCCCGTCCCCGCCCAGAAGCGGTACGCGCGCCGCAAACTGAGATTGAGGAAGTGTCCAGGTTGCGCGCGAATATAGCCCCACGCCTGTTTAGCCTGATCGTTGGTATAGGCCACCTCTCCCTTGGAGAGATAGCTGTCCAGTTCACGCCGGTTGAGCATGGGAGACAGCGATTCGTCCAGGTGGCCGGTCGCGCCTGGCCGGTTTCCCATGTACAGTTCGAGCCCGACGGTGCTGCGCAACGGAATGAATGCGTGAAACCGATACGCGTTGCGGATGGGCCACGGGGAGTAAACCAGCAACAGCGCCAACAATCCTATGACTGCGGCTGACCGCGCCACGCGCCAGGTTGCATACGCCAACCAGCCCATGATCGCCAGAAATGACGGCAGCAGGGCAGGGTTGATCAGCGCCGCGATGCCACCACAGACGCCCAGCAGAATCCATGCTGCCCTTGTTGGCTCGCGATGACAGCGGATCGCAAGCGCGATGATCCCGACGAATGAGCACGCTGAGATGCTCGTCTCCCAGAAGATGGTCGGAATCCACCATAGCGGGAGAGAGACTGCCCAGAACGCGCCGGCGAGGGTAGCGGTCCGGGAGTCGAGCATCTCCCTGGCGACATGCATCATCAGCCAAATAGTCAGCAGGCTCACAACCACCTGCAATCCTGTAATCACCAGCGCGGAGGCAAACGTGTCTGCGCCGAAGACCATGAATATAGGTGCAATCAGCAGCGGGTAACCCGGGGCCACAATGGCTGTGGGACCCGTCGAACCGCCGAACGGCGAGCTGAAACCTAACCCATGAATCAGGGAGTTCGCAAGCAGACCCATTTCGTAGGGATGACCAAATAGATACGTTCGCGGATTGCTCGTGAAGAATATCCGTAACGCGAGCAAACGCATACCCAACGCCGCCGCGAAGATCACGACGAGCGAACGATTCCGGACGAACCAGCCTCCGGGTGAATGCGATTGAGCCCTATCCAAAGTGGGTTCTCTCTTCAGGGCATCGGTGTGTGCGGACATGGATGAGATCACGTGAGGAACTCAAAGTCGAAACCAATAGCCATTGTGCCACTGCAAACGGCTTTGCGCGGTCTGAGATTCCCGTTGCTGCTTGATTCCTCCTGATATCGAATGCGGACGCTTCACTCATCGACCGATCCCGCAGTCGTATTGCGAGCGAAAGCCAGGAAACGATGATATCTCGCTGAAAGATGGCCTGAACAAGAACACAGGGAACGTCGCGCGAACCGGGCGCCACCATGAGAATTCTCTCATTCTAACTTGAAGTGGCAGATAAGTGTCTTAGAAACATGAATATAGAGGCCATTTTGGAGCGAACTTTAGTGTTATTCCGTGACACTTCTTGGGGATTTCTAATCTCTCGCGCTAACCCTACTCTTTCTTCATCCCATGGGACTCGCAAACCCGGAGTGCCGCGGAAACCCTGAACGAGGAGAAACAAAAAAATGAAGAACATGAAGCAGCTTATGACGAACCTGATCAACGAAGATTCTGGTCAGGATCTGATTGAATACGCACTGGTCGCGGCTCTGGTAGGTCTCGGCGCTGTCGCCGCAATGAAGGGGCTCTCGAACTCCATTGGCAACACTTTCAATGGCATCGGCACCTCGCTCACCGCAGCTGTCTAATTCGGGAAGGCTTATGTGAGTGTTAGACGTCGGCACTCACATAGGCTACCGCCCGGTTGGCGTGCGCCGCCACGGTTTTAGGCGGTCTACCATTCAATTGCCTCTCACCAACCCTGGATACACGGAGAACGAAATGAAGAACATGAAACAGCTTCTGAAGAGCCTGATCGCAGAAGAGTCCGGTCAGGATTTGATCGAATATGCTCTGGTCGCGGCCCTGGTGGGTCTCGGCTCCGTTGCCTCGATGAACGGTCTCGCCAGCTCGATCGCGAACACCTTCAACGGCATTGGCACTGCTCTCAACGCCGCTGTCTAACCCCGGATAAGGCTCACATGAGTTCGCTGAGAATTCATGTGAGCCTTACCCACAACTCCGCACAATTGTTGCTCATCCCCTAACCCTTCATGGCTTCTTAACAGGAACGATCAATGACTCCCCTTCAACCCGAATTGACGTATCCTGCAACCGCCGCTGCCTGCGCTCTGATCAGCTCTGTCTTTGATGTCAGGAGCCGGCGGATCCCGAATTTCATTACTATGCCCGCCTTCCTGTTTGGCCTTGCGCTGCACCTCGCGCTTGGCGGATGGGGCCAGTTGTTCACCGCTCTGGCTGCGGGAGTAATTTGCGGCCTGGTGTTTCTTTTGTTCTATCTAGCGGGTGGCATGGGTGCTGGGGACGTCAAGCTCATCATGGCCGTTGGATGCATCGCGGGCCTTTCGCATGTGGCCTACCTTCTGGTGTTGACCGCCCTGTCCGGCGGAGCGATGGCAATCGTCCTGGCTGTGGCCCGCGGACGCTTGCAGCAGACGCTGACCAACGTCGGCGCACTGGCCTCACATCACGGCCATGAAGGTTTGCAACCGCATCCGGAGATTAATCTCTCAAACAGTGAGACGCTCAGGCTGCCGTACGCCCTTGCAATTGCCGGCGGAAGCCTGCTAACGCTCTACTTTCAGTTCCAATAGAAGGGGTGCAGTGTGATTACGCGTCGACTCACCTCAGCTTTCATCATCGCCCTGGTGGTCTCTGGAGTCTTCACCTTCTGGCTTAGCCAGAAGTTCAAGACGCATACGGCTCCGCCGCCGCCCAAGAGCCAGTATGTCGCGGCGGCCGCAAACATGGAGGCAGGCCAGGTAATCAAAGCTGAGAATCTGCATATGGTTGACTGGCCTGCATCCATGCCGTTGTCCGGAGCATTCACCGCTCCTCAACCACTGGTCGGACGCATAGTTCTCTATCCCCTGGCGGCGGGTGAACCCATTCTCGAGCGGCAACTGTCCAGCGCCGGCTCAGGCAACGGCATCACGGTCAAAATCCCTGACGGGATGAGAGCGCTCTCACTGCGCACCGACGAAGTCGTCGGCGTTGCCGGATTTCTTCTTCCCGGCACTCATGTCGATGTCCTGGTTACACTGCATCCCGCGAACAATCCGGACCCACTCACTACCATAGTCTTGCAGGACGCTGAGGTCCTTGCGACGGGGCAAAAAACCGAGCCCGATCCTGACGGCAAGCCGGTCACCGCGACCGTGGTCACAATTCTCGTAAGCCCAGATGACGCCCAGCGCGTGGTCCTCGCAAGCACCCAGGGCATAGTTCGCTTTGTACTCAGGAACGGAGCCGACCGGCTGGATTTCACAGGTCAGCCAGTACTTCTCTCGCAACTGACACCAGCGCCGCCCATACCCCCGAAAGTCCAGAAGCCGGCGCCTGCCCCTCCTAAGCCCTACACAGTCGAGACATTCATGGGCGGAACAGTAAAGACGGACAACTTCCAGTGAAACCGAGAATATCCATTATCGAGCACAAGCTGGCATTCGCCATCACGGGTGCCCGTCTATCCATTGCGACGGCCTCCATTCTGATTGCAACATTGTCTCCTCTCGGCTTGGCACAGAGTGCGTCGCACCCCGTATCGGCGAGGGGCTCAATCGTCCAGGCAGTTTCATCGCCCAGCGGCATGGATAGCGTGAGCCGCGTTGCATCGGACGGAAAGACACTTCATGTAACGGTTGGTCATTCGATCTTTGTCGATACCAAAACCCGCCTGCGTCGCGTCTATGTAGCCGATCCCACCATACTCAACTCCGTCACTCTGACTCCCAATGAGATTGTTGTCACCGCGATGACCCCAGGCATCAGTTCGCTCACGCTGCTGGATGAAGCTGGTCAGGCGCAAAACTATGTAGTCTCCGCCGATCTTGACATCGATGGCCTTCGGCAGGCTATGGGTGAGACCACGCAGGGCGATTCCGTCAAAGTTGAGGGTAGCGGCGGCCGCGTAACCCTAAGCGGAACCCTCGCCAGCCAGGTAGTTGCCGACGATGCCGTGAAACTAGCGGGGCTCTATTCCAAAGAAGTGGTGAATGCGATAACCGTCGCCCCTGGCCATCCCAAGCAGGTTCGCCTCGAAGTGCGGATCCTGGAGGTGGACCGCACCAAGCTACTTGAGTTGGGCATCAATCTGTTCAACCCAGGAGGAAACACCAATTTCCTGGCGGCAGCTACGACAGCGCAGTACCCATCAACCGCGACGCTGGGAGGGGCTGCGAGTAGCACTGCCATCGGTTTGGTGACGGCGTCGAACCCGCTGAATTTCTTCCTGTACAGCGCAAAACTGAACCTCGGCGCGACCATCCAGGACCTGCAGAACAAGCAGGTCCTCCAGATCCTTGCCGAACCTACCATCACCACTGTGAGTGGCGTGAAGGCCGACTTCCTCTCCGGCGGCGAGTTCCCATTCCCAATTGTCCAGCCCGGCGGCGCTGGCGGCGCCCCGGTAATCACAATCTCATTCCGTCCTTACGGCGTAAAGGTCGAATTCACGCCCATCGTAAATGCAGACGGAACGATTACGCTCACCGTAGCTCCCGAAGTAAGTGCGCTGGATTACAGCAACTCAGTCACCATCGGCGGTTTCTCCGTCCCCGCGCTCTCCACGCGCAGGGCCTCCACCGAGGTCGAGTTGCGCAGCAACCAGAGCTTTGCCATTTCGGGTTTGCTGGATCAACGGACCACCGACATTCTCAACAAGACTCCGGGCATTGCCAGTATTCCTATCCTTGGGGATCTCTTCAAGTCGAAAAACAGCAACCATTCGACGACTGAGCTGATTGTTGTGGTCACGCCAACTGTAGTTGACCCATTGACGGAAACGACTGTGCCTGACCAACCGGTGCTGCCAATCCCAACCCTGGATACAAACGGATTTGACAAGTCACTGGGCAAGAACCTTAGCCCCAAGATCGCGGCTCCGCCGCTCAATCCCGATAAGCCGCCTATGGGCAATCAGGCTCCGCCGGTTGTTCCAACTCCCGCAGCTGCGGCAGCTCCAGCGGCAAGCACTGGCCCCAGCCCAGTAGAGACTCCGGCGAAAACTCAGCCGCCGCCGTCGTTAACTGCGTCGATTGCCATTGCAACTCCGCCGCCAGAGAACAAGATTCCTGCGCCGGCACCTTTGAATAGGACCGATGTCGGCCCATCACCGCCCCTTGCGCCGGCTACCGCCTCCAATGCAGGCGATCCACCAACCGATGTCGCAGGGACGCAAGCGCATTCTCTAGTCGAAATCATGGCCCTCTCTCACGAATCGGATGCCGAAGCCATGGTGGCTGCATTGAACCGCCACGGGTATCACGTCGCGGTGCGCCATGAAGCCCAGGACGCATTGCTACACCTGGATGTAGGGCCCTTTGCAAATGAAAAGGATGCCGAAACAATGCAGCAGCGGCTGATTGCCGACGGATACAATGCCACGATCAAGTGACTATCGGCGTGGGATGCTCACAGATCTCGCGCGACGTGTAATGAATTGTAAGTTGCAAAGAGGATATTCGAAGTGACTCAAGTTCCGAATAACACGAGTATTCCCACCGTTGCCCTGATCACTGTTGGCCTCGACCAGACACTGGCTGATCGGGTAGCTGAAGCTGCCTCGGGAATGTTGTGGGCTGTGCACCGCTGGGATTGCGACGGTTACATATCAGTAGACAAGCGCCCACCATTTTCCCAGTCAGTGAAGTCCTCTCAATACTGCATCGCTGTTATCGATTTCGACAAAGACATTCACCAGGCTATCGATGCCGCGGCCTATATTCAGCAGGTGTTTTTTGGTAGGGCTATCCTGGTTGCGCTCTCGGCAAAACAGGACCGCGATACACTTCTGCGCGCAATGCGCGCCGGATGCAACGACTTCCTCGGCGGAGAGTTCGAGGAAGCTGCTTTTACAGAAACACTGAACCAGCTTAACCAACAGTGGAATACCAAAGCGGCTCGCAACGCTTCACGGGGGGCGGTGCTCACGTTTTTCGGGGCCAAGGGCGGAGTAGGAACGACCACTCTAGCGGTGCACATTGCCATATACCTGGTCCAGTGTCACAACAAGAAAACCCTTCTGATCGACAACCATCCACAGTTGGGTCATGCCTGCATTTACTTGGGGATTGATGGCAGTCGGTACAATTTTCACGAACTCGTCCGAAACCTGAATCGACTCGACAGCGAGCTGCTTCGCGGTTACATAGCAACCCACTCGAGCGGCCTTGAAGTTCTCTCTTCACCCGACACCTGTGATGGACGGAAGGCGACCGATCCGGAATCAATGGCTCAGACGCTCGACTTCCTGCGTGGAGAGTATGACTACGTAATTGTCGATTGTCCCACCTGTCTGGATGAGACCAACCTTGCGGTGTTCGATGCATCCAACCAGGTGTATCTGATAGCCACGCCGGAAATCGGATCGGTTCGCGACCTGTCCAGGCACGTGGACATTCTGTCTCAGAACGAGCAGAACGCCGACAAGGTCAAGGTTGTTATCAATCGCTTTGCCGCGCAGCATGCGGTAAGCCTGGAGCAGATCGAGAAGGCAATTCGCCTCCCCATCGCTTTCAAACTCCCAAATAGTTACGCAGAGGTGGTGCGCTCAGGAATTATGGGCGAACCCATTAGCTACAAGAGCAAAACCGAGTTCTCGGCGCAGCTTCTAAAGTGGACTAGCAGCCTCGGAGGAACCGTTATCGAGGAGGAGGAAATAACTCCGAAGAAATCCAAATTCTCCCTCTGGAAGTAACTCTGAACTACAAACTGTCGAGGCAGCGGGTTACCCGCTGAAATGGCCCACATGAACATAGTCTCGTCAAATTCAAACCGGTCCAATGAGCAGCGGTCGGCAGCCCCCGCGCGAACGATTGGCGACGGAGTTCAGCAGCATATCAAGACTGCGGTTCACAAGGAACTGATCAAGCGCATTGACCTCGACAAGCTGGGAGACATGCAGGAAACTCCCGGCGCCCAGCAGCAACTCTTCGCCGTTATTCAGCAGATTATCAACGAGCAGGGAGTTCCTCTAAGTGCTGCCGAACGCGACCGGCTAGCACAAGAGGTGGTTGACGAGGTCTTTGGACTCGGGCCTTTGGAACCACTTCTTAAGGATGACACAATAAGCGATATTCTCGTAAATACCTGTAACTCGATCTACGTAGAACGCCGTGGCGTTCTCGAGAAAACGTCGCTTACCTTTCAGGATAACAAGCACCTGTTGCACATCATCGACAAGATCGTCTCCGCAGTCGGGCGCCGCGTTGATGAGTCATCCCCGATGGTGGACGCGCGTCTTCCCGACGGCTCTCGCGTCAACGTGATTATTCCGCCTCTCGCTGTCGACGGACCGATCCTCTCCATCAGGCGCTTTGGTTCCAACCCCCTGGGAGCGGCAGACCTGTTGAGAAATCAGGCGCTGACGGCACCGATGCTTGAGTTTCTAAGCGGGTGCGTGAAAGCGAGGTTGAACATTATCATTTCGGGAGGAACCGGCTCCGGCAAGACGACCTTGCTCAATACGCTCTCAAGCTTCATCTCCGAGAAAGAGCGGATCGTGACCATTGAAGACTCAGCCGAATTGCAGTTGCGGCAAGAGCACGTGGTGAGGTTGGAGACCAGACCTCCCAACGTCGAAGGGAAGGGCAGCATCCGGCAAAGAGAATTGGTCATCAACGCGTTGCGTATGCGCCCCGACCGAGTGGTACTCGGAGAGGTCCGCGGCGAAGAAACGCTGGACATGCTGCAAGCCATGAATACAGGCCATGACGGATCGCTAACAACCATTCACTCCAACACGCCCCGGGACGCGCTCGCACGTCTCGAAACAATGGCCATGATGGGAGAAATCCGCATCGCCGAAAAAGCAATTCGCGCGCAAATTGCAGCCGCAGTTCACATCATCGTCCAAGCTTCCCGCATGAGTGATGGAACCAGGCGCATCACACACATTACGGAACTTACCGGAGCCTTCTCCGATGTCATTAGCATGCAGGACATCTTCTTATTCGAGAAGAAGGGTATAGGTCCGAACGGTAAAGTGAAGGGGCGTTTCTACGCCACTGGAATTGTCCCGAAGTGCACTGACAAGCTGATAGCTGCTGGCATCCAAGTAACTGCCGGTCAAGCCGACCACAGCGTCGAGATTTAGCCTGAAAGGAGGCCCATGGTACTGGTCATCGCATTTATCGCTTTACTATCTATAACCTTTGGAATCATGGCCCTCCTGATGAGTTCTTCCAGGAACCAACGAGTCATCGCCAAGCGGGTTCTTTCCATTCTTGCTACGGGGCCACAATGTAGCTCAGATGATGCGCCGCTTCAGCAATTGCTCAAATCGGAACAGATCAATAGATTCGCCTGGTTGAATGCACTCATTCAGAAGTATCACGTTTCGCGAATGCTGAAGACCAGAATTACGCAGGCAAATGTCAAGACTACTCCCGCAATTCTCCTCGTGACATCATTTGGGCTGGCTCTAGTTGGATTTGTCGGCGTTTCGTTGTTTATAGATCTCATCGCGCTTGAGTTAGCAGTCGCAGCTCTGCTCGGCTATCTTCCTATCGGACTCCTATCTTTCAAGCGATCACGGAGAATCAACGCATTTAATGCGGCACTACCTGATGCCATTGACATGATGGGTCGGGCCCTGCGTGCAGGACACTCGATGACTGCATCGATCAACATTGTTGCGGAGCAGAGTTTGGAGCCAGTCCGCTCGGAGTTTGGCGAGGTGTTTAAACAGCAGAATTTTGGCCTGCCGTTGCGCGACGCCATGACACAGATGCTGGACCGAGTTCCCTCCCAGGATCTGCGCGTGCTTGTGACCGGCATGCTCGTGCAGAAGGAAACTGGCGGCAATTTAGCCGAAATACTCGATCGCATCGCAAACACTATCCGTGAGCGCCTGAAGATTTACGGTGAAATCAAGACGCATACCGCACAGGGAAGAATGACGGGCTGGATCCTATGCGCACTTCCCATCGTGATGCTGGTCGCAATTAATATGATTAATCCGGGTTATTCCAACATGCTCATCAACACTTCCATCGGCAAGATGCTAAGTTATATCGGAATAGCCCTGCTCATCACCGGTGGCGTGATAATTCGGCAGATCATTAATGGGATTGAGGTGTAAGGATCATGCCTGTCTTCTTCTATGCGGTGCTGGGGCTGATTATATTCGGCGTGGTTGCTCTTCTTCTAACTCCGAACCTATTTCGCCCGTCTCCCGAAGCCCAGCGTATCCTTGATGTGGTGCAGAGTACCCGACCCGACCAGCGCACAATAAGCAGCAAGGAACAGTTGCAGACTCGGCTTCTCGGCCTGGCGACCGGATTGCGGATTCGCCTGGGGCTGGCGGAAAACCCCGTCCTCAAGGCGCGTTTGGCTGCCGCAGGTATTAAGGGTACCGCCGCGTCCGACATTTTCTTTGCATCTCAGTTTCTAGCGCCAGCCACCGGGGCTGTGGTGGGTACCCTGATCGGAACCAACGCGCTGTCGTATGTTCTGGGGTTGGGAGCGCTCGGTTATATGGCCCCGAACATGTGGCTGAACTGGAAGACGAGCCGCAGAAGGAAGCGGATTCGGCGCAGCATTCCGGACGCGCTCGACCTAATGGTGATTTGCGTTGACGCCGGTCTCGGCCTGGACCAGGCCCTGCTTCGTGTGGGAAACGAACTGGGTGTTAGTTATCCAGACATTCAGGAGGAGTTTCTCCAGGTGAATCGTGAGCAACGCGCTGGCAGGCCACGACTGGAAGCCTGGCAGAACTTGGCGGATAGGACCCAGATTGAAGAGTTCACAGCATTTGTAAGTATGCTTGCACAAACCGATCGCTTTGGCACGCCGATCATCCGTGCACTCACACGCCTGTCAGAAGACATTCGGATGAAGCGGAAACAACGAGCTGAAGAGGCTGCCGCGAAGACGAAGATCAAGATCATCTTTCCCCTGGTGCTTTGCATATTCCCGTGCATATTCATTGTTCTGCTTGCGCCGGCAATATTGAGCATCATGATGGGAATGCAAGGAGTGGGCCAGTAACTGATGAAGCCGATGCAGAGTATTCGTCGAGATTACGCGGCGCAAATCAATCACGATATTGAGGAGAGTGGTCGAAAAGAGATTATTCCAAAGAGAAATGAATGCTAGTCCGGCGTAGTCAGACTAGTAAACACTACTTTGGTGGAATTGGCGGAATTCAAAGGCGTACGAGATTATAGTAAGGTCTCGACTGACTGAGATCCAGCGATGTTTGGAAGCAGATATTGACTGTGACACTAGCGAGTTCAAAGGGAAAGGAGGATGGTTATGATTATTGTTCAGATTGTAGCTGGAGTGCTGGCGGCAGCCGTACTGGGAATTATCGTGTATCGCAGGAAGCAGAAGACTGCCTAACTCAGAGCCTGTCGCGCTGAGGGATTTTCATGTTTAGAGTAACTAATACAACCCGAGGTACGATTGTAGGCGATAACATCGAGTTGGCCGACACTTCCCTAAAACGGATGTTCGGGCTTCTCGGTAGGCGAGGTTTGAACGCCGGCGGAGGGTTATGGATCAAACCCTCGTCCGGCGTTCACACTTTCGGAATGGCCTTCAAGATCGATGTTGTGGGTCTAGATCGCGATCTCAAGGTCATCAAGCTATGGCGCTGTCTGGCGCCATTTCGAGTGACTTCCGTCAGCTTGAAGATGAAAAGCGTCTTGGAATTACCATGCGGAACTATCTCGCAGTCCCAGATGCATCTGGGTGATCAAATGCACATCTCCTCCGCTTCTTAGTACACCTTGTTTGCCGGATCTAACCATGTTGGCCGCGCATCTGCGTCCTGATATAGCTGGGAGAACGCGATATCTCAGGCCCGCACCAGCGTCGCAGCCAGCAGTCCCAGGACGATCCCATAAAGATCCACCGCAACTTCGAACGACGCAAGCTCCTTTGCCGGATCGAGCGGCAGATACAGCATGGTCGCCGCACCGCCGGGAACCGTGCGCCCCTTGCCATGAAAGCTCGCAGCATCCAGTGTCCGGGTCAGGCCACTGCGCAGGTCCACACGCGGGGGCAGCGGTGCAGTATTGACGAAAAGATAGTCGTCCAGCAAGTAGTCTTGTTCGATCGGCCACCAGGTTTCCGGATTGCGCAGGGCCAACTTAGCCGTTGTTCCGTCCTTATAGGAGACCATCACTGTTCCATGCTGCATCCGGCTGCATTGGGGAAGCGTGCTTCCGGCCATCAGCAAATAGATCCCGTGCGCACGTCCACTCACAACGACCTTCGCCGCGCGCTCGTCCTGGTTCCAGTAAGAGAGAAACAAGCAATTGGGTAGGTCTCTTCCCGGCGTAGCGAAGTCCACTCCCAGCGCAGTCTTCAGCAAACCCCCAGCAGCGCGTAGGCCAGCGTCATCGATGCTCGCGCGCCCGTCAGGGTTTGCCCATCCGCCGAGCAGGTTGTCTGGGAAGGCCAGCGAACAATACTGCGATCGCGGTTCCGCATAAACGCGGGTGAAGGTTTCAGGCACGTTGTGCTTCAGCAGGGAAGAGAGATCCACCTGCTCCCCAGGCAGGTCCGCAGGCATGCTCGGAACCGCGGCAAACGCCGGCGCGTCGGCTTTCGCCTCAAACGAGATGGGCATCGTCCATGCGCAATCTCCCTCACGCACATTCGCAAACACGGTATGAAATCCAGCCGCCCTCACCTTCCCATCTGCGAGGCATCCCTGCGGATCGTCGATCTGTTGCAGCCGAATCGCGACCGGCAATGCTATCGCTTCACCCACGCGATAGCTGCGCTGAGCCGGAGCAGCTAAGGGAGCACGCCCATGCCATTCAACGCTAACGCGATTCGCCCGCGCTGCCGGCAGTTTCACTGTCAGCACCGGCGCTCCTACTGCCGCCGTATCGAACGCACACTCCATCCGGCGCCCATTACTGATCACTACCGGCAGCAATGTAGTTCGCGCCGGTAGCACCAGCGTCAGCGGAACGGCCTTGGCCAGGCCGCTGGTAAACTCGTACGTCTCGCGTGTCCCCTCCCGTTTCCACGCAAAGTCGAAGTCCTTGTGTTGCATCGAAGCCCGGTCCCACTCGCTGGGAAATCCCGGCCTGATCTTCACCTCACCGGCAATCAAGTCCGGCTGCACACCAAACAACCCTTCCACCAGCGCGCGCGACGAAATCCCGAGCGGGTCCCCGAAGTCCCGCTGCGCCTCCTGCCGATGCACATCGAGCGCCGAAGTCATATGAAAATCCCCGGGGCATAATCCCATGTACATCGAGTCCAGGAGGTTCCCCTTGAATATTCTGTAGGCCTCGTCCCGCATTCCCGTTTGCCACAGCGCCAGCGCCGTGTGCATGTTCTCGCCCAGCAGCAGCAGGTTCAGCGACCACATATACGGAAGCCAGTCCGAGCACGAGAGCATGTACCATCCACCCTCCGGCACGCCGTCTCCATGCACCGGCACATGCTTCAGCACCGCCAGTCGTTCAGCCGCCATCTGCCATGCTTGCCGCGCGGTTGGCACCTCGCTGTCGATGGTGTGATACACCGTCCACAGCGCCGGATTCGTATACACCGTCTGTGGACCAAGCAGGTCTTTCGATTCGCCGAACGCGCCCTGTTCTTTAACCCACAGCAGTTCCTGCATGCCCTGGTGGATCAGTTCTGCCTCGGCCTCATAGGCAGAACCATCTTCGCCGATCGCCTTCGCAAGCTTCGCCGCCGCGCGGAACGCGAATACGTTGTATGCGGAGGAGTGTGCCGCGCCGCCGCCGTTGTACTGCAGGTTGTCGCTCGCCCAAATCGCAGCGTAAGCCTCATACAACGGAAGCTCCTTGCCGCCTGGCCCCGCGTACGTTCTGCGGAAGAGCCTGTGCTCCCACGCGAGATGCCGCTGCAATGCCGGCCACACTTCCTTCGCAAACTCCAGATCGCCGGTCCACATCAAATGCCGCAGCAGCACATCCATGAACACCATATTCATGTCGTAATGGTTGTTTGATATGTCGCCATTGGAGTGGAGCAGCTTCTCTTTACGGGTGAGATGGCTGTTGGCATCCCAGGGGCCGCTCGCTGGATCGCCTGTCGTCACCGGGGTCACATTCTGCCGTTTCAGCCAATGCCTAAACTCCAGCACCGCGCGATCGTGATTTCCCAGGGCATCCAGATTGTATGGCCCGCGCCATCCGGCAAGCGCCGTGCGCCAAGCCACGCCGCCATGCATTACGCACTCAGCCTTCTGGTCCCAGATCGTCTCCGCCGCAATGCCGAAGTTTCCCGCGGCCGCATTCACATACTCATCCGGCGTGTCGATCTCGAGCGTCCTCGCGATTGCCTCCACCTGCGCGCTGCGCTTCGCGAATATCAGCGACGAACCGTCGCCTGCTAAGGTGACGACTGCTAGGTTGTCCTTCTCCCAGGCCTCGGCCACCTGGTCGATTCCGACATAGATCGCAGCAGCCTTTAGCTCCGCCGCCCCTATCAGGACCGGGTGAGTTGGCGCGGCCGCGAAAGAACCCTCCAGCGGCGCAGGTGCCTTCGACCATGCGTCGAAGCTTGAAACCGATAACACCGAACCCGGTGGGAAACTCAGATTCAATGTCGCCGCCTTACTTCCAAGCCGCACATGGCGGCGTACAGTTGTCGGCAGAATCCGAAATTCGTTATCCGCGCATTCCTCCTCCCGCACCTGGAAGAACTCGCTGACGGGCTGAACTTCGCAGCCGATGTCGCCGCCGCGGCGGCCCTTCTTGCCGCTGACACCGCCGAAGGCCCATGCGAGCTTCGTGCCGTTCGGGAGGTCATGGCCCTCGACCTTAAGGAGCAAGCCGGAGCCTTCGCCTGCGGTCAGCAGTTCGGCGCGCAACATTCCTTTGCCGAGCAAGGAGTCGCGAATCTCGTAGATCATGCGGCCGGGTCGGTAGCGGGCTACCACTTCGTCCGCCTCGGCGGCCCACTTCGAAGTTGTACCTGAGGCGGCGATCAAGCCGAGCTTCAAATTCCCGCCGTGACCCGGCAGGTAGAGCGAGAACTCAGGCAGATCGCCGGCGTCCACGCGGAAGTCGCCCACCTGCATGGGAGTGCTGACTCCATAGATCGGCCGGTTGAAGAACTCCTTGCCATTGCGAATCACGAACTCGCCGCCCACCGGCCGGTAGCGCAGAGGCCTGCGCGTCATCGACTCCATCAACGGCTGAATTCCCCCGGTAATCACCCCCGGCGGAGGCATGGTCGCCGCAGCCTCCTGCGCATTCGTCCTCTGCGCCGCTGCCGCGCGGGTTGCCGCGTCTCCCGCCGAGCCTGCCGCTTGCCCCAGTCCCCTAAGGCCCGTCGCCGCCTGCGCCGCTGCCGCACCGGAAATCGCCAGAAATCGCCGCCGCGACCACCCTTTACCAAATCTCATCGCACACCTTCACCAATCTCAACTGCCGCCGAATGCTACCAACCCGGCTCACCCACCGGCAAATCTCAGTGCGAGCTCCATGTCTTGTCCGCCGAATTACACAGCCGCTCCAACGTACAGTCCGCGCAACGCGGCTTGCGTGCATAGCAGATCTGCCGTCCGTGGAAGATCATCTCGTGCGAAAAAACGATCCACTTCGACTGCGGAACCACCTTCATCAGATCCTGCTCCACCTTCTCCGGCGTCGTGTTCTTGGTCAGCTCCAGCCGCCGCGAGATCCGCAATACATGCGTATCCACCACTACACCCACCGCAATTCCAAACCAGCTCCCCAACACCACGTTCGCCGTCTTCCGCGCCGCGCCCGGGATGCGCAGCAACTCTTCCATGGTGTGCGGGACCTCGCCGCCGAATTCCTCAGTCACCACGCGCCCCGCGCCCTTGATCGACTTAGCCTTGTTGCGAAAGAATCCGGTCGTCCGGATCAGTTCTTCAAGTTCGGTCAGGGAAGCGGCGGCCATAGCCTTCGGCGTGGGAAACGCAGCGAATAGCGCCGGCGTCGCCAGGTTCACCCGTACATCCGTGCACTGTGCCGAAAGAATCGTGGCAACCAACAGCTCCCACGCGCTGCGATGGTTCAACGCACACTTCGCCTTGGGATACGCCTTCTTCAAGGCATCCAGAATCGCCGCCACACGCTCAGGCGCCAGCGGATTCGAACTCTTCCCGCGCTTGACCTTCGCCGCGACGGGCTCCGTCGCAGCAATCGCTCGCGCCTTCGCTCCCGGCGGCGCAACCGACACCGTCGCAGTCGCCTTTTTCAGCGCGCTCTTCGTCTGTTTTACGGGGACCGACGCGACCCTTCTCGTTGCCACTGGTCTCTCGCTTTCAACTGACAACTAGCAACTAACATCCTGCAACTGTTCTTATCCCAATCGATCCAGCATCTCCATCGCTGGAACCCGCACGCAACTGAAGATGGGAAAATCCTTCAGCGTATACATGCTGATTTCCGTCTCGCGCAGTTGCTGCACCAGGTCGAGGAAGTCCTCCGGGAAGTTCGTCTCGAACGCCACCACAAACTCCTGGTCATCCAGCCCGAACGAGTAGGTCGTGTTCAACTTCACCCGCGGATACAGCAGCCCAATCCGGATGTGCTCATCCATCAGTCGTTTTCGCTCGCCCATAGGCAGCAGATACCACGCGCGCGTCTTCCAGAATGGGTAGATGAAGATGTACTTCTGTCCGCCCGGCCGGATCGCACCGCGCCCTTCGCCCTCACTCTCGTCTGGCCGGCCGATCTGGTACTGCGAGCGCTTGGTCATCGCCAGAAAGTTGTGCGGCGAGTCCAGATAGCCGCCCAGCGGCGTCCGCAGCAGCTCACTGCGCATCTGGTTCAGTTCGTCGACGCCGTAGCCGATCGACCACACGCACATGTCCACGTCGCCCCGCGTTCCCACGGTCGAATACGTGAGCGACAGAAACTCGCCCGGCTTGTTCCACCTCGCCAGCACCTCGGTGAACGTCGCCTTGTGTGCGGCCTTCTCCGCCGCCGGAAGGCGCCGCCACTCCGGCATCACCTTGTAGAAACTGAAACACACGATCTGTCGCTTCGCCGGCTGCTTTGCGGGATCGTGCGCCTGCGCCTCTGTCTGAGAACCAGCCCCATAGCTGCTTGCCGGGCGATCTGTAGCCACTGGAGCCGCTACTGCGGGTAGCGGCTCAGGAACCTGGTGTTGCGGTCGAATAAACTCTGCCATGGGTCGATTGTCTCCCGAACCCTCGCATGCTGGCAAAGGGACGCTACCGCAGAAAATCGAAGTTGCCATCCCCCTGCGATACCACCCGCTGCAGCCGCTCGGTATGCACCACCTCATTGCTGGGATACCACAGCGGAATCGACGGCATGTCCTCCGCCAGAATCTTCTGCACCTCCACATACTCCGCGCGCCGCTTCGCCTGCACCTCGTCCGCCGGCCCCGTCTCCTGCGCAGCCTCGGCCAGCAGCGCGTCCACTCGTCGATTCACGTAATGTCCCCGGTTCGCCCCCTTCGGCGGAAAGCTGTCCGAAGCGTACATGTAACGAAAAATGTCCGGGTCCTCGTTCGACCCAATCCACTTCAGGATGTACATCTGGAACGCGCCCCTGGTCACATCCGAATAGAATGTGCCAAACTCCGCCGAACGCATACTCAGCGCAATCCCCGCCGCGCGCATTTGCTCCTGCAGCACCGCTGCCAATAACCGCGTCGTCTCATCCGTGCTGATCTTCAACGTCAGCCGCAGCCGTACACCGTCCTTGCCCGCCGGAAACCCCGCCGACTCCAGCAACGCCGCCGCCCGGGCCGGATCATGCGGGTACTGCGCCAGCTCGGCGTCGCCGGCCCGTGCCCAGTCTCCCGGCGGCAGCAGCGTGTCTGCCAGCCGCGCATGACCCCGCCACAGCGCCGCCATAATCGCCGGCCTGTCTATCGCCAGCGCCACCGCCTGGCGCACTCGCTTATCGCGCAGCACCGGGTCCTCGACGTTGAAGTTCAGGTACCAGACGTTCGCTCCCGGGCCGCTTGCCGTCTCCAGGCCCGGCGCATCCTTCAGCGCATACACCATGTCCGGGGTCAGCACATTGCTGGCTGCGTCCGCCGAACCCTTCTGCAACTCCAGCGCGCTGGTAATCGTGTCTGGAACCACGTTGAACTGCAGCCGATGAATTTCTGGATGCGACTGCTGACCGTTGACCTCCAGGCCCGCGCTCCAGCACCCCGGCCAGCGCTCCAGCACCACCTCCTTGTCCTGCACCTGGCTCACGAACCGGTACGGCCCCGACCCCACCGGGTGCAAGCCAAAGTCACTGCCCGCGCCCCGCGGCACCACGCCAAACAAACCGTCGCTCATGTTGAAGAGCAGCCCCGCATCCGGCCGCTTCATATGCACCACCACGGTTAGCCGGTCGCGCGCCTCTGCCCTGTCCACTGCGCCGAAGTTGCCGCTCTTCGGTGTGATCAGCCCCGCCACCTTCGGGTCGATCAGGCTTTCGATCGTCCAAACCACATCCGCGGCCTCCAGCGGCCGCCCATCCTGAAAGCGCACCCCGTCGCGCAGATGAAACACCCACTCTTCTGAACCGGATTGCGCATCCGGCTGCTCCTCCCAACTCGTCGCCAGCCATGGCCGCAGGTTGTACTGCTCATCCTTCTTCACCAGAGCGTCAAAGATCAGCCCGCCCACCCGCTCCGACTGCGCATCCGTCCCTTGCCGCAGGTCCAGGTTGTTCGGGCTACTCTCTAAAATCACCACCACCGTCCCCGGCGGCGGCACCACGCCATGGCAACCCACCATCCCGAGTACCAACACGACAGCGCTGCCGCAAACCCGGGTGCCCCATCTTCGCGCCCGATTCTGGACGCTAAGGTGGGCATTCGCGAAGCGAACCGCTCTTCCGCAGACCGCCGCAAGTCTCATCCGTACGAAACCTTCCCCAGCACCACCGCTCTTGCCGCTCCGGTCGCCGCTGGAACATTCCCCGCCATTCCATTCCAAGTCAGCCACGCCAGCAGCGCGAACGCCACGCCCTCCTTCGCCTGCGCCGGAACCCCCAACTCCTCCAACGCTCGTGTCCGCACGCCCATCTCCGCGAACACGTCCCGCATCATCACCATCAGCGCCTCATTTTTCGCCCCACCTCCCGCCACGCACAACTCCGTCTTCGCCGCCGGCCCCAGATGCGCCGCCACAAAATCCTTGTACGCTGCCACCACAGACTCCGCCGTCAGCGCCGTCGCAGTCGCCACCACATCCGCATCCGTCCCGCCCGCGGCTCGGCACATTGCAATCAACCGCTCGGCGAACTCGGCGCCAAAATCCTCCCGCCCACACGACTTCGGCGGCAGGGCAGAGAAGTACGTCTCCCGCATCAGCCGCCCCACCACGTCGCGCAGAGCCCCTCCCCGCCGAGCCACCGCCCCGTTCCGGTCAAATTTCTTCCCAAACAATTTGGCCATGCAATAGTCCACCACCATGTTTCCCGGCCCGGTATCGAACGCCATCACCGTCCCAAGTCCCGCGCCCGCCGGAATCGCCGTCAGGTTCGCAATCCCGCCCAGGTTCAGCAGCACACGGTTCATCTTCGCCGAGCGGAACAGGCACCAGTCCAGCATCGGCACCAGGGGCGCTCCCTGCCCACCCGCCGCCAGGTCCGCCGGCCGAAAGTCGCTCACCACCGGACACCGCAGCCGCTCAGCCACCACCGCCGCCTCGCCCATCTGCCATGTAGACCGCAAGGGCGCTCCCAAATACCGCACCGCTCTTGCTGCGTGATGAACCGTCTGCCCATGGCACCCCACCAGCCCCACCTTCGCCCCGAACTTCGTAGCAGCCCGTTCCACGCACTCCGCATAAATCCCACCTAGCCGCCAGTTCAGCCGGCTCATCTCCGCAGCCGGCAGTGCGGCACCCTCCATCACTCGCAGCACGGCTGCCCGCACCGCCTTCGGGTACGTCGTCCCCAGGTGCCCAATCAGTTTCACCCGCGGCGGATCGCCCCCGCGCACTGCCGGCCCAATCCGGCACAACGCGACGTCCACTCCGTCCGCCGAGGTTCCACTCATCACTCCCGCAACCACCATCGCCTTTGCCTTAGCTCCTGACATCACGACGAGGCCCCCAACTCCCGCTGCAACTCAGCCAGCAAGTTCAACGCCTCCCGAGGTGTCAACCCATCCACATCCACGGCCGCCAGTCGATCCACAATCTTCTGCGACAGCGGCGTAAACATCGTCATCTGCAGGGGGTGTGATGCAGCCGCGTCCGCCGGCTCCAGCGCCCGCGCCACCTGCTGCGTCTCCGCCCGCTCATGCAGCTTCAGCACCTCCCGCGCCCGCGCAATCACGTTCCCCGGCAACCCCGCCAGGCGCGCCACCTCGATCCCGTAACTCTTGCTCGCCGCCCCCGCCTCCACCGTGTGCAGGAACACGATCCCTCCCGCCGTCTCCTTCGCCGTCACCCGCAGGTTCTTCAGCCGCGCCAGCCGTTCCTCCAGCAGCGTCAGCTCGTGATAATGGGTCGCGAACAGCGTCCGGGCTCCAATCCTCTCGTGCAAATGCTCTACCGCCGCCCACGCCAGCGAAAGCCCGTCGTATGTTGCAGTTCCACGCCCCATTTCATCCAACAGTACAAGGCTGCGCGCGGTCGCGGTGTTCAGAATCGCCGCCGTCTCCGTCATCTCCACCATAAACGTCGACCGTCCCCGCGCAACGTTGTCGCTTGCCCCAATCCTGGTGTAAATGCGATCCACCAGTCCCAGCCGCATCCTCTCCGCCGGCACAAAGCAGCCGCATTGCGCCATCACCACCAGCAGCGCCGCCTGCCGCAGATACGTGCTCTTGCCGCCCATATTCGGCCCGGTAATCAGTGCAATCGACGCCCCGGACTGGCCCTCGTTCGAATCCCCATCCAGCCACGCCTCCAGCGAGATCGAGTTCGGCACAAAGCGACCTCCGCCCGATTCCTCCATCCTCCGCTCGACCACCGGATGTCGCCCCGCCACAAACTCCAGCACGCCTGATTCTTCCACTTCCGGCCGCACCCACCCCCGCAGCGCCGCCTGGTGTGCAAAACACGCCAGCATGTCGATCTCCGCCACCCGCCGAGCCGTCTCCCGCATCCTCCCGGCGCCGTCCAGAAGCCACCTGCGCAGGTCGGCGAAAATCCGCCTCTCGATCTCTCCCGACCGCTCCTGCGCCGTCAGAATCTTTGTGTCGTACTCCTTCAACTCCGGCGTCGTAAACCTCTCCGCGTTCACCAGCGTCTGCTTTCGCTCGTAATCCGCGGGGACAGATTTACTATTAGCCTTAGTCACTTCCAGGTAATACCCAAAAACAGAGTTGAATCTAACCTTCAGGCTCCCAATCCCCGTTCGCTGCCGCTCCCGCTCCTCAATCGCGGCCAGCGCCTGTCGACCGGATCGCCCCAACTCACGCAACTCATCCAACTCCGCATCCACGCCCGCGCGGATCACACCGCCATCCGCCAGGCTCACTGGCGGCTCGTCCACAATGGTCCTGGTGATGAGCGCATAGAGATCCTCCAGAGCGTCCATCCCTGTGGAAATCCCCGCTCCAACCCCGGGAAGCCCTGTGGAAATAGTCTCTTGGCCCCCTGCAGCAGCTGTGGAAATCCCTGTGGAAGCAGCGCCCGCACCGCCCAACTCCCGCCACCGCCGAGCTTTGAAAGCCCCAACCGCCTCCCGTACTCCCGGCAGGCACGACAGCGTTGCCGCCAGCGCCAGGACCTCGCGCGGCCCGGCCGAATCGAGCGCCACTCGCCCCAGCAGGCGTTCCATGTCCAGCACTCCGCCCATCGACCGGCGCAATCCTTCGCGCCGGGGCAAATCGCCAGCCGCTTCGGCCACGGCCTCCAACCGCGCCTGAATCTCCCCCAAATCGTTTGCCGGCCTTAGCAGCGTGGCTCGTAGCAGGCGTTTGCCCATCGGCGTCGAGCACGCATCCAGTGTGTGAAACAGCGTCGTCTGCGCCGACTCGCCCGCAAACAGCGGTTCCACCAGTTCCAGGTTCCGCACGCTTACCGCATCCAGCACCAGGCACCCAGCCCGTTCATAGAATCGAATCGTGTCGATATGCTCCAGCCCCCCCTGCTTCGTCTTTTGCAGGTAATGGACAAGCGCTCCCGCCGCCGTCGCCGCAACTTCGTGCCCGGCCAGCCCCATCCCGTCCAGCGAGTGCACGCCAAAGTGTTTTCGCAGCAGCGGCACCGAATAGTCCGCCGTAAACGCCCAATCCTCCAGCCCGGTCGTCGTCCGCACACCCTCGAACACTCCATCAGCGACCGGACCGGATGGCCCATCCTTTGCGGCCTCATCGGAAAGGGTGGGTTGCCTTGTCCCCTGCAGCGCTGCCAACTCGCCCTCCGCCAGCAGCATCTCTACCGGCCGCACCCGCCCCACTTCATCCATCAACTGCGTCCACGCCGTCGCCCCGACAAACTCGGTCGCGCGAAACTCGCCCGTCGACAGGTCCAGCAGCGCCAGCCCCGCGCACGTCCCCGCACCCGAGCCGCTCACACCCGCGCTCGCCAGCCAGTTACTCTGTTCCGCCCCCAGCCCGGCATCCACCGCCGTCCCCGGAGTCAACACGCGCGTCACCTCGCGCCGCACGATCTTCTTGGTCAGCTTGGGGTCTTCCATCTGATCGCACAGCGCGATCCGGTAGCCCTTGCGCAGCAGCCGCTGAATGTACTGATCTACCGCGTGATACGGCACCCCGCACATCGGCTGTTTCTTTTCACGGTCGCGCGCGGTCAGTGTTAGCTGCAGTTCACGCGAGGCGATAATCGCGTCCTCGTAAAACAGCTCGTAGAAATCGCCGATCCGGCAGAACATCAGGCAGTCAGGATGCGCCGCTTTCGCCGCGAAGTACTGCCGCATCGCAGGCGTTTGTGCGCTCGCGTCAGTTGCCGCAGAACGGTTCGCCGCGCCTCTTGCTGCTTCGTTCATCAACCCGTTTGCCGCTGCCTTCGCCAAAATGCTCTCGCCCCGCCGGAATCGTCAGAATATCGCACCTGCACCCGGCACCTCCATTCTCTGCTGCATCTTGCTGTGTCGGTTAAGTTTTCGCTCCGCGCCTGTCGAACCTCGCGCCTCCATTCCAATTCTGCACCCGATTTTCCCTGATAACCTGAGCCCCGGTCTCGCGTCTCTAATGCATACCTTCCGCGCCTGCACGCCACACGGGCTACAAAACTGCACGCCAACCAGAGCTTCAAGGAGCAGCAGATGAATACTCAAAACCATGAACTGAAAGGAAGGAAGATCGCTTTTCTCGCAACCGACGGCTTCGAGCAGTCCGAACTCATCGAACCGAAGCGTAACCTTGAGAACGTCGGCGCTAAAGTCGAGGTCCTCTCCATTCACGATGGCAAGATCAGGGGCTGGAACAAGACCGACTGGGGCGCCGCCGTCAAAGTCGACCGTTTGGTCACCGATGCCAACCCTGCCGAATACGACGCCCTCGTCCTGCCTGGAGGCGTCATGAATCCCGACCACCTGCGCATGAACAAACCCGCCGTCTCCTTCGTACGCGAGTTCGCCCAGAGCGGCAAGCCGGTCGCAGCCATCTGCCACGGGCCGCAAACCCTCATCGAGGCCGGCGTCGTCCGGGGCCACACCATGACGTCGTATCCATCGCTGCACACCGACCTCACCAACGCCGGCGCCAACTGGGTCGACCGCGAGGTCGTCACCGACGCCAACTTCGTCACCAGCCGGAAACCGGAAGATATCCCGGCCTTCTCCCGCGCCATCACCCAAACCATCATGCAACTCTCGTCACTCGCCCAGGCGAGCTAATCACCAGCCGATGCCAGTGGCGCTCCATCCCCGCGGCGACACCCTCGCCGTGGGGGTGGATTATCGCTCAGTACTGCTCGCTCTCGCCACGCCACATCACTCTGATCACCCTACTGCAAGGAAAAGCCATAAGATGGAACCCATCCCGCACCGCGTCGCCGGAGACATCTCATGCGTAAGACCCTTGCCGTATCCGCCATCATCCTCTCCACCTTAATCCTCGGTTCCGCTCCAGCCCAGCAGCCCGTGCCCACCAGCTACATTCGCGCCGGCCATCTCTTCGACTCATCCTCCGGCCATTACCTCGACAACGTCACTCTCGTGATCGCGAATCACCGCGTCAAGTCGATCGAACCGGCAGGCTTCCAGCCACCCGCCGGCGCTCAAGTCCTCAACCTCTCTGCCGACTACGTCCTCCCCGGCCTCATCGACTGCCACACCCACCTCACCAGCCGCGCCGACAGCTACGAGGAAATTCTCTCTTTCACTCAAACGCCCTTCGATGCCGCCATCGCCGGCGTAGTCAACGCCAAATTGACTCTCGATGCCGGCTTCACCACCGTGCGAGACGTCGGCTCGCCAGCCTTCGCGGCGGTCGACCTGCGCAAGAACATCGACGCCGGCTACATTCCCGGCCCGCGCATCGTCGCCTCCGGCCCTGGGCTATCCATCACCGGCGGCCACGGCGACCTCAACAACTACTCTCCGGAGACCACCGTCGCGCTCTTTCCCGAGCATCGCGATTTCCGAATCGCCGATGGCCCCGACCAAGTCCGCCAGACCATCCGCGAACAGGTCAAGTACGGCGTCGACGTTATCAAGATCATGGCCTCGGGGGGCGTACTCTCCAAGGGCGATCAACCTGGAGCGCCCCAGTACACCCTCGAGGAACTCAAGGTTGCCGCCGACACCGCTCACCAGGCCGGACGCAAGATCGCCGCCCACGCCCACGGCACACAATCCATCAAGTGGGCCATCGAGGCCGGCATCGACTCCATCGAGCATGCCTCGCTGGTCGACGATGAGGGCATCGCGCTCGCCAAGGCCCACGGCACCTACTTCGTCATGGACATCTACAACGACGACTACATCCTCCAGGTCGGCCCCAAGATCGGCATGACCGAGGAACAACTCACCAAGGAGCGCGGAGTCGGCCAGATCCAGCGCGACAACTTCCGCAAGGCCCACGCCGCCGGCGTCAAGATGGCCTTCGGCACCGACGCCGGCGTATACCCCCACGGCGACAATGCCAAGCAGCTCCACTACATGGTGCTCTACGGCATGACGCCTACCGAAGCCATCCAGGCTGCCACCATCTCCGCCGCCGACCTCATCGGCCGCTCCGCCGACGTCGGCTCGCTCGCTCCCGGCCACTACGCCGACCTCATCGCTGTATCCTCCGACCCCCTCCAGCACATTGAAGTTCTCGAGCATGTCGACACAGTTGTCAAAGGCGGTGTCCTGGTGAAAGGAAAGAACTAAAGCACACCTGGCCAAAATCTGCCGCCCGCCTAACCATATTCGTTGTGATAATGATCACATCCGAATCCGCCGCAATGCCTGACACTGCTAAGAGATGCCCGTTACGCGGATGCAGCCTTCGACAAAATGGGCGCCCGATATACTACCTAATGGCCCCATGACTCTCCTTTGGCTCAGATTCGCGGTCCTGCTCTACGGCATAGCAGCACTCGCCGTTCTGCCCGTGGTGCTCTACGACCGCCCGCGCTGGCGCCTTCTGGCCGTCCCCGCCACTGTGGCTGGCGCGTTCTTCCACTTCGTCTCCCTCGCGGAGACGCTCAACGCCGCCCACCATCGCCTCCCCGTCGAGACCCACGAAGTCCAGTCCCTGCTTGCGCTAATCCTCGCGCTAGCCTTTCTCATCGTCTATGCGCGTTACCGTAGCGTCTCCATCGGGATTTTTGTTCTGCCCATGGCCTTTATGCTCGCGATGCTGGCCGCGTTCCGCCCCGGCGAAGAGACCTTCTCCGCGCCCATCCGCACCGGCTGGATCTTTCTCCACATCGTTCTGCTGCTGGCCGCCTATGCCGCGCTAATCGTCTCTCTGCTGGCGTCGCTGCTTTATCTCATCCAGGAACGCCGCCTGAAGTCGAAGGCCGGCCAGCATCGCTGGCTTCCGCCGCTCGACACGCCGCTGGAGACCATCGACCAGATCGCCCTCAAGACACTTCTCTTCGGACTCCCCTGCATGACCGCAGGCCTGCTCATCGGCTCGGTCATCGCGCAGGCGGACTACGGCGCCAAGTACTTCAGCGACCCCAAGATTCTGCTCACCTTCGGCCTCTGGATCGCCTACGTCGCCATGATCTTCATCCGTCGCGCCTCCGGGCTGCGCGGCCGTCGCGCCGTCTATCTCTCCAGTTTCGTCGTTCTGGTGGTCCTGTTCGTCTGGGCCGCCAATCAGTTCTCCGCCGTCCACAGGTTTCCGACACCATGAGTCAGAGCCAGCGATTGACGATTGTCAAGCCGGCCCAGGAGGCCGCGACCGCGCACGCCCCTGAAGGCTCGCTCGTCCTGGTCGGCGTCAACCACACCACCGCGCCCATCGAGGTCCGCGAGCGCCTCGCCATTCCCGCCGCCCGCCTCGCCGACGCCACCCGCTCCCTCGCTCACCAGCCCGGTATCCGGGAAGCCGTCATCCTCTCCACCTGCAATCGCGTCGAGTTTATTACCTGCCAGGAACCGGGCCACATCGGGGCCGACCTCAGCCTCCTGCGCTTCCTGCACGAGTACTTCGCCCTCCCCGCCGACTCCGTCGAACCTCACCTCTACGAGTTCCGCGACCGCGAAGCCATCCGCCATCTCTTCCGCGTCGCCTCTTCGCTGGACTCCATGGTCGTCGGCGAGCCCCAGATCCTCGGCCAGGTGAAGGAGTCCTACACCGTCGCCCGCGAGGTCGGCGCGGTCGCCACTATGCTCGAGCCGCTCCTGCAGCGTGCCTTCTCCGTCGCCAAGCGCGTCCGCACCGAAACCCAGATTGGCAGTTCGTCCGTCTCCATAGCTTCAGTCGCCGTCGACCTCGCCCGGAAGATCTTCGGATCTTTACAAGGAAAAACAGTTCTTTTGGTGGGAGCCGGCAAGATGTCCGAGCTCGCCGCCCGTCACCTGATCCAGCAGGGCGCGACCTCCATCCTGGTCACCAACCGCACCCACGAGAAAGCCGCAATCATCGCCGGCCAGATCTCCGAACAAATCTCCGTGCAGAGCGCGAACAACTCCGCAGCCCTCGCCTGCACCACCGAGGTCATCCCCTTCGAGCAACTTCACGCCCAGGCTGGGCGCGCCGACATCGTAATCACCTCCACCGGAGCCGAGGGGCAGATCTTCACCCGCGCCCACGGCCAGCAGTTCCTCTCCCAGCGACGCAACCGCCCCATGTTCTTCATCGACATCGCCGTCCCCCGCGACGTCGACCCGAAGATGAACCAGGTCGAAGGCTGCTTCGTCTACGACATCGACGATCTCCAGCAGGTCGCGGCCGCCCACCTCGCCGACCGTGGCCGCGAGTCCGCCGCCGCCGAGAGCATCGTCGCCTCCGAGGTGGAGAAGTATCGCGAACACCTGCAGACGCGCGAAGCTGTTCCCGCCATCGTTGCCCTCCAGCAGCACGCTGAGTCCCTCCGCCAGGCCGAGCTCGCCCGCGCCGCCAAACGCCTCGCCGAGCTAACCCCCGAGCAGCAGGCCGCCGTCGACGCGCTGACTCGCTCCCTCACCGCCAAGCTCCTCCACCCGCAAATCGTCGACCTCCGCAAAAAATCCGAGTAGACCGGCTACTCCACTACCACCATCGAATACACACCCATCTCTGGCACGGTAAACTTCACCACCCCACCCGCTTCTGCAAACTCCAGCTTCACCGGCTCATCCTTCTCCGGCGTAAACAGCGTTGCCGACTTCACCGGAGCAGGGAACTGCTTCTTCACCGCCACCGCGAACGGTTCCACCCGCTTCTTCGCCTCAAAGTTGATGAAGTGCGCAATCACCTCCTGCGATGCGGCCCGCCGCTGAATCTCCATCACCGTCGTCAGCGGAGCCTCCGCCGTCAGCGATAAACCCGCAGGCACCGCCGCCACCACGGCCTTGTAGATTTCATCCGCATTCTTCGGCAACACCCACTGCGGCGGATTCATATGCATACCCCTTGCCGCCGTCGCACCGGGCTCCGGGTCCTCGTTGGCGGCAGCGGGGCGGCGCGCTCCATCGGCGGGAATGATCTGCAGGATCGAGACGATGCGTCCCTTGAGAGGCATCGATGTGCCGCGAATAGCGAGGAATGGGTTCGTGCTGCGCGTCTCCCTCCACTCGTTATAAGTTCCCGTATTCCCTGCAACAATCAGAGTCCCTCCACCACGCACATAGGCCATCAACGCCGCAACCTGCGCATCCGAAATACACTCCTGCCCCGCAACAATCACAGCCGCATACTTCCCAATCCGGTCCATCTGTTCCTCGAACAGCAAATCCCACGGAACCTTGTACTGGATCAGCACCTGTTCCACCAGCGTCGTCGGTACATACGACGCGCTCACGCTGTACGCCATCGAAGCCCACGTCCGCAGCACGGCCACATCCGCCACGTTGTTAACGCCCGTGTAGTAGCGATCGTTGTACTCGCGGAAGAACTCCATCATCGGCGTAAATGTATTGAACGCGCCTGATCCCAACGGAGCCGGTGCCAGACCCGCCACCGGCTTCTGATATCCAAACGCCATATGCACCGCCGCGCGCACATCGTTTGCGAACGCATCCTCGCAGCCCGTCTCCAGCCGCCGCGCCATCTTGTACGACCGGATTTGCGAAATCACCGCACCAGTCTGCGCATCGATGTGCTCGTCATATCCACCCGTATCGAACGCCATCAAATCGATCTTGCCCGCATACAGCGGCTGGTACACCGCATTCGTCCAGTAGCGATTGAAGCTATACACGCCCTTGATGTTGAACAGCACCGCAACCTTCGGATCAAGCGCCTTCACCGCGTCATTCAAATCATTGGCGTACCGCGCCAGCGATTCGCATCGAAACCGCACCCACTCCTGCAACACCGGATCGTTGAGCGCGGTCACGCTGTCCGGCTCCGTCTCCGAACCCCAATCGTGCAGCGCCAGCCAATCGGTATCCGGCAGCCCGAACCGCCGCAGCGCCGCCTCCTTGGTCGGATACCGCCGCTTCAGCATTGCGTGGAACGCTGCCACGCATCGCGAACAGTGGCACGAGTGCGGCTCCGCCTGCAGCATGATGTTGTCGAATGCGAACTCATCCACCTTGAACTCTTCCACGCCGATCTTGATCACGCGCTTCAAGTAGTCTCGATACTTTGGCTCATTCGGGCACGCGTAGTGCCGGTACGTCTGCGCGCCATACGGCACCGGCCGGTCCCATTGATCCCTTTGCTCCCACCCCTTCGCCTCCGGCAATTCGCGGTACAACGTCTCTGTAAACATCGTCCCGCCCATGTACAGGCTCACCTTCATTCCCAGCTTATGCATCTGGTCGGCCGCGCGCTTCGACTGCTCCATTGCAGGCCGCTCGTACTCGATCCCGAACCCCTTGTAGAAGAACAGCCGCCCCCACTTCACGCCTGCGTCTGCCATCTTTTGAATATTTGCCGGAGACAGCATGGTCGCGTAGTGCTCCTCAATATCCGCCTCGTGCTCGCCCCTCCGCAACAGAAAATCGATCGGCTCGTGCGTCGTCCACACCACGCCTCTGGTCTGCTCGCGTTTCTTCTGCGCACTCAGCGCCCACCGCGTTAGCCCAGCCGCACGGCTTGCAGCCGACCCCGCGATTTCCTGTGCCGCCGGCTCGCCCACCGCAATCTCCGCCGCGCCTAACCACGGAACTCCCAACGCCGCCCCGCCCGCCACACCCATCCATCCCATCAATCGTCTGCGGTTGATCTTCATGGCATTCACCTCAACTCGATTCAGTGAACAGTCGCGTAAACAGTCGCAGGCAAGTCTAATTCCCTGGGAACATTCCTGTCGCAGATGCGCCGATAGACGCTCGCGCATGTCCCGCGCTACCATTGCGTTCGATGACAAACTCCGATAACATTCTCACTCGCCGCACCCTACTGCGCACCAGCGCGCTCGCCGCCGCCGCCTCACTCATCCCCGCCGATTCCCAGGCCCAGAACGCCACGACCGCGGTATTTGGCCGCGAAGCTTCGCTCCAGCAAACTTACGCGCCCGCCACCCTAAAACCGCCCACCCCCGACGCCGATCTGCCCGTCCGCCTCGGCATCGCCAGCTACACCTTCCGCAACTTCGATTCACAACACCTCCTCATCGATTTCATGAAGCAGCTCAACACGCCGCTGCTCAACCTCAAATCCGTTCATCTGCCCATGACCTCGCAGGACATGGTGGTCACGCCGCCCAAGGCCCAGCTGGTTCAAGCCGCCCACCCCATCATGATCCCACTCGATCTGGTCGCCGCCCAGGCCGCCGCCTATCGTACCGCTGGATTTGTCCTCACTGCCGCCGGCAACATCACCTTCGCCCTGGACACAGACGAGGACATCCGTCCCAAGTTCGAGTACCTCAAGGCCGCCGGCATCCCAATCGCCGTCTGCGCTCCCACCCACCAGAACCTGCCGCGCCTGGAGAAGTTCGTCAAGGAATACGACATCAAGCTGGCCATCCACAACCACGGCCCGGAGGACAAAAACTTTCCATCACCCTTCGACGTCCTCGCAGCCGTCAAGAATATGGATCCCCGCATCGGCCTCTGCATCGATCTCGGCCATGCCATGCGCGCCGGAGCCGATGTTGTCGCCGCCATCTACGCCGCCGGCCCCCGCCTCTACGACATCCACATCAAGGACCTCGCCGACGCTACCGCCAAAGAATCGCAGGTTGCCGTCGGAGAAGGCGTCATGCCGGTCCGCGCCATCTTCCAGGCGCTCATGGAGATTCACTATCCTGGCAACGTCGACCTCGAATACGAGATTCACGCCGACAACCCCATGCCCGGAGTCGTCGAGAGCTTCGCCTACATGCGCGGAGTCCTGGCCGGCATGGGCCACAAATAGCGTCCCACCACTACCCGCTACTTCTTGCCCTGCACCGCCTGGATCACACTCTCATAGCTCGGATCGGCAGCCTTAATGTGATCCGCCACCCGCTTCCGTTCGTCCTCCGTCAGCGAGGGCAGTACCGTCAGAATCCGCCGCAGTGTCACCGAGATATCGTCCACGTAGTTCATCGTCCGAATTGCTTCGCCGGAAAGAGGCATTGTTGCTCCTGTCGTTGTGAGATCTCTCCCACCAGTCTACCGCTTCAAAGCGTTGTCATTCTGAGCCTGGCGAAGAACCCCCGTATTGGCTCTTGCCGTTGTCTGTACTTTATCCCGCCGGCACTACCGCCGGCGCCTCATCCTCTGTAGCCAAATATCCATCCCGGTCCGTCATCTCCATCAGCGCCGCCAACTTCGTCGCAAAGTCGGGATCGAGCGCATTCCTCAGGTATCTCCACGTCCAGTTGCCCGAGCCCTCCGCAGGCGTATTCATCCTCGCCTCGCTGCCCAGGTGCAGAATGTCCTGCATCGGAAAGATACAGACATTCGCCACCGACCGCGCGGCCGCCCGGATCATCGCCCAAACCACGTCGCCGTCGTGCTCGATCGGTTGCAGGTAAGTCTGCAAGTTCGCCCGCTCCTCCGCGGTCGCGCCTTCCTTCCACCAACCCAGCGTGGTGTTGTTGTCGTGTGTTCCCGTATAAGCCACAGAATTCGGCACATATTCGTGCGGCAGGTACAGATGCGCCCCCCGGTCCGAGAACCCGAACTGCAGAATTCGCATTCCCGGCATTCCAAAATGCTCGCGCAACTCATCCACCTCCGGCGTAATCAGCCCCAGATCCTCCGCAATAAACGGCAGCTCCCCGAACACCTCCTTCAGCCGCTGAAACAGCTCATGCCCGGGTGCCTTCACCCACTGCCCGTTGACCGCGGTCTCCTCCTCCGCCGCAATCGACCAGTACGCCTCGAACCCGCGGAAGTGGTCCAGCCGGACCACGTCGTACAGCACCAGCGAACGGCGAACCCGCGCTACCCACCAGTCGAATCCGCGCTCGCGCAGCTCACCCCATCGGTACAGCGGGTTGCCCCATCGTTGGCCCGTCGCCGAAAAATAATCCGGCGGCACACCCGACACCCGGATCATCCTCCGCTCCTCATCCAATTCAAACAGCTCTGGATGCGTCCACACATCGGCGCTGTCGTAGTTCACGAAGATTGCCACATCGCCCAGGATGTGAACGTCGCGTTCCCTGCAATACGCCCGCAGCGCGCCCCACTGCTCGTCGAAGAAGAACTGGATCGCCTGCTCGATTGCGAGCTCGCGCCCATGTTCCGTCAGTGCCGCCGTCAGCGCGTCGTGCCTGCGTTGCGCATACTCCTCCGGCCAGTCGATCCAGCTCATATAGCCGAACTGCCGCCGCAGCACGTTGAACATCGCATAGTCCGGCAGCCAGCTTACATTGTTCTGACAAAAGCTCTGGAACCGTGCCCGCGTCTCATCGCCGGCCCGGTCCAGAAAATTCGCTGCTGCCTCTTCGATCAGCGGAACTTTTCTGGTCGCCGCCGCGCGAAAGTCCGCCGGCCCATTATGTCCCGGCAGTCGCTCGATCCGTTCCGCTCCAATCCACCCATCCTCGACCAGCCGCTCCAGGCTGATCAGCACTGGGTTTCCCGCGAACGCCGATAGCGCCGAGTAAGGCGAGCTTCCATATCCGGTTGGGCTCAGCGGCAGCACCTGCCACAGCCGTTGCTTCGCCGCCGCCAGAAAGTCGACAAACTCATACGCGGCCGGCCCAAAGTCGCCCACGCCGCCATACGACGGAAGCGAAGTCACATGTAGCAGGACCCCCGACAACCGATTCTGACTCATCCCTCACCCTTGAAAGAAAGTTGCTAGTTGCCAGTTGTTGGTTGTCAGTTGAAAGCTGCCGGTCGCCAAGCGTCCTGCGAACCGCCCCAACTAACAACTAGCAACCAACATCTAACAACTGGAAAAGGGCCTGCCCCAGACCCAGCGTCAAATCTACGCAAGGCAGGGAACAGGCCCTCATCCGAAACCGCACTAGCTGCCCGGAAGCCCTCCTGGGGCCGCCGCCTGTTTCGTCAGCCGTATCCCACCGTTGTCCTGGTACTTCTGCAAAACCGTCCCGGCATACACACGGTAGATCTCCTCCCGCTGCGCATCCAGCAACTGGTCGCGCGTCTGGGCCAAGTTCTTCGCAATGTCGTCCGCTGTCGGCTCCTGCTTGTCGGTCACCGTCAGCACCACGCCCGTCTGTCCCGCGTTGATCGGCCCGGATATCTGCCCCTTTGCCAGCGTGAACGCCGGTGCTCCCGGCCCGCTCATCGAGCCCAGGTCCGTAACCTGCCCATCCTGACCCACCAAGTCGCTCGATTTCACCGGAACCTTCATCTCCGCCGCGGCCTTCTTCAGGTCGTTCAGCAGCTTGGCGCGGTCGTCCAGTTTCTTCGTCTCTTCTTCCATCATCCCAGGCGCTTTATCGGCGCGATAGTCGTCCAGGATATGCGCCTTGTACTCCGCAAAACTCGGAGCGTGCGCCGGCTTAGTGTCCAGCACCACGAACACCGCATAGCCGTCGCCGGTCGAAGCCGTCGCCGGGGCCGAACCCTTGTCCGTCGTAAACGCCTGCCCCAGCAGCGCTGCCGAATCCGACAGCCCACCGATGGTGCCGTCTTTGGCCATATAGTCAGTCGTCACTACTTTCAGCCCGTGCGCCGCCGCAGCCTTATCCAGCCCGTTTTTCTTCGCCTCTGCCGCAAGCTGTGTCGCAAACTGTTGCTCCGCCGCGCCTGCCTTCTGCTGCTGCAGCAGTTGCACAATCGAGTCTTTCTCCTCCGCCAGAGGCTTTACCCCTGCCGCCTGCTTTTGCTCCGTCTGGATAATGTGGTAGCCAAACTGCGATCGCACCAGTCCCGACGTCTGTCCTGGGTTCAGCGCCATCGCCGCCTTGGCGTATGCCGGATCCAGTTGGGCGGTGGCCATCAGCGGCAGTTCGCCGCCCTGGTCCTTGCTTCCCGGATCATCCGAGTACTTCTTCGCCAGGTCCGCGAAATTCGCGCCCGCCTTCAGTTGATTCAACACGTCCTGCGCCTTGGCCTTTGCCGCCGCGTCCGTCTGCGCATCCGCGCCCGCCTTGGCATTGATCAGGATGTGCCGGGTCTTCACCTCTTCGTCGGTCTTGTAGTCCGCCTGGTGCGCCGCGTAATACGCCTGCACCTCCGCGTCAGTCACCTGCGGCTTGCCGCCCGGAACCTTCGCCGCATCGAATGCCACATACTCAATCTTCCGCGTCTCCGGAATCGCGTTCGCATACCGCGCCGCATTTTGCTTGAAGAACGCCTGCAGGTCCGTGTCCGACGGGTTGATCGACTTCTTGATGTCATCCAGCGATACCACCGCGTAGTCGAACTTCACCTTCGTCCCTTGCACCAGGTAGGCCTCGCGCACCGCTGCATCCGACACCGTCACTCCGCCGGTGATCATCCCCTGCAGCCGTTGCAGCTCCAGCTCCTCCTTCACCTCCGTCTCGAAGCTGGTGCGTGTCTCGTCCTGTCCAGCCATCATCTGGATAAAGTTGATGTACCCGTCGTCGCCGACGTACTTCCCGTTGGGAAACAGATATTCGGCGTACGGCCCGGTCTTCAGGAAATTCACCAGGTCTTCGTCCGACACCTGCAGGTGCAGCCTGTCCGCCTCCTGCTTCAGGATCGTTCGCTGGATCAGCACTTGCCCCGCCCGGTTCATCATGTACGGCAGCAGCATGTCGGGATACTTGTTTTGCTGCAACATCCGCCGCGCCACCCGGGTCACGTCTTCCATCTTCACCTGGTCGCTCTCGCCGAAAACTCGTCCCCACGCGCCCGGCGTATGCACCATCGCATAAACCGCCGTATCGCTCGACGTCCCATTGTCCATCAGGCCCGGGATCAGGTACACCACCATGGATACGCACGCAGCGCCAATAATCACGCCGAAAAGAATCTTGGTTAACTTATTGTCCTGCTGAAGAAAACGAATCATGCTTGACTGCCGACCTTGACTTCGCGCGCCGCTTCCAACCCCGCAACTTCAACCGGTCGGAGCCCATCAAACTCAGGCCCAGATCCCGTTGCCTTCGGCGAGGAAACACCGCATCTGCCCGTTGATTTTGCTCGTCCTGGCGCACCCAAACTCCGCGCGCCCAGCCACAAGCAGGGCAAGAGACAAGTATAAATCACTCCGACCCATCCACGCCGCCAACATCCGGCGCCATAGGCGCAGCCAAAAGGGGCCGCAAATGCGGCCCCTTGAAGCAATAACGATCAGATCGCCTTAGTAGGGATACGGATAAGGTCGGTAGACCGGTCCATAGTACCCCGGTGGGTAGCGGCGTTGCAGGGGCTGCGGCCCGCTTCCGGGAACCCCCTGGGCCAGTCTATCCATCTCTGCCTGCGACACCGTAGAGACGGTCGCCGGCTGCGACAGGTGGAACGTCAGCAACCCTTCCGACGGAACGAAGACCTGCCCCGAATGTGACGCCGCAGACGACCCCAGGCCCAGCAATCCGCCCACGCCGGCCCCTATCGCCGCGCCCTGGCCGCCGCCGGCTGCCGCGCCAATCAGCGCTCCTACGGCGCCACCTGCGACCGTGCGGTCCACCGACTGAACCGTCTTGTCAGCGCCATTGTGGGCCCAGATGTCGGAGACGATTGGGTAGCTCTTCCCGCCCATCGTCACCTGCGTCAGTTGCAGCGAAAGCTCGCCGCGTCCGGCCAGCGCGCCCGACTTCTTCGCATCCACCACAACCCCCTGGACTGCCGCGCCGCGGGGAATCGCCACTGCGCCACCGGCCGCAACATCGTTGATCACAATGCCGTCGAAACGCTCGCCCGGCTTGGTCCTCGCGCTGTCCAGCGTCTGGTTGATCCGCATCCGCACCAGTGCGCCCGCTGGAATCGTTACCACCTCACCTGCTTGCTGTCCCGCGTACGCAGGCGCGCCATAGTAGCCCGGCGGCGGAGCCGCGTAGCCCTGTTGGGGATAGCCCTGCTGTTGCGGATAGCCCTGTGGCTGCGGATAACCCTGTGGCTGCGGATAACCCTGCTGCGGAGCCTGCGCAGGAGCGCCGTTAGCGGGTGCCTGCTGCCCATAATTCGGCGGCGGCCCGTATCCCCCCGGGTAGTAAGGCTGACGATACTCCGGCGCACCCGGCCCGGCGCTCGGCCCGCCCGCCTGGCTTGGAGCCGAGTTCGGAGTCTGACTCGGCGGCTGTGCATTGTTCGAGTCCGGCGACCCCTGTGGCGCAGGTTGCGCCGGCGCCATCGTTCCATCCGACTGCAAAACCCCCTGGGCATCCCCGGCGGGCGCGCCGGCATCCTGCACCGGTTGCGCCGCGGCCTCGCTGCTCAGCGTCATCTCGTCGACCACCTTCAGCACGCCACCGGTGCGCGAGACAATCGTCTCAGCCTCGGTGCGCTGTGCCTCCGTCTGCACCGACCCGCTCAGCGTCACTACTCCGTATACCGTCGTGGTTGTCATCGGTTGATTGGCAAGGTCGGGCGCGCCCGCCAGCGCCTTCAGAACGCTTGCCTCCACCTGCGCATCCGGGATGGTTCTGGCCGCGGGCGCCGCCGTCTGCGCCACCACAATCGCGCTCCAACCCAGCGCCACGGCCAGCACTCCACCCTTCACCACTCTGAATGCAACCCCTTTACTTACATCCTGTCCCGTACGACGATCCATGCCATCCTCCGAATGTCTGTAGGCCGGGCAGTTTTGCACGCGGCCTGTACTCATGAAGACTCATTTTTCAGCGGAAAGTTACGCTTTCCAGCGTTAATTGTCCCATCTCTCGCAACATTCACTCCACTCGAGATTCGATGCCCGCCGGCAAGCCGCCGCACCCTGTGCGCGGAGAGCCTTCCCCCAGTGCATATGTTTGACCCGCCCGCCATTGGGGAAGTATACTGATCATGCGGGGTGGAGCAGCCCGGTAGCTCGTTGGGCTCATAACCCAAAGGTCGCAGGTTCAAATCCTGCCCCCGCAACCATTTAGATCAATCACTTACGTGTGTTCTGCCGTAACCCGCAAAGGACAGTTGAGGACACATTGGACCAAGGCGCCCCGTTTAGGGGCGCTTTTTGGCCTCCATCCTCGATGAGCCATATCGTGCGCGCCCAATCCGCAACGCGAACTGCGGCGCTGTCTGGACTTCGGTCCTCACTTGGTTCCAGCTAATTCCCGCCCGCCGGGGTCGCGGCCTTCAGTACCACCGGCTCCTGGTCCTTCGTCTCAAGCTTGTTGTAGAAGGCGCGCAGGTCAGGGAAGACATTCAGTTCGAAAATGATTTCGCCGATCATAAGGTCGCGATGCACCGTGACGCTGGTTGGAGTCGCCTGCACCTGGCGCGTATACACCGCAACCTTCTGGAACGGGGTTTGGTCCGCGGCCGGCAGCGACTCGACGCTGAGGCTAGCCGGAAACGTGACGCGTACTGCATCCAGAACCGAACTGGCGTAGTCAAAGTATACCGGCAGGTCGCGCTTCTCATGCGGAAACGTCGGTTTTGCGTTCACCTCGAAGACGTCGCTCGGCACCAGCAACCGCCTGCCCGTGGAGGAAGCGATCTGCCCCTTGACGTCAAACCTAACCACCAGCGGCTCCTCGTAATCCTCAAGCTTGTCAATCGACTTGACCTTTACGTCCATTCCTCCCGGCAGCAGCCTCTCCATGGCAGTCTGCAGGTCATGCTCCAGGCTGGTTGCATCGCCGCGCAGATATTCTTCGCGCCAATTCAGCGCGGGAGAGCCGCGATAGGTCATCGTCACGGTTCCAGTCGCCTGCCCGTGCTCATCCATCGCGAGGTCGGCAATGCGATCGGTGCGGGAATCCTTGTACCCCTGCGCTGGGGTCGTGCCGATTGCGGCTCCTCCATCCGTCTGACGCAACCCCTGCACCTGGGTGTGCTTCCAGGCGAGCTGCCCGTAGGGACAGTAGCGCTGGCCAGGATCGAAGTACTGGTCCTTTCCGTCGACACTGACAATGGCAATGTCGTCATCCAACTGCGACAGGCTCAGATAGACGGGCAGGAACATGTTGTGATCGCGGTCCACCACACCCATCAGATACGCCTTCATCCCGGCAGCGCGAGCCATGGCGACGAAGAGCTGGGCAATTTGATTGCCGCTGCCGCGTTTGCGCTCCCAGATGTCGTCAGCGCTCTTGATCTCATTCAGGCCCTGCGACTTTTCCTCGGCGGCAGAGTGCTCGCGGCTGTATGACGTATTGTCCAGCTTCATGACGGCGGCATAAACCTTCCGCAGTTTCTGCTCCTGCGTATCCGTGGCTGCAACTAGATCCTTGACAGCGGCTTTCACCTTGGAATCGGGCCCGATGAACTTGTCTCGCTCCTTTGCCCAGTTCTTGCCTTCGTTCTTCCAGAACTCGTCCCCCGTATGGAACTCCGTGTAGTAAAACAGCACCCGGTAGCTCAGACTGTCGATCGGCGGCATGAATTCATCGCTGGGCGTAGGCGGAACGTCTTTTACATTCAACTCCATCTCGATCTGTCCCGGCGAAACCTCGCTTCCGGGAAAATCGAGCCGCTTCAACTCGTCCCCCTTCGGCAGAATCGGGGTCCAGGCGAAGGCGATCCTCGGTTGGTTGCCGTCGGGGCCAGTCCATGTCAGCGGACTCCACAGATAGTGCGCCTTGCGGGTATACAGATCGGATTGCACATACCAGGACGGAGCGATCACAAGGTTGTCGTCGTAACGCAGTTCATACCGGTACTCGATGATGCTGCCAACCTCGACGTCCGGCAGCGTGAACACCTTTGCCATCTCCCTATAGTCGTGGCCCTTTTCGACCAACTTATCGAACGGCTTGCCGGTAAACGGAACGATGGTGCCATCCGGATGGATGGTTCTGCCTGCGATCGCGTTGACCGTGTACCCCCAATTGTCTCTGGTGTCAAACGACTTCAACTCTACATTGGCGTACTCCTTGCCGGCCTCGGTCAGCACTTTGATGCGGGCATACTTGCTCCACATGTGCAGCTTGTCGTTGGTGATCTCCTCTCTGAACAAGTAGACGGCGGGTGCTCCAGGCACCTCCGGCTGCGAGGTCATGCTGAGTTCCTCAGCGGTGGGCGCGGTCCATTGCTCCGCACGGGCAATCAAGGCGGCTGAAGTGAGCGCAATCAGGCAGGCAAGAGGCAAACAGCGGGCAAAACTACGGCAATTGGTGCGCTTCATGGTTTACATTCCTTCAAACTACGCTGCGGTAATGGGTCCTGCGCTCTTCTCTTATTGTTTGTCCAAGTCGGCACTGCCCAACCCCTCGGCTTGGTTAGCGGCCTTCAGAACGACCGGTTCCTGGTCCTTGCTCTCGAACTTGTTGTAGAAGGCGCGCAGCGCGGGGTATTGGTCAAGCGAAAACGTGATGCCGCCAAGCAGAAGGTTGCGATGTACCGTGACACTGATTGGGTTTGACTCCGCCTTGATCGCATAGAACGCGGACTGCTCAAACGGCTCCTGGTCCGCGGCCGGAAGTGATTCGACGCTGAGGCTGCGTGGAAATGTGACCCGCATTGCATCCATCACCGAACTCCCATACTCGAAGTAGACCGGTAATTCACGATTCTCATGCGGGAATACGGGTTTGGTGTTGACCTCAAAGATATCGCTTGGGACCAGCAACCGCTTGCCGGTGGGGGAGGCAATCTGTCCCTTGACGTCAAATTGAACGGTCAGCGGCTCCTCGTAATCCTCCAGCTTGTCGACGGACTTGACCTTTACGTCCATCCCTGCCGGCATCAGCTTTTCGACCGCCTCCTCCAGATCACGATTCAGGCTGGTTGCATCGCCGCGCAGGAAGACCTGGCGCCAACTCAGCGCGGGAGCCCCGCGATAGATCATCGTGACCGTGCCCGCCCCTTCGCCATGTTCGTCCATGGTGAGATCGGCCACGCGATCGGTGCGTGAATCCTTGTACGACTGAACTGGCGTCTCGTCCAGTGCGGAGTCCGCGTCCGTCTGACGGATGCCGCGAACCAGTGTGTGTTTCCAGGCAAGCTGTCCGTACGGGCAGTAGCGCTCGCCCGGGTCGAAGAACTGCTCCTTGCCATCCACGTCGACGATTGCGATGGCATCGTCCAACTGGGAGAAGCTGAGATAGGCGGGCAGAAAGAGGTTGCGATCGCGGCTGGTGACCGCCATCAGATACGCCTTCATCCCGGCGGCGCGAGCCATGGCGACAAGGAGTTGCGCCATCTCGCGGTTAATACCACGCCTGCGCTCCCAAACGTCGTCAGCGTTCTTTACCGCGCCCAGGCCCTGCGCTTTATCTTCGGCGGCGGAGCGCTCACGGTTGAACGACGTGTTGTCCAGCTTCATCACGGCTGCATAAATCTTCCGCAGCTTCTGTTCTTGCGTGTCGGAAGCAGCCACCAACTCCTTGACCGCGGCCTTTACTTTGGAGTCGGGCCCGATGAACTTGTCTTGCTGTTTCGCCCACGCCTTTCCCTCCACCTTCCAGAATTCCTGATCGGAGTGAAGGTCTGTGTAGTAAAACAGCACGCGATAACTCAGGCTCGCGACCGGTGGCATGTACTCCTCATCCGGAGCCGGTAAAACGTCTCGGATATTCAATTCCAGACTCATCTGTCCGGCGTCAAACTGATTGCCGGAAAGCTGCGACTTAACCACGGTGGAACCCTTCGGCAGGATCGGCGTCCACGCAATGCCTATGACCTGGCCGCTCGGCCGCCACAAATAGTGTGCCTTCCGCGTATAAAGGTCCGACTGAATGTACCAGTCAGGCGAGATCAGAAAGTTCTCGTCGTAGCTCAACTGATAGCGATACTCGATGATGCTGCCAACCTCAACGTCCGGTAGCGTAAATACCTTGGCAATCTCCTTTGAGTCCTGATCCTTCTGGATCAGCTTGTCAAGAACTTTGCCGGCAAAAGGAATGATCGTGCCATCAGGATGGATCGTCCGGCCTGCAATACTGTTTACCGTAAAACCCGCATCGTCTCCATATCTGTCCTTGAAATCATGCTGTACCAACTCCACGTTGGCGTAGTCCTTCCCCGCCTCGGTCAGCACCTTGATGCGGGCGTACTTGCTCCACATGTGCAGCTTGTCGTCGGTGATCTCTTCCTTGAAGAGGTAGACCGCCGCCGCCCCGGGAACCTCGGGTTGCGAGGTCATGCTCAGCTCCTCAGCGGTGGGGGCGGTCCATTGTTGCGCGCGGGCGATGAAGGCGACTGAGGTGACGGTGATCAGGCAGGCAAGAGGCAGACAGCGTGCAACAGTGCGGCAAATTGTGCGGTTCATGGTTCGCGTTCCTTCGAACTGATCGGCGGCGATGGGTTCTTTTGCCTTTCCTACTTCTTCTTCAAGACGGCGCTGCTCGCCTCATCGGCTGCGATCACGCCGGCGAGTTTCTGCACGTCAGCGTAGCGGTCCGCCGGTAGCGTGATCTGACGAATGGTGTAGGTGCGCTTGTAATGCAGCGTGTTGCCCGTCACCTGAACATTGCTCTGGTACGCGGCGAAGCCAAGATCGAGCTTGACCGGGTCGGGAATCTCATCCACCGAGTAGCCATCGGGAATCTCGATTGAGTATTCATCGGTGACCTGCATGGTCTCGTCCAGGTTGATGGGCACGGTGCGCGGCTTGCGGTCGGTATCGATGTCGAGGTCGCCGAGGACGCGCGGTCGCACCATCAGCAGCGAGCCCATGGCTTTTGCGTAACGCTCAGCAGTTAGCGAGTACGTGAGTGTAAAGTCCTTATTCAGCGCATCGACGTTCTCCACCTTAACATCGGTCGCGGAAAAGCTGGTGAAATCACGTCCCAGCATGTGGTCGAGAAAATCTGTCTGCTGCTTGGCGTCGCCCTGCGCGTAGACCTCGCGCCGGGATTCGGAGACGTCGCCAAAACGCTTCTCCGTTACCGTTCCCTTCAGCACGCCGGCGGCGTCCAACTGGAAGCTCGCAATCCGGTGAATCGTGTTCAGCGCCGGATCGAGCACCGGAAGCTGGATGAGCTGGCTTTCAGCACCTTCAATTAAAATGCCGTAACTGCCTTGCAACTGGTGCTCTAACTGACCGAACACAGTCTTCTCCGACGTGGGATCGAAAATGAGGTACTGGCGGCCGGATTGGGTTGTCACCGCGCTATGGAGCGTCGGTGAACTGTACTCCTTGGGTACTTCGATGGCTGCAATCGCATGGTCGCTGACGATGGAAGGAGCATCGGGGTTCACGACGCCGCGCTCCGAATCAACGATCACTGGGGCGGCATGGACGCCGACAGCCGACAGCATGGCCGAGAGCAGTGTGGCCTTGTCCTTGCAGTCGCCGTAACGATTGCGGAAGACGTCGCCTGCGGCGTGCGGTTGCCATCCGCCAATGCCAACCTCGATGGCGACATACCGCACCTGCTTCTGCACGTACTCGGCAATGGCATTGGTCTTGTCAACAAAATCCGTCTTGCCTGCGGTCAGCTCTTGCGCCTTTGCCGTGAGCTCCGGCGTGGCCGCCAGGCGATCGCGGAACAGCGAGTAATACCATTCCCCGACGCTCCTCCACGTCCCGTCGGTGGCGGCGGGCAGACCCGGCCCCGCGTAGTGCACCGTCATGCGCGCGGCCAGCGACCCAAGACCAGGCGACAGGGGAACCCGCTCGAGATCAATGCCCGGAACGTCCCTCATCTCCCAGCGCCAGCCACGGCCTTCCAGGTTCGCAGCTTCAGTCGGCGGATGATGGGCCCAGACTGTCCCGTATGTATATCCGGGCGGAAGCTGGAGGGTGAAACTCTGGCTGAGGCTGGGAATGTCCTCTTGAAAAAACCACGTCTTTTCAGTCAGGTAAGGCCGCTCGCGCTGCTCGTACTCATACGCTATAACGCCGCCTGGATCGTTGCCCGGTGCTCGCGCTACGCGAAATCTCTCGTCTGCGAATTCGAAGGCGCCTTCCATGCCCGGGAAGCCGGCATCCACAAAGTCCTTATCCTTCATGGCATACTCGTGGCCGTCAGGTCCGATGCCCCACACATTCATGGAGAGGATTTTGGTGTCCTTATCGAAGTTGACATGGATGATGCCTTCGTCGCGTCCCTGGGGTCTCAAGATCTTGACAACCCGGCGGCAATGCTCAACGGCGCTCCCGTCGGGAGCGACCGTGTAGGCGGTGTCGTCCAGCAACACCACCGCGTTCGTATCGGCCGGATACGGAGGAATAGTCTGGGCGGCAGCGGTACGCACCCACTCCGGGACACTGTCGGTCTTGGCGTGCGCGGGCAGCGCGAAGCCCAGCAGCAGCGCCGCGCAAACCGCGCCCGCTTGGCCGCGCGAAGGCAGCTTAGGCCGCCCAAGGAAGCTAACTGCTACCGGCATACCCCAATGCAACTCAGTGCGCCTCTTCTCGAGTCCTGCAGGAATGCTCATCTGGCCCCATCCCTCAGCGCGGCCAACCTGGCCCGGCAGGGAAAATTCAAATCGGACGGCGTCTAATGCCCCCGATTCTATACGCTGGGGGTTCCGTGGCAACAGAATAAGTGCAAAAGGCCCTGAACGCACCCTGTCCGAAGTTCCGTGTTGTAGCCGGGCTCGCGAAAAACAGATGCAGGTAGGGTGCCCACTATTTGGGTGGATCGGGATGAATGCCGACCAGACTCCACTCTTCGGGGCGCTCGAAACCACCCACGTTTCTTTCGAGCCAATGGGTTCCTTTGATCGTAAGGGTCTCGCCTTCGACAAACATCGCATCTACTGGCCCAAAAGCAATCGCCTTCCAGCCCGCGAGGGTGACACCCTTTATGTTGTAAAACCCGACCGCCGATCCTCGATAGAGGATGTCCGATTCGACCATATACAGACTGCCCGAAGGTTGATCATCAAATATCTTTCTGGCACTGAGCCGTGGGCCTCCATCAGCACCAATTACTACTGATTCGTTCAAGACATCTTTCCCGTAGGTGTAGGTGAAGGCGCGGTCATACACGGCGAAGAACCTGCAAAGAAAAGGGGGCTGACTTCCCAGGTGCGGAATGTAGGCAAATAAAGCCGCGTGTTCCATGGGCAGAGCTAAACCAACGTTTAGACTTTGGGCTTTCAAAGCCGCATCGATGTTTCGGCCGTCGATGACCAGAACCGTATTGCTCCAGTTCACCATGCGGGCTATCAGGCCAATCGCTCTCAGCATGGTCAGTTTGTCGGCTACGCCAGCTTCAAAAAACGTATCTACCTCGGGCGAGGTCAACCGCAGATACGGCTGGTCTGAGGTGTCAATTTGCTTTGCGTCCTCCAGGAACGTGGCCAGACTCGGGTCAGCTTCGCGGAGACTGGGTTGTCGGTGGGATATTACGCCTTTGACGAATTGCTGGAGGTGCGGGTATCTCCTGAGTTCAGGATCCTGCGCGATCTTTGCTTGGAGCTCTCTGGTGTCGGCGATAACGGAACCCTGGCCCAACGAAGGCCGGGCACACAGGCTCACAACTAACCCGAGCAATACGGGGGCAAATGCCTTGCGCCGATTGATGGTTGCCATTGGGCCGGGAAAGCTAGCTAACATTCCGCCTCCTCACACCTCGACCGGTGACTGACATTCATCAGAAATTTCTGAGCATCCATGCCTTCTTAACGAAGCCGCCGTACCGGCGGATTGCAGGTAGTGTCCTAAGAGTGCGTTGCTGCCCCCACGCTGTCGTATATGTCCCTAAGCATCCACCTGAAGACCAACAGCAGGGCTCCCACGACAATCATCCCTACGCCTCCCGGCGTTCTCATGATGACGAAGAACAGGAAAGAAATGGCATTTATCACACTCTGAATCATGGCAGACTCACCCAATCGGGGGCGGTTGCGTGTTAGACCTGTCGTGATGCTACCTCAATGAGAATCGGCGGTGAAGTCGCCCCCCAAGGGGGCGGGTGGCGGCTGGTTACCGAAATGGCGACGTTACGGGCGCAACCACCGACACCTTAATCGGTGCTACCCACAGAAATGGGCGGATTCGCTGCTTCAGAATCGTCTGGGTCTGCAAGAAAATCCTAGTAAGTCAGCAGCTTTCCAAAGTACAGGCTAACGTGGCCCGTGTATTCCCCTTTTGCAACCGCCGGCTGCCCCATGGGACCACTGGACTTTGGACCCACGAACTTGCTGCCGATCGCTGGGATGGCGTGCAGGAATGAAACTCCGGCTTGCGGGAACGACGCATAGGCTTGTCCAACCAGGTTTGCGGGCGGGGTCTTCGGGGTAAAGATCTGCACGTAGATGGGCGAATCGCTATGCTGCTCCACCAGCGCGGTGATCGGGCCTTCCGAGGTATTGAGCTGCAGCCAGCGCACGCCTGCGTAGTACCCCTTGAAGATCGGGTAATCGAAGTGCTCTCCGGGCTTGAGGTCGTCCGGATCCCCGCCCATGGTGTTGTTGTAGGCCCTGTTCCAGACGTCGAGAGTACCGCCGGCGAGGCGATTTTGATACACGGGCGCGGGCCCTTGGCCAAGGAACCGCATACTTTTGACATTCGCCTCGGGGTAGTCGAATCCGACGCCGAAATACTCCTGTTGACCACTCAGCGTGTAGACGTAGTCGATGCTCACCCAGCCATTGGGCTTGAGCCGGTACGTGACCGATTTCATCGGGCCGTCGAACGTCGCTGATACAACAAGATCGTTGCCGTCGATCTTCTGGCCTAAAGACGTAAGCTTGGAATCGGGCGCAAACGCGGGCGGCGTGGGCGGCGGAGCCGGCGGATTCGCCGGTCTGCTCGGAGGCGGCGGAAGCCTGGGCCCCATCGCCACAACGCGCGGTCCGTTCACCAGTGAGAAGGACTTGCCCTGCCGAGTGGCAGAGACCAGCAGGCCAGTGGTCTGGCTTATCTGCAGCGACAGGTCACCGGCGGTCGCAGTGATAGTATCGCCGGATTCGGTGGCAGTTGGCTTTGCGCCGCCCGCAGACTGACTAACGCGGGTCGATGTGTACGCGAGATCGGAGAAGGGCCACACGTAGGTCTGAATCACGCGGCCGGTGCGGTCCTTAATAATGAGTCGCGTTGCATCGGGCCTGCGCTTCGCCAGTTGCGCAGCGGCAGCAGCAGGCGGTCCCCAGCCGTCCCAGCTTGCCGAGGCGCCCGGCTCCAGCGAACGGCCGCGATCGGTGCGCGAGGCCAGGACGATGGAGCCGGAGGCCGCATCGCCGGGTCGCGGAAACGCAATGGCTTCCCACGTGAAGATGCACTGGTCGGCGTTGGTGAAGGAGTACCGGTTGGCGACGGTGAAGGTGTTTTCGAGGTTGCCCGGCGTCACCACGATCGGCGACCAAAGCTGTTTGACGGTGTAAAAGCTCCCCTCCCGCTCGCGATATGGGCCGACAATGCCATCCGGGGCCTGATTGTCGGCGGAGTCGAGAATGCCACCCTTATCCACGCGCTTCACATCCTCATCCAGAAACGCCCACAGGAAACCGCCGGCGCCGGCCTTGCTCTTGAGCATGAGATCCCAATACTCATTCAGGCCTGCCCCCGCTCCGCCATCGTAGAGGCCGTGCAGCATCTCCGTGGGAAAATAGACGGGATCGGCGGCGAGCTTCCGTTGCAACACCTCATAGCTCGGGTAGTGCGCGGTGTCGGCGATACCCGCAGGAAAAGCAGCCGTCGGGTGCAGCACCACGCGCTTCTGCGGGTCGTACTTTGAGAAGTCACCGTCGAGCGCGGTATTCCACCCGCCTTCATTGCCGTTGTCCCAGAAGAGAATCGACGGATGGTTTACGTCATGCTCAACCATCTCCTTCACCAGCTTCTGGCCAATGTCCGTGTCGTAATGCCCGTGCCAGCCACCGAGCTCATCGAGCACGTACAGGCCGAGTTCGTCGCAGGCATCCAGGAAGTGTCCGTCCGGCGGATAGTGGCTCATACGGACCGCGTTCCCGTTCAAGTCTTTTATGACGTCGATGTCGTCTCTGGAGATCTTCGCGGACAGGGTCCGGCCGGAATCGGGCCAGAACGAGTGCCGGTCCACGCCCTTCAGAAATACGCGAGTGCCGTTGACGAACATGCCTTGGCCGGGGCGGAGTTCAATGGTGCGGAATCCGAACTTCTGATGCACCGTGTGCACCACGGCATCGCCCAATTTCAGTTGCACTTCAAGTTGGTACAGATTCGGCGTCTCAGCATTCCAGAGTCGCGGATTGTCAATCTTTCCCGCGAGATGTGTGACTCCATTGAAGATCACATCCTTCGCCACCACCGGATTGCCAACCGGCCTGCCGTTCAGGTCGAGCACCCGCAACTCCAGCGAGGCGCTGCCACCGCTCGCGGCGCCTGTTCGCGTGTCGCTGGTGGTGACATCCACCGAGAGGGTGCCTTGCGCAGCGGCACTGATCGCTAGGTGATCGACAAAAGTCCTGGGGACGGCCTCGAGATAAACCGGCCGGTAGATGCCGGAGTAATTCCAGTAATCCCCACGCCGCTCCGCGTTGTTGACGGAAGGATTCATGGAGTCATCATCGACGTCGACCTGAAGCTCATTTTTCTGTCCCGCAGGCTTCAGCAGACTCGTGATGTCGTACTTAAAGGCGTAATAGCCGCCCTGGTGGACCGGGCCGGCGGATTGCCCGTTGATGGTGACCTGAGCATCGGTCATGACCCCTTCGAACTTGATGAAAACGGTCTTGGTGCGCCAGGTCGCCGGCGTGGTAAAGCTGCGCTTGTAGATGCCGTGGGTGCGAGGCCAACCGCCCGCCGGATTGGGCCGGCCATACTCGTAGATGCCGAAACCTTGCAGTTGCCAGTTGGACGGAACGCCGATGGTAGACCACTTGTTGGCGTTCATGCCCTTGTCGCACATAAACTCCCACTTGACCGGGTCGTCCTTGCCCAGGCCGGATAGATACTGGGTCCCAGTTTCCGCGGCTCTTGCTACTGAAGCCAGAAGAAGGACGAATAAAGCAGCATAGCGAACTGATGAAGACATCAGCATCCCCCAACAGCCATAATCTCGAAGCGATCAATTGTGACATGAGTGTGTCGACGCGCACCAGCATTCGATCCAGCCAGGAAGTCGAAGCAACGAAGGCCCTGGTTCGGGCAGATCCAACTATCTTCGGTTGAGGGTCGCAGCCTGCGAACAGTATGATCGAGATTGCTCGCTTGTTTGTCGAGGCATCAAGGTCGAAGGGAGTCAAAGTCGCATGCCGAAGGTGAAAGAGTTCACGGTAACGATCGAAGACAAGCCAGGGGCGCTAGGCAAGTGCTTCCTCGCTCTGGCGGAGCGCGGAGTAAACGTCCTGGCATTTCAATCCTACGTCGAGGAAGGCGAAAGCCTGGCCCGATTGGTCGTGGACAATCCTGCCAGTGCAAAGGCGGTACTTGGCAGTCTGGGCATGATCTTTGAGGAGACGGAAGCCGCTGTCATCCGGTTGCCGAATCGTCCCGGCGAGTTGGGACGCGCAGCCGCCCGGCTCGGCGAAAACAAGATCAACGTTGACTATTCGTACTGCGGGCTGGAACCTGGGTCCGCGCTGGCGCTGGTGGTCTTCGGCGTAGACAACCTCTCCAAAGCCGCGAAAGCCCTCGACGACCTCGCCGCAGAAGGCGCCTGATCCTCCCGTCCCCCACCCGGACCAGTAGGAAGCGTTCCTGAAACAGTGAGAAGCGTTCCTGAAACAAGGATAAGAATGGTGCGCCCGAGAAGATTCGAACTTCTGACCTACAGCTTCGGAGGCTGCCGCTCTATCCAGCTGAGCTACGGGCGCTTGCTTCAAGCCTAGCACGGTGCAGGCCGGACTCGCATGGGGCTGCGCTTGACAGCAATGGCCCAATGGTCGAGCATCGACACGACCAACGAAACCGGCCGCGGCCGTCCGCGAAAACACTCCCTTGCGCCCACTCCCCAACCTCCGCTGGAAGAGAGAATCCCAATGAAGCTTGTTACAAATCTCCGCTCGAGTTCCTATCGCTCGCTTTGCGCCGTCCTTTCCACCGCACTGCTGGTCGTTGCTTGCACTACCCTCAATGCACAGCCGGCAGCGCCTCTGCCGAGTCCGCCTGCAACTGCCAGCGTTACCGTCGCCGGCGGCACCATCGACATCCACTACAACACGCCGCACATGCGCGGACGCAAGATCATGGGCGAACTTGTCCCCTATGGCAAGGTCTGGCGCACCGGCGCGAATCCCGCCACCACCCTTATCACCTCGGTGCCGCTGAAGTTCGGCGACCTGCTGGTCCCGGCCGGAACCCACACCATCTATTCACTGCCCCGCCCGGACACCTGGCAGCTGATCATCAACAACCAGACCGGCCAGTGGGGCCTCACCTACGATCAGGCCAAAGATCTTGGCCGCACCCCGATGAAGGCAAAGCCCATGACCGCGCCGCAGGAAGTGATGAGCCTGACCTTCGAGAACACCACCGCCAACTCCACCGAACTGCATATTCGCTGGGAGACCACCGACCGCTATGTAACCATCACCAAGCCCTGACGACAGTATTGCCACACGCCCCGGACGAAAGGAATCAGGATGACTGCGATCTCGCGACGCGAGTTTATTGGCACCACCGCCATGGCCGGAGTTGCGCTTTCCGGCACGATCGACGTTCTCGCAGCCGCCCCGGTCGCGGACGCTGTCCCCATCATCGACTCGCACATTCATCTCTTCGACAATTCCCGCCCCGTGTTCTCCGGCTACATGGGGTCCCCAGCCTATCGAGCCTTGTCCAAGCCGTCGCTCCCCTCCATGTACAGCCCGCTGGCAAAGCCGGCCGGCATCGTCGGTGCCATCGTGGTCGAGTCGGCCAGTTTCATCGACGACAACCTCTGGTATCTCGAGGTCTGCAGTGCCGATCCCTTTATGGTTGGCGTCTCCGGCAGCCTCGACCCCGGCTCGCCGGACTTCGGCCGCTACGTCACCCACTTCCACCGCGACTCACTCTATCGCGCCATCCGCGCCAGCCGCTTCTACAGCGCTGACAGCCCCGGAGACACCGGCAAAGTCACGCTCAAACCGGACAATGTTGCCAACCTGAAGTTGCTGGCCCAGGCCGACCTCGCGCTCGACACCGCCAACCCCAGCATGAACCTGATGCAGGCCAACGTGCTGCTGGCCGATGCGATCCCTAGCCTGCGCATCATCATGGACCATCTGCCCTCCTTCGACCCAACTCCCGACAACCAGAAGGCGTATGAAGCTGTGGTCAAGGCAATGGCGGACCACCCCAACATCTTCGTCAAGCTGACCGAGGTGTATCACCCGCGCCTCGCGGACAACGTCATCGTCAAGGACTATGAGCCGCTGCGCGCCCGGCTCGAGTACCTCTTCGACGCTTTCGGCGAGGACCGCGTAATCTTCGGAACGGATTACCCCAACAGCTACGGCGTCGCCACCATTCCCGAAGAGGTCGAGTTGGTCAAGCGCTTCTTCTCGACCAAGCCGAGGGAAGTCCAGGAAAAGTACTTCTGGAAGAACTCCGCCAGGGTTTACAAGTGGAAGAAACGAACCCCCGATCAGCCAAGCCTGACTTGAACACTCCGTACACCAAATGAAGCTGAATCTAGCTGCAATAGTAGGGAAGCTCACAACCGCCGCAATGCTCGCGATCGCTGCTTCGGCGACCGCGCAGCCCATGGTCGTCTCGCGAGGCGAGGTTACCGTAATGGTCGAGCCTTACGCGGACAACGTCGTACGCGTCAGCATCAGCACGTTGAAAGAACGTGCGACCGATGCGCCGGGCTATGGAGTCTCGGCCAAGGTACGAGCGGCAGGCTGGACCAGCGAATCAGGCGCCGGCGGAGATGTGATGCGGTCCCCGCGCCTCACCGTTACCGTCGCGCCGCAAGGCCCCAGAAACGTTCCCACCGGAACCCAGGCCGATATTGCGAAGTTCTTCGGCGGCTCGACGCCCGGCGTCAGCATCTCCATCAAGAATGCCGACGGCTCGCCCCTGCTCCAGATGCGCGGCTGGCAGATGTCCGTACCGAACTATAAAGACGGCAACGCCGGCATCCTCAACGACCGTCGCTCCACCGATGACCCGTTCTACGAAGTCGGAGCCTCTTTTTCGACCACCAGGGACGAGCACTTTTACGGCCTGGGCCAGAACCAGGAAGGCTTCCTCGACCGCCGCGGCCACATCCTGCGCTGCGCCCACGACTACAACGCTGTCGGCGGCCAAAGCGTATGTGTTCCCTTTGTCGTTACAAATAAAGGCTACGGCCTGGTCTGGGACAATCCATCGCGCACTACCGTCAACTTCGCTTACCTCGGCGACTCCCTGCGCTTCACCTCCGACGTCGGCCAGCGCATCTCCTTCTTCGTTATCGCCGGCAAAACCTATGACGAAATCTATTCCGGTTACAAATTGCTGACCGGCGATGTTCCCATGCTGCCCAAGTCCGCCTATGGTTACATTCAGTGCAAACAGCGCTACACCAGCCAGGCGGAGCTGATGGCCGTCGCCAAGGGTTATCGCGATCGCCATCTGCCGGCGGATGTGCTGGTCATCGACTGGTTTCATGACACCAAAATGGGCGAGCTGGACATGGACCCGGCGAAGTGGCCCGACCCCGCCGGCATGAACCGCGATTTGCACGCAATGGGCTTCCACACCATGATCAGCGTCTGGCCGCGCTTCATCCCGGAGGACCGCTACTACAAGACCATCCTCGACCACGGCTGGTTTATGCACCTCGCAGACGGCACACCCACCAACGGCCTCCCGTATGATCGCGCCGGCTCCGACATCGACACCGCCAACCCCGATGCCGCGCGCTGGTACTGGGATACGATCCGCGATGACTACGTTGCCAAGGGTTTCGACGCCTTCTGGGCCGACGAAACCGAACCCGACCTGCCGCCCAACGGTAGCTACTTCCACATCGGTCCGGGCACCGAGTTCTTCAACATCTATCCACTCTTCCACACCGCCGCGTTCTACAACGGCATGCGCAAAGACATGAGCGAACGCGCCGTCATCCTCGCGCGCGACGCCTATCTCGGCGCGCAGCACAACGGCGCTATCTTCTGGTCGTCGGACATCAGCCCCACCTGGGACACGCTGAAGCGGCAGGTCCCCACCGGCATCAACTTTGTCGCCAGCGGCATGCCCTACTGGAGCACTGACATTGGCGGATGGCAGTATCTGCCGTACACACACAAGCCCGACCACCCACCGCTGATCGACCCATCCGACGCGCGCGACGAAGTCCACAACTACGACGACTACCCCGAGCTTTACGTCCGCTGGTTCGAGTACGGAGCCTTCCAGCCAAACTTCCGCTCCCACGGCAGCCGCCCGCAGAACGAAGTCTGGTCCTACGGCAAGCAGGCCGAGCCGATTCTCGAGAAGTATTTGCGTCTGCGCTACACCCTCATGCCATACATCTATTCACTCGCCTACCAAACCCACCTCACCGGCGCGCCCTTCATGCGCGGTCTCTTCATGGACTTCGGTGGCGACCCTAACGCCGCAAACATCGGCGACGAATATATGTTCGGCCCCGCGCTGTTGGTGGCGCCGGTAGTGGAGCAGGGAAGCACTACTCGCCAGGTTTATCTCCCCGCCGGTGCCGACTGGTATAACTTCTGGACGAATGAGAAACTCCACGGCGGCCAAACCATCACCGTCTCCGCGCCCATCGACACGCTTCCATTATTCGTCCGCGCCGGCTCCATCCTGCCCATGGGCGCGCCCGTCGAAAGCACCAACGAGCAGCAGCCGCTCCAGGAACTGCGCGTCTACCCCGGCGCCGACGCCGCCTTCGATCTCTACAACGATGACGGCACCACCTACGCGTACGAACAGGGCGCGATGCAGATCACGCACCTCGAATGGTCTGACGCCGCGCAGAAGCTCACCCACACCGGAGCTGCGCTCTCAGGTCCACCCGACGCCACCCTGGTCAAGATCGTGCATCCTCGGTAAAACCGCGGACAGGTTGCTCACCTTCTCAGCCGGATCGACTTCAGATGAAGATCAATCTGACCCAGGTGATGTGATTCGTGTTCGCAGATGTGGAACCATTTGCAAAGATTATTGGTGGGTCCCCAGAACCAGTTCTTGTCAACAGACATAAGCCAGACGTCATCGCGCTTTCTCAATTCGTTGAGCGTACGCTCCCGTACCTCTGCCAATGTATCGAGATAGAACGGGAGGTCGTGGTTCCTGACCAGACGGCGTCCGAGATCGCCAAGCCTCATCGCAGGCCCAAAGCGCTTCTTTGTCTCGGGTGAGGTCGTCGCCCACGGCAGACCATCGAACGTGTGGAATTGGTAGTACGTCTCGCTCGCGGCGAGATGAAGCAGTAACGCTCCGACTGTGTTTCCATCGGGGCTGGGGAGCCAGTCGAGGTCAGCCCGCGTCAGATCGTGAAGCCGCATTAAGACGCTTTGGCGCATCCAGTCGAGTTGCGAGACGAGGATGCTGATTTGAGGACTGTATCCCGCCCTCGGACCGAAAACCGAATAGCCTGCCAGGGGTGAGTTGAGTCTGGCTGTGGAGGCAGAGGTTGGCTCAGGGGAAGGATGCATAGGCAGGTAAGTGATTGATTTGATGGTGAGAGCGCTGGGACTCGAACCCAGGACCAACGCCTTAAAAGGGCGATGCTCTACCAACTGAGCTACGCTCTCATCCACACTCCCAAGGTAGCATATTGCCGCGGCCTCCAGGCACTTGGACCCTCCGCAAGGCATAGGGCATAACCCTCCCTGCGCGAGCGCGAATTTGCCATTCAACGGCTTGCGATTGCTAACTTCCACTTCGCCCGCATTACCGAAGTGCGTCCTAGTAACTATGGAGTAACTAAGCTCCGAGTGACTTAGGGTGTCACACTTAAGTCGCACCGGAGTGTCATTGACTTGGCATAGGGCCCAAAGTACCCTCAAATCAATTGTATGCCCGATTTTTCGTAAGTGAAATCCATGGCAGCGAGTACGCCCTTTACGGGCCCGGTCGCGACTGCAATGCAAGGCTTAGATGGGGTTCCGATGGGCTCACGCGGTACCGAAATAGACGGCCAGCAGACGGCGGACAGTACGCCGGAGGATGTGGCCGCCCTCTATTCGTGGGCCCACCTCCAGGGCGCGAAGTACCGGGACTACTCGGCCTCCCGCCGGGAGTATCGTGCCCAGGTTCGCTATCGCGCGGCAAGGGCCCTCCTGGAGCGAGAGTTGAAGGCCCAGGAGGAGGCGGAAGCTTCCGTTGCCGCGGCGGAGCGCATTGTGCTCGCAGCCGAGGCCTCGGCCCGTTTGCCGGATGGCGACGACAGCCCGGCAACCCGGATCCATTCGCAACGAAACGCTGAGTCGGCCGCACGCCAGGCCGCCGCCGACCGGGTGGAAGCAGCGCGCCGGGCAGAGGCTGCGGCCCACGCAGCCGTGCTGGCGTTGCGCGAGGAACGCGAGATCTCCGAGGCCCACTCGTCGGCCCGGCGCAAGGCGTTGCTCTACGAAGAGTCCCAACAGCGCCGGCGCCAATTGGCGGGACCTCAGCCGCACATTCCGAGGGGAGAAGAGGCATTCACCGCGCCGGATCAGTTGAACGCTGGCGGTGCGGCATTTGGGAGCGACATCCTCGGCCCAGTGCTGGACTGGCCTGCCTCGCCCGAATCGTCGCGAGCGGGCGCTGCGGAACCGCCCTCCGAACCTGATCCTGAACCCACCGGACCTGCGTGGCTCTACGCTTCGCAGACACCGCCCCAGCCACGGGTGTTGCAGACAATCTCGCAAACCCCCAAGGGCGAGTTGCCCGGCGGGGACACGCTTCAGGACTCCCGCGAACGCGTCGCGGCACGATGGTTCGCGCTCAAGGACCTCATCGAACATCCCGGTCTGGAGTTGCCCGCGATGCAACCGTTGCGGGCAGGCGACCCGCGGACTCGGCTTCTGGCCGTCTTTTCTCTGGCCGGAGGAGTAGGCAAGACCAGCTTGGTGGCGACACTCGGCCGCGCGCTCTCGTTGAACGGAGAGAAGGTAGTCATCACCGACACCACTTCCCACGGCCTGCTTCCCATCTACTTTGGCGTGCGCGAAGTTCCCCCCGGCGTAGTCTCCACTTTTTCGCCGCCGCCGGAGAGCGTCGCTCAGCCGATCTCACTGGTTGCCTGCGACCTCACCGGGAAGGGGGAATTCGAACGCCAGCAGGAGATGCTCTCGGAAGAGATCCTGCGCAGCGGGCAGAACCACCACCGCCTGTTGCTGGATCTTTCTTCTGCATCGAGTTGGCTGGTTCGCAGCCTGGCAAACCAGCATCCCATGGTGCTGGTCCCGATGGCGCCGGACATGAACTCGGCCCTCAGCCTGCTGGCGTTGGAGAAGCTGTTCCGGAGCATTACCGACTCCGACGGCCGCCCCATCCTCCCCTTTTACATCCTGAATCAGTTCGACGCGACCCTCCCCCTTCATCTGGACGTTCGCGAGGTCTTGCGGCGCCAGCTTGGTGACCGCCTTCTGCGCACGGCCATTCGGCGCTCGCCGGCCGTCAGCGAGGCGCTGGCCGAGGGTATGACCGTGTTGGACTATGCGCCGGACGCGCCCGTATCTCAGGATTATCTCGAGATCGCTTCGTGGCTCAGAAGCGTCTCTCCGCCGGCAACCGCGGAGCTCCGCAGGGCGGTCCGGAGTGAACGGTGACCCGCTCACCCCTATGGCGGGAGTTTGAATCCGGAGACACCAGGCTTCTGCGCGTACTGCGATTCACAATCTTCGCCGGCGGGGCGCTCTTCCTTTGCTTCACCAGCGTGCTTTACCTCAACTGGAAGCATCAGCTCGTCCTCGCGGCGTTGACGCTCCTCATTGCCCTCTGGATCGATCGCGGTTCCATGTCGTACCAGGTCACGCTCACGCTGATGCTCTTGTCGATCTGCTCGACCTTCCGCTACGCTTACTGGCGTTTCTCCACCGTCCTTGCCTTTCTCCACAATCCGGCCGCGCACTGGAGCGCCCTCGATGCGTGGTTCGTCTGCCTGCTTCTGCTCGCGGAGTGCTACGCCTTCGTGGTCCTTCTCCTCGGCTATCTCCAGACGCTGTGGCCGCTGCGGCGCGCGCCTGTGCCGCTTCCCGACGACCCCGAGCAGTGGCCCGCGGTGGATCTGCTGATCCCCACCTACGACGAGCCGCTCAGCGTAGTCCGCTTCACCGCGCTCGCCGCCATGAACATCGACTGGCCCGCCGAAAAACTCAATGTCTACATCCTCGACGACGGCAGGCGCGACGACTTCCGCGCTTTTGCTGAGGAAGCCGGCATCGGCTACATGTCGCGTGACAACAACCAGCATGCCAAGGCGGGCAACATCAACTACGCCCTCCAGCGCGTCAACTCCCCATTTGTTGCCGTCTTCGATTGTGACCACGTGCCCACCCGCAGCTTTCTGCAACTCACCATGGGCTGGTTCCTGCGCGACCGTAAGCTGGCCGTGCTGCAAACGCCGCATCACTTCTACTCGCCCGACCCGTTCGAGCGCAATCTGGACCAGTTCCACACCATCCCCAACGAGGACGAGCTGTTCTACGGAGTTGTGCAGGACGGCAATGACTTCTGGAACGCAACATTCTTCTGCGGCTCCTGCGCAGTACTGCGCCGCAGCGCCCTGGACCAGGTGGGCGGCGTCGCCGTCGAAACCGCGACCGAGGACGCGCATACCTCGCTTCGTATGCAGATGCAGGGCTGGAACACCGCTTACATCAACATTCCGCAAGCCGCCGGCCTCGCCACCGAGCGTTTGAGCGGCCACATCCGGCAACGCATTCGCTGGGCGCGCGGCATGGTGCAGATCCTGCGCATCGAAAACCCGCTGCTCGTTCCCGGCCTCACTCCGGCGCAGCGGCTGTGTTACTTCAACGCGATGTCGCACTTTCTATATGCATTGCCGCGTCTCATTTTTCTTACTGCGCCGCTTATCTATCTCATCTTCGGCGTCACCAACATTCCCGGCTTTTGGCTCGCCATCGTGGCCTACGCCGCCCCTCACCTCGTGCTCTCCAGCCTGACCAACTCGCGCATGCAGGGCCGGCACCGGCATTCTTTCTGGAACGAAATCTACGAGACGGTACTCGCGCCCTACATCCTGCTGCCCACGCTGTTTGCGTTCGTCAATCCCAATTCGAGGTCGGGCAAATTCAACGTCACCCCCAAGGGCGGCGTGGTCAGCAAGGACTTTTTCGACGCGCGCATCGCTCGCCCATTCCTCGCATTGCTTGCCTTCAACTTCTTTGGCTTGCTGTGCGCGGTTCCCAGGTTCTTTCAATTCCCAAGTTTCGCGGTTCCGTCGTGGCTTTCCTTTGTCAACTGGCCAGCCCACATCTACGACGGCGCCCACGCCGGCACCATCTGGGTCAATGTGCTCTGGACGCTCTTCAACCTCACCATCCTTGGCGTCGCCGCCGCCGTTGCCTGGGAGAGTCAGCAGCGCAGGAAGACGGTGCGCGTGGCCCTGGCCGTGCCTTCGGATGTGATTCTCGCCGACGGTTCCATGATCCAGGGCATCACCGCCGACCTCTCCAACGGCGGCGTCCGCACCCGCGTGGATCACGCTGTGAAGGCCGAAGTCGGCGACCAGGTCCAGTTTGTCCTCCCGCTGTTGGATGGCTCGGCGACCCTGCCTGCGACGGTCATTGGCGTCGACGGGAGCTATCTCCGTGCCCGCTTCAATCCGCTAAGCCTCCAGCAGGACGAGGCGCTCACTATGCTCTTGTACTCGCGCGCAGACGCATGGTTGGGTCTCGGCGAAGCGCGCGAGGCCGATCGGCCGGTCCGCAGCTTCGGCCGCATCCTGCACTTGTCGCTGCGCGGTCTTCTGCAGATTGTCAGCGGTTCAAGAAGCAGGAACGGGCGCGCCAGAACCACGCTTGCAACCAGCATCGTCCCCACCATCCTGCTGGCGCTGCTGGCCGGCGCCGTCCCCCAGAATACACGCGCAGCGCAGGCCGCGCACCCGCAGTCTACCTCCGTCGCCGCAGCCGCCCCGGCAGCATTCTCCAGCGTCTTCACCCTGGCCGACGCGGGCGTGCCCGGGCCGATCACCCTCCACGGCGTCGATGCCTCCCACTCGATCTATTTCTCCGTCGCTCGGAACCAGATTGTAAAGACGGCAATGATGAAGCTCCGCTACCATCTCTCCCCGGGCTTATTGCCCGGCGTCAGCCAGCTTAACGTCAGCCTCAATGGCGCGCTGGTCGCGTCGCTCGCCGTAAACACCAGCGACCAGCCCGGTCCGCTCGAAGCCGCAGTGAATCTGCCCGCGGATCTTCTGGTTCCCAATAACCAGCTCACGTTTGAGTTCATCGGGCACTACGCGCTGCGCTGCGAGGATCCCTCGAACTCCACGTTGTGGGCCCGCGTCGATGCCAATTCAACCATCGAACTCGCGGGCTCGCTCTTGCCCATCACCAACGATCTCAGCCTGCTCCCGCTGCCGTTCTACGATTCCGGTGTGAATCCCCACCCCGTCGTGCCCATCGTCTTCCTTTCGCGGCCGTCGCCGAAGGCCATCCAGGCGGCGGGAATCGTCGCATCCTGGTTCGGCATTCTGGATGGCAACCGCCCCGTGCGCTTTCCCGTTTCAATTGGCGCCATTCCCGCCGGCAACGCCATTGTCATCGCCGAGAAGCGCTCGGAGATACCGGCGTCGCTCAACCTCTCTGCTACCTCCGGTCCGACTGTGGCCATATCCGCCAATCCGTCTGACCCCGGTTCGACCGTCCTCCTTCTCACCGGGGACAACCCGGACGCACTCTTGATGGCGGCGATGGCCCTGGCCCTGCACGGAGACACCTGGCAGGGTCCGCAGATGTCCGTTCAAAGTCTCACCCTGCCGCCGCCGCGCAGACCGGACGACGCTCCGCGATGGCTCAGCACCGATAAGGGCAGCGCATCGACCCTCGGCGAGATCGCGCAGACTGGCGACCTCCAGGGCGATGGCTCCGTGCCCATCGCCGTCTATCTGCGCGTCCCCCCCGATCTCGACTATGGCGAGCGGCAGGACCTGCCCTTTCATCTCAGCTATCGCTACGATGGCGTCCCCCTGGGCTCCGGCAGCACCTTGCAGCTTTACATGAACGGCGCCTTTATCAGTTCCACGCCATTGCCGCATCAGGACAATGCGTCCGCCGTGCTGGAGACGGTTGTGCCCATCCCGGTCTACGATATGCGGCCCTTCTCCAACACCATGACCCTGAACTTCACGTTTCAGGCCGCCGGCGATGGAAGCTGCACCGCAGCGATGCCCGCGAATCTGCAGGGCGCCATCCTGAAAGACTCCAGTCTCGACATCTCCGGCATTCCCCACTGGACGTCGCTCCCCAACCTCGAGCTCTTCGCCAACGCCGGCTATCCGTTTACCCGCAAGGCCGACCTCGCCGACACCGCCGTCGTACTTCCGGACCAGCCCTCCGCCGCCGAGTTGGAGTTGTTTCTCTCCATGATGGGACACTTCGCCGCGCAAACCGGATATCCGGTGCTGAATGTAACCGTAACCAACGCCGCAGGCATCACCACCGATGGAACCAAAGACTACCTGGTGATGGGCACGGTAGACGACCAGCCCGAACTGCGGACGCTGGACAACCTGCTGCCCGTCGGGGTGGATGCCGCCGGTTTGCACATCCGCGACCTCCACGGCTTCTTCGACCGCGTAGCCTGGTGGCGCCATGGCTCGGACCAGGCGCCCGGCGGAGAGCTGGATACGACAGGCGCCCTTCCCGACGCGCTGATTGAGGGAACAGAGTGGCCGTCTGGCTCCGGCCGCTCCGTTGTGCTGGTGCTGCTGCGCGACGACGCTGCAGTCCCGAACTTCTTATCCACCTTTCTTGAGGCATCGCAATCGTCCGCGGTCTCGCAGTCGGTCAGCGTGCTGCACGGCGCACAATTCTCCTCGTATCGGCTTGGAAACGAAGCCTATCGCGTGGGCGACATCTCACCGCTCACACACCTGACCGTGATCTTCGAGGAATTCCCCTGGCTGATCGCGATTGTATTGGTGATCCTGTGCTTCCTCATGGCGGTGTTGCTCCAGGCAAAACTGCGGCGCCAGGCACGTTTGCGCCTGCACGGCGACGAGTAACTTGGGAACTGCGACCCAACCATTCCACCCCAACCCAGTCACTGAATCGACGCCACCTTCCCTGCGCCACGGCGGATTCGCCTTCCCAGGAATGCCTGCCGCGACGGGCTGTCCCCGCGCCGGACGCAGCACGACTCCGAATATTTGGGGATCGTCCCCGGATATCCTCAAGTTGTTGCACGCGGAGGGTGAAAAGCGCGATACACAGGCGGGGAAAAGCGATAGTCTTCTCATACAGCCGCAGTATCAAACTTGGTTCCTGCCGGCGTCGGCGAGTGTTCAGAGAACGACGATGACTAAAGCGCGTGTAATCCGGCTCTGGGCCCCCGCGATTTTGCTTGGCGGCGTGGTATTGGCCGCGACCCCGGCCCGGCTGGAAGCACAGGCGTCGTCGCCCCCGGCACAGGCTTCGCCATCGATGGTCAGGTCGCTGCTGGACAAGGCGCACGCGCTGGAGCTGCGGGGCCGCCTCGATCTCGCCGAGCAGACCTGGCAGCAAGTGCTGCTCACCGACCCGAAAAACACTGAGGCGCTCGGCGGACTCGCCCGCGCCGCCAAACTCAACAACAGCCCGGCGCTCGCCAACAGCTATCTGCAGCGTTTGCGCGCGATCAACCCCAACGATCCCAACCTCGCCATCGTAGAGAGCATCCCCGCCGGAAAGGACCAGCAATCCCAGTTGCAGCAGGCAGCCAAACTCGCCGGCGCAGGGCAGTACGCCGCAGCGATGGTCGTCTATCGCCGCGTTTTTGGCGCCAACCCTCCACCCGGCGACTGGGCGCTCGCCTACTACGAAACCGAGGCAGCCACCCAGGACGGTCGTGCCCAGGCTGTCGCCGGCCTGCGCGCGCTGCTCGATAAGGATCCCAGCAACGTGCAATACCGGATCGCCCTGGGGCGCGTGCTCACCTACGACCCGGCCACGCGGGAGGAAGGCCGCGAGTATCTCGCCAACTTCCCCAACGACCCGAAGGCAACCGAGGCCTTCCGCCAATCGCTCCTCTGGGATGCACCGAACCCGGTGATGGCCCCGCAAATCCGCGCGTATCTTGAGACCCACCCGGACCCTGAACTCGCCGCCGCGCTCCAGTCGGGACGGCCGCCGGCGAATGCCCCTGCGCCTCCCGCCCAAAGCCAGACCCAAGTCCAGACGATCCAGACCCAGCCCCAAACCCAGGTCCACACTCCCACTCCCAGCGCCCTCGCCCCGCCGCCTCCGCCCACGACGACCGCCTCGGCAATCGCCTCCACCAAGGTTCCGCCCGCCGCCGAACCGGCTCGAACGCCTGCGCCGCTCGCCGAGGTCGCAGACGGCGCCGCGGCCCGCACCCGCGCCGCGGAGATGGCCGCCTATCAGGCGCTCAACGCAGGCCACATCGAAGAGGCCGAGTCCCGTTTCAAAGCGATCCTCGCCACCGAGCCCCAGAACCCGAAGGCGCTTGCCGGTATGGGCTACGTCCGCATGCAACAGGGAAACTTCCCCGGCGCCATCGGCTTCCTCGAGCAGGCCAGGCAGCTCACCCCAAACGATAAGGGCCTGGCCTCGGCGCTCGATACCGCGCGTTTCTGGTTCGTCATGGGCGAAGGCCACCGCGCCCTCGCCGACAGTGACCTCACCACCGCCGAAAAACGCTATCAGGCCGCCCTGGATCTTCGCCCCAACAGCGCGGAGGCGCTCGAAGGCCTCGGTGGCACGTTCGCGAAGGCCCAGCAACCTGCGTCCGCGATTCCTCTCTTCCAGCGCGCGGTGGCTGCCGATCCCGCGTCTGTCCCGGGCTGGCGCGGCCTCTTCCTCGCGCAAGTCCAATCCGGAAACTCGCCCGCCGCCCTGGCGACCGACAAGCAGGTCCCCTCCGCCGCCCACACCCAGCTCATGGGCGACCCCCTGTTCCTGCTGTCGCTCGCTTCCGCATACTCTGCCGTGGGCCAGACCGGCGACGCGCAAAGGATCCTGGAGAGCGCCCTGAAGCTGCCCCCTCCCGCGGACGCAAAAGGGTTGAAGACCGACATCCAACTCCAGTTAGCCGCACTGCTTACTACCGCGAACCATCTCGATCAAGCCGAGAGCCTTTACGCCCAGGCGGTCGCGGACGACCACGGAAACGCCGCGGCCTGGCAGGGACTGGTGCGCGTCCAGCACGCATTGGGGCACGACCCGGACGCCTTGAAGTCGGTCGAGAGCATGCCTTCCCCGGCCTATGCGGCAGCCATGCGCGATCCCGGCTTCGAAGTCACAGTGGCCTCCATTTATGAGGCCGAGAAGAAGCTCGATGAGGCGCAGCAACTGCTCCAGAACGCGGTCAACCAGCCGACTGACGCCGGACAGAAACCTTCCCCCGAGCTTCAGATGCAGCTCGCTGGCCTCTACTTGTTGCGCGGCAATCCGCGGCTTGCCTACCCGGTCTATCAGCAGGTGCTCCGCGACAATCCCACCCGCGCCGATGCCTGGGCCGGTCTGCTTTCGGCCCTCCATGTCACCGGCCACGATCAGGACGCGATCGAGCAGATCAAGTCCATTCCGCCTCCCGTGCGCGCCCAGCTTGAGTCCAACCCCGCCTACCTCCAAACCATGGCGTCGGTATATCAAGCCCTGGGCCGGTCGCGCGAAGCCGCCCCCTACCTCAGTCGCGTCGAGCAGGACTATGCGGCCGAGAGCAAGACTCCGCCGGTCGACCTGGACATCCAGAACGCGTGGGTACTCTACAACGGAATGGAGGACGCGGCCCTTTATCGCCAATTGATGAGCCTCGGCAGCCGCTCCGACCTCACCGCGGACCAGCGCAAGACCGTCGAGACTATCTGGACCAACTGGGCCGTTCGTCGCGCCGACCAGGCCGCCGCCGTCGGCAACTCGCGCCGCGCGATCGCCATTCTCAACGCCGCCGCGCATGCGTTCCCTGACAACCCCGCAGCCATCAAGGCACTCGCCGTCGGATACGCGCAGGCTGGCCAACCGCATCAGGCCGTGCTCATCTACAAGGCGCAGAACATGTCCAAGGCCAGTGCCGCGGACTCGCAAGCCGCAGTCGCGGCCGCGCTCGCCGCCGGCGACAACAAGGACGCGGAGGTATGGCTCCGCTATGCGCTCGCCGCCTATCCGTCCGATCCGCAGATCCTCATGCTCGGCGCCAAGTTCGAACAGGCTCGCGGAGACACCGCCCGCGCCATCAAGTACTACCGCGCCTCGCTCAAAGCAATGCCGCCGGCTCCGCCCGTCCCCAAGCTGGCCGCTGAGCTCGGCCTGCCCGCATCCTCTGCTCCAGCCAGCCTGCCCAACCCGGCCCAGCCGCAGGATCTCTCCATCCTGCTCGCTCCGGACTCGAGCGACTTGCCTGCACCCGCACCCGCCGGTCCGGTTCAGCCGTATGCGCCCAGCGATACCAATCCGTTGTCCCCCAACAACGATATGTCCAGAGTTGTGCCGCCCTACATGACCAATACCGGCGGTAAGCCGTCCGCGTCGCCGCCCCCGCCCGCCAATTCCCCCAGCCAGCCGGATGTCCGAGCCAGCGTGCAGCATGCAACCAGTCAGGCGCTCGGCCGGGCGCAACCCACCATCGACGCCGCGTCCGGCGTCTCCACGCCGCAGGCCTACCAGGCGCAGCAGGTGGCACAACTCACCCAGCAGGCCGCGTCACAGCCGCCGCCCTCACCATCCACCGCTCCCAGCGGGGAAGCCTATGGCCCGTATGTCGCCTACATCGCGCCGCCCCCGGCCGCACCGTCAGTCGCAGGCGCCGATCGGGGCGTCACCGGCCGCTCTGTCCTTCCGGTCCAGCTTGGCGACAAGACGCCGCCCCCCGTGCCGTCGCAGACCGACATGACGGACGTTCTTCCCACCCAGCGCTACTCCCCCAGCGCCCGTGCCAACGAGGCTGCCCGCGAGCAGCCCGAGGTCGCTGCCGCCCGCGCCGCGCGCATCCGCCAGCTTCAGCAGGATAACGCCGCCGGCGCCGCCCAGAGCCACCCGCCGCCCGGGGGCACCATCACGCCGCCGACCTTAAACGCGGAGTACTCAGCGCCACCGCAACCGGTGCAAAACCCCGGCGCCTCACAGGTACCCCAGCCGTCCGCCGGGCCCGCGGGCCAGTTCGGCAACATTCCCGACACCGGGGCGCAGCAGTATCCGCAGCCGCGAACTCTGCCGGTACCCAGCCGGCCGGCCACCGTCGCGCCCATCGGCCCAGCCCCCGCGCCGCCTGCCGTTCCCATCGCAGCGCCCGTCGCGGTTGCACCCACGCCTGCCCCGACTCCGCCGGCCGCCCCCGTGGCAGCGGCTACGGCGCCCAATCTCGCCCAGCCGTATCCCCCTATCGCACCGGACTATCCCCTCGCGCCGCCGCCCACAGACGCCGAACTCCAGGCGCGCAATCTCCCCGCTCTGCGCGGCTCCTTCGGTTTCCAGGTGCCCCTCCCGATGTCGCCCCGCCAGCAGGCCGAGAGCGAACTGGCGTCGCTCGAAGGGTCCTACAGCGGATGGCTCGGAGCCACCGGCATCGGCCGCTATCGCAATGGGACCGCCGGCCTCGACCGCCTCTACGACGTCGAATCGCCCGTCGAAGCGTCGGCTGTGATAGCCCGCTCGGTGCGGCTTACCGCCGTAGCCCTCCCGGTATTCCTCAACCCCGGCCTTTTGAACGCATCCAGCTTCACCACCAGCTACGTGCCCTATCTCGGCACGCTTCCTGCCAACGCAGCCGTCGCTTCCGCCCAGCAATACGCCAACGGCGTTGGCGGCGAACTGCAGTTAACCACCAAAAATCTCGGCCTCGCCGCCGGCTATACGCCCTACCAGTTTTTCGTCCACAATCTCACTGGCCGCTTCCGCTTCAGCACGCTGGGCAGCCATCTCTCGCTCTTCGCCACTCGCGACCCGGTCAAGGACACGCTGCTCTCCTACGCCGGTCTCCACGATGCCGGCGCCGCACCCCCCGGCCCCATCTGGGGCGGAGTCATCGCCACTACCGGCGGCTTCCGTCTCAACTTCGGCAGCAGTGCCGCCAACTTCTATCTCTCTGGCAGCGGCGGCCAGCTCACTGGCCGCCACGTCCTCACCAACACCATGTTTCAGGGAACCACCGGCGCAACCTTCCGCGTCCACGGCTGGCCCGGCGGCAGCCTCGCTCTCGGCTATGCTTTGTCAGGAATGCACTATCAATATAACGAGGTCGGCCTCAGCTACGGTCAGGGTGGATACTTCAGCCCCGGCACCTACTTCCTGGCCGCCGTCCCTGTCACCCTCACCGGACACTCCAACGCGAACTTCCACTACATCATCACCGGCGCGCTCGGTGTCCAGACCTTCGAGCAGGAAGAGGCCCCCTTCTACCCGCTCGATCCCGCGCTGCAAAGCAGCTTCAAGCCCTCCAACGGAATCCCGTGCACCGCCGCGCAGGTCCCCTCCTACAACTGCGGCCAGTACCCCAGCCAGGACAGCACACTCTTCAGCTACGCTGTCAACGCCGAAGCAGCCTACCGTTTCGCCGACCACTGGTACGGCGGCGCCTACCTCGTCGCCAACAACACCAGCAACTTCTCCACCGTCTCCGCCGGGTTCTTCTTCCGCTACGTCTTCAGCGCGCAGCACTCCGCCGAGGGTTTCCCCTCCGGCCTCTTCCACCTGCAAGGCCTCCGCCCCCTCCAAATCCCATAAATACTGTCGACCTTTGGCCTGGGCAGAACGCTGGCCGGTGACACACCAGCGATCCGCGGATTAGCATGCACTCGTGGTGCCTCACACCTTTCCATGAGGGGCAAACAGTGGTGAGACAATCCCAGCAACTGACTGGCCCTTACCGTTCAAACCCCCTTGACACCACCCGTATAATTAAGGAAGACCCAAACACTCGCCAGCGTCGTGTCCGCACCAACCCCGGACCGGACCTGAAGCCTGCCAAAGCACAAGTGGAAAGCGGATCAACAGTCGAAACAGCCGGGTATATACACATCCGCAACTACCTTTAGAATCAATCAGCGTTTGTATATACAAATGACTAACCGCCTTGTTCTCTAGACTTTGTCAAGAAAAGTACCCTGGGAGGGAAGGGACGTACCGCAAGCGGGGACGAACCCCGGCCTCATTCCAGGCTTAGCCCTGACTTACCTAGACCTAAGCCCTTTAGAAGATGTAACTTATGGCTTAATCCCAAAGAAAGGGAGTGCCAACCAGCCTGAGAACGAGCCCAACCGGATCACCGGCAGCAGTCCGCCCCGAAATCCAGCCAGCGCGCTGCCGCCTCACACCGCTGTACCATCGAATTTGGATGAGGAGAAATAAATCTGTGCAAAACACGTTCCCGCCAATAGAGAGTGCATTCGTCGCCGTCAACGGCGCGCGCATGCGCTACCTGCACGCGGGAGCGGGCCACCCGATGATCCTCATCCACGGCCTTGTCGGCTCCTCCGCAAACTGGCGCGGCAGCATCGGCCCACTCGCCCAGACCGCCGGCGTCTACGCCATCGATCAGCTCAACATGGGCCAGTCACAGCGCATCGCAGGCCTCGACGCGGGCCTCGAAGCCACCGCCGACCGCCTCGCCACAGCCATGGATGCCCTCGGCCTCGCCCAGGCTGACATCGTCGGTCACTCCCACGGCGGGGCAGTCGTGTTGATGTTCGCCGCCCGCCATCCTAAGCGCGTGCGCCGCCTCATTCTCTTCGCGCCTGCTAATCCCTGGAGCTACCCGAAGAATTGCCTCGTCCGCACCTTCAGCACTCCACTGGGCCGCCTAGTCGCCAGAATCGGCCCGTATCTGCCTGTCCGCCTTCAGCAAGCCGGGCTCGACCGCATGTACGGCGACCCGGCCCGCATCCCCGACGGCTGCCTGCAGGCCTACATCCGGGACCTGCGCGTCCCGGGCACAATGCCGCACATCCTCGAAATCGTTCGCGGCTGGTTCGCCGAGATGGCGAAGCTCGAGGCCGCGTTGCCACGCGTCGCCGGCGTCCCCACCCTGTTGCTCTGGGGAGATCGCGATTTCGCGGTCGAACCCGCCTCGGCCGTGCCACTGCAACACATCCTGCGGCGGTCCGAGCTGCACATCATTCCCGGCGGCGGCCATATTCTCTTCGAGGAGTTCCCGCAGGAGGCCACCCGCCTCATGCTCGAATGGCTGCACCGCGATCCCGCGACCGATCCGCTCGCCGCCCCCGATCAGGCCGCAATGCAACTAGTGGCTGGCACCTAATGCGCCTCCAGCCCAAACGTGTGGTGCAGCCACCCGCGGATCTCGGCCTGCATGCGGTCGAGCTTCGCACCCGGCGACTCGGCCGTTCCCTGGAAGAAGTGGTCCGCGCCCTCGATCCACACCAGCCGCTTCGGCTCAGGCGCGCGCTCCCAGACGGCGGTCAGCGCTTCGCGCGGGCCGAACGGATCGTGGTCCCCGCTCACAAACAGCTTCGGCGCAACGCACCTCGGCAGGAAGCCGTACTTGTAGTCGCGCCCCGCGGCGTGGACCGGCAGTCCCAGTCCGATCAGTCCTTTCACGCGCGCATCACCGCAGCACGCGCTCAATCCAACCACGGAGCCGAAAGAGAAGCCCGCAAACAGAATCGGCTGCCCAAACCTCTGCTCCAGCCAGTTCAGCGCCGCATGCACATCGTCCTGTTCGCCGTGCCCGTGGTCGTGTTCCCCCTCGCTCAGGCCGACGCCGCGGAAGTTGAAGCGCAGCACCGGAAGCCCGAACGACGAGAAGGCCTTCATCGCGTGGTACACCACCTTGTTATGCATGGTCCCGCCGCCCGCCGGGTGCGGATGGCACACCAGCGCCGCGTACGGCGCCTTCTCGCGGCCGCTGTTCAGCAGTGCCTCCAGCCGTCCCGCCGGACCGTGCAGGTCGTCGATCGCTCGAATCTTGGAACTCATCGTATCCAGTCTAATGCGCACCCTGGCCTCATCATTGCGCAGTAACAACTCGGGTTATCCTGTACTCACATGCCCATCGACCCCATCGAACTGACGCGCAGGCTCGTCAACATCGAGTCCACTACGTACCACGAAGGCCTCGTCGGCTCATTCCTGGCCGACTTCCTCTCCGCCGAGCGCTACACCGTCGAGCGCATGGAGGTGGATCAGCCCGATCCCGCCCTCACGCCCGGCGCGGGCAGGGGCGACCGCTTCAATGTCTACGCGGCCATGCTGGGCGTCACACCCGACGTCGTCCTCTCCACCCACATGGACACGGTACCGCCCTTCTTCGGCTGCACTGAAGACGACGAGTTTCTCTATGGCCGCGGCAGTTGCGACGCCAAAGGCATCATCGCCGCACAGGTCGCCGCTGCGGACCGGCTGCGCGAAGCCGGCGTCAAGGCCGGTCTGCTCTTCGTTGTGGGCGAGGAGCGCGACTCGACCGGCGCGAAGGTCGCCAACCGCCATCCGCGCGGCTCGCGCTTCCTCATCAACGGCGAGCCCACCGACAACCGCCTTGCCCTCGCCACCAAGGGCGCGTTGCGCGTCGAGCTTCGTACCCGCGGAATCATGGCGCACTCCGCTTATCCCGAACTCGGTGAGTCGGCCATCAGCAAACTCGTCGAGGCGCTTCACGATGTCCTTGCCATGCCGCTGCCGATCGATCCCGAGATCGGCCCGACCACGCTGAACATTGGGCTCATCTCCGGCGGCTACGCGCCCAACGTCATCGCCGACAAGGCCGAAGCCCACTTGCTCGTCCGCACTGTTGGCCCATCCGAAGAGGTCAGGGACGCCATCACGCAGGTCGTTGCCGGCCGCGCTGACGTCACCTTCTCGCTCGACCTCTCCTTCGCCCGCATGCGCCGGGTCGGCAACTTGCCCACCATGATCGCCAAATTTGCCACGGACATTCCGTCGCTCACTGCCTGGGGCGAGCCTTTCCTGCTCGGCCCCGGCTCCATCCACGTTGCCCACACACCCGACGAGAAGATCAGCAAGAAAGAACTGCTGGACTGTGTCGATCTATATGTAGACTTGGCGACCGATCTCGTGCGTTCCTGAGTTTTCAATCCGCGCTAGGATTCAGCCGGAGATGATTTCAAACGGAAGCGTGCCCACGTTGTCATCCGCCAGCACAACCGTCTGGTCCGGATTTGACGGGTTGTAGCGTACGTTCACGGAAGGATCGCCCACTGCCAGCTTTTCGGCGTCTCGTCTGCCCATCGCAACGCTGCGCAGGTAGCCGCCGTAATACTCGCCATTCAGCAGAAACGAGAAACCGCCCTCGATAAAATCCGTCTGCGTGAACGATTCCGCCTCGTCGCCTGCAGGCAAAACCTTCCAGAGATTGACCTTCGCCGTAGTCTGCGGCCACCCAGCCGCAAGCTGCACCCGCTTCTTGCGGGCACTCTCGCGCAGACCGCGCCGGATTGAGTCGATCAGAAAAGCCATGACGGGAATATTCTAGCCCGGCTGTACGCTTCGATGCGTCTGAGTTTCGACCCGGTTTTCCTACGCTTCTGGCGGAACTAAACTGTACGTATGCCTGCCGAGTTTACCCACCTTCACCTGCATACTGACTACTCCCTTCTGGACGGCGCATGCGACGTCGAGAAGCTGGTCAAACACGTCCACTCGCTGGGCCAGACCGCTGTGGCGATGACCGACCACGGCAACATCTTCGGCGCGGTGCACTTCTTCAATGCGGCGAAGGAGAACGGAATCAAGCCCATCCTCGGGTGCGAACTCTACATCTGCCAGGAAGCGGATCACCGCGCCAAGCCCGACCCCGACATGAAGTATAACCACTTGGTGGTCCTAGCCGAAAACGAAGAGGGCTACCGCAACCTCGTGCGTCTCACTTCGGAGGCAGCGCTGCATGGCTTCTATCGCAAGCCCCGAGTCAGCAAGGACTTTCTCGCCAAACACTCGGCCGGCCTGATCGGCTTTTCCGCCTGTCTGGCCGGCGAGATTGCGCAGCACATCATGGAAGGAAAGTACGAGCAGGCCAAAGCGTCTGCGGGGCAGTACCAGGACATTTTTGGCCGAGGCAACTTCTTCCTTGAAATTCAGGACCACCAACTCGGCCCGGACAAGACCGTCTGCGATGCGATGTTCCGCCTCGAGAAAGACCTCGACATACCGCTGATTGCAACCAACGACTCGCACTACATCGCCGCCGGCGACAGCCGCGCCCACGAGATTCTGCTTTGCGTGCAGACCGCTGCGTCGATGAACGATCCCAAACGCTTCAAATTCGATTCCAACGAGTTCTACATCAAGTCCGCCGACGAGATGGCGCGCCTGTTCGCTCATGCGCCGCATGTGGTCAGCGGCACCATGCAGTTTCCCGAGCGCTGCAACCTGAAGCTCAACAAGATCCACAACCCCTTCCCGAAGTTCCCGGTCCCGGACGGAGAGACACTCGACAGCTTCTTCGAAAAAGTGTGTCGCAACGGGTTGCAAAAGCGTCTCGCCACTGCCATCGAGCACCTGCGCGCGACCGGTAAGTTGCGGAAGACGATTCCCGACTATCAAGCGCGGCTCGATCGTGAGATCGACTGCATCAAGCAGATGAAGTTTCCCGGCTATTTCATGATTGTGTGGGACTTTATCCGCTATGCCCGCGAGCAGTCCATCCCCGTTGGTCCAGGCCGGGGCTCCGCCGCCGGATCGCTGGTCGCGTACTGCATGGAGATTACCGACATCGACCCGCTGCAGAATGAGCTGCTCTTCGAGCGCTTCCTCAACCCCGAGCGCGTCTCCATGCCCGATATCGATATCGATTTCTGCATGAACCGTCGCACCGAGGTGATCAAGTATGTGCAGCACAAGTATGGCGAGGACCAGGTCGCGCAGATCATCACCTTTAACACCATGGCGGCCAAGGCAGCCATCAAGGACGTAGGCCGCGCGCTGGACATGCCGTACGGCGAAGTGGATCGCATCGCCAAGCTGATCCCCGCGACCATCGGCATTACTATCGACCGCGCGCTCAAGGAATCGCCGCCGCTGGCCGCCGCATACGAAGACCCCAAGATTCGGGAGCTGATCGATACCGCAATGCGTCTTGAAGGGCTGGTGCGCGGTGCGGGCGTTCATGCCGCAGGCGTGGTCATCGCACCCAAGCCGCTCACCGAACTGGTTCCCGTTACCCGCACCAAGGACGACGCGATCGTCACCTCGTACGACATGAAGTCGATTGAGAAGCTGGGCCTACTGAAGATGGACTTCCTCGGCCTGACCACGCTCACGGTCATCGATGACGCGCTGAAGCTGATCGAGTCCACCAAGGGCGTCAAGCTTGATCTCTCCACGATTGCGCTCGACGATGCCACTACCTATGAGCATGTTTTCCATCGTGCGCTCACTTCGGGCGTCTTCCAGTTTGAATCGAACGGCATGCGCGACGTACTGCGCCGCTACAAGCCGAACCGGGTTGAAGACCTCACCGCCTTGAACGCACTCTACCGCCCCGGTCCCATGGCGATGATCGACGACTTCATCGAGCGCAAGTGGGGGCGCAGCCCAGTCGCGTACGACCTTCCCGAAATGGAGACCATCTTGCGCGAGACCCTCGGCGTCATGGTCTACCAGGAGCAGGTGATGCAGATCGCCAACGTCGTCGCCGGTTACTCGCTCGGCGAGGCCGACCTGCTTCGCCGAGCCATGGGGAAGAAGGATGTAGTCGAGATGCAGAAGCAGCGCGAGCGCTTCATGACCGGTGCCGCCCAAAACAAGCATCCGAAGCAGGTGGCCGGTAAGATATTCGACCTCATGGCGCAGTTCGCAGGCTACGGCTTCAACAAGTCGCACGCTGCCGCGTATGCGCTGCTGGCGTATCACACCGCGTGGCTCAAGACGCATTATCCGGTTGAGTTCATGGCTGCGCTGTTGACCAGCGAAACCTCCAAGCCCGAAAACGTCGTTAAGTACATCTCTGAATGCCGCGAGATGAACATCCCGGTCGTTCCGCCCAACGTGCAGATCTCGGACGCTAACTTCACGCCGGTGCGCACGGACGCGGGCGAGGCAATCGGCTTCGGCCTTGCTGCGATCAAGAACGTAGGCCACAACGCCATCGTTTCCATTCTCACGGCACGCGGGGATCTGCGGGCGCAGGGAAAGCAGGGCTTCGCCAGCTTATGGGATTTCTGCGAGAGAGTCGACCTGCGCCTGCTGAATAAGCGGGTGCTCGAATCGCTGATCAAGGCTGGAGCCATGGATGCTTTCGGACCGCGCGGCCAAGTCTTCGCCGCTCTCGACAAGGCGATGGAGCGCGCGCAGAAGTCGCAGAAGGACGCTGCTGCCGGCCAGAGCGGACTTTTTGGCGGCATCTTCGACGCAGACGACACTCCCGCCGCCAGCCGCGAAAACGAAGCGCTGCCGCCTGCGCCCGAATGGGATGAGCACACACGCCTGCAGAACGAAAAAGAGGTCCTCGGTTTTTTCGTCTCCGGCCATCCGCTCGACAAGTATCGCGAGAAGTTGCGCAACCTCAAGGTCGTCGACACCGCGACCGCGTGCGAGATGAAGCCCGAGCAGCAAGTGTTCCGGCGCGGCTCCAACGAGCAACCGAACGAGATACAAATCGCCGGTGTGATCACCGGACTCAAGGTGGCGAAATCGCGGCGTTCGGGAGAGATGTACGCGCAGGCGTTTCTGGAGGACGCCGTGGGCAAGATCGAACTCATCGCCTTCTCGACCGCCTATCAAAAGCTTGCGGACAAGCTGAAGATCGATGTTCCCGTATTGGTCCGTGGAGTACTGCGCGGCGAAGATGAGGCACCGAAGCTTTCGCTATCCAACATTCAGGCGCTGGAAGACGTCGAACTGAAGCTGCCGGAATCGTTGCGGATCAAGGTCCCGCTGCGCCATCCCGACGCCGCGCTGCTGGAGAAGCTGAACGCGGTCTTCCTCGCCGCGCCCGGCAAGGGCAGGGTATTGCTCGATCTCGAAGAGCCGGGCGAGTTCTGCGCCGTGCTCGAGCCTCACGATGTCACCGTCACGGCCGACCGCCTCTTCATCGACCGGGTCGAAGAGATCGTCGGCCTCGGCAGCGTGCGTGTCATCGATTAAAGGGACCCACCTCTTGCTTTCTGGAGGCTCCCGGGGTCGGGGCCAGGATCTCCAGTCTGAATCGGCAAGCTAATGGTCGTATCTACCTCTACAGGTTCGCCGTTCACGAGCCAGGGCTTGAACAGCCACTGCTTCACGGCCACCCGGGCAGCAGGTACCATCATGGGCGGCCCGCTTATGACCGAAAGGCTTTTGATTCGACCGTCTTTCGATATGACCGCGTGGAAAACGACCGTGCCTGTCACGTGGGCCTCCATCGGTTTCCTTGGGTCCACTGGGTCGACTCGATGGATGAGTTGCGACATCATCGTGCTCGGTAAGACATGTACCGGAGCAGACGCAGAACTATTTGAACCGGTTTTGACATCGTCCTTCGCAACCAAAGACCACGCCTTCGCCACGTCGCTCTTCTTGTTCTTCGGCGGAGGCAGCATGTGGATATACGCGGGAGCGTTGCGATCTACCGTCAACACACCGTCCTTCTCATGCAGCTCGGTCACATGCAGGAACGAGCGGCGACCCCAGCCCGGCTCATGTCCTTCCGCGTCCGGGCCACCCTGCGAAGTGAAGTAAAACAGCCACGCGCGGCCGCTGCCGTCGACCACCACATCCGCATGGTTGCCCACAGCGCGGTCGGTCGGCTGAGTGCCCGGAACCCGCAGCAGGTTGTCCGGCTGCTGCTTCCAGGTGGTCAGGTCGTCCGAACGAAACACCGCAAGCCCTGTGTGCGGGTCATTGATGAGCCAGTACGAGCCGTGCCACTGGAAGACCACCGGCCCTTCGCCGTGGTTGGTCGTGGCGATGCCCTTCGGCGTCCAGTGCACCAGGTCGGGGGAGTCGCTGAAGTACACCTTCGAACTGTCGGCCTCGTTCTTGTACCAAAGCCGCCAGTTGCCATCGGGGAGCCGGAAGACGCACGCGTCGATTGTCCGGTCCGACTCCAGGTTCGCATTCTCCAGCGGCTTCCAGTGCAGTAGATCTTTGCTGGTCAGGTGCAGGATGTGGCGCGGGTGCTGCCAGTTGTCGAAGGTCCCAGGCACAACGGTCAGGAACATGTGGTACGTCCCGTCCACATCGATCACCTCGGGCGCCCAGAGGGTGTAGTCCGGCGCGGGCAGGGGAATGTCCGCCTCGCTGACATACTGCCAGTGCGCGCCGCCATCAGCCGACTCCGCAATGCCGATGTGCGTGCCATGCACCCAGGTGACGCCGTTCGAGTCGGCGAGGTCAGCGCGACGGTTGGTGTAGAGCATCCACCACGATTTGCGCTCGCGGTTCCATACCACCACCGGATCGGCCGCGCCATCATGCACCGGATCGCGAAACAGCGGCACTGCCGCAGCGGTCTGCGTTGCGCCTGAATTCGACCTCGGAACCGCAGGGGCCTGACTCGCAGCCCGTGTCCTGGGCACTAGACTCGTCAGCACTGACAGAACCAGAAAACCTCGCACGACACCAAGCAAGCGGACTCTCAAGCACCCTCCGTCAACAAAAGAGCAAGTGTATAGGAGCGGGGCTCGGCTGGGCATCACGCCCGCGCGAACGAACTGGCACGCGTTGGATATACAGGGGCAACCTGTTGCCGTCCAGACACATCGCTCGAGAACGGGAAACCGAATCGCCCGCAGTCCGCTACAATGATCCAGATGGCAGAACAAGAAGCAATGGCCACGCCCGAGGCCTGGCGCAGAACAGAGCTCGCGCGGCACCCCGAGCGCCCCTATCCGATGGACTTCATCGAAGCACTGTTCACTGATTTCAGCGAAATTCACGGCGACCGGGCCTTCGGCGACGATCCAGCGATGGCCTGCGGTATGGCGCGTTTCCACGGCCGGCCAGCCCTGGTCGTCGCCAACCTGAAGGGGCGGACGATCAAAGACCGGGTGGCCCGCAAGTTCGGCTCGCCCGATCCCGAGGGATACCGCAAGGCCCTCCGCGCGATGAAGATCGCCGAAAAATTCGGCCACCCTGTCTTTACTTTTCTTGATCTGGCCGGCGCCAACCCCGGGATCGGCGCGGAGGAACGCGGCCAGGGCGAGGCCATCGCGCGCAACCTCCTGGAGATGGCGCGCCTGCGTGTTCCGACCATCGCCACCGTGACCGGCGAAGGTGGTTCCGGTGGAGCGCTTGCATTGGCGGTTGCCGACCGCGTCCTGATGCTCGAAAACGCGATCTACACCGTCATTTCGCCCGAGGGCTGTGCGTCGATCATGTGGAAGGACGCTAGCAAGAAGCAGCAGGCCGCCGATGCGCTCAAGTACACCGCCTTTAGCGCGAAGGACCTCGGATGCGTCGACGACGTGCTCGCCGAGCCCGAGGGCGGGACCCACCTCGATCCAGCCTGCGCCATGGCGATGGTCGACGAGAAACTCCGCTTTCACCTGGCGCAGCTTGACGCCAAGCCCATCGAAGAGTTGCTCGAAGATCGCTACCGGAAGTTCCGCAATATTGCGCAGTTCTATACCGCCGCCGAATAGCCTTTTATCTGGAGGCTGCGGCAATAACCTCGTAATTGCTGTCCGCGGGTGCCGTGGATTTGGAGTTGAAGCGTCCCATTCGCATGATGGCCTCTGCCTCCACTGCCGTTCCGCCGCCCCCTCCGCCCGGGTTCTCTGGCCCGAGGCAGCGGCCGCGCTCGTTGCAGTTCGTCTCGTTTCTCGCCGCGATCTCATGGTTCCTGTGTGCGCGGGCCCTGTCCGCGAGCGCTTCCAGCGGCCTGGCCCAGCGCTTCGGCCTCGCCGATGTTCAGCCTCTCATCGAAGCTCTCTTTCTGCTGTTCCTTCTGGTCTGCGGACTCTCGCTGCTGCGCACCATTGAGCAGCGCCGCGCTCCTCTGGGGCTCACGCTCGGCTTTCCGCGACGGGCAACCTCGCGCGCCGAATGGGCCACCGGCGCCGCCATCGGTTGGGGGCTCGCCATCGCTACCGTGCTTCCCATGGCGCTTGCTCGATGCCTGAACGTCCAGCTCTGGACCTCGCCGCGGGCGTTCTATCTGCTCGGGCTTAGCCTGTTAACGCTTGCCGTCCTCACGTTGGGGCATACGCTGGCCGTCTATGGCTACGGGTTTCACAGGCTGATCGATGCAACCGGGCCAGGGCGGGCGACGCTGATTCTGGTAGCCGCGGCGGCGGCCGTCCATGCGGCTATGCCCGCGCCGTATGGGACGCCTCAGGGCACGCGCATTCTGGTGGATATGCTGACCACTTTGCTGTTCTGCCTCTGCTGGTTTCGCACCCACGGCCTCTGGCTTCTCTGGGGGCTGCACTTCGCCTGGGCCGCGTCGACCACGGCACTCTTCGGGTTGCCAATGGCGGGCAACACAGCGTTTACCTCCGTCATCGACACCCGCACCGCCGGCGCTGTCTGGCTTACCGGAGGCGCGTATGGACCTGGCGCTGCCGCATTCTCCATCTTCTTCCTGCTGGCCGCGATTCCCGTGCTGGTGCGCGTGACCGACGACTACGCATGGAACTACACCCATCCTCCCATCATCCCGGCGGGATACGACGTCACGGTCCCGCCGCCGGCCGCGCACGTCGCCATGGAACAGGCCGAGCAGACCGCTCAGCCAATCGATCCCGCTTCGCTGGTTCAGATTCTTCCCGCGGCGCCGCAGAATCCTCGTGCCGGCAACGCACCCGAGTAGGCCCCACGCTTCCTTCCTGCTTGACTCGTTCATCTATTTGTCATTTGTTTGTCACGCGATACCCCAGCGTTGCACGCAACTGTAGGGTAGGGCAGACCTTCAATCCGTGCGTTTGTTTCCGGCCGAACATCGCGCCAAACGCCCGCAGTATCCGGCATATACGAGCTCTCCGCGAGCCAAAGAATCTGCAACTCACCGGGAAGCAAAGCCGTCGGTTCGCCGGATGTTGAACGTTGCCGAACAGGGAATGCCGCTTGTAAAAAAGGAAGACAAAGCGCAAGATTTTCTATACACGAGGTGCTCGCCATGGCCTTTCGTCGCTATCGATTCAGACCGCTTACTGCGGCCCTCCCGATGGGCATCCTGGCCGGCGCGCTAACGTGTGCGCTGCCGGGCGAGGGTCGCGCGCAGGTTTTTGTGGTCGGCGAAAAGACGGCCATGGCTGACGTCTCTACCGACTTCCATCCCACCCGGGTCGAATTGCCATCGACCCCAATCACCGAACGAGGGCGCCTCGATCTAATCCGCAATCTTGAAGCAGAACAAGGCTTCGCCCACCGCACGCTGCCGCTCGGCGAAGAGATAACCCTGATGGCGAACGGCAATCTCACGCCGGGCGGCGATGCCTACAAAGAGTTGCTCTACAAGAAAGGCGAATCGGCCCAGCCCGGCGACCGGGTCGCCCTCACCAAGGTTACCGTCAAGGCTGACCGCATCGTCTTCGACGTCAACGGCGGACCCTTCCTCGACCATCGCTGGATGCGCCACATAGAAATCAACGACATGCCGCTTGTTCCCTACGACGGCAAGCAGGTCACCGGTTTCCGTCTCACGCTGGTCTTCGAGGGTGGCATCCCGGACATCAGCGCGCCCGAGGTGAAGGCGTTGCTCGATCCCATCATCGACTTCGGCGTCAAGACTGGCGGCGAGGCCTACGCCGATACCCTGCCACCTTTTCTCAAGAAGGCCATCGCTCAGCATGACGTGCTGGTCGGCATGGACCGTAAGATGGTGATCTCCGCGATGGGCGCGCCCGAGTCGAAGGTCCGCGAACTTCTTCCCGGCTCAAGCGACCAGCATTACGAAGAGTGGATCTATGGACAAGCGCCGCAGACGGTCCGGTTTGTGCGATTCGTAGGCGACCGCGTCATCCAGGTCCGAATCGCCGCGCTGGGTCAACCTATCGCCATCCACGACAAGAACGAGATGCAGGGCTATCTCGACCCCGAGGACACCCGCGAAATAGCGATGGGCGACAACAATGCGACCGGCAATTCCGAAGAACACTCCGCGAAGGCGCCGCCCACAATTCTCAAGCCGGGTGAGGTTGCGCCCGGCAGTTCGCAGCGCGTCCTGCTACCCGTCCCAACTCCTCCCGCTGGACCGGACAAGACCGGACAGGACAAGAATGACACCGCCCCCGCGAATCAGCCTGCGGCTGCGACGGACAAACCTGCCGATCCGCCCACGGTGTCGAATCCCTGATTCACGTACCTCTTCATGCCACTTTGCTGCACGATCACCGGCTCCGCCCGGCGAGGCGGAAAGACGCCGCAATCGCCGCGAGCGACAGGCACGCGGCTAGAACAACCCAGCCGAGGACGACCTCGCCTGAAGTAAAGGCCGGCGTGAAGGAAAGCGCGAGCCGGCTATGGATCGGTGTGGCTGGCCCGGTAGCCGCACCAGCTTCGAGCGCCCGCAGGGCGACGACGATGAGCGCAGCCAGGCCGCAAAGAACCGCAATAGAGCCAGGCACCACACGACGCCAGGGGAACGCGATGGGCGGAGGCTCAGAGGCCTGGGCGCGAATCGACTCCATCACAGAGAGGACAAAGCCGGAGGACGGCGCGAGTTCATCGTCCGGGCCGGCAAGGTGTGCGTCCAGGAGGCCGTCGATCGGATCGGCAACTGGCGTGCTGCTGTCCGGCTTCAGGTTGAATGATCGGCTCATAGGGACCTCATGACTGGGGGAGCAGGGTGCCGGGTTGGATTTCGCTGCGCAGCGGACCGGTCTCCGAATAGCGGCCTGAGCTTGTCGCGCAGCAGGTTGCGCGCGCGAAAGAGATGCGCCTTCACGGTACCTTCGGGCAACCCAAGGCTGCGCGCCGCCGCGGGCACATCCAGCTCGTGGAAGTAGTACAACGTCAGTACCTCGCGGTATTTTGCCGGCAGGCTTTCGACCGCCTTGTGAATGGCCGCGCTCTGATTCCGCTCTTCCAGGCCGCCGTCGATCTCACGCGGATCGGCTGGCTCGCGCACCTCGTCGAACGGGAGTGTAACCAGCGGGTGGCGGCGCAACTCCGAACAGTAGAGATTGGTCGCCAGCGAGAACAGCCAGCTGGAAAAGGCGGACTCCTGCCGCCACGACGCCAGATTGCGGAACACCCGCAGAAACGCCTCCTGCGCCATCTCTTCGGCGCGGCTGCGGTCGCGGCAAAAACGGTAGGCCAGGTTGATCAGCGGCGACTGCCACCGGCGCACGATACCCTCGAACGCACCGGTGTCTCCGGCGAGGACGCGGATTGCATCCTGCCGGTCGTCTGCGGCGCGCTGGGGGTTCGAGCTGCTCAACCTGTCTCCTCAAACCAGTGTGACCCTTCTTCGAGCATTGCGGTTGCGTTTTCTTTTGCGCCTGCGCAGCAGTCCGAATTCTTTGAACAAAACGAAACCGCAATACCCAGGGCACTGTCTCACTGTATGCAGCACAAAAGTGGAACCCAAGGAGCAACTCATGGATAGAATTGGCGCTGACGTCGCGGTGTTCGTCTTTCTGGCGATCGGAGCGATCGCACTCTTCAGCTTTCTCTCAGTGGCGACCTGGGCCGGTACGCGGCAGGCGGAGCGCGAGGCCTACTACAAGGCCGAGATGATGAAGAAGATTGCCGAAACTGGCGGGGAGCGCAACCCGGCTCTCGAATACCTCCGCGAGCAGGAACGGATCAAAGCAGAGAAACGGCTGGGCGGAATCAAACTGGGCGGGCTGGTCAACGTGGGAGTCGGACTCGGCCTGATGGCCCTGTTGGCGGGCCTGGTGCATCAGGTGCCGGTGTATCTATGCGGGACGATTCCATTGTTGATTGGGCTGGCGATGCTTGCCTATGCGTTCTGGTTTGCGCCGGAGCGCTCCACCGAGACCAAGTAGTCACACACTTTGCGGGTTTACGGGACCCCGGCCAGCGCCGCCTGCTGCGCCGCCAGCAACTCCCGAATCCCATTCTCCGCATAGTCGAGCATGGCATCGAGCTGGGCGCGCGAGTATGGGACGCGCTCAGCCGTAGCCTGGGTCTCAACCAGGCCGCCATCGGCCAGCATCACCACATTCATATCGACGTCGGCGCGAGAGTCCTCCTCGTACGATAGATCGAGCAGAATATTGCCGTCGACGATGCCGACCGAGGTGGCCGCAATCATCTGCCGCAGCGGCGAAGCCTTGAGCGTGCCCGCCGCGACCAGCTTGCCCAACGCCAGTGCCAGCGCCACCGACGCTCCTGTAATCGCAGCAGTCCGCGTGCCCCCATCGGCCTGAAGTACATCGCAGTCGAGAATCACGGTGCGCTCGCCCAGCGCCTTCATGTCCACCACTGCCCGCAGCGACCGGCCGATCAACCGCTGGATCTCGTGGGTCCGGCCGCCGATCTTGCCGCGTTCGGCCTCGCGCGGAGTGCGCGTCAGCGTGGCGCGGGGCAGCATTCCGTACTCGGCCGTAACCCAGCCGCGTCCGGAATTGCGCATCCATCCGGGCACACCGGTCTCGAGGGTGGCGTTGCACAGCACCCGGGTGTTGCCGGCCTCCACCAGCACCGAACCCTCGGCGGTGGCGACGTAGTCCGTGGTGAACCGGGTAGGGCGGAGAGCATCGGCGGCGCGCCCATCCGGCCGAAAGACTTTGGGGGAAGATGTCGAAGAAGTTTCGCTTGTGATGAGAACTGAGGCCATGGCGCGATTATAGTGGTGCATGGCACGATCAGGCTTTCCGGGCGTGGCCTGTCAGGCAACCCAACGACTCAGGCGGAGCCGAGCGATTGGAGCTTGGATTACGGGAGCGTTTTGCGAAGGAGACATCGGGCTTGCGTCGGCAATTGATTCCCAAAACGGAAATTTATCCCAATCTGGGAAATTTGTGCATTTCTGGGCCTTTGCTGCAGATGCACGGTACCAAAGTGCCGGTCATGTCCCATATCGGGAATCGAGTGCCAAACCACGATTGCGAAGAATCATCTATTCGGCATTTAGTTTCAAGCAGTTCGCTCCGGTGTGCCAGTTTGGCACTCAACCTGATTACAGAGTGAGTGTCTGAATCTCCAAAACAGGAGAGAAGCAGGCAATCCTGGAGTTGATTCACTGGAGTTTTATTGTGAGGGCAAAGCAGAGTTTCACCGCCTCAGAGATGTACAGAAGTTTCGATCCAAGTACGCCTCCCCTGTACGCCGCTATGCCGGCCGCACCGGGCGGCACAGCGGGCGGCGACTGGTCCCCGCTTCCCGGGAGTCTCCTAGCCCGGCCAGCTCGCCGCCCATCGTTGCCATGCCCGGCAATCGTTCGTGGCGAAGGACTCCTCCACGACGCGCGCAACCTGATGGGAGCGCTCGGACTCTACTGCGACCTGCTGTCGACGCCGGGAGTGCTCAAGCCGGAGCACCGCCATTATGCGGAGGAGGTGCGCCTGCTGGGCGCGCGCAGTGTCGCGATGATCCAGCAACTGTTGGAGCCGTCGCAGCAGGCGCCAGGCGCGGCGACCTGTTCCTGGCTGAATAACCCTCCTAAGTCTGCGGCTGCCGGCCCCGCTCCAGTCGTTGAAGCAAAGACTCCCGGCATGACTGGATCGTATGGAACAGAGATCACGGCGAGTCCGGTAAGTTTGCGGAGCATCGTCGAACGCTGTTCGGGCCTGCTGGGCCGCGTTGCCGATGGCAGGCCGATCGAGATCAGCTACGGGGCTGCCGCCTCCGTCCCGGTGCGGGTGGAAGAGGAATCGGTGGAGCGGATTCTGATCAACCTGGTGCGCAACGCGGCTGCAGCGCTGGGCGAGCGCACCCCAGGCTGCAATCTGCCTGCGAACCCAGGCGGAACCTCTGCCGGCGCCGCGGTTTGCAATGCCGCCCAGAACCCCGAATCGATGCCGCGGTGTTCCGTCCGCGAGACGGTTGCGGATCCCACCGCGGACGAGACTCCCGGATCGATTCGGATCGGAGTGGGCCTGCTCGTGAATCGCGTGGGCGATCCAAAGCCCTGGCCTTTCCGCCGGGTGCGTCTCACCGTTGAGGATTCGGGGTGCGGCATGCCTCTCGAGCAACTGGAGAGGCTTCTCTCCGGAGGCAGGGCGCCTTCGCGCGGCAGCCATGGGATCGGCTTTCGCGTGGTGCGGGAACTCGTAGTCGCGTCGGCCGGTGATCTCAGGATCATGAGCGCTCCGGGAGTCGGCACGCGGGTGCAGATCGAGTGGCCAATGGCTGCGGCGCATCCGAGGCAGCCCACAGAAAGCCCGGACCTGCGCGGGGCAGGCGGGGATCGGAGACAGTCATGCTGAACCCAGAGTCCCATGCTCGCACTCCAGCCTCCAAGTCCGGCCATCCCGAAGATGCGGGTCTCACCCTAGGGGACCCCGCAGCCCAACCTGGCGCGGCCGTGCCCGTCCGTGCAGCCAGCGTGCCGGTCGGCGTGCCCCCGGCGCAGAGCGCTCCCAGCATCGTGCTGGCTCTGCCCGACGGGATGCCCCCGCTGCGCCTGCTGGTGGTGGACGACGACGCGCCGCTGCGCAAGGCATGCTGCGAGATCGCCACTGGCATGGGCTTTGTTGTGGTCCCCGCGGGCAGCGTGCAGGAGGCCCTGGAGGTGATCGAGCAGCGGCCGGTGGACCTGCTGCTGCTCGACCTGAAGCTGCCCGGCGGTGGCGGCCTTAAGCTGCTGTCCGAGGTCAAAGCCCGGTTTCCGAAGACCGCCATAGTAGTAATGACGGCTTTTGCCACGGTGTCTTCCGCCGTGGAAGCGATGCGCATTGGTGCCGGCGATTATCTGACCAAGCCGTTTGCGCTGGAGCAGTTGACCGCCGTGCTCGACCAATCGAGCCGCCGGCTGCACTTCGACCTGGAGAGCCGCCGGCTGCGCGAGCGGCTGCGCACCGAGCGCGGCATGGGGGATCTGATAGGCACGTCGCCCGGGATGGAGAAGGTCTACCGCATTCTGGCAAAGGTAGCGCTATCGGCCCACCCCGTTCTGATTCTGGGCGAGAGCGGCACAGGCAAGGAGCTGGTAGCCCGATTGATCCACTCCAGCGGGCCGAATGCCTCCAGGCCGTTTGTCCCGGTGGATTGCGGAGCGCTGGTACCCACGCTGATCGAGAGCGAGCTTTTCGGACACGTCAAAGGAGCATTCACCGGAGCCAACCGGGCAAAGGAAGGTCTGCTGGCCACAGCCGAGGGCGGGACGGTCTTCCTCGACGAGATCGGGGAGCTGCCTTTGGACCTGCAGGCGAAGCTGCTGCGCGCGCTGCAGGAGAAAGAGGTGCGCCCGGTGGGAGCAACTCACGCGGTTCCGATCTCGGCGCGGGTGCTGGCGGCGACCAACCGCGATCTGAATGCGATGGTCGCGCAGGGACTCTTCCGCAAGGACCTCTACTTCCGGCTGAACGTCGTCAACCTCAAGATTCCGCCGCTGCGCGACCGCAGGGAAGATATTGCGGTTCTGGCCGAGTACTTTCTGGAGCGGATGCGCCGCGAATCGGGAACGTCGCACAGCTTCTCGGAGGACGCGCACCGGCTGCTGATGGAATACGACTGGCCGGGCAATGTGCGCGAACTTCAGCACACCGTCGAACGCACCTGCGCGATGTCGTCCGGGCCGGTGTTGCATACGGTCGACCTGCCCACGCAGCTGCAGGACTTCCGGGCGCATCGCCGCGAGGCCGACGCGTTGGCCCACGCGCTTGGCGACAGCCGTGGCGCCGACGTTGTTGTCTCGATCGCCGACATGGAGAAGCAGGCGATCCTCGAGACCATCCGGCAGTTGAAGGGGGACAAGCTGATGGCAGCGCGGCTGCTCGGAATTGGCAAGACCACGCTGTATCGCAAACTGAAGGAGTATGGCCTGACGGAAGCAGCCGAGTCGATGGATGATTGAGGCGCGATCCCCCGGCTGGCGCAGCGCAAGCCCGCCGGGGTTCAAGTGGGTTAGCGGCGCCTGCTGCTATCCTTGGGCCTGTGGGTGTCTCACCGGAAGTTGATTTCAGAGAGCGAGCTCATTGATGACTGAAGCTGTGAAGATTACCGTTCGACCCAACGGCCCACTGCGGGTCGAGGGGCCGATTGTGCTGAGCGACGTCGAGGGCAGGACGTGGGACCTGACCGGCAAGCCTGCCGTTTCGCTGTGCCGTTGCGGCGCGAGCGAGAACCGCCCATTCTGCGATGGCTCGCACAAGCGGATTGGCTTCCAGTGCGCGGCTACACCTCCGCCTCCACTTCCTCCCACTGAGACTCCCGTTCCCTGAGAATCCGCATGCGGTCGCGTCGATCCTCAAGTTCGCTACCGGTTCTCCTGCTGGCGCTGTGGGTTGGCGGTGCCGGAGCGCGCGCGCAGGACCTTGCCCAGTACGTCGGGCAGTATCGCAGCGTGTCCAGTCCCGACCAGGTCACGGCGGTCTACCTGGAGGGCGGAGCTCTCTACGAGGAGAGTGCGCAACGCCAACGGCAGCGGCTTGTTCCCGACCGGGCAGCGCAGGATCGATTCACGATTGCTACTCCGCAGGCGCACGTCGTATTCCTACGTAACCCGGCGAATGCAATTACCGGGCTCAAGGTCACGCTCGACGACGACGGAAGAACGCTGGTCGAGGCGGGGCGCTTCAGCACCGCCGGGACCCGGCTGAACCACGCCCGCGAGTATACGCGGCAGGAAGCGATGGTCCCGATGCGCGACGGCGTGCGCCTGCACGCGGTCATCTTGTTCCCAGAGGGGGACGCGCCGCAGGCGGGATGGCCGTTTCTGCTTGCCCGAACACCGTATGGGGTGGAGGAGTTCGACTCGCAGAAAGTGAACGACGACAAACCTGAGTTGGCTGCCAGCGGTTACATCTACGTGTACGAAGACATTCGCGGCCGGTATGGCTCGGCGGGGCAGTTCGTCATGAATCGGCCCATCGTTTCCCACCAGGACTCGAGCGCTGTGGACGAGACCACCGACGCCTATGACACCGTGGCGTGGCTGCTGAAGCATGTACCGGGCAACAACGGCCGCGTGGGAGTCTTCGGTGTATCGTACGACGGATTTCTCGCTATCATGGCCGGGATCGATGCGCATCCGGCGGTGAAGGCTATCTCGCCGCAGGCGCCGATGACGGATGTGTGGATGGGGGACGACTTCTTCCATAACGGTGCGTTCCGCGAAACCTACGGCTTCGACTACGTGCAGCAGATGGAGGGGCAGAAGACTGACGTCCGCGTCAACTTGAAGCAGGACACGTACGACTTCTTTCTGCAACACACCAACTTCGCGGGCGCAGCAGTGGCAGCGAAGATGAGCGATCTGCCCACCGCGAAGGCTTTCCTGACCCAGCCCGCATACACCAGGTTCTGGCAGGACATGGCGGTGGAGTATCACCTCACCAAGGTCGAAGTGCCGACGCTGGAGGTGGGCGGCTACTGGGACCAGGAAGACATGTGGGGCACCCAGGCCGAGTATGCTGCGCTGAAGCCGCATGATTCCAGCCACCAGGTTTTCATGGCGCTGGGACCGTGGGACCATGGCGGCTGGCACGGAGCCGGCCGTACGCTGGGATCGGACTTCGGAAGGCTGGACTTCGGCGAGCCAACCGGAACGGAATTCCGCAGGAACATGGAGTTTCCGTTTTTTGAGAAGTACCTGAAGGACAGGCCGGGCTTCGACATCGCCGACACGGAGAGCTTTCGGACCGGCGTGAACCAGTGGGAGCGCTACAACGCGTGGCCTCCGTTTGCCGGCTTCGCTCCGGCGCGGCTGTACCTGGAGCCGGGCAAGATGCTGAGCTTTGCCGCGCCGACAGGCAAAGGCGATGCGGTTGCGGCGACGTATGTTGCGGACCCGGCGGACCCGGTTCCGTATCGCCATCGGCCGATCCAGTCCACGTATGCGCCGGGCTCCAAGTGGTACACGTGGCTGGTGGAAGACCAGCGCTTCGTAACCGGACGCAAGGACGTGGCGAGCTTTACGCTGGCACCGCTGGACCACGATGTGACCATCACCGGCGACGTGACCGCGGACCTGTTTGCGGCGACGACGGGAAGCGATGCGGATTGGGTGGTCAAGCTGATCGATGTGTCTCCTGATGACGCAGCGTCAAATCCCGGCTATCAGCTGATGGTGGCGGAGGAGATTTTCCGCGGGCGCTATCTGCATAGCTTCGAGCAGCCGGAGGCGTTGAAGCCGGGCGCGGTGAACGAGTTCAAGTGGAGTCTGCATGGCGTCGATCACACATTCCTGAAGGGGCACAGCATCATGGTCGAGGTGCAGTCGAGCTGGTTTCCGCTATACGATCGCAATCCGCAGACGTTTGTGCCGAACATCATGACCGCACCGAAAAAAGCGTACAAGGCGGAGACGGTGACCATCTACGGCTCACAGCAATATCCGTCGCATCTGGGATTTGAAGTCGCGAAATAGGCGCGTCATTTCAGGGGCAACGGGTACATCAGGCCGCCCTGGGTGTAGAGGCGGTTTAGGGCGCGGGGGAGTTTGAGCGGGGACTGGTCGCCAAGATCGCGGTCGTAGATTTCGCCGTAGTTGCCGACGGCAGCGATGACGCGTGCGGCCCAGGCATCGTCGAGGCCAAGACGGGCGCCGATCTCGCGGGTCTGGCCGGTGAGGATCGCGACGGTTGGATCGGAACTGGTGGACGCGGCGGCGATGTTTTGTTGGGTGAGGCCGCTCTCTTCGGCCTGGAGGAGGACTTCGATCGTCCAGCGGACGATATCCGCAAAGGCGCGGCCGCCTGCGGCGGAGGCGGGATCGCCGGCGCGCGAGGCGGCGGCGAGCGGGTCTTTGGATATCTGTTCGGGGAGCAGCGTGTAACGGGCGGCGAGCGGGCCGAAGGCTACGCGGGTGTTGGCGAGGCGGGTGAGGTCGCCGGCGAGCGCGGTACAGTTGCCGGTGGTGAAGGCGGCTTCCATCTCGCCTTCCTCCTGGAAGGGGAAGGGAAGGAACTTCAGGTGCTGCTGCGTGAACCAGGCGCGCAGAGCGGTCTCGACTTCGGTTTCGGCGAGGAAGCAGACTTTCCTGTCGCTGAGTTCAGCGGCGTGGGCGAGGTTGGCGCTGACGGGCACGAGGAAGCCGACGCCATCGTAGAGCAGCGGCGGGCTGAAGACGATGCCGGTGTTGGCGGAGTGCTTGAGGTCGAGCGTGAGCGTTGGCAGCAAGTCGACCTTGCCGGCGCGGAGGGCGGTCGTGGCGGCTATGTCGTCGGGATACGGGACGATGGCGGTGCGGGCGTTGGGGCCGGAGATGGCGACTGCGACGGCCTTGCAGATGTCGGCATCGAAGGCCTGGCGTGGGCCATGGTCGTCAGAGGTGGAGTACTCGGGCGTCTCCTGGTTGACGCCGCAGCGGAGGGTTTTCGCTTGGCGGATGTGGTTGAGCGTGGCGGCGTAAGCTGAGGGGGCTAGGAGCAGCACGGCGGCGACGAGCCCACAGCTCAGAAGCGGAAAACGAGGAGCGAGGCGTGGCATCCCCCACCTGTATATACAGCCGATTCGTTGATGCCACGGGAGTTGCGGGCACGTATATACAGGGTTATATATACTCTGTGCCCGCTTCGCGCGGGCTTCTTGCCACTGTGGTTCTTCACGTTGTCGAGGTAAGCCGACTATGCCAGCCGGCGAAACAATCGGGGTAGCTGGGTGCGGGGTACCCCCCCCTCCCCCATTTTCGTAAAATCTTGATTTCAGACGCGTTGTGCACATGATATCCAGAATCAACGAGTTACAGGCACGCTTCGGGCAGGTCGCCGTTTGGAGCGCGGCGGGGGCGGCAAAGCGAGAGGGATTTTGCGCATAACTCCCCATACTTTAAGTGTAGTCGTTTGACCATAACTCATCTGCATCGATCTTTGCTTGTTGTTTCAAGGAGATAAGGCGTTTGGGGGCTTGACAATCGATTTTGCTGGGCTTTTTGGTGTTTTTTTTCGGTGGCGGTATTCGAGGGTGATCGCTGTCACCGGCGTTGTGACTTCAACGCTCCTAAGATTCAAGCGTTTACACGCCGGCTATCGCTGCTGTCGTGAGATTTCGAGCCTAAGAAATGGGAGCGCTCTGAGTCGGAGTCCGTTGCGCAACCGCGGTAAGGCTGGACGCAGGGCTGAAGATGCAGCGCGGCTGGTTGGGCTGTTTGCTCTGGTCGCGGTGATTGGCTGCGGGGCTCATGCGCCGATGGCTTCGCCTTATCTGACGCTTGATGGGAATTGGGTGATTGTGGGGACTTCCAGCGCTACCCCGCCGGTGCCGACTACACCGATCGCCATGTTTACTGGCTCGCTTGAATCGAATGGGCCGTGGGTGACGGGGACCTTGCGAGCTTTCGATCCTGACATCCAGAACCCTTGCATTCCCTATACCCAGGACCTTCCATTCTCGGGAATCATTGGCGAGACTTGGGAAGGTCCAAACACTGTTTCGTTCGATTCTGCCTTCCCGGGCGGTTCCGGCAGTTATGTCCTCATGAGTGCGGCGCTCAGCACCGACCTCCAGACTCCTGCTAAAGGCACGATGTGGATTGGCGGCGGATCCAAACCCGGGCCCTGCGATATGCAAATGACTAACATGACCATGATGCAGATTGCGCCGGTTACTGGCACGTACGTCGGCACTCTGACGGGCTACAACAGCCCCGGTACCTCCGCGACAGTAACTGCGGTGTTGATGCAGGCCACTGCGCCGGACGCCGACGGACGCTTTCCGCTGACCGGGACGGTGACAACGACGGGTATTTGTCCGGGAACGTATTCGTTGTCGCCAGAAGTTGTAACCGGCGGCACGCTCGTTACCACTGGCACGCCGCCGTTTCCCAGCGCGAACATCGTCGGAACGATTTTGACGCCGACCGCGAATATCCAGGCCAGTGTGGCGATCTACAACGTGAACTGTTTGTCGGCCCCAATCCTTGATGGCACTCTGACGCAGCAATGATGGCAGGAAAACCGGAGAAACCGTGACGAATCGTGGTTGTGTATGACGTGGGGGCGGTACAGCGTTGCAGGCCTAATTGTTTGGGTCGTGCTGGTGGCAATCCCAAGCGAGGGGATCGGCCAGGTGGCGGGGTTGACAGGTACTTCAGGGGCCTCGGGGAGTTTGCCGAGCGCACCTGGCGTGCAAGTTCCAGTTGCTTCGTCGAGGCCGAGCGGAGTGGGAGCGAGTGCGGTCAGGCGGTTCGAGATTGGCGGGCAGTTTGCCGACACGAAACTTGCGAGTTGCTCGAGTTTGATCAGCGGAGGATGCCCCTCTGAAGTTCAATATGCGATGGGGCCGGGAATTGCGCTGAATCTCAACCGGCATCTGGCGCTCGACGGGGTATACAACGTGATGCTGGGGTTCCAGTATCCGGGCGGCGGCCGGGAGTCTGAACTACTGTTTGGAGTACGAGCGGAGGCGCGGGCTAAGCGGTATGGTCTGCTTGCCTTCGCCCTGCCGGGCGTGGTTCATTGGAATGCTTTTCAAACCGGGTATTTTGCGGAGCCTGGGTCGCTATACCAGATGATTCAATTCAGCACAAAGACCTACTTTGCGAGCGATGCGGGCGGCGGCGTGGAGTATTTCCCGTCGGCGAGGGTGCATGTGCGGGCTGAGATGGGGGACCTGCTGATCTCGCGGTCGGGGGCCTGGACGAACAACTTGCAGACCTCGGTGGGGGTGTATTCCGGGATCGGCAAGATGGTCGGCAACGGGACTTTCGATGTCGGACGCGGGCCGGCGCATCGCTTCTTCGATAAGACCGATGTTCTGCTGATGACAGTGAGTCTGCTGGGGCAGAGCGCGGACATGATTACCACGCAGCGGTTTCACAGCCATGGTCATCAAGAAGCAGATCCCTTCGCAAGACCTTTTGTCGATGCGGGCTGGGGCGGGCAGATTGGGCTGGCGGTAATCTATAACGCCGCAGAGATTGCCGCGATATACGGCCTCCACAGGATGGGGCACCATCGCGTGGAGAGACTGGTTCCGCTGGCGGTGGGGGCTGAGGGTGCGTTCTCCGGTTACCACAACTTGCAGGGGTTCTAGAGCCCCTTTCGGCTACGTTAGTGGGCACCTGGGATTGCACCCTTGTGGGTTAGAGCAGGCCGACGCGGTGTTCGAGGGCGACGTAGCGGGGGTCGGTGCGGATTTCGTCGAAGAAGGGATCGTAGCGGAGGTAGAGGATCTGGCCTTCGTGGGCGTCGGCGGATTTCGAAAGCTGCGCGATGGCGTTGTTGGTGTCGTGGAGCAGGGCGTAGGCGATGGCCAGTTGGTAGGCGGGGGCGTGGAGCGCGGTCATGCGCGCGATGCGGCGGAGGGTTTCGGGTTTGTCGCCTGCGCAGGCTGCGGCAAAGGCCAGGGTGGATTGCGCAGCGGGCACGGTGGGGTAGGTCTTCAGGAGCCAATCGGCCTCGGTGCGAGCGGCGGCGCAGTCGTGCTGCTCGACAGTCATAACGACGGTGAGGGCATGCGCGCCGAGGAAATCGGGATGAAGCTGCAGCATCCGCTGGAGGACCTGCTTCTGGCCGGGAACATTGCGCTCGAAGTTGTAGGCGAAGAACTCATCAAACGGCGGAACGACCGCAAGCGGGTCCTGCTCGGCGGCGAGATGGAACTGGCTGTGAGCCTCGTTAAACTGGCCGCGCGTGGTCAAGGCCCAGGCATAGCGTGCGCGCGCTTCCGATCCAGCGCCGAGATCGAGCGCTCGGCGAAACTCCGCTTCGGCCTGGGGCCAGTTCCAATCCCAGATGTAGGCGACGTCGCCGAGCAGGGTATGGGCTTCACCGAGACTGGGATCGAGTTCGAGGGCTTTCTGTGCTGCCTGCCGGACGCGCGGAATGCTCTCTTCGTGGGTCACGGCGGTGAGTGAGGTCGCGACGATCTCCGCGCGACCGATGCCCAGCCAGGCGCGGGCGAAGGTGGGATCGATGGCGACAGCCTGGTTGAACAGGTCGATCGACTTGGTTACGGATACGGGCGTGTCGAGGTAGAGCTGGTACTCGCCCTGAAGGTAGAGATCGTGGGCCTGGGGATTGGCGGTGGGTTCGCGGATGGGCGGAGGCGAGCCGCCGCGGACCTGCTGAATGGCCGCGGTGATGGAGTTGGCGACCTGCTCCTGCAGGGCGAGCAGGTTGTCGGACTGCGTTTCGTAGGAGTGCGACCAGAGATGATAGCCGTCGGCGGTGCGGTTGAGCTGCGCGGTGATGCGGACCTGGTCGCCCTGGCGGGTGAAGCTGCCTTCGAGGACCGCGTCGACGCCGAGCTGGTGGCCGATGGCGCGGACGTCTTCGCCCTTGCCCTTGAAGGCGAACGCCGAGGTGCGGGCGACGACACGCAGGTCGCGCCACTGGGCGAGGTCGTTGGTGAGCTCCTCGGTCATGCCGTCGGCGATGTACTCGTCCTGGTGGTCAGGCGAGTAGTTTTCGAAGGGCAGGACGACAATGGCGTTGATGGGCTGCTTAAGCGCGACCGGGGGCAGATGCTGCTTCCACAGCATGAGTCCGGCGGCGATGGCGACGAGGATGGGCACGATGATGAGGACAACGCGTGAAACCGGACGCGCCGACCGCGATGGCGTTGACACCAGTTGCGGCGCGCCCGCGGGTTCAAGAACAGTGACCTTGTCGCGAAACTCAAAGGTGGCGACGTAGCTGCGCGGAGGGAAGTCGATGGCGATCGGATCGCGGCGGCCTTCCTCAGCGTAGTGATCTTTCAGCCGCTTGCGCAGGCGGCTGAACTCAGTGCGGACGACGGATTCGATGCGGGGATCGAAGGACGGAGGCCGGTCGAAGACTTCGAGCCCGATGGCATACTCGTTGATCTTGTCGGCGTCGCCGGCAAGGGTGTGCTGGACCAGGAATTCGAGGAGTTGGCCGCGCCGGCTGGAGGCCGCGAACTGAGGCGTGGCCAACAGACGCGCCAGGTAGGCACGAATCTCCCGTGAACGCGAGTCGGGAGCGCGAGGAGACGCTTGGGTTTCGACAGGGCCCGGCATCGTGGCCTCTTCCGCGGAATGTGATTGATCTTAACATGCGCGGATGAGGGTGAGGTGAACGGGGCTAGAGGAAGGAAAGAGGGTTTTCGTGGTGCGAAAACCCCCGCAGTTGCTCCGCTGCGCAGCGTTCCCATAGGTCAATTCTTCTGGTGAAAGGCGAAGTAGAAGCCAAGGCCGGCCGCGGCGGCGCCGGGGACAAAGAAGATGGAGCCAACCGCCATTTTCTTGCCGGTCGTTTGGGAACTCGAGGGGATTGAATAGATATAGGCGCCAAGACCCGCGCTGACAGCACCAACGAGACCCAGCACGAGCCAGCCCGGCTTTACCTTGTGTTCACTTGGGGTAGAGGAAGCGGTCTGGAGTGATTGGCTGGCCTGTCTGGAGTTGGCGAACATCAGGTTGAGGTTGGACGGCACGGTCAGGTTGGCCGTCTGGACTGCGGACGGCGCGTCCGGGAGCATGGCCGGTGCGGGGGTGATGCTGCTGGAAAGGGTGGGGGGAAGAGCGGAAGTAGCTTCGGCGGCGGCTGGCGGCGTCGGGGTGCTGGGGACCGCGACGGCATCGGGCTGTGCCGAAGGCTGGAGGGTTGGGGTTGGTGCGCTCTGGGCGACGGCCTGTGCTGCCATGAGTCCCACGAGCGTCCCTACGAAAGCGCAACGGCCGATCTGGCTGAGGTGTGCGCGTACTGCATGCAGTTTGTTCATTGTTTCCTCCAAGACAGACAGAATTTCGACGGCAGCTCAATCCGGAGAATTCTTTCTGACGGGCTGACCGGCCAGATCTGGCCGTCGTTGGAGGTGAGATTTACGCAAGTGGAGGCCGGGACGCTAGTCGCAAGAGGTTACGTAACGTCACAAGCTGGCCGGGGTGTGTGTTATGTGCAGGCTACGGCGGCCGCCGGCTATGGATCAGCCCTCGGCCACTACTTATGGGGTCCAGTTGCCGGAGGTGGGGATGCCGGGGGTGGTGTCGGGGCGGGGGTTGAAGTCGGCGGGGATGGGGTTGGGGCGGCCAGTGTCGGTGGGACGGATTTCGAGAGCGGAGCAGCCATGACCGCCCATGTGCGGGAAGCTGGTGATTTCGGCCTCGGGAATTTCGGCGTAGCTGGGCGGGAGCGGCGCGGCGCGGCCAAGCAGGCGGGCGTTGGAGAAGCCGGAGAGCAGGTCGCCGACCCCGGGAACCTTGTCGTCGGCGGGGCCGAGGTCTTTCTGGTGGTATTTGGCGAGGCCGATGGCGCGGGCGCGCTCTTCGTCGGGCAGGTCGGCGAGGGGGATGAGGTGGAAGAGCTCGTCGACCAGCTTGATGATGGAGCTGTGCTCGGCGGGCTCGTGCGAGATGCCGTGGGCGACGGCGTAGGGCGAGATGAGGATGGCGGGAATGCGCGGGCCCTGGTCGAGCGGCAGGCCGGCGGCGTCGTGTGAGCGAACGCGGGGGCGGACGTGGTCGTACTCGCCATCGGACTCGTCGTAGGCGATGAGGATGACGGACTGCGGCCAGTAGGGACTGGCGGCGATGGCGTTGATCTCGCGCGCGAGCAGGGATTCGGAGAGCTGCGAGTCGGAGTAGCCGGGGTGGTCGTCGTCGCCGTTGTATTCGGTTTCGAGGCGGGAATTGGGATCGAGGGGCTTGAGGCCGAGGATGTTGCCGTATCCGCCGCGGACGTAAAAAACACCCGACGAGGGAAGCCGGTTGGCGGACACGTCGCTGAAGAAGTCGCCGAGGCCATGCATGTGGGTGGAGGCGTCAGGATTGTTGGCGACGTAGCCGAAGTACTGGGGCGCGTTGTGGTGGACGATATAAGTGGAGTGCGACGCTGCTCCGGCAGCTTCGGTAGGCTCGTGGTCGTAGCCCTGCTGGTACCAACCCCAGTTGACGGCGGCTATACCGTGGCCGGCGATCTTGCGGATGTCGTCGCGAACGTCGAGCAGGTCGAAGGCAGGGTCGTAATCCGCGGCGGTAGTTTTCTGAATATCCACGCCCATGAAGGAGAGCGGCAGCGCGGCGAAGGTGAGGTTCGAAGCTGGATTGGATCGCGGGTCGGTCGTGGGCTTGTGCGTCAGACTGACCCTCTCGTCGGGGATCGGCTGCCGGGGGTGGCTTCCCTTGGTATCGAGAAATGAGCCCCAGTAGGGAACGGGATCGGAAAGCATGGGCATCGAGTTTCCGGAACTGTCATCGGGCTTGACCGCGCCGGGATGAAGCATCCACTGGGTCTCGCCGGACTGGCCGGAGATCATGGCGATGGCATTGGGCGTGGAGGGGCCGATGACGGTGTCCATGAAGTGATCGAAGAGAGTGAAGCGGTCGGCGTAGTTCCACATGAACGGTGCGGCGTCGCAGTCGATGTGAGACATCACGAGTTCGCCGAACTGCTTGCGCTCGAGCGTCGGGGTTTTGGAGGGCTTGCCGTTCTGGAGGGTGACGCCCTCTTCCGTGAGCGCGTAGCGATCGTTGCGCGCAACGCCGTTGGCATCAATGTCGAGCTTATGGGCGATGCCGACGTGGGAGTGGTTGACTGAGGCGATGTCGGAGGGATAGAGCGGGACGGTCTTGCCGTTCGCATCGACCACGGAGAAGGGGATTTTGAAGGGAGAGACGCTGCCGACGGTGCCGTTGAGGTTGACGATGGGCTGGGTGAAACCGGCGATGGATGCGGCGGGACGCGAGTAGAGGCCGTCGGCACCGGGGTAGGTGGAGAAGTAGAAGTCGAAGGAGCGGTTCTCCTGGAAGAGGACGAAGACGTACTTCACCTTTTCGCGGAGCAGCTTGAGCTTGGCATCGTGCGCGAGGACGGGTTCGCGGGCGGAGGGGATAGTGAAGCGCTGGACAGCCGGGCTGGAGGGCGGAGCGATGCGGGTTTGTGCTGGAGAGGTCCGAGCGCCGCAGCAGGCTGGTGAAACGAGTACGAGCAGTGCGAAAAGCCTGGCGGCTTGCATGTAGAATTCTCCGGCTGCCGAACGGTCTCGCTCTATTACCAGCAATCCGCAGGGGTCTTCACTATTTTCTCAGAAGACGGTTCCGCATGGGCCCACGCTGCGAAGTCTTCGCAGAGCGCGGCGAAGGCCAGCGAAATGCGCGCAGCTTACCGACGGGCGTGGGCGACGATTCCTATTTTGGGATTTGGACTAGTGACTGGTTGTCAGTTTTCTGTGGAAAAGCCGGTCGAAAAGTGGATTCTAGACGAGTTCGGCGTCCGAAGATCGGACGCAGCGATTGCAAAAAGCCGCCTGATTGAGAGTCTGGATTGCCGGAATCGAGTTTGGGGGAAGCTGAATGCGTGTGCTGATTGTAGAAGACGATCGTGCTTTGGGTTCCTTCCTGAAACAGGGATTGGAATTGGACGGCCACCGCGTCGAGTGGGCTCAAGACGGAGAATCCGCGCTGACGCAAGCCGCGGCGGACCATCCCGACCTGGTGCTGCTGGACCTGAGCCTTCCGAAGCGGGATGGCATTGAGGTGCTGGCGGATCTGCGGGCGCGTCGCAATGACGCCGCGGTGCTGGTGCTGAGCGGACGCAGCGATCTGAACGTGCGGGTGCAATGCCTGGACAGCGGCGCGGATGACTACCTTGAGAAGCCATTCAGCTTTTTTGAGTTGATGGCGCGCTGCCGGGCGCTGCTGCGCAGACGCCAGCAGTTTGCCGATCCGGTACTCCGCCACGGCGATCTGGAACTGCGCCGAATCGAGCACAAGGTCACGCGCGGCGGACGGGCGATCGACTTAACGGCGAAGGAATTTTCGCTGCTGGAGTATCTCTTGCTGCATCGGGGCGAGTGCGTCTCGCGCAGTCAACTGCTGGCAGAGGCCTGGCAGATGCCGGCGGAAACGGGTAGCAATGTGGTGGATGTGTACGTCAACTATCTGCGCCGGAAGGTGGACGATGGAGCGGCCCACGCTGCGGGTGCAGGGTTGATTGAAACCGTGCGCGGAGCCGGATACAGGCTGGGTGGCCAGGGCAGACAGGTGGCGCAGCACGCTGGCCGCTCGTCCCCCGTCGCCAACGTCGCATACGCCTAGGGCGAGTTTGACGGAGCAAGTTCAAGTCCCGAGCGATTGGCAGAGAGAACTCCGGAACAGGCGGGGGAATTGGATGGGGTACGGAACGGGCAGGGCAAACGTCGAGAGCAAGGCGGCAGTAAGGACGGTGGTGCTGGCGAGCGCGGACACGCACTTCCGGGCGCGGCTGCGGCGGGAGTTGACCGCGATGCGCTGGCAGGTGCGTGAGGCGGGTGGCGGCGCAGAGGCAATGGAACAACTGGAGGCGGAGAGTGCTGAGGCCATGCTGCTGGACAGCGTGCTGCCCGATCTGGAGGTGGGCGAGTTTGCAGGGCAGATGCGGAACCGGTATCCGGTGATGGACTTGTTGCGGGTGCACGCTGGCGCTGACGAGGCCGGGACGGCCCGCAGCCCACGCAGAAATGAGTTGCTGCATGCATTACGCCAGGCGCAGATGAGTGACGGTGGAGAAGATGCCGGCGAGAGGATAACGTGGGCCGCTGCACCGGTTGCAGGACCCAGAACCTCCGCGCCCGACAGACCGGCCACGGAGGCGCAGGCGTCGTTCTTTGAAGAGGATTTGAACGAGGATTGGCTGACCTCGCGGGCGCGCCCATTGCCGCTGCCGGAGATGGTGGGTGAGAGCCCCGGCATGCTGGAACTGGCACGGCTGGTGCGGCTGGTTGCGCCGCGCTCGGCCTCAGTGCTGATTGAGGGGGAGACGGGCACTGGCAAAGAGCTGGTCGCCAAAGCTGTCCATCGATTGAGTCCGCGTGCGAGTAAGCCATTTATAACGTTGAATTGTGCAGCCATACCTGAATCTCTACTTGAAGCAGAACTATTCGGGCATACGCGAGGCGCCTTTACCGGGGCGGTGCAGTCGCGGACGGGCAGGATCGAAGCGGCCCACGGAGGCACGCTGTTTCTGGACGAGATTGGTGAGATGCCGCTGGCCTTGCAGGCGAAGATGCTGCGCTTTCTGGAATCTGGCGAGCTGCAGCGGGTAGGGGACAATGAGACGCTGCGCGTGGATGTGCGTGTGGTGGCGGCGTCGCACCAGCCGCTGCGCCAGCGCACGACCGAGCGGGCGTTCCGGCTGGATCTGTATCACCGGCTGGCGGTGTTTCCGGTCTTTATACCTCCGCTGCGGGAGCGCATGGGGGACGTGCTGGCGCTGGCGGCGTCTCTGCTCGACAGGCTGGGCCAGGAGATGCCGGTGAAGCGGCTGTCCGCAGGCGCGGCGAAGCGGCTGATGGAACACGACTGGCCGGGCAATGTGCGGGAGTTGGCGCACGTTCTGGAGCGGGGCACGATCCTGGCCGAGGACCGGAGAGAGATTGCAGGGGAGGAGATCCGATTGTGAGAAGCGGCTAGCTGTCCGGCCTGGTTCAGGCAACGGGGCGCTGGGGCGAGGCGATGCATGTGACTTACATCACAGACCTTTTCGCAAGCGAAGATTTTGATCGAAGGAAGCAGAATTAAGTTGTACGAATTTCGGTTGTATTTGTGTATTATGGTCGACCGAAAAAGCAAGCCGGCTTTCTCGGATGCCGACGATGCGGAGAAGGGATGACGAGATGAACTGGCTGAGAGTATTTCTGATGTACTGGCGCCGCTGGAGTGAAGTAATTTAGGTCTGGCCTGGTTACATAAGATGGACGGCATCCACGTCGAGGACAAGGTTGCGACGGGGGATTGCCTGGGCTTCCGCGTGTGCGAGCAGAGCTCGCAGGGCTCGGCTGAGCGCGTCGCGACGTTCGGCCTTGAGCACAAAGTGGAAGCGGTAGATGCGCTTGAGCCGGGCAATGGGTGCGGCGGCCGGGCCGAGCACGCGAACCTTGTCGAACGAAGTGGCGGCGAACCAACGGCCAAGGGTGTTGGCCCAGGCGGCAGCTTCGGCTAGCGACTCCGCTTGAACCACCACATTGGCAAGCACGGCCGCGGGCGGGTAGTGCATCCAGGTGCGGTATTGCAGTTCCTTGGCGACGAAGCCGACGTAGTCGTGCGCGGCGGCGCACTGGATGGCGTAGTGCTCGGGGTGATACGTCTGCACGAGAACGCGGCCGGGAAGTTCGCCGCGACCGGCGCGGCCTGAGACCTGGGTGAGGAGTTGGAAGACACGTTCGGCGGCGCGAAAGTCGGGCAGGCCGAGGGCGGAGTCTGCGCCGACGACGCCAACCAGGGTGACGCCGTGGACATCGTGGCCTTTGGCGATCATCTGGGTGCCGACGAGGAGATTGATCTCGCCGGAGTGCAGGCGGGTGAGCAGGCGTTCCATGTCGCCACGACCGCGGACGGTGTCCCTGTCCATCCGCCCGATGCGGGCGCTGGGGAAGAGCTCCTGAAGACGCTCTTCGCCCTGCTGCGATCCGGCGCCGAGGTAGTAGAGGTGCTCGGACTGGCATTTGGGACAGACCTTGGGGATGGGACGGCGAAAGCCGCAGTAGTGGCACTCGAGCCGGTCGCCGGGGTGGGCGTGGAGGTCGGTGCCGAGGACGGGCTTGTGGTAGGTGAGAGCGATGGCGCAGTTTTCGCACTCGATCTTCTCGCCGCAACTGCGGCAAATGACGGTGAACGAATAGCCGCGGCGGTTGAGCAGGATCAGGACCTGCTCGCCGCGGTCGATTGTGGCCTGGGTTTCGGCGACGAGCTGGCGGGAGAAGATGTCCTCGCGGGCGGTCTCGCGGAACTCGGTGCGCATGTCGACGAGTTCGACCGTGGGTAGTGGGCGGCTCATGACGCGGGCGAGCATTTCGACGCGCTGGTAACGGCCGCGTTCGGAGTTGGCCCAGGATTCGAGTGACGGCGTGGCGGAGCCGAGGACGACGACAGCCGAGTTGAACTTGGCGCGCATGACGGCGACGTCGCGGCCGTGATAGCGCGGGGTTTCCTCTTGTTTGTAGCTGGAGTCGTGCTCTTCGTCGACGAGAATGAGACCGAGATTGACCATAGGCGCGAAGACTGCGGAGCGCGTGCCGACAACGATGCGTGCCTCGCCGCGGCGGATGCGGTGCCACTGCTCGGCGCGCTCATCGGGTGTGAGGGCGGAGTGCAGCAGCGCGACCTCAGTGCCGAAGGCGGCAAACATCTCTCCCGCCATAGCGGGGGTGAGGCCGATCTCGGGGACAAGGAGCAGGGCGGACTTGCCGGCGTCGAGCGCCCGCTGCATGGCGGCGAAGTAGACGCTGGTTTTGCCGGAGCTGGTGACGCCGTAGAGCAGGATCGGCTTGAATCCACCGTGCGCCATGGCAGCGGCGATCGAGCCGAGAGCTTCCATCTGCGCCTCGTTCAGTGCGTGTTCGTGGGCGCGCTTCTTGCCTTGGGCGGGCAGGCCGCCGAGGTGAAAGTCCTCCGGCGCGTCTTCGATGGCGACCAGGCCGCGCTTGACCAGCGTTGCGAGCGTGGAGGCGGGGACGCTGAGCTCGCGGAGGTCGGCGACACGCATACGGCCACCGGTGGCGGCGAGCTCGGCGAGGATGGCGGTCTGGTTGTCGTTGAGTTTTGGGATGCGCGCATCGGGGACGAGTACAGCCATGCGTTCGGTGCGGCGGGCGTCGCGCTCTTCGGCGAGAGCCTCGCGGAGGAGCCACTTCTTGCGAACCATGGCGTCGAGCAGGGCTTTGCGGGCCTGGGTGGCGGAGCGGAGCGCGGATGCTTTGGCGGCGCTGCCATCTTCAAGGTAATTGAGGACGGCGTACTCGCGGTTCTGGTCTTCGGCGGGCAGGCGCGAACGGCGGGATGCGCCCTTTTGCGCACCTTCGTAGAGGACGCGACGGCCGGCGTCGGAGATGCGGTAGGTGTACTGGCGGCGGACTTCGGCGGCGAGGGGCATCATGCCGCGGAGGACTTCGCCCAGAGGGGTAACGTAGTATTGCGCGATCCAGGCGGCGAGCTGCATCAGTTCGGCGGAGAGCAGGGAAGCGTCGTCGAGGACCTGCTGGATGGGCTTGATTTCGATGCCGTCCGCAGGCTGGTCGTCGTGCACGCGGATGACGACGCCCATCAGGCGTTGCCCGCTGAATGGCACCAGCACGCGCGCACCGACTGCCGGCATGGGCCCGTTCACGGCGTAGGTGAAGGTGCGGTCGAGCGGGACGGGCAGGGCAACGTCGCAGTAGGCGGGCATGGGGGCTTCGGAGTCTGCTACCAGACTACCGCTGCTGGCTGTTCAAAGACCGTTCGCAGCGCTCAGTTGCCGCTTACTGCAACGGTTCGCCATTCGCGCAGGAAGCGTCGGATTGACGCGGGCACGGTGATATTCTGAATAAGGCTCTTAGGCCTCTTGCGAACCATAAACTTAGACAACCGATGAGGTGTTTGGATGGCGACAGCGACGATCGATAAGGCAGCTTTGGGTGCGACGGAGTACAAGGTCGCGGACATTGGATTGGCGGAGTTTGGCCGCAAAGAGATCGACATTGCCGAGCATGAGATGCCGGGGCTGGTTTCCATCCGCAACAAGTATGCCGCGGCCAAGCCGCTGGCAGGCGTGCGCATTACCGGCTCGCTGCACATGACGATTCAGACCGCGGTGCTGATTGAAACGCTGGTGGCGCTGGGTGCGGATGTGCGCTGGGCGAGCTGCAATATCTTTTCGACCCAGGACCATGCGGCGGCGGCCATCGCGGCTGCGGGCGTTCCGGTGTTTGCGTGGAAGGGCGAGTCGCTGGAAGAGTATTGGTGGTGCACGAACCAGGCGCTGAGCTTCCCGGACGGCAAAGGGCCGCAGTTAGTGGTGGACGACGGCGGCGATGTAACGCTGCTGATCCATAAGGGTGTGGAACTAGAGAAGGGCGACAAGTGGGTTGATTCGCCCTCCAGTTCGCACGAAGAGAGCGTGATCAAGGACCTGCTGAAGCAGATTTACAAGGAGACCCCGACGCGCTGGCAGTCGGTCGCGAAGGATTGGCGCGGCGTCAGCGAGGAGACCACGACAGGCGTGCACCGGCTGTATCAAATGTTCGAGCAGGGCAAGCTGCTGGTGCCGGCGATCAACGTGAACGATTCGGTGACGAAGTCGAAGTTCGACAACCTGTACGGCTGCCGCGAGTCGCTGGTGGACGGCATCAAGCGCGGGACCGACGTGATGGTCGCGGGCAAGGTTGCGTGCATCTGCGGCTACGGCGATGTGGGTAAGGGATCGGCGGCGTCGCTGCGCGGGCTGGGAGCGCGCGTGATGGTGACGGAGATCGATCCGATCAATGCGCTGCAGGCCGCGATGGAAGGCTACGAAGTCACGACGATCGAGGAGACGCTGGGCAAGGCCGATATCTACGTGACCTGCACGGGCAACGTCGACATTATCACCGTGGAACACATGAAGCTGATGAAGGACCAGGCGATCGTGTGCAACATCGGCCACTTCGACAACGAGATCCAGATGGAGCCGCTGAACGCGCTGAAGGACGTGAAGAAGCTGAACATCAAGCCGCAGGTGGACAAGTACACGTTCGAGGGCGGCAACAGCATCTTCATCCTGGCTGAGGGACGCCTGGTGAACCTGGGCTGCGCAACCGGGCATCCGAGCTTCGTGATGTCGAACAGCTTTGCCAACCAGACGCTTGCGCAGCTCGACCTGTGGAAGAACAAAGACCAGTACAAGGTGGGAATCTACATCTTGCCCAAGCACCTGGACGAGGAGGTCGCGCGGCTGCACCTGGAGAAGATCGGCGTAAAGCTGACGACGCTCTCCAAGCGGCAGGCGGACTACCTGGGCGTGCCGGTGGAAGGGCCGTACAAGTCCGAGCATTACAGGTACTAGCTGCCTGCGGCTATTGCGGTTTCGCTGACGGTCAGGGCCTCTACCCTGGCCGTTGGTGTTTGGCGGGTGAGTGCTACCAAATCGGTTGCAAAATCATTTCCGCCGGGGGAAGCACTCGGGTATGCTTCTATCTAACAATCACACTTAATTCTTGAAGGAGACCCATTTGAGGCTGGTCGGCTGCCTGCTGCTTCCATCTGGATTTTTCCTGGTTCTTGCCGCGCTTGTGCTGCTTCCAGCGCCAACCATGCGGCTCGCCTTTGTGGCCGCCGGGTTGGGCGTGGAAGTTCTCGGCGTGGGTCTGCTGACCCGCGCGTATACGTTGATGCAGAGGGAGCAGCGATGAACCTGGTGCTCTGCCTGGTGTGCGTGATGTTGATGCCGCTGGCGGCGGCTGGGCTGGGATTGATCCACCAGGGGCTGGGCCGCTCGCGCTCCGCGGCCCATGCCATGCTCGCGACGCTCTGCGCAGTGGGAATCTCCGCCATCGTGTTTGTGCTTATCGGCTCTTCGCTGGCAGGCGTCGCGGGGGGTGCGGTGCACTCGTTTGTGGCGGGGCGCACGCATTGGGACTGGCTTGGTGCCGCACCGGTGTTTCCCAGCGGCCTCGGCCTGGATACATCGGATTCCGGCTTCAGCCGGGCGCTGACACTTTGCCTGGAGATGTTTGCCGCGGGACTGGCGGCTATGATTCCGCTGAGCGGGGGGACGGACCGCTGGAGACTCGCCCCGATCTGCATCGCAAGTGCGGGGCTGGCCGGCTTCGCCTTTCCGTTGTTCGCCCACTGGGTGTGGGGAGGCGGGTGGCTCGCGCAGCTTGGCGCGAATTTTGGAGTGCCCGGATTTGTCGATGTCGGCGGCGCGGGCGTCATACAGGTGGTGGGCGGCCTGATGGCGGTGTCAGTCGCCTGGATCCTCGGCCCACGCAAGGGCAAGTTCGCCGCGGACGGAATGCCGGCTGCGATACCCGGCCACAACATTGTGGAGGTCCTGTTCGGCTGCCTGCTGGCACTGGTCGGGTGGATCGGGCTGGACTCGGCAGCTGCGATTCTTTTCAGCGGAGCCGGCCCGCAGCAGGTGGTCTGGGTGGTGATCAACGCGGTGCTTTCGGCTTCGGGCGGATTCCTCGCAGCGTTGATCATCACCCGCACGCGCTACCGGAAGCCCGATGCGTCGCTGAGCGCCAATGGCTGGATTGCCGGCCTGGTGGCGGGCAGCGCGTCGTGCGCCCTGGTGACGCCGATTGTGGCGATTGATATTGGCGTGATTGCGGGCGTGCTGTCGACCTACATGATTGAAGTCGCCGAGCTGCGGCTGCAGGTGGACGATCCGGGCGGAGCGGTCTCGGTCCACGCGGGGGCGGGACTTTGGGGACTGATTGCTGTCGGGCTGTTCGGCCATTTCCAAGAGGGTACGCGAGCGGGGCATGTGCTGGCACAGATGGTCGGCATTGCCGCGCTGCTCGGCTTTATGCTGCCGGTGATCTATGTGGGGAATCTGCTGCTGAACCACTTCGTTCGGTATCGCGTGGATAACGACGGCGACTGGCAGGGAATGGATATTCGCGAACTTGGTGCGGGCGCGTATCCCGAGTTTGTCGTCCACGCGGATGAGTTTGTGCCGCGATAACGCGGGCTGATCACAGCAGCCGGTAGGGGCGGCCGCGATAGAGACCCATGCGTTCGACGGCGCGGATGCGGACGAGTTGCACGCTGACGTTGTCGTGGCCGCCAGTCTGATTCGCGGCGGCAATCAGCGCTGCGGCGGCGGCGTTGAGGTCCGGCGTGGACGCCAGCAGCCATTGAATAGCAGAATCGGGCACATATCCGTGCAGGCCGTCGGAGCAGAGCAGCAGCACATCGCCCGGCTGGATATTGACGGTGATGGTGTCGGCGGCGACGAACATCTCGGCTCCCAGGCTGCGGGTGAGGAGGTGCCGGTGGGCGTGGGTTTCGGCGTCGGCTTTGGAGATGACTCCCATGCGGACCTGCTCGTCGACCATGGTGTGGTCGTGGGTCAACGGGGCGAGATTGCCCTTGCGGTAGAGGTAGCAGCGCGAATCCCCGACATGCGAGACGACGGCAGAGTCGAAGCGCAGGGCGCAGAGTACAAGCGTGCTGGCCATGTGCGCTCCATCGGGAATAATGTTGCCGCCGGGGTCGGCGTAGGCCGAATTGGGGCGCGCGTTGTCGGCATTGCCCACGTCAAAGACAGCCTGGTTGGCCTCCTGCACCAGCTTGGGAAGCAGCGAGACATGCATGACGCCCTTGGGAATCTTGCGGAAGCCTGCGAGCACCGTTTCTATCGCGAGACGCGAAGCCACCTCGCCCTTCTCCTGGCCGCCAACGCCATCGGCTATCGCGAACAGCCAGCCCTGGGACTGGACCTGGGCCGGGGTGGATGGAACCACGTGGCCGACGTAGTCCTCGTTGTGCTGACGGGATAATCCGGTATCGGAGAGTTCTGCAAATTCAATGTCCAGCATGTGGTCAGGGCACTTTCTAGCAGGCGCGGTGCATTTATGGGATGCTCCGAGTTTACCCTGTCCCCGGTTGGCGCTCGCGTCTCTGCGCAAACTCCGAGCGCGTCAACGCAGGCGGCAGACCTTTACGAGGGCGTTTCGGTAAGGGCAGTCGAAGCTCGTCGTGGCGTTTGTTTCGAGCACGACCCAGGACACGCCAAGCGGGCTGAGGGCCGCGATCCGCTGTGCGTCGGTCTCTTGCCGGCTGCTTAATCCCTGCTGCGCAGACTGGCCGATGGCCCACGCCTGGGTCAGCTCCGGGGCGAGGGATGCTTCGCCGCCATCCTTCGAGTAGTCGGGCAGAGCGCTGCGTTCGGCGATGGCGCGAAAGCTCTGCGCGTCTTCGCCCGGCGCGCTGATGTAGTCCGCGTCCAGGGCAAAGAGCGCGCCCTGCGGAGTGTTGCCGCGGACCCAGAGGAATGCCTGCACCCATGGGTTTCGCGGCGTCGTCCAAGGCAGCTCCAGGTGATTGGAGTTGGGGAAGGCGCCTCGCTGCACCGCCAGCATGACGCCGCCAAGCAGCGCCATCGCTGCCACCCAGCGCCACAGGCTGCGCCGCAGCACCCACTCGCCCAGCTTCGCGCCCAGCGCAAGCACCATCACCAGATACACAATCTGAAAGGCACGCAGCGGCTGCATGCGCGCCACCAGGTGCGCGGCCGCTGCTGTGCGAGCGAGCGACCATGCAACCAGGGAGGCGGTCACGCCCACCGCGACTGCCATCCGCGCCAGTGCCTGGCGTGCGGAACTCTCTGGCGTGGTGTGGTGTTGTGGCGACTTTGGCGAGGTTGCCCAGGCGAATACGAGCAGGATGGTCAGCGGCGCGACCAAGCCCACCAACTCATACCAAGCCCACATTGCAGGGAACCAGTAGGTGCGCGTCAGCGCTGCGCGGAGCGAGTCCGCGCTCTCGGGCTTGGCGATGTGCTGGAGGCAAGCCGCAACCGCCAGCGTGACCACGCAGAGTCCGACCGGCGCCCATAGTCGCGTGGTGCGCCACGGCGACCGCACGCAAGCCAGCATCAGAGTCGCCCACAGCGCGTAGGCAGCCATGAGAGGATGCATCACGGCGGCCAACGCGATGCCGCCCACCCAAAGATAGAGGCCGCGGTGACGTGTTCTTCCGGTCGCAGTCCAGTCAGTGAAGTCGAGTGCCCCTGCCAGCGCGAGCAGCGTGCATGGAGTGGAAAAGCTCCGCGCGGTGAGGTACGGATCCATCAGGAACAACGCTGTGCCAGCGACCGGCAGGGTGAGCCAGCACGACAGCAAGACCACCGCGCCGGTGCGGGCTGCGCGCTGCGCCCAACATTGCGTGGCGAGCATCCACGCGGCAAACAGCGTCGCCCATACGCTGGCGAGATGCAGCGCCAGAAGGACCCAAGGCAAGCCCAGATGGCTCAGGCGCACGAGTTCCGCAAGCAGCGGCGCGAACAGGGAGAAACGCATCGGCTCCAACACGAAGGCAGGGCCATGCTGATAGAGCGCCGGATTGAGCAGCCACTTCACGCCGGCCACGTACAGACCGCCATCCTCGGCATAGGGGTGGTAGCCGTGGACTGCGAAGGCGAAAAGCGTCAGCGCGCTCACCAGCAGCACGGCAAAGCCGCGTTCCCGCTTCTGGCTGGCGCACACGAACTGCCCGGAGGCAACCTGCGATTCTACTGGTGCTACGAATGTGGCCAACGCCTGCTGCTCCATCTGCCGCGGCCGCACCGGCCGGGACTCTGATTTGCTCTCTCCATGTTACGGGCGGAAGCGCTGGTTGCCGGTTTAGAATTTGCAGTTGCGCGGCATCCTCCGGCAGCCATGCATCGTCTTATAATGACGCGAGCCCCTATGAAATGTACCTTTTTGGCAATTCTGAGCATGGTTGCGGGAGTTCTGTTGGTGCCGCTCGGCATCTACCTCTACCTCGCTTACGGCCATCCGCCGGTTGCGACTGCGGACCCGCCGTTTCCGCTGGAAGCAAAGATCGTCGGGATTCCCCTGGAGGCGCGCATCCAGCGCGAGGCGCCCGCGAGTTCGCCGATTCCCGCTAGCGACGAAAACCTGAATGCCGGCGCGGGCATTTATGAAGACAAGTGCGAGGTGTGCCACGGAACGGCGGATGAGCCTTCCGTCATGGCAAGGACGATGTTCCCGCCGCCGCCGCAGTTTTGGGTGAAGCACCAGAACGGCGAGATGGACGTGGGCGAGGACCCGGTGGGGGAGACGTACTGGAAGGTCAAGAACGGCATCCGCCTTACCGGGATGTCGGCTTACGGCAAGGCGCTTTCGGATACGCAACTGTGGCAGGTGAGCCTGCTGCTCTCGATGGCGGACAAGCCGCTGCCAGCGGAGGCTTCGAAGACGGTGGGGCGCTAGCGCGGAGCGGCCGCGCCGGCGGCGTGATAGAAAGTGAGAACGAGGTCGACGGTGTGGGTGTTGGGGTCGGCGTAGGCCTTGTACGTGAAACTGTATCCGAGCAACGACTGGAGCGCGGTGTTGTTCTTCAGGAAGCCGGTGACGTACTCGGGGTTGTAGAGTTCTCCGGGCTTCATGAGGAAATCGCGGTCGAAGTCAGCTCGGGCTACGGGATCAAGATTGTTTGCCGTGACCTCGTGAATGCGGTACGGCTCGCCCGGCTTGACCGTTACCGTGTACGCGACCTGATGTGTTGCCGGGTCGTCGGCCGGCGTGGCTTCGATAATCACATCCATGTACCCCTGCCTGCGGTAGGCGGCGTCGAGTGGCGCCAGCGTCTGGAACAGGAGCGCGCGGGAGGCGATGTCTCCGGCGTGGAGTTTCGCCGAGGCGGCGAAGGACTCTGCCGGGAGCAGGGGAGTGCCGGCAAAAGCGATGCTGGAGACGCGGTAGATATCGCCGGGGTTCAGCGTGGCGGAGAGCAAGACGGAAGCCGTGTCGCCGGAGAGCGTGGGCGCAAGCGTGACGCCCGAGAGCGAGGCATGAATGTATCCCGCGTCGAGCAGCGGCGCGAGGATGCGGTCTTCGGTAGTCTCGCCGGCGAGGCCTTCGTTATACGCGGTCCTGACCGCCGCATCGACGGATTTCTGGAGCAGCGGGGCCAGGTCGGCTGCAACCCCGGCGAGCTTCACATTCGCAACGCGGATGGCGGGCGCGGCGATGCGAAACTCGATCACACGCTCCGGCCGCAGCAGCGTAGGCTCAACGGTTGCGTGCGTCACTGTGGCCTCGATGCCCTTTGCGGCGAGCGCATCGGTGAGCGCGGCGTCGAAAATATCCTCCAGCGGGCTGCTTTCGAGAAGGGAGCCGAGGAAGAGCGGCGATCTGGCTTGCAGGGCTGCTTCGATCTCGGCGTGACTGAGCCAGGCAAAGTTCTCGAAGCTGACGTGCAGCATTTGCGCGCAGTCGATGGGCTTGATGTCGAACAAGACGTTGGCTTTGTTCACATCGCCCGAGAGCGTGGCGCCGACGCCGGAAAAGAATCCGCTGTCGACCAACCGCTGCGCCGCGGCGCCGAGGTCGTCCGCGTTGAACTTAGTTCCCGGATGAATACCCTCGACTGCTTCCAACTGCGCCTGCGTGTAGGGGCCGGGATTGTTGAAGACGATCTTTGTCGCGGTGTAGGTCAGATTGGCCGGCGCCGGCGCCGCAAATCCGAATGGGCCCAGTACTGCAAGAAGGATGAAAGCCAGATTGCACGTTAGCTTCATTTGCTTCCGATGCTAGGAGCAGAGACTCGCGGGCCGCAACAAAATAATGCGAGTGCCGGTGCGGAGCGGCGCGCAAGAAGGGCCGCAGTTAGTCGCTGCGGCCCTTCCTTTGCTGCATGATGATTCAAGGCTAGCCAAGCTCGGCCATGCTCTTGGCGCCGAACTTCAGGAACCAGGGACTTGCGGCCTCCAGTGCCAGGTTGACGTTGTTAATGTTCTCGACGCCGGTGGTTTCCAGCCAACCGCGGAAGGCGTCGGCGCCCTGCTTGGCGAAGATGGCGATGCCGTCCTTCCAGGTGGCGCGGCCGCAGAGCACGCCGTTGAACTTGGTGCCCGACTCGCCTGCGAGCTCGAGAGTCTCGATGAAGACAGGGTTGGAGA